>Ga0208116_1000009_pt1 | contig 210904 bp, 191 predicted proteins | sample LakWasMeta9_HOW4_2_FD_183859 | JGI IMG/M metagenome (GOLD analysis project Ga0208116, IMG submission 183859) | Freshwater sediment methanotrophic microbial communities from Lake Washington under simulated oxygen tension - Sediment Metagenome... | ecosystem: Environmental > Aquatic > Freshwater... | reverse complement strand
GACCTTTGCTGCAAGACGATGTTATTAAATACACCTAAGTCGTACCGGTCTACCTCAGCCTTTTTTCACTAGAATTCCTATTCTAATAAAAACGGGTTAGTTGCTTGGTTTTAATCATACAAGTCGTAAAGCGCCTACTGTTGGTGCTCTCGATCGCTGTTCCAGACGCGATTCTACCTCCCCTCCCCCATCCATGGGGTCGTACCTCCTGCATAACCCACAGGGATGTGGAGAATGCAGAGAAATGACTGGATCATTTCCTGTCCGTGCAGTCGTCTGTGTCCTCCGTGGTTAGTCTCTTAAACAAAATTCTTTCACAGTCTCAATAGCGAACTGCACCAACAAATCTTAAGCGGATTTAAACTCCGCCCAGTTTGTTGTAGAGCAGCATTGCCGCGGCGACATCCTCGCAAGCCATGCCGATCGAATCGAAGATTACGGTAGCGTCCGGATTGATTGGCCGCGTACCGTCCAGGACTTCGCCAAGTTCGGCATAAATCTGGCTGTTGAAGCGGCGTATGTTGCCGGACTCTGCCAACGTGCCTTCACGAGAGTCAACAACAACGACGTGAGACATCGTCTCCGCATCAACCTCTGCGCTATCCGCGCCCGCCCAACCGACCGACGCCACTTTCGCGCCTGGGCGAAGCCACCGGCCTTCAAGCACCGGCTCGGTGGAAGAGGTCGCCACCACAACCACATCCGCGCCGCGCACCGCTTCCTCGCACGACATGGCCTTGCCGCCTACCTCTGCGGCAAGCCGCTCGGCTCGTAGCGACGTGCGGTTCCAGATGCGGATGTCCTCGAACTTGCGGACATGAGATAAGGCTTCAATATGCCGCCTGCCTTGTGCGCCGGCACCCAGGATTGCAAGAGTTTTTACATCCGATGCGGTAACGGCGTCGATATAGGCCGCCGTGACGGCTGCGGTCCGCATCTCGGTAATCAGCCGGCCATCCAGTGTCACCAACGGTTCGCCGGTTTCGGGCTTTAACAGCACGATCGTCGCCATCACTGTGGGAAGGTTCTTTTTATCGTTGTCCGGGTAGAAGGTGACCAGCTTAGCGCCCACAGCCTGCGCGCTTGCCGCCGGCATGCTGCCGAAAAAACCGCCGTGCGGCTGAACAGCTGACATTCGCCGGGGCGGTTGATCGATCCGTCCGCGCGAGAAATCAATCATGGTCTGACGCATCGCCGGAATCAGGTCCTGCATGCTTAGAACCTTGGCTATCATTGCTTCCTCTATAAAATGCATCCGTATCCTCTAGCTTTGGTCGGTTGGAAAAAGGGTAGTAGGGTGCGCACCGCGCACCATTTACAAATTCAGAATATCCACATATTGAAAAGGGGCGCAATACGCCCCCTACCAGGCTCAGAGCGCAATGCTTTTTCTGTGACCAGGTCGACCGGACAACCTAACTGATCTTCCAGGTAGAACTGCACGCCAAAATAACGCGCCGAGGTGGCAAACACATCAAATCCGACCAGTATATCCACATCGCTATTTTCACCCGCCTCATCACGCGCGGTTGAGCCGAATAAGGCCATTTGGGTAACGCCAAACTGCTGGGTTAAGATGGGTTTGATTTTTCTGAGTATGGTTAGGGCATTGTTGCGTTTCATGGTGCTTTTCTCAATGATGCAAGCTATCAAAAGGCCTATGTATCCAGTGTATCAAAAAAAATCGCGGCTGGCCGGGAGGAATTTTAAAGACGCTCTTAAGCATGTCGGCAGATGCTCTCTATAAAAGGTTAATGCTATGTTAATATTGGCGTCTGGAATTTTTATCGCAGTCTTAATGATTCATTCGCTTCCTCGCGCAGGAACAATAAAACTAGCCGCAAGAACGACATCAAGAGGATTAAACAATGACAGCAGTAATTCTTGACGAACAACTCGACAGACAATTTAGCCAGCTGGCTAAACAAGCGCATATTTCTATAGAGCAAGCGGTTAATGATGCTTTGCGTGAATATTTAGCCGATTACAACGATGCTCAGCTTGCGGAAAAAGCGTTGGATGAACTTGGTAACAATGAAGACGAGTTGATTGATTGGAACGAGGCTAAAAAAAGCCTTTATGAGTAAGTGGCAGGTCAAGTTAAAGGGCAGTGCGGCTAAATCGCTAAAATCACTCGATACCGGTACAAAGCAGCGAATTGAACGGTTTATCGACCGGCTTATTGAAACGGATAATCCCCGTTCATGCGGCAAGGCGCTGCAAGGAACGCGATATGCCGGATTATGGCGTTATCGGATTGGAGATTATCGGTTGATTTGTCAGATAAAAGACGGCGAGTTAATCATCTTGCTGTTGGAAATTGGACACCGGAAAGATATTTATAAATAATCCATCATAACGGGTCAGCCGTATTCCAAATACGACGATCAGGAACATAGGCGCTCTCTTAAAAGCCCAATACTATGTTAATATTGGTGTCTTGAAATTTTTACCGCCGCACCAATGACTCATCCGTCCCCCTCCTCTCAATTAATCGACCGCTTCGGCAGAACCGTTGATTACCTGAGAATCTCGATTACCGACCGTTGCGATTTCCGCTGCCTTTATTGCATGGCTGAGGACATGACGTTCTTGCCGCGCGCGCAGGTTTTGACGCTGGAAGAGATTTATACGCTGGCCCTAACGTTCGCCGAATTGGGAGTGAAAAAGATCAGGATCACCGGCGGTGAGCCTTTGGTCAGGAAAGGCGCGTTGGAGCTGTTGCAAAATATCGGCCGCATCGAAGGTTTGGATGAGCTGGTGATAACGACTAACGGCTCCCAGCTGGAAACGATGGCGGCGTCGTTAAAAGAGGCGGGCGTTAAGCGCATCAATATCAGCCTGGATACGCTGGATGCCGACAAGTTTAAGGCAATAACCCGAACCGGCGATCTGGCGCAGGTGCTTAGAGGCATTCAGGCCGCTAAGGCGGCAGGGTTTGAGCGCATAAAAATCAATGCGGTCATCCTTAAGAATAGAAATCATACCGAAGTGAACGACCTGGTTCGGTTTGCGGTCGATAACGGCATCGACATCAGCTTTATCGAGGAAATGCCGCTGGGCGTTGTCAGTCAGCATGACCGCGCCGATGCTTATTATTCCAGCGATTTGATCAAGGCCGACTTGGCGAAGAATTTTGCTTTAGTCGCGACGACTGAAAAAACCGGCGGGCCGTCGAATTATTTTACTGTGGCGGGCACACAAACCCGCGTCGGCTTTATTTCTCCGCACAGCGAGAACTTTTGCAGCACTTGCAACCGGGTGCGCTTGACCGTTGAAGGGCGCTTGCTGTTATGCCTGGGCAATGAGCATTCGGTCGATTTAAAACAAATCATCCGAGCCAATCCGGGCGACATGGCGGTGCTGAAACAGGCCATTGTTGACGCGATGCTGATCAAGCCTGAAAAGCACGAATTTAATATTAACGAGCAGCCGGTTATATTGCGCTATATGAATATGACGGGGGGCTGAAAAGCAGGCGAAAGGCTCAAGACGAAAGGCGAAAAAAGCCGCGTGAGATATTGAGCCTTGGGTCTTGTACAAACCGGATGAGGGTTACAACCCCGTTCGACTGGAGTCTTTCGCCCTTCGTCCTTCGTCTTTTTCACCATTTACCTGAGATTTTAAAAAATGTCTTTCGCCCAGCTCGGTTTAGCCGAGGAACTCCTTAAAGCCGTAGCCGATCAAGGCTATGTTACGCCTACGCCGGTACAACAAAAAGCCATTCCCTTGATCCTTGAAGGCAAGGATGTGCTGGCGGGTGCGCAAACCGGCACCGGAAAAACCGCCAGTTTTACCTTGCCGTTATTGCAACGGCTGGCCGAGAATCATGACCCCCATCAAAAGCCGCACCGCGTTCGCGCGCTGATTTTAGTGCCGACCCGTGAGTTGGCCGCGCAGGTCTACGAAAGCGTAAAAACGTACGGCGCGCATTTGCCGTTGCATGCGGAAGCAGTGGTTGGCGGCGCGAGCATTGGCATCCAGACTCGCCAATTACGCCGGGGCTGCGACATCGTGGTGGCGACTCCGGGGCGATTAATCGATCATGTGCAGCAGCGCAATATCAATCTAGCCAACGTGGAAATGCTGGTGCTGGATGAAGCGGACCGCATGCTCGATATGGGGTTTCTGCCCGATATTAAGCAGATTATGGCGCTGATCCCTAAGAAGCGGCAGAGCCTGTTGTTTTCCGCGACCGTGCCTAATGCGATCAAATCGCTGGCTTCGCAGTTGTTGAATAATCCCGTTGAGGTCGAAGTCGCCAAGCAAAATGCGACGGCTGAAAATGTCTCGGAACGGGTTTACGGTATCGGCCGAGAGTACAAGCGCGAATTGCTGTCCTATTTAATCGGCAGCAATAATTGGAAGCAGGTGCTGGTATTCGTGCGTACCAAACACGGCGCCGATCGTTTGGAAAAACAATTAATTGAAGACGGTATCCGCACTGTGGCGCTGCATGGCGATAAAACCCAGGGCGCGCGCAACAAGGCGCTGGAGTATTTTAAAAACGGCAAGGTTTCGGTGTTGGTTGCGACCGATATTGCTGCGCGCGGTCTGGATATTGATGAATTGCCGCATGTGGTGAATTTTGATTTGCCGCAGGTGCCGGAAGATTATGTGCACCGGATTGGCCGTACCGGACGCGCCGGTTCGAGCGGCGAGGCTTTGTCTCTGGTGTGCCCTGAAGAGGCCTGGATGCTGGTGGAAATTGAAAAGCTGCTCAAGCGGCAAATTCCGCGCGTGGTCGATACCGGTTATGAGCCGGTTTCGCTGAAGGTGATGGATGCCCCTAAAAAGAACGCGCCCAATAAAACCACCGGCAAAAAGGATTACCGGCATACTAAAAAGCCGGTGGCTCGCGGCAGTGCTAAACCAGCCGGCGGTAATAAGCGGGGCGATGCCAGAGGCAAGGGCCGGTCGGGTTCGAGAGGTAAGGTTTAAGGCGAGATGCGCCTTAAACGGTGCGATTTATTCCTGAACCAATATCCAGGGCTTGACGACAACAGCCCACACATCGGTGTCAGACTCAAGCCAGTCAATTGCCTGCTGATCGGATACCAGTGCAACCTGATTGCTTTGCATCCATAACGCTACCCGCTCTTTATTGTCGATGGAAAACTGGTAGGCCACATCGACCAAATCCAGGTCTGAGGCAACAAATACTGCGGCGCCGTTGGCAAAAAAGCGTTGCAGTTCTTTCCAGGCAATTCGCGATGTTTCCAGATTGACTTTCTCTCTGGCAATGTCGCAAGCGTTTGATTCGTTCATGATTTTCTCTTTGTTGTGGGTCGGCAATGTGCTATTTGCACATTTGAATGGTGTCGTTATCCGGTCAGCTGTTATTCTATAGCGCACGATTATAAATTACTAAATCAAGAGAGATAAATCATGTCGTTTTTTGACTCCATATCAAAGAAATCCAAGTTGAAGGCCGCGCTCAAGCAAACTGCGGAAGCGCGTAACAGCTCAGGCCATGTGGCAGATGAGCTGTATACAAAAGTCTACCGGGACTATGCCGAGGTCGTCGCTAACGAGCCGTTACTCGCCGAGGCCTTGTACAATTGGGGGCTTGCATTGCTGCATCAGGCGCGGACCAAATCGCGTGAGGCGGCAGCCAATCTGTATCAGGATGCTATTGCCAAATTCTCTTTTTGCCTGACTCTTGAGCCTGCCTATCTTGGCGCGGCATTGGATGGCGGTGTGGCGTATATGGAATTGGCTCGCGTTAAATCGGCCCAGCCCCATGACAATTTGTATGGCATGGCCAAAAACTATTTTGAAAAAGCCAATGCCATTCAGGCCGGATCGGCTTCGTATAACCTGGCTTGCATCTACGGATTGAGGGGCGAGAAAGAGGCATGTCACAATGCCCTGGAAGTCTCTAAAAACAAGGGGTATTTACCGGCCGTCGCCGATATTCTCGCCGACCCGGATCTGGATGGCGTAAAGCGTCAGGACTGGTTTGTCGATTTTATGGAGTCTTTGAATAAAAAGCCGGAAGCGGTTGCTGAAATTAATGAGCCAACAGGTGCAGATGCCGCTTCGGATAAAAAAATCGAAGCTGTTGCCGATGATGCGGTTTCAGATGAAAAAACCGAAGACAGTGCAGATGATGCAGAGAGGAATCCGTTTGCCGCCGCTGCAGTTGCGCCTATCAATGAAGAGGCGGATATTGACGATGGTCATGTCGAGGATGAAGCCGAAGTTGCGGTTGAAGAGGCTTCTGCTGTTACCGAATCCGAAACCGTTGTTGAAAATAAAACGGAAGTGGATGAAGAAATTCCTGTAACCGAAAAAAACTGAAATCAGTTAGGTCATAGAAAAAGCTGAGTGCGATTTCGGATTAAATCTGGACAGGTCAATGATGCCGTTTTTTAAATATGTGGCGATAGCCGGGCTGATGGCTGCGGCAGTTGCTCCGGCTGTTGCTGACGATGGAGATAAAGCAACGCCGGGGCAATTGCCGGGAAATAACGGTTTAAGTCAAATGTTTTCAGCCTGCATGGACCAGCCCAACGGCAGCACTTTATCAATGATTGAATGCATAGAGGCTGAAACGGGGCGGCAAGATGTCAGGTTAAACAAAGCCTATAAGGACGTTATGGGCAGTCTAACTCCCGAGCGCAAGAAACAGTTGCAGGAAGCCCAGCGGTTATGGCTTAAATACAGAAAAGCTAACTGTGCTTTTTATTACGATCCTGAGGGAGGATCGATAGCCAGGGTTAATGCCAATGACTGTTTCATGTCCGCTACTGCCGCACGGGCTAAAGAATTAGAAAGTTTTAAGCAACAAGATTGATTTAAGTTATTGGTCAGACTGAAAGCACGCCGCCAACAAAGCCTGCATTTTGGACAAACCCAGTTTTCGGGTTAATTCGATGTTGCGTTGCGGGATGTTTTCCGGATCAGGGTGGCCGGCTACGGCCTGTTCTAGGCTGGCTTCCCGCAGCAGGTGCAGCATAGGATAGGGGGAGCGGTTGGTGTAATTGGCGGCATCGTCCGGATCGCTGCCTTGAAAACAGTAGTCGGGGTGAAAACTTGCCAGCTGGTAAGTACCTTCATAGCCTTGTTCAATTAACAATGATTCGGCGATTTCAAGGAAATCCAGATAGTCGTCGAATTCTGCGAACGCTTCCGCATAAATCAGCAATGTGGTTTCAATGTCGGGTTCTTTATCCAGCCGGTCACATTCAAGTATCAAGCTCAGCAGGCATTGTTCAATTTCTGTGTCGTGATTGACGCTGAAGCGGATGCTGCCCCGATTGAGTTCGCGTTTTGCGAACGGGCAGATGCTGTATTCAATGATAATGGATTTTAACCATGCTAATGTTGCGCCTTTAATGTCTTGATCGGAGGTTTTATGGGTCATGGTTTGTTGCCGGTTAAAACAGGAAAGCCCTGAAGGGCTTTTGGGATTTAGCTGATGGGTTGCGATTTTTTCTCTACTGATGAAAAAAACCGGATCAAGTCAGTGGCAAAATAGATGCCGATAACGTTGCCTTTTTAACGACAAGTTAAATGACAGCGACTCTTTATTAATGGATTAAAGAATAAGGTACGCTCAGACGAATCGTGTCACTCAAGCGCAAAGCCATTAAATCTTCAATATATATTCCAAAAAACTGATTAAGAATAGGGAAATCAACATATTTTTACAAGAGATAAAATTTGATGTGTTATAAAATAATCAGCCACGTTTTTGTTTGGTTTGCAGGCCGGGTTTAACTCATTCGACCTCCGCGAGCTGTTATGTTTAGAGTCTAAATCTGTCTTAGCGACACAATGGAGTTAGTTATGCGCATCATCCTGTTAGGGAGTCCTGGTTCCGGCAAAGGAACTCAAGCTCAATTTATTACTGAAAAGTACGCCATTCCGCAGATCTCAACGGGTGACATGTTGCGGGCCGCAGTACGGGAAGGAACACCGTTGGGTGTTGAAGCAAAAAAAGTCATGGACGCCGGTGGCCTGGTTTCCGATGACATTATTTTAGGGTTGATTAAAGAGCGTATTGCTCAGGCTGATTGCGCTAACGGCTTTTTGCTGGACGGTTTTCCTCGTACTATCGCTCAGGCTGAAGGTCTGAATGAAATGGGCGTCAACATCGATACAGTTATTGAAATCGTGGTGGAAGATGAGGAAATTGTAAAACGCATGGCCGGCAGAAGAGTGCATTTACAATCCGGGCGCACTTATCATGTTGAGTTTAATCCGCCTAAAGTTGACGGGCTTGATGATGTGACCGGCGAGCCTTTGATTCAGCGTGATGACGACAAGGAAGAGACCGTACGCAAACGACTCAGCGTTTATCATGAACAGACTAAACCTTTGGTCGGCTATTATTCAGCGCCAGAGCGTCAGGTCAAGTTCAGTTCGATAGCCGGTGTCGGCAGCGTCGATGAAATTACCAGAAAAGTTTTTGCTGTTTTAGAGGGAGCATAGGCTGGATTAACGGCTTTTGTGCTCCTAGAGAGTGTTGCCGTTAATCCGGTCGTAGGAACAGCAATTTGAGATGCAAAAAAAGCGCAATCCAATCACGTAACATGGCACTCAAAACATTCCGTGATCATCAGTATTCAAATTCAGATTAATAAGGTTTTAAAGTTAATGATAAAGAAAGTTGTAGTTTTACCGACCGGCATATATTCAGGTTACATTGCCATGCTGTGGATGCATGCGCCTGTTTTAGCTGCACAGAAGGGCCGATAAGATGACCAAACTCTATAATGTTGCTGTGGTTGGCGCTACCGGGGCGGTGGGTGAAGCCATGCTGTCTATTCTGGAAGAGCGCAATTTCCCTGTCGGTGAGGTTTATGCGTTGGCCAGCAGCAATTCAGCAGGTAAAAGAATCCCTTTTAAAGGCGGGTCTTTAGTGGTCCAGGATTTGGCGGCTTTTGATTTTTCAAAGGCGCAAATCGGGTTGTTCTCACCGGGAGCATCGGTGTCCGCAGAATATGCGCCCAAAGCCGCCGCAGCCGGTTGTGTGGTAATTGATAACACCTCGCAGTTTCGCTATGACGACGACATTCCGCTGGTAGTGCCGGAAGTCAACCCTGAAAAAATTGCCGATTATAAAAACCGCGGCATTATCGCCAATCCCAATTGTTCAACCATTCAGATGCTGGTGGCGTTAAAGCCTATCTATGACGCAGTAGGGATTGAGCGCATCAATGTGTGCACTTATCAGGCTGTTTCGGGAACCGGCAAAGAGGCGATAGAAGAGCTGGCTAAGCAAACAATGAGCTTGCTTAATATGCAGCCCATTATAGCGAACGTCTACCCCAAGCAGATCGCTTTCAACGTGTTGCCGCAGATTGACGTGTTCATGGATAACGGCTACACCAAAGAAGAAATGAAGATGGTCTGGGAAACCCGAAAAATTTTAGGCGATGACAGTGTTTTGGTGAATGCAACCGCAGTACGGGTACCGGTTTTTTACGGACATTCCGAGGCCGTGCATATTGAAACCCGTAATAAAATTGATGTGGCGACAGTAAGAGCTTTGCTTGAAAAAGCTCCTGGCTTGACGGTGATGGATGATCGTAAAGACGGCGGTTATCCAACGGCGGTGACCGAGTCCTCAGGCCATGATGATGTGTTTGTAGGGCGCATTCGAGAAGATATATCGCATCCTCAAGGAATTGACCTGTGGGTGGTGGGCGACAATGTCCGCAAAGGTGCAGCGTTAAACAGTGTGCAAATAGCAGAAGTGCTGGTAAAAAATTACATCTAGTCTAAGCTTAAACTTACATATTTGACTGGATGCGGTAAGAAACTGTGGTAACTATTGTGAAGAAGAGCAAGGTGCGCAATTTAACTAAAACTTTAGCGGTTGTATCGCTCCTGGCACCGGCTAGTGGCCATACTTTGGGTATTGGTGATATTAAATTGCACTCATCCCTTAATCAAAATCTGGATGCCGAGATTGCGTTAACATTGTCAGGCGAGAGTGTCTCTGACATCAAGGTAAACATGGCTCCTCCTGGAAAATTTGATGAGGCGGGAGTTTCATGGTCTTATTTTTTGTCGAAAATTAAACTTGAAACCGTTACTCGCCCAAATGGCGCGACATTCATTAAGGTGACTTCGAAAGAAGCGTTAAAAGAACCTTTCCTTGATTTTCTGCTCGAAGTAAGTTGGCCCAAAGGCAATTTATACCGTGAATTTACTGTATTAGTTGATCCGCCATCTGCTTATAACAAAGCGGCCATTCCTGTTTCAACCACCACTGAGCATAATACGCAACTGCCAGCCGTGGCACTGCAACGCCAATCGCATGCCAATGGACAAAGCAGCGATGGAGAATATGGGCCTACACTTGCTCATGACACGATGTGGAGCGTGGCTGACCGTGCACGAGGACAAAGCGACGTTTCTGTAGCACAAATGCTGATGGCGATTTATGAAGCAAATCCGCATGCATTCTATAAAGAAAATGTTTATGCCTTAACGTCTGGAAAAATGCTCAAAATTCCTGAGAGAGAGGCGATTTTAAAATTATCCCGAAATCAGGCGTTAGCAGAGTTCAACCGGCATAAGAAAGCTTGGCAAAATCACTCGGCTCCAGTCCGTAATGAAATTGCAAAGGAAAAGTCGGGCGATAACCAATTAACACTGGTTGCCCCGACTAAAGCGGCGGTTGCAGATCATGCCGTTGTAGCGTCGGCGAATGAACAGGCAAGTGCTAAAAAGAAAGCGGCTGATGCATCCTTGGCGGTCGCTAACAGTAAAGGTGAAGAGAGTGCAAGTGGAGCTATGCCGACGGATGGCGCAACACAAAGCAAAGTAGCAGAGTTGGAAAAACAACTGGCGATGATGCAGGAGTTGATTGCCTTAAAGGATCAACAGCTTGCGGCTCTGCAGAATAAATTTAAGGAAAGTCCTGCTGCTCAGGAGCAGGCAGCGCCAAGCGAAAGCGTGGCGGCCAAACTTGAAGATCAAGTAACTCCGGTTTCTCAACCGGCTGAGCCCGCACCAAGCGAAATGGTAACGGAAAAACCTGCGAATCAAGTTCCGCCTGTTCCTCAACAATCTGTTGATCAACCTGAACAGCCGGCGCAACCTGTTCAAACCGTACAGCCAGTGCAACCCGCCCAAGCAGTACAACCAGTCGTTCAACCAGTGCCGGAAGCGGATGGATTGTTCAACGCTTACTATCTGGGGTTAGGGGGCGCGGGATCGGCAATTCTGGCGTTGATGGGATGGCTTTGGTGGCGGAAGAATAAGGTTGATGAGGAAACGAATACGGAGAGTATGTTTGCCTCTACCGACATGATTAATACGCCTGAAGCGAATGAGAGTCTTTCTGTACCCGTTGTCGAGGATAGTGCATCTCTTGATGTGGGTACGGTAGGCGAAAGTTCTTTCTTAAGCGAATTTACACCCAGCGACTTTGATTCATTCGACACCGACCAAGGGGAAATTGATCCTATATCCGAGGCTGATGTGTATCTTGCCTATGGCCGCTATCAGCAGGCCGAAGAATTAATACGGCAAGCGATTAAAGATCAGCCGAACCGCGATGAATGCAAGTTGAAATTGCTGGAAATTTTTTACGCTAACGAAAACAAAGCCGCTTTTGAAACTTATGCTAATGAGTTGGTAGAGGCAGGTAAGCGCAATGAGGCCGAGTTTTGGGAAAAAGCGGCCGAGATGGGGCGTGAAATGTGCCCTGACTTGCCGATATTTTCTTCCGGAGAAGAATTATTTCCAGTCATTGACACTGCGCTTATTGAAGATAGTGATGACAACATCTTAGACAATAATGAAAGTTTAACTACTGAAACGGCTTCCTTCGAGGCGTCCTCCCGTGAAGGTTTGGTTCGGGAAGCAATAGAACCTAAGAGTAAAGAGCTGGATATCGGTTTGAGTTTACCTGAAGCTGAAGATGATCCGTTTGTGGATGATCAGCGAAATAATGAAGGTATGGATTTCGATCTAAGCTCGTTCTCAATGGGCAGCAATGAGACAGCGGATGACTTTAGCGCGGCCAGTGCTGTTGCGGATCAACCGGGTTCAGAGATAGAAAGCGTTGACTTTGATCTAAGCTCGTTCTCAATGGATAGCACAGACGCGGCGGATGATTTTAGCGCTGCCAGTGCTGTTAAGGATAAGCCGGGCGCGGAGATAGAAAGCGTTGACTTTGATCTAAGTTCGTTCTCAATGGACAGTAATGAGACAGCGGATGACTTTAGCGGCTTAGAAAATGACAATAAAAAGACGCAGGAAATTGAATTCTCCACGGATAAGTCTTTAGATTTCAATGAAGATTTTGGCGATGATTTTGACTTTAATTTTGATCTGGATCTGCCCCTAACAACTGATGGTCAGTCCAGTCACAATGATGGATTTGGTGTTTCTGATTTAACCGATATGGACGAGTTGGAAACGAAGCTGGATCTGGCAAAAGCTTATGTTGATATGGGCGATGCAGATGCGGCTAAGGATATTGCTAAAGAAGTGCTTGATCAAGGTACGGTCGAGCAAAAAAAGGCAGCCCAAGCGCTGCTTGACGAGTTAGGCTAAAACTGGATTGCCGCACTCCATAAAAAGGCCTTTACGGGCTTTTTTATGGAGTTATCATTTGCTCCAGGGTTGTCACAATAAAATTTTGGTGGCGTGTAAAACTTAAAATGCATTGCTGCAGCGTAAGGAAATGCTGATGTGCGCTTGCAAAATCATTGTTTAGCAGGAAGTTTTCTAATGCATTGGCTGGCTGTTGAATATCCGTTAAACCACAAAAACTCGCCGAACCATTCAACTTGTGCGTAATCTCTTTGGCGAGGTCGTATTGCTCGGTTTCCAGCGCATCTTTAATGTTAATGACTTGCGAAGGTAATTCCTCAAACAACTTTTCAAAAAGGGTTAGAGTAAGTCGCTGATTGTTTTTGGTTTTACTCAGCATTGTTTGGATATAATTTAAAGCTAAAGCCTTTGTTTGCCAAAGATCTATAAGTTCACTGACCCATTGTTCCGTTATGGGGCCAATCAAGCAATCGTAAAACGCCACCGGATGTTGCTGATCGCTATAAAACTCGTCTGCCGGATTAACGATAGCAATAACCGGTGTTTTACTGTTTATTCCAGCAGGGTCTTTGAGGAGAGCGATAAGTTCTGACTGCCAAGGATGACGGTAATCTGACAATCGGTCGGAAGCCGGTGTGACCGAACAGTTTTCAGTAAAGTCAATCAGGATCAGATCGAATTGGGTTGTTTCAAGGTTCATTAACATATCATCGTATTGGGTAGCTACAGTGATATTTTGACGTCGGTGCTTTAATGACACATGTTTGATGTTGATATCGCTGGTCATTAATACCATAAATTGTTCATGCGGCCTTGTTTTTAATGGCATTTTACTTTTTCCTAAGAATGATGTTGTTTTGACGAGAAGCTGCTCCTGGTCATCAAGAACATTTATCGTGGACGGGTTTAATTTTCTTGATAGTGGATTTGAAAAATTTTATTTAATTTCGTTATACAGGTGTCGGTTTTATGGCGGATCCATTAGTAAAGTCGCGGTTCTTTGTGAGTATCTACTCCCCTGTACTTGTTATCGATCTGTTTTATAGTTAATTATTAACATTTACAAGTATTCGTATCTTGTTCTTTTAAAAGGATCTTTTTTCTTGTATGATCTGGTTTTATGACACTGGTCAATGATAGCATTCAGTTGTTTGTTAGTGTTAGTTACAGATGTAGATGAATGATAGGTTTAATTTAATAAGTTGTTTTTATAAGTATTATTGTTATGTGGTCTTTAAATTGCTTAATTACTGACTAAAAACTAAAGGGTTTAAATATGGCTGAACTTGAGCAAGAAGACGGGGGCATAAAAAAGTCGCCTAAAAAACTGATCATCATAATTGTCGCGGCAATAATGTTAGTAGCCGCTGTGGGCGCTATCACTTTCTTTCTTATCAAAGGAGATAATGGCGGAACAGATGGACAGGCTGATGAGAGTGAGGCGGCAGTTCATGCAGAAAAACTTTATTTTGATATGAGTAAACCCATTGTTGTCGATTTCCCCAAGGGAGCGGCAGCCCAGCACGGGCGAATTACAATATCCATGTTAGTCGAAGGCGCTGAGACTATTGAAGTTTTGAAAAAAAACGAGCCCATGATACGCAACAATCTGCTGATGCTGATTGGTGCGCAGGATCCAGCTAGTTTAAATACTCGTGAAGGAAAGGAGCTGTTAGGCAAAGCTATGTTGGATGATGTGACTGCCGTTGTAACAAAAATGGCAGGGAAAGGGCAAGTTGATGAGATTTTTTTTACTTCATTTGTAATGCAATAACATGAGTGATTTGCTCTCGCAGGCAGAAATTGACGCGCTGCTAAACGGTGTAAGCGACGGAGATATTGACACAGAGGATGATTCCGAGTTTTATTCTGAAGCAGATGCCGAAGAATTTTATGAAAAAGGCGCGGTCAGGGAATATGACTTTGCCAGTCAGGAAAGAATTGTTCGCGGCCGTATGCCGACCCTGGAAATGGTTAATGAACGGTTTGCCAGGTTTATCCGTATTTCCTTATTCAATTTTCTGCGCCGTTCGGCGGAAATCTTTATATCAGGCATTCAGGTTCAAAAATTTTCTGAATATATACAGGGACTGCTGGTTCCAACCAATTTGACGATTGTTCGGTTTAACCCTTTACGTGGCAAAGCGTTGATAGTCATCGATCCGCGACTGGTTTTTACTGTAGTGGACAATTTTTTTGGCGGTGCAGGGCAATTTTATAACCAGACCGAAGGTAGGGAATTTACGCCGACTGAAATGCGGGTGGTTCGGATCATCATTGATATGATTTTCAAGGACTTGAAGGAAGCTTGGAAGCCGGTTATGGAACTCGATTTTGAATATGTCGGTGCGGAAATTAACCCCCGTTTTGCTAATATTATCGGGCCTGGAGATATTATCGTGATCTCTACCATTCATGTTGAGCTGGAAGGTGGAGGAGGGGACGTCAATATTGCTATGCCCTATGCGATGCTTGAACCAATCCGGGAGTTGCTGGATGCCATCAGTAGTGACAGTGGCGAAGTAGATGACGGTTGGCAGGCTGCATTGCGTGGGGAAGTGTTAAGAGCAGAAGTAAATATAAACAGTCTGCTGGTGGAAAAAAGCATGTCCATAAGAGACGTTATGCACTTAAAAAAAGGCGATGTAATACCTATTGATATGCCGGAGACGGTGATCCTTAAAGCGGAAGGAATTCCTGTGTTTGAAGGTAAAGTGGGCATATCGGACGGTAATTATGCAATACAAATTATCGATAAGGTAAAGCTTTGAATCGACCTGATGCGTTTCAGGGTTTGATCATAATAATATTAAGTTGGGAACTAACATGAGTGAATATCCGAATATGCCTGATGATGGGGAGCTGGCTGATGATTTTGAGGCCGCTGCATTCCAGGAATTTAATAATCAGTTTGAAGATAAACAGTCAGCTTCAGGCGATGAAATCAACCTTGATGTCATTTTGGACGTTCCCGTTACTATTTCAATGGAAATTGGCAGGACGCAGATTAATATCAGAAACCTTTTACAGTTAAATCAGGGCTCGGTTGTTGAGTTGGAGCGTTTTGCCGGAGAGCCGCTCGATGTGCTGGTAAACGGCACACTGATTGCCCATGGTGAAGTGGTAGTGATCAATGATAAATTCGGTATTCGCTTAACCGATGTCATCAGTCCGTCTGAGCGGGTCAAACGATTAGCCTGATGCCTGAAAAAATAATTGCCGCGTGGGTGATGTTTGGGTGGTTTCCTGCCTGTTTTGCTGTGCCGGGCGCCGATATTCCAAAGCAGACAGTCAGGACGATTTCTTCCGGGGATATGCTCCACTGGGGAATCGGCTTGCTGATAGTCTTGGCTATCTTTTTTTTCTGTGTCTGGGGAATGCGTAAGTTAAGCGGTATTTCTGCCGCCGGCACTGAGAAAATGCGCGTTGTCGGCAGCTTGGCGTTAGGCATGCGGGAAAAAGTCATTTTGCTCCAGGTCGGCAAAAAACAGCTGGTTTTGGGGGTAACACCGGGACGTATTGACGCTTTGCATGTGCTGGAGGGCGACGATTGCTTGAGTAACGAGCCGCTGTCTACCGGTAAAGACAGCGGATTTGGCGCGATTGTGCAACAGTTAATGAAAGGAAGAGCCGATGGCTAACAGCATGTTGATTCGGTTGCTGACTATAGGGATCGCTTTTTTTGCGATCGATATGCCGGCTTACGCCGCAGCGGGAATTGAAGCGGTCACCGTGACTGCCGGCAAGCAAGGCGCTCAGACCTATTCGGTAACGATTCAGATTCTGGCATTAATGACTTTGTTAACGGTATTGCCGGCGCTGTTGCTGACCATGACCTCGTTCACCCGGATCATGATCGTGCTGAGTTTGTTGCGAACGGCATTAGGCACCGGACAGGCTCCGAGCAACCAAGTATTGTTAGGCTTGTCCATGTTTTTGACGATTTTCATCATGATGCCGGTTTTCGAAAAAGTGAACACCGAAGCCGTCCAGCCGTATCTGGAAGAGAAAATCGACGTTAATGCCGCCATTGAAAAAGCGTCCGAGCCGTTCCGGCAGTTTATGCTCAAACAAACCAGAGAGTCTGATCTGGAATTATTTATCAGGATTTCCGGCAATGCGGAGCTGGAGTCGGCTGAAAACGTGCCGTTTTCATTGTTGCTGCCGGCTTTTGTAACCAGTGAATTGAAAACAGCGTTTCAGATAGGCTTCCTGATCTTTCTGCCTTTTTTGATTATCGATTTAGTCGTCGCCAGCGTACTGATGTCCATGGGCATGATGATGTTGTCGCCGATGATTATTTCTCTCCCGTTTAAAATAATGTTGTTTGTTCTCGCTGACGGTTGGTCTTTGATCATGGAAATGTTGGCAGCTAGCTTTTATGTTTTGTAGGGGCGGCCTGGCGGTCGTCTATCCGAGGTAAATTATGGTACCGGAAACTGTTTACATGGTTGGGCAGGAAGCGATGATTGTTGCGGTCAAGCTGACTGCGCCGGTATTGTTGCCATCTTTGGCGGTAGGCTTGATTGTTGCGATGTTTCAGGCAGCCACCCAGATTAATGAGGCAACATTGACATTTGTGCCCAAGCTAATCGTGATCGGGATTGTTTTGATGATTATGGGGCCGGCAATGCTGCAAATGTTCCTCGATTATTTTCAGGATTTGATCCGAGATATTCCGCATTTAATTGGCTGAACCGTTGAACTTTACCGAAGCGCAGATTCTCAACCAAGTGGCATTGTTTATATGGCCGTTAATGCGCATTAGTGCCATGTTTGTTGCCGTGCCGTTGCTTAGCATTCGAGCTGTACCGGCCCGAGTCAGACTGATTCTTTCAGTGGCAATTACCCTGGTTGTCATGCCGTTACTCCCCCCTCTGCCCGCTGTTGAAATGTTTAGCTATACCGGATTCATAATGGCCATTGCCCAGATTATGATCGGTTTGACGAGCGGTTTTATTTTGCAGCTGGTGTTTGCCGCGGTTGTTTTTGCAGGGCAAAGCATCGCTTTGAGCATGGGATTGGGTTTTTCGACGATGGTTGATCCGCAAAGTGGACAGCAAGTGCCGGTGATTTCTCAAATCTATACGGTAACCACGACATTGATTTTTATCAGTTTGGATGGACACTTGTTGCTGATACAAATGCTGCTGGATAGTTTTAAATCCTTGCCTATTGGTATTGACGGTATTGATAAGGCAAATATCTGGTCTGTCCTGGTGTGGAGCAGCAAGATGTTTGCCGGCGGTTTATTGCTGGCTATGCCTGTTGTCGCCAGTTTGTTGCTGGTTAATATTATTTTTGGGGTAGCAGCCAGAGCGGCTCCGCAATTACAAATTTTTTCGGTGGGTTTTCCGGTAACCTTGATGCTTGGATTGCTACTGGTTTGGAAAACATTACCTGATGTGTTGGATCAGTTTTCCGGGATGTTGACGGATGGCTATGATTTGATCGGGCAGTTGCTGCGGTTATAGATTATGGCTGATGATTCGGATCAGGAAAAAACAGAACAGCCCACCGGTAAACGTTTAGCCGACGCCCGAAAAAAAGGCCAGATTGCCCGCTCCAGAGAGCTTAATACTTTCGCGATGCTGATCGTCAGTGCGACCTTATTGCTGATGCAGGGAGAAAAGATCGGCAAGGGACTGTTGGAAATGATGCGGTTCGACTTCCAGCTGAGCCGTGCGACCATTTTTGATCCGGTCAGTCTGACTTTGTATTTTAAGCAAGCGATGATTGACGGACTTATGTTGATCGCACCGTTTTTTGCGCTGATGGTTGTCGTCGCGATTATTGCGCCGATATCCATGGGCGGCTGGATATTTAGCTGGGATGCCGTTTCTCCCAAGCTGGAAAAAATGGATCCCATCAAAGGCATACCCCGATTGTTCGCGATGCGGGGGATAATAGAAATGCTCAAGGCCTTGCTGAAGATTGTATTAGTCTTTGCAGTCGCGGTTGTTTTGTACAAATCCTATATCAGTGAATTGTTGGGCTTGGGTGTTGAGCCGCCGAAACAGTCAATTGAGCATGCGCTAAATATTATCGGCATGTGCTTTTTACTGCTCAGCGCCTCGTTGATCGTTATTGCGATGGTCGATGTGCCTTATCAGCTGTGGGATCATAATAAAAAACTGAAAATGACTTTGCAGGAAATCAAGGATGAGCATAAAGAATCCGAGGGTAGTCCCGAAGTGAAAGGGCGGCAGCGCAGGATGCAAATGGAGATGGCGCAAAACCGTATGATGGCGGAAGTGCCGAAAGCTGATGTTATTGTGACCAATCCCAGCCATTATGCGGTGGCCTTAAAATATGACCAGAACTCAAATAGCGCGCCAAAGCTAGTCGCCAAAGGGGTTGATTTGATAGCGGCCCAAATCCGTAATGCGGCGATAGGTGCTGAGGTGCCGCTGGTAGCGTCGCCGCCTTTAGCCAGGGCGTTATATTACTCGACAGAGCTGGATAAAGAGATACCGCAGGGCCTTTATTTGGCTGTAGCGCAAATACTCGCCTACGTCTATCAGTTGAAAGCGGCTCAGAAAAATGACTGGAGAGCGCCCTTGCCTCCGGAAAATGTTAACGTGCCTGATGAATTTAAACGGGATTAGGGTATGGATTTAACTAAACTGAAGGCAGCGTTGGCAGCGCTGGGCAAAGCCGAGCTGGGAGCGCCGTTAGTTATCGTCATGGTTTTGTCGATGCTGATATTGCCATTGCCGGCATTCGTACTCGACCTTTTTTTTACCTTTAATATCGCCTTCTCGTTAATCATCCTGCTGGTCGTTGTCTATACGCTTAAACCGCTGGAATTCGCGTCATTCCCAACCGTTATCCTGCTTGCGACCCTATTGCGTTTGGCACTGAACGTCGCTTCAACGCGTGTGGTATTGATTGAAGGCCATAAAGGCGGCGATGCGGCCGGGAAGGTGATTGAGGCCTTTGGCGCGTTCGTGATCGGCGGCAACTTTGCCGTGGGCCTGGTGGTTTTTGCGATCCTCGTTATCATTAACTTCATGGTCGTTACCAAAGGCGCCGGGCGGATTGCCGAAGTCGGGGCGCGGTTTACGCTGGATGCGATGCCGGGTAAACAGATGGCGATCGATGCCGATTTGAACGCCGGCTTGTTGACCCAGGATCAAGCGCGTGAGCGGCGCGCCGAAGTGGCGACCGAAGCGGATTTTTACGGCTCTATGGACGGTGCCAGCAAATTCGTCAGGGGCGATGCGATTGCCGGGATTATCATCCTGTTTGTCAATATGATCGGCGGCTTGGCCATCGGCGTGATTCAGCATGATCTGAGTTTTGCCGAGGCCGGAAAAATTTATGTGCTGCTGTCCATCGGTGACGGCTTGGTCGCCCAGATTCCATCTTTGCTGTTGTCGGTAGCTTCCGCGCTGGTCGTGACCAAGGTGGGCAGCAGCGGTGAAAACATCGGGCAGCAGGTTACCGCGCAACTGTTTGCAAATCCCAAAGCGTTGACGGTTTCGGCAGCGGTAGTTGGCGCGCTGGGTATCATTCCAGGCATGCCGAATTTAGTATTTATCTTGTTGGCCTCGGTTCTGGGCGGCTCAGCCTATTTAATCGAGAAGCGGCATAAAGAAGCCGAATTGGTTGCTATCGATTATCCGCAGGAGCTGGCTCAAAACCAGCTCGTTCCTGAGACCAAGGAGTTGGGCTGGGATGATGTGATGCCGGTTGATGTGATCGGCCTGGAAGTGGGTTACCGGCTCATTCCGCTGGTGGACAAGAATCAGGGCGGCCAACTGATGATTCGCATCAAAGGGGTACGGAAAAAGCTGTCTCAAGAATTGGGCTTTTTAATTCCATCGGTCCATATTCGGGATAATCTTGATTTAAGTCCGACGACCTATAGGATTTCGCTGATGGGCGTGTCTGTAGGTGAGGCTGAAATTATGCCTGATATGGAGATGGCGATTAATCCGGGTCGTGTTTTCGGCACGTTAAAAGGCAAGGAATGTAAGGACCCTGCCTTTGGCCTGGATGCGGTATGGATAGAACCCAATCAAAAAGATCATGCGCAAACCCTGGGATATACGGTGGTTGATCCGGGCACTGTGGTGGCGACCCATCTGAGCCATCTTTTACAGGCGCATGCCCATGAATTGTTCGGCTATGAAGAGGCGAATAAAGTACTCGACAATCTGGCCAAGACGGCTCCTAAACTGGTTGAGGACTTGGTGCCGAAAACATTGCCGCTGGGCGTGGTGGTCAAGGTGCTGCAAAACTTGTTGCAAGAGCATGTGCCTATCAGGGATATGCGCACTATCGTCGAAACTTTAGCGGAGTATGGGCTCAGGAGTCAAGATCCCGACGTCTTGACGTCGGCGGTCCGTGCCGGATTAGGACGATTAATTATCCATGAAATCAGTGGTATGCAGGAAGAGTTGCCGGTTATTACCTTAGATCATGAGTTGGAACAGTTGTTGCTTAAGTCTTTGCAAACGGCAGGCGAAAGCGGTGTCGGGATAGAGCCGGGGTTAGCGGAACAAATGCATGCATCTTTACAAGAAAGTATGCAGAAAATGGAAATGGAAGGGCAGACAGCCGTGTTGCTGGTTTCTTCTTATATCCGCCCTTGGCTGTCCCGATTCGTTCGCCATTCCATTCCGGGTTTACATGTCCTGGCATACAATGAAATACCTGCTGATCGCCAGATCAGGGTGGTTTCAACTGTCGGACGAAGATCATAGTTCATGAGGCTAAGTTATGAAAATTAAACGTTTTTTTGCGCCAGATATACGCCAGGCCATGCGCATGGTTAAAGAAGAGCTGGGCTCAGACGCGGTCATAATGTCCAACAAGTCTGTTGATGGCGGCGTTGAAATTGTCGCGGCGCGGGATTTTGATGAGCAGTTGATCCAGAACAAGCTGCAAAAACAGGCCGCGGAACAACAGTCCTCTGACCGTTCATACAGATTCTCTGACGACAGCGAGACTTTAGCCAATCGTGAAACCAGAAAACTTGATTTGCCTGATTTTGAAGCGGAAAAAAATCGTTTGCATGTATTAAGCAGCCAAAGAAAGCAAAGCGCGGAGGGTTTCGTGCCTGAACGTTCTTCAGCACGGCCGCAACGGTTTTCCTCCGATCGAGACACTTCCACCGTCCCTGGCGATCGGTCGAACCGGTCCCCTACCGGTTCCGACACTTCCACCATCCCTGGCGGTCGACGGAATATTGACCAATATGTCGGCTATGCGGAAAAAGTGCATTTACGCGGAAATATGGAAACAGCATCGGCAAAGAGCGCCAAGCCGGTCGTATATTCTGCAGCACCAACATCAAGACCCAAGCAAGCAGAAAGGCCGATGCAGATAGCGATTCCAACCGATAAGCAGGGCAGCGCGGCCGATAGTTTGCTGATGGAAATGAGCAAAGAGCTTAAGTCCTTAAGGTCTGCGATGGATTCCAAGCTATCCAGCGTTAGTTGGGCCGCAATGGCGCAAACCAACCCGGTCAGGGCGGACTTGCTGCAACGTTTGGCAGGGATGAGTATTTCAAGAAAACTGAGCGTTAAAATTGCCAATCGTTTTATCAATCACACAGATCCGGAACTTGTTTTCAGCCAAGCGCAAGAGTTGTTGGCTAAAGTGTTGCCTGTGGACGAGGATGATCTGCTACAGCACGGCGGTGTTGTTGCTTTAGTCGGGCCTACCGGCGTCGGAAAAACCACAACGATTGCCAAACTGGCCGCCAAATTCATTTTAAAACACGGGCCGAGGCAAGTGGCCTTGATTACTACCGATAACTACCGTATCGGCGCGCATGAGCAACTGAATACCTATGGACGGATACTGGATGTTCCTGTTCGGGTGGCATCCAACGCCGCTGAATTGCGTAACTTGATCACCGGTTTTTCGGACAAACGCCTTATTTTGATCGATACTGCCGGCATGAGCCAACGCGAAATGAAGCTGGTCGAGCAGATTAACACCCTGCAACAAAGCGGTATTGCCATTAAGTCCTATCTGGTGATGTCAGCTGCGACCGAATACAAGGCCATGAATGAAATCATCAAGGCTTTTCAGGTTTTTGAACCACAAGCCAGTATTTTGACTAAACTTGACGAAGCGGCAACGATAGGATCGGCAGTTTCTTCAATCATAGAGAATAATCTGCCGCTGTCTTTTATTGCCGACGGCCAGCAAGTACCTGAGGATATGCACAGCCCTTGTGCCCGAACTTTAATCTCGCAATGCGTGGCTGAGTTGGATATGGAAACTGATTATAACGATATAAATAACGAAGCTTGGGCGGCGCAAGGCTATGCATAAACAACCTGACCAAGCAGCCGGGATAAGAAAAATGAATAAAATTAAACCCGTTCGCGTTATTGCGGTCACCAGCGGCAAAGGGGGCGTAGGCAAGACAAACTTGTCGGTTAACATTGGCATCGCGCTGTCGCAAATGGGGCAGCGGGTGGTGTTAATGGATGCTGATATGGGACTGGCTAATGTCGATATTTTGCTAGGCGTGTATCCCCAGTTCAATCTGTCTCATGTGCTGTCAGGGGAAAAAACCTTGGATGAGATCATGATGGACGGGCCTTCGGGCTTGAGAGTGATTCCCGGGGCGTCTGGTATTCAGAAAATGTCTGAATTGAACACCATTGAACAGGCCGCAGTGATCCGTGCCTTTAGCGAGATCGATCAGGATATCGATGTATTGATTGTCGATACTGCGGCCGGCATCTCGGCCAGCGTGGTGAATTTTGCCCGTGCTTGCCAGGAAATTATTGTGGTGGTTTGCGATGAGCCGACATCACTAACCGATGCTTACGCATTTATTAAGTTGTTGAACAGAGATTATGGCTTGTCCCATTTTCATGTGATAACCAATATGGTTCAAAGCGTTCAGCAAGGCCAAGCGTTATTTCAGAAGTTAAATAAAGTAACGGATCGTTATCTGGATGTTACCCTGAAGTTTGCAGGCGCGGTGCCGTATGACGAATATTTGCGTAAATCCGTGCAAAAACAATCGCCGGTTATCATGGGTTTTCCCAGAAGCAAAGCGTCTCTTGCGCTGAAATCAATAGCGGCACGAATTGACAGTTGGCCGTTGAAATCTCAAGCAGGCGGCTATATCGAGTTTTTTATTGAAAGAATGATTCAATACGGATCTCAAAAGGATGTCGCATGAATCGTGTGGCAATGTACACTGCGGTCCAGGCTGGAGGCACCGATGAGCGTGTCATGCAGCATGCGCCGCTAGTTAAGCGCATTGCCTACCACTTATTGAACAGGCTGCCGGATTCCGTTCAGGTCGATGATTTGATTCAGGCGGGAATGCTGGGTTTGCTGGAAGCCATCAAGAATTATGATGCCTCGCAGGGCGCCAGCTTTGATACTTATGCGGGTATTCGCATCCGCGGAGCGATGCTGGATGAGGTCAGGCGCAGTGATTGGACGCCTCGTTCCGTGCATAAAAAATCGCGGATGGTTTCTGACGCCATACGGGAAATCGAAAATAAAACCGGGCGAGTGGCAAGAGACGTCGATGTGGCTGAGCATTTAGGCATAGCCATGGATGAATATAATCATATCCTTCAGGATTCAAGCAGTTGCCGCATATTCAGTATCGAAGAATTGGCGGAAGACGGCGATCATTACCTTGATGATGTTCTGGATCATGAACAAGGCCCTGGAGACGGCATCAGCCGGGAAGATTTTCAGCAGGCATTGGCAAAGGCTATCATGGGTTTGCCTGAGCGTGAGCGTTTGGTTATAGCGCTCTATTATGATGAGGAGCTTAATTTGCGCGAAATCGGGGAAGTTTTGAATGTGAGTGAATCCAGAGTTAGTCAAATCAGCACTCAGGCTATATTGAGATTGCGTTCAAGACTATCTGAGTGGGCTAACGATTGATGATTTTTAGTTGTCAATCTTGAAAACTAAAAAATGGATTTTTTAACTATTGCGGGCATTTTTGTCGGCTTCGGTGCAATTCTGCTGGGAGTCATGCTGGACGGCGGCGATATCGGCTCGTTGGTCAACATACCTGCGCTTATTATTGTGTTTGGCGGAACAGTCGGTGCAACACTGTTGCAATTCCCGCCTGCCGTTTTTGTCAGAAGCATGAAAATGCTTTCGTGGGTATTAAGACCCCGGAAAATGAATCTTTCTGCGCAAATTGAGCAAGTAGTTGATTGGAGTCATATAGCCCGGAAAGACGGATTGTTAGGTCTTGAAAATGTGCTGCCCAATGAAGACGATCCGTTTATAAAAAAAGGCTTGCAGCTGCTGGTTGACGGAACTGAACCTGATGCCATTCGGGATATATTGGATTTGGATATCTTGTCGAAGGAAAGCATGGGCTTACAAGCAGCAGGATTTTATGAAGCGATGGGCGGTTATGCGCCAACCATCGGCATTCTCGGTGCCGTGATGGGCTTAATTCATGTCATGCAGAACCTCACCAACCCGGAACTTTTAGGAGAAGGCATCGCAACCGCTTTTGTCGCGACAATATACGGTGTAGGCTCAGCCAATCTGTTTTTTTTGCCGATTGCCAATAAATTAAAAGCTTATGTGCTTGCAGTGACCCAGGCCAGAGAAATGTTGGCTGATGGCATTATCTCGATTGCAGAGGGTGAAAATCCAAGAAATATTGAGCTGAAACTAGGCGGCTATTTACAAGAGTCATATAAAAAATAGGCTATGGCTAGGCGCAGAAAAAGACAGTTAGCAAACACGAATAATCATGACCGGTGGATGGTGTCCTACGCGGATTTCATAACCTTGTTGATGGCGTTTTTTGTGGTGATGTATGCCATTTCTTCAGTCAATGAAGGGAAGTACAAGACACTATCCGAGTCGTTAGGCGAAGCATTCTCCAATAACGGACAGCATGCCAAGGCAATTGACCCCATTCAGATAGGCACTGTGCCGACGGTTATTCAACCCATTCCATTGGAAAATCCAGCGACGACAGATGTTGACGAAAGGCGCGAACTGAGCGACGAAATATTAAAGGAAAGAAAGCAGCTGAGTCAGGTGTCAAGCCAATTCGAACAGGTCTTGGCGCCTTTTATCGAAGACAATTTGGTGGCAGTCAAGAAAAATGATTATTGGATAGAGCTGGAAATGAATAGCGAGATGCTGTTCTTGAGCGGTGAAACGGAATTATCCAAAACAGCGATACCGGTATTGAAAAAGATTGCCGAAGTGATTAACCCGCTGCCCAACATGATCCATATCGAAGGGCATACCGATAATGTTCCTATCGAAAACATAAAATTCAGGTCGAATTGGGATTTGTCGTCGGCTCGGGCAACCAGTGTCGTGCACGAGTTTATTAAAGAGGGCATTAATCCTTTTCGCTTGTCGGCGGTTGGCTACGGAGAATTTCATCCTATCGCTGATAACAAGATAGAGACAGGCCGGTTTCAGAATCGTCGGGTGGTTCTGGTTTTAATGTCACAAGCTTTTGCCCGCTATGGCGCTAATGATGAAGAGCGCGCCAAATTATTGAATTTGGCTCCGGCAACGGTTGTCGATCAACCATGATGCTTTTATTAACACTAAAGTGGAATGACTGCTAATATTTAAAACGAGATCTTCATTTGCGCCAATTTTAGTTACAGGAGGCCGGTATGTCAGAAATACACCCCGTATCACTCTTTTCTCCAGTCCTAAGGCCTAAAAAGATCGATCGGGATGATCATCGCCCGGAAAAGCAACAGCCCGGAAAAAAAACAGCAGCAGCGGAACAACAAGATGCTGAACCTATTCAACATATTGATGAAATTGTCTGATGAATAATCCTGTGATAGCCGCTCTTATTATTGAGGGTATAATCATTTTTGTGATGCTGCTTGCGCTTTTTTGGCTGGTGCGCGCGCAACTGAAAATTAAGCGCGATTATCAGGTTCTTAATGATATCGTTCACGGTCACAGCAATGATATTGCAGGATTGTGTTCCGCCGCGCTGACCATCGACAGCCGGATAGCTACAGTAGACAGTCGGATAGCCGTTACTGACGAGCAAATCGATGATTTGGCGGCAAAGCTTGCCGATGTTGAGCAAAATGACCAGTCTTCTCACCCGTATAGCGGGGATATCCGAAAAGTAAGAAGCGGGGCTAGTGTTAATGAGTTAATGCAAAACTCCGGATTAAGCCATGACGAGGCCGCTTTATTGATTCGATTGCATGGTTCTAAAACGCAACCCTAAAACGGCAAGACATAAAAAAGCCCGGCTTACCAAGTAAGCCGGGCTTTTTTATGTAAAGAGTTTGCTAAAACTTACTCAGTCATCGCCACTGAATACGCCCAGCAATTGCAACAAGCTCAGGAACAGGTTGTAAATGGATACGTATAAAGAAACGGTCGCCAGAATGTAGTTGGTTTCACCGCCGTGAATGATTTCACTGGTTTGGAATAAGATCATGCCGGACATCAGCAGGATAAACATGGCCGATACCGCCAGCGATAAAGCCGGAATGGTGAAAAACAGCGCGCCTAGCCCCGCCAGGAATGCTACCAGCACACCCACCATCAAAAAGCCGCCCATGAAGCTGAAATCTTTGCGTGTAGTTAAAGCGTAGCCTGATAGTCCCAGGAAAATCACGCCTGTGCCGCCTAATGCAGTCATGATCAGTTCATGGCCGTTGCTGAAGGCTTTAATGTACATGGTTAAAATAGGACCGAGCGTGAGTCCCATAAATCCGGTTAACGCAAAAACGAAAACCAGGCCTAAGCTGCTGTTGCTGAATTTGGTAGTCAAGAACAACAGGCCGAAATAACCGACCAAAGTAATGATAGGGCCGAAATGCGGCAGATTCAGCATCATTGCCGCACCTGCGGTCATCGCACTGAACAGCAATGTCATCGACAATAATAAATAAGTGTTTCTCAGTACCTTGTTGGTCGCCAGAATATCGGCTTCCGGACGTGAAATAGCAGTATTTAGTCTCATATTATTTAGATTCCTTAAAATACAGGGTTAACAGAAAAAGCAGACCACTGAATCTTACAAGAGTTTAGCGGCATTAGTAAGAATATTTAGTAAAATAGTGAATTATTGAAAGAATGATTTTTTACAGTACCGGATTATGACAGAAAACACACCAGTAACGCCTTATGAAGTGATAGGCAAAGAGGCGGCAATCCGCAGTTTGGTTGAGCGGTTCTATTTTTATATGGATACCTTGCCTGAAGCCGCCGGGATTCGGGCGATGCACGCGGCGGACTTATCGTCTGCCCGTGAGAAATTGTTCAAATTTATGTCCGGCTGGCTGGGCGGTCCCGATCTGTTTGTTCAGGAATACGGGCATCCAAGGTTACGTCAGCGCCATTTCCCCTTCGCGATAGATGCCTCCGCACGAGATCAATGGATGTTGTGCATGAATAAAGCCTTAGCCGAAGCCAATATGGATGCAAGATTCAGGGAGAATTTAAGCCAGGCATTACAACAGCTGGCAACCCATATGATTAACCAAGATGCTTAAGCTAATAGAAAATATCTTGTCACCATCAAAACAGGGAGCCGACATTTCTAATTCAGCATTTTCCTACGAGATCCGGCGCAGCCAGCGGGCCAAGCAGACGCGAATTATCGTATCACACGGCAAAGTCGAAGTTGTCGCTCCGCCCAGAGTCGCCGAGTATAAAATCCATCAATTTGTTCAGGCCAAACAGCAGTGGATAATCCAAACCCTGGCTAAAATCGCAGCCAATAGCCTGCATCATAAAAAATTGGCTCCGGCTGTTTATGGTCACGGCGCTGAAATTCCTTATCAGGGCGCATCGTATAAATTATCAGTACTGCCTTCAAAATTAAAACGGATAAAAATAGAATTCGGCCCGGAATTTACGGCCCACGTGCCCGAGGCATTGCTGGCTAATGACCACGGTGCCGAGATAAAAGAAGCTTTAATCCGCTGGATGAAAAAGGAATCGAAAATCCAAGTCGAACAGGTCGTTAAGCAGCATGCGGAAAGAAAACAGCTGTTCCCGCAAACCATTAAAATCAAAACCCAAAAAAGCCGATGGGGCAGTTGCGGCATTCATAACGACATCAATATTAATTGGCTGCTCATCATAGCTCCGCCCGAAGTCCTGGAGTACGTGGTGGTGCATGAGCTTTGCCATATCCGGATCAGGAATCACTCCGCTCATTTTTGGGCTCTGGTTGGCGAACATTTACCGGACTACAAAACCCGCAGAGGCTGGCTTAAAAAGCATGGCAGCAGTTTGATGATGGGCTTGTGATTTGCGGGTAGGCTAATGGATGTGCGGCTGACTTGCCTCAGCCGGTCAATAGCCTAAGCAATAAATGCTATTGACCGGCGTAACAGTGGAATTTGATTAACCGAAACGTCTAAAAAAACCGGCCGTTAATCAGGAAGTGGGCAGCAATGCTGGCAAAATAACCCAGCATGATGACCGGCGTCCATTTTAAATGACTGGTGAACGTGTAAATGCCTTTGGCCTGTCCCATCAATCCTACGCCCGCTGCGGAACCGACTGCCAGCATGCTGCCGCCGACGCCTGCAGTCAAGGTGACCAGCAGCCACTGGCCTTCGGAAATATCCGGCGCCATGGTTAGTACGGATAGCATAATGGTGCCGTTATCAACGAATGCGGAGGCGATGCCGACCAGAATGTTGGCGACCGTCGGGTCAGTGGTGCCGTACAGATGATGGGAGGCTACCTCCATATAACCGATGAAGCTCAGGCCGCCGACGCCGACCATGACTCCATAGAAAAACAGCAGCGTGTCCCATTCCAGGTTGGCGACTTTCTGGAAAATATCAAACGGCTGCTCTTGGGTGAGTTGCTGGTTGGCCTCGGCTTGCGGATTGTTCATGTATTTCATCGGCGCGAAATGGTCGATTTTGCCGTCGGTCAAATCCATGGGCATCAATGCAGGCTGCGCATCATGGGTTTTTTGCAGGTAATAGCTGAAAAACTTCAAATAAGTCAGGCCCATCATCATTCCGGCTGCCGGCGGCAGGCCCAGGAAATTTTCGAAGCAAGCCGAGGTGATAATGGTCATGACGAACAAGCCGATGATGATCCAGCCGCCCCGCTTCATGGCTTGAGCCTCTGTTACTGCAGCGGGCCTTTCCTGCGGAATAAAGAAATGCATGATGCCTGCCGGAATAACGAAGTTGATAATGGCCGGAAGCAATAGCGAGAAGAAATCGGCAAACGGCACGACGCCTTTTTGCCAGACCAATAACGTAGTGATGTCGCCGAACGGGCTGAACGAGCCGCCTGCGTTGGAGGCGACCACCACATTGATGCAGGACAAGGTTACAAAGCGCGGACATTCCTTGCCCATCGCCAGAATCACCGAGCCCATCAGCAATGCGGTAGTGAGGTTGTTGCAGCCGGAGGAAATAAAGAACGATTGGAAACCGGTAATCCAGAACAATTGCCGGTAGCTGAAATTCTTGCTCAATAGCCAGACCCGCAAGCTATCGAATACCCCTCGGTCTTCCATCGCATTCAAATAAGTCATCGACACCATGATGAACAAAAACAGTTCGCCATAACTTTCCAGGGTAGTGCGAAATGCAATGCCCGCCTGCTCGCTCATGCCAGCCTTGGCATAAAACACGGCAATAAAAATCCAGATCAGGCTGGCAGCGAACACCATGGGCTTGGACTTTTTTAGCTCGGTCACTTCCTCGGTCATAGCCAGGATGTAGGCAACGGCAAAAACCAGCAATGCCATATAACCTGCCCAATGCTGCGTCAGGTCCAAAGGTTGCGTCTGGCTAGCAGCTCCCGCTTCTTCGGCGGCTATTGCCAGGGATGGGAAAGCCAGGATAAGCAGTAGCGGATTATATTTTGAGCAAATCAACATTTTCAATAACTTAAAAGGCCGGCAATGAAGTACAGCAAAGTTGTTGGTGTTCGGCATGTTTATTTTGATGGGTGATAATGCAAGCACTAATAAGATAAAAACGGATAAAAATACTTCGATCTGCATAGGCGGCTTAAAAATAAAAAGACTATCGAAAAGGTGGAAATTCTAGACTAATTTAATCGGTATTATTATATTTGAAACAGCATCAGCATGCGCTAATAAGTGACAAGAATACCGGGCAGTTAGGACTTTTTTAGTTTTTTAAGGTGATGCAAAACTTCAATGCCTTTTTTGCGCTGCGCTCTGATGATTTCGAGTTCTGTTTGATAATGCCTTATCAAACAGTCGTCATTGGCCTGTTGTAAGACGTGGGTGATTTTTCGCTCTTTTTTCTTGAGCTTAAGCAGGACTTTCTTTAATTCCTGGATATGCTGCATTTTTCTGTGCTTTTCGGTGTCAAAAAAGGCCTGTAGTTTATGAAGTAATTTTTCTATTTTCATCGTTTTCATCACCGATCAGGTTGATGCATGGATGGGGTATCCACGGTGTGAACGACCTCGTTAATTTCAGCTTCATTCAGGGTTAATTGCTGTTCAATTTTGGCAGCGCTGGTGCCGCTGTGTAAAAACAGTGTTTCGGCGGCTTTTAGCAGATTCTTTTTAATACTGTACATATAGGCGCTGTCGTTAATCAGGGAAGAGCCGGTTTCAGGGGTTATCTGTCGTTCCCTGATCAGCGTTTCAATAGCGCGATTCATTTGTATGTCGTCATTTTTAATGTTCGCTTTTAACGCATCTAATGATAATAACGGTAACTCATTGCTCTCAATTTCATGCCTGAAATTTTCAATCTGCTGGATATGCAGGGCTATTTGGTAAGCAATTTTATTGTATTCGTTGATTGTAGCCTGATTGTTTGATGTCCTGAAACGGGTCCAGTTTTTCTGCAGATGTTTAGTGTCTTTGATGGCTTCGACGAGGTGTTGGTTGGTTTCACGCAGCCAGGAAAGCTTCGATGACTGGTCCATCTTCCAAGTGAAATCGGCCTGACTGATGAAGGCAATAATGGCGCTGTAAATGCCTTTTATCCTCCTTTCATAAACGGCATCGATATCGTATTCGATCGGGCGGCTGTTTTGTCCGATGAGTTGCTGGAGTAAGTCGCTTTCTTGAAGATCGCGTTTACGCAGGCCAAACGTGTGCAAAATAATATGAATGGCATTTTCATAAAGATGGATGCTTTCCAGTCGAACCGATTCGACCACTGTTTCAGGAAAATCCATCGCAGACACGTCCAAATATTTCGGTTTAAAAATTGCCGGACGTTTTTCTATGAATATGCTTTCCAGCAATAGAACTTGTTGATTAATAAACGGAAAAAAGATGATGACGCCTGCAAGATTAAACAGGCTATGAAAGGTTGCCAGTTTCATAGCATGGTCCGAGGCGGCAATGCCCAAACTGGCGCTGATAATGTCAACGGCATTGCCGAATGGCTTGATAAACAGCAATACGATAATGCCTGTCAGCAGGTTAATTAACAGGTGCGAGCCTGCAAGCCGTTTACCCTGAATGTTAGCGCCAAAAGAGGCAATAATCGCGGTGATGGTGGTGCCGATATTGGCGCCGATGACCAGCGCCATTGCATTGTCATAGTTAATTTGATGCACGGAAACCGCTGTAATGGTCAATAGCATCGTCGCGTGGCTGGACTGCATGATAATGGTGGCTAGAGTGCCTATTGCGGTGTAGATCAATAGTCCCTTGATGCCGGGCATGGCATAATTAGCCAGGTTTATGGTGGCTTCGAAATGCTCGAAACTTTCTTTCATGTAATGTATGCCGAGCAGTAAAAAACCCAGGCCCGTCAGGAGGTAGCCGGCTCCTTTTAAATGCTTGCTGCTCTGAAATATGCCTAATACCCCAAAAACCAGCAATGGCATGGCGTAAGTCGCAATATTAACTTTTAATCCAAGCCCTGCGATCAACCACGCGCCGGTGGTTGTACCCAGATTGGAGCCGAAAATAATGCCGATACCGGTGACTAAATCGAGCAAGCCTGCGCTCAGGAACGAAATGGTAATGATGGAGACCAAGCCGCTGGACTGCATTAATGCGGCCGATAAAAAGCCAAAGCCGAAACTTTTCCAGGAAGTGTTGGTGGTTTTTTGCAGAATCCGCTCCAGCGCGCCTCCGGTAAAGGCTTTAAAGCCTTGTTCCAGTGACAGCATGCCGAACAGGAAAATCGACACGCCCGCGGCAATGCCTTTAAATTCTTCACTTAGCCAAAAGCCGTAAGACAATAGCGGGATGACAAGCAGCAAAAAAGCTTTATGCATGAATATTTGAATGATTATTAAATGATAGGCGGCTGATCAGCCGCCAGAAAAAGCTAGATTGGCGGTTGTTTTGCGCCTGTTAATTTGATTTGTACTGCATCGCCAACTGTTAATTGGCCGCATTGATTATGCAGGGCGTTTTGTCCGAAATAGACTTGGTTTTGCCATTTTCGAGTGCGGTTGAGCGTGGTCAACGGCTCCTTGCCGATTTTCGCGGTTTCTGGATCGATTGCCGGAATTGAGCATCGGGAGCAGGGTTTAGGAAGCCTGAAATCTATGGTGCCAATGCTGATTTCGCGCCAACTGTCTTCTGCGTAGGCAGGACAGCCGGAAATAACCAGATTAGGCCTGAATCGAGCCATCGGTAACTTCAGCTGCATTTCATGATTTAATGCAGCCAGCGAGCTTTCTGAAATAATCAGGAAAGGAAAACCGTCGGAAAATGCCACTTGGTCGGTAGACTGGGCATAAACGGGATCAACCGGGCGAATAACCTCATCGGGTTGATAAACCAGTCGGCAATCCTGATGTAAAAAATCGCTGAGCCATTGGTCGGCCGCCGTTGAAACGCTACGGGCGTCGCACTGGTCATGCCAGATGGTGCTGGTGATAATTTCTCCATCAACAGGCGCTAGGGGTAAAGAGAGATTTTCCATGCCCGGTGCGGACAGGATCAGGTTTTTATCGGTCAGTGCGGTTTTAATTAAAGCCATGTTCGGCAGCTTCCGCTGGCTCATAAATTGCCGGTCCTTATCAATAAGCATCCATTTTCTGTCATGCTGAAAGCCTTTTTCAGTGACAGGCCAGCTGTTTGCGCTAACGCCGGCTAATGATTTTACGGGATAAATATATATCCCGCTTAATGTAAAGTGTGTCATTTGCAAGAATATTTAGCCTAATAACGATTTTACAGCGCCGTTGAATATGTTGCTGTGGGCTGCTTGTGCCTGAGCCGGGTTACTTTGAATGTCGGCAATAAGTTGGCTAAGAGCTTGTTGAGCTTGATCTTTATTTTCTATCGGTGCCGATGGGTCACTGCTTTTTACCGGTGACGATGTGGATAATTTTAATGATGTGTCGGAAAAGTTTATGGTTTCCTTTGCAATATTTAGATTATCGTCCTTATCGCTATCCGGCCGAGTTTCAATGGCGGGTTCATTGCTTTCCAGGCCCGTTGTTCGCCTGGCTGTTGCCGGAGTAATAAAGGTATCTGATTTTGGCTGTAATTTAGTAGCGTCCATTGTTATCTTCTTCTGTCTTTAATATTTATTGATGCTGAACTGTTTGTGGAGCGAAGTCAATATCCTGGGTTACAGCAGTGGTTCATTAACATGAATTTGTCGATGAAGGACGGACTGGTTTCATCGGCAGCCGGGGCAACTTTAGACTGAACTATTTTATGGTTTCAAGCCCCGGTTTTAGTAGACTTGATCGAAAAACTAAACAAAGTTAATGAATCCGTTAAAATTAGCGTCTGTGCATTTAATTATTGTTAGGACATGATGCGACCAAATACCCGGCTTCTCCAGATAGCAGTTCATATTTTGTTTTCTGTTCAGTTGCTTAGCGTTAATTCTGCTTATGCGGAAGCTAAGCAAACAATCAACATTGCTTATTTTACGCAAGAGCAGAAAGTCCCTCCGCCGTTGTCTAACTTGGATGCTTTTATCCCAAACAAGGGTATTTTAGGGTCGGAGCTTGCGATTGACGACAATAATACGACCGGACAATTTACCGGGCAGAAGTTTGTACTGAAAAAAATCATCGTGCCGCTGGATGGCGATGTCGCCGAGGCTTTTAATAAAGAGGTTGGTGATCAGTTTTCACATGTTGTGCTTAACTTGCCGGCCGAACTGACTAACAACATCGCCGACTTGCCGGCCGCAAAACAGAAGTTATTGTTCGATGCGGCGACTGTCGATGATGCGTTGCGCAATGAACAATGCCGCAACAATGTTTTGCATCTTTTGCCTACTCGGGCCATGCGCGCCGATGCGCTGGCGCAATACATGATGAAAAAACGCTGGAATAAATGGTTTTTAGTCATCGGCGCCTCTGAGGAAGACCGTCTGTTTGCTGAAGCGATCAAGCGGGCAGCTAAACGTTTCGGCATGAAAATAGTCGAGGAAAAAACCTGGGAACACACCTACGATGCGCGGCGCACGGCGCAATCGGATGTGGCGGTATTTACCCAGGTGGATGATGATTATGATGTGCTGGTCGTTGCCGATGAGCAAGGCCGGTTCGGCGAATATCTGGAATACAGGACCTGGAATGCAAGGCCGGTGATCGGCACTCAAGGATTGGTCGCTACGTCATGGCACCGGACCCATGAGCAATGGGGTGCGGTGCAGATCCAAAATCGCTTTAAAGAACAGGCAGGGCGCTGGATGGAAGAGCAGGATTATGCCGCTTATCTGGCCGTCAGGGCCATCGGTGAAGCGACTACGCGCACTAAATCCAACGACGTAAATACGCTTAAGAATTATATGCTAAGCGCTGCGTTTGCGTTGCAGGGCTATAAAGGCAACCCATTGTCGTTCCGGTCCTGGGATGGGCAGTTACGGCAGCCTGTGTTGCTGGCGGCGCCCAGATCGATGGTTGCCGTGGCGCCGATTGAAGGCTTTTTGCATCCTAAAACCGAACTTGATACTTTGGGTTATGATCAACCTGAGTCAACCTGCAAATGGAGTAAATGATGAAACAAAATGTTTTTGGGCTGTTTTTGACGATGGCACTGACAGGAGCGGCGCAGGCCGAAACGGTGTTCGTTACTCTGGAAAAGGATAATGCCCTGGCGGTGGTCGATCCCGTTGCCGGCAAGTTAATCAAAACGGTGGAAATCGGCCAGCGCCCTAGAGGCATCGCCATCAGCCCCGATAATAAGTTTTTGTATATCGCAATCAGTGATGACAATACCATCAAGATCATCGATGCCGAGACGCTTAAGGAAACCGGAAAGTTGCCGTCCGGCGAAGACCCCGAAACGTTCGCGCTAAACCCGGCGGGTGACCGGCTATATGTGTCTAACGAAGATGACAGCCAGGTAACCGTCATCGACATTAAGCGTAAAAAAGCCGTCAAACAGATTAAGGTCGGCGTGGAGCCTGAGGGTATTACTGTCAGCCCCGATAACCTCTGGGTGGCCAGCGCTTCAGAAACGACCAACATGGTGCATTGGATCGATACCAAAACCAATGCCATCGTCGAAAACACGTTGGTTGATCCGCGTCCCCGCGCGTTGAGCTTTACTGCCGACAGCCAGCAGCTGTGGGTCACCTCGGAAATGGCCGGCACCTTGATGGTTCTGGATGCTAAAACCAAGCAGATCATCAAAAATATCAAGTTTGATGTGCAAGGCGTGACTGCCGATAAAATCCAGCCGGTCGGTGTGGTGATCGATAAAGACAGGAGGCGCGGCTATGTGGCGTTGGGGCCGGCAAACCGGGTTGCGGTGGTCAACGCCCAGACTTTTGAAGTTGAAAAATACTTGCTGGTCGGCCAACGAGTCTGGAATCTGGCTTTTTCTCCGGATCAAAAACGCCTTTACACCACTAACGGCACCAGCAACGATATTTCGCTGATCGATCTTGAAACTCAAACAGTGACCAAATCGGTCGGAGTGGGCACCTATCCTTGGGGAGTTGCAGTCAAACCATGAGTTCATTAATAGCGTTGTCCGTTGAGGATTTGAGCTTTTCCTACGGAAGCAAAAAAGCACTGTCCCAGGTTAACTTCAAGATTCGGCCGGGTGAGTGCACGGTCTTGTTAGGCCCTAATGGCGCCGGGAAGAGCACATTGTTTTCCTTGATTACCCGCTTGTACGATACGCGCGACGGACGGATCGAGTTATGCGGTTTCGATATCAAGCGGCAAACCCTGTCGGCATTGGCAAGGCTGGGCGTGGTTTTCCAGCAAACTACTCTGGACATGGATTTGTCGGTGATACAGAACCTGCGCTATCACACCTCCTTGCATGGTATGGGGCGGAAACAGGCTGCTGAAAGGATTCAACAGGAGTTGGAGCGCCTAAATATGTATGATCGGCGTTTTGAGAAAGTTCGCCAGCTCAACGGCGGGCACCGGCGGCGCGTGGAGATTGCCCGGGCCTTATTGCATAAGCCGTCGGTGCTTTTGTTGGATGAGCCCACCGTCGGTTTGGATGTGCCCAGCCGCTTATCTATCGTCGAATATGTGCATCGTTTGGCTGTCGAGGAAAAAATGGCGGTGCTATGGGCGAGCCATTTGATTGATGAGATTTATCCGGATGATCATTTAATCGTATTGCACAAAGGCCAGGTCAAAGCCAATGGAACGGTTGATGACGTGCTTAAAGTAACCGGCACGCCGACGATTAAAGACGCTTTTTATAGTTTGACCCAAGGAGAGACGGCATGACTAAGCGGCCGGGAGCGGAATTGCATTTACCCGAAGGGCGCAGGGCAGGACAGCCCGGCGTGACCAATCCGCCGGGAGCGGATTCGCATTTACCCGAAGGGCGCAGGGCAGGACAGCCCGGCGTGACCAATCCGCCGGGAGCGGATTCGCATTTACCCGAAGGGCGCAGGGCAGGACAGCCCGGCGTGAGATTACTCCATTACTGGCGTGCGATGTGGGGCATCATCTGGCGCGAGTTATGGCGATTTGTTACCCAGCGCGAGCGGTTTATTTCCGCCCTGGTCAGACCCCTGGTCTGGCTGTTCGTATTCGCTGCCGGATTCAGGGCCGCATTAGGGCTTGCGATTACTCCGCCTTATGAAACCTACATTCTTTACGAAGTTTATATTACTCCCGGCCTGATCGGCATGATTCAGCTGTTTAACGGTATGCAGAGTTCATTGTCGATGGTTTACGACCGGGAAATGGGCAGTATGCGCATATTGATGGTTTGTCCGTTGCCGCGCTGGTTTTTATTGCTCAGTAAATTATTGGCCGGTACCGGCGTATCGGTTTTGCAAGTCTATGTGTTTTTAGCGATTGCCTGGCTTTATGATATTCAGGCGCCGTGGCTGGGTTATGTGTGGATTCTGCCGGCATTGTTACTGACAGGCTTAATGCTGGGTGCTTTAGGCTTATTGTTGTCGTCGTTTATCAAACAATTGGAAAATTTTGCCGGTGTAATGAACTTTGTGATTTTCCCGATGTTTTTTATGTCGACCGCACTGTATCCTTTATGGAAAATCAAAGAGTCCAGTGCGCTGCTTTATCATCTGGCGCAATATAATCCATTTTCTCAAGCGGTTGAATTGATCCGGTTTTCTTTGTACGGTCAGTTTAACAGTCAGGCATTTATTTATACCTTGGCTGCCTTTGTTCTGTTTATGATGGCGGCAATCATTGGTTATAACCCTTCAAAAGGGATGATGATGAGAAAAGGTGGAGCTTGATAGTTTAGATAAGAGATTAAGATACGATGGACAATGGCATCCAAATTTTTTTAGACAACGTAGAGCATTAAAATCAATTCGGTGAAGATGTGAAGAACTCTTTTTTTCTGGTTATTCCAGCGCAACAAAAAAATCCCACGCGCTTAAAAGAATTTGAAGCAAAGGCGCTACAGCATTGGATAGCTGAATTGCCGACGGCTAATCCAGGATTGGCTACACGCTTGCTTCATGATTTTCTTATAGATTTCAATGCCGTTGAAATGAAGATTCAGCTAAGGCTGGACGCGCTGGAGCTTTTAAGTTCAAGCGTTCATGACATTGAAGATTACCTTCGATCCCGTCTGATTAAAGCGGGGTTCCCGAAAGAAGATAATGACAAGAAAATTTTGAGTATATTGGTTTCCATTGAAAAGGAATTCACCCTAGGCTATTGGATGGTGCTTAAGGAGTTAACCAAGCGTGATGTCGGCTGGTTTCAAGGAAAGAATGCCGCATTAGCCATCCAGCGCTGCATTAAAGGGCTGAGCAGTATTGTTGTCAGTCATTTCATTATGGGGATGCCGATCCCTGATTGGGTCTGGATAGATTTGCATTCGCTTTACAGCCTGAGTGTGACAATAAAAAACAGCACGACCAAAGTCCCCAATGATGTCAGTCAGCCCAGTAAAGCCAGCAGTCCTGAAGAATGCTATCGGCAGATTCTATTGCTCAGTCTTGCCGATCCGACCGGTTTGATGCAAAAGGAAATCTTATTGGTTTATAACTATATAGAAACGGTAGGTTCTTTGATTGCTTTAAAGAAAGAGCCGGTGAGTGGTCAGCAAATACAGTGCATTGTTTTAACGGACGAAGATAAGGCGCCGCAATATCAATTTGAAGTAAGTACAAAAAACGAGTCATTGATGTTGTATCTGGACTTTACCAAATTGTTTAAAGCGCTTAAGCAGAAAGAAAAATTGATCAATGCTGTGGAGGCAAGGTTTAGTTCGATGCATGTGTTGAGAAGTGACATCGGAAAACCCTCGGCGGAATTACTCGACTATCTTGAACAAAGATGGATGGGTGTTGATTTGCAGGGTGTGCCTTTTTTTAGCGATAGAACAGATCGCTATATTGCCGTAGGTTTGGAAGCAACTCATGAACTGCAAAATGCCTTGGAATCCGCCGACGAAAGAGATATGGAGTTTCTTGTTCAATCGGCGTCTGACAGGTTATTGTCGGGTATTTTTAATAAAACAGGCGTTCTGTCAGTAGGAAGCTTAGTCAGTTTTAGAAAAACAGATAGTCCAGAACATAAACGCTCATTAGGGATCGTTAACAAGGTTATTGTCGATAAACAAAGCGGTCGAATAAACTTTGGTATGCAGCTATTGGCTCATCAATCCATTGCTGTCACTTATGGTCCACTGGACACGTCGGGTAAAGATATTCCGCAAAAAGGGCTGTTTTATAGCGCGAGGGAACTCGAATGTGAAAAAAACTACATCATTACCGATAGTTTTATGCTGAAAGATGATGATGTGGTTCGAATGTTTATGAATAATGAAGATTTTCCTGTGGCATTGAATAACAGGAAGAATGTCGGCTTGGGTTATTGGCAGTTTGAATGTCGGCGGGTTGCTGAAAAGAGCAAGCCGATGCCCGCGCAAGCTAAAAAAGGTTACGATTTCATTTAAATAACGCACTCTATTGAAATATAATGCTATATGTATTTAGCGCTTGAAAAGTTTTCTTATCGTGGTAAGTTGATGCATCAAGTTGATTGTTGGTGATGAATTGTCGGCCTTTTAAAGTGGACAGTTAAATATAACTCAGGATACCAACTCGTACTGGATTGTTTATGTATATGAGTTATCGAAGCGATTAGTTAATATGCTTCGGGCAAGGACCTGAAAATAATAAAAAAATTACAATTGTGAGGATACGAAATGAGTAATGAAGAAAACGCTAAAAAACCGGTAGATACAGCAAAAGAAACGGCTGGCAAGCTGTTGTCATCAATGATGAGCTTAAAAGAAAACAACCCCAAAGTTTTTTTTGGCGCTTTAGGAGGCGTAGTCCTTCTGCTTATTGTCATTATGATGAGTGGTGGTGATTCAGGTACTATTTCCACTCCTGCGCCTAAGAATCTTGTTGCCGGGCAACGTTATATTTTGAAAAACCCGAATACTTACGAGGTTGAATCACCCATACAATTGGTCTCAGTGCCCGGAGCTATAGCTGCATTTGATGACAGTGAAGATGAAGACAAAGGCAAGGTTGAGTCTTGCAGACGTATTAAGCAGGGAACGGCGGTAACTGTCGTAGATTTACAAGACTTTGCCGGAAAGAAAAATGCATTCGCTAAGGTTCAGGTTGAAGATGGCGAATGTAAAGGTAGCTCGGGTTGGGTTTTGGCAATTGATGTTCAATAAAAAGTTGACACGATCTAAAAAGAGCTTATAATGACCAAATAAATTGAAGCGCGGGAATAGCTCAGTGGTAGAGCACAACCTTGCCAAGGTTGGGGTCGCGAGTTCGAATCTCGTTTCCCGCTCCAATTAATTTTAAAAAAAGCCGCGAACTATCGCGGCTTTTTTATTTAACTTTTAGGGCTGCGTAGCAAAATGGTTATGCAGTGGCCTGCAAAGCCATCTACGGCGGTTCGATTCCGCCCGCAGCCTCCATTAGTGATTACAAACAGACTCAAAGGAGTCCATAAACCTGCAAGTCATAAGGCTTAGCGGGTTTTTTATTGCCCATCGAATTGCAGAGTGGTTGAGCGGCGACACTTCACTTCGGCGGCTAATGAATGGCGTTATTCGTAACAAAAACCGATGTGCAAGTGGAATAATAATTACATAATTTTAAAGCTTATAATTAAAATACGATCGGAATATAAATAGGGTTTTATTTAAAATTTTCCTGGGGAAATGGATGTCATGACAACTGAGGTGAAATAGTGAGATATTTATTGATAACATTAATTCTACTAGGCGCTTTGGTAGAGTCCGTTAGAGGCGATGACAATATCTACGGGCCAGATGGTATAAACCTTGGGCCTAATGGTAACCCAGAACAGCAATTTCAAAAGATTGAACAGCAACGGAACCAGCTTGAGCAGCAGAAACGGCAGCAGCAACAGGCTGTCGACGAGTATGCATTCGGATCTGGCATGACTCTTCGTCAGCAATACAACGGACATTATTTCGTTAATGGTGCGGTCAACGATATTCCGCTTGCCTTTGCGATCGACACAGGTGCCTCGTTTGTCACCCTACCTAAGCAGGTTGCATCGCAAGCGGGTATAAAATGTGAAAACGAGGCTGTCATGGAAACGGCAAATGGTAAAGCCCATGCTTGCACAGGTATAATTTCGAAGCTTAGATTTGGAGATTTCTCAATAAAAGATGTGCGGTGCGTGATTGCGCCCAATTTAAATCATGCTTTGATGGGCAACAATGTATTAGAGAGGTTCAAAATCGTTCAGCATAACGGCAAAATGAGAATCACCAAGTAAACAGTTGTCACTGAAAAGCTCATCTCACTAGAAATGCCCGCATTCGATCGGAAATGCTGATACACCGGAAAACGATGAATTTCACCTGGCAGAACAGTAACTGTCAGATTGGGTTTGAATTACTACATATAACAATAGTAAGTTGGTTAATAACGCGCAGCCAAACTTATGTCACGCAAGGCTTGCAGGTCTGTTTTTAGACATGACTCTACAAGACGCCGTTATTGCCTATCAGTGTAATTCAGCATATATCCATATAAACTATTCGATGTGCTAATGTAAATCTATAGGGCGTAAAAATGAAAGTAACAAAGTTAATCCTAATCGCTACAATGATGATGCCAATGTCGGCTAATGCAGGTTTCAATGCTTTTATCAATGGACAGAAACTTTACGACAAGTCCACTGCTTATAAAAGCGGTGATATAGACAATGCAGAGCTTTATGATGCCGGAGCGTTTATGTATTACGTGATGGGTGTCATTGACGCAAGCATTGGATCAGGCTTGTTTTGTCCGCAAAATATCTCCTCAGATCAAGCCGCGAATGTTGTGTCTAAATATCTAAATGAGCATCCGGAATTACGGAGTTCTAGTGCCGAGTCACTTGTTAAAGCGGCAGTTGCAAAAGAATGGCCTTGTAATAAGTAATAACATAGGTCAAAACTTAACTATTGCAAAAATTAACGAAAGGATTTTGCTGAGTGAACCGGCTGGCGCTCGGGGTGGTCAGCATGATGCTATTTAAATGCCTTATCATTGGCGGCTTGAGGCTTTAAATGTGATAGAGTCCGCGTCATTAATGAATTCAGAAAGATTGAGAGACTTAATAAACCTGCAAGTCACAAGGCTTAGCGGGTTTTTTATTGTCCATCGATATGTAAAATTTTTAAAAGCTAATGTGTTTGTATGCCGTATATGAAAAAGATGTTTACGCTCGTACATTTACGGGTATCAAAGTCTGCGAAAAATGCTGCATTCTAGGCTAGGCAGTGCCGTTTTATGGCTAATAATACTGGCTAGTCTCTGCGCCACAAGCCGATCTTTTAGGTAGTTAACGATATACTGATCTCTTGTCACTTGGCTTAATATTGTTTCGTTAAAACAATCCGTTTGCGATGAGGCTTCGTTTGATAACTTCAAGAGAATTAACTATCCAAGCATGGAATTTATATGAAAAATTAATCAAACTTGACCTTGATCGTAATCGTGGTAACCGTCAAGATTTTGAGCTCCAAATTGGATATTCAGGGCGACGTAATATCAAACGGGAAACGAGGTTACACCGTTTGTCGAACCGAGCTTATAATAGATATAAGCGGCGATTGAAGGCTTGTTTACGTGAAGGATAAAGCCGTGAGATTTTTTACTAAGCGTCTGTTTTTGACACAAAAGCAGATTCACAATAACGCTTATATAGTAACTTTTACATAAAAACCTTAAGTTGCAAATCATGAAAAGTCCTAAGCTTGCCAAGTCTTTTGTGATGGCTGTCAGCTTAATTTGATTAAGAAGAAAATGATCATTTCATTTACAAAATTATTTGCCTTGCTCATTATATTTTCTACGGGCTTAGTATCTTGCGCCGAGTTTAAAGAAGCGGGCAGAACAATAGGTCATACCGCGCGTAATGTCACCAGGGAAATTGGGCATGGCACCAGGGATGCTGCTAAGGAAATTGGTCATGGTACGAAACGCGTGGTCAACAGCATCGGACAGGAAACGAGCGATTCGGCACAGCCGTTGCCCGACGATGAGCAATAATTTGACAGGTATCGCTAAGTCAGCTTAGCGCGAATTAATGCTTTTGCCATCACTTGCAGTTTTTTCTGTGTTAGAGGTTTTTTCTATTTATCTATCAAGGCTCCTTGGCTGAGTTTTGCCGTGAAAAATTGCTAAGGACGATACAGTTTCCAGCCAAAATGAGATAGTGCAGCTCCATTCGATACTGTGCCGGCCGAAGGTTTTAGATGAAGGATTTTTCGTAGATTACCTGATACGCAAGGGCGAGGTTTGCGATTATGCCGACATGTTATTCGATCGTTTGCCGCTTGCCGATTATGTTCACGTCATACGACGCTAAGCAATGCAAAGCTATGTCGTCAAACTATATTATTTGCGATTAATACAAATTAAGCCCTCGCACAAACCCAAACATCAACCCGGCTAGCGCCCGCTTTTTTCAACGCATAGGCAAGTTCATGGGCTGTTGAGCCGGTGGTCATCACATCGTCAAGTATTGCGATATGCCGAGCATGGATGGGTTTGATGATGGAGAAAGCGTTTTTCATATTTTTACGGCGTTTTTTTGCCGATAATTGAGTTTGATGCGGAGTGTCCCGGTACCGTTGGCAGCTGGTGATATCCAGCGGAATCAGCAATTCTTTGGCTACAGTTCTGCCGATTTCTATGGCCTGGTTGAAGCCGCGCTCGCGGTAGCGTGCTTTATGCAGTGGAACAGGCAAAATCAAGTCCGGCCGTTCTGCGGTTTGTTTAAGATGTTCGGCCAGTAACGTGCCAAGTAAGCGGGCATTCTTGTAATTGGCGCCAAATTTTAAGTTGCTGATTAAATGTCGGATAGCGCCATGATGGATGAACGGCGCATAAGTTTCATCAAAGACCGGGCGCTTGCTCAGGCAACGGCCGCACAACACTGGAGGGAATGGATTTGCATGCGCGGTTACCGAAGGATATCGGGCAGAGATGGCGGGTGCTTCCAATATTTCGGCGCAACGGTAGCAGCATAGATTATTCCTAGGCAGATGCTTATAGCACGAATGACAAATATCGCGGGAGTCGTATCCAGGGTTGCCGCATAAGATGCAGGTAGGCGGCAGCAGGTAATCCTGTATAATATTGATCCAGTTGTATACCATTTTCATTTGAACAAGTTGACAAGATTGTCCGTTGTCTTTGTTTGAGTATTACCGTAACTGGAGCTTAACAGAATGTCTGCAAACCCTGCAATTCGCCATGACTGGCAATTGGACGAAGTGCAAGCGCTTTATGCGCTGCCTTTTAATGATCTGATTTTTAAGGCGCAAACCGTACATCGGGAGAATTTCGATCCCAATGAAGTTCAGATCAGCAGTCTGCTGAGTATCAAAACCGGCTCCTGTTCGGAAGACTGCGGCTATTGCCCGCAAAGCGCGCGCTATGATTCCGATTTAAAGCCCGAGGCATTAATGCCGGTCGAGAAGGTTTTACAGGCGGCGCAGCTTGCTAAAGATCAAGGCGCATCGCGTTTTTGCATGGGAGCGGCCTGGCGTCAGCCTAAAGACCGCGATGTAGAGCGGGTGGTTGAAATGGTTCAGGGCGTCAAGGCGTTAGGTATGGAAACTTGTGTAACCCTGGGGATGCTGACCGAAGCCCAAACGGCCAGGCTGAAAGAAGGCGGCCTGGATTATTACAATCACAATCTGGATACCTCGGAAGATTATTATTCCGAAGTCATTACCACACGGACATATCAGGATCGCTTGGATACGCTGGCGCGGGTTAGGGATGCCGGGATTAACGTCTGTTGCGGGGGCATTGTCGGCATGGGCGAGAGCGACGTCGATCGTGCCAAGCTGTTAATTGAACTGGCAAACCTGCCCAAGCATCCCGAAAGCGTGCCGGTCAATATGTTGGTGCAAGTGGAAGGCACGCCGCTGATGGGCACCGAATCACTGGACCCGATCGTCTTTATCAGAACCATTGCAGTCGCACGAATCATGATGCCCAAGTCGCGGGTGCGCTTGTCCGCAGGCCGCAATAACATGAGCGATGAAATGCAGGCGCTGTGTTTCCTGGCCGGGGCGAACTCGATCTTTTACGGCGATAAATTATTGACCACCGATAACCCGATGACCAACCATGATTTGGCATTGTTTGAACGGCTGGGCGTGCGTTCCGGCGGTTCGAGTTACGCTTGATAAATAAAACCGTTCGTAGGGACTGCTACAAAATATAATTCACCACGAAGACACGAAGAATGAAATATAGAACTTCGTGTTCTTCGTGTCTTCGTGGTGAACATTACTGATTTTATGACACCTTCATTTTTACAATTAGCAGCCGGCCTAGATGATATTGCCCAGCAGGGTTTGTATCGATCAAGACGGGTCATTGAATCCCCTCAATGCATCAACCTGAAAGTTGACGGCAGGACTATTGTTAATTTTTGCAGTAACGATTATTTGGGGTTGGCTAATCATCCCGACGTGGTCAGCGCGTTTAAAGCCGGTGCGGATCAATATGGTGTCGGCAGCGGTTCGGCGCACCTGATTTGCGGGCATAGTGCTGCGCATCATGCGTTGGAAGAAGAACTGGCGGAGTTTACCGGTCGAGACAGGGCGTTATTGTTTTCCACGGGTTACATGGCCAACATTGGCGTGATTTCGGCATTATTGGGGCGCGGCGATGCGGTATTTGAAGACCGATTGAATCATGCGTCTTTGTTGGACGGCGGCTTGTTGTCCGGTGCGCGGTTCAAGCGCTTTGCCCATGCCGATGCGGCAGACCTTGGCGTGAATATGGAAAAAACCTTGGGACGCAAGCTGGTCGTTACCGATGGCGTGTTCAGCATGGATGGCGATTTTGCGCCGCTGGATGAATTGGTAGTTGTCGCAAAAGAGCATAACGCTTGGCTGATGGTTGACGATGCGCACGGACTGGGCGTAATCGGCGAACGTGGAGGAGGAATTTTGGAACATTACGGCCTTGGCCAGCAAGAGGTGCCGGTGCTGATGGGGACGTTAGGTAAGGGGCTGGGCACGTTCGGCGCATTTGTTGCCGGTTCGGATTTATTGATTGAAACCTTGATCCAGAAAGCCCGTACCTATATTTATACCACCGCGATGCCGGCAGCAGTTGCCGAAGCGACGCGGGCAAGCTTGAAAATTGCTATCGCAGAAAGCTGGCGCAGGGACAGGCTCAAAAACCTGTCGGAGCGCTTCAGTGTGGGCGCCGGACAGCTCGGGCTACAGGTGATGCCGTCATTATCGGCTATTCAGCCCATTCTGATAGGTGACAGCCAAAACGCCGTGGATATCAGCAACGCTTTATTAAATGCCGGTTTCCTGGTCAGCGCAATACGTCCGCCGACCGTGCCTCAAGGCAGTGCAAGGTTGCGGGTGACTTTTTCCGCGCTGCATGCAGAGCAGCATGTCGACCGGCTGCTGGATGCGCTGGCTAAAATCACCGTAGGCCGCAAGTGAGCAAAATTCATCTGGAAACGTTCGGGCAAGGCAAACCCATCGTGTTGGTGCACGGCTGGGCGATGCATACCGGCATCTGGCGAGCATTTGCCAGGCAACTGTCGCAAAACTACCGGGTTACCTGTATCGATTTGCCGGGTCATGGGCATAGCGAAAAAATCGAGCCGTATACGCTGGAGCGGATTAGTGATGAGTTGGTTAAAGCAGTTTCCGAACGGAGTTGCTGGCTGGGTTGGTCTTTGGGTGCGACGGTGGTGCTCGACATAGCTGATCGTTATCCGGAGCGCGTATCTTCATTGGTTTTGCTGGCGGGGAATCCCTTGTTTACGCAAACAGGACAATGGCCCGGCATGGATATTCATTTGCTGGATGAGTTTGCCGAGCAATTGCATGAGAGCGGTCAGGTGACCCTGCAGCGCTTTTTGTCCTTGCAGGTAAAAGGCTTACCCGACCATAAAGCTTCTTTGAAAGCGCTTAAAACTTCGGTGTTTGAATGCGATGCGCCTGACGCAAAAACCTTGCAGGGCGGCTTAAAGATATTGAAACAAGCAGATATGCGGCCGGTTTTGTCCAAATTGAATATTCCCGTTTCGGTTATTTTAGGCGGCCTGGATACTCTGGTTCCGGTAGTCGCAGGTCAAAAAATGCAGCAGTTATTGCCAAGCCTGGAATTGAACATCATCGACAGGGCAGGGCATGTGCCGTTTTTGTCGCACGGTCTTAAAACAGCAGTGATTATTTCCCGGTTTATGGATGAACAATGCATTTAGATAAAGCCAAAATCAGGCAGTCGTTTGCAGCAGCCTCGGTGACTTACGATGGCGTTGCCGCATTGCAGCGTACTGTCGGTAAGAAACTGCTGGATATTATTGCAACAGGAAGCCAGGCAGGAACACTGTTGGACTTGGGTTGCGGCACCGGTTTTTTAACCTCTGGGTTATTAAGGACTGCATGGCCTGTGATCGCTTTAGATATTGCATTGCCGATGTTACAGGTAACGCGAACAAAGCTGACCGGTACGCCGGATGTCTGCTATGTCTGCGCCGATGCCGAGCAGCTGCCGCTCGCCGGACAGATCGTTGATGGGGTGTATTCCAATTTGGCGTTGCAATGGTGCGTCAATCTCGAAGCCGTCTTTACGGATATTAAGCGGGTATTGAAACCGGGCGGGCGGCTGGTTTTTTCGACGTTCGGCCCGCAAACACTACAGGAATTGAAAAGCGCGTGGGCTGAAGTTGACGATTATAACCATGTTAATGAATTTTACAGTGAGCAGCAGCTGAGCCGTTTTCTTCGACTGGCGGAGTATGCCGAGATAAAAATTGAAACTAAACAATATATATCAAACTATGGCTCGGTTTTGGAACTGATGAAAGAGTTAAAACAGATCGGCGCGCATAACGTGATAGCCGGGCGTAACAAAAGCGTCACTACCAAAACGCAGATGAGGCGCATGATCGCGGCTTATGAGAAACATCAATCGGGTGACCAGATTGATGCGACTTTCGAGGTTATTATGGTTTCTGCAAGCTAATGGAAAAAGGCTACTTTATAACAGGCACCGATACCAACATCGGCAAAACCTGGACGACGGTTACGCTGATGCGTTACTTTAAAATCCAGGGGAAATCGGTAGTAGGAATGAAGCCCGTCGCTTCGGGTTGTCGAGTGCAAGATGGTCGGTTGAGAAATGAAGATGCGTTGTTGATACAGGAAAATACTTCATTATCGGTTGATTATGATTTGATCAATCCTTACGCCTATGAGTTACCGGTTTCGCCCCATATTGCGGGTGTGGATAATCCAGTCAAGCTGGATCTGCTGATTGCCAAATTTGAGCTATTGAAAACTTTGGCTGACGTTGTGGTCGTTGAAGGCGCAGGAGGTTGGTATAGTCCGTTAAATGAACGTGAAGATAATAGCGATTTGGCAAAAGCCCTTGCTCTGCCGGTTATTATGGTTGTCGGAATCAGGCTGGGTTGCATCAATCATGCAAAATTGACTTATCAAGCGATAATGCAATCCGGTGTGGCCTTTGCCGGATGGATTGCAGTCTGCACCGATCCGGAATTGTTAAGCCGAGACGATAATATACTGACCTTGAAAAAAACATTGGACGTGCCTTTGCTGGGTGTGTTGCCTTACAGAAAAGTCGCCGATTTCAAATTTTTCTCAGAGAGAGTCAAGTTATAACTGATTATTGACGAGGTTCTATGAACACCAAAAATGACACTTCAAAAGCAGGTAAATCAGGCGATAGAGGAAGCAATTGCCAAATGCTGCCATAGATAGCTTGATAAATAAAACATGACAAAGTCTCCGAGAAAGCCCTATTATTTTCCCTTTTCGCAGTTAAATTCGCCGTTTAATTGATTACGGCACAAGGTTAATGCATGTCGATTCGTTATATCTCATCAGTAAAATTAATTTTAATTGCCGGTACGCTGTTGTCCGGATGCTCAACGACCCGACAAATTGTGGTTGATCATCCGGCAACGCAGGCCAACCAGTTTCAACCCTTGCAAGGTTTTCAATCCATTGATGGCGATGATTATTATGTGCGGCTGATATCCGAGTTCGATTTTAAAGGGGACAATGTACTAAAAAGCGGCTGTACCAGTATGGCGCCGTCCTATGAAAAGGGCGATTTATCTGCAGCGCTTATTTATAACGTGCGTAACGAAACCCTAAAATTCAGCCGTGAAGCCACTGGTTTTTTGTATCAGGCGACAACTGGCAAATGTAACTTTACCTTCGATGCCAAAAAGCTTTATCTGACGCCGTGGATCCGTTTGGATTCGGGCAAGGAAACTATGGTTGATTATAATTTTTACACCAATGCGAATAGCGATGTGGATGTATCAAGTTTGGTTGGTGATGTGAATGCGGCCAGCAATTTGCTGGCTTTAACCGGTGTCGGCATGGGGGTTGCCATCATCGGACAGGCTGCTGGGCAATGGGTAAAAAGTAGTCAGCAAGCCGCTCCAGTATCAGCATCTCATCAGTCAGCCAAGCATAGTTCCGAATCGCATTCGTTACCGGCATCGACGACTTTCTCGGGCAAGACAGGAACACTTAATCAGACGACATTTAAGGTTTTTGATGTGGCGGAAGGCGGATTTAATCTGTTTGGCTCAGACACTAAACAGCTGGGGGAATTGAAGATTTATCCGGAAATTCTGTCGACTTTGTTATTAAGGACGACGGTGGACGGTATCCCCGATGCGCGCGATATGTCGTTCGAAGAAATAGGCTATTTGCCAATAAAATCAGCGACTGGAGAAATAAATCTTCAGCAACTGATTGAGCAATCAAAACATTCGGCAAAACCGAATTTAAAGCCTGACTGGAATAATTACCAGGAAGTGGAGGGTAACTGCCGGAAATTGAAGCTGGTGATGAAGGATTTAGGTTTTAATAAATTTGACCGCAATGCGGTGATTTACTATTTCTTGGCTAAAAACGGAGATTGGAATAATTACAATATTACTCGGCAAAGAATGCTGAGTGAAGAAATGCGTCCTAAAGTGTTGGAGACTTATCGCAGTAAAGATTTTGGTAATTGTTTAACGGCTGATGATTATGTGGTCATGAAAACAATGGGTTTGCCGGTTAATACGCGGTCCGATTGGGATCAAATGGGGGAGGCGAGCCATAAAAAAGAGCAGTTATTTACACCGCTTAAGTCGATTGAGAGGCAGCTCGTTTCAGTGCTGAATAATCCAAACAAGGCGGAAATGGAGCGTCAGTTGTTTCCTTTGCTAAATACGGCCAAAAATGGCGACGGCAGCGTGTTGCTGCAAAATCATTTAGGTGATTTTGGGTTGGAATTATTGCTGAATCCTCCTGCTCCCGCGGCGCCGACTCCTGCGGATGCGGCAGTTGGTCCAGTTGTGCCTGTTGCGGCGACTGCATCTATTCCTGGCGAAGGAATTATCGTCAGCGCTCGTCAATTGGCACAGGTCTTTTCGGGATTGTTAATTAACGAGCTGAGTTGTGCGCGGCCGGTTCCTGATAATTCAGGGAAATCTACAGGTAACGCGGGAATTTTATTGTTTACTACCAAAGAAGGCAGTCCGCGTGCTAAAGGCGGTGCGATGGAGTTTGAGTTTTCAAGCGGCAAGATTACGCGCATTGCGTTCCAGTTATCCACTTACCGGGATTTCGAGCAGGATTTGTTGGATCGCCCGGAAATTGGCGGGTGTCGAATTGATCCTTCTTTTCTGGCAAAACTACACTAGCGTAAATGTTGTTCTGATAGGGTTTCGCCAACTGGGAAATTAACAAAAACATAGGCGGAAAATAAGTTGGCTTTTACCATAAATTAATTATGGATTTAGATATGGATATAACCCATAATATTTGTGCGGTAAATAATCAATGATAAACATTATCAGGAGAAACGTTATGGCTTTAATTACTTGGACAGCTGGTCAATATGGTACAAATGTTGGTTTTGCAGATCAGGAGCATCAAATTTTGTTTGATAAGCTTAATAAATTGTATAATTTAGCAACTGGCGGAGCAGAACGTTCGGCTATTGGTGCGCAATTAGATGATTTGATTTCGTATGTTGTTGATCATTTTGCTCATGAAGAAAAAGAAATGCAGGCGAAAGGTTATGCAGGCTACGATCGCCACAAGGAAGAACATGTCGCTTTGCTAGACATTTGCGGTGGTCTGCAAACAAAATTTCATGCGGGCGAAGCCGAAGTTGACGAAGGAGTCGGTCAATTGGTTAAAGGTTGGTTAGACAACCACATCCCTAACTTTGATATGGCTTATGCGGATGCGTTAAACAGCTAATCCGAATTAAAAAATTAAAATCTAAAGGCTTGTGAGTCGCATTGATTCACAAGCCTTTTTATTGCACTAAATAATATCAAGGAAAGGACAGCTGGTATAGATTGCCTTCATAGGTTAAAATCAGAAAGATTATTTGTGGTAATTATTACGTAACATGGAATGGGGCCGACCTTGGCATGTCCTAAAGTTACGAAACAATATGACGCATACAAGAGTTTATAACTACTAACGAGGAGGCTGCTCCGTGAAGAAAGCAAAGCAACTGTTCGCAGGTCTGATCTTAATGGCTTTGGGCCTAGGGACAGTTCAAGCGGATTACACGCTCAATTTGATGAAAGGGGTCACAAAGGTCAGTAATGACATTTATGATCTGCACATGCTGGTGCTATGGATTTGCGTATTCATAGGTATCGGTGTGTTCGGGACTATGTTTTATTCAATTTACCATCACCGTAAATCAAAAGGACATAAAGCGGAGCAGTTTCACGAAAATACAATGGTTGAAATCGCTTGGACCATTATCCCAACCTTGATTCTGATCGGTATGGCTATTCCCGCTACGAAAGCCATGATGGAATTGGATGATGTACAAGAATCCGAAATGTCCATTAAGGTAACAGGTCATCAATGGAAATGGGAATATGAATATCTCGATAATGGGATTCATTTTTTCAGCAGTTTGGATGAAGGTAGTAATAAAGTACGCCAAGTTGGCTCTGGTTTAGACCCTAGATCAGTTCCTAATTATTTGCTGAATGTTGATAAGCCGTTAGTTATCCCAACTAAGAAAAAAATTCGTTTTGTGTTTACCTCAGCGGACGTAATCCATTCATGGTGGGTACCTGATTTAGGTTGGAAGAAAGATACTAATCCTGGTTTTATTAATGAGGCATGGACTTCTGTTGAAGAGCCGGGCACTTATCGCGGGCAATGTACTGAACTTTGCGGTAAAGACCATGGCTTTATGCCGATCGTTGTGATTGCAATGAATGAACCTGAATACAATGCTTGGGTGGAACAGCAAAAAGCGGCTGTGGCTGCTGAAGCAGGTTCCGCCAGCAAACAGTGGACTAAAGAAGAGCTGGTCGCTAAAGGTAAAGCTGTTTACGAAACTAGTTGTGCATCCTGCCATATGCCGGATGGCGCAGGATTGCCAGGTACTTTCCCTGCTTTAACGGGAAGTCCATTGGTAAAAGGCGATATTAACGCTCAAGTTAAGCTAGTCTCGGAAGGAAAAGGCATGATGCCGGCTTTTGGTAAAATGTTAAGCGCAGTTGATTTTGCGGCAGTCGTTACATATACCCGTAATGGTCTGGGTAATTCGGTAGGAGATTCTATTCAGCCTTCCGCTATTCAGGCTCTGCAATCAGGAACACCGGTGGCAGATAAAAATGAATAAGTCATTGCATTGTTATCGATCTAATCTTTTTTATGAATTCAAGAGGTATAAAATATGTCTGCTGTAGTCGCTGAACATGATGATCATCACGATCATGGTCCTGCAAAGGGGCTCTTAAGATGGGTTATTACCACCAATCATAAAGATATCGGCACGTTGTATTTGGTGTTTGCTCTGGCGATGTTTTTTGTTGGCGGCACAATGGCGATGATTATTCGCGCCGAATTATTTGAGCCGGGTATGCAGTTTGTTAATCCCCAGTTCTTTAACTCAATGACCACTATGCATGCTTTGGTTATGGTGTTTGGTGCGGTTATGCCGGCATTCGTCGGACTAGCCAACTGGATGATTCCAATGATGATTGGCGCGCCCGATATGGCATTGCCGCGTATGAATAACATGAGTTTCTGGTTATTGGTTGCCGGTGTTTTATTGCTGGCCAGCACCTTGTTCATGGAAGGTGGCGCGCCTGCGGGTGGCTGGACTTTGTATCCGCCATTAGTATTGCAAACCGGTAAGGCACTGCCTTTTGCGATTTTCTCGGTGCATTTGCTGGGTATCTCGTCAATCATGGGGGCGATTAATATCATTGCTACTATTTTCAATATGCGTGCCCCCGGCATGACCTTGATGAAAATGCCGATGTTTGTTTGGACCTGGCTGATTACTGCATTTTTGTTAATCGCAATCATGCCTGTTTTTGCGGGTGCGGTGACTATGTTGCTGACAGACAAGTTCTTCAATACCAGCTTTTTTGACGCGGCTGGTGGCGGTGATCCGGTTCTTTATCAACACATTTTCTGGTTTTTTGGGCATCCCGAAGTTTATGTAATGATTTTGCCTACTTTCGGCGTGGCTTCTACCATCATTCCGGTTTTTGCTCGCAAGCCTTTGTTTGGCTATAGCTCAATGGTTCATGCGACGGCTGCAATTGCGTTCTTGTCATTTATCGTTTGGGCTCACCACATGTTTACAGTGGGCATGCCTATAGCGGGCGAACTGTATTTCATGTATGCAACCATGTTAATTGCAATCCCTACCGGGGTTAAAGTTTTTAACTGGACTGCGACTATGTGGAAAGGCTCGATGACTTTCGAAACGCCTATGCTGTTCAGCATTGCTTTCGTCGTTTTGTTTACGATGGGCGGTTTCACCGGCTTGATGATGTCTGTTGCACCTGTTGATTTCCAGTACCACGATACTTATTTTATTGTGGCTCATTTTCATTACACACTGGTTCCGGCTTCTGTTTTTATATTGATGGCTGCGGGTTACTTCTGGCTGCCTAAATGGACGGGTCATATGTATGATGAAAGAATTGGCCGGTTACACTTTTGGCTGTCTGTTATATCAGTCAATATCCTGTTCTTTCCACAGCATTTCTTGGGGCTCGCCGGAATGCCGCGCAGAATTCCAGACTATGCCGTGCAATTTTCGGATTGGAATATGATTTCAAGTATTGGCGGCTTTATATTTGGCGCTAGCCAACTGCTGTTTTTGTACATCGTTATCGATACAATCAGAGGCGGAACGGGTGAAAAAGTAACTGGTGAAGTATGGGAAGATGCTGCCAAGCATAGCTTGGAGTGGACTTTGCCATCACCGCCTCCCTATCACTCTTTTACTACGCCACCTACAGTAATACCTACTGAGCATATCTAAGGTGTTGTATGCAGGTTGCTTGCAAAAGCAACCTGCATGGATAACGTATCAGGTGAAATGATGAATACCAAACAAAAGAATATTTTGACGGTAGTGATTCTGGTTGCAGTTGCTATCGCTATTTATGTTTTTGCAGTAATAAGAGCAGTTTCTCAATGAATGAAAGCGTGACTCATAAAAACGCCAAGTTAGTTCGGATATTGGTGTTTGTTGTATTGGGAATGTTTGGTTTCGGCTATGCTCTGGTTCCGCTTTACGATGTTTTATGTGACATAACGGGGCTCAATGGAAAAGTCGAATCGTCTGCAATAAAGGAAGTTGGCTACGAAGTTGATAAGAGCAGGGAAATCACCGTAGAATTTATGACTGCGCTGAATGAGACAACGCCGATGGTGTTTCGTTCAGAACTAAAAAAAATAAAAGTCCACCCTGGCGAATATTATACGGTGAATTTTTATGCGGAAAATAAGACCGATAAGGTAATGGTTGCCCGGGCAATTCCAAGCATTTCACCCGGATTAGTAGCTGAATTTTTTAAGAAAACAGAGTGTTTCTGTTTTTCAGAACAAACTTTTAAAGCGCGGGAAGGCAGGACCATGCCGGTGCGCTTTGTTGTTAACCCTGAAATTCCCAAGGAATATAAAACAATTACACTCGCATATACATTTTTTGATAATACTGAAACATCAGTGAAATGAGAGAGGAAGGTCATGTCTACAACTAACGAGTATTACATTCCGCATAAAGCAACTTGGCCAGTCGTTGGAACTGCTGGTTTGGTGATGATGCTGGCTGGATTTGCAAATTATTTAAATGGTTCGGCAGCCGGTTCGGCTTGGATGTTATTGGGGCTAGCTATATTTATTGTTATGCTTGCCGGATGGTTCACTTTACAGGCCGGAGAAAGCGAATCAGGCATGTACAGCACCCAAGTAGGGATTTCCTATCGTATGGGTATGATGTGGTTTATCTTTTCTGAAATCATGTTTTTTGCTGTGTTCTTCGGTACGCTTTGGTATACACGCAATCTATCGGTGCCATGGCTGGGCGGTGAAGGTACCGGAGCTCCAACGAAAGAGTTACTGTGGCCTTCTTTTGAGGCAGTTTGGCCAACCAATGGTCCGGGCAAAGTCGGCGGCGAGTTCGAGCCAATGGGGGCATGGGGTTTGCCTTTCTTGAATACATTGATTCTGTTGACGAGCGGCGTAACTTGCACTTGGGCTCATCACGGCTTGCTTGCGAAAAACCGTGACCAATTAATTAAAGGATTGGCGGCGACTGTAGGTTTAGGTCTCTTGTTCGTATCATTTCAAGCATTCGAATATCATGAAGCTTATACTGAAATGGGTTTAACTTTAGGTTCAGGCATTTATGGGTCTACCTTTTTCATGTTAACCGGTTTTCATGGATTTCACGTTTGTGTGGGTGCTATTATCTTGAGCGTAGTGTTGTTTCGTAGCTGGAAGGGGCACTTCAAGCCGGAAAATCATTTCGCCTTCGAAGCTGCAGCTTGGTATTGGCATTTTGTTGACGTGGTATGGTTAGGATTGTTTATATTTGTTTATGTAATTTAATCTGAACAGCTCTACCAAAAAAAGCGCTGCCTAACAGACAGCGCTTTTTTTTTGTCGGAATGGTTGAGCCGCTTTTATTTGGCAGGAGCCACTGGCGCTTGATGCACTCGAGTACCCAGACCGTGAGGTGTGAACATGCCGGTTGCAAGGGCTATGAAAATGAAAATAAATAGTATGATTGAAAGAGTAATCCGAAAAGTCAGTGCCTTGACTGTTTTTTCGGATTGTTCCTGAGGCTTATTCTTAATCAGATGGAATAATGCGGAGCCCAGGCTGATAATTATCAGAATAAAGGCGATAATAACGATGCTTTTTATAATCATGAGTATAGTTAGGTTCATTGATGGATAAGGTTTTTGTATTCTCGGCTATTTAACTGCCTGTGCCAATAGAACAAAGAAAAAAGCATGATTTCCAGGATATACTCGTCAATGAAGTTTAAACTCATCCCCACTTTAGTTTATTTATGCGTTTTACCGGCGTTGATTGCGCTGGGCATGTGGCAATTAGATCGCTCAGAACAGAAACGGGCATTTCTTAAAGCACAAGAGCAAGCGGCCGCAACTGAAACTCTGCATTTGACGGCAGCTGTTGAAAACAATACTGAGGCGCTGAGGTACAGAAATGTCGAAGTTGCAGGGCGCTATGATGTAGCGCATCAGTTCTTAGTTGATAACCAAATCAGCGACGGGAAAGCGGGGTATTTTGTCTTGACACCCTTTATATTGACCGGAGAAAACAAGGCTGTTCTGGTAAACAGGGGCTGGATTCCGTTAAATCAGGACAGGTCGATTCTACCTGATTTGCAGATTAATAAGACGGAAGCTGTTATTACCGGACGAATTAATCATTTTCCAAGCGTTGGGATAAAATTAGCCGGTGCGGAAATCCCATCCGAGGGTTGGCCATCGATAGTTCAGGTGGTTGACAGTAATGTTTTAGCTAAAAAACTAGGCTATCCATTATTTCAATTCCAGGTTGAACTCGCTAAAGAGCTGCCTGACGGTTTTAAACGGGAGTGGCATACAACAACCATTATGCAACCCGAACAGCACACTGCCTATGCAATTCAATGGTTTGTATTGGCATTAACACTAACGATACTATTTATCTGGTACAGCTTTAAAAAGAACAATGCACAATCAAAAGAGTAAAAATCATCTGTTAATTCTGGCTATTTTTGCGATGTCTGTAATTCCGTTTTTGATCGCTTGGGGATTAAAAGAACATCCGCAGCTTTTAAAAGGACAAACCAATCATGGGCAGTTAATAACACCGCCATTAACAATCGATCGTAGTGATCTAGCTGGCTTCGATCAGTTTTCAGCGGACAATATGTCCGAGCTTTCCGGGCACTGGCTACTGGTAAACGTCATCTCAAATAACGATTGTAATGGGTCTTGTGTTGAAGCTATTCATAAAACCAAGCAAATCCGGTTAATGTTGAATAAGGAGTTGACCCGTACGCGTCGAGTCGTCATGGTTTTAAAAGATGTTGCGCCGGAAACTGCAAGCACATGGTGGAAAGATGACCCGACCTTGTTAAAAGTTAAGCCCAATGACGCGCTTGCAAAGAAAATCTCTACACTCAAGCAAGGTAACATACCTGACGGAATGCTTTTATTAATGGATCCATTGGGTAATTTAATGATGCAGTATGAACCGGGTTTCGATCCTTACGATGTCAAAAGCGACCTTATGCATCTGTTACGAATCTCACAAATTGGATAGTGGAAAATAAAATGTTTAGAAAAATAACTCTCTTTAGCATCGTTTTAGCTTTAATAGTTGTCATTGTAGGAGCATATATTCGGCTGTCCGGAGCAGGGTTGTCCTGCCCTGATTGGCCTGGCTGCTATGGGCAAGCGATTATCAGCGAGCAAGCCGATTTTATGGCGCATGCAATGGAGGCGTTTCCCGGACAAACACCTGATATTGAAAAAGCTTTGAAGGAAATGAGCCACCGTTATATGGCAGCTGTCTTGGGCGTGATGGTCTTGCTGTTGGCGTTATTTTCATGGCGTCAGCAACAAAGTCGCATGGCAATTGTTACAGCTGCAGTGGGTCTGGTTTTTTTGCTAGCCGCACAGGCGTTTTTAAGCATGTGGACCGTGAAAATGCATGCGATGCCTATTGTGGTAACAGGGCATATGCTGCTGGAGATGATGGCTTTCTGGTTGTTGTTTTGGTTATATCTACGAGTTAAACCAGGCATTTCGGCATTAGCTGTGCGCAGCAATGGCTTAGTCGTTTTTGCCCGTCTTGCAATGGGGGCCTTGTTTTTAGAGATAGTTTTAGGTGGATGGGTTAGCGCTAACAATGCGGCCTTGGTTTGTTCAGGCTTTCCTCAATGCAATGGCTCATGGTGGCCTCAGGCCGATTATCAAACGGCTCTGGACTTTTTTAACGGGTTAAAAACGGGTTATACCGGTGTCATCGCATTCGATGCACAGGTTGCCGCAAACTGGTTGCACAGGGTCGGAGCGCTGGTTTCTTTCATTATGCTCACCCTGTTGATGTTGACTTCAACATCGGCAAATTATTCAAAACCGGTTAAAAGAGCCGGCTTATGGTTGGGCGCGCTGCTTTTGGTAGAGGTCGGGACGGGCATCGTCGGCATCAGGCTCGGCGAGCCTTTATGGGTGGCAATTGCTCATAATGCTTTTGCCGCACTGTTGATGTTGCCGTTGATTGCTATCAGCTATTACAGTCGATACGGTTATGTTGAAGAGCTAAAGCGTCCTGTAGAAGTTGAGCCGCAACGCGAAGGCGTAGTTGTCCCTACAACGGAAGAAGCTTATCCGGTAACGGAACCCGAGTCATTATATTTGCGTCTTAGAACTCAGCTTAAACGGACTCGTTCAGGGCTTAGCGGAGTTTTGGCGCATATCCCTATCGGGCGTCAAGAGATTGACAAAGATTTACTTGAGGAAATTGAAGCCAGTTTGTTAATGGCTGATATAGGTATTGATGCAACTACCGAAATCATCAAGCGTCTGACTGAAAGTGTTGAACGCCACCAGCTTAATGACGGTGAAGCGTTAACAGCCGCCTTGAAGCAGGAACTGCTGAGCATGCTCAGGCCATGCAGTAAGAATCTGCATATTCCAAAACAGGACAAACCGTTTGTGATTTTGGTGGTTGGCGTAAATGGCGCGGGTAAAACCACAACCATCGGTAAGCTGGCTAAACGCTTGCAGACACAGGGTCATAGCGTCATGTTAGCCGCCGGAGATACATTTAGAGCCGCAGCTGTCGAGCAATTACAAACCTGGGGCGAACGCAATAATATTCATGTGGTCGCTCAGCATACCGGAGCCGATTCGGCATCCGTTATTTATGACGCGGTACAATCCGCGCAGGCAAAACACATAGATGTTCTTATCGCCGATACCGCTGGGCGCCTGCATACAAAATCCAACCTGATGGATGAATTGAAAAAAGTAAAACGGATTATCAGCAGACTGGATGAAACGGCGCCTCATGAAGTGCTGCTGGTTCTCGATGCCGGTACCGGACAAAATGCCTTATCGCAAGCAAAATTGTTTAACGAAACAGTGGAATTGACAGGTTTGGCTTTGACTAAACTTGATGGCACGGCAAAAGGGGGGGTTATTTTTGCGTTGGCTAAACAGTTTGGCATCCCCATTCGTTTTATAGGAATAGGGGAAGGTATTGATGATTTGCAGGATTTCGATGCCGATGCTTTTGTTAATGCATTGTTTGTCAAAGACTAAAGACGCTTATGTTAAAGTTTGATAATGTCAGTATGAGGTATCCAGGGGCGGGCGATGTGCTGCGTAATGTCAGTTTTCACCTGCAACGCGGTGAAATGGCTTTTCTGACAGGGCATTCAGGGGCTGGAAAAAGCACATTATTGAAATTGATTGCGCTGATCGAGCGTTGCAGTCGGGGGCAGGTTTTATTGGATGGTCAAGACTTGAATCTGGCTAAGGATAGACAAGTTCCTTTTATTCGCAGGAAGGTGGGCTTGATCTTTCAGGATTACAAGCTGCTGCAGGACAGGACGGTTTTCGATAATGTGGCATTGCCGTTAGTGATAGCGGGTTACGGCCACCATGAAGTATCTCGCAGGGTGAGGGCGTCATTGGATAAAGTCGGATTATTAGGCAAGGAAAGGAAATATCCGGCAGTTCTATCCGGTGGTGAACAGCAACGGGTTGGGATTGCACGAGCCGTGGTTAATAAGCCCCCGATGATCTTGGCCGACGAGCCGACCGGCAATCTCGATCCGGAACTGTCCACCGAGATCATGCATTTGTTTGAGCAGTTTCAACAAGTTGGCGTCACTATATTGATAGCTTCACATGATATTTCGTTGATTGCCCAAATGAACCATCGGATCTTGAAATTGGATCACGGTCAACTGGTTGCGAGTTAAGTTATGAAACATGTGAATAAAAAACCGGGTAAACAGGAGCCGCGCTGGCAAACCAAAATTTCCGGCGGGAATTTTGTCGATAAATTCCACGCTTATCGAAATCTTCACGCACATGCCTTGTTTTCAAGTCTTGGACGCTTAGTCGCGTCCCGATTCTCTTTTGCAATGACAGTCGTTGTTCTGGCTATTGCGATTTCACTGTCCAGCGGTTTTTATATTTTGGTGGCGAACCTGCAGCAGTTAGCAGGCAATTTGGAAGCCAGCAATCAGATCTCTTTATTTCTGAAAGACGAAATTTCAGAAGCAAAGGCAAACAAGTTCGCAGACATTATTAGACAAAATCCCGACATCCAGGAAGTTAAATTAATAACCAAGGAGCAGGCGTTGCAGGAGTTTCAAGAACACAGCGGATTCGGTGAGGCGGTAAAAACCTTGGAAAAAAATCCGCTACCGATTGTTATTCAGGTGTTGCCCAAGAACTCATTGGAAAACGAGCAAGCGCTTGAAGTTATGCTTGATGATTTTAAGCGCTCGGCGGAAGTTGATTTTGCCCAGATGGACATGCAATGGGTCAAACGCTTACAGTCTATTATGGAAATAGCGCGGCGCGGCGTCATCTTATTGAGTTTGTTGCTGGGTGCCGGAGTGCTGTTCATTACGGCAAATACCATACGTCTGGAATTGCATAACCGCCGTGATGAAGTGGTGATCGCAAAACTGGTGGGCGCGACCAACGGCTTTATTCACAGGCCGTTTTTGTATAGCGGTTTTTGGATCGGTTTTTTTTCCGGGGTGACCGCATGGTTTATTGTTACAACCATTATGCTGATATTGAAACAGCCTATCGAAAAGCTTTCCGGGCTTTACGACGACACATTTCATGTGGTATTTCTTGGCTTCACTGAAACCTTGGCATTATTATTCATCTCATCTGTGCTGGGCGTTGTGGGTTCATGGATCGTGCTTCATTTCCAACTGCGGCAATTAAAACCCGAGTAGAAAATTATTAGCACTCTTTCTTCCAGAGTGCTAGAATTCGAAAAAATGTTTTTTACATGGGAGTCTCAATGAGTAACGCACTAGCTTTACCTATTAATTTATCGGTCGGAACATTTGATTCTTATTTAAATGTTGTTAGGCAAATGCCTAAGTTGACAGTAGAACAGGAGCGAGAGTTAGCTTTAAGATTTAGAGACAACGGCGATTTGGATGCCGCGCGCGAACTGGTTATGACCAATTTACGCTTTGTGGTTCACGTTGCCAGAGGATACAGCGGATATGGCTTGTCCATGCCGGATATTATTCAGGAAGGCAATATCGGCTTGATGAAAGCCGTCAAGCGTTTTGATCCGGATATCGGCGTACGTTTGGTTTCTTTCGCGGTGCACTGGATTAAAGCCGAGATTCACGAGTATGTGATTAAGAATTGGGGCATTGTAAAAGTTGCCACCACTAAGGCGCAGCGCAAACTGTTTTTTAACCTGCGTAAATCCAAACACGATTTAGGCTGGTTATCCAATGACGAGGCGGTGGCGATTGCCAAAGACCTTGATGTCGACGTCAGTGCCGTGTACGAAATGGAAAAACGCCTGGGCAGCCGGGACATGTCATTTGATATGCCTGTCGATGAATCCGCCGAAGAAAGTTATGTTGCTCCAGCCAGCTATCTTCATCAGCACGGCGCCGATCCTGCGGTACTGCTTGAGAATTCAGACTGGGAAGGGCATGAACAGGACTTGCTGGCGGATGCGATGGCGGAGCTTGATGAACGCAGCCTGGATATTTTATCAAGCCGCTGGCTGATGGACAAAAAAGCGACGCTGCATGAGCTTGCCGAACGTTACAACGTCTCTGCCGAAAGGATCAGGCAATTGGAACAAAATGCTATGAAAAAATTGAGGGCAGCGGTTGAACTTGCCGCTTAAGTTATAATTTTATAATCGCATAACAAAAAGGCTTAACGATGTCCTCGTTAAGCCTTTTTTATTGCTTACGGTTTTAATAACCGTAACGGACTTTTTTATGCCGGCGCGAGTATATCCAGAACCATTTGAGCGTGTTTTGCGGTTTCAAGGCCAAGATTAGTCAAATAGCCGCCATCTTCTTGTGTTACCAGACCTTTTTTGAATAGCCGGTGCGTAGCTTCTATGGTTTCCGGTGCCGCTGTTTTGTGAACCTTGATTCCTTCTTGAGTAGTGGCTAGGTTGTAACGAACAAGAATGTTCAGTTCTTCGACTATCTCTTTGGTATAGGGCATAGCAAATCCTCGTGATTCATTGATTTAAAGCCATAGCATAATGCTATTTATAAAGAAGAAGTATCTTTTTCTATGCTGTCTTTTTTCGCGCAACAATGACGCCGTCACGGGTCGGATTGATGAAGGCGTCAAATTCAGGATCATTAAAAATAAGTTCATTGTGTTCAATAATCGCCTCAGTCCATCCGGGGAAAATGTCGCTGGGGTTTTCTACCGCTACCCGGCCGCGCCAAAGCACATTATCGGCAATGTAAAGCCCGCCAGGACGAATCCTGTCTTTGGCCATGCGCCATATTTCAGGATAATCGCCTTTATCGACATCGTTATAGCAGATGTCGAAAAGTCCCTCAGTTTGGGCAAAAACATCCTGAGCCATCCCCGCCCGAAAATCGACTCGATCCCATAAGCCGGCAGCACCAAGGTATTGCTGGGCTTTTTCTTGATTAAGAAAGTCGGCATCGGTGCAAATCACCCGGCCTTTGGGGCCAACGGCTCTGGCAAACCAATAGGCCGAATATCCATAACCGCTGCCGAATTCAAACACCCGTTCGGCATTGATCATTTGGGCCTGCGCTTCAATGAATACTCCCACCAGGCGGCCAATGATAGGAAAGTTGTTTTTCTGCGCCAGCGCTTCCATTTCTGTTAACACCGGATGGTCTGTGTGTCGCACTAAACCATGCATGTAATTTTCAATAGCGGGATTGACTGGAATCAATACGTCTGGATTTAAAACGGTTGGGGATTTTATGTCGGCCATGAGCGTTTCCTCGTGGGTATGTGTTTGTTGAAAGGGAATGCCTTTGTGCGGTTGTCAAGTAGGAGCTGATGTACCGGCAGGATCTAATTATGCGGCACTTTATATATCAACTAATAACTTATCGAGCATATTTTCTGCCTGATGCAGATAGCTTCGTCCGAACAGGTTCAAGTGGTTGAGTATATGGTATAAGTTGTACAGCGTTTTTCTACGTGCATAGCCCGGCGCTAGCGGATAAGCGTCTTGATAAGCTTGATAAAAAGTTGAGCTGAACCCCCCGAATAATTGAGTCATCGCCAGATCCGTTTCCCGGTCGCCAAAGTAGCAAGCCGGATCGTAAATGACCGGGTTGCCTTGCGCATCTGCCGCAGCATTGCCTCCCCATAAATCGCCATGCACTAAGGCCGGCTGCGGTTGGTACCCGCAAAAAAACGGATGTAAATTTGAGCAGAGCTTATCGCCCAGCGTTTGTAAGCGGCCGCCATAGCCCTTCGCCGCTGCCAGCGCTAATTGATGTCCCAGGCGTTGCTGTTGCCAGAATGGTATCCAATCGCGATAGTGGCCGTTGACTTGGACGGTGCTGCCGATAGTGTTGTCGCTGTGCCAGCCGAAATAAGCCTGTTTTTGCAGGTGCAATTGCGCCAGTTGTTGTCCCAGCAGCTGTTCTGAACGCTTATTCAGCCTATGTAAGTCGATATATTCAAGTACCAAAAAAGCATGGTCAGGTGTTTGTCCGCAAGCAATAAACTTCGGTACGCGAATAGCCTGAGTTTGCATCAAAGCTTGTAAGCCTGCAGCTTCGCCCTCAAACATTGCAAGCCGTTCAGGCGTGTTCAGCTTGACGAAAAAACTGACATTTTCAGACTGTAACCGGTAAGCTGCATTAATATCACCGCCGGACAGTGGCTGGGCTTTTAGCAGCTTAAAAGGTTGCTCAGTTGCCGATTCAATCTGTTGGATAATGGCTTGCCAGTTCATCAGTAGAGCTTGCCGAATAAATCCATATGCGTCAGGTACAGCCTCATGTCCAGTTCGAGCTGGTGATAAGAGGGTTCCATATATTCGCACAGCTTGTAAAACGCCTTGTTATGATCTTTCTCTTTTAAATGCGCCAGTTCGTGCACGACGATCATCCTTAAAAATTCCAGCGGTACATTTTTGAATAGCGAAGCTACCCGGATTTCGTTTTTTGCCTTGTGTTTACTGCCCTGGACTCTGGAGATAAAAGTATGCAAGCCCAATGCATGATGAAGGTCTTTAATCTTGTCGTCATAAATCACTTTGCTAAGCGGTTGGGATTGTTTGAGCAAAGCATTCTTTATATCAACGGTGTAAGCATAAAGCGCCTTGTCCGTCCTGATCGTATGTGGAAGCGGGTATTTTTTCAGCAGCGTTTCGCCCAGTTTATCTTTACTGATCAGCGAGCGCACCTGGCTGGTGACGTTTTCAGAATAGCCGGATAGATATTTTAATTCAGGCATGGCTTATTTCTTGAGCGAGTTCAGTATTTGTTCCAGAGGGGCGAGAGAGATCAATGCCCGGTAAAGAATGGTTTTATCTTCCATCAGGCCGTAACACTCATAGTGATAAGGCGAGTTTATGGCATGGCCAATGCCTTCATTTTTTAAATCCGCGGGTATTTGCCTGATGATGATATACAACGCTTCGCCGGATTTTAGTTGAGCAAGATAGGTGCGATCAATACTGATTTTATGGGACATATAAACCAACGGATTGCGCTCGAAATCATGCTTTTCTATGACCGCTTTTTCCAGCAAAGCACTGGATATCAGGCTACACGGGAATATTTCAGGAAATACCGCTTTATTTTTGAAGGGGTCGAAAAAAGCATCCTGATCTACCAATGATCCGCACAAAAAATTCTTGGCATTACTGATGGTGATGTATTTCCTTTTCAAAAAAAAACTGCTGCCGGATATAAAAGATCGATCAGGATGCTGGATGAGGGATCCGAATTGCGGAATGTTCGGATTGGTCAGGAATAACGCAAACTTGGATTCTTTTTTGTAGCCCAGCAAGGCCAATGCGCCGCCCGCTTTAACCGTAATCCTGTTGCTGAGAGCCGTTTCGGGTTCTTCTGTAAATTGCGATTTTTTTATGTTGACCGATATCGCTTGCCCGGGCTTGACCGCATTAACAAAAGAAAACTGGTAGTTGCTAAAGCGCAGGTTGTTATCTTCTATCAGCTTGTTTTCATTATGTGTTTTACGATGAAGAAAAACCTTGTGTTCGAGCAACGATTCCACTTGAAAGCCGAGCGCAATCGGACCGTTGAACGGGTTGCGGTTGATGCGCAGCCACCGGTTTCTATCGTGAAACAAGTTGAAATCGTCAGTTGCATTACGAGCAACATCAATGTGTATTTGATTGAAAACATCCGAGCTGTCTGACTGATTCATTAGTGTCTCAACGATAGATTCCCTGGTTTATGTCAATCGATAAAACGCTTGGTTAAATCGGCATATTCATCAATCCGGCGGTCGCGCAAAAATGGCCAGACCTGTCTGACCCGTTCAGATCGCGCTCTATCGATTGTGCAGCTAAGGACTTTGGTTTCCGAATCATTGGCGCTGGTCAGAATTTCCCCTTGCGGCCCGGCTATAAAACTATTGCCCCAGAAATTAATGCCTGTAGATGAATTCGGCGCTTGCTCAAAGCCGATGCGGTTGCAGGCAATGACCGGAATACCGTTGGCGACAGCGTGTGCGCGTTGAATGGTAATCCAGGCATCCAGCTGGCGCTGCTGTTCTGCCGGCGTATCTTCCGGGTCCCAGCCTATTGCTGTCGGGTAAATCAACATATCCGCGCCGGCCAAAGCCATCAACCTCGCGCCTTCGGGATACCATTGGTCCCAACAAACCAGGACGCCCAGTTTGCCGATAGAGGTTTCGATGGGCTTGAAACCCAAATCGCCGGGTGTGAAATAATATTTTTCATAAAAACCCGGATCATCGGGAATATGCATTTTCCGGTACTTACCGGCAATACTGCCATCCCTGTCGAACACAACCGCCGTGTTGTGATAAAGCCCCGGCGCCCGTTTTTCGAAAATGGTCGATACAATAACGATGCCGAGTTCTCTTGCTACATCCGATAAAATTGCAGTGGTCGGGCCCGGAATAGGCTGGGCGAGAGCATAGTTATTGTAATCTTCATTTTGGCAAAAATACGGCCCCAGATGCAGTTCAGGCAACACGACCAAGTCGGCATTTGCGGCTGCAGCTTCGTGAATTTTTGCTATGGAAAAATCAAGGTTGGTTTCTCTGTCTTCATCGCAGGGCTGTTGAACAGCGCTAACGGTTAATGTCGATTTCATAATAGCTGTGTAACGTGGTGGTTTCTAATGGACGTTATTTTACAAGATTTAAACAGTGAAAATAACAAATCTGCGCCCGCTTCAACAAAAATCCAAAAGAGAATGCAACACTCAGAACATGAAGGCGATCGACGAGTTGTCCTTATGTCCTGGAAGCTAAGATGGCGTCTAATCCTGATCTGCCGTCAATTGGGCAATGCGTCGGTCATGAGTGTCGCTTAACAGGGCCAAGGCCAGCATTGCGCCCAGCAGTGCATAAGCCATGTCCGACTGCGTATCCCAGATGTAGCCTTGGGTGCCTAAAAAAGCTTCAGCAGCTTCCGAGCTTACCAGCGCAACACTCCATTCTATCAGCTCATAAACGGCGCTGATGGCAAGACAGATGCAGATGACGAAAAAATTGAGCCATTTGAGGTTAAGCAGCACATGGTTCCTGATCAGGATTTCCCTGGCAATAATGGCGGGGATAAAGCCCTGGGCCAAATGGCCGACTTTATCGTAATTATTGCGTTCAAGATTAAAGACGTCCTGTAGCCAGTCGAATAGCGGAACTTCCGCATAAGTGTAATGCGCGCCGATCATTAAAATAAGGCTGTGGATCAGGATCAAGTTATAAGCCAAATCCGTTAAACGGAACTTCCGGCGAGTCGCAACAAGCACGATCAAAGCGATCACCGCCGGCGCTGTTTCAAGCATCCAGGTCGGGTAATCTTTTGGATTAATGCCCGACCAAAGCAGCGCCGTAAAAAATATCCCCAGCCACGTTTTGCTCATGATTATTTTGCCAGAGCTTGTTGATACGAGCTTTCGCTAAAGCCGCGGATAGTCGTACCGTTAATGACAGCCAACGGGATTCCGCCATAGCCCGGATCGAGGTCTTTTTTACGCGCTGCGGCACTGGCGTCTTGCTCAATATCGTAGGTATTAAAAGCAATATTGTTTTTGCGCAGAAAAGCCATGGCTTTTTTGCAATAAGGGCACCAGCTGGTGACGTAAAGATCGATTTGCGGTGCTGTTGCTTGAGCCTTGTTATCGGCCGGAGCCGGTTGCGGTGATGTTACTTCAAGGTCTTTACGATTTTCTACGGATAGCGGACTATCGGGTTTGGCCGCAGAAAAATGCGACTTTCCCTCGGCATCGGTCCATTTATAGATTTTAGCCTGGGCGGGTAACGCGAAGGTCAGTGCAAACAACAGAATCAGCGATGGATGAATAGTCATGGTATGGGGTCTGGTTAGAAGTGCAGGTTTGAGTGACGCAGTTTAGTCGGGTTCCGGGCAATAAGTATGCCCCTGCTTGGTGCAAAGCTGGTAATTTAATTGACTGGCCCAGTAGTGGTAGGCTTGTTCAACATCATCCCAACTGTCGAAAGAACCCATTATGGTTTTGCCGCCCGCCCGGCAATCCGCTGAAGCCATCAGTAATTCGCCGGTTTGCGAATCGGTGATTTTGCCCTCGACGCTGGCTTGGCCCACATAAGATTCTGTGCCTGTCGCCAGCAGTTTAAGCAATGACAAGGCCCGAGCCGAAGGGTAGAGGGACGTATATAAATCCAGCAGCAATATCGACGATTCCGCATCGGTAAGCGCAAATTGAATGCGCAGCGTATCGGGGCCGGGATGGGCAACCAGCTTAAAATTCTTCTTCAGGGCTTCACGCATCCTGTACTCAAAAAGCTCTTTAAGCCGATGGTTTTCGGCGTGACTCATATTATTGAGATCGGAATCAGGCAGCTTGCTGGTAACGACGGGCTCTAAAATAATCTTTTTATAAGCAGCCCAGTTAATGCCGGGTTTCCAAAAACTTAATAAAGCGTCGCCGTCTTCGCCGTCTTTAAGCAAGGAGTAATCATCCAGAAAATGCGAGGTCTCGACATACCGGGCCTGATAAGTTCTTGCGCAGCCGGCGCTGAATAGGACAAGGATAATTACTGCAATGTGCTTAATGATCGGCATGTATAGGTAAGATTGATTTTTCGAGGCTCATAAAAAACTTCAATTACTCCGTATGATAAATACCCACCGAAATCGGGAAAAAAACTTTATAGGTTCGGGCAGAAATTTTGAAAAATAATTTAATCTATTTTTAATATTTAAAACATTAAAAATATCAAAAGCCTAATAAACTAATTTGAGCATTATTTGCCTAAAGGTTCCTCAGTATTATAGATGTGTAAGCTTTGGCTTGCATACATCGGTCGCTTTTTGCTTCATAGTTACGTATATATACGTAATTTTTAAGTGACGCCAAAAATCTTTACCACCTATTTAATCTATATTCAAAACATGCACAGTACTCTCAATTTTTTTAATAAACAGAAAGCATCATTCGGCCGTCATGAGACTTTTGCCCTTCGCTACTCATGGCTAACCAAGGGCTTTCGAGCTTTCGATTCCAATAAGAGCATCTTTTCATCTCCAGATAAATCCATCATTGAATTAGGCGTTGGCAAAAATATGGTTAACGCCATCAAATATTGGCTGCGTGCCACAACAATACTCAAAGATGATACCGCCGAAGGTTTAATTGCAACGCCAATAGGCAAAGCTATTTTTTCCAAGGGCGGCTGGGATCCCTATCTTGAAGACGAGGCAACTCTTTGGCTGATTCACTGGCTTTTGGCAACCAATTGCGAATTAGCCAGTGCTTGGTATTGGTTTTTTAACTGTTTTCATAAGTCTGAATTTACTAGTGAAGAAGCATCTGAGGCACTAGCTGATTTTGTCAGGAACAGCTTATCCGGTAAGCATTCGGAAAAAACTGTCAAACATGAAATTGCGATGATTTTAAGGATGTATTGCTTACCCAGGATAAGTGCAAACACTCAGCTTGAAGACAGTCTGGATACGCCGTTAAGCTCATTAAAATTAGTTACTGCGGATGAAGGTTCGCGCCTTTATCGCTCATATTCAAGTGGGCAGCCTAATCTGCCGACCAACGTGATTGGCTACGCAACCAACGAAGTTTTTAACATGCGGCGCGCCGACATACTATCCATAAACGATTTAATGTACGGTCATACAAACGGAATCGCTATCGGAAGTGTGTTCAGATTGACAGAAAGCGCTTTGCTGGCAAAACTGGAAAATCTAGTGCAAGCATATCCCGCAAGTTTTCAGATCAACGAAACAGCCGGTATCAATCAGCTATCCAGAACAAATAACAGCGTTTCATCGCTAGATTTTCTTAGCCACTATTATCAAACTCAGGCATGAAAGGTAACGACATGGAACCCATTGTTCAATTGGACACGCATTACACACGTTCCATTAATCTTGAAAGGGATGCGGATTCCTGCGACATCCTCAGCGCCTATATTCCGACTTCGCGAGCGCTGCAAACCCTGAACAAAATTGCCGAAACCTTCAACCAAAAATCCGTTCCAAGGGCATGGTCGCTGGTCGGCCCTTACGGTTCCGGCAAATCATCATTTGCAGCTTTTCTGGCGCATTTATTGGAAGACCAGGAGCGCACAACCAATGTGATGGCTGAGCAGATGTTGCAACAATACAGTCCTGAGCTCGCCGATAAATTCATCGCACATACCGACGGCACCAATGCCTATTGCATCGTACTGCTAACCGGCAGTCCCGAATCTTTAAGCAAGCGCGTTGTCGAATCCCTGTATCAAGCGTCTGTCCGCTACTGGGACAAAGGCCGACCACCGGCAATCGTTCATGAGATAGCGGATGCAAGAGGGCAAACGTTAACAACAACAGAAGTCATTGAATTGCTGAAACAATTGCAGCTGGCTGTTAGTAAAAAATCAGGCAAAGGCATACTCATCGTCATTGATGAATTGGGCAAGTTTTTGGAATACGAAGCCCGTCATTTGGGTACAAACGATATTTTTTTACTGCAAGCGCTTGCAGAAGCCGCCTTTCAAGGCGGCGAAGCCAACATCCTGTTAGTGGTGCTGATGCACCAAGCTTTTGAACAATATTCTAAAGGCATCGGCGAAGAGCTGAAAAACGAATGGTTAAAAGTGCAAGGCCGCTTTGAGAGCATCCCGTTTCTTGATTCCACGGAGCAAACCTTACGCGTCATTGCGGCGGCATTGCATAACCGGCTGACACCGGAACAGCAGCAAACAGTAAACCGTCAAACCACCGACATTGTTGAAGTTTTAGCCCGGCAAAACGCACTATTTCCGGGACTTAACGTCGAGTCCGCCAGTGCCATACTTGCTCAGTGTTACCCCTTGCATCCAATGGCGGCCTTGATATTGCCGACGCTCTGTCAAAAAGTTGCCCAAAACGAAAGAACCTTATTCAGTTACCTCGGTAGCCAAGAGTATTTCGGCTTTAAAGACAGCCTTGAGCGCTTACAACAAGCAGGTGAATGGGTATTGCCCTGGGGGATTTTTGAATACTTCATCGAAAACCAATCTACGGCAAGTACCGATCCTATTACCCACAGACGATGGGCGGAGGTCATTACCGCGATAGAGCGTTTAGGCGATACAAGCGAACTGGAAAGCCAATTGGTAAAAACCATCGGCTTGTTCAACATCATAGGCAGCCAAGCCGGATTCAAAGCGAGTAACGAATGTTTAAAACTGTGTTTTCCTGCATCGGTCGATGTCGCTCAAGCGCTGACCAACCTACAAAAAAAATCCATTATCAACTACCGTCTATTCAGCTCGGAATATCGGATTTGGGAGGGTAGCGACTTCGATTTAGAGCTGGCCGTAAAAGAAACAATGCAACAACAAGGACGCTTTAATCTTGCGGAAACATTGACTCGCCGAAACAAATTGCCGCCCGTAGTGGCTAGAAAGTACTCTATTCAAAACGGGACGCTACGCTATTTTCAGCCGTTTTATGCAGATGCCGCGACGCGAAAGGAGTTTTATCAAAATACCTCGCATCCGAAAATTATTTTTTTCTTGTCGGAGGGGCAAGACGATACGGCGGTGTTTAACCGCATAGTCCTTACCTATCCTGAGCCTTTAAATATATACGTATTATGCGACAGAGCGGCACAGCACAAGCGTATAGTCGCAGAGGCTATCGCTTTAGAATGCATTCAATCCGAACGCGCCGAAATAAAATCCGATCCGGTCGCACAACGGCAACTAAAAGATCGTCTAATGACAATCAAACAAACCGAAGCGGATTTTTTAACACGCTATTTAGAGCAGCCCGAATTGAACCAATGGATTTGGCGAGGCGAACAACTGGCATTGCCCACACGGCGCGAACTACAAAACCAACTGTCCAAGGTATTGGAAACAGTCTACGACCAAGCACCGTTAGTTAAAAACGAGTTGATAAACCGCAATAAAGTCTCAGGGCAAGCCAATGGCGCTAAAAACAAGCTGATTGCAGCATTACTAACGAAAACGCATTTAGAAGACCTCGGTTTTGACAGCGCAAAATACCCGCCTGAGAAAACCATATACCGCGCCGTGTTTAAAGAAACAGGCATCCATGAGCAAAGAAACGGCGTCTGGCAGTTGGTTAATCCACCTGCTGACAACAAATACCGGTTTGCAAACGTATGGCAGGGAATCAGCGACTTCCTGGCAGTCGACACATCCCCCCGAAAACTGACCGATATTTATGAACTAATAGAAAAGCCGCCCTATGGCGTACAAGCAGGCGTGTGTTCCTTGCTTTTTGCTGCCTACTATCTGGCTAATCAAAGAACGCTTGCGCTTTATGAAAGCGGAGTGTTTTGCCCCGTAGTCACTCAGGAAATTTTCGAGATTTTATCTAAACGCCCTGAGCTGTTTAGCGTTGAAGCCATCGACTTTACCGGCATAAGAGCCGAGCTGTTCAACAGTTACCTGGAAAAACTGATAGGCAAAGTCCCGGAAGAAAGCACACTACTCGACATCGTAAAGCCCTTAGCCAAGTTTATTGACCAGCTGCCTGAATATACGCAGTCAACAAAAAGCTTGGACCCTCAAACGATTGCCGTCCGCGATGCTTTCCAGAATACCCAAAGTCCGATGAAGTTACTGTTTGAAATACTGCCTCAGGCATGCGGTTATCCCTCATATCTAGGTACAGACTTAAATAACAATAGCTCCAACGATTTTTTAAATGAATTAGTGAGACATTTAAATACCCTAAATAAGGCCTACGATAGCTTGCTTAATAACTTTAAAAGCCAGTTAGCCCTAGCGCTTAAAGAACCCATTGATTTAAGTTTTGCCGATCTAAGAGCCGCTATAGCCAAAAAATATTCAGGCTTAGAGCAATACACAGTCGATTTACAAGGACTTAAAGCCTTTATCTTAAGGCTGCAAAACAACAAAGAAACGGATGAGGCCTGGCTGGAATCCGTAGCCGCGTTTCTCGGCAAAGCGCCGCCTAATAAATGGCGGAAAAATAATAGCTTGGATGCTGAGTATCGCCTTGTTGATTTAAGCGAGCGTCTTTTACAGCTGGCGTTAGTACATTCGCATCAATTACAAGCGAAAGCGGGCGACGAAGTAACCCTGTTCCGTGTCGTTAACAAGCAAGAGGCAAAAGACCAGGTAGTCTATTTGAATGCCCATCTAATAAATCAGGCGAAAGCGATTATTGAGAATATGCCGCACAATTTCAGAAATGCCGACAAACAATTGAAGTTAGCCATCATTGCCGGATTAATTAATGATGTAGATAACGAATGTATTTAAAAACAAAATACCCGATTAGGGCAAAAATAAAATTATGAGCAGCGAGAAACCGATCAGACATTTGTTAGGTATATCCGGTGGCAAAGACAGCGCGGCTTTAGCAATTTATATGCGTGATAAAGTGCCGGAAATGGAATATTTTTTTGCCGATACCGGAGCTGAGTTGCCGGAGACGTTAGCATTTGTTGACTTAATGGAAGATTATTTAGGTAAAGAAATTATTCGTATTAATGCGGGTCGAGATTTTGATTATTACTTAAAATTACATAAAAACTATTTGCCCTCAGCGCAACAACGCTGGTGTACGATTAATTTAAAGCTTAAACCATTCGAAGATTTTGCGGGTGACGATCAGGTTATTAGTTATGTAGGCATTCGTGCAGACGAGCCGCAAAGAGAAGGTTATTTATCCAGTAAACCCACCATAAAAGCTTGTTTCCCATTTAAAGAAGATGGGTTAGTCAGAGAAGATATTATCAATATTCTTAATGAATCAGGTCTTGGATTGCCTAAATATTATGAGTGGCGCAGTCGTTCAGGATGTTACTTTTGTTTTTATCAGCGAAAAATAGAATGGATCGGTTTGCAAGAAAATCATCCAGATTTATTCGAAGCGGCTAAAGCTTATGAGAAACTGGATGAAAAAACAGACAAGCGTTATACATGGTCTCAAGGCGAATCTTTAGATGAAGTTTTTGCACGTAAAGATGAGATTAAAGAAAAATTCGCATTAGCTAACAGCAAAACAAATAAATCTAAGAATTTAATGGAATCTGTTTTAGATGATGACGATGAAAACGACGATGGTTGTTTAATCTGTATGTTATAGAAAATGGATATTTTAAATAAATTTAAAAATGTAAGGGTTTTCAATGAGGATAACAAGCCAAGCCTTCATAAACCCATCTTATTGCTTTTTGCTCTTAGTCAATGTTATCAAAATAAAGAAAGACTTATTTCATTTAAAATTATAGACAAAGATTTTAATAAGATTTTCTTAGTATTTTCTTTGCCGGGCAAGGCAACTAACTCACACTACCCATTTGGTAAATTAGAAAATGATGGTATTTGGGAAGTTACGGAAAGTAAATATTTAAAACGCACAAGTGTTGGTCATTTATCAAAAAAGGAGTTATTGGCTAAAAATACTTATGGCGGTTTTATTCCAGATATATACGAAAATATTATATTAGACAAATCTCTGATTGAAAAAATTATTAACGATATTTTATGTGATTATATTAATCCTAATTTGCATGGTGAAATGTTGAGTTTCCTTGGTATATCTACCAATGTCGTCAATGAATTAAGCTTAATTAATGAAAGGAAGAAATCAATGGCATTAATTGGAACCCAAACTTTTGCGTTGTCAAAATGGTGGGCAAGTAAAACAATACAGCTTGTAAAAACAGATAGGAATATCTTTTCTAAATCAAAGATGCGCGAAATCAGAAAAGCACTTATTGCTGGTGATAATATGATTAAAGGTACACACGGATGGATGCAAGCAGCTCAATTGTTAGAGAGAGTAAAAACAGGTGAATATGAATTAACAAATTTTGGGCGTGTTCTTTCGGATAATGATCCTAAGCTTGAGAAATCGGCTTCATGGTGGGCTATACATTTAGCTGTTTGTTTTTCAGAACGAGGGGAACCTTATCATCAATTTTTTATTGCTTTAGATGTTTTGATGAAGGAGTGGATTCAATGGAAAGTTTTAATGGTACGAATTGATTCATCCATTGAAGATGCTGCAAGAGGGAGTCTTACACCTAATTTAGAAGGAGTAAGAAAAATGTTTGAAAAAGATAATTCCCTTGCCGAACTCGGCCTCATTGAGACGCGTAAAATTCGTGACGAAGGTCTCTTGATCCGTTTAGGTTCACCTAAGATCACCGATGAAATCATCGTCCACGCCCTGGCAATGATACGTTTTCATCGTTACAAAAGCCGTAGCACCATTGATTTTTCTGAATTAAGCAAAGACGGTTTAGAGCATTTTTTATGCTGCTCATCCGAGCAGTTACGCCAGCATTTACGCCGTATGAACCAGAGCCACAATTGGAAACGTTATTTTAGTTTTAACGAAGCCGTTAACATCGATTCTATTGCTTTTGAGGAAGACTGCGCCCCCGGAAAAACTCTGCTGTTGCTGCTTCAGCAAGGGGAAGACACTTGGTTATGAATTTTATCAAGGGGGCTAAGGCGTGATAGATGCCATACGAACCGTCCTGACGCATTATTGTGCTGAGAATGCACGCTATAAGCATTTAGGATTTTCCAGCAAAGAAATGGCTATTGTTAGTCAGCTTGGTGACGCGCTTAAACAACTATTGCCGGAGTATACCTTCTGGGATGGCGATCAGCCCTTTCTCAACAATCCGCCTGCGGCGGGTTGCAGCCGAAAATTCTTGATGGATGCGACATTTAAAACCGACCATCGCGGTTTAATTATCAGTCGCCCCGGTTATTGGCTACATACTTTCAGCGATGCCGATAAAGCGGTGTTTTGGACAGCCTTAGGCGCTAAAGATGGCGGTCATCAAGTGATTGTCATTTTTCCTGAGAGCCATGAATTTAAACGTCTTAATCGTCACTTTCTCCATCCCGAACCCTTAGATGGACTATCAGTCACGCTTTGGACATCCGGCAAGAAACAACACCACAAGCCTAGATTCTCATGACTATTTTAAGTGATATTATCGAAATTAATGCAGTTGCCAACGATGCCGCCATTGTCGTTGAACGAAGTTTATGCAATCAAAATCTAGTGGCCAGTTATGCCCCGACTAAAGCTTCAATAGCGGTATTAGCGCATATTCAAAAGTCGGTATTGCCGGAAGCGACTCAAGAAATGCGGGCGATCAATTTATTCGGGAATTACGGCTCAGGGAAAAGCCATTTGGCGGTGCTGATTGCGCAATTATGCCGTGACGGTTCAGGCAGCACGGAATTTAGTGATTTTTTTCAACGTTTGAATAATTTTGACGAGGCGAAATTAGCGCAAGATTTGAAGAATACTTTTCCTGATGACGAGGATGCCAGACCTTATTTGCTCGTGTCGCTGTATGGCGCTGAAGCGCCGACTTTGGGCGACCAACTGATGGAAGGGCTATACGATGCCTTAAATCGTCACCCCGATTTAGACCCGAAAGCGATTTTGCCTACGACGGAATATGAAATCGCTGTTCAATCTTTTGAACAAATGGTAGAAAACTCGCCTCAGTATGCGGACACTGATTTATCGGAGTGGCGGCTGGCCCAGGATTATGTCACGACGGCAGAAATGCTAACGGGCTTAAAAAACCATCAATCTTTAGCGTTAGATGTATTTAGGCAATGGTATAAAGCGGTTTGCCATGGCGTGGCTACTTTTAATCCAGCGGATAACGGCGGTAAAAATTTCATTACAGCTTATCTTGAAGCCGGAAAAAATTTGGCGGAACAACACCAATTTGGCGGCATCATCGTGATTTGGGATGAATTCGGCGATGCGCTGGAAAATTTAATTGGTCACCCCAATCGCAATGCAGGGGACGAAATTATGCTGTTGCAGCGTTTTGTCGAAACAGTGTGCAAACCGAGCAAAGGTCATACCTTGTTTATCGGGTTAACTCATGTGTCTTTTCCCGAATATGCGGTTAGAACCGGCGCTAATGACACGGTAAAAAATCGGTTGGAAGCGATTTCCGGTCGTTTTAATAAGCCTTTTAAAATGGAACTCAGCGCCATCGAATGTGAGGGTTATCATTTATTAGGCATGCAAAAATCCTGGACTGAGCTGGGTAAGCGTTATTTACAAGACGCCCAAGATGCTCGGCAACAGTTGCTTGAAAATTGCAGTCATCTGACATTATTCAAAGAAGTGGGGCAACATTTTTCTCAAGTATTAAGCGAATGCTATCCGCTGCATCCGATTATGGCAGCGGGATTGTTCGCGCTGTCCGATTACGCGCAGTCCAACCGTACAGCCCTAACTTTTTTTAGGGATAATGCGGACAAGGTATTGCATCGTGAATTGAGCGATCAGGGTTTATTCATCGATGAACTGATTCGCTTGCCGGAACTGGTTGATTATTATGCGGATCGGCTGAAAGAAAAAAAACCAGCCGACTGGGAGCGTTATCAACGTGCAACGGCAAAAATACCCGCCGATTTACCGAACGATAAAATTCAGTCCAGACAATCAATTTTAAAGTTGTTATTTCTTGCGCCATTATTAGGCGAAAACTTTCAAACTACGGAAAGCTTTCTCGCCAGTAGCTTATATGACGCAAAATCGAATACAGGCGCGGCTCAGGCTTTAAGTGCAGATTTGGCTTGGTTAAAAACAGCGGAATTATGCTGGAAACATGATATGACCGAGCAATGGCTGTTATTTAGCGACTCGGGCGTTGATATAGAAGCTTTGATTACTCCTAAATTAAGCTATTTTGCAGGGCGCAGCCCTGAAACGTTGTTGAATGATCATCCTGAGATGCAAGAGGACTTATTGCCACCTATCGGTAGACATGATTTAGACCCTTCGGTTTGCGGTATCGTGCGTTCCTATCAAATCAGTCTACTAACTCCGCCGTTTAGTAATCAAGTCAAAATCAGCGATCCGCTACTCAGTGGACAGGTTTTTTTAGTGCTGGCTAAAGATAAAGAAGAGGTTGATATTGTTAAGGCCAGAATCTGGGAAACAAGCCCGGCGAACCTTTATTTTTGGTTGCCGTTAGCGGGCATTAGAGCGGAATCGGTTGAACTGGATGGTAAGGAATTCAGGCTAAGCGGTTTGTTGTGCCGCTATTTGGCTTTGGAATTATTATTAAAAGAAAAAACGGCCAGCGAAGATTTACGTCGGCAACTCATGGCGAAATGGGAAAAATGCCGCCAACAGTTATTATCGGTTTTGCAACTCTTGTTTGGTCGGGAAGGCTTAGAAAGCGGAAAAAGTCAGGTTTTCAAGGCCGGTTCCGCCGATCCTATTCCGTGTCATAGTTGGCACGATTTTAAGAGAATATTGGCTGTCGATATTCAAAACACGTATCCGCAGGAAATTCCTGTTCGCGCGATGAATTTGAATAAACTAAACGCTGAAAAATATACCGGCAGCGATAAGGTGTTGAAAGTTGTAGAGCGTATTTTGGATTTTGCCGACAATCCGGCGTATCAAACCGATTTATTAGGCGAGCCGAAAGAAAGTAGTGAGCGTTCAGCCCTAATTGATGGGGTATTAGGTGCGAATCAGTTATTCATTGAACGAGCTGATGGTCTTGATATTAAAAAAATCGATGAGACCGACGGCGGCATCAAGGATGTGTTAACGCTAATCCATAAAACATTGGTGCATAAACGCGACAAGCCTTATTTGGTGTCCGAATTGCGCGATAAACTTATTGCACCGCCCTATGGTTTGCCTTCCTGCACCTTAGCGATGTTCGCGGCGGTTGCAGTCCGAAATGATATTAAGCGTTTACGTTTCGGCAGTACAAAAGAAGAGGACTTTGCGAAAAATTTAACGGACGCCTTTGTTCAAGACAGCAAAATAACCCTGCGTTTGCTTGAGTTTACAGCCAAGCAATTTGCGATGTTATTTGGACTTAGCAAATATTTCAATCTGGAAAAAATCAGTACGCAAACTCAAGAAGAATACGCTGGGCAATGCGTACAAACATTACGCCAATTTGTGCTTAAACAATCGGAAGCGGTTAAGCAATCAGCGCTGTTACAGGACAAAACTAAAAACTTGGTAAAGTTTTTATCGTTACCGGGTAAAAACCAACAGGATGTTGCTGAATTTTTACTGGAGTTATTAGCGCTTGATCGTGAAACAGCATCAGACATCGGCATTAAAAGCCAATCGTTGCTCAAGACTTTGCTGGATGACTTTGCAAAAGTCGAGAATGCCAAACAGTATGAAATTAAACAAACCTTACAAACCGTTATTCCTAAGAACGAGGCCGATAAACAACAATTGCTTGAGCGATTGAATCATCCCGCCGCACCGCCGCAAGCTAAAGCAGTCGCCGAATTGCTAGGGCAGTATGCTCATGTCGATGACATTGCCATTACTCAAGTGACCCAAGCTATTTTAGATAAACCGTTTGAGCAATGCAGCGATTTGGAAATCGGGCGCTGCCAAGGTACATTGGAGTCACTTATTAACTATCACCAGCAACCCTCAGCCTATAACACTATTCAAGAACCCACGGTTGTTCTGGCTACGGGTGAGTTGATTAATGCATTACAGTGTTGGCTTAAGTCAAAGTCGTTAGCACCGGAAACTATCAAGTCAGCACTTACTGTCGTATTAAGCGAATACGGCGGTTAATAATGGCCGTGCAATTGATTCTTGATGGTTTTGGCGTCGATACCGAGGCGGCCGTTATTGTTCAAACTCAGCCAAACGATATTATTGCGGTTAGGCGGCAGATTGACCGGCATTTACAACTACAGTCCGAGGCGCTACTTAGAATACGTGTAAACAGTCATGCATTGTTTAAGCGTTTTAGCGATTATGAGGGGCAAAATGGCGTTTTACCCACGCAACATTTAATCCCGCGTGTGTTATTGGCTCAATCGCTAAACATCGGACTGCCTATCTGGTTGAGCGATGAATTGATTATTACGCTGGATTTGTTGCAAAAAGGCGATTTTTTAACTCCGCACCAAAGTTTTGAAACGAGTTTATTAATTGCCTGTGATGCTGATTTATTAAGTTCAGATATTCACGAATTTATTGTGGCTTTAACACGGCAAAATACGCAATTTATACAATTGTTGGCGGTTTCAGCGGTTAAAGAAACCTTTTGCCGGTACATTGTTTCAGGATTGTCATTGACTGAAGAAATTGCCCGGTTCTTGTTGGAAGAATTAGTTAAAGCCGATGACATCAAGTGTTTTTTACACACGTTAGCCTATCAACAACACTTAGACTGCTTGCGTCGCTTTGTTAGCACCCATCAGCTTAATCAAGCATTGCCACCAAAAATTTATCCTGTCTCACTACTCCAAGCCCTACCACTATTGGCTTTGCCGGAAAAAGAGGCTAACGATTTGCCCGATAAATTTATCAAGGCGTTACATGCCGCTGAAAGATCAATACCAGCGCAAGGCATAAAGCCGGAAGCGATAAACGATTTACTGGTGGACTGGCCGCAGCTACTCAGTGAACTAGCTGTTCTAACATCTGAAAACGCTACATTGATTACCCAAGCGTTGCTCGATAGATTGCGCACATTTTCCAGTCAGGAAAGTCGGGATTTATTAACGGCATTACAACAAAGACTCGATAGCTATCCCTTGTTGGATGCAACTGCCATTGTTGACGATGCATTAAACTGGAGTTCTGCATATTTCGATTATTGCCGAAAGGCTTTTTTAGCTAAACAACCTCTTGATGACTTGGTTAATTTAAGCTTTAGTGAATGGTTACTAGCTCAACAGGCTCGCATTTCCCGCTCCGGACATGATTGGCGGTCTGTTTCCGACCAAGCCTGTTCCTACCTGGAACAAGCTTATACCGTTGTTATTATTATCGTTGATGCGTTATCCGCACTGAATCAGGACATTCTTTTAGACGAGCTTAATAGCTTGGATTATTTGACCTTGCGTCAACAGATGCTATTTTCGCCCTTACCGACTTTAACCGAGGTATGCAAAATGGCCGTTTTAACCGGACGACCGGTTAGCGATCAACAATCTGGTAATCAAGAAGCTATTTTAAGACATGCTTATCAAAACTATTTGGCTGAAGAAAAATCGTTAAAAGTCATACAAAGTTGGGCCGAAAGCTCCGAAAGGACAGAGCGCATTGAAGAGCAAACGCAATTAATGGTCTTGTTTGAAAATCGCCTTGATGAGCGCTTGCACGAGTGTCCTAGTTTTAGCAAGCATCGTGAAGATATCCGCCCTATCATTCGACAAATTAAGCGTTCTATTATGGGCTGGTGTAAAGATGCGGCTCGTCTAAATAAAGAAGTGGTTTTTTTTATCACCGCAGACCATGGCATGACAGTTACACAGGAGCAGTATGCTGGGCAAGCGTTAGGCGAGGTCAAGGAAAGGGTATATAAATTAAGATCATCAGCGCAAATGCCTAATGAGTTTGCATTAGTCGGCGATTATGCCGTTCCAAAAAAACGCTGTCGATTAACGACTAATGCCTGGCTAACCCATGGCGGCTTGACTCCCGAAGAAGTGTTAATTCCTTTTATCACCTTATCGTCAAAACCGCCGCTCCCCAATGTTACACCGCTAGACCTGAAATTAACTGACGCACCTTGTATCGTAATCGCTAATAAACATTGGCAAATAGAAGTGCTATTAACAGCTACTACAACAATTAATAATATTCAAATTAGCTTTGCCGATCCTTTTAACGGTAAAGAAAGCATTGATAGTATTCGGGCTAATAGGCAGCAAACTATTAAAATAAATTTTAATTCCACGCAAGATCAGGAAGGGTTGACTGAAATTGAATTGCTACTTAGCTATGACTGTACAGATTCTCATGAGAAAAACACCAAGCGACTATCGGTTAAATTTCCTGTAGCCTTGCTGGAAAAAGATGCAGGTACCCAAAATTTTGAGGACATGTTTTAAAGCGTATGAATGCACAAATATTAAATGAAAAAATCGCTTCCGCTTTTGGTGAATTAATCATTGATAAGGCCTTAGTCAGAACATTAAAAATTCGTGAAAAAAGGACTATTCCTAGTTTTGTTGAAGAATGGCTGATTTCACGCTTTCAGAAGCCTAATGCGAGCCAACCTGAAGTTTACCAAGCGATTACTGGTTTTATGAGTCAGCATTTACCGGCTAAAACCGAAAAAGAAACCATTAAGTACCGCCTTCAATCCGGTGAATCGGTTGTGTTGCTAGACCGCTTTGATGTGCGCATTGACATTGCCAAGGATAGAAAGCTGTTAACCATTCCCTGCTTAGATGAGCGGAACGCCTATGTTACAAATGACGTGCTCGAAAAAAACCAGTCGCTTTTGGAAGGCGGGCAATGGGGAGCCGGACGACTATTTGTACGTGCCGAAGGTAAAATCAACGTCATTGAGTTAGTTGAGTTTAATCCCATGCAGTCCGGTAAAGTACGCCTGGAGCAGTTAATTAAAGCTCGAGAACAATTTACCACGCGAGAATGGATTTGTTTGTTATTACGGACTATGGGCTATGAGCCGTCGGCTTATACCGAAGAGCAGCAAGTCAATGTCATTTTGCGGTTATTGCCCTTGATAGAAAATAAACTCAACTTAATGGAGCTCGCGCCTAAAGGCACAGGAAAGTCCTTCATTTATGCCAATTTAAGCCGTCATGTCTGGTTAAATAGCGGCGGCGCGTTGTCGCAAGCGCAATTGTTTATGAATTTGAATACTAATGAGGTGGGCTTGCTTGGCGGCAAATATGACTTATTAGTGTTGGATGAAGGGCAATCGATTAATTTTAAAGGGGCTGATGATATTCACGCTAAATTCAAAGACTATTTAGAGTCAGGGCAATTTAGCATTGGCAGCAAAAAAATAACCAGCGAATGCGGCTTGATTATTTTAGCCAACATTGACTTATACGCAGGTCAACCCCGTCAAGCCGATTACATACGTCACTTGCCTGAAATGTTCCATGACTCTGCTTTAATGGACAGGTTTCACGGCATTATTCCTGGCTGGGAAATTCCACGTTTTACCACCGAATGCGCCGCGCAAGGTTTTGGCATTAAAGCGGATGTCTTTGGTGAATATTTACATCAATTACGCACCGTTAGTCATCATGAATTCCCGTTCGGCGAATGCCCGGCATTAAAGGGCGATAGCAGGGATGTGAAGGCCGTCACCCGTTTAGCCTCGGCTTTATCGAAATTGCTGTTAATCAATCCTGACCATGCCGATTATGAAGACTATGTGCTTAATCCTGCAAAAGAGCTGCGGCAAAGGGTCAGATCGCAGTTAGCTGAGTTGAATCCGCATGAGTTTTCAGTCAATATTCATGTGAGTTTTTAGAGTTTAAAACGAAGTTGCAATCCGTACTATATCAAGAAATTTGCATACACATCCGGCTTGATAAGCCCGATAATATACTCGTGTGCTATAAATTTATTTGCGAGAAAAACCTATGCCTACTTTATCCATTAACGGCGATGTCCATATACCCGATAATCTCATTCATGCATTGGGCTTAAAACCCGGCACCGAACTGGCTTTTGAACGTCAAGGTGACGCGATTGTTATGCGCCCGGTAAAAAAACAAAACAAAATCTCACGGGTTGAAGAAGGCCCACAAATACTGGGCTATACCGGGCCGACAGTCACCTTGGAAGAAATGGACGACGCCATAGCCAAAGGGGCGGCGCAATCGTTGTGAAGTCGATCGATACCAATATCCTGGTGCGCTATTATGCGCAAGACGATCCGTTGCAATCGCCCCTTGCCTTGCGCATTTTCAGGGATGAACCCGAGCTGCTTGTGACGAAAACGGTTTTGCTTGAGTTTTTCTGGGTTTTGACTCAAGCCGACAAATTCCGCTTTCCGCCTGAACAAGTCATGTCAGTTTTCGAACACCTGCAAGGCTTGCCGAATATTGTCATTGAGGATGAGGTTTCGCTTCGAACCGCCATCGCATGGTGCCGAGCCGGTATTGAGTTTCCAGATGCCTTGCATTTGGCCGCTTCTGCGACTTGCAGTGCATTTTTAACATTTGATGACCGTAAATTCGCGCGTCGCGCCCAGCGTCTTAACTTGTCTCCTATTTGTGAAATCCCTGCGTAATCTTACTATTTAACGGTCAGCGATAATTTACGAGCAATCCCTCCAACCCGCAGCAAAGCGGTTTATTTCCGTTTTTTCGGCACTTGCCGCCCGCTATCCGTCAGTACCAAATCAATATACTCGCCTTTCTGTTCCGGTCCATAACTGACATGAACCGGCCGGTCTTCGCCATAAAAGTACAGTCGATCAAATGGGGTGTTTTCTGCAATCCAATCAGCGACTCCGCGCATGTTTTCATCTTCGACAATAAAATCAACCGCAGCCCCTAAACGCGGGCAGATCAGGTTCTTTTTGCTATTCAATTCATGTGCGGCATGTTGGTCGAGTTTGGGTGCAACCCGTTTTTTAATGTGTCTACCCAATTCATGCGAGCAAAATCCATAGGTCAGTCCAATCATGCCGTAATAGTCAATCACTGGGTCAATAATGCACGTGGCTAAATCATATAGAGCGGTATAGCTGTCCGGCTGTTGGGGATGATTGGCTAAACCGGTGGCTTGCCTAGTTTCACTGCATTCAATCAGTTGCCGGTAAGTCAGATAGCGACCGCAATGATTATCGAGTTCAGGAATACTTTGGCTGCGTATTAACTCGAAACCGTCAATCTCCCAACGCGCATTGGCGAGCGTTTCGCAAAAGTTTTCAGGTTTAGGGCCATACCCGGTTAAGTCGAATAAATTTAAGGCTTGCAGTTGTTCGTCAAAACCCAGCTGTTCTGCATAGTTGGGGAATTCTTCATTGATATAGCGGGATTTCAAATACAAATAGGTGGGTTCGTATTCTTCGCCATATTGATAGAGATCAAATGTTTGTTCGCGCAGGTTGATTTTGACGCGTTCGAGTAAACGCGGTAATGCTTGATTTTGAAAGTCATCGTAGCGCATTAAGCTGAGTTTGCCGGATTGGCTGTGGATTTTGATTAAGTCGGTTTGTTCTATGTCGCCATAAAGCACGGTTGCGCAACCGATGTAAATCCTCAGCAGTGTCGGCAGTTGTTCCACAACGCTGGTATGTAAATGCAAGGCTTGATCTTCGTCGAGATTGCCTAAGCCTTGTTCGGTGGCTTGTTGGCAGGCTGATGCGATGTTTTCGGCTTTGCCGATTTGAAATAAAACCGATTGAGCTGTTGCTGTGGCGTTTTTGTAGTCGCCAAAAAATGCCTTGATGTCTTTTTGCAGCGCTGATTCCAGGTTTTTGTAAGCCTTACGTTTAGAAAAAGTCTGCAAGGCGAAATAGGTCAGCAAGTCGTCAATGCGGTTTTGTCTGGCTTGTTCTAAAATCGCTTCATCAAACTGATCAAGCATAAAATGCAAGGCTTTATTGACGGTTCCAAAGCTTTGCGTCAGTTCTATCAGTTTATCGATCTCGGTTTTTTCCGGTAACCGTCCCAACTCAAAGGTTTGTTGCCACAGCGGATCAATCAGATGTTTAAAGTTAAGGTATTTTTTCTCGTTACGCGACAGCTTGGGTAGTGCGGGATTCGATGAGCGCTGCGACAGGCGTAAAACATTACGCTGGCTGCGTTGCCGATTGAGCAAGAAGCGCTGTTCGGTATTTTGGCCTTTAAAGATAAAAAAGATGCCGGGTGCGATTGGAATGGCATCTGATTCTAAAGTATCGCTTAAAAATTCTTTTAGCTCTGTCTGCGTGTAGTATTTTTGAAAGGTATTGCGTTGGGTGATCACGCCATCATTAAATGTCTGACCTCTGAAAGCATTTTGGTTAAGCAGCATCGCCGACACGACTAAAACCTGCCGGGTTAAGTTGTAAGCGCCCAGTAATGCTTCGAGACGTTCTTGATAATTTTCGATGACATTGATAACAAAACCTAAATTTACAATATCGGCGGCTTGTTTGGGTTGATCGGCTGCGTAGTGAGGATCCCAGCCTGATACAGGAATTGAGTTGGCGGTTAAGTTGCGAATATCGTCACCTTTACCGCAACCGTAATCGAATACAGTGAATGTTCCATCTAAAAAGCCATGCCGAGCCAGGCATTGCATCGGAGCGGATAAGTTGCTGCGAGAGAGCGCCGTTAAATGTCTGGAAATTTCTGTGCTTTGCGTTGGTTCGAAAGCGTGTTCATCGTTAGCTTCCAAATTACCAATCGGTACAAATTGATAATCGACCAGTTGAAAGCCTTTTTCGGTAATCAGGTTTTCCCAAGCTTGTTTAAAACCGATACGAATCGGATTTTCGAATAGACCAAGTTGTTCGGCGGTCGCTGTCAGTTCTTGAAATTGAGCACTATGCGGATCATCCTGACTAAGAAATAATTCTTTACGGTGTAGAATGGGCGGGTTCAATGAGGCTTGATAACTGCGTTTTTCGACACGTTTAGTACTTAGGTCAATACGGTAGCTTTTTTCTAATGCTGGAAAAGGATCGTTAAAAAAGCCTGGATACCATAATAAGGACAGCGCTTGGCCGTTAATATCGTATTTGACAATATTGTAATCAATGCCCGCTTGCAGGTTGGCTAAATTTTCCGCTTCGGCGATATGCTGTTGCACTTGCTCAGTTTGGGCATTGGTTAAACTACTGTGCCAATAGATGTTGTTGAGTACTTTTTTTCCTAACATATGCTGCCGCCTTACTCCAGTGTAAGCCGCCTTAAACGGGTAACTTCTTCGCAAATACGTTGCCCCGCCTGTTGGATGTCAGCTTCAGTCGTGTAACGGCCAAAACTGATTCTTATCGCACCATAGAGTCTGTCGCTTTCAATCCCCATGGCTCTAAGCACATGCGATGCTTCAATAGCGCCGCTTTTACAGGCTGATCCTGTGGCAATAGCTATATCATCTTTTAAAGCAATCATTAAAGAATCGGAACCAACTTGATTGAAACTGACATTGACTATACTGGGGAGCTTATGCGCTTGATCGCCGTTGAAATGGACGCCTTCAAGTTGATTGAGTTGAACAACTAAAAGCTGCGCCAGGCGTGTGCTGTGTTTATAGTCACTCAGCATTAACTCATGTGCAATTCTAAAAGCGGTTGCCATACCTACTATCTGGTGAGTTGGTAATGTGCCGGAGCGAAGCCCGTACTCTTGTCCGCCGCCATGCAGCAATGGCGTTAAATTGGTTTGTTTTCTGTTACGTACATAAAGACTGCCAATACCTTTGGGGCCGTAAAATTTATGTGCTGAGATGGATAACAAGTCTATCGGGGTTTTAGCCAAGTCAATTTTTACCTTGCCAGCGCTTTGCGCGGCATCGACATGAAAGAATAGGTCTTTATCTTTGAGTGCTTGGGCGACTAGATCAATATCTTGAATAACGCCGGTTTCATTATTGACGAGCATTAGGGAAACAAGGATGGTCTCGGCAGTCAAGGCGTCTAAAATGCAATCACGGCTCAACTGTCCATTGAGATCGGGCCTTAGGAAAGTGACTTTAAAACCTATGCTTTCAAGATATTTACAGGTATCTAACACGGCTTTGTGTTCGCTAGCTGATGTAATGATGTGATTACCTCTTTTTTGATAGCTAAGGGCAATTCCTTTGATAGCAAGATTGTTCGATTCGGTTGCGCCTGATGTAAAAATCAGATCGTTAGATTTGCAGTTCAACAAAGATGCGATTTCGGCTCGCGACTTCTCGACCGAGTCATTCGCCTGTTCGCCAAATTCATGCTGCAAAGAAGCGGGATTGGCGAATACGTTATCTATCGTTAAACATTGTGCCATAGCCACCGCTGCTTCAGGTGCCATGGGTGTTGTTGCTGCGTAATCGAGATAAATTTGATTATTCAAAAGATTATAAATTTAAATTAAGAAGCTAAATATCAGAAACGCTTAGTCCGTCCTTGCGCAACCGACGCTGGGCAACATAAATGCAATACGCTTAATGCTCGACATAAATACGTTGAGTTCTTTCTGGAGCTCCACAAATTCTTGATAATAGCTGTTTAGATTATTAAACCGTTGAATCCATCAATATCATGATTTTGCACGCTGTACCTTTATAACGATCTCTTGAGCAGGACGCGGGATTGAAACCGCGCCCTGACAAAGCTTTGATATTAACCAACAGCTCTCAATGCCCCTTCAGGAAACTGCATCGTCATGCAATGTAAACTGCCGTACTGATGCACCAAGGGTTGACAAGGAACGCCGATAACCTTGCGGTCCGGGAAACAACCGGCTAAGCGTTCCAGCGCAACCGCATCCATCGGGTCGCCGTAAACCGGCACAAGAACGGCGCGATTGATGATCAAAAAGTTGGAGTAGTTGGCCGGCAGTTGTTGCCCGTCTTCATCATAAATCGCTTGCGGCAATGGTAAGGCTACCAAATGATAGACATTGCCATCCTGGGTTCTAAGCGCCTGGAGTTGCGATTCCATGAATTTCAGGCTGTTGTAGTGAGGGTCTTCGGCATCGTCGCAGCTGGTGTAGGCGATGGTATTAGCCGAGCAAAAGCGCGCCAGGGTGTCGATATGGGCATCGGTATCGTCGCCGCTCAGGTTTTCCTGATCCAGCCAGAATACCCGTTTTGCGCCTAAGTGCTTCAGTAGTTGTTGTTCAATATCCTGCTGGCTTAGGCCTTTGTTCCGGTTCGGATTCAGCAGGCATTGTTTGGTAGTCAGGATGGTGTCTATGCCGTCGCTTTCGACGCTGCCGCCTTCCAGGATAAAGTCTATGTCAGTGTGGCTGGCGCCTTTAAAGGGCTTGGCGTTTAGCAGCTTATGGTTGAGATCGTTGTCGTTTTGATGCGAGTATTTCTCGCCCCAGCCATTGAAAAGAAAGTTCATGTGCATATTGGCACCGTCTTTTTCGACGGTGAGGAAAACGGTATCCCTGACCCAGATGTCATTCACAGGGGCATGAATAAAGTCGATGTTATCGCTCTTGCCCAGTAAGGTCTGGATATGCTGTTGGTGACTGTCATCCCGGCATACGATAAGCAGTTTTTCGTATTGACTGATAGTATCGGCAATGATGCTGTAGGACTGTTCTACGGCGTCAAGATTGCGGAAGTCGCCGGTTTTATGAGGCCATGCGATTAATACGGCGGATTGTTTTTCCCATTCTGCTGGAAATCTGTTCATGGTTTTTAGTTCCGTGTAGTTGTGTTTTCCGGTTATCGGCCGGAATTGGATTGAAGCAACATTTCTTCGGCATGCGCCAGCGTGTTGGCAGTGATGTTGACACCGCCCAGCATTCTGGCAATTTCCTCAACGCGCTCTTCCGTTTCCAGTAAGCGGACACTGGAGGAAGTCATATCGCTTCGGTTGTTTTTTTCTACGTAGAGATGGTGATGCGCTTGTGCAGCGACTTGTGGAAGGTGAGTGACGCACATGACTTGCCGGTTATGGCTTAAGCTGCGCAGTTTTTGTCCGACGATTTCGGCAATGCCTCCACCTATGCCTGAGTCTACCTCATCAAAAATCATGGTCGGGGTGGTTTTATCACTGGACGTGGTGACTTGGATCGCCAGGCTGATACGCGATAATTCGCCGCCTGAAGCCACTTTAGCCAGGGGTTTTGCAGGCAGGCCCGGATTGGCGCTGACCAGGAATTCGATTTTATCTTTGCCGTTCAGTTTTGGGGTTTCGCTCTCTGGAGCAGCAATATCGACCAGAAACTCGCCTTGCGGCATACCCAGTTCCTTGATCATCGCTGAAATCTGCTGTTGCATTTTTTTGCCGCTCAGTTTGCGTTGCCCGGACAGCTGCTCGGCCAGTTCATGGTATTGAGCGAGCAATTGGGCCGCGCTTGCGGTTAAGTCTTCGATACGTTCGCTGCTGTGCGTCAGCCCGTCGAGCTCGCTCTCAAGCTTGCCGACCAGTTCCGGCAATTCATCCGGGGTGACATGATGCTTGCGGCTCAGGTTTTGGATGATGCCGATCTGGGTTTCCAACGCCTCCAGACGTTGCGGATCGGCTTCTTGCGACTCAAGGAAACGGCGTAACTGGAAGGAGGCTTCTTCAACTTGGATTTGCGCCTCGGAAAGCATGGTGCAGATTTCGTTCAATTCGGGGGCGAATTGGGCAATGTGGTTTAATTCGGCCAGGCAGTGGTTCAGCATTTGGTTGATCGACTGCTGGTCACTTTCATAAAGCAGATCAACCTGGGCTTGGCCGGTGCTTAAAATTTGGCCCAGATTGGCCATCTTACTGTGTTCTTCGGAAATGGCGTCGTAACTGAAATTGACCAGGTCCAACTGTTGCAGTTCTTCAAGCTGATAGCGAAGCAGTTCTTCACGTTCGGTTTGGTCGACGCTGGATTTAATCAGGGCAGTCAGCTCTTTGGTGGTCTGGTGCCACTCTCGATAACAGGCGTTGACGCTGTCCAGCAGAGGTTGGTTTTTTGCATAGGCATCCAGCAAGCGGCGTTGCTCGTCAGCATTCAGCAGCCTCAAATGTGCGTGTTGGCCGTGAATCTCGACCAGCTTCTCGCTGAGTTCCTGCAAGGCCTGCAAGGTGACCGGGCGGTTGTTGATGTAGGCTTTGGAGCGGCCGTCAGAACTTACGATGCGCCGGATCAGGCATTGCTGTTCGGCATCCAGCTCGTTGTCCTTCAGCCATTGTTGCGCTGATGGCGCATCGGCCAAATCGAATTCCAGGTTAATTTCGGCGCGTTTACAATTTGGCCGTACATAGCCCGAATCGGCCCGGTCGCCCAGCGCCAGCCCCAGGGCGGTCAATAAAATAGACTTGCCGGCTCCGGTTTCGCCGGTCAGCACCGACATGCCTTTTTCCAGGTCGAGGTCTAATGATTTAACGACGGCAAGGTCGATAATATTAAGGTTCAATAACATGATTTTCGGTGTGGTAACCGCTGCTCCAGTTTAATTTATTCCTAAGAATATAGAAGAAATCATGGCCTTCCGGGTGCAAGATTCTAATCGGTTTGGGCTCTTTTTTAATCAAAATCTTGTCGCTAATCAATACCGCAGGAATTTCAATATGATCGCAGGTCACCAGCGCGTTAATTTGCTTGGTCTGGCAAAAGCTTATTTCAATTTCAACCGAATCGTTGATCACAATAGGCCGGTTCGACAAAGTATGGGGATTAAGCGGCACCAATACCAGGGCGTTTAAAGCCGGATGTAAAATCGGTCCGCCGGCAGACAGGGAATAAGCGGTTGACCCGGTTGGCGTGGAAATAATCAGGCCGTCGGAGCGTTGCGAGTTTAAAAATACGTTATCGATTTTAGTGATGATTTCTATCATGCTGGGCGTTACCCAACGATGGACCACCACTTCATTGACGGCGGTTTCTTCGTGGATAACTTGGCCGTCACGGATAATCTTGGTGCGCAATAAATAGCGTTTTTCCTCGGTGTAATGACCTTGAAGAATCGGCAGCAGTTTATCGGTCAGCTCATTGGGCGAGATGTCCACCAGAAAACCCAATCGCCCCAGATTGATGCCGATCAACGGAATATCATATTCGACGATGGCGCGCGCGGCCGCAAGGAAAGTACCGTCGCCGCCAACGGCGATAACCAGGTCGCAATGCTGAGCCAGCGTGTCTATCGGACAGGATTTAACAAAGGGGTTGTTGATGAAATGAGCGCTGTCTTTAGCGACAATAACCGTATATTGATATTGTGTTAAAAAAGCATGCAGGGCATTTAAGGATATGGCGATACTAGGATCGCTGGGTTTGCTTATTATGCCGATGGTCTTAAAAGAAGTCTGCATTATGGGATAACAATTTTGAAATGAATTTGATTATACAAAAAAAACTAAGTAAGACTACGAGTATTGCAGCTTCATCGGATATTTTTACGGCAGCGCAGCTTGATCTTGTCTTTTAGCTTGATATTTTTGAATAATGGACACAATCTATAGACTGCCGGATAGATAGGATAGGTCAATAAAGCGGCAATAGGCACAGAGGATCTTAAACAGGTTGTTAAATTAATAATTCGGGAGGTTTGCAATGAAACAATTACATAGAAGGGACCTGTTTGGCTGGTCGGAGTTTAATCCGGACCGCAATCTGGATTTTCATAGCGTGCTCTGGGTGCGTGACGGCGGTAACGTTTTAATCGATCCTTTACCGATGTCCGAACATGACCATAGCCACTTGCAAAGCTTGGGCGGAGTAGGTTTTATCGTCATTACCAACAGCGACCACTGCCGCGATGCCGAGCGCATAGCCGAGGTTACCGGTGCGGCGATTTACGGCCCGGCAGCCGAGGAAGAAACGTTTCCGCTGGAGTGCGCCCGCTGGCTTCATGATCATGAAGAAATTGTTCCAGGCTTGATTGCCTATCAGCTTAACGGCTCTAAAACGCCGGGAGAATTGGCGCTGCTTTTGGAACACGGTACATTGATAACCGGCGACTTAATCCGTTGCCATATTGGCGGTGAGTTGTGCATGCTGCCGGACGATAAACTGATGGATAAAAGCAAGGCCGTTCAGTCCGTCAAACGCATTGCCGATTTGCCTGATATTAAAGCGGTTTTAACCGGCGACGGCTGGCCGTTATTCAACCACGGCAGTGAAGCTTTGCATCGGTTGGCGAGATCATTGAATCATTAGGCATGAGCTTTTATTCACGAAAGATACGAAGAAAACATGACCCCCATCTCCTTCGCTCTTGTGATTAACAAAGAAACTGGACACAGGGTATATTCTGATCTTTCTTCTCTACACTATGTCGTTTGATGCGGCACTTTAAGTCACATAGTAGGTTTTGTTAATGTGGATACAAAAAGAGTTTTCATTATCAGCAAAAAGCAGGGGATTTCACCTGATCACCGGTGAAATCCTGAGCGCCATTCCGGAATTGTCCGCCATAGACTGCGGATTACTGCACCTCTTTATCAAGCATACATCGGCATCGTTGACAGTGAATGAGAATGCCGACCCGACCGTGCGCCAGGACTTGGAAAGCCACTTTAATCGATTTGTGCCGGAAGGCGCGCCTTATTACAAGCACGGCTACGAGGGTGAAGACGACATGCCCGCCCATATAAAAAACAGCTTGCTGGGTTCCAGCTGCACCCTTCCGATCACCAATGGCAAGCTTAATTTAGGCATTTGGCAAGGCATCTATCTGTGCGAACATCGCAATCAGGGCGGCAGCCGGCGTATTGTCGCGACTGTTCAGGGTCAGTCTAAAGCCGAGAATAAATAGTATGCTGGCGCACGTCTTCATACATTGCTACGCAGTTCAGATTTTACAAGCGTTGAATTTTGGCATCAGCGCAACTTGGAGTCCAAAACTTGCTTTGGCCATAGAGTCAGTTGTTTTTCGCGATGATGAATCAGGAACGTAAAACGTAGCTCGGAATATTTCAGGAAATGGAGAAAAAGTTTTGAAAATATTAGTAACAGGAGCCGCAGGCTTTATAGGTTCGGCGCTTAGCCTGAAATTGCTGGAACGGGGCGACGAGGTTGTCGGCATAGACAACCTTAACGATTATTACGATGTCAATCTGAAGCTGGCGCGGCTGGAACGGCTGAAAGATTTTGACCGCTTTAAATTCATCAAGCTGGATATTGCCGACAGGGCGGCAGTAGAAGAGCTGTTTGCCCGCGAGCAGTTTCAACGGGTCATGCACTTGGCGGCACAAGCCGGTGTGCGATATTCAATCACCAACCCTCATGCTTATATCGACTCCAACATCGTCGGCTTCATCAACATACTGGAAGGGTGCAGGCATCATGCCGTCGAGCATTTGGCTTATGCCTCGTCCAGCTCGGTTTATGGCGCGAATACCAAAATGCCGTTCTCTGTGCACGATAATGTCGACCATCCGGTTTCCCTGTATGCGGCCAGCAAGAAAGCCAATGAATTGATGGCCCATACCTACAGCCATCTTTATAAGCTGCCGACCACCGGATTGCGCTTTTTCACCGTCTACGGCCCTTGGGGCAGGCCGGACATGTCGCCGATTTTGTTCGCCCGCAACATCAGCGAAGGAAAACCGATCGATGTGTTTAATTACGGCAATCACCGCCGCGACTTCACTTATATAGACGACATCGTTGAAGGCGTGATCCGAGTTATCGATCAACCGGCGCAAGCCAACGCCGGCTGGTCAAGCGAAAATCCCGACCCGGCAACCAGCTTTGCCCCATACCGCATCTATAACATCGGCAATAACAATCCCGTGCATTTGCTGACCTTCATAGAAACGCTGGAAAAATATCTAGGCAAGGAGGCGATCAAAAACCTGCTGCCGATGCAGCCGGGCGACGTGCCCGATACCTATGCCGATGTTTCGGACTTAGTGCATGATTTGGGCTATAAGCCTGCGACCTCGCTGGAGGATGGGATTAGGAATTTTGTTGAGTGGTATAAGGATTTTTATCGAGTTGCTTGAGATGGGTTTTGTTTTTTATGGAAACGTCGCGGCAGTCCTGTAGGTCGGATAAGCAGGTTCAAGCAGTAGCAAGAACCGGTGTTTCCGGCAATCACCTATTTAACCATTTTATCAATCCCTGCTACACTAGAGCAATTCGCGGTTAGTTAAGATCCATCCCACTGTTGAACGCTATCTATTAAGCAGTAGGAACTTGTTGTGGCACGGACGGGATCCCGTTTGCCGCGCCGAGCACCGGAGCTTTTGTCGAGAAGTTGCCCGTGAGGGGTGCGGCAGGGATGCCGCACGTCAGCAGAGGGGCAGGAGCCCCTTCTGCTGACCCTCGGCAAAAGCGAGGAGCGCAGGATTTGAGCGGCAACGGGCCGACTTTTCTTTGGCTACTTTCTTTTCGACTGCATGGATGCAGGAGGTAGAGCAACGCAGGAGCAGTTGCCGAGGCGGCGCAAAAGAAAGTAGCCCGCCCTCGGGTGCGAGAACCCGATTCAAGCAAGCGTCGCGGTAGCGACTCTTTAAAATAACAACGTAACGCAACTTGGGGTATGTTTCTAACTAACGAAGAAATGCACTAGTAACAAACAGAGGATTAATCATGTCAACAATCACATTCGATACCCACGAATTTATCAAAGAGCTGAAAAATGCGGGGTTCAGCGAAGAGCAAGCCGAAATCATCACCAAGCTACAAAAGGCGGCTGTGAGTTCGACACTTGAGCAGGCGCGACATGAATTTTGATCTTGATAATTTAGTCACTAACCATTCACTGGATAGCCGTTTACGAGAGTCTGAATTAAAAAGCGAAGTCAGACTGGCAGAAACTAAAAGCGAACTTATCCGCTGGATCGTCAGTGTCGGTTTGTTACAAACTGCGCTGATTACAGCATTGCTGATTAAATTGAGCACGGCTGTTTAATCCAGGTCTTGTTTTAATCACTAAATCAATGCAGTAAGATGTAATCCTATTGACCTAATATGCTTTTACGGATAAACAGGTATTTATACGTATATAAACCGTCTGATTTATCTGCTCTACTTGACTCAGTCTAAGACCTAGCCCACTGGCTACACATGCTTAAGGTGCAGCAGTAATAACGATCGATGCCCAAAAGTTAACAGCTTAATATTCCCTGTTAAGTCGCTCAACATTTCGGCCTTGTTTTTCGTTGTAGGCTACAATAATTTATAACTTTCTTGACTGAAGATCCCCATAATCTTGTACAACCAATACTTCCATTTCAGCGAATCGCCGTTTTCCATCGCGACTGATCCGCACTTTATTTATATGAGTCCGCGTCATCAGGAAGGTTTGGCTCATCTTCTTTACGGCATTAATTTCGGCGGGGGCTTTGTTGCTTTAACCGGAGAAGTGGGTACGGGCAAAACAACACTTTGCCACTGTCTTTTACAAGCCATACCGGAAGATGTTGATATTGCCTTGATTTTGAATCCCAAGCTGAATGCGGTCGAGTTATTGGCGAGCATCTGCGATGAGCTGAGCCTTATCTATGACAAAAACCAGCACTCGTTAAAAAACCTGATTGATCTGTTAAATCAGCACCTGCTGACCAGTCATGCTAACGGCAGGCGGACGGTTTTGCTGATCGATGAAGCGCAGAATTTAAGCATGGAAGTGTTGGAACAAATTCGTTTGTTGACCAATTTGGAAACCAACAAAACAAAATTGTTGCAGATTATTCTGGTCGGCCAGCCTGAATTGAAAGAATCGCTTAAACGGCAGGATTTGCGCCAGTTAAATCAGCGCATTACCGCCCGCTACCATTTGTTGCCGTTATCGCTCAATGAAACACGAGCTTATATCCAGCATCGGTTGGAGGTCTGTAACGGTCGTCCGGACATTTTTAAGGACAGCGCGATACGGAAAATTTACAAGCTTTCCTCCGGCATACCCAGGATGATTAACATCCTCTGTGATCGCGCTCTGCTTGGCGCCTACTCAACCAATACTCATGTGGTCACTCCGGCCATCGTTAGCGCTGCCGCCCATGAAACGCTGGCGCTTGCCGACAAAAAACCGCCTTACCTGGCCGCATCATTAGCTTTGCTGTTTTTGGGTTGCATTGCCGCCGGCAGTTATTTTCAAAGGTATTGGCCCAAAACCAGTAATCAAACCCCAAGCAATGTATCAACGGTTCCTGCGGCTATCCAGATAAAGCCTGAGATTATCAGCCAGTTGCTGCAGCCGGTTCTAAAAGAACCGCTACTTATTGAAAAATTTAATACTGCCCCTGTCGCTAAACCAAAAACGTTTCACAACTGGATTAATAATCCGGCTTATTCATTAAATGCTGCATTAACCAGCGTGCTGAAGCTCTGGCACAAGCCTATCCCCGAGAGCCATCAGGCGGATTGCCATGATGTAGAAATAACAGGGCTGCGCTGCGTATTCGGCAAAGCCAACTGGAAAGACATGCTGGCAATTAAACATCCGGCTATTCTGGAGTTTTCACTGGCAAGTGGGAAAAAGTTTTATGCCTTACTGACCGGATTTGGGCAAAATCAGTCTCTGGTTCATTTTCAGGATGATGCGACTTTTCCGGTAGCGGAGGCATTGAAGTATTGGAATGGCTATTATTTAATAATCGAGCCGCCGCCAGTTCCGGATGCAAAAACGATACGCCCCCGTCAAACATCGGATGATGTGTTATGGCTGCGCTATCTGTTAAATATTATTGACGGGAAAACTGAAGCCGTAGAGCAGCCGCGCTTTTATGATGATAAGTTAGCCGCTCGCGTTATAGATTTTCAGCGTCAGCACCAATTGCCGGCAGACGGCAGGGTGGGTGGTAAGACCATGCCGCATCTTAAAAATATAGCGCTTACGCTTGATCTTCCTTACTTAGAAATAACCGATTAATCATGTCTTTTATTCTAAATGCCTTACGTAAATCAGAACAGGAAAGACAGGCTCTTCAGTCTGAGAATGTCACTGACAAAATTCTGCTCCCTCAGCCGCCGCAAAGCGGTAGCAAGGCAACGAAACTATTAGTGTTTCTGACTATCGCTAATGTGTTGGTTATTAGCGGCATTTTTTGGTTCGTACGAAATAACCTGATGTCGACGCCTGACAGGGCAGCGCCAACTGCTTCACCCCGTCTACAAGAAACCAAGCCCGAACCTAAAGCAGCGGTTGATGTTATTCAGGCGGAAAGGACGTTACAAAGTACGGAGCCGGAAATTTCAATTGCGGAATTGATTGACAAGGAAAAGCCGGAACCGGCTCCGTTACCGGTCAACGTAAAAAAACCGTCTGCCGAGATCATCAATCAACCGAGTGCTGCCAACAATTCCGAGCCGCAGATACAAAGCATTCCGGCAATAGCCCCCGCCGTTAAGATTCAAGCGGATATGACTGAAACAATAACGGTAACGAGAGATATCCCATTTTTAAGTGATTTGCCTTTTGAATTTCGCCAGAAAGTGCCGAAATTTACTATCAATGTATTTGTCTATTCGCAGTCCTCGGAAGAACGCTTTGTTATGGTGGATATGGTCAAATATAAGCCGGGACAGCAAATAAAAGATGCAATGTTGCTTAAAGACATTCTCCCGGACGGCTTTGTCGTTGAATATCAAAACCAGGTGTTTAAAATTAAGCGACCATAAAGCTTAAAAGCCGCAGTCAATGTCTCAGAAACCGTTCAGGGTAAGTTCTGAGACATTGAAACAGCCTTATTTCCAAATACTGACAATATTGGTGAAGTCATCCGTCCAGGGCTTCATATCAAAATATAAAGGCATTTTCTGCCATTTGCCGAGACGGCTTAGGCGTAGCGGTTCCAGTGTTTCGGCCTGCTTTGCCATGACTACCCAGTCGGTCGCGACCACCAGCGGAATTTCCTGTTGCGGTTTGAATTCCTGAATCAACGACGCCAGATGTAAGGCTTCCGCATTAATCGATAATACTTTTTTCAGCGACAAATGACGGTTGGTCATATGAAAGGCCAGGATTCCTCCGGGCTTGAGTTTTTGGAAATAAAGCTCCAGCGCTTCCTTGGTCAACAGGTGGGTCGGCACCGAGTCGGAACTGAACGCATCCATGACTAATAAATCAAAATGCTGATCCGGCTCTTTTTCCAGCGATAAACGGGCGTCGCCGACGCGCATGGCGGCGTTATGGGCGCATTGGCTCAGGTAACTGAAATAGATAGGGTTGCCGGCAATGTCTATCACCAGCGGGTCGATTTCGTACAGCGTCCAGTTCTGTTGGTCTTTAGCATAACAAGCTAATGCGCCTGCACCTAGTCCGACCACGCCGATATTCCAGGTTTGGTTGCTATTGTCGAACTCCTTAAACAACTGCCCCATAGGCCCCGGACGGCTGTAATAGGTTAACGGGATTTGGCTTAAGTTCGCAGCCAGACGTTGCGCGCCGTGTTTGGTCGTACCATGAAATAATTCATGATAGTGTTCGGACTTGCCTTGTTCATCCGTCAACACGGCGTCACGCACGGCCAACACGCCAAAAAAGGTGCGTTCCTGGTACAGCGTATGCGACGACAGGCCATGCAGGCCGAGCGCCAGGAAGATAATTGCGCCGGTCGTTAACGCGAAGCCGACCGGACGCGCTCTGAGCAGGAAGGTCAGCAAGGTTAAGCCTATCAGGCTGATAACGATAACGTCGAAATACTGGAGCAGATCATCGACGGCGGCATGAAGGATAACTCCGGTAATAACCAGCAGGGCAGGTACGATTATCTGCAACAACAAACCGGTATTCCATGATAGTTTCAGGCCGGGGCGCAGCAGTAGAGCCGCAATAATCATGATCGGGTATTCATACACGGCATTGAACACGAACGGTGCGACGAAAGTATTGAACATGCCGCCCAACATCCCTGCAAACGACATGATCAGGTAATAGGTGGTTAAATGCCGGGTATGCGGTCTTAATTTGGCCAGCTCGCCGTGGCATACCATGACCGCAAAGAAAAATGCGAGCAGGTGCAAGATCAGGTAGGCCCAATAAGGCAAATCCGCCGGGTTAATGAAGGCGTAGGCGATAAACGGTATCAGGAATATCGGCTGCAGCTTCACCATTAGCGGATGAATTTTGTCGTTCCATTTGGAAAAAACGACAACAAAAGACAGCAAATACAGCGTTAACGGGATAATCCACAGCAACGGCACCGAGGCAATATCGGTGCTGATGAAGTTGGTCAGGCCCAATAGCAGGCTGGACGGTACGAAAGCCAGCGCCAGCCAGTGCAATTTGGTGGTAAGGCTGAGATTGTTATCATCGGCAGCATCCATTTCGTCTTGATGCTCGGATGCTGACCGGCTTTTCCATAACGCAAAAGCGCAGCCTGCAATCAGCAGGCAAAGCAGCAGATAACCGATACTCCAGTAACTCTTCTGGTTAGCCAAGCCGATGTTGGGTTCAAGCAGGAACGGATAGCTCAGCAATGCAATCAGGCTGCCGGTGTTGCTGGCTGCATACAGGTAATAAGGATCATGGCTGGTATGGTGGCCGACATTGGCGAACCACTTTTGAATCAGCGGCGCGGTCGTGGACACCACGAAAAAAGGCAGGCCGATAGCGAGAAATAATGTCCAGAGCAGCCAGAATGTGGGATTGCTGTCGGTCGGAGGCACGGTGTCCGCCGGCAAGGCTAAAGGCAGTGCCAAAAAGCTGATCAGTATCAGCGACGTATGGATCAGGATTTGGCGATGCTGGGTGTGGCGCGTAGATAAATAATGTGCGTATAAGTAACCCAAAAACAGAATGCTCTGGTAAAACACCATGCAAGTGTTCCAGACGGCGGGAGATCCGCCCAACAGGGGTAACAAAATCTTGCCAAACAGGGGTTGCAGCACGAACATCAGCGATGCACTGGTAAATAAAGTCGCGGCAAACAGGAAGATCAGGGATAAATTGCGGTCGGCGGTAGCTTTTGGATTATGACTCATTGCATTTATAGGTAGCCCTTGGGGCTTTAATTTTTAATGCGCTAATGATAAAGCATTTGCTGTTAGATGGGGATAGCTATCATCAGTGATGTGAATCCCTGTGGCGTATATAGCGCCGGAGATAAATCGCGCGGGTATAAAAAAAGGCGGGATGACCGCCTTTTAGAAACCAGGATTCAACAGCTTAGGTTAACGCTTATGATGCGGCTGTTTTTCAGGTTTATTAGATATACCAAAATTATCATGATCTCTGGAGTCGTTAATCTGTTGTCTTTCATCAGCTCTTTCTCTGCCGCGGAAGCTGTCTTCGGCGGACTGTCTATTGCTATTCAGTAAACTGGAATCAGAGTCGGATCTTTCATGCGATTGATTGCCGTGGTTATTCGGTTGCTTCGCAATAGCCGTTCCGGATAGGGAAAGAGCCATAACAACGGCTGGAATTAAGAAGTGTTTACTAATTTTCATATTATCTCCTGAGTTATTGTAACGATCCAAAATAAGCGGCCAGTGCTTTAAAGTCATCTTCGGCCAAGTTGGCGGCAATGGCTTGCATCGGTCCGCTTTTGCGTGAACCATCCTTGAAAGCTTTTAATTGTTGTGCAGTATAGTCGGGATGTTGCCCTGCCAGTCTTGGAAATTGGCCGTTACCTTGAGCGCCGGCTCCATGACAGCCCTGGCACATAGCGATTTTGGGTTCGCCCGCTTTTGCCAGTGCCGGATCTCCGCCAGCCTTAGCAGGCGGTTGACTGGAAAAATAAGCGGCAAGGTTATCGATATCTTCATCGGTCAGATTAGCGACCATCGATTGCATCATCGGGTTGACGCGACTACCGGTTTTGAATGCTTTGAGCTGAGTGACCAGGTAAGCCGATTGCTGCCCTGCCAAGTTGGGCCATTGCGCATTGCCGCTAACGCCTTTTGGGCCATGGCAACTGGCACAAGGAGCAGCTTTTTGTTCGCCTGCTGCTACATCGGCTGCCGACACCGGCAATGCTGAAAAAGCGGACAAGAACAAGGATAGAATAAGGGATTGTTGTAGTGAGTTCATGATTCACCTCTTGGGATAGGGTTAGACTATCTGGCTATCTATTGGACAGACTTTTTGAGAGCGTCTGGTCTGTCCTTCAGATAGCGCTTCACTATACAACTAAAAAGATTAACTGATAACAAAAAGTTAAGAGCAGCGCGCAAGTAACAAAATGACAAGCATCATTTTTGATGCGTCAGGGAGTCAGTCTAAGGGAGGTGTATCTTATATAGATAACATATAAGACTACGTGATTCGCTATGTCCGGTCTGGCTTTCTTAAGACATAGCGAATCAAGGATTATTTGACGATACGTAAATTCGGTTTGGCTGCCGGTTTTTTTGCCGGAGGTGGTTCATCGTCATCATGTTCTTCTTGATCGAAAATCATGCCTTTGCCGTTTTCTTTAGCGTAGATTGCCAGCACGGCAGTAATCGGCGTGACAATATGCATGGGTTTGCCGCTAAAACGGGCGTTAAATTCGATTTCTTCGTTGCCGAGAGAAAGTCCCTGTATCGCGGCAGGTCTAATATTTAAAACAATTTTGCCGTCTTCAATAAAATCTCGCGGCAAGATTGCACTGGTATCTTCGGCATCCACAAGAAGATGCGGAGTCAGATCGTTATCAATAATCCATTCGTAAATTGAACGAATTAAATAAGGCTTTAGAGAAGTCATTTGCTAGGGTTTACTTTAAAGGTTCGATCATTTCTTTTTCAGCATCGCTCAGGCTGCGCTTGAATGCAGCTCTGTTGAACATGCGCTGGGCATAATTGGTAATCACTTCATTCGGGGTTGATACGTCAATGCCGATGCTCGGCAAACGCCATAATAAAGGTGCGATAACGCAATCGATCAATGAAAATTCATCGCTCATAAAATACGGTCTGGCGGCAAAAATAGGCGCAGCAGATAATATGCTTTCTCTGAGCATTTTCTTGGAGCGGGCGGATTTTTTCTCTCCGGAAAATAAAATTTCGTCCAATAACTGGTACCAGTCCTGGTCGATGCGTTTGATCAACATTCTGGTATTTGCCCGTGATACCGGATCCATCTGATGTAAAGGCGGGTGCGGAAAGCGTTCGTCCAGATATTCCATGATGATGCGGGAATCATAGAGAACCAGGTCGCGTTCAATCAATGTGGGGGATGTGCCGGTGGGGTTTAGTTCAAGTAAATCTTCAGGTGGAACTGTCGGGTCATAATATTCTATGTCTGCGACAACTCCTTTCTCGTGCAAAACAAAGCGTGCGCAGTGGCTCATCGCGCAGGTTGGAGATGAGAAAAGCGTCATTACAGATTTACGAGTAATATTTGTCACGAAAAACAACCTCTTTAAGACAGGTATGGCGGTAAAAAAAGGTATTATAACAGGTTGGCGAGGATTTTATTTGCAGTTGTTAGTCGCAGGATGTGCCGACGGGCGAAGCGCTTCGCCCGTCGTCAAGTATGGCTTTTTATAACTTTATTATTGCCGCTGTCGGGAATTAGTCGACGTCTTTCCAGTATTCCTTCTTCAACATATACGCCACAACTAAAAACATCAAAATAAAAAATATGACGTATTTTCCCATGCGTTGTCTTTCAAGCTGCACTGGCTCACTGACGTATACCAGGAAATTAACCAAGTCATTGACGAAAATATCAAACTCCCCTTCGGACAAGGTACCCGGTTCTTTAAGAACTAACTGGGTATATTCGCCCCATAGTGTTTTCCTAGGTTCTGCATACTGTTCCCCTTGTAATTGCCAGAGCGGATTAGGCATCGCAGTATCCTCGAAAATCAGGTTGTTCACTCCTCTAGGGCTTTTAGGATCGATATAGTAGCTTTTTAAATAGCTGTACAGCCAGTCCGCGCCACGTGATCTGGCAATTAACGACAAGTCGGGCGGCTGCGTACCAAACCATTTTTCAGCATCATGTTTGTTCATGGCGCTGTGGAGCTGGTCATAGATGCTGGCCCCTTCAGGAGCAATGTCTTTCAACATCTTTTTTTGATCAACACCGGTGTCAAGGGCAATACGCAAGTAACGAATATGCTTGATTGAATGGCAGCCAAGACAATAAGTGACGAAGTGTTTCGCCCCCCGTTGCAATGAAGCATTGTCGGAAAGATGGACATTCGCTTCCTGCAGCTCAACGCTTTCCGCGGCGGCAACCCCAAAAGACAACGATAACAATAAAAGTAATGCTGTTAAATTTTTCATATTAATCCAAACTCCCTTTTACTTTTCTTGCTAACCGGCTGGCAACGTTCATTATGCCTGCAGGATTAGGTCTTCGGGTGTAAGCAGAGCTTTTAAACGCAGGATGACCAATTTCAGTAGCTACCGGTTTCAATTCGGTAATTTCTTCAATTAACGCAGGTAATTGTTCCTCAAGGGTATGTAATTGTTCCTCAAGACTATGTGCTTTGGTCAATCTTGTTGGCACCGGCTTGGTTTTTTCCCACCGAGTGTAAATAGGCATTAACAAAAAGAAACCAAAATAAATTGTGGTAAAGATTCGTGCAAATATGGTTGCTGTCGGCGTTGCCGGTTGCGTACCTAAATAACCCAAGGCCAGAAAGCTGATTACAAACAGGCATAAAGCTTTTTTGTAAATGCCGCCGCGATAGCGGATTGATTTGACGGGGCTGCGGTCCAGCCAAGGCAGCAGGAACAGCACGACAATCGCGCCGCCCATAGCAATAACACCGGCAAATTTGTCGGGGATCGCTCTTAAGATGGCGTAGAAAGGCGTGAAATACCAGACTGGAGCGATATGCTCCGGAGTTTTCATCGGGTCGGCAGGGATGAAGTTTGCGTGTTCAAGAAAGTATCCGCCCATTTCCGGCATGTAAAAAATAACCGTGGCGAAAAATAATAAAAACACGCCCACACCGACCAAATCTTTGACGGTGTAGTAGGGATGGAAAGGAATGCCGTCTACCGGATGGCCCCAAGGGTCCTTACGGTCCTTGATTTCAATGCCGTCAGGGTTGTTGGAACCCACTTCATGCAAGGCTACGATATGCAGGAATACCAGCATGACCAAAGCCAGCGGTACTGCAATAACGTGGAAAGCGAAGAAGCGGTTCAAGGTTGCATCGGAAACAACATAATCGCCTCTAAGCCAAAGTGACAAGTCGTCGCCGATCACAGGAATGGCGCTGAACAGCGAGATGATAACCTGCGCGCCCCAGTAGGACATTTGTCCCCACGGCAACAGATAGCCCATGAAAGCTTCTGCCATCAAAGCAACAAACAAAAGCATGCCGAAAATCCAGACCAGTTCGCGGGGATGCTTGAACGAGCCGTATAGCAAGCCTCTGAACATGTGCAGATAAACAACGATAAAAAATGCCGATGAGCCGGTCGAGTGCATGTAGCGGATCAGCCAGCCCCAGTTTACATCGCGCATGATGTACTCTACGGAATCGAAAGCCAGTTTGGCATCCGGTTTGTAGTTCATCGTTAAAAAGATACCGGTCAGTATCTGGTTAACCAGCACCAGCAAAGCCAGTGAACCAAAGAAATACCAGAAATTGAAGTTTTTCGGCGCATAATAATGCGTCATGTGCTCGTTCCAGAGCTTGGCTAGCGGAAAGCGCTCCAGAATCCATTCGTTACATTCGGTTATGCGGTTACGTTTCATGCGCTTGCTTCCTCTTCACCAATAATCAACTGGGTATCGGTAATATAGCGGTAAGGTGGAACTTCCAGGTTGGTAGGGGCGGGTACGCCGCGATAAACGCGACCGGCCAGGTCAAACCAGGAGCCATGACACGGACAGAAAAATCCGCCTTTCCACTTTTCGCCAAGATCATGGGGAGCAATCTCGGGACGGTACGTGGGCGAGCAGCCCAAGTGCGTACACAAACCCACGGCTACAAAAATTTCCGGCTTGATAGAGCGTACTGGATTCTTACTGGATTCCGGCTGTATCGATTCTTGAGAGAGAGGGTCTCTTAGCTCATTGTCCAGCGTTGGTAGCGTTGCGAGAACCTCGGGGGTTCTGTTAAGTATCCACACCGGTTTGCCTCGCCATGCGACTCTGATTAACTGTCCAGGTTCCATTTTGCTCAGGTCAACTTCGACAGGCGCACCGGCCGCCATGGCTTTGGCGCTAGGTTGCATCTGGGCAAGAAAAGGAACAGCTAAATAGCCTGTGCCGACTGCGCCAACCACGGTCAATGCCGTAGTTAGAAACTGGCGCTTGGATTGATCGACGCCTTTATAATTCATTATAGAACTCTCCTGATTAAGTCTGCGCTTCTTACGAGCGCATTATTTACTTTAGCCAATATACCATTAGAGCTTATAAGATTTGAAGTGCTTATGCCGCTGGTTTTGGAGTTTGTTATGTACTGCTAATAGCTTGATATGTCCATGTGAAAGACAAGTCTATGATATTGCAATAGATTGTTTATTGTGTGACCGCGCTGGCGCTGTTAAATATTTATATATAAATGGTATGTTTGAAGATTGGATAAGGTAATTATTTCTATTATGAAGCGGTCAGGCTTCTTGATAAAGCAGCCAGAAAGGCCGCATTTTCTTCCGGTTTTCCTACGGTTACTCGCAGACAATCAGCTAATAAGCCGCCTTGAGGGCTAAGGTTTTTAATTAACACGCCTTGTTGTTTTATCGATGCGAAGATTTCGTTTGCCCGGTTTTCAGGTGTTCTAAACAGAATGAAATTGGCAGCGCTAGGATAGGCAGTGATGCCGTCTAGTGCATTTAACCGGTTAAAAACGATCGACCGTTCCGCACATATCTGTTGGGTTTGCTGATCGAATAAGTCCTTGTTGGATAAAGCAAAATCCGCGCTGATTTGAGTGAGGCTGTTAATATTGTAAGGCAGGCGGATCTTGTGGAGTTGTTCAATGATGTCCGGCGTGCCGGCAATGTAACCGAGGCGCAATCCAGCCAGTCCTAATTTTGATACAGTGCGCATAACCAACAGATTGTCATATTGTCCCAGACTGTCGATAAAGCTGGCATCGGCAAAAGGCGCATAGGCTTCGTCTATGACCACCAAACCCTTGGCGGTTTTTATGATTTCCCGGACTGATGCTTCGGAAAATAAATTTCCGGTCGGGTTATTCGGATAAGCGAGGAAAATGACCGAAGGCTGGTGCTTTTCTATCGCTTCCAGCATAGCCGGCAAATCCAGGTCAAAGCTGTCTGCAAGCAACGGAATGGCGTGGTAGGCCAGGCCCAGGCAAAGGCTTAACTGTTTATACATCACAAAACCGGGGTCGGGTGCCAACACGGAGGCATTGGCAGGCAGCGCCATTAACAGTAATTGGATGATTTCATCGGAACCGTTGCCCAGCAGCACCTCGAACTGGTCGGGTATGTGATTCAGGCGTTTAATAGTTGTCGTTAATTGTCTCGCTTCAGGGTCGGGATAGCGGTTCAGAGGACAATCTTTTAACGTTTCCAGCCATTTTGCCTTAATGTCTTCAGGCCAGTTGTAAGGGTTTTCCATGGCATCCAGTTTGATCAAGCCAGTTGCATCGGCAACTTTATAGGCGGACATCGCTAAGACTTCTTTGCGGAAAATGGAGGTAATTGGCATGGGTAAAAGGTTAGGTAGCTTTTAACAGTTAGAGGAAATCAGTTTGTCCACGAAAACCACAAAAAAGCACGAAAATATTTAAAGGAATCACAAGCTTTTACCAAAAATGAAGAGTTTAAATAATAAGATAGATGCCGGTTTATTAAGCCGCGTCTACTTTTGGCTTTCGTGTATTTCGTGCTTTTCGTGGACAAATTTCAAATTGATTTTATCCTGAATTCCGCAGACCGCGCATGGGCAGTCAGGCTTTCGCCGCGCGCCAATAAGGACGCGGTTTTGCCTAGCGTATCCGCACCGGCTTCAGAACAGTTGATCAAACTGGAACGTTTCTGGAAATCATAAACGCCCAGCGGTGACGAAAACCGTGCGGTGCTGGAGGTCGGCAGGACATGGTTAGGACCTGCGCAGTAATCGCCTAATGCTTCTGCGGTATATCGGCCCATGAAAATGGCACCGGCATGACGAATACTCTTGCACAAGGTTTCCGGATCTTCAACAGAGAGCTCCAGATGTTCCGGAGCAATGATATTGACAACATCGACGGCTGCGTTCAGGTCATTGACCTTGATCAAGGCGCCGCGCGTAGTCAGCGATGTCCTGATGATCTCGGCCCTTTCCATAGTCGGCAATAGTTTGTTGATGCTTTGTTCAACCGCATCCAAGTATGCTGCGTCAGGACTGATCAAGATAGCTTGAGCATTTTCGTCATGTTCGGCTTGTGAAAACAGATCCATCGCAATCCAGTCCGGATTGGTTTTGCCGTCGCAGATAACCAGGATTTCCGAAGGGCCGGCAATCATATCGATGCCGACTTGCCCGAACACCAGTTTTTTAGCGGTAGCGACATAAATATTGCCGGGGCCGACAATTTTCGCTACAGCCGGAACGGTTTCCGTGCCGTAAGCCAGCGCGGCGACGGCTTGTGCTCCGCCCATCGTAAATACGCGGTCTACACCGGCCAAAAAGGCGGCTGCCAGCACCAGTTGATTGGTTTCGCCATGCGGCGCGGGCACGACCATGATCAATTCGCCAACGCCCGCGACTTTGGCCGGTATCGCATTCATCAATACCGAAGACGGGTAGGCGGCTTTACCACCCGGGACATAAAGCCCTACGCGGTCCAGCGGGGTGATTTTCTGGCCGAGCACGGTGCCGTCGGCTTCGGTATATTGCCACGACTCTATTTTCTGGTGTTCGGCGTAAGCGCGGACACGGTCTGCGGCGATTTGCAGCGCCTGGGCCTGCTCAGGCGGTAAGCTGTTCCAGGCCGATTTGAGGGTTTCCGAAGATAATTCCAGATCTGAAGCTTGCGTAATAGCGCGATGATCGAAACGGTTGGTGTAATCAACAACCGCTTTGTCGCCGTTGTTGCGGACATCGGCAATGATAGACAAAACACGTTGGTGAATTTCCAGGTCGTCGGTTTCGTCAAAAGCCAGCAAATCCTTTAACTGCCGATCAAAGTCGGCAGATGAGGCATCGAGTCGGGTAATATTTATGTCGGACATAAGATAAAAATTCTAATTGATGTAATCTGTAGGGTATGAGGCTGTGAAAGCATTCGTGTTAGAACAAAATCAAGGCATTCACCACGAAGGACACGAAGAGCACGAAGTTTTCAATGCCTTAAATTAACGGGATTGTTTTCTTCGTGTTCTCTGCGGTAAATAATTTATTCAGTCTGATTTAGATAATACTTCCACAGTCTCGTATGCACCACATCCCCTCTTTACTACTGGTCCCTTTTCGCAAGTGTCTTTTCAAACTGGTCAAGCAACGATTGAATCGCCTGATGCTTCATTTTCATGGCCGCTTTGTTGACGATCAGCCTCGAACTGATATTCATAATCAGGTCCCGAGGCTCCAGATCATTGGCTTTTAGCGTATTGCCGGTATCGACAAGGTCGACAATGCAATCGGAAAGACCGACCAGCGGCGCCAGTTCCATGGAACCGTACAGTTTGATGATTTCTGCCTGTATCCCTAAGCTGGCAAAATAACGTTGGGTTATTTTTACATATTTGGTCGCAACGCGGACGCGTCCGGCAATCGGGGGCGCATCTTTGTGAGCGGCCGTCATTAACCGGCAGCAGGCAATGTTCAAATCCAGTGGCTCATACAGGCTTTCAGCCCCATGCTCCAGCAGGATGTCTTTTCCGGCGATACCCATGTCGGCAGCGCCATATTCGACAAACGTAGGCACGTCGGTGGCGCGAATGATGACCAGCTGAACGTCGTCGCGGGTGGTCCGCAAGATCAGTTTACGGCAAGTAAGCGGATCATCAACCGGCGTGATACCGGCCTCTGCCAATAAGGGCAGGGCGTCCTCATAAATTCTACCTTTAGATACGGCAATAGTTATCATGGTCAAACCTTATCTTGGGACGCGGCGGATAGTCGCGCCCAATTGAGAAAGTTTTTCTTCGATGTGATCATAACCCCGGTCGATATGATAAATGCGGTCAACCAAAGTATCGCCTTCGGCCACCAGCGCAGCTATCACAAGACTTGCCGAAGCCCTCAAATCGGTTGCCATAACCGGTGCTCCGGTCAGTTTTGCGGCACCGGTGCAGATCGCGGTATTCGATTCCAGCTTAATGTCTGCGCCCATGCGCATCAATTCCTGGACATGCATGAAGCGGTTTTCAAAAACCGTTTCAGTAATAGTGCCGACGCCTTCAGCAATGGCATTCATGGCGGTGAATTGGGCTTGCATATCGGTCGGAAAGGCCGGATAAGGCGAGGTTCGAACCGAAACGGCTTTGGGTTTTTTGCCGTGCATATCCAGTTTGATCCAGTCTTCACCGGTGGTGATGTCAGCGCCGGCTTCAACCAGTTTTTCCAGCACGGCGTCCAGAATATCGGGACGGGTATTTTTAAGTTTGATACTGCCGCCGGTAATGGCTGCGGCAATCAGGTAGGTACCGGTTTCGATCCGGTCGGGAAGGATGTCATAGTGGACGTTTTTAACGCCCAGCTTTTCTACGCCTTCAATGACCAGCACATCGGTGCCGATGCCGGTGATTTTGGCGCCCATTTTGTTAAGAAAATGGGCTAAATCGGTGACTTCAGGTTCCTTGGCGGCATTTTCAATAATGGTGGTTCCTTCTGCCAACACGGCGGCCATCAGCAGGTTCTCGGTACCGGTCACAGTGATCTGTTCCAGCACCAGTCGGCAGCCTTTCAGGCGAGTCGCTTTGGCGTGAATAAAACCATTTTCGACAGTAATATCAGCACCCATTTTGATCAGGCCGTTAATATGAATATCAACAGGCCGGGAGCCGATTGCGCAACCGCCGGGCAAGGAAACATGGGCTTCACCGAATCGGGCCACTAAAGGCCCCAACACCAGTATTGACGCGCGCATGGTTCTGACCAGTTCATAAGGCGCGACAAAGCTGTTGATCGTGCTGGAATCGACTTCGATGTTCATTTTTTCATCGACGGTCAGATGCACACCCATGCGGCCCAGCAATTCCATGGTGGTGGTGATGTCATGGAGATGCGGTATGTTGCCGACGCTGACCGGGGCTTCCGAGAGTAAGGTAGCGGCCAGGATCGGTAAGGCGGCATTTTTGGCGCCGGAGATACGCAGTTCGCCAGAGAGTCGCTTGCCGCCGGTAATAATTAGTTTATCCATAGATTTAGGGTCAAAGGTTTAAAGACAAAGATGCAAAGGCTAAAGATTCAAGGCCAAAGAAAAAGTCAAACACTTGCGTCTGATTTTTGTTCACCTTGAACCTTCACTTAATCGGTTTGAGCTGAAAAATGGCTCGTTTGGTCCAGGCCGCTGAGCTTGGCAAGGTTGAGAAGCTGCTCGGGAATGTTTTTGAAGCTGAGTTGCGTTCTGTTTTGCCGGGAATATCTTATCCATTCGATCATCAACGCGAGCCCCGCACTGTCAGTGCTGGATACGCGGCTCAGGTCAATAGTGATTTCTTTGGATGTATTTAAAAAAGAAAATGACTTAAGGGTTTGTTTGTCGATGGTTGCGAAGGTTAAATCGCCATCAATAACAATATGTCCGGCACTCTCTTTAATAATGTTCAGTTGGCTCACTTTTTTTCTTCCGCCGCAGATTTAAACAAGAACTGGCCGAGCGCTTTTTCAAGAATAATGGCAGAATTGGTGACATCAATTTTGCCGCCATCTTTTAAATATTCATCCGAGCCGCCTGCGTCCAGGTTGACGTATTGTTCGCCTAACAAGCCGGCAGTATACACGCTGGCAGTGGTGTCGTCGGGGAGAGTGCTGTATCGCTTGTCAATACTCATCTCTACAACGGATTCGTAAGATTTAGGGTCGAAGCTAATAGCTTTCACCTGGCCGATTTTAACGCCGGCCGACGAAACCGCCGATTTAACTTTCAGGCCGCCGGAATTTTCAAAGCGGGCGGTAACTATATAGCTGTCTTGCTCAGTGAAAGAGCTTAAATTGCTGACTTGCAAGGCAAGAAAAAACAAACCGGCAATGCCTGATGCGACAAAGAGTCCGACAAGTGTATCCTGGGTACTGGTGTGCTGCATTGTTATTTAATCTCCAAACATGAGTGCGGTCAGAATAAAATCCAGACCTAAAATACTAAAAGCGGAATTGACTACGGTACGTGTGGTGGCCCGGCTGACCCCTTCCGAAGTCGGGATCGCGTCATAGCCTTCAAACAACGCTATCCAGGAGGCGACAAAACCGAACACGATACTTTTAATAACGCCGTTAACAATGTCGTCCTGAAAATCGATATTGGCTCGCATCTGCGACCAGTAAGCGCCTTCATCAACGCCTAGCAGTCCCGAGCCGACCATTTGCCCGCCGATAATGCCTACCGCGCTGAACAGGGCGGCAAGCAAGGGCATGGACAAAAAACCGGCCAAAAAGCGCGGTGAAATAATGCGCTTGATCGGATCGACAGCCATCATTTCCATACCCGACAATTGCTCGGTCGCTTTCATCAGGCCAATTTCCGCTGTTAACGCGGATCCGGCGCGGCCGGCAAACAACAGCGCCGTAACGACGGGGCCGAGCTCTCTGACCAGAGAGGCCGCAACCATGACGCCCAGCGTTTCTTCCGCGCCAAAATCGGAGAGTATGTAGTAGCCTTGCAGCCCCAAAACCATGCCGACAAATAGCCCTGAGATGGTGATAATCAGAAAGGACAGCACGCCGATCGAATGCATCTGGTTAAGCAGCAGTCTGGGGCGGGGCAACACGCTGACTATGCCGGAAGTCGCCTGGAGCAGGAAAAACGTGCCTCGGCCAAGTTTGGTGAAACTGGTGCGGGTGTTTTTGCCCAAATTCTGTAGAAATTCAATCATCTTATTGTTTGTTTTTTACACAGTTAGTGTTGTTTTTTGCAAGGCGCTTAATAACGTTTTCCTGTCGACAGCAAGTCATCAACATAATCTTTAGCCGGATAATGAAAATGCACCGGGCCGTCAGCAGCGCCGGTCATGAACTGCTGCACCCAGTCGGATTCGGATTGTTCAATTTCTTTAGGCGTGCCCTGGCCGACAATTTTGCCTTCTGAAATGACGTAAATGTAATCCGCTATCTCCGCTGTTTCCTGGACATCATGGGAAACAATGATGCTGGTGAGTCCCAAGATATTATTCAGTGACTTGATAAGTTGGACCAACGCCCCTTTTGAAATAGGGTCCTGCCCGGTAAAAGGTTCATCGTACATGATCATCATCGGGTCCAGCGCAATAGCCCTGGCTAATGCAATACGCCTGGCCATACCGCCGGAAAGTTCGTTAGGCATCAGGTTCCGCGCGCCTCTCAAGCCGACCGCCTGCAACTTCATCAGAACCAGGGTACGGATCATGGATTCAGGCAGATGGGTATGTTCGCGTAACGGAAATGCGACGTTGTCGAACACGTTCATATCCGTTAATAAAGCGCCGCTTTGGAACAACATGCCCATGCGTTTACGCAGATTGTACAGCTCAGCCCGGCGTAAGCGGTGAACATTGTTGCCATCAACGATGACAGCTCCTTGTTTTGGATGCAATTGTCCGCCGATCAGTTTTAACAGTGTCGTTTTGCCGGTGCCGCTAGGTCCCATGATGGCGGTCACTTTACCGCGCTCGAATTCCAAGGAAATATCGTCAAATATTTTCTTGTTGCCGCGGTAAAACGACAAATTTTGGACAGAAACCAGACTGTTTTGAGAGGAGACGCTGTTTTCCATGCGTTATCAGGATTAAGTGTTGGAATCAAACGGGCTATTTTCTATGACTAGTCCCTGTTTAGTCAATTTATTGTGCTGCTTGTGTCTCGGTAATAATGATGAGCGCTTGAATTTACATGAAGCATATGGATATTTGAGCAAGTGCCTTTCAACAATACCGGCGAATTTGCTGAGAGGCTGTTATCGATATGCGAAGATGTAAATCCAAAACATTTCGTGTATCCTTTTTTAATACTTACCTTGTTCTTTTGATTTTGTTCGGAGGCGAGGAGAAATAAAAGATGGCGGACCCGGATAGGGAGTTAACTGCTTTCACGTAGACTTATAAAAATACTACCGTTACCGTGCAAAAAAACATCGCAAACTATCTCGTCGGCATCGACCTTGGTACCACGCATACCGTTGCCGCCTATGCTAAAGCCGATAATGCCCATCAGGAAATACAAATCTTCCAAATCGAGCAACTGGTTTCCCCCGGCCAAGTCGCGGCAAGGCCGTTGTTGCCGTCGGTGCGTTATCATCCCGCAATCGGAGAGTTATCTGAAGCCGATCTTTCATTCCCTAGCGGAACTCCATCATCGGATGAGGTCGCCGTCATCGGCGAAGCCGCGCGTCTGCTGGGTGCCAAAACCAAAGGGCGATTCGTGACCAGCGCCAAAAGCTGGTTGTCGCATCCGTCGGTTGATCATGCCGCCGACATTCTGCCGTGGGGCAGCGGCGACGATGTCGCCAAGGTTTCGCCCATTGCAGCCAGCGCCAGTTATTTGTCCCACATTCGTACGGTCTGGGGGCATCGGTTTCCCGATGCGCCGCTGGAAAAACAGGATATTGTCATTACCGTGCCCGCCTCGTTCGATGAGGCGGCCAGATCGCTGACATTGGAAGCGGCCCGGCTTGCAGGACTGCCTAATGTGCGGCTGCTGGAAGAACCCCAAGCGGTTTGTTACGATTGGTTAAGGCGTAACACCGGCACCATCAAACAGGCGCTGGCTGATGTGCATCTGCTGCTGGTGTGCGATGTCGGCGGCGGCACCACCGATTTAACACTCATTAAAGTAGAGCAGGGCGAGCAGGAACCCAAATTAACCCGCATCGGGGTCGGCGACCATTTGATGCTCGGCGGCGATAATATCGATCTGGCGCTGGCGCATCTTGCCGAAAGCCGGCTGGGTAACGGCGAAAAACGCCTGTCGGCAGCGGACTTGTCGCAACTGATCGAACAATGCCGGATTGCCAAAGAACGCCTGTTGGCAGACGATGCGCCGGAGCAAATCAATGTCACTTTACTGGGCGGCGGCTCCAAGCTGATTGGCGGCTCCCGTTCTGTGGCGCTGTCCAGGGATGAGGTCAGAAGCATTGCGCTGGACGGCTTTTTTCCGCTGTCAGGTCTTGATGATTTGCCGGATAGAAAGCGCAGCGGCGTGGTCGAGTTCGGCTTGCCGTATGCCGCAGAACCGGCGGTCAGCAAGCATATTGCGGCTTTTTTAAAATTGCACAGTGCCGCAGCCGAAGAAGCTTTGCAGGGCAAGGGCACTGTCCCCGATGCATTGCTGCTGAACGGCGGCGTGTTCCGTAGCCGACCTATCACCCAACGTCTTGTCGATTTGATAGGCTCATGGCGCTCCAGTCCGCCGGTATTGCTGGAAAACCAGCATCCGGAATTGTCCGTCGCGTTCGGTGCGGTCAGCTATGCGATGGCAAGACGCGATAAAAAACTCAAGATCGGCGGCGGTTCGGCGCGCAGCTATTTCCTGCTGGTCGATACCGACGATTCCAGCAAACAGCAAGGCCCATCGACTTTACTCAGGACAGGCATTTGCATCCTGCCCAAAGGCAGCGAAGAAGGCGACGAAGTCATCCTGAAGGACCGGCGTTTTGCGCTGCGCTTGGGAGTGCCGGTGCGTTTTCACTTGGTTTCCCTGTCAGGCGACGGCGAATTCAAGCCGGGCGATGTGGCCGACATTACCGATCTGTTTCATTCCCTGCCGCCGCTGGCCGTGGCTTTTGAAGGCGATGACAACAAGCAAAACGCAGAGGTTATTGTCGAATTGTCGGTTACTCAAACCGAAGTCGGCACGCTTAAAATTCAGTGTATTGCTGTTGAAGACAGCAGCCGGCGTTGGGATGTTGAGTTTCAAATCAGGAAAAAAGCGGCCGCTTTGTCAACGGATGCCGCGTTGCCAGGAAATTTCAACCAGATCGCCGAACAGATACAGACTATTTTTGGCGCTAAATCCAAACAGGTTGATCCCAAGGCAGTCAAAAACCTGCGCGCCGATTTGGAACGGCTCATCGGCGCTCCAAGAACCGAATGGCAGACGCCATTGCTAAGGGCCATGTTCGGCGTATTACTGGAAGGTGCGAAATACCAGCGCCGTTCTGAAAATCATGAACGCATCTGGCTGAGCCTGACCGGTTTTTGTTTGCGGCCCGGTTTTGGTTATCCGCTGGATGACTGGCGCGTCGAACAGTTGTGGAAAAGCTATCCGCAAGGCATCCAGTTTGTTAACGAAACCCAAAACTGGACCGAATGGTGGACGCTGTGGCGCCGGATTGCAGGCGGGTTGGATGTCGCGGCTCAGGAGAAAATATTCACCGACATTGCAAAATTTATAAACCCGGCTGCCGCAAGACAACCCGGCGTTGCCAAGCAGATCAAAAATCGCGGCTATGACGACATGGTGCGTCTGGCCGCAGTTCTGGAACGCCTGCCGGTTGCCAAGAAAATACAACTCGGCGAATGGCTGCTTAAACGTCTGGAAAAAGCCGGCGAGCCCAGCCAAACCTGGTGGGCGATTGGACGTATCGGGGCGAGGATGCCGTTCCATGGCAGCAGCCATAACGTCATCCCTGCAGACACCGCCGGTTTATGGTTACAACAGATGTTGACGGTAGACTGGAAGAAAATCCCGCAGGCAGGCTTTGCCGCTACGCTGATTGCCCGAATGAGCGGCGACAGGGCACGTGATATCGATGAAACTATGCGCTTGCAAGTTATTGAAAAGCTAAAATTGAGCAAAGCGCCGGTTTCCTGGATCGACATGGTCGAGCAGGTGAAAGAGCTCGATGAAAAAGAAGAAAAACAGATCTTTGGCGAGGCATTGCCGCCGGGATTAAAACTCATCAATGAAGCCTAGCGCTTGAAGAAGGAAACCATGAAGTTAGTCAGCATCGTCGTCATCGCAGGGCTTATCCTGCTGTATTTTATAGATTCGGCATTTAAGCTGAATCCGTTTAATGCGGAAATGATGATACACAGCGGCCTAAGGTTTTTTACCGGCTTCCTGGTTCTCGGTATCGGGGTTTTTTATGGCCATAAAATCGGGCTCAAAATTGCGGTTTGTCTTGTATTAGCGTTGTCCTTAGCGGACGACATATGGGATTACACCCGGAACGTTAACAGTTTCAGTTTTGAAGTTTTCTTACACAGCTTGTATATGCTGGCATGGGGCTCTTTGGCGGGCTATGTGTTCATGAAGCAGTGGCTGGATGGGCGCAGGCCGGAAGAATAAGGCCCAAGCTTGTCCTGCACCTTTCGGCTATGAGTGTTAGGTGAGAAACAGGCCGGTATAGAGACCTTCCAGGTTTTAAAAACCTGGAAGGTCTGATTCGCGACGTTCCGCCTTATTTCTACACACTACATCCATCTTTAACAAAATTTTAACGAAAAATCATGACTGACACTGATGTCATTATCATCGGCGCGGGCGCATCGGGCCTGATGTGCGCGATTGAAGCCGGAAAGCGCGGCCGCAAAGTGCTGGTTCTGGATCACGCCAACAAGGCCGGGAAGAAAATCCTGATGTCCGGCGGCGGACGCTGCAATTTCACCAATTATTCCATTGAGCCGAACAACTATATTTCTCACAATCCGCATTTTTGCAAATCGGCGCTGAGCCGATACACGCAATGGGATTTTCTGGCGTTGATCGGGCGCTACCGGATTCCTTTTCATGAGCGCGATCACGGCCAGTTGTTCTGCGATGAAAGCGCCAAGGATATTCTGTCCATGTTGCTGGCGGAATGCGACAAGGCCGGTATTGTTGTGCGTTTGAATACCCGCATCGATTCCGTTGAACGGCTGGCTGACAGGTTCCAGCTTAAAACCGGCAGCGGCAATTTTACCGGTCAATCCCTGGTGGTTGCGACCGGGGGCTTGTCGATACCGAAAATGGGCGCAACGCCGCTGGGCTACAAGATTGCCGAGCAATTCGGCATTAAGGTGTTGCCTACCGGTGCGGCGCTGGTTCCGTTTACCTTGCAGCCGGAAGACAAGGAAAGATTCTCGGCATTATCGGGCATTGCCGTGCCTTGCGTGGTCAGCAATAAAAGGCAGAGTTTCAGCGAGAATGTGCTGTTTACGCATCGCGGTTTAAGCGGGCCTGCGATTTTGCAGATATCATCCTATTGGCGTGCCGGAGAAGAGGTTGTGATTGACCTTCTGCCGCAGGTCAATCTGGAAGCAGAGCTAAAATCCAGGCGTCAGCAAAAGCTCAAAAGCAAGCTCAAAACGATTTTGGAAGGCTATCTGCCCAAGCGGCTGATCAGCGCTTTACTGCCTGAGGATTTACTGGATTTATCGTTGCAGGATTTGTCGGACAAACAGGTTCAGCGAGTTGCCAAGCAGCTTAACAGTTGGACGGTCAAACCCAATGGCACGGAAGGTTACCGCACGGCTGAAGTAACTTCCGGCGGCGTTGATTGCGACGCTATTTCCTCCAAAACCATGGAAAGCAAACAGGTGCCGGGGCTATATTTTATTGGTGAAGTACTGGATGTAACCGGCTGGCTGGGCGGCTACAATTTCCAATGGGCTTGGTCGTCAGCCTGGTGCGCGGGACAATATTGTTGATTTAACGAATAATAGAGGGGCTTAAGTAGCGCCGACAGATCGGTAGAATATGCTGAGCATATCCTACCGATTGGAGCCTTAGATTCGGTACAAATTATTTATCTTTCGATCTGAACTTGCTATATAAGCCTTTCAGTTTTCCCGGCGCTTTCAGGTCATCAGGCTGTTGATCCGTATCGGGTTGCTCTTCGCTTGACGGTAGTCTTTCATCCGGTTGTGTGTCTGTCCACTGGGGTTCTGTTTTAACCGGCGGCTGTTTTTTACCGAACAGGTTTTTAATTTTCCCAAATGATCCTTTAGCGAGAGCAGCTGCTTGTTGCTCCGTAGCTGATGGTGCAGAAGGTTTTTTTCTAGGCACCGGTTGCAGATTTTCGTCCAGCACCAGGTCCAATAGCTCTTCCTCTTCGATAGCTCTTATTGATTCAGAAGGTGTTGCAGTTTCGATAGCCCTTACGGACTCAACAGGCGTTTCAACTGGCGCTTGCTCAATCGGTTGGCTAACCGCAGCCTGGGGCTGTTCATGAATTGGCTCGGCCTGTGTAGCCGGAGCCGGTTGAGTGACCGGCTCAGGTTGGGCGGCTTGGGTGTCTTCGGGCGCTGGGCTGGCCGCTGGTATGGGTTGTTGCCAGTCATTAACCGCCCTGAACGTTTCCGGTTTGGGCTCTACTTTTAATTCTACGGGGCTAGGCGCCATGACGGGCGCAGCTTGGAAATTTTTCAGGGTGTCGGACAAAGCCTGTTGGCTGGTGTTCTGCTGTTGCAGCATCGATTTTTGTTCTTCAAGCGCTTGTTCCAGCTTGGCAAGCAGGTTGGTGTGATTGGCTAATGTCGATTGCAGAGCGTTAAGCAGCGATTCTTTTTCGGCCAGCTTGGTTGTTGCTGTCTGACAGCTTTGCTGCAACTCGGTTTTCGCTTGTTGTTCGCTACGCAGGCGCTCTATCAATTGCATAATGACTTTGTCGTGTTGCTGCCACAACGAGTCCGACTTAACGTCTTCGCTTGCCAGCAATGGCCGTTCGCCCAGATCAAAACTTGTTGCCAGCGTTTGAATGGTTCCGGCAATGTGCTGGTTGCGTTGATAAATCAGTTGTTCAAGCGCTAGAGCGCGTTTCGATTCATCTTCAGCGGCAGCGTGGGCTTTTTCCATCTGTTCCGCAGTTGACGCCAATTCTTCTTGATTGAGCTGCAACTGTTGCTGCATAGCGTCGAAATTTTGGGCCGCGGCTTTTTCATTGGCGGCTTTGCTTCTTTTAATAGATGCGATTCTGATGCTGTAAATGATTGCCGTCAGCAGCCAGACAGTTATCGCTAAGGCCGCAGCGTACAGCGCATTATTCAAGGTAAAAAGATACCATTCGGAAAGCATAGCTTCGATAGTGGGTAAATATGTTTGCACAGATTCCATAGATAATCCTCAATAATAAGTTTTTTCACATATTGTACTCGGAGCACTGTTAGCGACGCTGATATTTTTACCAGGGCGTTATTCGAGGATGGTTTCGTAGCTTTGTGATATGGCTGTCAGGCTCGGTTTTTCGGGTTCGACACGGATTTGTATGTAAAAGCAGCCATGACTTTCCGGTACGGATTTGTACGTTGCTTACGGGTTTGGGGAAGGCTATCCGTGACTGATCCAGCGAAGGACATTGAAGAATAAAAATGATGCGCCGTACTTTGTCGGGCGCATCATTTTTTCTCAGTGAAGAATAGCGGACATGATTGACGGAGTAGTTTGTTCTGGTTTGCCTAAATCGATGTTCGCTTCCCAACCACCGCCCAAAGCTTTGTAAAGCGCCGCCAGTGCCGTCGCGGTGGCGGTTTCGCTCTGGGCCAGCCGCTCCTGGTCCTGCAACAGGCGCAATTCGGTGTCCAGTACGGTCAAGAAATCGCTTACGCCTTCTGCAAAACGCAGGTGAGCCAGTTCATGGGCCCTTTCACTGGCCTTGGCTGCCGAGGCCAGCAATTCTCTGCGGCTTCGCACCCGGTTGTAATTGACCAGCGCGTTTTCGGTTTCTTCCAAGGCATTCAATACCGTCTGCTCGTATTGGGCCAGATTGGCCTCGGCACGGGCATCCGCGGCTTTGATGCGGGCATAGACACGCCCCAAATCCAGCGCCGCCCAACTGATCCGTGGGCCGGCAGAATAGGTGTCTGAGCCCGCCGCGCCGATTCCCGACAGAGTGCTGGCCTCAAGGGCGATAGTGCCGACAAAGGTAACGCGCGGGAAAAGGTCTGCGGTGGCAACGCCGATACGGGCGGTAGCCGCGGCCAGAGCCCGTTCGGCGATGCGAATGTCAGGGCGGCGGCGCAGCAGTTCCGCAGGCTGGCCGATATGGATGGTTTTGGGAAGCTTGGGCAGCGGCGCGGGCTGCGATAGTTTTTGGGTCAGGGTGCCCGGAAGCTGGCCGGTCAGCACGCTGAGCCGGTGCATAGCCTGCTGAATGGCGCTTTCCAGCGGCGGAATGGCAGCCAGGGTGGAGTCGAGCTGGGCTGCCGCTCTTGAGGTATCAAGCTCGGTGCCGCGCCCGTTTTCGAGCCGGACGCGTGTGATGTCCAGTGTCTGGATTTGGTTGTCGGCATTCTTTTTCGTTGTTGCCAACTGGTTTTGCAGGCCGCGCAATTCAAAATAGTTCCGGGCCACTTCGGCGATCAGGCTGACGCCGAGGTCTCGAAGGCTGGCTTCCTGCGCATCGACTTCATCGCTGCTCGCTTCCACGTTGCGGCGTACGCGGCCGAAGAAGTCGACTTCCCAAAAAGCGTCGAAACCGACGTTGTAAAGTTTCAGTTCGCGCGGCGCGAATGACCGGTTGTTCAATGCCGCGGAGCTGCGTTTCTGATCGGTGTAGTTAGCATGTGAAGTGATGGTAGGCGCCAAATCCAGTCCGGATTCCAGATACAAAGCCCGAGCCTCGCGAAGATTCGCACGGGCGGCCTGGAGGTCGCGGTTATGCTGCACGGTTTGATCGACAAGTTCGGTCAGATCCTTGTCTTTGAACAGTTTCCACCAAGCCACTTCAATCCCCTGCGTGGAGAACTCCGGGTAAGTGGCATTGGCAAAAGCCGGGCCGGCGTCGGTGGCCGGTGCTTTGTAATCCGGGCCTACCGCGCAGGCGCTGATTAAAGTGGCGCAGAGTAAGACACTACTAAGTTGAATGATTTTCATAGGTTATGTCATCGATAAATATGGGACTACCGGAGTGCAGGCTCCGCCTGCATATACAAGCGGAGCTTGCACTCCTGTCGGAATGTTGCTGATTGCTATGTCTAACCATAATGCAATATGAGTTATTTTTATCGCTTAGATGACAGAGCTTTTTTTATAAGTCATGAGCATCATGAGGCAGTTTTTTCCTTGAAGATTGCCAGCGTTGCGCCATAGCCTGTGCGATGACATAAAACACCGGCGTTAACAACAGACCGAAAAAAGTCACACCCAACATACCGCTGAACACCGCAGTGCCCAGCAATCGCCGCGATTCGGCACCGGCTCCTTGGGCTACCACCAGCGGAAATACGCCCATGATGAACGCGAATGAAGTCATCAGGATCGGCCGCAGACGGATCCGAGATGCTTCCACCGCCGCATCGAAACGGTTAAGCCCGCCCTCCTGCCGGCGTTTGGCAAACTCCACGATCAGAATCGCGTTCTTGCTGGCCAGTCCCACCAATACGATGAAGCCGATCTGGGTGAAGATGTTGTTGTCCATATTGCTCAACCACACGCCGGCCAGAGAGGACAGAATGCACATCGGCACGATCAGGATCACCGCAAACGGCAGCGACCAGCTTTCATACTGGGCCGCCAAGGCCAAAAACACGAAGATCACGCTCAACGGAAAAACCAGCAGAGCGACGTTGCCGGCCAGGACCTGTTGCAGGCTGAGCTCGGTCCATTCAAAGCCGAATCCCGGCGGCAATTCCGCATTCATCAGTTTGTCCATAATGTTAATCGCTTGGCCGGAACTGACGCCGGGCAGGGTGCTGCCGTTAATTTCCGCCGTCGGATACATGTTGTAGCGGGTGATTTTATCGGGTCCGGTAATTTCCTTGACCGCCATCAGGGAGCCGAGCGGCACCATGCCGCCTTGCCTATTCCGCGTTTTCAGTTCGGCAATGTCCCCCGGTTTCATCCGGAACTCCGAATCGGCCTGCGCCACTACCTGATAGGTTCTGCCGAAACTATTGAAGTCATTGACATACAGCGAACCCAGATAGATCTGCAAGGTATCGAACACTTCTTTTAAAGGAACGTCCATAGACTTGGCCCGGGTACGGTCCACGTCCAGAAAAAGTTGCGGCACGCCGGCGCGGAAAGTCGTAAACAGCCCGGCCATGCCCGGTTGCTGATTGCCTTTGGCGAGCATCTCGTTGACAGTGCTTTGCAGCGCATCAACACCGGCATTGGTGCGATCCTGGATTTGCAGCTTAAAACCGCCCACGACGCTCATGCCCCGGATCGGAGGCGGCGGAAACGCGGAAATAAAAGCGCCTTCGATTTGGCCAAGATTCTGCTGGAGCTTTTTAACAATGGCATCGGCATGAAGTTCAGGATGACCGGCGCGTTGCTCGAAAGGCTCCAGTCGGGCGAACATTGTCGCGACATTGGATTGGTTGGCGCCGGCCAAAAACGAATAACCGGCATAGGCGATGATGTGCTTAACCCCTTCCGTTTGCATGACAATCTTGCTCGCCTGTTGCACCACTTCCTGGGTACGGGACAGCGAGGCGGCATCGGGCAGCTGCGCGTACAGGATCAGGTAACCCTGGTCTTGCTGAGGAATAAAACCGGTCGGCACTTTTTCAAACGCCAGCAAATTAAGTCCATTCAACCCGGCATAGAGCACCAGCACCACCGCCGTCATTCGGATCAGTCTGCCGACCAGTCGCGCATAGCCTTCGCTGAACGAATCGAAAAAACGGTTGAAGCGAGTGAAAAACCAGCCGAACAGGCGGTCGAACAGGCGTGAGAACCAGTCCTTATCGCCGTGCGCCCGATCCAGCAGCAGCGAGCACAAAGCGGGACTCAGGGTCAGCGAATTGAACGCTGAAATCACCGTGGAAACCGCGATGGTCAGCGCGAATTGCTTGTAAAAAGCGCCGGAAACGCCGGTAATGAACGCGGTTGGTATGAACACCGCGACCAGAACCAAGGCTGTCGCAATGATTGGGCCTACGACTTCACCCATCGCTTTCCGGGTCGCTTCCCGGGCCGTCAAGCCTAAGGCGATATGGCGTTCCACATTCTCTACCACCACGATGGCGTCATCGACAACAATACCGATAGCCAACACCAGGCCGAACAGCGACAAGGTGTTAAGCGACAAGCCCAATGCCGACATGACCGCAAAAGTGCCGATCAACGACACCGGCACGGCAAGCAGCGGAATGATCGTAGCTCGCCAGTTTTGTAAAAAAATCACCACCACCAGCACGACCAGCAGGGTGGCCTCGAACAGGGTTTTTGCCACCGCATCGATGGACTGCTGCACAAACACGACCGTGTCATAAACCAGCGTGTAGTCCAAGCCTTCGGGGAAGCGCGGCTTAAGCTTCTCCATTGTCTCCAGCACCGCCTTTCTGGTTTCCAGCGCGTTGGAGCCGGGCATTTGAAAAACGGCAAGGCCCACGCTGGGCTCGCCGTCCAGCAATAGCCCGGAATTGTAATCCTTGGCGCCCAGCTCGATGCGAGCCACGTCCTTGAGGCGGGTCACTTGGCCGTCCGCGCCTTTTTTGATCACGATGTCGGCGAACTGCTCAGCCTTCATCAGCCGTCCCAAGGTCGTGACCGTGTACTGAAAATCGGTGTTTTCCTTGGTGGGTTGCTGGCCGACCACGCCGGCGGCAACCTGAATATTCTGTTCACGGATGGCGTTGACCACATCGCTGGCGGTCAGGTTGCGCGCGGCAATTTTCTCAGGGTTCAGCCACAGGCGCATGCTGTAGTCGCGGGCGCCGAAAATCGCAATATCGCCGACGCCGGGCAATCGCGCCAGCGTATCCTTGATTTGCAGCAGCGCGTAATTGCTCAAATAAACACTGTCATAGCGCTTGTCCGGAGAGATCAGGTTGACGACCAGGCTTAAGTCCGGGCTGCGTTTTTTGACGCTGATGCCTTGCCGGTTGACTTCCTCAGGCAGCCTGGGCTCGGCCAGCGCCACCCGGTTTTGCACCAATACCTGGGCCTTGTCCAGGTCTGTGCCCGGCTTGAAAGTAATGGTCAGCGCCATGCTGCCGCTGTTGGTCGATTGCGAGGACATGTACAACATATCCTCGACGCCGTTGACTTCCTGTTCGATAGGCGTCGCCACGGTTTCCGCCACCACTTGGGCGTTGGCGCCGGGGTAGGAGGTGCTCACTAACACGGTGGGGGGAGCGATTTCCGGATATTGGGCGATAGGCAGGCCGATCAGCGCCAAGCCGCCGACAATGACAATGACAATCGACAATACCGACGCGAAAATCGGCCGGTCGATGAAAAAGTGCGTGAATCGGTTCATCTTAAAAATTCCAATTTGTCCACGAAAGTCACGAAAGACACAAAACAAATCAGTATGTCGTGTTGACTTAGCCATTCACCTTTTAAATGACGGCCTACGTCTATAGTTTGGTATTCCTTTGAAAATTTTCGTGCTTTTTGTGGTTTTCGTGGACGAAATAATCTTTCCAGATTCATGGTCTATTTCTCGCCATCGCGCACGGTGAGCGAGATGCGTTCAGGATTCACCTTGGCGCCCGGCTTGAGTTTCTGTATGCCTTCGATAACCGTCCAGTCTTCAGGCTTCAGCCCTTTGGCGATGACCCGGAACTGGCCGATATGAGCGCCGAGCTCCACCTGGCGGTATTCCACCTGGTTATCCTGGCTCACTACCCAGACGAAGCGTTGCGCCTGATCCGTGCCGATGGCGCGATCAGGCACCAGAATAGCGGGATACGGAGCGCTGCCGCGAACCCGCATGCGGGCAAAAAAACCGGGGCTTAACAATTCGTCCGGATTGCTGAAAACACCCCGCAACGTCACGGTGCCGGTCGCGGCATCTTCGCGCGGCGATTGATAATCGAGATGGCCTTGATGCGGAAAATCAGCTTCATCAGCTACCGCCAACTCCACCGGAGTTTTTTCATCCTCCAGACTGCCGCGGCCGGCTTGCCGTGCCTGACGCCGGTATTTCAATGCCGAGCGTTCGTCCGCATCCACGTAAACATAGACAGGATCGGTGGACACAATGAAAGTCAGCAGGGTGGCATCGCCGCCGCCACCGTTGACCAAATTGCCGGCGGTGATCAGTTCGCGGCCGATGCGCCCGTCTATCGGTGAGCGCACTTCGGTAAATTCCAGGTTCAACCGCGCCGTATAAACATTAGCTTGTGCGGACTGGACTGACGCGACAGCTTCGCGTAGCCCCTTACTGCGGGCATCATGCTCTTCTTCGGAGATTGCTTTGGCGCGAAACAGGCGCTCGGCTCGCGCCAAGTCATTTTTGGCCAGTTCGTGACGAGACTTGGCGCGCTCCAATTCGGCTACGGCATAGTTCAGTTGAGCGGTAAATGGCTTCGGATCGATCAGGAACAGCAAATCGCCTTTATGCACCTTGTCTCCGGCTTTGAAGTTCACTTTCTCCAGATAGCCGCTGACCCGTGCGCGCACATCGACCGAATTAACGGCTTCGATGCGTCCCGTATATTCGTCCCACTCGGTGACTTGTTGCGACAACGGTTGTGCGGTTTTGACATTCGGCAACGGGCCCTGTTTAGGCCCCGGATCGTCATGATTTCCGCAGCCGATCAGGGTTGCCAGGGCGACGCTCAGAAGGCCAATTCGTGTGCGCTGCATGGATTGTCCGGGTGGGCTTAAACGATGAATGATTGCTCGCAAATAGGTTAGTTTTTTCATCGTTTTTACACCTGGATTTTTAAATAGTAAAAAAATGATAAGACATATTATCATTTAATTTAAGGTATGATTGCAGTCCGAGTCAATGAATTTCGCGAGCACTATACATGATTAAATGCGGGCGACCTCGTAAAGGCGAGGAGCTTTTAAGCCGCGACCGGTTACTGGATACAGCCCACAGTCTTTTCCTGGAATACGGCTACGGCAACCTCAGTCTGGAAAACATCGCCAAGGAAGCGCGCGTGTCAATGCGAACCATCTATAGCCAATTTGGCGGAAAAGCCGGATTATTCGGGGCCTTGATCAGGCGTTGCAGCGACCAATTTGTCAGTGACCTGTCGTTGGAAACTGTCTCGGAACGTTCGCCGGAAGAGGCATTGGCTGCATTTGCCAAGCAGTTTTTGCATCGCATCACGCGGCCTGATGTGGTGCGGATACGCGCGATACTGATCGGCGAATCGCCGCGTTTCCCGGATTTAGCTACCCAATTCTACGAGCAAGGGCCGCAGCGCACCTTGGCCCATCTTGCCCGGTTTTTCGCCCGGCAGCAGCAGGAGAGCTATTTTACCGAGGCTGATCCGCATTTTCTGGCTGAGCAATTCCTGGGCGCATTGCGTGGCGAGCGCTTGCTGAAATTACAGCTCGGTTTGGAACCGACGCCCGACGAAGCGGAAATCGATGCATGGGTGCGACAAGCGATTGACTTGTTCCTGCATGGCTGCTTGAAACAAAAGTAGGACAGTAGCTACTGTGGTTGAACAGTCCCGTCGGAATTATTGATTCATCGGCCGTATTCAAGAAGAACATGCAAGAGCTTAAATTCAGGCATGTTTCTTATCTTCAGTCTGGTCGTCCGGTAGGGTACGCATCGCGTACCGTTTTTAACTGGATCAAATCCCCAATACCGTGTTGAGCATGAAAAGCGGCTATCCTGCCGATTTGTCTCGGCACAAGCACAGGTGTTCGGCAGGGCACATAACATCAACATTTAATTAATATCGAGTCCGTTCGAGCGTTTAGCTCGAGGAAGCCTGGTTCGGTCGAGTATTGTTAAAGTTTCGATGGTCGTCAGGATAGAGAGCAATAGTCATTTCTTTGAATTCATACTGCCAATATTATTTTGTGTCCCAGAATGCCCATGATCTATGGCTTGCTGATACAGCTCAAGAGCCTTGGTTTCGTTTTTGGGTACGCCCAGTCCCTTCTCATAAATATAAGCGAGGTTGTATTGCGCGTCAGCATCTCCGGCTTTTGCTTCCTTTTGCCACTGGGCAATCTTATCAGATGTCACCGTTGCCACTGGAGGCACGGCTTTTTTGGTCTGCGTATTGCCGGCCTCTTTTTCAGCACAAGCGACATGCGATAGCGCAATTGTGACAACGATGGCGGTGGGAATGAGGTTTATTGCTTTGCGAAGCGAAGTCATTGTTTAGTCCGGTTAAAAGATGAAAAACAGCACGACGAATCATTTGCCGGTCATTTATGGTTTAGCTGAGTTAATTTTAACTTCGGCCCTATTATCCCCCTTTTGTTGATATTGGCGAGAATAGGTGTTTTTGCCTATATAGCCGGTCGGAATCTTGTTTCTGATTCAATGACTAAGAGAACAGAAATTCATTAAAGCTATCTTAAAGCGAGCTGAGCACTACAATAAAGCCAAACGCCACGAATCAGGTTGATCATGAACAAGGCTGTAGAAGCAGCTAGTACCCGGCGCATTCTGGAATATCCCTGCCGAACAGCAACTCAAGCGGCTACAACGCTGCAAAGTATGATACTGACAGTAAAAAACTATGGGTTAGATTTATCTGAGTAGCAATTGAGCAATTTCTGTATTTATGGGGGGGTGAATAGCCGTTGCCGGCCATTAAGAGGCATCCCATTAGTCGAAGAATCTCAGTTATGAATAGCTGGTTTGAATTAGAGAGCGGTCACCAGAAAAGCAGGAGGCTGTCGTTCCTGGAAAACCAAATAAATTATATACATAATTTTTAACTGGTCTTTATCAAAATAATTCACTGGTAGTTTCAGTTGCTGAGGATTTTTTTGTAATCCATACCCCGATAGCCTTCCAGTATTTACTGCGTCACTTGGCCGGAACTTGATAATACAATGTGTAGCAAATCTCAATTGCCGCGGCAATGTCCGGTTTTATTTTTCCGGTATAGCTAAAGATGTCTCGCTGAATTTTGTATTCAATAGACATTCAAATTCTTCAAGTGGCAGCGGTTTGCCGAACAAGTAACCTTGATAGGCCATGCAGCCATTCTGCTGCAAAAATTCGAATTGTTCTTGTGTTTCAACGCCTTCGGCAATCACGTTCAAATGGAAATTTTTGGCGATACTTATGATATTTTTTACCATCACTGCATCGTTCGGATCTGAGACAATATCACGAACAAAACTCTGATCAATTTTGATCTGGTTGATGGGAAGTTTTTTCAAATACGATAGTGAGGAATAGCCGGTGCCAAAATCATCCAGCGACAACCTGATGCCAAGTTCTTTAAGGACTTGCATTTTTTGCACAATTTCTTCGACGTCATTCAAGATCACACTTTCGGTCAGCTCCAGTTTTAACCGTGACGGGGCTATATCGTGCGTTTTAATGGCTGTCTGGATAGTATCAACAAAATTGCTCATCATGAATTGATGGGCGCTGACATTAATCGCCAATAATAAATGCCGGGTTGCATCGTTAGTAGACCAGATTGCTAGTTGTCGGCATGCGGTGTTAATAACCCAGAGCCCAATATCGAGGATAAGATCACTTTCCTCGGCGACGGGAATAAACTCTGCGGGTGAAATTATGCCGCGATCAGGATGTATCCAGCGTATTAACGTTTCAGCTCCAATCGACTTATTGTCGTTATCGCATTGCACCTGATAATAAAGTTGAAGTTGCTGTTCTGAGATGGCAAGGCGTAGATCCGATTCCAGGGTGATACGTGTTTCCACCGTTTTCTGTAAAACGGGATCAAAAAATTGTACTCTGTTTCGCCCTGCGTTTTTGGCTTGATACATGGCGATATCAGCATGTTTGATCAGGTCACCGCCTGGAACTGCGTTTCCGCGGTACATGCAAATCCCTATGCTGGGTGAAGTATTGTGTATGTGGTGTTTGAAATGATACGGTAAAGCGAGGGTGCTGCGAATTTTTTCGCCGACCAAGGCTACTTTTTGCGAGGCATCTTCAAGTTCTTCACCTAAATCTTCAAATAGCACTACGAATTCATCGCCACCAAACCGGGCAACGGTATCCGCTTCACGAACATTGAATTTGATGCGGTCAGCCACTTCAATCAACATCTGATCACCCACTTCATGACCCAGTAAATCGTTTAAGGATTTGAACTTGTCCATATCAAGAAACAGCAGTGCGCCGTATTGTTTGCTTCGCTCGGATGCCGTGAGAGTCAATTTTAATCGATCTAGCAGTAGCCTACGGTTGGGTAACGAGGTTAGCGGATCATAAAATGCCAAATTACGAATATCTTCTTCAGCCCTTTTGCGCTCGGTTATATCAGTAAAAATGGCGACATATTCTGTGGGTTTGCTCTGTGAGTCTTTCAATGCGGTAATCGTCAACCATTTTGGATAGATTTGGCCACTCTTGCGTCTATCCCACATTTCGCCTTCCCACATTCCTGTAGTCAGCAGGCATTGCCACATTGAGCGATAGAAAGTTTGGTCATGGCGCCCGGAGCTTAAAATTCTGGGATTCTGGCCAACGACTTCGTTGGCGGAAAAGCCCGTGATAGTTTCAAAAGCATGATTAACACGCAGGATATTGGCATTGGCATCGGTAATCATGATCGCTTCATGAGTTTCAAACGTGGCTGCCGCAATACGCAAATCGTATTCGGCTTTTCTGCGTTCGGTAGTATCAATCGCTATGGCTATGAATCCAACAATGGCGTGGTGCTCATCAAACATCGCCGTTACGGAAAGCAAAACCGGGAAACGTGTTCCGTCTTTACGAATATAGGTCCACTCGTGCTCTTCGACACAGCCTTGCTTGCTTTTTGCAACAAAGACCTCAAAGCCAGGTTTTACCGGGTATCCAAGCTCTAGTGATAATTTCTCAGCCTGTATAAGCACTTCTTCCGGATCATGAATGATTTCAGGGGTTTGCTTACCTATCATTTCATCTGCAGGGTAGCCAAGCATGCGTTCAGCAGCGTTATTGAAATCAGTAATCAGGCCATTGCAGTCAGTGGCAATAATGGAATAGTTTGCCCCATCCAGGATGGCGCGTTGACGAGACAGCAGCCGTGCAATTTTTGCCTGAGCGCTTTTACGCTCGCTGATATCCCGGAAAAACGCATATATCAACTGTGATTCGGCCATATAGTTGACGGATACTTCAACTTCAAACTGTTGCCCATCTTTTTTACGATGACGCGTTTCAAATAAATCATGACCCTGAGCAAGTATTTTGGCGATATGAGTTTGTATCTCTGCGGCGTCTTGCGCCGCCTCCAACTGGTCAATATGCATGTTCAACAATTCATTGATTGAGTAACCCGACATATCGGCATAAGCCTGATTAACATCCAAAATATTGCCCTCCAGATCGACTTCCCAGAACCCATCGCGAGCAACATCAATAACCGTTTTGTAACGCCGGGATGCCAACGTTGCCTGTTTATGTTTGCTAATATCCCGGATGATGTTGGATACGCCGATGATGTTTCCATCATTATCGATAATAGGCGACATGGTCGAGGAAATGTCGATTAAACTGCCATCCTTACACAGCCTAATCGATTCAAAATGGCTTATCCATTCACCTTGAGCAACAGTTTCCAGAATTACTTTTTCTTCGCTAATACGCTCAGCCGGTATTATTTTTAATAAAGATTGCCCGAGCATTTCCCCCAAACTGTAACCAAACATGGCTTGAGCGCCGGCATTCCAACTGGTGACAATGCCTTCCATCGTTCCGGAGATAATCGCATCATGAGAAGACTGTACAATTGCCTCGTATCTTTTCCGCTCAATATCATGGGCTCGTAAAGTCGCCTGCATTTGCGACAAGCCGGCGAGAACGCTATTTTTCAGTGCCGGTCGGATTGTTATAGCGGTGGTTAAATCACCGCCGGCAATGCGGCGCATATGTGCTTGTATTTCAGTTAAAGAACTTCCCAGTGTTTCGTTTAAGGCTTTATAAGAGCGCCACAGCAACCATACGACGCCAAAAGCACTTGCAATAAATATCCACTTAAGCCTGATAGCGTTGGATTCAGCCTCATGGACAGCAGCAAGGGTGCGCTTGTCGGCAAGACGAAATACATCGTTGATGGGTTGCATGATATTGGCCTTAGCCAAAAGATAGTTGGCATCGTAGAGCATTTGTCGCGCCTTGGCCTTATTGTCTTCCGCATTCAATCCATCCAACTCAATCAGTCTCATAGCATCGAATTCTAAAGCTGCCAAGTAGTCAGAGTTCTCTTTTGCCTGAGTTAGTTTGCCAAGTTCTTCCTGTGTGAAACCTGCCTGACGCATTAAATCTAACAAAGCAATACCCTGCCCATCTTCGCTAGGATCGGGTAATTTGTTAGCGACGACCCTATCCCAGTAGGCGTAAAAATATTCCTCCGGACACGGCATTTTACCGTTACGAATATCCAGTATGTACTGATAGTATTTCTTGTAGCGAGGGTCACCTGTTACTACGTAGGTTCGTACCATACGGCTTAGATCATCAGATGACTGACGTAATTGGTCTGTCAATAAATACGACAATTGCCGCTGTTCATTAGCACGATCAATCCTTTTTTCGGCGGCAACATAGATGCTAAACGCAACAGCGAGCACACAAAGAATAAAGGCTGTCAGCCAGATATTCTTAGAAAGACCGAGGTGGTTATTTTTGAGGCTCATTGTTATTGAATGGCAATATACAAGCCATGGGGACAGCCCTATAACAGCTAGACCGGCAGGCATGAAGTTGCTGGCAACAGGTGATGAGATGTAGCGAGGACTTAATTTGACCGGCTCGAAAGAGTTTAGACTGTAATTTTTTAATAGCCATTTTTTATTATTTTTATAGTTTCAGTCAGTTTCTAACCATACACTTTATGAGGATAGAATTCATCCGAAAATTCGTTTTGAACGGACTTTATGATCTTGCTCACGTTATTTCGTAAGCATTCCTTAGTGATGAACAGCAAAAGGTTGAAAACAGACTTCTGCGATTGGCAATAGTGGGCTGATTACTACTATGAACCACATGCTCTGTAACGGGGGGGCTAATGTTGACGTTCAGTAAAAAGGCGTAATTGTATTGTAATGACTTAACCTTTATATCCCATTTGTTTTACTGCTTTACCAGCAACTTTTGCCACATAAATCAATACCATCAGGAAAATAACTAAACCCACTGCCAGCAAGGGATATGAAACTGTATTTCGCGGCGAAACTTCACTGATTAACCCGGACAGATGTTTTGCGGTATAGCCGAAGTAAACCAAGCTGGTGTTGTAAATTAAAATACCGCTGGTGGCGGCCAAATAAGGCCGGAACCTGACCTCGGTAACCGAAAAAGCATAGCTCAGCATTGCAAACGGCAGAGGTGTCAGACGCAATAAAAACATTAGCTTAAATGCATTGTCCTTCATTACCTCGTTGAGTTCGGAAAAACGCTTATGTTCAGCAAGATGCGTCATGACTCTGTCACGCAATAAATATCGGCCCAGGAAAAAAATAAGCGCCGATGCCAGATAGGTAGCAATAATGATGTAAAACACTCCGGCGCCGAGTGAAAATAATAAGCCCGCAGCAAAACAGAGCGCATCGACCGATACAAAAAAGGGCGTCAGAACGACAAATAACAGAATAAAACCTAACGGCGCAAAAGCGCCCAGATCCTGAATCCGGACTTCCAGACCGGGAAGATAAAGTTTCAGGGCATGGCTAATGAGCAATATAACGCCAACAAAAACTGAAGCTATCGCTAATTTTTTGATAAGTCCTATATCGGGTTGCATGGTTTATTTACTCCTTGAAAGAATTTTCAGTCATTATTCGGTAAGGTCAATTGCTCCTGCTGACTGTTTTATAACATGGGATTCAATTCGTTACGGCTTTCATAACTGATGTTACGCAGTTAGCTGAAGGAATCGCTAGTGCGACAGTTATTTGAATCGGGGTCTCGCCCCCGAGGGCGAGTTACTTTCTTTTGCGCCGCCAAAAGAAAGTAACCAAAGAAAAGGCGACCCGGTTGCCGCTTGAATCACTCGGCACATCCCTGTGCCTCGCCCTTCGGGTGCGATGCATAAATCGGCTATCCTGCCGATTTGTCCTGCGTTCCTCGCTTTCACCGAGGGTTGCCAGAAGGGCCATCCCTGGCCCTCTGGCAACGCGCTGCATCCATGCAGCGCCCCTACGGCTGTTCCCGATAAAAGCTCCGGTACTCGGCGCGGCACGGGATTCAATCCGTGCTATCGTCACTAACCTTCCGCTCGTTCCCACGCGCTGCGTGGGACGCAATTAAAAACTGTCTGTGCTTAACATCAGTTAATAAAAGAAAATCTCATAATACGGAAAATCAACGGCTCGTGAACCAAGAATCAATGCTTTGTTGAGTTAGCGATTAACCATAACTGTCGGGCAAGAAATGAAGAATATGATAGGGATTAAAACGGCATTTCACTAATGAAGGTTACATTGCCGAAAAGATCAAATGTCAAAAGGAATATGGCTCGGAAGATCGTGACGATTTTTGATTCAAAAGCCTGGTAAATAAGTTTGTGCGTACACCGGAGGCGAAGTGTCTCGGCGGCTTTTGGCGTAACTGGGGTTTAAGTATCGATCAAATTTGGGTTAGCCCGGCGCGTCTGGCTAAATGCAAGTGTTGCCGGATCGGTAAACGGCACTTCGGCCACGTTCCCGTAGCGGTGGAATTGCCGCCGCTTTCAGGTGATGCATTGCTTAGGCATCGTGTCCTCTTCCACTGCAGCTTTTAACGCATCATCGACATTTTCCAACCAAACAAACTGGAGTTGATTTTTCACCGCTTCGGGTATTTCATCAAAGTCTTTTTTGTTGAGCGCAGGCAGCAGAACTGTTTTTACTCCTGCTCTGGCCGCAGCAATGACTTTTTCTTTAATGCCGCCGACCGGCAGTACCAAGCCTCGCAGGCTGATTTCTCCGGTCATTGCCACATAGTTATGCACAATACGCTCGGAAAAGGCGGAAAATAATGCGGTAAATATCGCCACGCCGGCGCTGGGGCCGTCTTTTGGGATGGCGCCTGCCGGTACATGGACATGGACATCGTTTATTTTGAATATTTCCGGGCTTAAACCCAAGTCAAGAGCATGCGATTTCACCAAGCTCAACGCGGCCTGGGCGCTTTCTTTCATAACATCGCCCAATTGGCCGGTAAGGATCAGTTTGCCGTCGCCGGGCAGGCGGGTCGCCTCAATAAAAAGAATATCGCCGCCGACCGGCGTCCAGGCAAGGCCTGTGGCAACGCCCGGAACGCTGGTGCGCATGGCGGTATCGCTATAGAATCTTTTCGATCCCAGAATGCCCGGAATTTGTTCGCTGTCGATATGTTCATTAACGGAAAGTCCTTCAGCAATATTCATTGCCACATGGCGAAACACAGAGCCGATCTCGCGCTCCAGATTTCTGCAGCCGGCTTCGCGGGTATAGTCCTGGATAATGGTCAATATGGCATCGTCGGTGATGGTGCATTGCTCAGGCGTTAAGCCGTTGCTTTCCCGCTGCCGCTGCACCAGGTAGCGTTTGGCAATCTGCAGTTTTTCATCAGAGGTATAGCCGGTCAGTTCAATGACTTCCATCCGGTCGCGTAAGGGCCCCGGTATGCTGTCCAAGACATTGGCGGTGCCGATGAACATGACATGGCTAAGGTCGAACTGTACTGCCAGATAATTATCGCGAAAGGTCGAATTTTGTTCGGGATCCAAAACTTCGAGTAAGGCCGAAGAGGGGTCACCGTGAAATCCTCCTGCACCGATCTTGTCCATTTCATCCAGCATAAACACCGGATTATTAGTGCCGGCCTTGCGTATGGATTGAATGATGTTGCCCGGCAATGCGCCGATATAAGTGCGCCGGTGGCCGCGTATCTCGGCTTCGTCATGCAGGCCGCCCAGGCTGGCGCGTACAAACTCGCGCCCGGTTGCCCGGGCGATGCTGCGTCCCAATGAGGTTTTGCCAACTCCCGGAGGGCCGACAAAACATAAAATAGGGCTTTTGCCTTCCGGGTTCAGTTTGCGAACGGCCAGGAACTCCAATATGCGCTGCTTGATTTTATCCAGGCCGTAATGGTCTTCATTAAGAATTTCCCTAGCTCTTTTTATGTCGATGTCGCCAGTACTTGAGACCGACCAAGGCAGTTCGGTCAGCCAATCAAGGTAGGCGCGAATCATCGAATACTCACCGCTGGCATCAGGCATATGCTGTAAGCGGGAAAGTTCCTTACGCGCCTGCTTTTCGACCTCCTCAGGCATTTTGGCGGCCGTGATGGCGTTGCTTAATTCTTCAATCTCGGCGGCGCCGCCGGCTTCTTCGCCCAGTTCCTTTTGGATAGCCTTCATTTGTTCCCGCAATACGAATTCGCGTTGCCGTTGGCCCATCGTTTCCTGGGTCTGTTCGTTAATCTCGTTAGAGATTTTTAAGACTTCGGCTTGATAATTGAGTAATTCCAAAATCCTATCGATACGGCTCTGTACGTCAAACAGCGCCAAGACTTCTTGTTTTTCTTCGGGTTTTGACACCAGATAGCTGACGACCAAGTCGGCCAGCATGGAGGCTGAATTGATGGAGCGGATGGCGTTAACCAGCTCCTCAGGCGCTTGCCGTGTCTGGGCCAGTACTTCCAGCGATTTTTGCCGAAGTGTAATAACGCGTGCTTCGATATCCTTGGAAGTCGTTTCAGGCTCCTCGAAACGTTCAATCCGGGCGACAAGAAACGGATAGCCGGGCAAAAAATCTTTTACGCGAAAACGTTGCACACCTTGGCAAACGACATGATGCGTGCTGTCGGGAGCCGTTATATAGCGTAAAATTTCCGCCACAGTGCCAACTTGATAGAGATCTTCCGAAGTCGGTTCTTCATCCTTATCCCGTAATTGTAGAAGCAGGCCGATCGGTTTCTCGGAACGCACCGCTTCCTGCACAGCAGCGATAGAGGCTTTACGGCCTATCACCAAAGGAGAAACGTTTTGCGGGAAAAGCACAGTTCCACGCATAGGCACAATGATCAGTGCATCATTGGGAACGGGAGGAAATTGCGGCGCAGCGTTCTGATTTATCTCTGAAGAAGTTTCTTCCTTATCCGCCGTCGATCCCAGAAGTAAGTTTTTCAGGTCCTTGATTTGCATAAGCAGCCCTTATATTTTCTGCAGTGAAATTAACAAACAACCGTTCACAAATTCACTAGTGCCGATTTCAAAACGCCCATCGGGCAGTTCAATGCGCCGCTCAAATCGTCCATAAGGGATTTCCAGACGTCGAATCTGCGCTTGTGAACTGTCCGGTAGATGCCGCTTCCCGCCAACAATCAAATGGTCACCTTCAAGTATTACGTTTAAATGTTCCGGGGCTACACCCGGCAGTGCAATCATAATTTTGAACTCACAATCAGTTTCGTAGATATCGATCGGTGGCTCCCAGGCCGGTCGTTTGGCATTCATAACAGAAGGCCTAAAAAATTGCCGATGCAACCGGTCTGCCCGATTCAATATTTCACAAGCTTCCGCCCACATCCATGTTTCAAAATTACGTAATGGCATAATGTCTGATTCCAGGTTGTTACAATTACCGATTCAAGCGCGTAATCAGCCGTCCGTGTCCCCTAGTCGAATAGTTATCCATGATTGACTTATTCGGCAGGAGTTGAATGGTGCTTGCTGTGTTCCTGTATCACGTCGTTGCCATGCTCGATCTTCTGCGCGTCAAACCATTCATGGAGCGCTTGCACAAACTGGGGATATTCAGTCGAGAAATGAATCTGCGCGCCATTGGGCAATGCTTTATATTCAAATTTTATATCGTCGGTTTTTGCCGTTTTCAATTGAGTCAGGCCCGGCATGTCAGCTCCGTGTACACGTTCGGTTACAGAAAAATCACCTTTCCTGAAGTCATTGGCCATTTTGGATAAATGTGCCTGAATTGCTTCTATTTCACGGCTGTTGTTTGGCGTTTTGGCGACGACATGCTGAATACCGCCATGAACAGTTTTGGTAAACGTTTGCAAGGCTTGGCCTAAGTCATACGGCGCTACTTCCTGTGAGCGTTGACGAACTGTATTGACCGGCTCCGGGTTGTCATTTTCAAAAGCCGCCGTCGCCGTAGAAAAAACTAAAAGCCCAACCAATATTAAGGGGTGATTTTTCATAATCGCATTTCTCGTTTATTTAAGACTCAATGGAAAACATCTTATGAGAAAGTCTAAAACTCATAATGGAGTATCTCTTGCTTGCGAACCCTGATAAATCCGTACAACTACTTATTACCTGATGTTACGCAGTCAGTCCGGTAGGGTACGCATCGCGTACCATTTTTAACTTATTACTTCGGCCTGATGCTCAGCAGACCAAGCGGCTGTTGAATGGTTGAAGCGCTGTTAATAACGCAAATAGGTCTGGAATGCCTGAGCTAGCTGCTTTTCGGGCGTGTTGCTAAGTATTCGTGCTTATTGTTTATAACCGGTAACCTTGTATTCTGGTGACGTGATTAGTGAGGATAGATAGGATTTTAGTCTGATTACAGCTTCATTAACCTGCAAGGAGTAGGTTCAGCTTTAGGAGGAAGCCTGGTTCAGGGTAACTTTTTTTCTTGGTATGAAAAATGGTAATCAGCAATCCGAACTTGGGGGCGTAAAAAGAATCTGTAAGATCGACAAGGGTTAAACACATTTTTAGCATCAACCGAGTCTGATTCCGATCCATCCGGTCAGGAGCACTATCGACTCAAGCCATGACAGAAGAAAGGTGAGCCTATGTATGTTAATACACAAGCACTTCTCTCGCTTATCGCCGGAATTTTAATACTTGTCCGTCCCGCCTTATTGAACTACATCATCGCCATTTATCTTATTATCGTCGGCGTTTTGGGTTTGGTCAGATGATTTCCCTCAATGTCAAAAATGCCAGTGATATTCTGGACTTCCATCGAAAACACCTCTGCGCCATTCCGTAAACTTGGGTTCTTGCGAATCCGTAGCTCATCAGAAGGTACTACCATGTTTACAATTAAAACATTCTTGAGATTAGGGCCATCGGTAGCAATGATAAGTTTGTTGCTGGTGGGGTGCGCTTCGGAACCACCGAAAGAATTGCTGTCACAGGCTGAAGTAGCTATTCAGAATGCTGAGCGCAATGGAGCTGCTCAGTACGAACCGGCGCTGCTAAGCAGCGCCCGCACAAAACTCGATCAAGCACATCGGGAAGTGGATGATGATGAGAATGAAAAGGGCGCCAGATTGGCGGAAGAAGCTATTGCCGAAGCGAATCTGGCTAATGCCAAAGCCAAAGCTGTAAGAGAGGCCAACCAGGCGGATGAAATGAAAAAGGCGATCGAAGCCTTGAAACAGGAGACTTCGCGATAAGGCGAAGACCAGTAACCAGCCATTTTGGAGGCGTATCATGCGACTACAAATCTCTTTCCAGCCATCATCGTTGATTAGCATTTTTATCGTCTTCTTGAGCATGTTGATAACCGCTTGCTCACCGACACCCAATAAGAATCTTGAGCGAGCGCGTTCCGACTATCAGCAAGCGGCCAATGATCCGGCAGTGATGGCCAATGCTTCTGCGGATTTGTTTGCGGCGGAAAAAACATTGCAAAGAGCCGAAGACGCTTGGCAGGAAGATGACGATTCCGACGAGGTGGATCATCTTTCCTACTTAGCCAGCCGAAAAGTGGATCTGGCACGAGCCACCGCCAGCGAAGTCGCTGCAAAAAAGACTTTTGAAGAATTAAGCGCCCAAAAAGACCAGGTTCGCTTGCAAGCCCGCAACGCTGAAATCGCGAAACTGAAATTCAAAGAGATCATGACGTTGGGCGATGTGTTGTTCGACACAGGGGGCTCCAATCTCAAATCCGGAGGCGTTCAGCAACTGTACCCCTTGGTGGAGTATCTGAAAAATAATGACAAAACCATGGTGAAGATTGAGGGGCATACTGATAGCCGAGGCTCTTCAGAATATAACCTCAATCTTTCACAGATGCGGGCCGAGGCTGTCAGAGATTTCCTGATTACCAGCGGCATCTCACCGCAACGAATCAGCGCACAGGGCATGGGTGAGGGTTCCCCGGTCGCAACGAACTCAACCTCTGCAGGACGTCAGCAAAATCGGCGCGTCGCAGTATTTATAAGCGAGTCACCTCAATCAATGACGCCTTCTTCTTTTGGCAGAGGCATGTGAACAATAATCTAAGTTGTTGCTTGTTTTGACACAAAAACGCCGCCTTTATCTCATCCGAGAACCAGCGGCGTTTTTGACAATTTTGCAGGGCATCGACTATTTGTTTAAGCCATCCATATAAATTACTTGAGATAAACAGCATGGACATGAATGACAACCGACAAGATAAACCCGATGCTCAGCAGTGGGAACGGAACAGCAAAATTGATGAAATAAAGAACAAGGCGGACAAGGTGGAAACGGACGCCAAAATCGAGTATTACAAGCAGATGTATACCAGATAAATCGGTAATGCTCGAAGAGTTATGTCCTAAACACAGGCGGCTGTACAAACGAAGTTGACTCAGTTGTCCGTTTTACGAGCGCTCAGACGGGGTGGCGCTTTGGAGGAATAGCTATGATCCCCGACATTTTCGCTTGATTTATGCCCAGGCTTCGAAGACTTTCGCCGGATTGTGGCCAGTGCATGGAAATCTGACCTAAAGACTTGATCTGCTTACAACGTCATTCACTTATATTCTATGCACATGGAATTTTAAATATGAATACGATACAGAATAAACAAGATCCGAAAGCACAGTCTTTTGCGTTAAAAGACTGTGCATTAATCGCAATTTCCACTCATCGGCGAGCCAAAACGTTAAAAGAGTTCCGCGATCATATCAGCAGCCTGGATCCGGATAGCTTGTATTACCATTTTTGGGCGAATTTATTATTGCCTCATTTTGAGGAGCGCGAGTACATCAACGATTTTGCCGGTTGGGCGCGTCATGGCCTTGCCGATACCAAATTGGCGGAACAACTGGCCGTACTTGACCCCACCTCGTTCGATGATATGGAAGAGTTACGCTACCATTTACTGGAATACATCGATGATCGTCTGGAAGAAAGTGAATATTTACAATGGGCCCGAGCCTCGAAACAGTTTGAATTTACTCGCTCTCAGATTGTGGTATTCGATACCCATACCCGGATAAGCGATCCGCATGATATGGCGGATCTCATTCCCCGAATGTCGGCCAGCAGCATTTTCTATCATTTTATTGACGCCCGCAGGCGTGCTCCGGACAACATGGATGACTTCAGCCGATGGCTGACTTTTTTTGGAGAAAGCCATCAGCATCTGATTGGGCAGCTAAAATGCATCGATCCGTATTTCAGTAATCTGGTCGAAATACGTCAGCAAGTCGCAGCCGCCTTCCAACATCATTTTGCGGAGCAAGTGTCATGACCACCATGTTAGAAGCTTATGCAGCGGTAACGGGTGAAGATGTCATCCGCCATTTGCAGCAATTAGCGGAGCCTTTGAAAGGCAAGTCCGTGGTTCATGTCAATTCCACCCGTATTGGCGGCGGTGTTGCCGAGATATTGGAGAAGCTTGTGCCGCTTGCCAGGGAATTAGGGCTCGATACGCGCTGGGAAGTGATTACCGGCGATAGCGAGTTTTACCAGTGTACAAAAAGCTTCCATAACTCAATACAGGGCGACCGGATCGCTATTCCCGAAACCCTGCTGAACCATTTTCTGGAGGTGAATGAGCAAAATGCCAACCACCTGCGCAATGTTCTGGAAAAAGCGGATTTTGTTTTTATTCACGATCCGCAACCCGTTGCCCTGTTAAAGTATTGCAGCAAACGCAAGGGCAAGTGGATCTGGCGCTGCCACATCGATGCCAGTCATCCGTACCGAGGCACCTGGCGATTTTTAGACCGGTATATTCGTGACTATGATGCCAGTATTTTTTCATTATCCCAGTTTGTTCAGCTACTGCCGCATCCCGTCTATATTATCCCGCCCAGCATCGACCCCTTAAGCGACAAAAACGTGGACTTGCCTCAAGACGAATTGGAGGCGGTGCGAGCCCGCTTTGGCCTTGATCCTGAGGCGCCGTTGATCACGCAGATCTCGCGTTTTGACCGCTTTAAAGATCCGATAGGCGTCATAAAAGCGTATAAACTGGCCAAGCAATATATCCCTAACTTGCAATTGGTACTGGCCGGCGGAACGGCTACGGACGACCCGGAAGGCGAGGTGGTATTCAATGAAGTCGCTGCTGCTGCGGGCGATGATCCCAATATTAAACTGTTACAGTTGCCGCCCGATGCGCACCGCACCATTAATGCGTTACAACGGCTTTCCGATATTGTGCTGCAAAAATCCACTAAAGAGGGCTTCGGCCTGACGGTAACCGAAGCCCTGTGGAAAGGTAAGCCGGTTATCGGCGGCGATACCGGCGGCATTCGTTTGCAGGTCATCAATTTTCATACCGGTTTTTTGGTCAACACGCCCGAAGGCGCGGCATTGCGTATTCGCTACCTGATTAATCAAAAGCAGAAAATGCAGGAAATGGGCGTTAAATCCAAAGAGTTCGTCCGCGAAAACTTCCTGCTGACCCGTCAATTACGAGAGCATCTCACCTTAATGGTATCGCTTCAACATGGTGCGGTTGATCGTATCGAATTAAGTTGAGGGCCGCCTATGTCATTCCATGCCATGCCTTTTGGAACTCATCTGCGGGACGATGGCAAGGTTACCTTTAAATTGTGGGCGCCTGGCGCCGACAAGGTTGAATTAAGCCTGCAAGGCAACGCGCCTGAAATCAGGTTGCTGATGACTCCCGAAGCCGATGGCTGGCATGGCATTACCACCGAACTGGCCGGTATCGGCTTTTACTACCAGTACCTGATCAATGGCAACACTTATGTTCCTGATCCGGCTTCCCGTTATCAGCCTTTGGATGTTCACGGCTCCAGCCAAGTTATCGATCCTAATGCATGGCAATGGCAGGATAAAGACTGGAAAGGGCGGCCTTGGGAAGAGGCGGTGTTTTATGAGCTGCATGTAGGCACTTTCTCCGAAGAAGGCACTTTTGCCGGCGTAAAAAAACATCTGGATTATCTGGCCGATTTGGGCGTGACCGCCATACAGCTGATGGCTGTTGCCGACTTTCCGGGACGACGCAATTGGGGTTATGACGGCGTACTGCCGTTTGCGCCTGACAGCAGTTACGGCACGCCCGATGAGCTTAAAGACCTGATTGACACCGCCCATGCCAAGGGCCTGATGGTGTTTAACGATGTGGTTTACAGCCATTTCGGCCCGGAAGGCAATTACCTGAATCTGTACGCTCCGGCATTTTTTACCGATCGATTCCATACGCCGTGGGGAGATGCGATCAATTTCGACCCTCATTGGGTGCGCTGGTTCTTCATCCACAATGCACTGTATTGGCTGGAAGAATTTCATTTCGACGGTCTGCGCTTTGATGCGATACACGCCATCTTTGATGACTCATCGCCGGATATTCTCGAAGAGCTGGCCGAAGCAGTTCGCCTGGGGCCGGGATATGATCGTCCTGTCTACCTGGTGCTGGAAAACGACAATAACGCCGCGCGTTATTTAAAGCACGATCCTTCCTTGCCCAATCGTTATTTCAATGCGCAGTGGAATGACGATTTCCATCATGTTTTGCATGTTCTGCTAAGCGATGAAATGACCGGCTATTATCAGGATTACGCGCAACAACCTCTACGCCATCTGGGCCGCTGTTTAACCGAAGGCTTTGCTTACCAGGGCGAGCCATCCGCTTATCAGGACAGCAAACGGCGAGGCGAATCTTGTTCGGATTTGCCGCTGACGGCTTTTATCTGCTTTTTACAGAATCATGACCAAGTCGGTAACCGGGTACTGGGTGAACGCATTTCAAAACTTTGCAGACCGGAAGGCTTGCGCGCGGCGACAGCGATTTTATTGCTGTCGCCGTCGCTGCCCTTGTTGTTTATGGGGGAGGAATGGGCCAGTAGCCAGCCGTTTACTTATTTTGTGGATTTCCCTGACGACTTGGGCGAGCAAGTGAACCTGGGCCGATTGCAGGATGTTAGCAAAACTTCGGAGTTCAACAATGTTGAAGCGCTCCCGAAAGTACCTTTACCGAATGCCGTTCAAACCTATCAAGCGTCCAAGTTGGCCTGGGATGAACCCGGCCGGGAGTCGCATCGACAATGGCTGGACTATCACAAGGAATTATTGCGTATTCGCAAGCACCATATCACCCCGAGGATAAAGGGATTGGTTGTCGGACAAGCCCATTACCAACTGTTCAATGACAAGGCAATAGTTGTGCAATGGCGGTTGAACGATGCGTCAACCTTAACGCTGGTTGCCAATATGGGCAAAGAGCCCGTAACGATAAATTATTCTTGTGATGGGGACGTGTTGTTTGCCGGTGATTCCGAGGTAAGCAAGCACTTGAGCGAAGGCCGTTTAAACCCTTGGTCAGTCATTTTTTATCTAAAGGAATCCGAAAAATGATTCTGAAAACAGCAGTTTGTCCACGAAAACCACAAAAAGCACGAAAAGATTTAATAAGACGCAAAGCCCGAGATATTTATTCGCTGTCTATGCAACACATTGTCTTATTTCGTGTCTTTCGTGTTTTTCGTGGACTAAAAATCAGAACGGCCGGTTCCGCAAGCTATTGTGATTTATGACTGATCCAAACCGGCAGAGAGAGGCAGACATTCCCGTTTCGACCTATCGTCTGCAATTTAATAAGCAGTTCACATTTGCCGAAGCAACCCGGTTTATTCCTTATCTTCGCCGGCTCGGGATTAGCCATTGTTATGCGTCTCCTTATCTGAAAGCCCGGCCGGGCAGTACTCACGGCTACGATATCGTTAACCATAACGAGATCAATCCCGAAATCGGCAGTTATCAGGATTTTGAGCGTTTTATCGACGCATTGCAGTGTAACGGCATGGGCCTGATAACGGATATTGTCCCCAATCACATGGCTGTTATGGGCAGCGACAACCTTTGGTGGCTGGATGTATTGGAGAATGGCCAAGCTTCCTACTATGCTTCATTTTTTGATATTGATTGGTATCCGGTCAAGAAAACGCTGCAAAATAAAATACTGCTTCCGGTGCTGGGCGACCATTACGGCAATATTCTGGAGCAGCAGGAGCTGAAGCTGGCTTTCGACGCCGGGCAAGGCGAATTCAGCGTGTATTACCATCAGCACCGGTTTCCCGTTGATCCGCAGACTTATCCCTTTATCCTGAGCTCGCAACATCCGCAGTTGCCGAATCACTTTGCGGCGGATGATCCGATATTTCTGGAATATCAGACGATTGATAACAGTTTCAGCAAATTACCGCTATGCACGGACAGGACGGAGGAAAAAATAGAAGAACGCAAACGGGATAAGGAAGTCTTTAAAAAACATCTTGCCAAACTTTGCGCGGACAGTCCGCAACTTGTGAAATTTATCAATTTTCGTGTGATGGAAATTAACCGGATGGAGGGTGAAGCCGGCGAATTGCATGCCTTACTGGAGCAGCAGGTTTATCGCTTGGCTTTTTGGCGTGTCGCCGGTGATGAAATTAATTATCGCCGGTTTTTTGATATCAACGAACTGGCCGGGCTTAGGATTGAAGACGAAAAAGTATTCGATGCGACGCATCAATTGGTCCTGTCGCTGATCGGACAAGGCAAGATACAAGGATTGCGCATCGATCATGGCGACGGCTTGTACGACCCGGTAGGTTATTATCAACACCTTAATGAAAAAATTTCAGCTGCTTTAAATACCGGCACCGAGCAGGACACGCCGCCCATCTATATCGTTGCCGAAAAAATTGTCGCCAACTATGAGTATCTATCCAGCAACTGGCCTATTCACGGCACCACCGGTTACGAGTTTGCCAATATCGTTAACGGTGTATTTATTAATGGCCTCGCAGAAAAATCATTAACGCATTGCTATACACGGTTTATAGAGTACCGGCAGGATTTTGACGAACTGGTGTATCAGGCAAAAAAACTGGTGATGACGACCGCGCTGGCCAGTGAATTGAATGTGCTTGCCAATCGCTTGAGCAAAATTGCCGACGCCAGTTCAAAAACCCGGGACTATACGCTTTATGCATTGCGCAATGCTTTGTCGGAAGTGATCGCCTGTTTTCCTGTTTACCGGACCTATATCAACAGCCGGACCGTCAGCAAGGAGGACAGTCAGTATATCAAGTGGGCGATTGACCAAAGCAAGCAGCGAAGCTGGGCGGCCGATAAAACCGTGTTTGAGTTTATTCGACAGCTTCTGCTTCTGGAACACAGTTCGGCGGTTGCCGATACGGATTTGTTGAGATTTGTCATGAAGTTTCAACAATATACGCCGCAGGTTATGGCTAAAGGTTATGAAGATACCGGTCTTTATCGCTATCACCGGCTGATCTCCTTAAACGAAGTGGGCGGCGACCCGCGCTCCTTCGGAAACTCGGTCAATGCCTTTCACCATTTTAACCAGGCGCGCATTAAAAAATGGCCTCATACCCTGTTATGCCTGTCCACGCATGACACCAAACACAGCGCTGACGTACGGGCAAGAATCAATGTATTAAGTGAAATACCTCATCAATGGCAGGATGCGGTATTACGCTGGCAGCGCTTGAACCGATCCAAGAAAACCAGAATGAGTAAGGTCGTCATTGCCCGCAATGATGAATACCTGTTTTATCAGGTGCTGATCGGCACTTGGCCGTTAACGACTTTAACGGATACAGAATGGGCCGATTATCAGGAGCGCATCGGGGGTTACATGATTAAGGCCGTTCGTGAAGCCAAACACTATAGCTCGTGGCTCAATCCCAATGAAGAATACGAACAATCCGTCAGCCAATTTGTTAGCCGCTGCCTGGACGCTAATGTCAGTTCATTGTTTTTAAGAGATTTTACCGAGTTTGAAAGACGAGTCAGAAAACCCGGCTTGTATAACGCTCTTGCCCAGGTCGTGCTGCATACAACTTCGCCGGGTGTGCCGGATATTTATCAAGGCAATGAATTATGGCAATTTACCCTGGTTGATCCCGACAACCGCCGCCGCATCGATTTCAGCAAGAACAGCCAGTTATTGACCGGCATGGACGCCATGTTGGCAAGACCGGATTTGGACCGGATGCATTTCATCAGCTCGTTATTGGAAACGATGGAAGATGGGCGCATCAAGCTTTTTGTAGTTATGCAGAGCCTGCGTTTTCGGCACCAAAATGCCGCGTTGTTCAGGAACGGCGACTACCTGAAAGTTAACGTACATGGAGCCGGGGCCGATCGGTTGCTGGCTTATGCCAGACAAGACCAGGATAACGTTGCCGTTATTGTCGTGCCCCGGTTAAACGCATTCGACAGATTGCTGGAAGATGTCGGGGCCGGTACCTGGCTGGAATTGCCGCAAAAAGGGCCAAGACAATACCGGGAACTGTTCAGCCAATGCCGGGTTATGACCGAACCGGCTGAAGACTGTATTCGGCTGTATATTCATGAGTCATTAAAATTATTTCCTCTCGCCATCTTATCCGGCGGGGACGAATAAGGCGATTTCCGGATGTTGTTTTTTATTCATTACGCGGGCGCGAAGGTCTTATATAAACTTCGCCTTCGGCCTGTTTTTTTAGCCTTATAGAATACGCTATGCGTACCTTTCACCTTTTCGTTGCGTTATTCACACTGCTGTATATAACGGCACCCGTTGTTAATGCGGATGTTTCGATTAACGGACGAGTTTCGGATGATGCAAAGAAAAATGTCCAACTCACGTTGTCGTTGGCAAAAGAACCCTGCGAAGCCACGGAATGGAAAATACGCGGCCTGTTTGACAAATCCGATGAAGAAATTTCCCAAGCTTTGCGGGCTTTGGGTTATTACAATCCCGTTGTTAAAAAATTATTAGCTTTCAATCGTAAATGTTGGCAGGCGGATTTTACGATTGATTCCGGCCCGCGGACTATTATTCGCGATGTCTCCATTACTCTAAACGGCGAGGCCCGTAACGATACTGAATTCCAGAAACTGCGCCATAAGCTGTTGACTGAAAAAGGCAAACCTCTGCGCCACGATCACTACGAGAAGATGAAAAGCCGGCTGCAATCATTGGCGGCGGAACGAGGCTACCTGCAAGCCGAGTTCTCGGAAAAACAATTGTTAATCGATAAAGCCAATAACAATGCACTGATCAAGCTGGTGTTTAATACCGGTGAACGCAAGGTGTTTGGCGAGGTTTCTATTGAACAGGACTTTTTGAATCCCGAGTTTGTACGCAAATTCATTGCCATAAAAAGCGGCGATTTTTATTCCAGCGAACAACTGGCTAAAACCCATGCCCCACTGTCGAAAAGCGGCTACTTCGATAGGGTAGAGATAATCCCGGATACCGTAAATACCGAGCAAAACCAAGTTCCCGTCACCGTTAAGCTTTACCCCGCCAAAACTCATCATTACGGTTTCGGTGTGGGTTATGACACTGACTTAGGGCCTCTGGTCAATGCGACTTACAGCAACCGGCGATTAAACCGGCGAGGCCATTTCCTAAATGCCAATCTTGATCTTGCTCCGGTGCGGTCAACGGCAGATGCTGAATACAACATACCGCTGGACGATCCGACCCACGATTTTTTCAGTTTCGGCGGCGGATTTAAACGGGAAGATGTGGACGCTTACCGGTCTTTGTCGGCCAAGCTTTCCGCGCGCCTAAAGCACGCTTTTGATAACGGTTGGAAGCAGACGCTGTTTATCGACTCTCTTTACGAAGACTTCACCATCGGCGGCACATCCAACCAGGTTTTGTTATTAGTGCCCGGCGGCAGTTGGCTGCGCTCTGTTGCCGATAATCCGATGCGGCCTACCCGAGGCTACCGCCTGGAGCTTAATCTGGCCGGCAGTTATGAGAATCCCATTTCCGAGGTCAGTTTTGCGCAAGGTTCGGTGTCCGCGGTATGGACGCATCCATTGCCCTGGCGCGGCAGATTTATCGCCAGGGCAGAGCAGGGGGCAACGCTGGTTGATCAGTTCGACAAGCTGCCGCCATCGTACCGTTTTTTTGCCGGCGGCATGAACAGTGTGCGCGGTTATGATTATAGGGAACTTGGGCCCAAGGATAATACCGGCCATGTGATAGGGGGCAAGTTCTTAAGCGTCGTCAGCGCGGAATATGAACATTACCTGTTCGATAACTGGGGCGTCGCGGCTTTTGTCGATGGCGGCAATGCTTATAATCCAGGCAATATCAGGCTCAAAACCGGTGCCGGATTAGGCGTCAGGTGGTATTCGCCTATCGGTCCGATCAGGCTGGATTTTGCCTTGCCGTTGAGCGAAGCGGATTCTTCGTTTCAGATCCATTTTGCAGCGGGGACAAGGTTATGATCATTGGAAAAACGGATCGTCCACGAAAGACACAAAAAGCACGAAAGGCTATAGGTGTAGGGCGTGCCGTGCGCGCCTTAGCTCCCAAGGCGCGCACGGCACGCCCTACGTCAGAAGTTCTTAATCCGGGTAAATGGCCGAACCATTGCAGTCCTTTCGTGTTGAGCGCTAGTTCCCAAGCTCCAGCTTGGGAATTCAGTGCGGGAAGCTCCAGCTTCCCGCGGCGCAGAAAGCTAGAGCTTTCTGGGCTTGAGAACCAGCGCACATCCTCATTCATGGCTTTCGTGCTTTTCGTGTCTTTCGTGGACCATTGCTGTCTTTAAATGATGAAGCGCACTGTTCTGATTATCCTGATCGTGCTGCTGATGATACCGGTCGGCTTGCTCGGCCTGATGTACAGTGCTGCCGCCAGTCGCTGGCTGTTGCAGACGGTTTTTTCACATTTACCGGCCCAAGTTTCAGTTGCCAGCATTGAAGGGAGCTTGCTTGAACGCATGGTACTGTCCAACCTGTACTATAAAAGCGACACCGAGGCCGTCGCTGTCAAAAATCTGGTGTTCGCTTGGCAACCCTCCGAACTGTTTTCGGGCACTTTAAAAATGGTTGATCTGACCCTCAACGGCGTCAATGTCAGCGTGACCGAAACAGCGCCGTCGGAACCCAGCACTTTCGATTTGAATGCGGAGTTACGCTTGCCGGTGCAGATCGTGATTGAAAATCTGCTGTTGACGGATCTTACTTACCAGCAAGATGAAACAGTACAACACCTGCAAAAACTGCATCTGTCGGCATTTACCGAACAGGGCCAAGTGCATATCGTGTCGCTGGAGCTTGACGCCAAACCACTGGAGGCGACAGCCACAGGGCAGATAGGCTTGGGCAAGGGCTTTCCATTGAGTGTAGCGGCCGACTGGCAGGTTGCAACGGAAGACTATGGTTTATGGCAAGCGACAACGAAGGTCAACGGCAATGCCAATCAACTGGCTTTAGATAATCAGCTGTCGTCGCCGTTCAAATCGGCGATAAAAGGCAATCTCGATGATTTGCAGAATCAGCCGCGCATCGATGTACACGGCGACTGGCAAAACCTTAGCTGGCCGCTCAGCGGCGATAAGCCGCAGCTAAGCAGTGAGCAGGGCGCGTTTGAGGTGACTGGTTTGCTCAGCGATTACCAGATCAGGCTCGATGCGCAACTAACCCAGCCGTATTTGTCAAAAGCCCGGTTGACGTTTAACGGCCAAGGCAGCACGGAGGCTTTATCTATTAAGATGCTGGAACTGAAAGCAACGGAAGGGCAATTTCAGGTCGAGGGCGATATTTCCTGGAAAGACGCTACCGTTTTCGATTTGACGGCCACAGGGCAAAATTTTAATCCGGTCATTCTGTCGCCCGAGCTTCCCGGCAGCCTGACTTTCGACACCCATATCAAAGGCAAGCTGGACGATAAAACGATGCAGCTGAATGCCGACATCAACCAGCTGTCCGGCAAGTTGCGCGGCTATCCCGTCAGCGCGGGCGGCAAGCTGGCATTGGCCGGCGAGCAGCTCAAGGTCGATGATTTCAAGGTTGTTTCGGGAAGCAACAAGATTGCCGTGAACGGCACGCTGGGGCAGGAGCAAGCCGCTCTCATTGTCGCTATCGACGCGCCCGCATTGGATTCGTTATGGCCGAAGCTGGGCGGCAGCCTGAAAGGCGATGGACGCTTGCAAGGCGCGTGGCAAAACCCGTCGGTCAAATTCCAGGCCAACGGCAAGCGCCTGCGTTTTGCCGGAAACAGCGCCGAGCAGCTCGCCGTCGCTATCGACTATCAACCTGAAAAAACGTCCCAAATACAGCTGTCCGTCAACACCACCAAAACCGGCAATCTGGTCATCAGCAAACTGCGGATTGACGGCTTGGGAACGCTGGAGCAACACCGCTTTAACGTCGAGGCCGCTTCTTCTTATGGCGATCTGTCAAGCGTACTGGCCGGCAGTTTTAAAGACGATACGTGGCAGGGCGAATTCTCCAAACTGGATCTGAATACCCAGGATGCCGGGCGGTGGCAGCTGACCAATAATCTGATTGTCACAGCCGAGCAAAATCCTGCGGGCATGGATATTACCTTGGAAAGGTCCTGTTTAGCCCGGCAAGCCGCCGCTCTGTGCGTGCAAGGACTTTATCCTGCCAACGGCGATTTTCAGTTTAAAGCCAACGCCACGGCTTTGCCGACCGGCCTGCTGCAAGTCTACTTGCCCCAAGCCATGCAGTTGCAAGGCCTGATCAATGCCGATGCCGACATGCAGCAGCAAAAGGGCCTGCTGAACGGCAACTTCCGGCTGACCATGCCGGCCAATGCAAAGATTGTGTTGCAGACCCAGCACGGGCCGATGGAATTTGTCTTGGGCGCATGGTTGCTGTCAGGCACGTTGAGAGACACATTAATTTCAGCCGATTTTGACCTGGCCCTGACCGGCCGGGATTATTTGCGCGGGCAAGTGCAACTGGATACCGGCCAAGACAAAGCCCTGGCCGGTCAGATAACCGGGTCGGTGGTCAATTTTGCCTGGATAAACCCTTTTGTCCCCCAGTCATCGAACATCAAAGGAGACCTTAAAGCGGATTTAGCGTTACAAGGGAGCACCGACAACCCTGCGGTTAACGGATCGGTACGCTTCACCGGGGGCTCGGTCGACATTGCCGAGTTAGGGCTCGGAATCCGCGACATCAGGCTTCAGGCGCTGCCGTCTTCCTCTGCCGAACGCATTCAGCTCAGCGGTTCGGCAAAATCGGGGCAAGGCTATATCCAGCTCGACGGTTTTGTCAGCTTGCAAGGAAGCGGCGAGTTCATGTTGATCGGAACCCATTTTGAAGTCGCCAAGCTACCGGAAGCGCAAATAACGGTTTCACCGGAATTAAAAGCAACCTTTACCGAAACGGAACGGAAAGTGACCGGTAAAATCAATATCCCCAAAGCCATTTTGCAGATGAAGCAACTGCCTGAAAATGCCGTAAAAGTCAGCAAGGATGAAGTCATTCTCGGCGAAGAAGAGGCCGAGCAGGAAGTAGTCGCAGTTATCCCTGTTGATGTCGACATGGACATTGAGCTTGGCAAACAAGTCAATTTTTCCGGGCAAGGGCTGACGACCGACCTGTCCGGCAAATTGAAGCTGACCAACACCGGACAAAAAACGGCCATGTTTGGCAATATCAATATGGACAAGGCGCGTTATAAAAGTTATGGACAGGATCTTACCGTCCGTAAAGGAAAAATCCTTTTTAACGGGCCGGTCGATAAGCCCTGGCTGGACGTGGAAGCCATACGCGTCTCGAATGATAAAACCGTGACTGCTATTCTCCATCTGAGCGGTCCGCTGGATGCCCCGAAAACGCAGCTATCTTCAGAACCCGCGTTGCCGGAAGAAGAAGTGCTGGCCTATTTGATTACCGGCGGGCCGTTAAATCAGGTCAGCCAAGCGGAAGGCGATAGGGTTGCCTCAGCCGCATTATCTTACGGCGCCAGCAAAGCATCCTGGATTGCCGAGAAGTTGGGCATAGGCGAATTTGAGGTTGAACAAGGAAAAACGCTGGAAGATACCATGGCTTCGGTAGGCCAATACCTGACACCTAAATTATACGTGGGCACCAAAGTCGGCTTGTTTAATCAGCAGGTGGTATTGGTATTAAAACGTAAGCTAACCAAGAGCTTTAATGTTGAAACGCAGACCGGCACTTCGCAGAGAATCAAGTTTAATTATGAAAAAGAGACTGATTAAAGCGGTTTCCTGATAGGTAGAACGCTGGACTTGATCCGCGGCGCCGCCGTAATTAGCACGTAGGGTACGCAGCGCGTACCTTTTGGGTATTTTAACGGCGGCACTGTCTGGAAATGGTACGCGCTGCGTACCCTACTAAAGAACCTCATCTTCCTTTAAATCAAGTCACTTCCAACCTCAATTGCTTTTTAACACACTGAAATTGATAGGTAGTGGTACGAGTATTTCCAGTTTCTCGCGCATGTTATAAATTTTTGAGCGGACATATCCGGCGCAGGAAGCTCATTTAATCTCGCTGATACCCAATATAGCGATGAAGGCGATTGCCGGTTCTTTTTTCGCTGGAAAAACTCTACGCATCGTAGGAGACAACATGGCAAAAATTCTCGTTCTTTACTACAGCATGTACGGTCACATCGAAACTATGGCGAAAGCCGTGGCGGAAGGCGTGGAAAGCATCGAAGGCACTGAAGTCGTTATCAAGCGCGTGCCCGATCTGGTGCCTGAGGACGTAGCGCGCAAGTCAGGCGCCAAGCTCGATCAGCCGGCGCCGATCGCGACGGTGGAAGAGCTGCCGGAATACGACGCCATTATCTTCGGCACGCCGACACGCTTTGGCAACATGTGCGCGCAAATGCGCAATTTTCTCGACCGCACCGGCAAGTTGTGGGTGAACGGCAGTTTGATCGGCAAGGTCGGCAGTGTGTTTACCTCCACATCCACGCAACACGGCGGACAGGAAACCACGATCACCTCGTTTCATACTACGCTGCTGCATCACGGCATGATCATTGTCGGCGTTCCGTATTCCTGCCAGGAAATTATGAACATGAATGAAATCACCGGCGGATCTCCGTATGGAGCCAGCACGCTTGCCGGTACCGACAATAGCCGTCAACCGTCGGAGAATGAATTAAAAATCGCCCGTTTCCAGGGAGCGCACGTGGCAAATGTGGCTATCAAGCAATTGGCTTCCCTCCCTATTTTGGACGGATTTTCCTCAACTAAATGAGCGCTTCAACATCCGGATGCCGCTTCAATGGCACGTTGTTGTTATGTGGCCTTGCAGTTACGCCGTCCTTTGCCGCATCGGCGGAAAACCGGATTGCTCCGCTTAACTATTTTTTGCATAGTTACGGCCCGGCTTCAACGCTTACGATGCAATTGGGATGGGTTTTTGCCGGGATTTTGGCGTTAATTTTTATTGTCATCGCCCTACTCCTGGCCGGAGCTGTTTTTCACAAACGCTCCCCGGAAGATCCCCGTTTAATAGGTCGGGAAGATCAAGGCATGCTATGGATTTATATCGGAACCGGTATATCCACCTGTATTTTGTTTGCGATGACTATTTATATGTTGATCACGCTCAACAAGACTGCCAAACCGACGCATGCTCCGGCGCTAACGCTGACGGTCACAGGCTATGATTGGTGGTGGAAAGTGGAGTATGAAGCCGATGATGCTTCGCGCCGCTTTGTGACCGCAAACGAGATCCATATTCCGGTCGGACAGCCGGTCCTGATCAAATTGAAAAGCGCGGATGTTATTCACGCCTTTTGGGTGCCGGTGCTGGCCGGAAAAACGCAAGCGATTCCGGGATTGACCAATCAACAATGGATCGAAGCCGATGCCGAAGGCGTCTATCGGGGCCAATGCACGCAATATTGCGGGCTTCAACATGCTCATATGGGCTTTGAGGTTGTTGCGCAAAGCGAAGCTGAATTCAGGACATGGCAAGACGCCCAGCGTAAAACAGCCGCAACGGTTTTGGCAGGCGATGTTAATACAGGGTGGAAAATTTTTCTCGATCAGTGCGCCGGCTGTCATGCCGTCCGGGGAACCGAAGCTAAAGGCATCCACGGTCCCGATTTGACCCATTTGAGCTCCCGTCGCTTGCTTGCCGGCGGGCTATTAACCAATACCCCGGATCATTTGGTGCAATGGATTACTCATACCCAGGAGCTCAAGCCGGGCGCACGCATGCCCAGCATGGTGCTAACTGCGGCAGAGATCAGCGCGCTGTCAGCATTTTTATCGACCCTTAATTAGGATCGCCGACCATGACCGATGCCGATCAAAATACGCCCGACCTCAGCCTGACCCGCGTACCGGAGATCGGTTCCGCCCCGGTTGGATCAGATGCCGAAAAACATCTTGCCGAACTGTGGGAGTCGGCTCCCGGCTGGCGCGGTTGGTTATCGACGGTTGATCATAAAACCATAGGCATACGCTACCTGGTCACTGCCTTTATTTTTTTGCTGATGGGCGGAGTCGAGGCGCTGATCATGCGTGTGCAGCTCGCGCGGCCGGATCAAACCCTGCTGACGCCGGAACAGTACAACCAGCTGTTCACGATGCACGGCATTACGATGATTTTTTTGTACTCGCTGCCGGTGCTGTCGGGCTTTTCCAATTATTTATGGCCGCTGATGCTGGGTTCGCGGGATATGGCATTCCCGCGTGTTAATGCGCTGTCTTATTGGCTCTTCCTGTTTGCCGGGATCTTTTTATACGCCAGCTTTCCTTTAGGACAAGCGCCTAACGCAGGCTGGTTCAACTACGTGCCGTTTGCGGAACTGAATTACAACACCGGTCCCAATATCGACGTCTACGCGCTCGGCATGGTGTTGCTGGGGATTTCCACGACCGTAGGGTCTATCAATTTCATCGTCACGTTATTTCGGATGCGCGCTCCCGGCATGTCGATCGGCCGCGTGCCGATCCTGGTCTGGGGCACGCTGACCGCATCGGTCGCCAATGTCTTTGCGGTTCCTTCAGTCAGTCTGGCTTTTTTTCTGTTGTGGCTGGATCGGCAAATGGGCACGCATTTTTTCGATGTGCTGAATGGCGGCAAGCCGCTGCTTTGGCAGCACTTGTTCTGGATGTTCGGGCATCCTTGGGTTTATGCGGTCGTGCTTCCGGCCATGGGCATCGTTTCCGATGCACTGCCTACTTTTTGCCGGCGTCCGTTGGTCGGATACTCGGCAGTTGCGCTGTCGACCATGGCAACCATGCTGCTCGGCTTTGGCGTCTGGATACACCATATGTTCGCGACCGGCTTGCCGCCGCTCGCGCTGTCGTTTTTCGGCGCAACCAGCATGGTGATTGCCATCCCCAGCGGCGTTGCCGTGTTCGCATGGATAGCGACTATTTGGCTGGGCCGCCCGGTGTTCAATACGCCGTTCCTGTTTTTCGCCGGATTTGTCATCCTGTTTGTGATCGGCGGATTCTCCGGTGTGATGGTTGCCGCCGTGCCCCTGGATTTGCAGCTGAACGAAACCTATTTCATTGTCGCGCACTTGCATTACGTGTTGCTGGGCATCAATGTGTTTCCGGTGGTCGGCGGCATCTATTACTGGTTTCCCAAATTCTTCGGCCGCATGATGAACGAGACCCTTGGCAAATGGAGTTTTTGGGTCATGTTCATCGGCTTTAACCTGGGCTTTTTCCCGATGCACGTGGCGGGCTTGCTGGGCATGCCGAGGCGCATCTATACCTATGCGCCGCACATGGGTTGGAGCACCGTCAACATGGTCACAACGATCGGGTCGTTCCTTTTTGCTGTCGGTATCTTGATCTTTCTGGTCAACATTCTGGTCAGCTTAAAGCGCGGAGCTTTGGCCACGGCCAATCCCTGGGATGCGCCGACGCTCGAATGGGCAGTGGCCTCGCCGGCGCCTGTTTACAATTTTGCGGTCATTCCGTTTATCGCCAGCCGTCATCCGTTATGGGAAGACCGGCTTGATGAAGGCGCAGGCCGCTCCAGTCTCGACCAGGGTTATTTGCTGATGGAAGGGCGGGAAACCATCGCCACGACGCCGCTTGATGCGATGCCTGACGTTATTCTGAAAATGCCCGACGATTCTTTTACGCCCTTCTTTCTCGGGCTGTTCAGTGCCTTGGCTTTCGTCGGCTTGCTGCTGCATGCGCGGGATTTTACGGTGCTGATGGCTTTGGCTTGCAGTCTGTCGTTGATAGTATGGCTTTGGCCGAGAAAAGCACTGATCCAGCGGGTGCCGGATATGGAATACGATAAAGGCGTCGCTCATGGCTGAGGCAATGCCATTGCAACGACCGCTGCCAGTCGGCAGCGAAAGCAAACACTCCGGCGGTTGGTGGGGCATGCTGGCATTGATTGCCACCGAAGGTTCCTTGTTCGCCTACCTGCTGTTTGCCTATTTTTATCTGGCATCTCAAACCGAACAACACTGGCCGCCTGAGGGCTTGCCTATTCTGTTCATGCCGGGCATAAACACCCTGATATTGCTCGCCAGCAGTGCATGCGTTTGGGCCAGCGAGCGCTGTATTCGGCTCAGGCAGCTGTATTGGGCGCTGGCATCGATGGCGTTGGCGCTTGTTTTAGGTGTGTGTTTCGTTGCTATTCAGCTGAACGAATGGCGCAAACTTACCTACGATATGGCAACGAATCTGTATGGATCGCTGTATTTCACGATCACCGGATTCCACATGCTGCATGTCATTGTAGGGCTGGTCATCCTGTCGGCGCTTTTAGTTTGGATGGCGCTCGGTTATTTTGACCACAGACGCTACGCGGCCGTAACGATTGGCGGGTTGTACTGGCATTTTGTCGATGTGGTCTGGCTGTTTGTATTCACAACTTTTTACCTGCTGCCCTACCTTTACTAGCGCGAATATGAACTTTTCTTCTAACCGCGATTCATCCATTTTCGCTACGGTTCCTCATCACAGCCGGATGAGTAGGGTGCTGCTATGGCTGGGCTTATTCGGCGCACCGTCGGCGTGGACGGCACAGCTACTTTTGAGCGAACCGATTACGGCTTATGCCTGTTATCCCTACCGGGCTCCTCTGCCTGCGCCGATGTGGAACGGGCTGCCTGTCATGCTGACGACAATCAGTGCCGCCTGTTTTGCGGTGGCTCTGTTGTCCGGGTTTGCGGCATGGATATCCTGGCGGCAGTTTGTGCAAGGCCGTGCCGCCAGTGCTGTCGATAATAGAAACCGGTTTTTAGCCAAGTTGAGTGCGGTGTCGAGCTTCATCTTCATTGTTGCGATTGTATTCAACATCTGTGCCGTTCTATTGGTACCGCCGTGCAGTTCATGGTTTTAATCGTCATGCTATTCAGGATCGTCAATAGAACGGTCATTAAAGCTTTAATTCTCATGTGCCCGGCATTTTTGTTGGGTTCGGCTCTGGCGCAGCCTGCCGGCTCCGGTATGAGCCGGGGAGCTTATCTGGCCAGGGTAGGTGATTGCGTAGCCTGCCATACGGCCGGACCGCAATCTCCGATGTTTGCCGGAGGAGTGCCGCTCAATTCCCCTTTCGGCGTCATCTACTCGGCAAACATTACGCCGGACCCGGTCAACGGCATAGGCCGCTACACGTTGTCTGCATTTACCCGCGCCGTCAGGGAGGGAGTCGACAATGACGGCGACCGACTCTATCCGGCCATGCCTTATCCGTCGTTTGCAAAGATGACCGATGAGGATATACGCGCCCTTTATGACTATTTTATGAATGAGGTGCGGCCTGTCGATGACAAGCCGCCCGAAACAAAACTGCCGTTTCCGTTCAATATCCGCTGGAATTTGATGTTCTGGGATGCGCTTTTTGTCGACAACGAGCGCTATAAGCCGCGCAAGGACCGCGATGCGTTATGGAACCGCGGCGCTTATCTGGTGCAGTCCCTGGGCCATTGCAGCACTTGCCATACGCCTCGCGGTATTGCTTTTCAGGAAAAGGCATATACAGAAGAGTCCCCGATGTTTTTAAAAGGAGCTGTGATAGACAATTGGTTTGCATCCAACCTCACAGGAGATATCGCTTCCGGATTGGGACGTTGGTCTGAAGCCGATATCGTCGACTTTTTGGCGACAGGTCACGGGGGACAGATATATGCATTCGGCAGCATGGTCAGCGTCGTTGAAAACAGCACTCAATATTTCCATAAGGATGATCTTAATGCGATCGCGCATTACCTGAAGTCTCTTCCCGCCGGTGATGAAAGAGCCAAGTACCAGCCGGATTTACCTAGCGTTGCAATGGAATTGTCGGCAATGGCAAGCGGTGAAGTCGAACGCCCCGGCGCAGGCCTTTATCAATCTTTTTGCATTAAGTGTCATAAAGAAAGCGGACATGGCGAACCCGGTAAATTTCCGAGGCTTGCCGGAAATTCAAGCGTACTTGCCGAGAACGCGGCTTCGCTGATTCATCTGCTCTTGGAAGGAAGCAAGACCGCGCAAACAAAAAAAGGCCCAAAGCCTCAGGAAATGCCCGTTTTTGCGGAGAAGTTTTCGGACCGGCAAATCGCCGAGGTACTGAGCTTTATTCGGAATAGCTGGGGTAATAAAGCGCCTCCGGTGACTTTGCGCGAGGTGTCGTCATTGCGGCATGCTCTGCAAAAGAAACCGTAACGCAGAGGTCCGGCAAATGCCCGGCCATATCTAATTGCCACTGTTTTTCAGGATTGCATCTGACCAATGCCAATATCAAGGCCAGGCAAAGAAACTTCAAGCTGCGTGTTAGGAATAGTCCGGTAGGCATTTGACAAACTTAGGAATGAGCATGAAACAATTTGAACAACTCGCGGCTAAGTTTTCAGAGGGAGTGCCAAGCGGTAGGGTACGCATCGCGTACCATTTTCCTACGACGTTTGCGCTGGCAGGCGGAGTCTGCACTCCAGCTATTGACAACTTGTTCAAGTTATTTTGTGCATTTTCTTAATAAACTTCGATTGATTATGGCTTAAAAAGTCCGCTGTCAAAATCTTCAATCGCTTGCCGGATTTCATCCTCGGTATTCATGACGTAGGGTCCGTAACCGGCTATCGGTTCATTAATCGGCTCGCCGTTCATGGCCAGCATAGTGCTGTCTTTGAGCGCTGTCAGGGTAACGGTTTTGCCTTTCCGTTCAAAAAACGCCAGTTCGGCATCATTCATGGTTACGGAATTATTGATCTTTACGCTGCCTTGCAACGTAAACAGCATCGTTGTGTAATTCTCGGGAAAATGAAGCTCAACAGTTTGGCCGGACAGCAAGCGCAGGTCCCATAAATTAACCGGGGTATAAGTGTTTGCCGGGCCTTTAACATCTCGATATTCGCCTGCAATTATGCGCATCACGCTGCCTTGCTCGTCCAGCTTGACTGAAGGAATCCGGCTGCTGGCTATGGCTTGATAGTGAGGATCGACCATCTTGTATTTGGCCGGCAGGTTGACCCAAAGCTGGACCGCTTCAAAAATTCCTCCCCGCTGAGTGAATGCGGTGGAATGCATCTCTTCATGCAAAAGGCCTCTGGCCGCCGTCATCCATTGCACATCGCCGGGGCAGAGCCGTCCGCCATTGCCGGTGGTATCAAGATGCTCGACTTCACCTTGATAAACAAGGGTAACGGTTTCAAAGCCCCGATGCGGATGGAAGCCTACGCCTCTGGGTTTCGATGCGGGCGGAAATTCGGTGGGACCGGCATAATCCAGCATCAGAAACGGACTCACTTGGGCATCCGGCGTATTGTAGGAGAACAGCGTGCGCACCGGAAAGCCGTCCCCTACCCAATGAGAATGATCGGCACGGGTGATTCGATGTAATTGTTTCATGGCTTTGTTCCTTTTTCTATGGCGTTTATGTAAGAAAAACTGCCGGAAGAGCCGAATAAGGTAGGCTGACTGCGCTCTTTGATGGCTTGACGATAAGTTAAATAGAGCCATCAAAGAGCGGTTATCACTATTCATGGCGGCGTTACCGCTAACATTTTAATTGTCGCATAAACGGTAGGCATGCCTATCAGCGCGGACCGATAAACAGCCGTTAATGCCTAAACTTGGCCGCTTCTTCGGAGCCTTCGGTGGCGTTGCCTTCGCTATAGGAGTGAGCACCTACACCCGCCAATCTTCCGGCGTCGACTATCAGGTACTCATCGCGGATCGGTCGGCCTTCGAACCAGCATTCCAATACCTCCCGGACACCGGCAGCATAACGGGCCTGTGCGGACAGGCTGGTGCCGGAAATATGCGGCGTCATGCCGTGATGGGGCATGCTGCGCCACGGATGGTCTTCCGGGGCCGGCTGAGGAAACCAGACATCGCCTGCATAACCTGACAGTCGGCCGCTTTCCAATGCACGGACAATCGCGTCGCGGTCGCAGATTTTGCCGCGGGCGGTGTTGACGATATAAGCGCCGCGCTTCATTTTGTCCAGCAAGGCGTCATCGAACATGTGTTCGGTTTCCGGGTGCAACGGGCAATTAATCGTCACCACATCGCAAACCCGCACCATCGATTCAACGCTCGGGTGCCAGATCAGGTTCAACTCCTGCTCGACTTCATTCGGCAAACGGTGGCGGTCGGTGTAGTGAAGCTTAACGTCGAAAGGTTTTAAGCGGCGCAGCACCGCTAGGCCTATGCGTCCTGCGGCGACGGTGCCGACTTCCATGCATTCCAGGTCGTAGGAACGCGCCACGCAGTCGGCAATGTTCCAGCCGCCTTTGACAACCCACTGATAGGAGGGGATGTAGTTGCGTACCAGACTCAGGATCATCATCACCACGTGCTCGGCGACGCTGATGCTGTTGCAGTAGGTAATTTCGGCAACGGTAATGTCGTTATCCATCGCGGCCTGCAAATCGACATGGTCGGAGCCGATGCCTGCGGTCAATGCCAGTTTCAATTTCGGTGCTTTGGCGATGCGCTCCGCAGTCAGGTAGGCAGGCCAGAACGGTTGGGATATGACGATTTCGGCATCGTGCAATTCCTGGTCCAAGCGTGAATTTTCGCCGTCTTTGTCGGAGGTCACTACCAGCGTATGGCCCAGGTTTTCCAGAAAACTGCGTAAACCCAGCTCGCCGGAAACGCTGCCCAGCATCTGGCCGGGTATGAAATCGATTGCTTTGGGCGTAGGGGCGGTTTGCCCGTCGGGATAAGACTTGATCTTGGGTATCGAGTCGAGAGCGTAGGACTGTGGGTAGCCGTCAATCGGATCGTCATAAAGTACGCAAACAATTTTTGCCATTTTCTGCCTCAATGATGGTTTTTATCCTAGCCAACAATTGGCATGGAAATGCCGCTACAGGTTAGAAAAAACAAGGGATTCATACAATATGCAGAAATACCTAGCAGTGCCGGGCGGGTAGGGGATGGGATTTTTAAGGGCCGGTTAAATTATAAGCAGCACCGTAGGGTACGCATCGCGTACGAGACTGTGAAAGTATTCGGTTTAAGAGACTAACCACAGAGAACACAGAGGACACGGAGTTTTTAATAGATTGAATTAATAGGGTTATTTTCTCCGTGTCCTTCGTGTTCTCTGTGGTAAATAACCCTTTCAGCCTGATTTGGATAATACTTTCACACTCTCAATCTTCAAGTGTCCGGTTTTCACTCCGCGTAAACTGTTGCAACGCGTCGAGACTCATGAGCCGAAAGATAACGCAGGAACCAGTCGCAGGCGAGCTTTGCTTCTTCGAACAGGTGAGTCGCGCCGGCAACGATCTCCAGGCGATGCTCAACCGGCTGCTGCTGCTCGGACCCTGGTCGATTAGGCCCCGGCGCGACGTTGTCTTCTCTACCCATGATTAACAACGTAGGCGCTTTAATTTTCGCAAGATGCGGCAGGGCCAAGTCAGGCCGTTTGCCGCGCGAGACTACCGCAGCCATTTTATCGGCGTGAGCGGCTGCGGCGCTCAGCGCTACGGCTGCACAGGTGCTGGCTCCGAACAGCCCTATCGGAAGCGCGGCGATCGCTGTTTGACGGCTGGCCCAGTCAATGACGCCGATCAGTCGGTCGGTCAACAAACCGATATCGAAGCGAAATTCACGGGTGCGTTGATCGATGTCTTCTTCTTCCGGCGTCAACAGATCGAACAGCAATGTGGAAATTCCCGCTTCGTTCAGGATTTGGGCCACAAAACGATTACGCCGGCTAAACCGGCTGCTGCCTCTCGCGTGAGCGAACACGACAAGCCCTTTTGCTTGCTCAGGAATGGCAAGTAGGCCAGTAAGATGGAAGTCCTTATACATGATGCTGACATCGACAGAAGTAAGGGATTTAGGATACATCATCATTCTAAACTCAATGGTCAGGTTGCTTTGGCCAATCTTGCGCACCGGTATGACGTCCAGTAGCGTGTCGATTATCCGAACGACCTCGAATCGCACCGGTATTCAGCCGGGCGGAGCGATGACAATTTCGTCAGTATGCTCTACAACTTTTGTTAACGGCTATTCCGGCAATCACCCGGCTTGCACTAGCTTTCAAAGCTAATCCAAAATGTTGTTCTTGTTCTTACTCCGGGCACTCTTTCTTTAAATTTAAATAAATCATATGCCGATCTATTTTTATAATACATAGATATAAATACTTATATACCACCTGGGCACTCGTTCAAAAACCTACGTTCATGAACGTATGTTTTACCTTGGCCTGATAAAGTAAGCTTCATAAACATGCGGCTTTTCGATCGGCATTACTGCTAATAACGCTAAATTCAATCGCTTGCCGGAGATGGCGAGATGCTCCGGCAGGAGGCAGAAGTGAATTCAGATCAAGACCTTTCATGCCAGTCGAATTCTCGCGCCGGCCAGACGATTACGCTGTTTTTGTGCGGCGATGTGATGACCGGGCGCGGCATCGACCAGATTCTGCCGTATCCCGGCAATCCGCAGATTTATGAACCCTACATGACCTCCGCCAAGAGCTATGTGAAGCTCACGGAACAAGTCAGCGGGCCCATTCCGAGACCGGTTGACTTTGGCTATATCTGGGGCGATGTGCTTGAAGAACTCCGGTGCCAAGGCCCCGACGCCCGCATCATTAACCTTGAGACGGCAGTGACGACCAGTCCGGAATTTTGGCCCTTGAAAGGCATTCATTACCGGATGCAGCCGCGCAATATTCCCTGCATTTTAGCGGCTAAGATCGACTGCTGTGTGCTGGCCAACAATCACGTGCTGGATTGGGGTTATGCCGGGTTGACGGAAACTTTGACCCGTTTGGCCGATGCGAAGCTGAAGACCGCGGGAGCGGGCCGAAATCTTTCCGAAGCCGAAGCGCCGGCGATCATTGAAGTGGCCGGGAAAGGGCGTGTGCTGGTGTTCGGTTTCGGGCACGAAAGCAGCGGCATTCCCAGGCTGTGGGGCGCGGCCAGTAAGGCCGGCGTGAACCTGCTGCCGGATTTATCCGAGCACACAGTCAGCCGAATCGCTGAGCGGATCTCGGCGGTTAAACAACAAGGCGATTGCGTAGTCGCGTCGATACACTGGGGCGGCAACTGGGGTTATCAAATCTTAAGCGAACAAAGGGGATTTGCGCATCGGTTGATTGACCTGGCTCATGTGGATGTGGTGCATGGCCATTCATCGCACCATCCGAAAGGCGTTGAAATGTATCAGGGCAAGCCGATTCTCTACGGTTGCGGCGATTTTCTGAACGATTACGAAGGCATTTCGGGATACGAAGAGTTCCGTGGCGATTTGACGCTGATGTATTTCATGACCTTGGATTTGACGACAGGGCAGCTGGTCAGCTTGAGGATGACGCCGATGCAAATCAAACGCTTTAGGTTGAATTATGCGCATCCTGATGATGTCCGGTGGTTGCAGCACGTCATGGACAGGGAAAGCCGGTTGCTGGGGACGAGGATCGAATTGGCCGACAGCCGTCATTTGGCTTTATCGGTCAGCCATTGAGGATATTGCAATCCGATCGATGTAAAAATCTCCAGCCGTAGGGCGTGCCGTGCGCGCCTTAAATTTTCTGTTATTGGCAATAATTTCACCTTCAGAACCTATGCTGATTCATACGAGACCTTGTTATACATCGTTAACTTCAATTCAAGATCAAGTTTGTTGCTACGCTTCGGATAGCTCTAATCATCAATCTCTATCCGGGAACTTGCAGGAATTCCGACTCTTTAAGTGTGATACCGGACAGACCGGCCAAGCCTATCCGACTAGGATGAATTTTGCGATTTTCTAAACCGCATACATGACTTAAAAAACTGTTAAGAAATATTCAATTCTATCAAGCTCAAGAGGAACCGGTTCCTTAATTGAAGCCCAAGTTGGCTGCCTAACAATCGCATATCTGTATTTCGGGTCGGCTTTTGGTCATGGCGGCTTCCGCTTTTCCAGTCGTGACTACAGCGATCTGAAGACAGCGCGAACCATACAATTAGCGCTGTCTTTATTGAGCGCACCATCGGTTTTTTAATAAAGTTCAATTCATATCCAGAGGAGACTAACAATGGCACTTAATATTTATGAAAATAGGGGTATCTCGATCGATAAACAACATTTAACGTGGCGAGATATGGTTCAGGTTCCTATCAGTAAACTGGATGACGATGCTTTTACTCGGGTCATGGTTATCTTAATGAACGGCATCGAGCTTGAATCGATCCAGTTTTCCAGGGCCTGTGCGCGGATGAATAAGAATCTCCAGCTGCCGCTGGCCCAGTTACGGCGGATTGACCAACACCAGGCCACCCTGATCAATTGGATGATCGGCGCCGACCACTCGCCGCTTGAAACCACGATCGCTTATGAGCAGGTCGCCATCGAAGTCACTGCGGCTGTGGCGCAAACCGAACCGGATCCTTATCTGGCCCAGATTTACCGCTTTGGTCTGTTGGAAGATTTCGATCATATGTACCGCTACTCGGCGTTGCTGGACCGTCTCGAAGGCAAGGATTCGAACAATATCCTGCAAAGTTACACCGACGTGCTGCCGGGCAGGCCGACTATTTACGAGCATCGCGCTCCGGAGGACGATTTGCGGGAATGTTACGATCGACGCAAAGCTCATCATTTGACAAAGATGCATGCGCTAACGATTACCTCAGCAGAACAGCAGACCTGGAATTACTATATGAATATCGGCCCGTTGTTTAGCGACCCGCTGGCCCGGCAACTCTATGCGGAAATTGCCCATATCGAAGAGCAGCATGTGACTCAGTACCAGTGCATCATGGACCCGAGTGAAACATGGCTGGAAAAGTGGCTGCTCCACAAAGCCAACGAAGTTTATAACTACTATGGTTGTGCCCAGCAGGAAAAGAACGCTCGCGTTAGAGCTATCTGGGAGCAGTTTTTGGACTATGAGCTTGGCCAGTTTCATTTTGTGCGCGACATTTTTGAACGCTCCGAAAACCGCGATGCGCAAAGCGTTGTTCCGGCAATGTTGCCTGAACCGATTGCTTTTGAGAGCCAGCGGGATTTCGTCCGTGATGTCTTGCGCAAGGAAGTCAATCTGCGCACCAAAGGCACCTCTTTTGTCGATATATCCGAAGAAAGCGAAGCTTCGAAAATCTATCGCCAACGCTTGAATGCCGACGGGGTTCCATCGGAAATCGTTGCGCTTAATTATATGTGGATGCCGGGAGGCGAGGTTAACAAGCTCCAGCATCCGATGAATGTCAGTCACCTTCAACACTGAGGAGTTTGTTATGAAAGACGCTGCAGAATTTGGTATGAACAAAACACCGACGCAACTTCATCCGGTTATGACCCAGGCAATGATTGAAGGTTATGAAGAATTTCCTCCGCATGCTGAAGACGCCGCATGCGATGCCTTTACGATGCGCAGAAGCTATATTCAAAACGAAGAGCCATTAGGCGGGGTGCCTCTTCCCAGTACGCTTCGCGGCGCTGTCAGCGCAGGGGTACAAGCTATTCAGGGAAACAGCCCGTCGGTATTGATTGATAAGCTTGGCGAGCGCTTGGCTTTTGAGCGTAGCGGTATTCGCTTGTACGATGCACTGATCACAAAATGCAAGTCTGCCAAGCCGGTTTTGGACATCAATACGCTTGAGCAGTTCCGCAATGATGAGGCCGAACATTATTCGCTGGTGAGGGATTGTATTGCTTCCATGGGCGGGGACCCGACTGCACAAACCCCGTGCGCCGATTCTTCGGGAATGGCCGCGATGGGCTTGATGCAGGTTCTTAATGATCCGCGCAGTTCTATTCCGCAATGCGTGGAAGCCATATTAATGGCTGAGCTGGCGGATGCGGCCGCATGGGAATTGCTTATTGAACTGGTGGATGAAGCCGGCCTTAGTGATTATGTCGACAGGTTTCAGTATGCAAAACGCACTGAAGACCATCACATGCAAGTCATCAAGAAATGGCTTCAACAACTGACGCTAAATAATGAGCTTAAAGCTGTGGGTTAAGTGCTTGCTTTTGAAGACGGGAGAAATGGATAAGGAGGGTTTCCAAGACGAGTGTTAAAGCTGCCTTAAATATAGCTTGTTCTTATTTTTAAGTTATTGATTATTAATGGAGCGCCGGAGTACAAACCTGGGTTTGTACTCCAAATTTCTAATGCTCTCTCAGCCTCTGCCGCCCTCTCTTGCGTTTGGCTTTTACATGAAGCAATAAAAAACCGATGTCGTCAGTTCAATTAGCCGAAATGAGGCGATGACGATTTTAAAATTGCGCTTCCAGCAGCTGTACCGCGCGCGCCACTCCGTCGTGGCTTTGCATGGCTTGGCCCGCTTGTCTGGCGTTGTCTTGCATTGACTTTGAATTCAATACGGTCCCGATACCTTTAGCCAAAGCGGCGGCAGTGACTGATGTGGCCGGTAAAGGTCTTCCTGCCAGACCCAGCCATTGCAATTGCCTGGCCCAGAATAATTGCTCGTCCATGAACGGCACCACGACGGACGGACAGCCTGACAGGGTGGCGGCATGGGTTGTGCCCGCGCCGCCATGATGCACGATGGCCGCGCATCGCTTAAACAGCGGCTGATGCGGATGTCTGCCGATGAAATAGACCTGCCCGGTATGGCTGTCGGCAGGGTAACGCGTAGAACTGGTCTGTATAACAGCCCGGCATCCTGCCAAGCTTACTGCTTCCAAAAACAGTTCCATGCTCCAGTCGGGCACGGCCTGTTGCAGGCTGCCGAAAGTCATGTAGACCGGCGCATCGCCTTCATCGAGGAATTCAGCCAGTCTGGGTGGAATGGCCCAATGCCGGTTATCTTCCGTTAAATTCAGGAAGCCGCAGACTTGATGGCAGGGCTGGATATTTTCATAGGACCGGCAAAACCACGGGTCGACGGCTATCAAGTTAAGCTGTTGCGAGGTCAGCAGTTCGGTCAGTACATTAGCGGGCGGCGTTTGACCGGCTTCAAGCCATAAACGGGTCAACGGTTTTTTCAATGCCCAATTGAATACCGCGTCCAGCAGCCGCCAGCTGAGCTTATTGATATGGCTGCCCAAGTCAGGGAAGCTGAAAGGGGCAACGGCAGGATTGGGTATTGCGGCATGGCACAAGGTTACGCTGAAAAAAGGTTTCTGCTGTTGCAGCGCTGCCAGTTTTAGAGGGTATAAGAAATGATGGCCGATCACATAGTCGTTATCCGCGACCAATTGTTGCGCGGCTTGATATAAGGTCTGCTCGTAGGGAAAGAATGCTTCATCAAGCAATGCCCGCAGCCATTGCAAAGGATTCATTCGAAACGAGCGCTGGGCAAAACCCTGCATATCGAAATCAACATGCTCCGGCACTTGCCGGTAGCTTATCCCTAACTGTTCGCAGATTGCGTGATAACTGTGGTTATCGATACTGCTCGCCACCAGCGTTACCGAGTGGCCGGCTCGTTGCAGGCCATCGGCCAATGCCAGCATCGGACGAATGTCGCCGTTAGAGCCCCAGGTTTGTATGCCTATCTTCATGCGTGTTAATCAAATAAAAATAAATTGATAGCTATTTTAATAGCTCAGAGTCAGTTTTGAAGCTTTTCGGAAGCAAGTTTTTAACGACATTATTAAATAATTGGTAAAGCGTTCGATTTGCACTGGCAGCGACTGGTGTTGAGTATGGCTTGCTGCAATCACCTATATTTTATGTGTGATAGCGGACAGACGCGCTATGCATGCCTGTTTAGGATGAGCTATGCGGCGTTATAGCCGCATGTACCAATTAACAGAAACTGTTAGGAATTTTTCTATCCGATCAAACTCAAGAGGAATCGATATGAAGTATTCAATCCCATTACGCTCAAGAGGAACTAGTATGAAATATTTAATGTCTCTGGCCTTAGTATTTGCAATACTCGCACTAAGCCCATACATGGATGCGCTAGCGCAGACTGGAAGCGAAGAAGGAAGTACGGAGTCTGCCGGCAGGACAAGCACTGAAAGCGGTACCCGAAGCCGGGAAGATGTTGGCTCACCAGGCACTGAACGCGACATGCGGGGCAGGACTACTCCCCCTGATACGACAGATACTGAGAGTGGTACTCGAAGCCGGGGGACTACCAGTGATCCCGGTATGACAGGCACTGAACGCGGTACCCGAAAACCAGGATATAACGGAGGTACGGGCACCAAAGGCAAAAGCGGTTCGGGTAATGGCTCCGGTACGAGATCTGGAACCGGATCCGGGACTGGAACCGGTGGCGCCCCCCGTTCTCCGGAGTAAGCCTTTATCCGGCTGACGCAGGATAAAGGTAAAAAGCCTGGCTCTGATTTTAAAAGCACGGCAGAGTCGCCGTTTGAAAAGGCTGGCGGGTTTTTAACAAGCCAAGTGTTGGGAATGGCGGTGCTAACTATGGGCATCCGGGCTTTCCTGTGTTCCTGCAAATCTATGCAGGATGTGTCACATAGAGTGTCGGTCTCGGCACTCTATAACTCAATATTTTGTGGTTAAGGTTTTAGGTCATTGTAATCGCCGGAGCAAAAGTGCTGTCAATCAGTACTCCAATACCGGTTCAGACAGCAGCCGTCCGGCAGACTGCGAACGAGCTGTCATTACCGATAGTTTTCAATTTGTGGTTCATAATGTCTTGCGGTATCTGGCAAGCCTGTGTCTTGATAGAACGGCCTTAGCAACTGTTGCTCATAGTTGTGATCAATCAGGTTTATCTTGTGTTTTATCCTTACGATGAAAATCAAGATCTGGGGATCAAAGAAGGCTACGGCAGCTTAAAAAACATAATCCGCAGAAATCCCTGGCTTAACTGTCAACTTGTAAGCCAATAGCCATGCCGATATGGGTAGTAATGCGTATATTACTGATTTTATTAGTGTGTTATAAATTATCCGCGCGGATATATCATCAAGGGTGTGATTTAGCACTTAAGCTTGGGGATGAGTCGATCATAGTCGAATCCACAGATCGAACTATGTCACGCTGGCTAAGAAGCTGATTCTTAGCATGGGGTGGCTGTCATCGTTAAAAATTATTCACGTAACCATCAACTTTCAGTCTGAAAAAGCAGTTAGTCCACGAAAACCATTTAGTTGCCGGTATTAGCGATACAAAAGGCGGGGAGCTATTTAAACCCATTTTATAGATCATTGTCCTCAAGAGTAGAAACTTTGGGCCAGGTGAAGCTATTGATTTATTGGCTGTGTTTTGGACAAACCGCGGGTTTTAGTTCAAGGATGGATAGCAGAAAAATCGAAAACGATAGAACGCTCTTTGTGGTCTTGATTCCATAATTCAAGCATTGATTTGAAAACTCAAGAGGAGAAACTCATATGAAAATCGATAAAGTATTGGTAGGCGAAGCCTTGGTCGGCGAAGGCAAGGAATTAGCTCATATTGACCTGATTATGGGGCCGCGAGGCAGCTCCGCGGAAATTGCATTTTGCATTACGCTGACTAACCAAAAACGAGGCGATAATTCTTTGTTGGCGCTAGTCGCTCCTAATCTTATGGCCAAGCCTAATACCGTCATGTTCAATAAAGTCGAAATCAAGGACGAGAAACAGGTAAACCAAATGTTCGGTCCGGCGGAACGCGGAGTGGCCAAGGCGGTGGTCGATTGTGTTAAAGAAGGAGTTATACCCATGGAAGAAGCCAACGATGTTTTTATCTGTGTAGGTGTGTTTATACACTGGGATGCCGATGACAACGATAAAATCCAGGATTGGAATTATGAAGCCACCAAGTTGGCGATTCAGCGTGCTGTGGCAGGAGAGCCAACGCCTTCCGAAGTGATTGCTCAGGAAGATGTGAAGCATCATCCGCTCGCAGCGCATGATTAAAGTCTAAGGCTGCCGATCATCAGTTCCATAAGGCAAAGAATTACACGAAAAAACCTGACAATTGGATAGGGGATTCAGTCTTATCTGGCTCAATTGCGGTAATTACCAATACCAATACCAGTACGCTAATCAACCCGTGCGGCAACTGTTCGGCAAAACGTTGAACAATATCATCGGTCAATCAAATAAGGCTTTTTTTGATGAGGCTACGGCAACAAACCTGCGGGAATATGACCGCCGTGTCATTGCGTTGGGCGAGCGTCTCACATTTGTACCGATCAGGTCAGGGTGAAGGACAATGGATGCGGACTGGATGCCGACGAACAACAAAAAATATTAACCCCTTTTTATACGACTAAAGCGGGCAGTGTGGGCATGGGCTTATCGATTGTCGATCGCTGACCGACGCTCATGAAGGGACTTTGGGTTTTAATAGCGAACCTGGAAAAGGCGCCACTTTTTATTTCACGCTACCCATGCAGAAAAAATCTGATGAACGCTAAATTCCGGAATGTTTAATCTATTAGGGAACTTGTAATGCTGAATATTGGTTTTAGGTTTTTCGTTAGCTGAGTGGTTGCGGGTCGTAATGCAGGATTCATCGCACTTACTTCCTGCCCCTGATTAAGCTGATGTCACGCAAGCCACAAAAACTGCGAAGATCCTGAAGGATGATTCAAAACTTCGGGATCTTCGCAGCTTTAGTGGCAATTAAATCTTATCTATTACGTAACTCGGTTATTTCTCTATTTTAATCGCCAGGAATACCGGATTGCCCTGACGCTGTATTAAAACGGCGACTGATTTACCGGCCGGTAGCTTCTTAATGGTTTTCTCAAAATCCTCAGCATTGCGGATGACATCGTTTTGAATGCGTAAGATCACATCGCCACGCTGAATTCCGGCTTCTTTGGCGGTGCCTTTGCCAACATCCTGTACCAACACGCCGTTTTTAGAGATCTGCAAGGTTTCTCTTTGCAGTTCGGTCAAATCGGTGACGCTAATACCCAGCCGATTATGGGCAGGTTTGGGTGCCGGTGCTTTAGCCTCCGCCAATTTATCGACTTCTTCCGGCAAAAGCCCTACTGTAAAATCGATAGTTTTAGTCTCGCCTTGCCGGATAACTTTTAATTTAGCCTTGTTGTTGATAGGCGTGATACCCACCATCGGCGGCAGGTCACCCGAAGCTTCGATGGGTTGGCCATTAAATTCGGTAATAATATCGCCAATCTGCAAACCGGCTTTTTCGGCTGGACTGTTGGGCAACACTTTGGAAACCAATGCGCCTTGCGGTTTTTTCATGCCGAATGATTCAGCCAGTGCCCGCGTTACATCCTGTATCTGGACGCCTAACCAGCCATGTGCCGCTTTGCCGGTAGTTTTTATCTGATCGACGACATTCATCACGACATCCATCGGAATGGCGAATGACAGTCCCATGAAACCGCCGGTGCGGCTGTAAATCTGCGAGTTTATGCCGACGACCTTGCCTTCCATATTGAACAGCGGCCCTCCGGAATTACCCGGATTGATGGCGACGTCCGTCTGAATAAACGGTACATAGTTCCCGCCGGGAAGACTGCGCCCTTTGGCGCTGACGATGCCGGCCGTTACCGACTGCTCAAAACCGAAAGGCGAACCTATTGCCAGTACCCATTCGCCTACCTGTAGTTTATTTGGCTCGCCGATAGTAACAGCCGGCAAATCTTTGGCATCGACTTTTAACAGCGCAACATCGGTACGCGCATCGACGCCGATCACTTTGGCTAACAGTTCCCGGTGGTCGGATAATTTGACGACGATTTCATCGGCATCTTTGACTACATGACTATTGGTTAACACGTAACCATCGGAGGAAATAACAAAACCCGAGCCTAAGGATGTGGTATCGCGTGGCACATACCCGCCCTGATCCTCTAAAAAACGCTTAAAAAACTCTTCCATTTCAGGAGGCATTCCTTCAGGTAGTTGCGGTTCTTCGGCGTTTTCAGCTTCTGGCGGCGCTTTTTGTGTGGTGCTGATGTTGACCACAGCAACGCCGTTGGTTTTTACCATTTCAGTAAAATCCGGTAATTGTGCTAATGCGGCTTGATTAAACAAAACTATCAGGAAAAAACACAACTTAATTTTTTTGAACATAAAACCTCCATTTAATAGCATTAATAAAATTATGTTAAAAATAACAACCAAGGCAAAGATATAGTTTTCCAGAGAAATTCCGGCCTATTTTTAAGGTTGCAACGCTTGTTGGTCTTGATAGTAACAGAGACAAAATATATATGGATAGCGATATAAAAAAAATTGCTATCATATTAAAAAGCTATATTATCCATTAACAACCATTAAGCGTCTTAACACTATAAACTTTATCTTATTTATTCTGCTTACTACCTTTACCTGATGCCTTATTCCCAAAATTACGATGTTCTTATTATTGGCAGCGGCGGTGCGGGCTTAAGCTTGGCGCTTAAGCTGGCGGATCATTCAATGCGTATTGCCGTTCTGTCAAAATTCGCCTTGACGGCAGGTAGTACTTATTATGCGCAAGGTGGCATATCCGCTGTTTTCGGTGCCGATGATTCCATTGAGTCGCATATTGAAGATACGCTGGATGCCGGTGCCGGACTTTGTGATCCGGAAATAGTCAGGTTGACCGTAACGCACGGCAAAAGTTCAATAGATTGGCTAAGGCAGCAGGGGGTTGTTTTTACCGAGGAGCAGACCGAATCCGGGGAAATAAAGCTGCATTTAAACAAGGAAGGCGGTCATTCTCACCGTCGTATTGTGCATACCGCCGATGCTACGGGTAAGGCGGTGTCCTTGTCACTGATTGAACGCGCTCGGAAACATGCCAATATCGAGCTGTTCGAACATTATAATGTGGTGGAGTTAATTACCAGTTCCAAGGACGCGGAAAAACGGATTTTGGGTGCTTATGTTCTGGACTCAAAAAAGCAGCAGGTCAAGACCATGGCGGCTCGTGTCGTGGTTCTGGCAACCGGCGGCGCAAGCAAGGCTTATCTTTACAGTACCAATCCGCAAAGTGCAACCGGCGACGGCATAGCGTTGGCTTGGCGTGCCGGTTGCCGCGTCAGCAATATGGAATTCATGCAATTCCATCCGACCTGCCTTTATCATCCGCATGCACAGTCGTTCCTGATCAGTGAAGCGGTAAGAGGCGAGGGCGGCAAGCTCATTTTGCCGGACGGCTCGCCTTTTATGCATCATTTCGATCCGAGAGAGGAATTGGCGCCTCGGGATATTGTTGCCCGAGCCATCGATCATGAAATGAAAAAGCGCGGTTTAGATTGTGTTTATCTCGATATTAGCCACAAGCCTGAGCAGTTTATACGCGAACACTTTCCTACCATTTACCAGCAATGTCTTGAGTTTGACATAGACATTACCAAGCAGCCTATTCCTGTCGTTCCGGCCGCGCATTATACTTGCGGCGGCGTGTTAACCGACAGTTATGCGCGTACTGACATTCTCAATCTCTATGCGATAGGCGAGGTTGCTTGTACCGGCTTGCATGGCGCAAACCGCATGGCCAGCAACTCGTTATTGGAATGTCTGGTATTTGCTGAACGGGCCAGCGAGGATATTTTGCAGAAATTGCCCGGTATTCTGCCGCCACCGGAAATTCCGGATTGGGATGAATCACAGGTTAGTGATTCCGATGAAGAAGTGGTCGTTTCTCATAACTGGGATGAGTTGCGCCGCTTTATGTGGGACTATGTAGGTATTGTTAGAAGCGATAAGCGCTTAAGTCGGGCAATGAACCGTGTAGAATTGCTTAAAAAAGAAATTGCCGAATATTACAGTAACTTCCGTGTTACCAGCGATTTGCTGGAATTACGCAATCTGGTCATTGCTGCCGAACTTATCATTCGCTGTGCGCAGCTACGCAAAGAAAGCCGTGGTTTGCACTATACGCTCGACTATCCTGAAACCGATAACAGCAAGCCTGCGCAAAATACTGTTTTGACGCCCGGGACGTCAGACCGCCGTTGATGTGCTAAGGGCTTAGCAATGGCTTGATAGCCATTGCCGCGTGCTCACAGTCTATAGCTGACTGTTCAACCCGTCGGCGCAATAAAATCCCGCTGCTTAATCCATCGATATCACGAGAAACATACTCGTTAAGATCGGCGCAGACCCGTTGCATATGCTGCTCAGCCTGCATTAAGGTCTCAGGTTTTTTTGCTTCATCATTTTCCAGCAACATCATGACCTCGCTGGTCATTTGATTTTGCAGCCGGAAAATTTCTTCTACATGATGTTCAAACTCTTCAAGTGACTGGCCGTTTGCACCATATCCACCAAAAAACGGAACAGCACAGCCGGATATTAATACGGCCATAACAGGCGCCGCAAAGCTTCGAAGAACAATCAGACTCTTCACCTTCATCATCTTATCTTTTAAACCACATTTACAAGCCTTATTAATTAACGCTCAATATTACTATAAACTGACTTGATTTGAGTATGAAAAGAACATTATTTAAGCAACATTTCTTTATTTGGCAGCAATAAAACAGCGTTATTTGATTCTTTGTTTTTTTGCATTACTGCACCATTCTGGGTGTATACTTCGTTACCCTTTTATTGAAAAAATCCAACGGATAAGGTGTCAAACTGATGACTGAAAAGACAGCAAGCAAATACCTGCTTAATCTTGAAAAACAATTCGCCGCAGATAATCCGGTATTATTGAAAGCATCAAGAACCTTTCAGGAGCTCGATCAGATTGAATTCGATTTGGGACTTATCGAGATGGATGAAACGACTGCCAGTAAAAATTCATGGTGGCCTATTATCAGTTTGATTGGTGGTAATTCAACGGCCAAAGCCAGGTTTATTAATAATTATCTGGGCTTGGACAATTTGTTGTCGGGTATTCAAACATCCAGCCATAAGTTTACCGTGTTACTGCACAACAATCAGTCTGTTCCGGCGACTCTACCCGGAACAGCGCTGGATGTAGACCACCGGTTCCCGTTTTACCAGATAAGCCGCAAAATCGAGCAGCAGCAACAAGGCGAAGGGGATCGCATTAATTCCTATCTGGAATTAAAGACACTGAATAGCGATCACTTGAAAAGCAAGCTTTTTATCGATGCACCCAATATCAGTGCCGCTCCACCAAATCCGGCCACGTCATTGTTGGTAAAACATACCATTGAGAATTCCGATTTGGCTTTGATTTTTACCGATATCTTTGATTCAACATCGCCGCTGGTTGATGAGGTAATAGAAAGCATTATCCTCCATCAGGACTCCAATAAATTTGTGTATCTGATAGATAGGCCGGCAACAATGCTGAGTTCGACCACAAATAGCGAGATCATCTCTTCATGGCAAAGAAAACTTGCTAGCTTGGGGTTGAATACCGGTCAATTTATTGTCCTATCCAGCCAGGAAGAGAGCGTTACTCCCCAATCTTCGGCGGACTTTACCTTGATAGACCAGCGCATAGCCAATGTCGGGTATAACCGTACTTACCGGGTATTGGATTCACTGGAAAAAAACGTTCGTGAAATTCATAACGTGGTGATTCCGGAGGTGAAAAAAGCTATCGGACAATGGAAAGACCGATCAGCTTTTTCGAGCCTGATTGTCCTTGGCTTTATTGCTACTCTTGCCATTTTTGCTGAAATACAATTCGGCGTTCTGGAGCTCTTAATAGACCCGATTGTCGGGCCGATAGTCATTGTTGTGCTGTTAATTATTATGATGCCTCTGCATATTCTTTTCAGTAAACTCCAGGCGAAAATAACAATAAATCAACTTAACGCGCGACAAAAAGAACTTCATTTAATGGAAAACTTAGCCGGTAATTTCGAAAAAAGTCTGACTTTCAGCCGTATGTTATTACCGATTTCCGAACCCGTCGGCTGGAATAAAAAAACCAAACTTCGGTTGGCTCAGATTTCCAGTAAAACCAAAGAATTGGTTCAGATGCTGAATGACAATTTCAGTACCTATGATGGAAAATCTTCAGCCAGTCTTTCTGATTCGTCGGATTTTTAATAAATAGTATTTTCATGCCCACAGTAATTGGTCACTGCGGTTATAAATAGATTGTAAAACAGACTCTGGGTAACTATGGATGTTTTAAAACAATACTTGCCGCTATGCTGGTTGAAAAATAATCCGCTTGAGCTACCCAGATCAGTCGATTTTTTCAAACAAAATCTGCTGTTTTATTTTGTTATTGAATATTTCTTGCAAGCCAATATGACTGACGACCCGATAGAATCATTTACCGAGGTCGGTTTGGAGACATTGTTAACGCTTATGTTCATAGGCGTTATGTTATTTTTTAACAGAACGTTATACGCCTATGTGCAGGTAACGACAGCGGTCATATTTTGCGGGAATATTGTTGCTGTGTTTATCGTGCCAGTCTTGGTTTGGCTGACCATCAGTGAAGAGCCTTTAAGCTATTACTTTCTGAGCCTGCTTTTATTCTGGGATTACACATTAGTAACCTACATTATCAAGCAAGTTCTATCGATCAATATTTTGGCCAGCATTGTTTTGTCTTTGGTGTACTTTATAGTCACTTATTTTGGCGCGTTTGCGCTGGGACAATTAATATAGCTGCGGTAGACAAGCCGGACCGGTTATTCTAAACACCAACCACAAATTAGTAGGCTCTCGGTCGTTAAAACTGGATGATTTCTTATCAAAGAACTTTGCAGCTTCTATGGCAAACAAGCCTGTGGTAACGAAAATACTTGGCGCCGGCAAAAACCGTTAGATATCCCAAAGCAGGCCGAAGAATAAGGCGCCGCTTATCCAGAGCAAGTGGTTTGAGCCATGCTGGTATCTGCTCAAACCACTTGCTGAACATCGCTGATATTACAAAGAAATCCGGGAAATCCCGACAGCTTTGCGTAACTCTTTTATAAACGGCACACTGACTGCACGCGCTTTTTCAGCGCCTTCCTGCAATTGCTGTTCGATATGTTCCGGTGCCTGTAACAATGCCTCATAACGTTCCCTTGCCGGAGTCAGGTGCTCATTAATGTGCTCAAACAAAACTTGTTTCATTTCGCCCCAGGCGATGCCGTCTGCGTAGCGTTGCCGTACTTCAGCCACTTCTGCCGGGGTCGCAAAAGCCTGGTAAATGCTGAATAAAGTGCAGCCTTCGGGGTCTTTGGGTTCGCCGGGCTCCAAAGAATTGGTTTTAATCTTGTTAATGAGTTTCCTTAGCTTCTTTTCAGGCTCGAATAACGGGATGGTATTGTTATAGCTTTTGCTCATCTTGCGTCCGTCCAGGCCTGCTAATGTTGATGCATGTTCTTCAATAACCGCCTCCGGCAGTACAAAATGTTCGCCGTAAATATGATTAAAGCGCCCAGCCATATCCCTGGCCATTTCAATATGCTGAATCTGATCCTTGCCCACCGGTACTTTATTGGCATTAAACATCAGTATATCGGCCGCCATTAAGATCGGGTAGCTGAACAAGCCCATGGTGATGCCTTTATCGGCATCGCTCTCGCCGCCCTGCTCATTTTCGGCAACCGCCGCTTTATAAGCATGGGCACGATTCATCAAACCTTTTGCCGCAACGCAGGTCAACATCCAGGATAATTCCAAAATTTCAGGGACGTCCGATTGCCGGTAGAAAACGGCATTGGAGGTATCCAGCCCTAAAGCCAGCCATGTTGCAGCAATTTCAAGGCTGGATTGCCTGACTCTATCCGGTTCCTGGCATTTAATCAGCGCATGATAGTCGGCCAGAAAATAAAAAGGCGCAACATTCGCGTCTTTGCTGGCTGCAATAGCCGGTCTGATAGCGCCGACATAATTTCCTAAATGCGGAGTGCCTGTAGTTGTAATGCCGGTTAAAATAATCGCTTTATTCATTAGATAATACTCGGAAGTCTTTTATTTAAGATGTGAAAAATTGTCGTCATATTACATAAATCCAGGCTAATATCCAGCGGAATAGCTCAAAGGGTGGCGCCGTTGCAATTCATGCCCATTATTATGCTTTTTATAGTAAACTTTGCCGTTAAAGCTATGTGGCACGCAATCATTGTAAATTTGACCGGAGAAATAGCATGTTGGAATATGATGAAAAGCGCAATTATATTCGAATGGAAATAGACTGTGACGTTACTTACAGGCTTGCTGATTCATCTGAATTACACCATGGGCGATGTTCATCAATCAGCGGCGCCGGTGTTGCGTTTATTGCCGACCGTGCTTTTGACCCAGGCAAGGCGATGGAAATCAATGTTATTCCCCAGAATACACTGACTCCTTCAATGACAGCTTTTATTGAGGTTATCAGAAGCACTCCGCAAGGCAATGGCAGTTACGAGATCGCCGCCACCATTAAAAGCATAAAAGGGGACTGAAACCTCCACTTATGTCGGCATCCATGTAGCAATCCTCCTTATTTGAATTACCGGAACAGCTTATTTTTTATTATGTATACGATTACCAAAGAGGTGTATTTTTGTTACGGACACCGACTAATGAATCATCCCGGCAAATGCCGCAATCTGCACGGACATAGCGTTAAGGCCTCGATTTCCATAGAACAGGAACAACTCAACGACCAAGGCATGGTCTGCGATTTTTCCGATATCAGAGATTGTGTCGACGCATTTATTGATCAACATCTTGATCATAATTTTCTGCTGCATAAGGACGACCCGATTATTCCTATGCTCACTGCAAATCAGGAGCGTTTTCTTGCTCTCGACGAACATCCCACCGCGGAAGTCCTGAGTAAAATGATCTATCAACATCTGAAACAATCCGGCTTTAACGTTGCCCAGGTGGTGTTATGGGAAACGTCTAGTGCCCACGCCTGCTATCGGGAAAATTGATATCGGTCATGAGTTTTGTAAATCCGGTCAACAAATCAATCTGTCTCGAACAAATCTGCGAATCAAATTACCAAAAATTGTTAAAGTTAATTCCGGACTTAATGGCATTTGAGGAAGCCGCCGTCGGACATGCTCCTCATCAAACCACGCTGCATCTTGAAATCATCGAGCGTACGCCGTATACCATGACTGTCGAGCTTAGCCATTGCTTCAGCAGGAATCAGGACGAATTTCTGGAGCCGGCTGTAAAAATAAGGGTTTACCTGGATGCGCAGTTGGCTGAAGTATTAAGCGATCATGCCCGCGCCGGCGTCGCACAGGTTTTTAGGGATCCTGGATTAAGCCATGAAATCATGAATTACAAATGGCGATTAAATTATTTTCTGCAAAAATGGCTGGATCACTGCTTAAAAAAGAATTACTTGTTCAGCACCCATGCCGGACAAACGGAAGTATTGGTTTAATCCACTCATTATTAAAATTAAAGGCCGGATAAGTTTAGTCCAAGGCAAAAAAGCCTGGATTCCACATCGTTTTGTCTTCTTGTCTTCAGTTTCATTCCTTAAGTCCAGTTAATGCGCAGAAAATCATCCTTATCAAGCCTGCTTAGTTTGTTGTTGGGATTATTCCGCTTAAGTCGTAAGTACCCCGTGTTATTGCTGATGATTGCCGGGCTGAGCTTGGGCGGATATGGCTATGAAGTTAAAATTGCCCGCCCCTCTCTACTTTATCAAGGCGCACCGCAATCCCGTGACGCCAAAGACCTTAACACCTGGTTTCGCATATTACGCAATCATGGCTTTATTCTGGGCTACTCGGATTTGCGCGGTAATCCATTATGGGTCGAATATGCGTTAACCTCTGCGGAAAATACGCCCTCATTGAAACGTCCCAACCGTTTTGAAACCGATTGGCGAAGTATTAACCGCGTCAGTCACGACAGTTATAAAAAAAGCGGTTACGACCGTGGACATATGGCACCCAATTACGCGATGAGCCATCTTTACGGCAGAGAAGGACAGGGGGATAGTTTTTTGATGACCAATGTTACTCCGCAAAAAGCCAAACTCAATCAGCAACTGTGGCAGCATTTGGAGGAAACGGAAATCAAGCATTTTGCCAAGCTGTTCGGCAAAGTTTGGGTAATTACGGGGCCTATTTTTAGCGGTACGGTCGAGCGGTTAAGTTCTGATTGGACAGTGGAAATACCGGATGCCTTTTTCAAAATCTATATTACCGAAGCCATGCCCGGTAAACCGCCTATGGTGCTGGCTTTTTTAGTGCCGCAAACAGTTGATGGTCACGAACCGTTAGCACAATTCGTAACCAGTATCGACAATATAGAAACGCAAACCGGTATTGATTTCTTGGCCGGACTGGATGATCGCACTGAAGCCCAGTTGGAAGCATCTGTCGAGCCTCAGCCGTGGAATCTGCAAGCCGCCAACAAGCTGTTATCACATCATTAGAGCCGGGATTGCATTAACTCCAGCTTCTAACTTTAGGATTACATTCTGCTTGGAAACCCATAAAGAAACTTTTGTTGATCTGGCTCAATTTTTTTATTTCGTACTTTGCTTAAATAGCCACGCGTTGATGCAAATCAATTGTTTTCCTTAATCAATTAGTTGGAGAATTACTATGAGTGAAGCACAAGAAAAAGATAACTTCTGGCCTATCGTAATTGGCGCTGTTTTATCTGTGATCGTTACAGTGGTATTGATTAAAAACAGTGAACATGACAAATATGAATCTACAGCAAAAGCAATTGCTGAAGATCCAGCTAATTCAGCATATAGAAAATAAAGGTTCCTCCTCTTAGCCGGAATTTTCGTTTTACCGTACCCATTGATGCTATTTATGGCTTACTGGGTACGGCAGTTTTGACAAATCCTCACTATTCTGGGCTGTTTAGCGACTAAAAAGTATGGAAGCTAAGCAGCTCTTTTTTATTGGTTATTTTCAATTGTTTGGATTTAACTTCAATCAGTTTCCGCGCTTGCAATAGATGAATAATTCGGCTGACCGTTTCATGCGCTATGCCTAGATAATTTCCTATTTCTTCGCGTGACATGCTCAGGCGAAATTCCATCTCGGAGTAGCCTCGTAATCTCAACCGATCTGAAATATGAAGAATGAAGCAAGCTACGCGCTCTTCAGCAGAGCGACGGCTTAGCATCATCTTCTGTACTTGAGCATCAAATTGATTACAGGATCTTTGCAGCAGCACCTGGCTTAAGCCGGGAGTGTTGATTGCCAATATTTCGATTTTATAGGCCGGCAAATGGCAATAATTCACTGTTTCCAATGCGATGGCGGTACAGTTATGGATTTGCGACGACAAGCCGTCAAATCCAAGTAATTCTCCTGGAAAAATGAAGTCAACTACCAGTTCATTGCCATTTTGATCAAAGCTCAGTAATTTTGCGCTGCCGGAACGCAAGGCAATGATTCCTCTGAATGGACTACCGGCATGATAAATAGTCTCACCTTTTTGACGTATATTGTTCCTATTGACCAGTAACGCGAGCTCACCTATTTCCTCCCGGGGCAGTCCTTTAGGGATGCACAAATTATCCAGATTACAGTTAGTGCAAGTGACTGCTGTTTTGGTTGTCGATGAAGTGGGTAGTGTTGAATTTATCATTATTTTGAAATTGAGAACGAGAGTACTGGATAAAATATTTTGATCAAAAACTTAAGTTTGGACTAAGAAATCCGTAAGCCTTTCCTGGTACTAACTGATTAGAACGAGTTATTGTCTCACTTAAAAGAACATAAAATAAATGGTATTTATTTTATGTTCTGGGTTTGCGGGTCTTTAACCCGAGCAATTTGGGATATTCTATTGATCTATTGATCGCAGATTTCTTACAACTCTAGCATAGGGCGCGCATTTTAAATTAAGGGTAAGCCTTTCTCTGCGGACTATTTTTTTCGTATTGCCGCTTCAATCTGCCGGCATAATGTTTTCAAGATCTTGATGCGGGCAAAGTTTTTGTCATTGGCTTCTATCAGCGTCCAAGGTGCAATCTCAGTGCTGGTGCGATCTCCCATATCGCATACTGCATGTTCATACTCATCCCATTTGCTGCGGTTGCGCCAGTCCTCTTCTGTAATCTTAAAACGTTTAAAGCTGATTCTTTCGCGTTCTTTAAAGCGCTCAAGTTGCTCTTCCTTACTGATCGCAAGCCAGAATTTGACCACGACAATATTATGGCGAGCCAACTGCGCTTCAAAATCATTAATCTCGCTGTAAGCGCGCATCCAATCTGTTTTTGAGCAAAACTCTTCAACACGTTCAACCAATACGCGTCCATACCATGAGCGGTCGAAAATCGTTATCCGTCCACGCCTTGGAATGTGCCGCCAAAAACGCCACAAATAGGGCTGGGCTCGTTCTTCTTCAGTAGGCGCGGCAACGGGAATGATATTGTAGCAACGCGCATCCAGCGCACTGGTGATACGGCGAATCGCGCCGCCTTTGCCAGCGGCATCATTGCCTTCGAACAAGGCTATTACGGTGATATCCTTAAACTTGACTTTGCGAGTCAGCAAAGCAAGTTTGCCCTGATATTTTTCCAGTTCGCTCTTAAATTTTTTCTTGTCGATCTTCTGGTTGAGGTCCAGTGTTCTCAGAATATCAAGTTGATCAATCGACGGTAACGGGGGAGGCGGCGCATGATCCGCCGTTATCTTGATATCGGCATCATCCAAATGCCTGCGTATGGCTTCGAGAATAACTTTACCCACGGTCAAGTTGCGGTAATTTGCATCGTAGCCTTCGACGATAGTCCACGGGGCTTCAGTCGTGCTGGTGTTCCGTATCATACGTTCATGCACGGCGCGCAATTTGTCATATTGTTTGAAGTGCTTCCAATCCCGATGGGTGACACGCCAGCGAGTTTTCGGATTTTCTTCGAGTGTTTCCAGGCGTTTTTTCTGTTTATCTTTGGATAAATGCATCCAGAACTTGAGAATCAGCGCGCCTTCATCGGTCAGCATCCTTTCCAGGCATTTAGCTCGTTCCATGCTTTGATCAAATTCGGATATTTTGATACGGCCAGTCACATGGTTAAGAATCGGCCAGGTATACCAGGAGCCGAGAAACACGCCTATCTTGCCTTTGGGAGGAAGCTCGCGCCAGAAACGCCACATCATGGGGCGATCAAGTTCCTCGTCCGATGGCTTTCCCATGCTGTGCGTTTGGATAAAGCGCGGGTCCATCCATTCATTGAGCAAGTTAACGGTTTCTCCACGGCCTGCACCATCCAGGCCGCCAATTAAAATAATCACCGGGAATTTGGATGATTTGGCCAGATTTATTTGTGCTTCCAGCAGAGCCTCGCGCAACTTAGGTGCTTCGATATCATAGATGGTTTTATCTATTTGATGTCCAAGTTCTGCCGATTCAAACATGATGGCCTCTTTGCAGGTTTACCCGAGATAGAAATACTCGGGTTATAAATAATAAATGTTAGCTCTGTCGGCAATAAAAGCTAAAACTCCGGGTTGCTTTTTTACGGTGATGCCGAGTTTTTGCTCGCTGAGGCGCGGCCGATCATCGCAGCATAACAGGCCCAATCAAAACCGACTTCTATCCGCGATAATATTTCTTCAATCGGGCAAACCCTTTATAATGCATCGATTATACAAGGACAATAGGGCATGTACCCATTCTATGACTAATTTGAATAACGCGCTTTTAACACGGTTGGATCGACTGAATGCCAACGGCCATGAGCAGCTGCTTTGCGGGGGACTTAAAGGAATTGAAAAAGAAAGCCTGCGTATATCCAAAGACGGAATCATTGCTCAAACACCACATCCTAACGCATTAGGATCTGCATTGACGCATCCGTATATCACCACGGATTATTCCGAAGCCCTGATCGAGTTAATTACCCCGCCGTTTGTCGATATCAAAGATACGCTGGACTATTTGCGTAACATACACCAGTTTGTTTATCAGCATCTTGATAATGAGATTTTGCTGAGTGCAAGCATGCCTTGCGGCATTGATGGAGATGGAAGCATTCCCATTGCTGAATACGGTTCTTCCAATATAGGGCGGATGAAACATGTTTACCGGCATGGTTTATGGCATCGTTACGGCAGGACCATGCAGTCCATTGCCGGTATCCATTTTAATTATTCAGTACCTGAAGCTCTTTGGCCTGCCTTACACAAAGAAAAAAATAGCCAGTTAACTCTGGAACAGTTCAAAGACGATGCTTACTTCGGTTTAATCAGGAATTTCCAGCGTATGGGCTGGTTAATTTTATATTTATTTGGCGCATCGCCAGCCATCTGCAAAAACTTCTTCAACAGCCGTCCGGAATTGATGGCGCAATTTGAGGAATTCGATAACGGCACGCTTTATCATCCCTATGCGACTTCGCTGCGCATGAGCGACATCGGCTACAAGAGTAAAAATCAGGCGAACCTGAAAATCGATTACAACTCCATAGATGGTTATGTTAGTAGCTTGAGTGCCGCTATTAACACGCCTTATCCTGAGTATGAAAAAATCGGCACTCTGGTTGACGGCGAATATCGGCAACTGAACAGCAATATTTTGCAGATCGAAAACGAGTTTTACAGCACCATACGGCCTAAGCAAATTGCCCGGTCCGGCGAAAAGCCGACCTTGGCGCTTAAGCTTCGCGGTGTTCGCTACATAGAAATGCGCTCATTGGATCTGGACTTGTTTAATCCTATCGGTATTGATGAAGATAAGGCTCGTTTTATTGAAGCGCTGCTGCTGACTTGTCTGTTGCAGGATAGTCCGAAAACTTCAGATCAGGAACAACAGATTAACAATGCCAACCAATTGGCGGTTGCCAATTTCGGCAGAAAACCGGGGCTGGAGCTTAATAAAAATAACCAAAAAATTCTGTTAAAGGATTGGGCGACTGAAATCCTTGAGTCCATGAAACCGGTGTGTGAGATTCTTGATCAAGACGATGCTGAAAAGCCCTATACTAGTGCGTTGGAAAAACAACGGTTGGTAGTCGAGAATCCTGATTTAACCGCATCCGCCCGAACTTTGGAGCAGATGACTCAGCTTCGGCAGCCGTATGCCCGTTTCGCATTAAATACCTCTGTTGAACACGGGCAATATTTTAAGCGCAATAAACTGGATGAAGACCATGCCCAACAGTTTAATGAGATGGCCGCAGAATCCCATGACAAACAGCAGGAAATCGAGAGTATGGATCAAATGTCCTTTGACGATTACTTGAAGTGTTATTTTTCACAAAGCTGATCTTTAGATTATGAATACTTTTGACATAGAACAACTGCAAGCCGACCTGGCTAATAAAAATCCGCGCGTCATACTGAAAAAAGCGCTGGAACTGTTCGACAACATTGCCATTTCATTCAGCGGTGCCGAGGACGTGGTGCTGATCGATATGGCGGTGGCCATCAGGAAAGACATACAGGTTTTTTCCCTGGATACCGGGCGTTTGCATCCTGAAACCTATCGTTTTATAGAAAAAGTCAGGAAACATTATCAAATCGATATTGAGTTGCTGACGCCCGACCGGGAGGTATTGGATAACTTCGTCAAAAAGAAAGGCCTGTTCAGCTTCTATGAAGAAGGCCATCAAGAATGTTGCGGCATTCGTAAGGTTGAACCGCTAAAACGCAAACTGGCTCATCTGGATGCGTGGATTACCGGTCAGCGCAAAGATCAAAGCCTGGATACCCGGCAAGATATTCCGGAAGTGCAGATCGATACGGCATTCTCTACCGCCGAGCATCAACTGGTTAAGTTCAATCCTTTGCTCAACTGGAGTTCGGCGCAAGTCTGGGATTATATTGAAGCCTATCAGGTGCCTTACAACGAATTGCACGAAAAAGGCTTTATCAGCATCGGCTGCGAACCCTGCACCCGTGCCGTGCTGCCTAATCAGCATGAAAGGGCAGGTCGCTGGTGGTGGGAATCTGGGGCTAAAAAAGAATGCGGACTGCATGCCGGAAACTTGAAAAAGTAATTACAAAAGACTGGGTTGCCGGTCCTTATATGCTCAGCATGGGCTAATCCTTCTTAGCTAAGGAAAGGGCTATCCGCTATTTTGCCGTAACACGGTTAAAATCAGATTTAATTGAACAAGCCCTGTCCGGATCACTGAGTTAATCCTGGTCACACAGGAACAAATCTTCAATCAGCTTCCTTTCTTCTTGCGTCAGTAATACCGGGGAATATTTTTTCTTGGAACGGTCTTGGTCGGACAGCAGATGTTGCCGACGTTCAACTGCACGTCTTTCATCGCTGCGTCTGCTCATGATGCGGCGATCCGATATTGGCCAAGCCAGATACTGGTTTTTTATATTGTCCACCCATTCTGGCGACCCGAATGGGTAAGGAATCTCTCGTCTGTCATCAATGCGTCGAGTCATTACTGTCCTGCGCGATTTGCGTCGATAATCATAGAGGTTCATGTTCGTTTCCTCCCGGCGAATTGGGATTAGTTGTCCAAGATAATGAGTATAAAATTTAATATTATTAGATCTTTAAAAGATTCAGTCTATAAGCGGTTATACCTATAAACATCAAGAAGACTCTGGCTCAAAAACATGGGTCTGGCTGCATGTCTTTCTAAGTCCATGAGCGAGTTTAACTTGAGGTTGGCACGAAGCAACGTGATAGTAATGATAGACCTGATCCGGCATAAGAACCAGGTAAGCCGCGTCTCATCGTGAAAGCAGCAATGTTGAAAAGCCATAGGCGGAGCTGGGTAATTATTGTCCGTCCTCGAACTCTGTTGGCGATGAGAGCGGCATTTGCTCAGTATTAATAATTCTTTCCTGCGGTATGTCGGTTGCAGCTTTTTCTACCCATGCGGTTGTCTCTGATGTGTTCAAATCGGTAACCCAGTCGCGCCAGATTGAGATCAGTACCGCCATGAGCGTAGGTCCTAAAAACAAGCCCAGTAAATCGAAGTTTTCCAGTCCGCCCAAAATGCCGAGCAAGGTCCAGATGAGGCAGCTTGACTGCGCCGCCGATCAATCGGGAACGGACACAATTATCAGCCAGCAAGATAACGATCACGCCGAACACAAACAGTGAGCTTCCCTCGATCATGCGGTCTTCCGCAACCCGCACCCGAACACAGGCGCACAAAATCAGTTTGGCCGCAAACGGAATCATCGCAAAAACACCGGTTAATGCGTCCAGTATGGCCGGATGGCTCAATCCGGCAAATGCATAGCCCATGCCCAGGAGTAAACCTTCGCCCAGGTCGACCGGCACTAGGCCGTTGACAGTGGCACGCACGTCCCCATAGCATGAATGGCATAACGGACACTGGTTTTGCCAAACAGTTTCCGGTTAGTCGCTGAAGCAATCGCCGCGGCCTCCACATCCTTGCGGCTCAGCAATACAGGGCAGAAAAATGCGCCTGCATTTTCTGCATTCATTACCTCCATGCAACTTAGCAATTGCCGAAGCTCAAATAAAGAAGAACCCGCCTGTGGAAAACCCTGAGTGTGTAGGCCGGGCCACGCGATTGCTTACGCTGCTGATTTTCCAGTTATCTGGCGCCCTTCAAGTAGCGCGGTAATCAGCACATAAAGCAGCAGTAACGCGCTGGCTAATAGCCACGGCTGCCAGTCGAGAATCAGCGATAAGTGTCGGTGCGCAAAATACAAGCCTAAACCTAGTCCGATATAACCGATGATGCGCCTAATGGCGTAATTCACCGGATAATATTTTTTTCCCAACAGATACGAAACGATAGCCATACTGCCGTAACAGACCAGGGTTGCCCACGCCGAACCGACATAACCGAACAGCGGTATCCACCAGACATTGAGAGCGATAGTCAGCGCCGCTCCGGCTAGAGATACCGCGGCGCCCATTAAAGTGCGGTCGGTCAATTTATACCAGATGGACAGGTTGACATAAATACCCAGACACAGATTAGCCAGCAACAGAATCGGCACGACTTCAAGGCCGGCGCGGAACTCGTCGCCGACAAAATATTGAAAGAAATCGATAAATAAGGTTACCAGCAGGAAGATGAAGACGCAGAAAATGACAAAAAACTTGAGCACCACCGCATAAACTTGGCGGGCATCGCTTTTACCCGCGTAAGCGAAGAAAAACGGCTCGGCGGCATAGCGAAAAGCTTGAATGAACAATGACATCAAAATCGATAGTTTGTAACAGGCGCTGTAAATCCCCAACATTTTCATATTGGTCAGGTTATCGTAGGGCAGCAGGTACTTTAGCAGGACGCGGTCGAGCATTTCATTGATAATCCCTGCGAAACCGATGACCACCATCGGCAACGAATAGCGCACCATGCGGCCGAATAATGCCCGGTCAAATCCCCAGGCCAGACCGGATAACTGCGGTGCCAGCAACAAAAACTTAAAGCCGCTGGCTATTAAATTGGCGATAAAAATATAACCTACGCCGACAGCAGGGTTGTAGATCGGCGCTATCCACGATCCGGGGTTTTCTGCGTAGGCTTTGGGGCAATAGACAATGAAAAACAAGCTGAGCAGCACGGTTACCAGTATCTCGGTTATCTTGATGCCGGCGAACCGGAGCGCCTTGTTTTCCGCCCGTAGCCGGGCAAACGGAATGGCGGCAATAGCATCCAGAATTAAGATCATGCTAAACCACAACACATATTCAGGATGATTGGCGTAGTTTAGCGCTGTCGAAAGCTGTCTGTTAATCACCATTATCAATGCAAAAAAGCCCAGATTGACCAGCACTACGAACATGAGCGCTGTGGAGTAAGCAATGTCGCGCCCCGGTTGTTCCTTGTCGCGAAACCGGAAATAGCCGGTTTCGAATCCGAACAGCAGCAGCACGGAAAAGAATCCGGCATAGGCATAAAATTCCGAAACTACGCCGTATTCCGCCGCTGTGAAGTAATAAGTGTATAGCGGTACCAGCAGATAGTTGAGGAAACGGCCGAAAATACTGCTGAGGCCGTAGACTGCAGTCTGAGATGCAAGTTTTTTTATAATACTCATGGGCAAAATAATTTATGTACCGGGTAAGGAGCGCGTTTATGCCCGTGCATCAAGCCGATTGATGTTGAGTTGTAATGGCGACTGAATTTCCTGCAACAGCTTCGTTACATTGGTTTAGTCTATATTCCGTGTATAAAACCACATTTGATAAATACTGAGCAGGATTTGCATTCCCATCGAAAGCCCCATTAATGCACCGCTGGCCACAACAATATAGGCGAACGAAGGAATGGATTTGGTAATAAACCAGGACAGGACATCCAATAGCATCGCCACAAAAGGAATGGCAACAGCCACTCTTTTGACAACGACATTGATGTCGCAAAGTAGAAAAATCTTGCCGATAAAAAATAAAATAAACGCAATGCCGAATAAATGGATATGAGACACCCTGATTAAGCGCGGATAAGATACGCCGCCGCTATGAGCTACTTCAGATACGCCGGTATAATTGGTTAAATCGGGTAGGGAAGGATTGATAGCCGGTGTATGGCACTTAATGCAATCGCGGTTTAATATAAAGGCAATTTTTTGGTCATAATCCGGTTCATCGGCACCGTCTTGTATCCATTTTAAAATGACTTCCTTATCGTTTTTATAGGTCAAATTAGGTTCCATGATGCCCACAATAGCAGAGCCTAAACGAGTCTGATCGTTTGAACCATGATAATTGATGATGACATCGTCAATAGACAAGCCTGCGACGCCGTCATGACCCTGATGAGTGTAATATAGGTTGCTCAAGGCAACGAGATAGCCGAGTCCTATGGTTAACAAGAATACGGTGTTTAAAATTCGTTCACTGACGGATATATCGCGAAAGCGGGTATAAGATTCGGACATGATGGTTTAGAGCTATGAACAGTATGGTAAGAGTTGATTTCAGGATAAATAACGTCCGATAATTGCACTAATTGTAGCGTTGTAATTATTTGATGTAAAAAGTTTAATCATGAGTAAGAGGAATAGATTGCCAAAGCAACAAGCTTCCTTTCAATTACCATTGTTGTTCATGAGTGGGTATAATTGGCTGCACATAATGTTGGTCATTTAGACGGGTTTTAATTCCAGACTTGTACTCTCGGCATCGCTATGCTGCTCCCCATTGCCGAGGACCGGATATGTTGTGAGTATAGACAGATTTAGTGCTCGCCATATTAGCCGTTGTGGAGTCTGGAAATTCCAACTAAATAAAGAGATGTAATTATTTTGATATTAATACTGAAGGCAGAATGCTTGAGTTGCCCCGTTAGCAAAGAATCGGGGATTCTTTTTGAGGCTAATGTCCGGTAATGAAAATGCATAAACAAGCGCTTTCACGGTTATTGCTGCTTTATATTTTGGGCGGATGTGTCGTGGTCGGGATAGCGGTCACCACGCTGGTCAAAAGAGAGGTACAGACTTCCAAATATCAGGCGCGTTACTTATCCGAAATAAGCAAGCAGCTGAGTTCCGAGCTCAAGCCGGGGCATAGTTCGACAATACGTTATCCTGATCACGGCCCTTATGACCAACGCTTGGGCTACACGTTGCTGTCGGACGAGATTGCACGCCTTGAAAAGTCAGGTTATAGCGTTACCACGCAGGCATCTATCTCACCAATGATGACCCGACTGGTCGATGATTATGGCTTGTTCCCGATTTATCAGGAAAAAACCCGAACCGGGCTCCGCATTATTGACCAAGCCGATCAAACTATCTTTAGCACTGTTTACCCCACCTACGGTTATCCCGATTTTAATGCCATCCCGCCGCTGGTGTTGAACACCTTGCTGTTTATAGAAAACCGGGAACTGCTAGACGAAAATCACAGAAATGTTAACCCCGCGGTGGAATGGGACCGTTTGGGCTTTGCCGCCTTGCAAATGATGGCGCGAAAACTGGGGGCAGATATTAACGTCCCTGGCGGCAGCACTTTGGCCACTCAATTGGAAAAGTATCGGCATTCTCCGGATGGCTATACCGAGTCAATGGTCGAAAAGCTTCGTCAAATGGCCAGTGCATCGATACGTGCTTATTTGCTGGGTCCGGATACGCGGGCAATGAGACGGCAAATAGCCCTTACTTATTTAAACTCGATGCCGCTTGCGGCAACGGCAAAACTAGGCGAAGTGCATGGTTTGGGAGATGGGCTATTCGCTTGGTTCGGTGCCGATTTTAAGACCGTTAATCAACTACTCAGTTCGATTGCGAAGGAGGGCGGCAGTGTCGCAACCGGCAAAGGAGTGATCGGATCGAGGGCGGGCAGTTCAATTGAGCGGGTTACTCCGCAACAGGCTTTAGCTTACCGGCAGGTGTTGAGTATCCTGTTGTCGCAAAGACGGCCGTCCTATCTTTTAGGGCCCGGTTATGACGCGCTGCAAAAGCTTACCGACAGTTATTTACGTATTTTGGCGGAACAGGGCGTTATTTCGGCGTCGTTGCGGGATGCCGCCTTGCAGGTTTCTACAGTTCGGCATCCTAAATCGGATCAAGTGCCGGTCAAGTTTATGGCCGAACAAAAAACCCAGAACGTGTTGCGCACCCGTCTTGCCCGGACGCTGGGCGTAAAATCCAACTATGAGCTGGATCGCCTGGATTTAACCGTTAAAACCACGCTTGATTACCGTACCCAGCAGGCAGTCACTCACGCATTGCGCGAACTGAGCAATCCGGACAAAGCCCGCGCCGCTGGCATACTAGGTTTCAGGATGCTCAACGAGGATATTGATCTTGCGCCGATAGTTTATAGCTTGATGCTGTTCGAGCGTGGCGAAAAGGGCAATCTGCTGCGGATACAGACCGATAATTATGAACAGCCGCTCGATATTAACGAAGGCATACGGCTTGATCTGGGCTCAACCGCCAAGCTGCGCACGATGGTGCATTACCTGGAACTTGTAACCGAGATTTACCAGCAATATAAAAACTTGACGGTGCAGGAGCTGAACCGGATTGAATTGCACCCGCGTGATTATTTGTCGGCATGGGTTATCGATCAGTTACGTGCAAACCGGCAAATAAATCTGGAGAGTTTGCTTAATCAGGCGCTGGACCGGCGTTATTCGGCCAGCCCTTACGAAGGATTTTATACGGGGGGAGGCGTGCATACTTTCAGCAACTTCACCCCGGATGAAAACTCCAAAATCATGTCGGTGCGGGATGCGTTGCGCGATTCGGTGAATCTGGTGTTCATTCGTTTAATGCGCGAACTGGTTTACCATCATCTTTACAAACCGGAAGGCATCGCAAGATGGCTGGAAATTCCTGATGACCCGAGGCGCATGGAATATCTGAGACGTTTTGCCGACAAGGAAGGCCTGGTTTATTTAAGACGCTTCTACGACAAGTATCACGGTAAGCCGACCGATGAAATCATGGAGTTACTTACGCAAAGGGTTTACGCCAAGCCGTCACGTTTGACCATGCTTTATCAGGCAGTCTACCCGGACGCAGACACTCATGCGTTGAGCACTTATCTGAATGCCCACTTGTCGGCCACTGTCTTGGATACCGAGGACATTGAGCAGCTTCACCAGAAATATTCACCTGCAAATTTCGATCTGCAGGATCAGGGCTATATCACCAAAGTTCATCCCCTAGAATTATGGCTGGTCAGTTATCTGGTTCAGCATCCTAATGCTACACGGGCTGAAGTGATCGACGCCAGTACCGAGCAGCGGCAGAATGTCTACCGGTGGTTGTTTAAAAGCAGCAGAAAGAATGCCCAACAGCGGCGCATTATGACTTTGCTGGAGGATGAGGCGTTTAAGCAAATTCATACCGCATGGGATCGATTGGGTTATCCGTTCGGATCGTTAACGCCTTCTTATGCGACCTCTATCGGCGCGTCGGGCGACCGTCCTGCGGCATTAGCCGAACTAATGGGTATATTACGCAATGACGGCTTACGATTGCCGATAGTCCGGTTTGACAGCTTGCACTACGCCAAAGCAACGCCTTATGAAACAGTGCTGGACAAATTGCCTGAGCAAGGCCAGCAGGTGCTTGCTCCCGAAGTGGCTAAAGCGGCGCGCGGTGCATTGATCGGGGTAGTCGAGGCGGGCACGGCAGGGCGCCTTCGAGGCATATATAAAAGCGCCGACGGCAAGCCGTTGTCAGTGGGGGGGAAAACCGGAACCGGAGATCATCGTCGGGAAATATGGGGCGCTGGAGGGCGGTTGATTGATTCGGTATTCATTAGCCGGGCTGCGGTCTTTACGTTTTTTCTGGGAGATCGGTTTTTCGGTGTCATTACCGCTTATGTGGCAGGACCGGATGCCGAGCGTTATCACTTCACCAGTTCATTGCCGGTGCAAATAATCAAGTTTCTGGAGCCTACTTTGGCACCGTTGGTGAATAAAACGCCGGAAGGTAAGGCTTCAGGTATTTTTGCAAATCTGCAAACTGTAAAGCGACAGGCAGGGAATGATGATCCGACTGTCGTATCATCGCCTTAGTGCATAAATATCCACAAGGAAGGCATCTGAGATAAGATAAATTCTATCGGGTTAAGTCAAATTAGCTATAACAATGATGGCGGTACGGTTAAACCCAACAATCAGAACAGGAATCGATCCATACGACCGGCAATGGTGGTTAAATGCTTTTCCACCTCTTCAGAGCGCTTGTCGATTTGCTCGATGCGCTTATCTATCATCTCAAAACCCGGGATCATCAACTCGCGTTGATGTGGGGCTCCTCTTCAACACGAGAACAATGCGCTCACGAATATCTAGAGCAATTAGTTGTTACTCAAGGTCAAGCCTATTGTTAGATTATCAGCGCAAGTAATTACCAAGTTCCCCGGCCACGTCCTTATTCAGAAGATCTGCGGCAGAGTGTGGTGAATGCCGTTGAAAGCGGACACGGTTTGAGCTTTCGATTTCCGCCATTGATAAGTTTATTCGCCAACGAATGGGCCACCGCTATAAAAAACCGTTTTCGCTAGTGAACAGAAGCGCGAGGATGTTGCCGCCGTGCGTGAGCGATGGCAAATCTGGCAAAACCACTGTGATGTCTCCAACCTGGTTTTTCTGGATGAAACCGGGTTGTCTACCGACATGATCGGCTGTTATGGTTGTGTTTTAAGCCCCGTTGCATACCAGTAAGTGTTGGGCGAGATATCATCTTCCAACAACACTTTATACTCTTTACTTTCCAAAATTCGGTTTGTCGTGGAACAAAAGTATTGTAGGAGCGGCTAATTTTGATGCGCTATAAGTATTAACCAGCGCATTAAAAAACTGCCCCCGGTTTGCCAAGGGCGATTTAGTTAGGGTTTGCCACGTGGGCGCGAACAGCGAGCGTCCATATGGCTAATCAACATTTGTTGGGATGCCAAAATTCGACAACCCAACCCACATAGCTAGGGACTCATGGTACAAACACTGCTGTTTGATTTTGTAACGGTAACAGCTTTATTAGCAGAAACCGCGTAACTTTGTGAGCAGGTATCGCCTCCACTAAGCGTTACCGCAACGGTATAGGTCCCTGCTATCAAGCCCGAGCAAGAGCCGCCGTTACAAGTACTGGATGTAACAGACCCACTACCATTGGCTGCTGCCACAGTAATTGAGTAGGTTGGGATCACGGTGCAAGACTGGTTAGTGTAAGTGCCAGACAAAACGCCATTATTACAATAACGGGTTTCACTACTGCAAGTGCTTGGTGAAAGCACGCTGGATGCCAGATATGCAGACACGGATCCGCCACTCGTAACACTTGTTGACCAAGGGGTTGTACAGACAGGGCCAGTACACGTTGGGAACGCTATGATCGCCGTGGTTGCAGTTGGTGATGCCACAGCCACGCTGGCTGTTACAGTTGTCGGCGAGCCGCTGCACGTGCCTGTTGCGGTCAATGAGCCGGTCCATGCGTTGTTTACCGTGCATGTCATACCCACACAAGTTGCGCCTGTTCCGCTGACACTAACGCCCGAAACGGATCCTGTACCGGTTGTTGTGGTCGATATAGTTATATCGCGAGTAGATTGGGCGGCGCAAGCGCCATAATTGCCGCTGCCACTCAAGATACCGTTCGTGCAAGTACGGGTATGGGAAGAGCAGGTATATCCAAAGGGTACAGATGCAGTGTCATACGCAGTTACACTGTTTCCATTCGTAACTGCATCTCCCCAGGGAGCCGTACAGTTAGCCGTTGCCGCAATACTGCAAGTTTCATTGGTGTAACTGCCGGACAAAGTACCCGTCGTACAGGTGCGGGTTTCAGCATCATGGCAAGTATTAGGCGAAACAGCAACATTGCCGAAAGGCTCGGCTTCGCTCAGATAAGCGGTTACACTGCTTCCGTTGGTGATAGTAGCTCCCCACGGCGCAGTACAATCATTGGATGGAGTGGCGGATGCCGCAAAATTTGGCGTCCAAGTGCAGGTGCTCGCGTCCGTTTTTGTACATGACGCGAATACCGCAGGGCTAAGAGTCGGATATTGATTGCTGCCGCCTTTAATATCTATGCTCGTAGTTCCGGATGGTACGGCGCACGCATAAGCAGTGGCATCGGCTCCAGAGCTGTTATTGTTAAGGTAACAGTTTCCCAGATCCGGAATGATCAATTTTAAGTTGGTTCTGCTTCCTGTTACATTTCCGGTAAGTGTTTTAGCTGTTCCGGCAGCACCGGCATAGCTTGTTTCCGCTAAAACTGTGTTATCTACACCTTCATTTAGTGTTTTAAAAATTTCTCTGGGCGCCAGCTGTAAAGGGGAATAACCCGTATAAGGAGTGGCGGCTTTCAGGTTGCATATTTGGTTGGCAGTAGCGCCAGTGCCTCTTGAGACAACCAAAAAATTATGGTTGGTATAGGAATGGTTAATACCTTCTGATTTTTGATCGTTAATCGAGCCATTGCGTTTTATTCTTCGTCCGGAATAAAAGCGTTTAGTCACGGAGTACAGATAAGCTTCATTTAGGACCGCGCCGCCGCTGGCCGCCAACAAGGGGCTGCTTGCCGGATCCACGGTATCCTCAAGAAAACAGACCTGCTCCCTGTCGCCGCCTTGGTCATCGACGCCCAGTAACCCCACATCGCCGTACTCGCCGCCAGGGCCGACTTTCTTGGCGAGAATCTGAGCATCGGTGACGCCGTATGTGCAGCCATTGACATTGGGGTCGGTTGCATCGCAATTTCCCGCATAAACACATTCATAAGGCATGGTTCGGTATTGGCTGGTGCCTGATGTATGAATATTCGTCACCGGCCCGTTATAGCAAGCACTAACCGAGCTTGACGTCCAGGCAACCCTAATGTTGGTGAAACCGTTTGAGCTTGTTGAATGGACGGTGCCTTTAATGCGGTGAACCACGCCGCCAAAGTGGTTCTGGACATGTGTGCATTTATTATCGTCGCCGCAGAGAAAAACCGCAATGACGCCCTCTTCTATAGAGCTTAATGTGCTATGGGTAGCGGTGTAATAATGCGACTCGGGAGCCACCTGGTATATTGTTATCGTTTGACCGCCCGCACCGGGAGTAGTTACCTGTACCCTATCATCGACGCCAGCGCTGCCGGTTGTTGCAGGAACAAGGTCGATTATTTCCATGCCTGTTCCAATTACATTTTCGGATGCCGCGTCTTCTGAAGCATTTTGCCTGGGGCTTGCCACCGACGAAGTGCCACCGCTGCCATTTGACGCTGCATACATCGATGCTTTTGCTGGATCATTCCAGGCAAGTTCGGTTACGACATTGACTATCTCGTCTGTATCGGTAGAGTCTCCATCGCCGTTTCCGTCCCAGCCTACTTGCACAGATATGTTTTTTCTATCGGGAGCGCCTGCTGCAAACGGTGTGACATCGGTAATCGTCCAGGTTCTGGTGAAACTGGCATTGATGCCTACCGGGCTATCGGTACCTGAAGCAAGGGCGGTATAACCCGTAGAGGTCACGTTGTTTCTCAACGACTCCAGCTTTTGTTCTGCAAGCACCAAAGCCTCTGAGCGCGTCTTGCTCTCCCCGCTGCTGGAAATAAATGTACCTTGTAAAGAAGCGACCGCAAGCAAGCCTACGGCAACTACAAAGGTGGTGATTAACACCTCAATCAGGCCAATGCCTTTTTGGGGATTTATTATTGAATGATTCATAGCCAAAGCCTTCTATATAAGCAAAAATTATGGAGATTACCAATCACGCCATGAACCTCCAATCACGGTAGTTAAGCCGATCATTGGATTGATTGTGCCTGACTCAATACTTTGCCAGAAAACCAGACTTATGGTGCCGGTACCACTAACAATAGGAGCGGTTGCTGGCAATTCTGTAGCCAGGTTGGTTCCTTCTACAACATTAGTACCTATAACCTGGGGTGTGCCATTTATCGTGTATTTGCCTGTGACGTACAGTACACCGTATATGGTAGCGCCACCACCAATGGTAAAATCGCCATTAATTATCACTATGGCTGGTGCAGTAATACTGCCGATAGCGCCACCGTTCATTGATTGATTCCCTTCAACCCAAATAAGCCCTGATTTGACCGGGGTAGTAATGGCATCGCTGATAGAGGTATAGGATTGGCCGGCAGCGGCAGCCATGGCTTTCAGTTGCTCACGCGAATCGACATTAAAGAAATTTTTAAAAAAATCCAAACTGATCAAAGTGCCTAAAGAAGGGTCTTTATCAATAATATCCAGGCCATTGCCTAGATTTCTGTTTGAAACCAGTTGGGTGTTATTGTCACCGTCTGTATCCAATAATTGGGCCTGGGTTAGTGTTCCCGCCGCAGGATTTTTAATATACGTTTCCATCGCCGATGAACTGCCGATAGAAACATCATCACCCGACCATATAGTGGTATTGGTGTACCGGTTAATAATTTTGGCGTTTCCTGTTAGTGCAACATTGCCCTGAGCAACCAGAGGCTGTTTAGGGCCGTCATTTTTCAGTAAATTTAAAGTGCCAACGCATTGGCTGATGGTTCGGCTCGCTAAACCGTCATCACTCAAGCCCGTGGCTGTGATCAGCCCTTTTTTCATGCTTGGAGCCGTTCCAGTCGGTATGCACCGGGTGCCCACAGCATTGTTAAAGGTCAGCGTTGCGGTAGTTGTTTGATTGCTGTCGGCTGATGTCAGGTTAGGCACTGCAACACGATCAACAATACAGTCATGGCCATTGGCGGTATCGGGAGTACAGCCAGCGATAGCGGTTCCATTTGCATTAATGACTTGATCGAATCCGCCGTTATCAAAATAAGAAACTCCGTAATCCATCGCATAATTAGCAGCCGCAACTGCCTGAGCCGTTCTGTAGTTATCAGCGGCGGTTTGGGTTTCAACCAAAACCGTTTTTGAGGTTGTCAGTGTCACCAAAGTTATACCGAGCAATATCATTACGGCGGTGAACAAGGTGGCCGCGCCACGCTGGCTGTTTAAATCCGGCTGTATTATTGTTTTCATCATCGAGCCACTTAAAGTTGAATAACTACTGGATAAAAATACGATCGTTTCTTACTTTTACGGTGCCGTTGAGTGTCTTTGTGACGGTTGAGTCATTAACTAGTTGCCCAGACAAAACAATATCAATCTGACGGGATTCAACAGCCTTATTTCCTGTAGCTAGGTTTGCCGCCGCAACTGCCGCACACGGTGTGTTATAGGAAAGGGCGGTTGTAACATTCAAGCATTGATAGGTCGTAGTAAATGTTAATGCGGTAATGTTGACACTCTCTTCGACAGTAAGAGTGCTCCACGTATTATCTGCATTTGCACAATCCGCCGTTGTTGATCCTGTAAGCCGCATCCTGATAGCTCCTTCAGTAAGCTGAAAGCCATAATGTTCATCGGAATCAACTAGTCTGTTGGAGTCATGATTTACACCGCCAGTTGCTCCACTACCCCCATCATAAGTGTATAAAATACATCCTGCGGTTGGGGTTTGTATGTTGGCAGTACCTGTTGTAAACGGATTGGTCGAACTGTCGGAGCCATCAACCGCCCCTCCCCAATAACCTGCTCTTCTAATATCATTGACCATCAATAACATTACTGACTCAAGGTCATAATTCAGTCTTGCAGAGTTAATAGTATCCGTACTGCCTTTAATGGTGCTGACATAGATGGTTATGGCGGCTGCTACAATAACTAAGCCAATCAAAAGGGCAATCATGATTTCTATAAGTGTATAGCCTTTTTGTTTTTTCATTGTTTTGTCTCAAAAAGTTAACAGGCGGGGTAGCTAGAGATACCGGTTTTTCCGGAAACTGTAGGCGTACAGACTCTGACTCGTCCGACAGCGCTGAAAACGACTCTTGCAGCATATTTGCTCGTACTGAAAGTGACGCCATTGCCGCCGATAGTGCCCCGTCTAAAAATAAAAGTGCCGTTATTAACACCATCACTGGGGGTATCCATATTGACAATAGAGCTAAAATTATTTCCTGATATTGTCTTGACTGCGCATGAGTCAACTGTTGTGCATGTACAGTTGGCTCCGACATTTAAACCATAGCACCATCCGCCTGCATTTCCGGGTGACCTTGAAACGTGAATGTCTTGGCTGCGTTTTATTGCTTCGGTACGCGCAAATTGCATGTCGGATTTTAATCCTTCAACAACCTCTTTCAGGCGATTACGCTCAAGCATATCTTGATAAGAAGGTATGGCTATTCCCGCGAGAATACCCATTATGGCAACGACTATTATTAGCTCTAGCAAAGTAAAACCGGCGTTTTTATGTTTATTCATGTTTTTCTACCTTCTAGTGCCCTTTACACTCTTTAGGGTGTGCGGGTATTTGTATTGTTAGATTATAGATTAGTATGTTTTAAGATTTGTTAGCTGGTCTACGTTTTGCTTATTTAATTTAAGCATTTTTCGAGTCATCTTGGATAATTACTATTTATGCTATATTTGCTTCAATAAAATAACTTTAACCAAGGCGAAACAATGTACACATTTAAAAGATTTTCCGGTTTTACTTTAATAGAATTAATGATTGTAGTGGCTATTATCGGAATTTTGGCTGGGATTGCTTATCCTGCTTATACGGATTATGTACTACGAGCCAAACGCGCGGACGGCAAAGCGGGCTTATTAGACTTGCAGTTGGCACAAGAGAAATATCGGGCAAATTGCCCCCAGTATGCCGATGGTATTCATGCCACGGCACGCACTTGCGCTTCGGGAGGTACGCATAATCTGGTTTCCGGCACTTCTTCGCCGAACGGGAAATATACGCTGGCGATAACCGCCGGTACGGCAACAACTTACACGCTTACTGCCGCGCCGAATTTTACCGATGCTAAATGCAATGTTTTTGGCATCAATCAAGCGGGAACAAAAACCGTGACGGGTACCGATACGGCTGCAAATTGCTGGGGTAAATAGTCTCACAGTTCCTTAAATATAAAGCTTATAGCCATTAAGTTACGAGACAATGGTTGGCAGCATTTGTCTAGGTTTAAGTTTTTACCGCTGACAATTACCGCAAAATACCGATGAGCGATTAGCTATTCTGATTTCTGTTAACGATTGATTGCAGTCGAAACACGGCAATCCCGCCCGGCCATAAACTCTAAGCTGTTGCTGAAAGTAGCCGGGCTTTCCGGCTTCATTAACAAAATCTCTCAGCGTTGTGCCCCCTTGCTGGATGGCTTGTTGCAAAACCACACGGATACATTCAGCCAGTTTTTGGTATCGCTTCAAAGAAATTTTACCCGCTTGGCGCGTAGGCTGTATGCCTGCCATAAACAAGGCTTCATTGGCATAAATGTTCCCAACCCCTACAACAATATGACTGTCCATAATGAATGACTTTACCGGTATTTTGCGGTTTCTGGACAGCGAGTAGAGTAGCTCGCCGTTGAAACCGGACAACAGCGGCTCCGGGCCTAAATTTTTGAGTAATTGATGTTCGGCAGCGGGTTCGGTTGTCCACATCACCGCGCCAAACCGGCGTGGATCATTAAAACGCAGTACCGTTTCATTAGTAAAAATAAAATCAATATGGTCGTGTTTACCGACGGTTTGACCTGGAGACATAATCCGCAAATTGCCAGACATGCCCAAATGCAAGAGCACTGTGCCGGAAGCCGTGGAAAACAGCAGGTACTTCGCTCTTCTGGTGACTGATTGAATACTGAGCCCTGTCAAAACTTGATTCAGTATTTCAGGCACAGGCCAACGCAGTTGTGGTTGACGAATGATGACCTGTTTAACAATTTGTCCTTCAATATACGGCGCAATGCCTCGGCAGGTAGTTTCAACTTCGGGTAGTTCTGGCATAAGGGGCTTTTTAATCAGGACTGCGGTTGGATTTGTGTAGTGAAGTTTATCATGAAGGTTTTAGGAGGTCTCATCAGCCTTCCAAGCGTCAAAGATATATCGATTGAGATCACATTTTTATAAAATATTTTAAATAGGCGATGTAAGTAATTGTTTTTCATGTGCCGATGTCTTTAAATAAGCTTTGTAAGTTATTAAAGTGTATTATAATTAGTCTGCATTTAGCTGAAAGTTAGTTTTTCATGCTTTTTTAAAAATATCCGCTTAGTTCGCTATATAGCTGAAGCGCCACTAAGTTTTTTCACAATATTCATTTTTTACAAGAACGATATGAGCAGTATTTGGGTGATTGGCAATCATGTGAAGGTTCAGGGTATGTCTAATAATTTTAAGATACTTTCTTATAACTTTATTTTTGGCGGCAGTGTTGAAATGATTTTGGAGTCGGCTGAAGGCTATAGATTCTTTCTAAAACGTAGGAAATCGCAAATCTCCAATATTAAAGATGAGTACGATTTTGACGCCGGATCTAACGGTAGGAATTACAGTTATTAGTGCTTTTGGAGGGATTTTATTGAACTGTACAAGCAAGTAATTAGTAACAGATAAAAAATCCTGCAAAATTTTTCAATTGAGTCTGGCTCCGTAATTCTCTATCTTTCATCGAATTTTAATCAAACCACCAGGTTTCCTTTCATCTTGACACTGTAATCTATACGCAATCGTAGCGATTTGTACATAACACTGGTCGCGATGGCTTTAACCATGAACGATTTACCGTTCATCATTAAATACAGTCAGAATACGGTTTAGGCAATATCGGATGAATTTATAGTAATAATCTTGATTAAGGAAAGAAATATGAAAAAAGTAATAAAGCTATCAACTATTGCCCTGATTCTAAGCCTGGTTACGGCTTGCGCTTCTACTTCAGATGTGGAAAATTTACAGTCGCAAGTTGATGGCTTGGGCTCTTCTGTTAAGCAAGCATCGGCAGATGCAGCCAACGCAAAAACTACAGCAGATGATGCTGCTGCAAAGGCCGAAGCCGCAGAAGCCGCAGCCAATCGGGCTGCTCAATTATCTCAAGACGCCAATAGCAAATTGGATAATAAATTCAAAAGATCAATGATGAAATAAATCATTGTGACTTTAGGGCAAGTAAATAGCTTGGCGGGAGAAACTGTCAGGCTATTTTTAGCTTATTTACCGAGCTGTAAGGGGGCGTAAATACACGACAGTGCGAATCCTCTCCATCTAAAATGCCATGACGTAGCCAATGGCTCTCAATTTACGCATCTGCGTCTGATAAAGGTAGGAAACGCGGGTGTCCTAATAAATCAGAAGCCATGGATAAACGACGATAATTGTCATGAATAGCGCGCTCTGTAATTGGGGGCATTTCGTTTTCATCCAAAGAACAGTTTTTTCTGAGTCCATATAGGAACCTGTGGCATCAACAGCTTTTATCTGAAATGTTTTTAAACTCATGTGATTGCCTGTAGCACCTGAGTGTTAATGACATCGCTCGCCCGTGCTTGAAATTCATGCATAAATCTCTCACCCAGATGGCATGATCGAGCACTCAACCGACAAATATAGAAGTTCTAGCCGCCCGGAGCGACTTACCCAAAGCCAGGAAGAGACTTTGACGCGCTGTATTCGACTATAATACAACCATTCGATCCCGCAACACGCGATCGGCTATATTCACGCTCTTGCAGAATTGTCGTAAAACAACCGGAATTATCTAGTAAGCGCGTTTATAATCCAGGGCGGGAATTGTTTTTCCCAACTCAAAACCTTATGAAAAGTACGTAGGAGCAGCCGCACGATGACTGTCGAACTCTTGATTAACCTTGCGGTGCAGGTCCTTGGAACCGGGGCCGCATTCTTTCTAGCCTATCGGTCCTTCCAGAAACGCCGGATTCAATTAGGCGCTGAGCCGACGCTTCCCCAATATTTTATTCGCAGAAGCACCTACTGGATAGGAACCGTATCGTATTGCACATTTATGGCAGCACTTTACTGGATACTGACTTGGCAGTGGTTGCCCTTGGAACCGCTTGTCACGCACGTTGTAAGGAACCTCCGCTCTGGAGAATTGGTAAATCTTTTAAATGGCTTGGACGGAAATACGATCATACCTTTGATTGCCGCCGGGCTATTTCTTTTTGCCATTGCCTGGGAAAGCGAGTTTAACCCCTTACTGATATTGCGGGACAGCATCCATGACGCTTTTGCGATTCCGACCAAGGCGGTAGAGGTCTATAACGCATTAGTTACATCGAGATTATCGGCGGTCGACGATAATCTAAAAACACAAATCAACAACCGCCTGCTGGTGCCGAGCATCGATCCCGGTGATTTCGAAAAATCCAGCACCACGGTTGAGTATAAATGGGCTCATAATTGCCTTCTTTTTGACCAGATACAAAATTACGCCAACCAATCGTCCTTTCGGCGTTTCTTTAACGAACCGTCCCTGAAGTGGGGGGAAATCTGTATCTCCTACAATGCGATGTCAGAAAAAGTTGCCGTCTGGAAAGAAGCTGAACCGCACTACACCAAGACGGTAAAATTGATAAAAGAACTGGACCATCTCACCGGTCTGCTCTGTCGCTTACTGGCTTCTCTGGTCGTGTTCGGGAGTGCAAGCGAGCATGAAATATGGTCAACCGTGAAGCGGCTCGGCGGTAATATCAATGAAGCCCGCCTGAAACACACCTACAAATATATTCTGGTTTTTACGGCCGCTACCGCCATTGGGGTCATGTTGGGACGGGAAATTTCGGTTTCGCTGCACAATGCTTTCTTATTTCCCGATAAACCGCTAGCGCACTTTGATTACGCTACGCTTCGGTGGACCGCCTATGCCATTTCGATTTATGTCCTTCCGATAGCGCTGGTCTTTATTTCAAGAACGCTCACCTTCAGGCGCCAACAGGAGCAATCCGAACGATACTATGGATTCTATTTGGCAATGATGATAATGGGTTTCATCGTTAGCACCACCGCATCAGCGCTTATTCTCGAATTAACTTATTATAAAGATAACTTCAATTTTCTGGAAAGTTTCATGCAACATATGCGCTGGGGAATCTTGCCGGCGCTCGTGTGCGGTTTTGTGGCATATCGTATGGACACGCCAGTAAGCGAATCGGAAGATCTAGGTAAGCTCATTATGGCCGCTACGCTACGTTTTCTTGGCTGGGGATCGGTCGCCGTCATTATTATGCTTTACGCTACCGACGATTTGACCATTCAGGAGTCGAATCTGCGATTCACCCTGGTCGGCACGGCTTTCTTTGTGGTCGGGCTCTTGGGAGCGGCTGCTCGTTTCAAAACGGTGAGGCAGGATGCTTAGCTGCCCCCGTGAATAATAAAAAAGGCCTTCGATTGCTCGTAAGGCCTTGATATTATTGGTGGGACGTCAGGGATTCGAACCCTGGACCCATGGATTAAGAGTCCACTGCTCTACCAACTGAGCTAACATCCCAATTGTTTATTTAACAACTTTGATAATTTTAAAGGATTTCCTAACTAAATCCAAGGACAAAATGCCCGAGTTTTATTTATAGCGAAAGCTTTTTACTTTATTTTACCCAGTGCCATAGATAATTCCTGGCTGAATTCACTAAGGATTTTGCTGAGCGCTTTGACCGTAGACGGGTAAGAAGCATCATTTAATGGGCGTTCAATTTTGGTTCGGCCGTTGCTGACCAGAGTATGGTCTTTTTCATTCATTATCGCCCAGCTGGCTTCAAAGTTTACGCTCTGCTCCGGGCGGGTGTCGAATCTGATGACGTCTATTATGATGCGATAATCGACTGCTCCGTAAGCACTCCAGGGGTAAGCACGGATCAGGTCATTGGTTTGCAGCATTGCCAGATTATGGGTCAATACCTGTGCAATATTGTCTTTCAATGGAGATGCCCATTGATGAAATTCGGCGATTGTTACGCTGTTATCCGGCAGTCGGGTGACAATTTGCTTGCGCTCAAGCATTGTCGGGATGGTTATCGGGCCTACGCCGATCTGGCGTTTCTTTTCTGTTGCTGTTAAGGATGGCTGCGGCTCGCTCATCGGTTCCAGCACATAAAAATTGGTAGGTGACGTCGACATGCATCCTGAAAGCAGGGTATAGACCGATAATAATATTAACCATTTTGAGAGTTGCTTTTCCATAATTACTGCTCTTTTTTGCCGCGAATTAATGAGTTGGGGTTTTGTTCCAGGTAATCGGTCAGTTGCTTGACCGAGCTTGCCGCCTGGGTAAGTTCTTGTAGCAGCCGATCCAGTTCATAGTGAGAGGTAGAGCCGGGTTCCAGAATACTCAATACTTGATGGGCTGAACTCATGGTTTTGTTGGTAGTATCCAGTGTGCCTTGCGCAGTAGTCAGCATCCCGGTTGCCGCTTTTGATGTGCTTTGTAATGACTGTAAAGTTCTATTGGCTTCGGTCGTCAAGTCTTCCAGAGGCAGTTTGGCCACTTTATCCATGATGATGTTGGCGGAATGGGTAAACTGATCCAATGAGCTGGCGGTGGTCGGGAACTCGGGATAAACGCTTTGATTGTCGCTTAATACAATTTTGCTTTTCGGATGAAAATCAAGATCGACCAGCAGTTGTCCGGTCAGCAGGCTGCCGGTTTGTAATTGGGCGCGCAGGCCTTTATTGATCAACCGCGTCATAATGTCTTTATCGCTGATGTGGTTATCGTTATTGATTTCCTGAATGCGATCCGGTTCCAATTCTACGGTTACCGGAATGTGAATTTCAGCGGTCTTCTTGTCCAGTTCCAGATTGATGTCGGTGACCCTGCCAATAGGAATGCCGCGTAATTGTACCGGCGCGCCTACGGTCAATCCGCGTACCGAGCCGTTAAAATACATGACGTATTTCAAGGTGTTTTGATAAACAATCTGGGTCGACTGTTCATAAGTATCGTACAGCTGAAATGTGGTGTTCTCGGGCTGAACATCTTCAATCGTGTCTTCAGCAGAGGCGCGGAAGGCAATGCCGCCGCTTAATAAGGAAATTAACGGTCCGGTTCTGACTTTAAAGCCGTCGGCGCTGGCGGATAAATCGACGCCGCTGTCTATCCAGAAACGAGTGTTTTTCCTGATGAACTGGTCGTAGGGTTTGTTGATGAAAACGGTCAGGCGTATGGCATTGGCTTCATCGGATAACTTGTGACTAAGAACCTCACCGACGGTTATGCCATGAAAATTGATCGGTGTTCCCGGCCTCATGGAGCCCAGATTATTGGTTTCCAGAATAAAGTGCGTGCCTTCGGCATCGTTTTTTAACAACGGTGGGGTCGTCAGTCCGACGAAGTGCTTTTCTTCGGGGCCGTCACCGGGTTTGATGGCTATATAAGGCCCGGAAAGCAATGTGCCCAGTCCTGAAATTCCACCCAAGCCCACTTGAGGCCGCACTACCCAGAAGTTGGTATTTTGGTTCAAATAGCCGGCCGCAGAGCTGTTCATTTGTGCGGTAATCTGAATGGCTTTTAGATCGTCGCTGATGGAAATAGCGGTAACTTTGCCGATTTCCACATTCAGGTATTTGATTTTGGTTTTGTCCACTTCCAGACCTTCTGCGGTAGGGAAGCTGATGGTGATAACAGGACCTTTTTCACTATAGGACTTGGCGATTAACCAGCCGCTGACCAGCAAGGCGATCAAGGGTAAAAGCCACACCAACGGCAATTCGGATTTTTTATTGATGGTCACTTCCGACACATCGGGATCGATAAAATCATTCATTTTAATACTGATTATCCCATATTAAACGTGGATCGAAATTTTTGGCGGCAAACATGGTCAATACAACAACGGCAGCAAATGCCGTAGCCGCCGGTCCTGCGATAACCTGCGCCACACCGCCCATATCAACCAAAGACACAAGAATTGAAATCATAAAAATATCCAACATTGACCAACGGCCTACGAAAGCGATAATACGATACATGATAGTCCATTTCCTGGCGTGGTCTTGCCAGCGGTAATGAACGTTGAGCAACAATAGACCGAGTCCCAGAAGTTTTAACAAGGGTACCAAAATACTGGCGATCAAAACCAGCAGGGCTATAGGCACCATGCCACTGTTAATCAACGCAATAATGCCGCCGATAATAGTGTGCGGTTCGCCGACACCCAAACGGGTAACGGTCATGATCGGGAAAATATTGGCCGGAATATATAGACAGAATGCACTCAGCAATAATGCCGCGGTGCGTTGCAGGCTATTGGACAGTCGCGGATGTAACTGCCCCTCGCATAATGGGCAAAGTCTGTTCTGTTCTGACTTTCTTGATAGGCAGCCGCAATCATGGCAGCGGATAAAGCCCTGAGCCAGGGCGCTCTTTTTGGAGTTCATTTTCTTAATTGGCCGATTTTTTGCCAGAACAGAGTCTTGTCCAGGCTGGTTGCCAGCATACCGGTTATGATTAACAAAGCAACAAACGCATAAAGCCCGAAACCGAACTTAAGTTCAGACGAGGAGGCAAGTTTAACGCAGGCGACAATAATTCCCAGCATATAAACTTCCAGCATCGCCCATTCATCCATGTGTTGCAGCCAGCGCATCCAATGCGCCAGATGCCGGTTCGGTTTATTACAATAAAGATGAGCGCTGATCAGCAAGGACAAAATAATGTTCAGTAGCGGAAACAAAATGCTGGATAAAAATACCAGTATCGCAACGCCCCATAGTTGTTCTTCAAATAACGCAACCACGCCCGACCATAACGTACCGTCCTTGTCGCCGCCCAGCATTTTGATGCCGACCAACGGCATCAGATTAGCCGGAAAAATCAAGATCAATCCGGCAATAGACAGCGCAAAAGTACGTTCGATGCTTTGCTTGCGAGGACGCTGCATCAGGTATCCGCAACGGGGGCAGTGCGCCTTGTCGCCGACCATTGGCGTGGCAGGGTTGAGCAGTAAATCGCACTCGGGGCAGGCGGTAAAATCTGTTGAGTTCATGTTTTTGGATAATGTTCAGAAGCGGTAGCTATTATCCTCGTCAATACCTTGGTTGTCATTTTTAGCAAATCTAATGATGTAACACAGTCCTTAGAGATTAGATGCAAGGTGTGGAAACAAAGCATAGGACTAAGTTGGTCTTATATTTTACTTGAATGGTGCAAGTATTGCTTGGACAGTGTTGTATGGATCAACGCATAGGTTGCCATGATAGCTGGAATAACACACTCAAACGTGCTATGCACCAGTGTTGGTGAAGTTAGGCGGAGCAAAATATTCTCACCTTTTCACGTTTTAATACGGCTAGAGATTTTGGATTACTTCATCATATTATCAATAATCCAAAGCTTAAATATTGAGCGGTAAGAAGTCGTTGACCGAACTGCAAAATTTTTGCGCATCCTGCTCAATCACAATAAAACCAACAATTTCCATTACCCAGTTGCAATAGCTCAGAACAGTCGATAAAGTTCTATCAATTATTTCAATTTGATTCCATGTATTCGCCAGGAGGTACACACATGAAAATCCGTTTTTACGGTCTGGGTTTGTTAGCCGCATTATTTAGTCTTTCGGTATCGGCGGCTGACCTTAGTCGGTCGACAGTAGAACAGAGGCTGGCTAAAGCCGATAAAAGTCATCCCGCACAGTTACGCCGCAAAGACCTCAGGAATGTGGATTTGTCCGGTCTGGATTTTAGAAATGCGGACCTTTGGGGTTCGGATTTGCGTAGCGCCAATTTAAGCCATAGCGATTTGTCCGGATTGAACCTGGATTTGACCGTGATGACCAAAATTAACCTATCCGGCGCCAACTTGTCCAATACCAGCATTTTCGGCGTGCATATGGTCGGAGCCAACTTAAGCAATGCGAACCTCACCGGCAGCCGGTTTATTGCCAATCTGGATCGCTCTAACCTGAGTCATGCCGATTTGTCTCATGCCAATTGGGGCGTCGATATGAAAAATCAGCCTATGGGCTTGATGCGGGTCACCTTGAATAACGCTGATTTATCGGAAGCCAACTTGTCCGATGCCAACCTGAACCGCGCATTGATGCGTCACGCCAATCTTACCAAGAGTGTGCTGAAAAACACGGTACTGTATGGGGTTGATCTTTCCGGTGCCAATTTGACTGATGCCGACTTGTCGGGTGCGGATTTATCGGAAAGCAAATTGGAAGATGCGGATTTTACGGGGGCCAATTTGGCAGGCACCCGGTTTGGCAGCATTAAGGATAAATCGGTTTTGAAGGGCTTGATTTCCAGCAAGAATCTTGAAGCGGCTATTTTTAATTGATCGGTCATCAAAAGTAGAACGCAGAAGGCACGGATTTAAGCGGTTTTGTATTTATCGATAAACTAAATCCATGCCACCTTTACCTTGGGCATCTATGTTCAATTAAGGATAGCGGCTGTAGGGCGTGCTGAGCGCGCCTTAGTCGCTAAGGCTCGAATCATGGTGTTCCACAACCGGTCTATCATTGTGCTGTTTGTTCTTATGCTGCACACGCAACAGCTCAGCAAAATTCTCGGCCGGCACCGGCTTACTGACAAGGTAGCCTTGATAAGCATCACAACCTTTTTTCCGCAAAAACGCTAACTGCTCTTGCGTTTCTACGCCTTCTGCCAGGACTTTAAAACCCAACGTGTGGCCCATCGCAATGATAGTGGCGGTGATCTCCATGTCATCTTGAAGATGCGGAATATCGTCGATAAAGCTTTTGTCGATTTTCAGCACGTCTACCGGAAAGCGTTTCAGATAGGCCAGCGACGAATAGCCGGTGCCAAAGTCGTCGATCGCAAGGCGGATGCCTTGAGTGCGAAGATTATTGAGCACTTCCACCGCTTTGTCCTGATTTTTCATTAATCCGCTTTCGGTCAATTCCAATTTCAGTTGCCCGGCCGGAAAACCGGTGTCGGCGAGCGCTGATTCGACCAGCGCATTAATATCGCAACGGCGGAATTGTTGCGGTGATACATTGACCGCCAGAGTTAGCGGTAAAAAACCCGTCGATATTCAGAGTATCGCGGCTCACCAGCAATAACGATGGAAGGGAACTGTTTAGCTTGTTAAGCAGCGACGAAGTGTTTGGCTTAAATTATGAGGCCCGGATTCAACCGACATATCCGGTCGGGACAGTCGCAGCTAGCGGCTCCAAGTCGGGCGTGTCTTCATGGTTCCTGACAACTGTTCGAGTTTTAAAAATAGGCTGAAGCGACCTTGGCTGCACGACGATGTTGTTGAATACACCTCCGTCGTATCGGTCTCCCTCAGCCATTTTTCACTAGGAGCCTGTCGGACTTAGCGAATCGATACTAAAATAATTCCACTGAACACAGAAAAAATGTCATTTAATGACATTTAAAAACCACTTTCATTAATATTTAGCCATTAATTAACTCTAAAAT
>Ga0208116_1000008_pt1 | contig 223533 bp, 192 predicted proteins | sample LakWasMeta9_HOW4_2_FD_183859 | JGI IMG/M metagenome (GOLD analysis project Ga0208116, IMG submission 183859) | Freshwater sediment methanotrophic microbial communities from Lake Washington under simulated oxygen tension - Sediment Metagenome... | ecosystem: Environmental > Aquatic > Freshwater... | reverse complement strand
ATGGGATGAATGGGCGACTGATACAGGTGAACTGGGGCCGATTTATGGTGCGCAATGGCGGGCGTGGCGCGGTGAAGACGGTCACGTTATCGACCAAGTAGCCGAACTCATTGCAGGTATAAAAGCCAATCCCAACAGCCGCCGCCACATTATCAACGCATGGCACGTCAGCTACCTGCCCGATGAGCGCAAAACCGCCGCTGAGAATATCGCCGCAGGTAAAATGGCACTTGCGCCCTGTCACGTCATGTATCAATTCTGGGTCGCCAACGGCAAACTCAGTTGTATGCTCACCCAACGCTCCGCCGATTGTTTTCTGGGTGTACCGTACAACATGGCATCACTGGCTTTTTTAACCCACATCGTCGCCCAACAATGCGACTTGGAGGTAGGCGACATAGTCCATAGCTTCGGTGATTTACACCTGTACAACAATCACTTAGAACAAGCTCAACTACAACTGTCCCGCACACCACGCGCCCTGCCAACCTTGGTGTTAAAACGCAAACCTGAGTCTATTTTTGACTACCAGTTTGACGATTTTGAGATAGTTGGTTATGAGCCGCATCCTGCCATCGCCGCCGCGATTTCAATTTAAAAGAGTAGTACGGAGTGCAAACCTAGGTTTGCACTCCAACATTTAAATGCCTCGGTATCCTGAGGTAATCGGATACCGTCTATCGCGTCCAAACGCTCTGCTGGTGATACGAATACAGGGCGGCGATTGACGGCGTTTGTATTCATTTCTATCCACCAGACTAATCGCTCTTGCCACATCTGCGCGTTTAAAACCTGCGGCAATAATCTCCTCGGCGGATTGATCCTGCTCCACATAACGCTCTAAAATCGGGTCTAAAATCTCATAAGGCGGCAGTGAATCAGCATCGACTTGATCGGGTGCAAGTTCAGCGGATGGCGGACGGGTGATGACGCGCTCAGGAATCACGGCAGATAAGCTGTTGCGATACTTGGCAAGAGCATACACCAGCAATTTAGGCACATCTTTAATCGGCGCAAAACCGCCCGCCATATCGCCGTATAAAGTCGCATAACCCACGCTCATTTCGCTTTTATTGCCTGTCGTCAGTAGCAACCTGCCCTGCTTATTGGACATTGCCATTAAAATCACGCCACGACAACGGGCTTGGATATTTTCTTCGGTAGTGTCTTTTTTTGTGCCTGCAAAAATATCAGCCAACATTCCTGTAAACGCAGTCACAGCGGGTTCAATAGGTACGATGTGATAATGCACCCCCATTGCATCGGCTTGTAATACGGCATCTTCATTGCTCATGTCTTGCGTGTAGCGCGACGGCATCAACACCGCTTCCACTTTATCCGCACCTAGCGCGTCCACTGCCAACGCCAATACCAACGCCGAATCAATACCACCTGATAAGCCTAAAATCGCGCCCGAAAAACCGTTTTTACGCACATAATCTTTAACGCCCAGCACTAAGGCTTGATACACGCCTGCGGTTTCTTGGTATTGCGGCGCACAATGACTGGGAACAGGCAGCCCATCCTGAAATTCAATAATACTGAGTTGCTCTTGAAATTCGGCGGCTCTAAAGACAATCTCGCCGTCAGTATCAGCGACAAACGATGCACCATCAAAAATCAGCTCATCCTGTCCGCCGATTTGATTGACGTACACCAGCGGGATTTGTGCGGCTTTGATTTGCGTGCAAATAACCGCTTCGCGTTGATCGACTTTACCTGCATTGAATGGCGAGGCATTCAGCGTCAGTAATAATTCCGCACCTGCCTGTTTGGTAGCGGCAATAATGCCGCCTTGCCAGACATCTTCGCAGATAGTTAAGCCGATAAACGTGCCGTTAAATTCAAACACGCATGGTTGTGTGCCTTCGGTAAAATAACGCTGTTCGTCAAATACGCCGTAATTGGGCAGGGCTTGTTTGCGATAGCTTGCCAGTATTACGCCTTGATGCAGGACGACCGCGCTGTTGTACAGGTATTCGCCGTCGTGTTCAGGAAAACCTACCACGATAGCAATGTCTTTGACCTGTTCGGCGAGGCTATAAATGGCGTTATTGGCAGCGGCGATAAAGTCTTTGCGGAGTAATAAATCTTCGGCGGGATAACCGGTAACGGTAAGTTCAGGGAACAGAACAATGTCCGCACCCATGTCACGCGCTTCATGGGCGGTGTCGATGATGTGCTGGACATTGGCGGCAATATTGCCGACTAAAAAATTAATTTGAGCGATAGCGATTTTTAGTGATGACATAACGGTTACTTAAAAATAAGAGTGGTGACTTATTTTAAGTGTAACCGAAGCGCGTTTAGCAATTAAGAAAAAATATAAACGGTTGTTCCTAATGCTCCAAACATCAGTATTGCTTTAATCCATGCTTTGACTCTGGGTGAACGATAGAATGCCAACACTATTTCATAGCCCTGTAAGGCAGCAAAATAGGCTTTGCGACCTACATACCATGTTGAATAGCCCATTAAGATACAAAAACTATAAAACAGGGTAACTTGTGCTTGTCGCGCTGAAAAACCGAAAGCCGCTTCCAGAAAATGCTCAAGGGCAGACTCAATCACTTCCAGTAATAAATGCAGACAATGTCCGATAAACGGTAACAAAGTATCACCAAAGAACACCAGAATAAAAAATACACCTATGTAACACGTTGTTTTTTTATTGTGCTGACAAACGGCTTTCAGTTGTTCAAAAAATTGGGCTGACATAATATAGACTCTCAAATTTATCTACGTTGGAGGGTTTCGACCGTGTGGGTCAGATTGCGCAGGTGTCATCATAAAAACTGACTTCACCCGTTGTTATATTGTGAGTACCACCCACAATGCCTATCGTGCCTGCTTCAATCATTTCTTTTAAAATCGGACTGCGTTCCATAATGGCGTGTACTGTTTTTTTGACATTAATAGTAGCCACTTTTTCCACGAAGTCACTGTTATCTGAATTACGATTTTCAGTGATGGTTTTTTCATCATAAATAGCGGGTTGTATTTTGCTTAACAGTGCGGTCAAATTACCCATTTCCACATGATCGCACGCGCCTTTTATCGCGCCGCATTTACTGTGTCCCAGTACCACGATGATTTTAGCCCCTGCTACTTTACAGCCGAATTCCATGCTGCCTAAAATATCTTCATTGATAATGTTGCCCGCAATACGAATACTAAACACATCGCCCAAGCCTTGATCAAAAATAAGTTCCACCGAGGTGCGCGAATCAATACAGCTTAAAATGACTGCAAATGGATGTTGCCCGTCAGAGGTTTCATTGGCTTGCTCCAGCAGATTACGATTCACTTTTAAATTATTGATAAAGCGTTTATTGCCTTCTTTCAATAATTCTAACGCCATTGTCGGGGTAATAGCGGCTTGCATTTCTTTGGTTAAGGTTTTCATAATAAGTCGCTTTTAAATTTTAAGTGTAGAATAGTAAACTTACGCCATAAAGATAGTATCACTATCATTTTAAATTGCAAGGCTTTCAATTATTTTTGTAAAAAAATTATGCAACTCGGTTAGAACAATGAAAATAGAAGTAAACATTAAAATGAATGAGAAATTATTTCTCAAAAATCCAGAAAGCACCGAATTGGGCAAAAAAATCATTCTGCACAGCATTCAGTTGATTTATGACAATGGCTTTGAAGCCTTTACTTTCAAAAAATTAGCGGAGGCTATCGGTACAACGGAGGCGGGGATTTATCGGTATTTTGAAAACAAACACCGCTTGCTGATATACATTGTGACGTGGTACTGGAGTTGGCTGGAATATCGCGTATCTGTTCATACGCACAATATTGACGACCCTGTGATTAAGCTGAAAAAAGTCATTCAATTATTGGCAACAACCATAGAAGACGACATTCAAACCAGCTATGTGGATAAAACTATTCTGCATCAGATTATTATTACGGAAGGTTCTAAAACCTACCTGACCAAAAAAGTATCTGTCGATAATAAGGATCACCTATTCAAACCCTACAAAGACCTGTGTGCGGTTGTCGGTAACATTATTCTGGCGTGCAATCCAGATTATCCTTATCCAAAATCATTGGCTTCTACGATTATTGAAATGGCACATTTGCAGAATTTTTTTATGAAAAATTTACCGTCATTGACTGACTTTGGTAATAAGAAAGATGAAGCAGACATCGTATTGTTTCTTGAAGACTTGGTGCTGTGCAGCATCAAAAAGCGATAGTCACCCTGTTAGGTGCGATCATACTCGCACCCGCCTAAAATTACGGCAGATAAATCCGCCAGTCCATGCCGCCTAAGGCTTTGCTTTTGCCGCCGTCCAGTTTACCGCCCAGCAGATTGATGATTTCATTGACCACGCTGACTCCGATACCATGTCCGTGGATATTTTCATCCACGCGGGTGCCGCGTTTTAAAATCTGATTAAACTGCCCGACAGGAATACCCGCGCCGTCATCTTCAATGTGCAGTAACAGCGAATAATTACGGCGGTCTTTACGCGGATTGAGTTCAATACTGACTTTTACACGCTGATTGCACCATTTGCAGGCGTTATCCATTAAATTACCGACAATTTCGTATAAATCGCCTTCTTCGCAATACACAAAGCAATGCTCGGGAAGATGGATGTCAAACTGAATGTGTTTATCGAGATAGACTTTGCTCAGTGAGGTATGGATTTTGTCAATCACGGTGCAGACATCTATGTGCTTAATCACCGTGTGTTCCACTTTCACCGAGGCGCGTTGCAGTTGATAAGTGATAATGTCATCCATGCGGGTGATTTGTTCATTCACCGTGTCTTTCTGGTCGTTAAAATTTTCAGTACAACCGCGCAGAATTGCCAAGGGTGTTTTTAAACTGTGGGCTAAATCCGCGAGGTGGTTACGATGCCGTTCCAGACGCACCCGCTCATGCGTAATAAAGGCATTCAAATTACTGACGATGCCTTGTAATTCGGTCGGATAGTGTCCGTTTAACAGCTCTTTTTTACCTTCATCAATGGCTTCTAAATCAGCGACAATACTGCGTAACGGCTTTAAACCTGAGCGCAAGACCAAAAAACGAACCACCAGCAATGCCAAACCCAATACCGTCATGGATTGCGTTAACGATTCATTGAGTTTGTCCAGTTGGGTGCTGGCAAATAAATCACCTTCGCTGACCGTTAAAATATAATCATTATCCTGATTGTCGGCATTTTTCAGCGTCAGACGTTTGTGCAGCACATAACGCCGCTTGCTTTTAGTATCGTCTTTTAAAAAAAACGCCTGATCCCGACTCAAATCAGTGGAGGGTTTAATGTGCGGCAGGTTCTTATCCACCGATGGCGACCGCCATATTTCTTTCTGGTCATAACTGATAAAGCCATAAACATCGGCAGCCGCATCACCAAACCGTCCTTCGCGAAAATGTTCGGGCATTTTAAATTTAGCGGGTTCATTCGATTGTGCCACCGCTTCCTGCACGTCTTTTTCAAAACTGCTCATGAAGGCTTGCAATCTATCATTAGCGAAGCCTTCGATAACGACGTAATCAAAGGTCAATACCACCAGCGCGAAAAATGCGATTAACACCAAGCATTCCGACAAAAACAGCCGTAACGTGATGGATTTAGGGAATATCATTTAGGAATCAGTAAGAATAGAGTAACCGCGATTACGCGCGGTGGCAATCGGGTTGCGGGTTGAGTCGGGATCGATTTTTTTGCGTAAGCGTCCGATAAACACTTCAATCACATTACTATCACGGTCTAATTCTTCATCGTAGATATGCGCCGCCAGCGTAGTTTTGGTAATCCATTTGCCTTTATGAAACAGCAGGTATTCCAGCACTTTGTATTCGTAGGCGGTAAGTTCTATTTTTGTTCCTGCGACGAACACTTCCTGTGCCACTGTGTTGATGGTCATATCACCATGCGTCAATACGGGATTCGCCACGCCGACCGAGCGACGGATAAGCGCGTTGATACGCGCCAGTAATTCGGCATATTCAAACGGTTTGGTGACATAATCATCCGCGCCCGCATCCAGACCTTCGACTTTTTCCTGCCAGCTGATACGCGCGGTTAAAATTAAAATCGGCACTTTGACCTGATGCTGACGCAGGTGTTTAATCAATTCGATACCTGAAAAATCAGGCAATCCGACATCAATAATCGCGGCATCAATCGGGTATTCTTTCGCCATATATTCGCCGTCGGTCGCATTATGGGCGACATCGACAGCAAAGCCTTTATCGATAAAATAGCGGCGCAGTTGTTCACAAATCAGTTTTTCGTCTTCGACGATAAGGATACGCATGATATTTCCGTGTGTTTCAGTGGGTTAACGGGCGACTAATCACCGATGAATCTTTCGTAGCTTCTTCGGGCATTCTGGTCTTGTCGCCATCTCTCATAATTTGCATCGGCTTGTTCGCGTGCAACTTGCGCCTGCCTGCCCCTATCAACATTATACTGGTCAATAAAACCTTGCGTCTGCGTGGGGGTGAGGCGCATCTGAACGCCGCCATTATCATAATAATTATTTGCAGGATACCCTGAATACTGAGGATAGTATTGTGCTTGTGGTTGTGATTGCGCCTGCTCGCCGATTGGCAGACTGTGATAACGCCTTGTCTCGTCAATAAACTGTCTCGATTCGCGTTCAGAGGCGTAGTATTGCTGCATTTCGCTGATATGATCACTCCGTTTTGCCATCTCTGCATGATGCCGGTGAGCAATTTCAGCATTCCGTTGATCTATAGCCGCCTGTCTCTGTGCGGGTGTGTGTGTCGCCCGATACCTTTCATCCGAAAAGGAATTGCCCGCTGGCGAATCCCGCCACTGCTCCGCGCTTATTGGCGCGTAATCCCCGTTCGCCATAACACCTGAAGACATGAATGCCAACAAGCCCATAATTAAGATTTTCATGTTGATATTTCCATAATGATACAGACAGTGCCTAGCATTAAGCACCCATTGACCACACTATCGCACATTGTCTGTGAATGGAAACTGAATAAAGCGAAAACCTAAGGAAAATAAGTCGCTGGTTTTGGTTTCGGCACGTTTGCGGCTTTTTCTTGTTCAACTATCCAGCCACCGCCCATTGCCAGATACAAATCAATAGCCGATTTAAAAGTATCGGCGCGGGCGGTGGTCAGCTCAATTTGCGCATCAAATAATTGTCTTATCGCATCGAGTTCGACGAGGTAATTCACATAACCTTCTTCATAACGCACTTTGGACAGGTGGTAATAGTTTCTGTTGGCTGCCACGCGGTCGGCTTGTTTGTCTTGTTGCTGCTGAGTTTTTATCAAACTGATTAGCGCGTTTTCAAATTCGCTGAAGCCAGTGATAATCGTTTTCTTGTAGTTAGCTAAAGCGGCTTGTTGCACCGCTTCGGCGGCGCGCACTTCGCCTGCTATTTTACCAGCGGTAAAAATAGGCGTGACCACCGCCGAACCGATAGTCCAAAAATTCGCACCGGGGGTAAATAAACCCGCCACTTGGGTACTAATCTGCCCTACGTTACCTGTCAGGCGGATGTTAGGAAAATATTGCGCCCGTGCCACGCCGATTTGCGCATTCGCAGCAATGAGCTGTTGTTCGGCGCGGGCAATGTCGGGGCGGCGTACCAATAAATCAGACGGCAAACCTGAGGGGACAACGGGTAATTTCAGTTTATCTATTGGTAAGCCGCGTTCAATCGTTCTAGGATTTGAGCCTAATAACACCGCCAAGGCATTTTCAGTCAATGCGACTTGTTGTTCATAGAGTGGAATTTGCGCACTGCGGCGTTGATATTCCGAGTCGTTTTGCTGCACTTCTAAATTAGAGATATAACCTTCTGTGAACCTCAGCGTATTAATGCGCAAGCCTTCTTTAAGCGAGGCGACGGTTTCTTTAGTGATTTCCAGTTGTTTGTCCAGCTCGCGCAATTTGACGTAGGTTTTTGCCACTTCAGTGACCAGTGTCAGTATAACCGCTTGTTGCGTGGCTTCTTGCGCGAGCAGGTCGGCTAAAGCCGCTTCATTGGCGCGTCTTAACTCGCCCCAAATATCAATCTGCCAGTTCATGCCGCCGCTCAAGCTCACTTGATCGCCCGCACCAGAGTTAATCGTGCCAGAATCACCCGTTTGCGCATTAAATGACCCTGAAAACTGCGGAAATAAATTAGAGCGTGTCGCACCATACAAGCCCATATATTGATTGACCCGCGCAACCGCGATTTTTAAATCATAGTTGTTTTGAATCGCTTCATCTATCAAGCGATTCAAGACTGAATCGTTTAGCTGTTTCCACCATTGGCTGTTGGTGGTGTTTTGGGTATTTGCTTTATTACGCCACTGTTTTGGTGTATCAATCTCAGGTTTTACATAGTCCGGCCCGACAGTGCAGCCTGATAGCAATGCGGCGATAGAGACGGCTAACAATTTATTCATGATTTTAATCCTTGCTTAGCGTTAGCGGGGCTTTACGGTGACTTACTTTTTCGACTAAATAAAAGCACAGTGGAATAAAAAAGATAGCAATCACTGAGGAGGCAGTCATACCGCCGACCACCACAAAGCCAATCACTTGCCGTGATAAAGAACCAGCACCTGTGGCTAATGCTAACGGTACGCAGCCTAAAATAAACGCAAAGCTGGTCATTAAAATAGGACGCAGCCGTAATTTCGCGCCTTCCAGTGTGGCTTCCACTAAAGGCTTGCCTTCTTCTACGCCCATTTTGGCAAACTCGACGATTAAAATCGCGTTTTTCGCCGCTAAACCAATTAACATTACCAGCCCGATTTGCGCGTAAATATTATTTTCATAGCCGCCCATTTTCAACGCGAAAAACGCGCCAAACACCGCAATCGGCGTGCTGAGCAACACGCTGAACGGTAACGCCCAGCTTTCGTACTGTGCCGCTAAAATCAAGAATACACACAGCAAAGACAGCCCGAAAATAATCATCGGCGACACGCCTTGTTTGGCGATGAAGGATTGATAACTCATGCCGATATAGTCATAACCCATGTCGTTGGGCATGGTTTCTTTGAACACTTCTTCCATTGCTTTCATGGCTTGGTCTTCACTGTAACCCGCTTTTGCCGATGCCATAATTTGCGCACTGCGATACAGATTGTAGCGCATGGTAAATTCAGGCCCTGCGATACTGCGTATCGTGGTCAAGGCAGATAACGGCACGGTTGTACCGCTGTTATTACGCACATAAAACTGCCCAAGCTGTTCAGTCGTGGTGCGATAATCGCCTTCTGAGGCTAGATACACTTGCCATTGTCGTCCAAAACGATTGAAGTAATTGATAAAACCACTGCCCATATAATATTGCAGGGTTTGATACACATCGGTCAATTTCACCCCTTGTTTAATCACTTTGTCTTGGTCTACATCGACAAATAATTGCGGCACACTGGGAATAAAGGTGGTGAATACCCCCGTCAATTCAGGGCGTTTACTGGCGGCTTCCATAAATTTCTTTACGTTTTCAGCCAGAAAAGCCACATCTTTACCTGCGCGGTCTTCGAGAACAAAACTCACCCCACCCGATGTACCAACACCGGGAATAGCGGGCGGTGGAAACACCATTGCGATACCGCTGGATAGTTTTGATAACTCGGTATTAATGTGTTTTTTAATCGCGGCATACTGCTCTTCGGGCAGTTTGCGTACATCCCAATCTTTTAGCGTAATAAAGAAGAAGGCGTTATAAGTGGTGTTTGCCTGACTGAGCATATTGTAGCCAACCACTGACGATACATATTCCACACCTGCGGTGTTTTGGATGATTTTTTCTACGTCTTTGGCAACGTCACTGGTACGTTGAAATGACGCGGCGTTAGGCAGTTGCAACGCGCCATACAGATAGCCTTGGTCTTCATCGGGCAAAAATCCTGTCGCGACACTTTTACCAAAACCACCCGCTAGAAACGTGAGTCCTGCCAGTAATATCAGTCCAATAAACATTCGCCTGATTAACACCCCGCACAGTCCAACATAGCCATCGGTTATACGTCCGAACACCCGATTGAAGCCATTGAAAAACCGTTGCAACAAGCCATTGGAAGGCGTTTTGGGTTTCAATAATAACGAACATAAGGCAGGCGTTAAGGTTAAAGCGATAAACGCCGACAATATCACCGAGATGGCAATAGTCACCGCAAACGGTTGATACAATCTACCTGTAATTCCCGGAATAAACGCAGTCGGAATAAACACCGCCGCTAAAATCAAGGCAATCGCAATAACAGGCCCTGTGACTTCTTCCATTGCTTTTAGCGTTGCGTCTTTGGGTGATAACCCGTGTTCAATATGATGTTCAACGGCTTCCACCACCACAATCGCGTCATCAATAACCAAACCGATTGCCAGCACTAAACCGAACAGCGACAAGGTATTAATGGAAAAGCCAAACAGCGGAAAAAACGCAAATGTGCCGATCAATGACACAGGTACGGCTAGCAATGGAATCAGTGTCGCCCGCCAGCCCTGCAAGAATAAAAACACCACGATAATAACCAGCACCACGGCTTCAAACAGGGTATGCACAATGTCATCAATACCCGCTGTCACGGCTAAAGTGGTATCCAGTGAAATCGCATAATCCAAATCAGCAGGAAATTTTTTCTTCATTTCCTCCATCATTTTTTTCGCGCCATTCGCGGCATCCAGCGCGTTAGAACCCGGTAATTGATACACCGCAACTAAGGCAGTGGGCTTGCCATTTAACCGACTGGCTACCGAATAATTTTGCGCACCTAATTCAATACGTCCGACATCTTTAACGCGCACCACTGAACCTGATTTATCAATGCGCAAGATGATATTGCCAAAATCTTCCTCGGTAGATAACCGCCCTTGAGCGCGTAAGGCATAAGTAAACTCCTGCCCTTTGGGTATCGGTTCAGCACCGACTTGTCCCGCTGGATTCACCGTGTTTTGCGCCTGCACAGCACTGACGATTTCAGGGATGGTAATATCTAAAGAAGCCAGTTTGTCTGGTCTAACCCAGATACGCATTGCATATTGACCCGCACCGAATACCGACACACTGGCAATGCCTTTAATGCGGGTTAATTGATCGTTGATATTGATGTACGCGTAATTTGCCAGAAAAATATTGTCGTAAGTGCCGTTAGGCGAATACAAAGCAAATAATAATAACGGTGCAACGGTTGATTTTTGTACGGTTACACCTTGATTATTCACCGCGCTGGGGAGTTGTGAAGCGGCTTGGGTTTCGCGCATTTGCGTTAAAATCTGATCGGTATTTGCATCCGTTTCCACACCAAAATCCACGCGAAGCGTAGTCGCGCCACTGTTAGTATTAATGGAATACATATAAGTCATGTTATCCACACCCGACATTTGCTGTTCTATCGGCGTGGCAACGGCTTGTTCCATCGTCAGCGCGTCCGCGCCTGTGTAATTAGCACTGATTTGAATTTCAGGCGGGGCAAGATTGGGGAATAATGCGACAGGCAAGCCCGTCATAGAAACAAGCCCCATAATGACCATTAAAATAGCAATTACCATCGCCACAATCGGGCGATTAATAAAGAATTTAGCCATGAATTACTCCGCCTTCGCTGTGTAAGGTGCGGGCTGTACTTTCATACCATCACGCACTTTCTGCCCGCCTTCCGCAATCACCCGCTCGCCAAGTTTTACACCTTCTTTAACAACGACTAACTTACCACTGCTTTGCCCCAGTGTGACGGTACGCACTTCAACTTTATCTTCCTTATTAACAATAGCCAACTGCGTCGCAGTTTGTAACTGCATCACCGCTACTTGAGGCACTAATAAACCAGATTCCGTATCCACATTAGCGCGAATTCTGGCGTACATACCCGGACGCAACACATTATCTTTATTAGGAAACAGAGCCGCTATTTTAATCGTCCCCGTGCTGACATCAACCGCGCGCCCCGCAAAAAAGAACTTACCACTGTAGGGATAAACACTGTTATCCGCCAGTTTTAATTCCAGCGGAATAGGCTCATGATTACCACTTTGTCTGCGTTCAGCAAAATGCAAATATTGTTGTTCGCTTAAACCGATATACGCACGAATCGGATCAACTTGTGAAACCGTGGTCAGTTCATTATTAGCACTACCGGGGCCGACTAAATCACCCATCTGCGTTTTGGATACCCCTGCAATACCGCTAATCGGCGAATAAATTTTGGTAAAGCCCAGATTAAGTTCTGCCGTATCGACTGCCGCCTGTGCCGCTAATACCTGCGCGCTAGCCGTTGCCACAGCCCCCACCGCGTTATCACGGTCGAGAACACTGACCGCTTTTTCAGGCAACAGCCGCTTGATTCTATCCAAAGCCAGTTGATTGGTTTTCAGTACCGCCTGTTGTTGCGCTAGATTAGCTTTTGCCTGTGCCAGTGCCGCCTGAAAGGTGCGCGGGTCAATTTCATAAAGCAGCTGGTCTTTTTTAACAAAATCGCCTTCTTTATAATTCTGCTTAACTAAATAACCTGTGACTTGGGCATTAATGGTGGCATTCACCATACCATCCAACGTGCCGACCCACTCTTCAAACACAGCCACATCGTCTTGTATCACTTCTGTCACTTTAACAGCGGGTAGCATTGCAGGAGCTTGTTGGGGAGGTTCGCTACAGCTCAGTAATAACAGCGAGCCGATAAGCGTAAGATAAAAACGGGAGGCGGATAACGAGCGATTCTTTTTCATGAAAAATACTCAAGTGAACGACACATAGCTGGATTATTACCCAGAGCGTTATAAATCGCAAACCTGATAAGGTTTTCAACCCTTATTCACTGATGTTACGCATGAAAAAGCAATAGTCCACGAAAAGCACGAAAGACACGAAAAAATCAACATCGGTCATTAGGAGTCCAAAACCCGTTTTGGATGCTTTCAATCCGTCCAAGTCTTGCCTTGAACTCCGAAACAGGTCATGGGTTAAATCGGTTACAACAGCCTGAATGACTGCCAGTCCTTCAAGGACTGGCAGTCATTCACTGTTGTCTAACGTAAAGCGGGGGTTTGTAATGAGCTGTTAATTGCATGAGCAAAAGACGCGCCCATTTTACCAGCGAGCTTATCGAAGAACTCTTCTGTCTCGGTGAAATTCACCAAACGATCCGCGCCAATCAGCTCTTTAGCCACCGAACTGTCACTGCCAAACGCATCGGCAACACCCAATTTAACGCCCTCTTCACCTGTCCACACCAGACCTGAAAAAGTATCAGGCGTTTCTTTCAAGCGATCACCGCGCCCTTGTTTAACCGCCATGATAAATTGCTGATGCACCTGATTAATCAAGTTCTGCATATATTGATTTTCATCGGCTTTAGGCGGTGAGAACGGATCCAGCATGGCTTTATGCGCACCTGCGGTAATCAACCGACGCTCTACACCCAGCGTTTTCATGGTATCGACAAAACCGAAACCGTCCATAATGACCCCGATTGAACCCACTAAACTGGCAGGACTGACGAAAATTTTATCAGCCGCAGAGGCAATGTAATAACAGCCTGAAGCGCATATATCACTGACCACAGCATAAATCGGTAACTGGGGATTGAGTTTTTTGATATTACGAATTTCTTCGTAAATATACGCCGACTGCACAGGACTGCCACCGGGGGAATTGGAATGTAAAATAATGCCTTTGGTATTTTTATCTTTCACGGCGGCGCGCAGACTTTTAATGGTGCTTTCGGCATTGACTTCTTTACCTTCGGCAATCACGCCCACAATATCAACCACGGCAGTATGATCTTTGCCGTTACCACCCATTTCTTTTTTCATACTGGGATATAAAGCGACACCCAGCAGTATTGCTAAATAGCTAAAGGTCAGAGCTTTAAAAAACACGCCCCAGCGTCTGGCGCGGGTTTGTTCAGTAATTGCCGCAAGCGCGACTTTTTCCAACACCTCGCGTTCCCAGCCATCTGTTTTTGGTACATTATCTTGTGAATTGTCCACGTTTGTTTACCTTAAATAAGCCAATAATTCCGTTGCGTGCGCTAAGCATAACAACGGCTCGTGCTGTTGCAGAACAGCTTCTGAATGTGCGCCGCAAGTGACACCTACTACTGAAATGCGGGCGTTATTCGCCATTTGCAAGTCATGAATGGAATCACCAATCATTAAAGTACGTTCTGGTGTGCAGTTAGTCACCTGCATAATCTCCAATAACATTTTCGGATCAGGCTTGGAAGCGGTTTCATCCGCACAGCGCGTGACCGCAAATAAATCTTCGGTTGCAGTTGCCTGCAAGGCATCCTGTAAACCATGACGGGTTTTGCCTGTAGCCACCGCGAGCTGATAACCAGCCTGTTTCAGCTCCACCAGCATCTCAATCACCTCAGGAAACAAATCAGCACGGCTGAGCTGTTTCGATGAATACTCCTGACTGTAATGCTGCACCAACTGCTCAAGCGTGTGCGCATCCGCCTCAGGATGCAGCGTAGATGTGGCGTTTTGTATGTTTAAGCCGATAACATCCTTCGCCGCCTGCGTTTCAGGTATCGCACAGCCGCACCGTTCAGCGGCAGTTTGCAAGCAATGGGCAATCCAATCAATCGAATTAATCAGTGTGCCGTCCCAGTCAAATATCAATAAATCAAAGCGGTTGTTCATGTTTCAATAAGTGGTCTAGTTGAGGGGGTAAGGGAGCGGTGACAGCCATTGCCGCACCTGTAACGGGATGCTGAAACCGCAGCACCTGCGCGTGTAAAAACATCCGCTTATAACCTTTATGCCGAAAATGTTTATTGGCATCATCTTCGCCGTAACGCTCATCACCGACAATCGGATGCCCAAGACTAGCGGCATGAACGCGGATTTGATGCGTGCGTCCTGTTTTTGGCGAGGCTTCCACCAACGTTGCCCCTGCATATAATTGCAGGCGACGAAACAAGGTTTCTGCGTCTTTACCTAACGGGCTGATAGACACCATACGCTCACCGCCTTTCTGGGTATTTTTCAATAACGGCGCGGTGACGATTAATTTTTTGCGTTGCCATTGCCCGACCAACAGCGCGACGTAGGTTTTGTGAATATTATTGTCACGGAATAATTCATGAAACAAGCGTAACGCACTGCGTTTTTTGGCAATCACCAGACAGCCTGATGTGTCCTTATCCAAACGATGCACCAATTCCAAAAACCGCGCTTCAGGACGAATCAACCGCAAGCCCTCAATAATGCCCGAACTCACGCCGCTACCGCCATGCACCGCAAAACCCGCAGGCTTATTAATAATCAAAAAGCCGTCATCTTCAAATAACACACTGTGTTGCAGCGCGTCTTTTAAGCCTTGTGGAATATACGATTCTTCGCTGCGTTCAGCAACGCGCACAGGCGGAATACGGACAATATCCCCCGCCACCAAGCGGTAATGCACATCCACCCGCCCTTTATTAACGCGCACTTCGCCCTTACGGACAATGCGATAAATAAGGCTTTTAGGCACACCTTTTAAATGGGTCAATAAAAAATTGTCCAGACGTTGATCGCCATGATCTTCGTTAATCTCAACAAAAGTGACTTTAGGCGACTCGCCTTGTTGTTCATTGCTCATGCTAGGTCGATAAAAATAAAAACCATCACTATAACCTATCCGTTTAGGACAATAAAATCTTCATAAATGGCGATCACGCAAAAAATCAACGAATATACCGATTTTACTGTTCAGTTGGCATTCATTAACTACTCAGTATCCTTAACCGACAATGCCAAGTAATAAGAAAATAAGTTGCTGTAAATTTTGCTTTGTCATTCCTTTTCAACCCACGTTCTGAATGACAGGATAGACTTGATGAACAACATTTTTCTGGCAATGATTGTCTTATGCAGCTTTCTTTTTAGCGGATGCGATAACGCTACAAATAATAAAACTAATACATGGTATGCAGGTACTCAATACACAGGAACAGTGAATACTGGTCAATTGGCGTGGGAATGCAGTGGTGGAACCTGCGTATTAAAAGGCAAACACGGAGATGGATTGAACATGACCGTCTGTCAGGAATTATCAAAAAAAGTGGGCGGATTGGATTACTACTACAATGATTCAGGCATGACATGGAGTAAAACCCAGAATCATGCGCTACTGGATCAATGTAATATCCTCAACAGTAAATCAAATGAACAGGCTGATACGCCTATACGCCAGACTGAAGGAAAATCCGCGACCTATCCTGAAGCACTTAAGGAAGCAGGGCAACAAGGACACGCAATAGTTAAATTTGTAGTCAATGAGCAAGGTCATGTGAAGAATCCTGTTGTCATTGAAGAAACTCACCCAGAGTTTGGTGAAGCCATGATAGAAGCCATACTCAAATCACAATTTCAACCCGCTCTCCAGCAAGGTAAGCCAATTGAAGCAGAACGCAGTGAATCTTGTCTTTTTATGCTGCCCAGTTTTCGAGAGCAATTTGTCAATGAAATCAAAAAATTTCCTGCCGAATTTCAATATGATTTAGATAAAGATGCAATGACAGCAAATTTTGTTTACTGCAAAGCAAAACCACAGCAAGAACAAAGAAAATAAAATTCGTAATCTCGTATATTGAGTTACCGCTTTTTAGCAACCCAACCTAGGCGCGAGTTTTGTTGGGTTGGCTGTTGCCAGACTGATTTACACAACTACATGGCTTGTAAACCGCACCCAATAATAATGCTTGGAAAAATACCCATTAATAAGTACCATAGCCGCAGTCGGAACACGTTCAAAGTCAGACTTTTAACGCTCAACAGAATTTAGTTAGACGATTTTTTAAAATCGCTTAAAGGGTTGACGTTGATGAGTGACTGTTTATTCAATGGGCTACGCCGACTTAACACAACCATGTTGTGCCTTTGCACTTCATAATAAGAATTTCGGGTTTATCGTCCGACCCTAGACGCACGATTAATAACTCCTGTTTTCACGCAGAATTTACCAGCAAGACTGACAATATTGACATCATAAGTTTGCGTTGCCTTGAACCGTTTAGTGTTCAATCCACCTCTGCAACAGCACACACGGCATACAACCATAAAAACCTTAGCCGAAAAGTCCATATCAACCCTATCGCTCTGTATCAATACACAACTTAACGATGATTACACTCAGTCAACTCAGTAAACTCTAAGCATGGAGCGGGACACTACAAGGAACATTGAATGAAAAGAATGCTGATCAACGCTACGCAAGCGGAAGAACTGCGAGTCGCTTTGGTAGACGGTCAAAAATTATACGATTTTGACATTGAAACACCATCAAAAGAACAGAAAAAATCTAATATCTATAAAGGTATCATTACCCGCGTAGAACCCAGTCTTGAAGCCGCTTTCGTTAATTACGGCGCAGAAAAACAAGGCTTTTTGCCCTTTAAAGAAATTTCCCCGCTGTATCGTCATAGCCAAGAAGGCAACGACACCGAAGGTCGTAAACCCAACATCAAAGATCTGATTCGTGAAGGTCAGGAAATTGTCGTCCAGATTGAAAAAGAAGAACGCGGCAACAAAGGCGCGGCTCTGACTACCTACATCAGTTTGGCAGGTACTTATCTGGTATTAATGCCCAACAATCCCAAAGCAGGCGGCATTTCACGCCGTATCGAAGGCGAAACCCGCAGTGATTTACGCGAAGTGATGGCTTCTCTGGAAATCCCTGAAAACATGGGCTTAATCGTCCGTACCGCAGGTTGTGGCAAAAACGCCGAAGAACTGCAATGGGATTTGAATTATTTAATGCAGCTATGGGAAGCCATCGACCGCACCGCCAAAGAACAAACCGCACCATTTCTGGTATTTCAAGAAAGCAATATCATCATCCGCGCCTTACGCGATCATTTACGCGGCAATATTGATGAAATTCTCATCGACAACGAAGACGCATTCAAACTGGTACAAAAATTCTTAAAACAAGTCATGCCGCACTTTTTGCCCAAAGCAAAACTGTATCAGGATTCTGTACCGTTATTTAACCGCTACCAAATTGAAGCGCAAATTGAAGTCGCTTACGGGCGTGAAGTGTCGTTACCGTCTGGCGGCTCTATCGTCATTGACCACACCGAAGCGTTAACCTCTATCGACATCAACTCAGCCCGCGCTACTAAAGGCAGTGATATTGAAGAAACCGCGTTAAATACCAATCTGGAAGCGGCAGATGAAATTGCCAGACAACTGCGGTTACGCGATTTAGGCGGCTTATTCGTCATTGATTTTATTGATATGCTGTCCAATAAAAATCAGCGCAGTGTGGAAAATCATTTGCGTGATGCGTTAAAAATCGACCGTGCGCGTATTCAAACCAGCCGTATTTCACGCTTCGGTTTGCTGGAAATGTCGCGCCAACGGATGCGCCCTTCTTTAGGTGATGCCAGCCAACTGCCCTGCCCGCGTTGTAAAGGTCAAGGCACGATTCGTAATGTGGAATCGGTTGCATTGTCCGTGTTGCGTGTGATTGAAGAAGATGCCATGAAAAAAGGCACTGAGCGCGTTATCGCGCATTTGCCGATTGAATGCGCTACTTTCCTGCTCAATGAAAAACGCAGTGTTATTGAACAGATTGAAAATCGTCTGAAAGTCAGCATTATCATTTTACCCAGCCGACATTTAGAAACCCCTGCTTACAATATTGAGCGCATTAAAGAAAAAGAAACGGGCGACGAAAAAGCCAGTTACTTACAAATTAAAGCCGAAGAAATTACTATTCCTGAGTTTGCTCAACAAAGCAGACAACCGCATGAACGCGCTGCAATTAAAGAATTTTTACATGATTCCCCTGCGCCCATGCACAATAAAAATGAAGCATCGAGCTTAATTAAACGCTTCTGGAATAAACTGGTCAGCAGTCTCGACATAACACCTGAACCTGCTGTAGAAGCCGCGCCAGTGCTTGCTGCACCTGCTACTGCTGAAAAAGTACAACCTGCGCAAGAAGGTCAGCAGCAAAATAGAAGCCGTAACAATAGACGCAATAACAATAAAAACCGTTCGGCACAAACACCTGAACAAGGCGCGGTAGCGGCACCGCAACAACAAAATCAAGAACCGCGTCCTAACCGCCAACAGCGCGGGCCGGGGCGTAATGTCAGACCGAATATCCCGCCCGTGCAAGCTGTCGATAGCGAAGTGAGCAATGAAGCCGTAGTTGCACCTGTGACACCCGCTGTCATTCCGACACCTGATGCAGCGCGTGAAATCGTTAGTCATACCGATGCTGAGGCTGTGATTAGCACGGAAGAGCAAGCCCCTAAACCTGAAAGAAAAAACAACGCCAGAAGAGGGCCGAATCGCAGAAGACCGCGTAATCCCAACTACAAAAAACCTGAGTTTGATAATGACGCACCCGTACATCATAACGATGAATCATCGAATACAGGCGCAGAAGATAACGCAAGCGAACCACGTCCAGCTAAAGTCCGTTCTTATGACAGTGAGTTTGCTGAACGGGTAGAAAAAGTCGAGCGTACTGAAGCACCTGTGCATACACCAAGCCCCGTGGAACATCATGCTCCTGTTGCCGAGTCTGCGCCTAAAATCGAAGCCCCTAAAGCTGAGATTAAAGAAGCCAAAGTCGAAGTAAAACAACAAGACTCAGGTTCAGAGTCTTAACTGATGTTACGCATAAAAAAGCTATAGTCCACGAAAGACATGAAAGACACGAAAAAATCAACATTTTCTGTCATTCGGAATTCATGCACACAATTCGGCTGTTTCAATAAACCTGCGAGGTTTTAAAAACCTCGCAGGTTTGAGCAATATGTACCTGCTGACCTTTCAACAACCAACTTACAACAGCCTGAATGACCGGCAGTCATTGAATTTCCTACTTATACCTTACCGTCGCATCCGCAAACACCGCCTTCAACTGTAGCAATAATTCATCCGTCGGATGCACCCGCCACGCATCGCCCAATTGTAATGCCGCACGCGCAACCGCAGAGCTATACTGAATCACCACAGGACACCGCCCGCCTTTAAACGGCGTGAGCATGGCTTCCAAATCAATCATTAAACTATCCGCTGGCTTTTTTACTGTCCACATCAGCGTCAGATTCCGCGCATAGGCTTCTCTTGCCTGATGAATGTTATACAACTTATCCACCTTTAAGCGCGGCGCGTTCAGATACTCATCCATCGACAACGAGCCTTCGGCAATCAACAATGCCTCTTTATGATCTTTTGCAAAAATGCCCTGATAATCATCAAATGCTTCATGGTATGCCGCAATTTCCAAGCGTCCCGTATTGTCATCCAGAATTGCTACACCGCGATTTTTGCCCTGCTTATTCTGCCGCACACCGATGTCTATTGCCAAACCAGCCACACGCGCCTTCACGCCGCCACGCGAGCGCGTTAAATCCGTCATCCACGCACCGATATTTTTAATGCCCAGCTCTTTTAATTCGCCTGCATAATGGTCAATCGGATGCCCAGTTAAATACAGACCCAACACGGTTTTTTCCGCATCCAAGCGGTCTTTTGCCGACCACGGCGTGACGGCTGTCGTATACGTCTGACTCACATCCACATCGGCATCATCACTGACTGCCAAGCCGAATAAATCATTCTGCCCCGTCGCCGCCATTTTGCCGTGTTGCTCTGCAATTTTTAACGCCGTCGGCAATTCTGCCAAATGCGCGGCGCGGTTATCATCAAAACCATCAAATGCACCTGCACGAATCAACGCTTCCAGCACCCGTTTATTAAACTTACGCAAATCAACCCGTTTGCATAAATCATACAAGCCAGAAAAATGCCCGTTAGCATTGCGCTCAACAATCATCTCCTCAATCGCTGCTTCGCCCACGCCTTTCACCGCACCCAAGCCGTACACAATCCGCCCCTGTTTATCCACGGTAAATTTATACTTGGAGTCATTAATGGTCGGCGGCAGAATCGTCAATTTCATGCGCTGACATTCTTCAATCAGAATCACCACTTTATCGGTGTTATCCATATCCGATGACAACACCGCCGCCATAAATTCGGCTGGATAATGGGCTTTCAGCCACGCGGTTTGATAGGCAACCAGCGCATAAGCGGCAGAATGGGATTTATTAAAACCGTACCCTGCGAATTTTTCCATTAAATCAAAGACATACGTTGAAATTGATTCATCAACATTGTTCTGTATAGACCCAGATAAGAATTTATCCCGCTCTTTTGCCATTTCTTCTGGCTTTTTCTTGCCCATGCAATTATGAGCGATGAAATCGTTAGCAATGAAATTATGAGTATCTGGAATCGTTAAATCAAAAACGTCTTCAACACCCACTCGCTCAATACGAATAATGTCATCCCAAAAAACCTCCGAATCGGCAACAGCGAATATTTGCGCGTCAGTAATGTCGCTTTGCTGAGTAATGGGTAATGTTCGCGCTAAACCGATGCTATCACCAACGGCAAACTGTTCTAAGGTTTGCCAGCCAAGGGGGGTATAAAACAAATGGTCTGCGGTTGCACGGATTTTGCGTTGGGTTTTAGTCGTCACCTCCCAGACTTCGCGCTGTCCATTGGGATAAATCGCCGTTATTGGTTGCGTCACTATTTTTTGCGTTGTTAAATCCAAAGAAAATAAGTGCCGCCCTAGCCAATAATCGGGGTTATCGGCAATGTCTTGTAAACTAACGCATTGCCCTGTCGCAACATCTATCACTTGTGTTGAGCCACTCAAACAGCGACGCAACATATCCGCGCCACCGAGCGTATACAGTGCCATTTCCCGCGCAATTTGCATCACCTGTTCCTGATACAAAATAACCCCGTTGGTGGGTTTAAGAATCGGCTCTAATAAGGGATGAGCGTATTCGGCCTGTTGGGTTTTGTGTTTGACGTTGACATAATCATCGACCATGCCCGATTCCAAAGGGCCGGGGCGAAACAACGCCACCAAGGCGATAATGTCATCAAAACAGTCGGGTTTGAGCTTTTTAATCAGCTCTTTCATACCGCGTGATTCCAACTGAAACACGGCGGTGGTGTCGCCATTTTTTAACAGCGCGTAAGATGCGGCATCGTCGCGTGGAATCAGGGTAATATCGACCAGCGGCTTACCTTGCGCTTGCAGTTTGGCGTTGATGTCCTGTAACGCCCAATCAATAATAGTCAGGGTGCGCAAGCCTAAAAAGTCAAACTTCACCAAACCGACCGCTTCCACGTCGTCTTTATCGAACTGGGTGACTAAATTATTGCCTTCCTCATCACAATACAGCGCGGTGAAATCGGTGAGTTTAGTCGGTGAAATGACCACGCCGCCTGCGTGTTTACCTGCGTTGCGCACCGTACCTTCCAGTGACAACGCCATATCAATCAACGCCTTAACATCTTCTTCGCTGTCATAACGCTGCTTCAAATCGGGGCTGTCGCGTAAGGCTTTCTCCAGCGTCATACCAATTTCAAACGGCACTAATTTGGCGAGACTATCGACAAAACCATACCCCAAACCCGACACCCGCCCGACATCACGAATCACCGCTTTTGCCGCCATCGAACCGTAAGTAATAATCTGCGCAACGTGATCGCGTCCGTAATGCTCCGCCACATATTGAATCACTTCGTCGCGTCTATCCATGCAGAAGTCAATATCAAAGTCGGGCATGGAAACCCGCTCTGGATTTAAAAATCGCTCGAATAGCAAATCAAATTCTATCGGGTCTAAGTCGGTGATTTTCAGCGCGTAAGCCACTAATGAACCCGCACCCGAACCACGCCCCGGCCCGACGGGAATACCGTGATTTTTTGCCCATTGAATAAAATCGGCAACAATCATGAAGTAACCGGGGAAGCCCATTTGAGTAATCATTTTCAACTCAAAATCCAGACGGTCATAATACACCTGCCGATTTTGGGCATCTGTGCCTTTACCGACCGCAGGCGAATGCGTCAGGCGTTCTTCCAGACCTTTTAATGCCTCTTGGCTCATGACTTCGCTGAGCGTCATGCCTTCAGGCACAGGGTAATCGGGCAAAAAGTTTTTACCCAAGGTGAGCGTTAAATTACAGCGTTTGGCAATTTCCACCGTATTGGCTAAGGCTTCAGGAATATCGGCGAATAACTCCGCCATTTCTTCCGCAGAACGCAGGTATTGCTGATTGGTATAATCTTTAGGGCGGCGGTCATCATCCAGTACCCGCCCTTGATTAATGCACACGCGCACTTCATGCGCCTGAAAATCTTTGCTGTACAGAAAACGCACATCGTTAGTGGCAACCACAGGCAAATCCAACGCTACCGCCAAATCCAGCGCGGCGGCAATATAACGCTCTTCGTCGGGTTTACCGACGCGCTGCAATTCCAGATAAAACCTATCGGGAAACAACGCCGCCCAAAATTCCGCCTGCCGTTTTGCCGCTTCAACATTTTCCGCCAGTAACGCCTTGCCCACATCACCCGCCATTGCCCCTGACAAGGCAATCAAGCCCGCATGATTATCCACCAGCCATTCCAGTTTTAGCAGTGGTACACCTTGATGCTGTCCTTCTTGATAGGCTTTAGAAATCAACTCAGTCAGCGTCACATAACCCGTATGATTATTGACCAGCAAAGTTAAACGATACGGATTCGCGGCATCATCGGGATTAACCAAAAGTACATCGGCACCCGCAATCGGTTTAATCCCCTGCCCTGTGGCGGTTTTGTAAAATTTAACCAGTGAAAATAAATTGGCATTTTCGGTAATCGCCACAGCGGGCATATTCAGCTCCAGCAATCGCTTAACCAAGGGTTTAATCTTGACGATACCGTCTACCAAAGAGAATTCACTGTGAAGTTTGAGATGTATAAAAGTCGGTTGCATGAGGCAGTTATGCTTGGGTTGAGTGCCATAGTTTTTACACGCTAGCGGCACTATTCACAATTGAAAAAGTATACGTTATTTCTGATTGCATTACCGCAATGATGGGCTTTGCTTAACACAGTAGTACGAAAGTAACGTTACGCATGAAAAAGCAATAGTCCACTAAAAGCACGAAAGGCACGAAAAAACCAACATCTGTTATTCAGAGTCCAAGACATGACATGGACTCTGAATAATAAGTAGTTCAAACGGGCAGTGGTCGTTCTGAACACGTTTGCGCAACGACTTTCATTATTTTTTACTCTTTTTTGTGCTTTTCGTGTCTTTCGTGGACAATATTTTCTTGTGTGTAAACTGAGTTATTCAGCAGTCACTAACACTGCTTTTTCCTGTGCAATACCAATACTGGCAATAGCCCCAGAATTAAACTGTAAAAAATCGCTTTCAATACCGTCTGAGAAAATCACGCCATTGGCTGGCATTAATGATTCTATGTGTAATGGCGTGTCCGCCGTTACAATGCCAGCGACTAAATCGGCTTGAGTTTGTTTGCTTTGAAACGGTTCGCGCACCGCAAACATCAGTTGGTCGGCTTGCACAATGGCGGCGGGTTTTTCGCGCACTTGCGGCTCGATAAATTGCTGAATACCATAGCTCATATTAAACACCGAGCTGAGCCAGCCTGTTGAACCCGACTGTGTGGAGACAATAATTCCCGATGAAGATTGCTCTTCGGTCTGCTGATGATAAGCGATACGGTAACGCGCAGAGACATGACTCGCCGCTCCGATAAATAAATCATTAAACGCTAACAGGCGTTGTCCCTGATTTAATTTCGCTTCGGCAAGCGTGGCGATTTTGGTGTTAAATTGCCCGGACTGCACATTTTCAACTGCGTCAATAAAGTTGTCGCTGGTAAACGGCAACAACACGCCATCGTAACGCGCCATGTCAGGATTGACGGCAATAATCGGAATGCCATTGACATATTTTGCGGTGTTCGCCACCAGCCCATCTTGTCCGACGACAATCACCACTTGCTTGCTATTGAACAAAAACGCGGGTAAAAAATTCTGCTCGACGATTTTATTTTTCAGCACTCGTGATAATTGGCATTGTACGCTTGCCAATGACTCATGAAATTGCGCGTGTTCACGCTCATAATCGGCAAAATCACCGCCCGAATGTTCAATATAAAACTTGGCTTGGGCTTGCGTGTTGAAGCGTTCAATCAATCGCTCAAGACGGGTTTTATTTTTAACCAGAATGGCGTATTCGACGGTCATTTGCGTTTATTGCTTAACACGGATTCTAATAATTCAGGACTGATATTCAGATTGCCGATTTTTTCCGCATTTTCGCCCATTTGTCGAAATGCCAACGCGATATTGAATTTTGGATCTGGATTATCATTTAACGCCGTAATCATGCGCCAATCCATGTCTTTATACGGTTTGAGCGTCGCTTCCAGCACATAACCTTGGGTATCGGCTTCTTTTCTGGCATTAGCGGTTTGCTGTTCAATTAACAATTTGCGCTGGTCTTCGATAGCAATATCCGCCTGCACTTTCATTTCCCGCAACACGCGCTCATTATTGGCTTTTTGCACCTCGGCTTCCATGCGTTTTTCATCAATTTGTTTCTTCTTTTCTTCAACGGCAATTTCGGTATTCAACTCAGATTCTTTGATGCGCCGCTCTTGCTCCACCGCAAAATTACGCCGTTCATACACCGCCTGATCGGCTTCTTGCGATAATTTTTCGCGGGTTTCGGTTTCCAACGCCCGCGCCATTTCAGGCGTGGCTTTAATGGCAAGAATATTCACCGTCAGAATTTCAATGCCCAGCGCAGTCAGCGCGGGAGAGGTTTTTAGCCCTTCGGTGATTTTAGTTTCCACCGTTTTAGCAGAGCGAATAGAATCTTTTAAACCCAGCCCATGAATAAACGCCGACAACGTGGTTTGCGCTTCATTAATAATGCGCTGATTCAATTTTTCAGTATCGTTCTTGGTATGCACGCCATTTTGGTCAACGGTAAAATCCAACAACTCCGCCAATTGTTTTTGATTAGCAATTTTATAAGTCACCTGCCCTTGAATAGAAATATTCTGATAATCATGCGTGGTTTCATTAAAAATAAACGGCAAATCATTACTGCCGATAGGAATCGCCACAATAGAACTGTTCGGCGCAAAATAGAAAAACGACAACCCCCGTCCTTCTCTGGCTACGCGCCCGTTTTTAAAGTGCATGACATAAGTCATCGCGTCAAACTTAATATAACTGATTCCAAACATGGCTAACCCTTTGATAATGGCAAACTTAGGGCGGAATAGTAGCAAATTATGCGTAGAATAATGGGATTATTTTTCACCTGAGTTCAGCTCAGTATTTTTATAATCTGCTTATCCAATTTAACTGCCAACCCGCGTATTGATACATGAAAATATCGCCCACCATCCATACTATTTATAAACTAGCTTTTATTAATCTTGAATGTTTGACTCGTTTACAAGCAAAATGGATTAAATAACCGTCACTTCGGAGTTTAAAACCATGACTGATAAAATCAAACACTTGGACTACATTCAACAAACCATCACCCGCATGGCGACGGTTTCTTTTCAAATCAAAGCGTGGAATATTGGCTTGGTCACTGCGGTGCTTGCGTTTGCGGCGGGTGATAAAAATCCTGCTTTTTTATGGGCAGCGTTATTGCCAGCGGTGATGTTGTGGTTTCTGGATTCTTTTTATCTTAGAAAAGAATATTTATTCCGCGCTCTCTACAATGCTGTGCGGGCTGTTGATTCTACAGTTGAAGATTTTTCTATGGACACTAACCCTTATAAAAACTTACCAGATACCAAACGCTGGAAAGTGCTATTTTCAGAAACCTTGCTGTCTTTTCATGGCACAGTGTTAGTGGTGGTGGTGTTGGCAATGTGCTTGCTACGGTGACATTATTCATCGTTACAACGCTCTGCGTTGTAATGCCTAAATGGACGCTCCAGCGTCCTCACAGATAATGAAAAAACAGCGGACAAAAAAACGTGCCGTTTGATGGCAAAGAATCAACAAGCACTCATGAAGACGCTAGAGCGTCATCATGAGTGTTCAACGCGGAGCGTTGGAACAATGAAAAGATTTACCTGAACTTCATCAACAAGTACGCTTGTTAATTAAGTGATTACCCACCTAACACGAACACATCCACATAGACCTGCTAGGTTTTAAAAACCTAGCAGGTATGAGTAACCTTAACCATTTGAATCATTGCCCATGTCAGAACTTGCCTTAAAACTGATTGCAGAAAATAAAAAAACGCGCGCTACTTTTTTGGATTTGGGTAACTGTGGTTTAAAGAGGATGCCAAAGGAAATTAGTGAGTTGGTGTGGCTAGAAAAGTTATCTTGTGCTAATAACGGTGAATTAATAAGCATTAATTTTGTATCCTATTTGATACAATTACAAATACTTGATATTTCTAAAACTCTAATTATCAGTCTTAGTCCATTAGTAAATTTGATACAGCTACATACGCTTGATATTTCTTATACGCCTATTACCAATCTTAGACCTTTATTAAGTTTTATGTATTTACATACGCTTAATATTTCTCGTATACCTGTTACTGATATTAGCCCCTTGTCATGGTTGACAGAATTACAGTCACTTAATGTTTCTATTCCATCAATTACTGACATTCATCCATTGTTAAACTTAAACGCGTTACAGTCACTTCATGTTTCTGGCTCTCAAGTCAGTGACTTAAGCCCGTTGTCCAACTTGAGTGCATTACAGACACTTTATGTTTCTAGCACTCAAGTCAGTGACTTAAGCCCGTTGTCCAACTTGAGTGCATTACAGACGCTTTATGTTTCTAGCACTCAAGTCAGCGATTTAAGCCCGTTGTCCAACTTAAGTGCATTACAGACACTTTATGTTTCTAGCACTCAAGTCAGCAATTTAAGCCCGTTGTCCAACTTAAGTGCATTACAGACACTTTATGTTTCTAGCACCCAAGTCAGCAATTTAAGCCCGTTGTCCAACTTGAGTGCGTTACAGAGACTTAATTTTAGTAACACTCAAGTCAGCAATTTAAGCCCGTTGTCCAACTCGAGTGCGTTAGAGAGACTTAATTTTCGTAATACTCAAGTCAGCAATTTAAGCCCGTTGTCCAACTTGAGTGCGTTACAGAGACTTAATTTTAGTAACACTCAAGTCAGCAATTTAAGCCCGTTGTCCAACTTGAGTGCGTTACAGAGACTTAATTTTAGTAATACTCAAGTCAGCGATTTAAGCCCGTTGTCCAACTCGAGTGCGTTAGAGAGACTTAATTTTCGTAATACTCAAGTCAGCAATTTAAGCCCGTTGTCCAACTTGAGTGCGTTACAGACAATTGATGTTTCTGACACTCAAGTCAGGGACTTAAGTCCGTTGTTAGCTTTGATTGAACAAGATTTACCAGTGAAATGGAGTTCAAGTTCAACTTGGTTTGAAGGTAATGGCATTTATATAGAACGCTGCCCTTTAACCAATCCTCCTGAATCCATAGCAAGAGAAGGCGATGAAGCCATCCTCAACTATTTCAAAGAAAAACAACAACAAGGCACAGACCATTTATATGAAGCCAAGTTATTAATCGTTGGCGAAGGTAAAGCAGGTAAAACCAGTTTAGTGCGGCGTTTATATCAAACGGATAAAGACTTACCCGAAGAAAAAGATACCACCAAAGGCATAGACATTCATTTGCATCCATTCACTTGTGCTAATGGGCGTGAGTTTCGTTTGAATGTCTGGGATTTTGCGGGACAAGAAATTTACCATGCCACGCATCAATTCTTTTTAACGCAACGCTCGTTATATGTGTTACTCGATGACACCAGCAGCAATGATAAAACCGTGCATGATCCTAGTTTTAAATATTGGTTAGACGTTGTGGACTTGTTGAGCAATCATAGCCCGTTACTGATTTTTCAAAATGAAAAAGGCGGACGCAGTAAAGCCATTGATTTAGCAGGCATCAAAGCCAAGTTTGAGAATGTCAAAGACCGTTATTCAGGCAATCTGGAATATAAAAATGCGGCGGATAAAGTGCGTGAGGCGATTGAATTTTATGCCAAGCAGTTACCGCATATCGGTGAAGAACTGCCCGCCAAGTGGATAACTATTCGTGCTGAAATTGAACAAGCCGCTGAACAACAACCGACCATCAGCCAACAAGACTATTTCAAACTGTATGAAAAACACTTGCCGTTTGACCGTGAAAAAGCCTTGTTTCTCAGCCAATATTTACATGATTTGGGTGTGTTCCTGCATTTTCAAAAGGATAACTTATTAAAACGCGTGGTGATTTTACAAAACCAATGGGCAACCGAAGCGGTATTTAAAATGTTGGATGATGAAACCGTCAAAACCCAACACGGGCGTTTTACCGAAGCCGATTGCGAACGCCTGTGGCAAGATTCAGATTATGCCGAACTGCACCCCGAATTACTGGCTTTAATGGAAAAATTTGAATTGTGTTATTTGTTGCAAGACAGCATCCCTAAAAAATGGCTAGCACCGCAATTGTTGCCACCATCAAAACCCACTGAATTAAACGACTGGGCAAAATCGGGCGATTTAGTGTTGCGCTACCGTTATGAATTTTTACCCAAAGGCATGATTAACCGTTTAATGGTACGCAAACATTACTACGTTCCACGCCCCGAATTAGCATGGCTGACAGGCGTATTATTTGAACGCAACGGCACACAAGTCTTAGTTGAACTTTCCGCACAAGGCAACGAAATTGTCTTCCGCGCCAGAGGCATAGAGCGCAAAGATTTACTTGGCGCGATTGCCTTTGAGTTAGAAGCCTTAAACACCACGTTTAAAGGTTTGCCTGAAAAAGTCACAGTGTTGATTCCTTGTTGTTGTGCGTTGTGTCAAACCAAAACAGAACCCGAAGCCTATGAACAAAAACGCTTGTTAAAACGTAAGCAAGACGGCAAAACTACGATTGAATGTCCTGCCAGTTATCAAGATGTGCAGGTAGAAGATTTATTAAATGGCATTAAACCGAGAGATAACATGAAGAAAATTTTTATTTCGTATTCTAAGCATGATAATCAGCACAAAGATAAGCTACTCAAATTTTTAGCTCCTTTACGCGATAACGACAAAATCGCCACTTGGCATGATAGAGATATTCTGGCGGGTGAAGAATGGGATGAGCGTATCAAACAAGAATTAAACGCCGCTGATATAGTGCTGTATTTGGTTTCTGTGGATAGCTTAGCTACTGCTTACATTCAAAAAGTTGAATTGCCGTTAATTGAACAACGCAGTCAGTCAAAGCAATGTAAGTTAGTACCTGTCATTGTTGATTTTTGTGATTGGGAAGAATCATGGGTGGCTAAATACAACGCTTTACCCGCCAAAGGTGTAGCTATCACCGATAAACAATGGACAAATGAAAACCAAGCATGGTTAGAAGTCATCAAGGGTATTAAGCAGATTATTACGCCAACTTAAGTTGCACTCAGACCTCCAAGGTTTTAAAAACCTCGGAGGTCTCTATGACGTGGTTGTGTATAGCAGGCGTATAAAATCTGATATGTTAGACAATAAAAAACCCGCCAAGCCCAAAGGCTTGCGGGTTTTTGTATTTGGTGCCGATGACTGGACTCGAACCAGCATGACCTTGCGATCACCACCCCCTCAAGATGGCGTGTCTACCAATTTCACCACATCGGCATTATTCTTTACTAATCTTTCTTAGCGTCTTTGCCTTTATGGGCATCCGCTTTTTTGTCTTTAGCAGCGGCTTTATGCTCAGCTGGTTTTTTTGCTTCAACCGATTTTTTCTCTTCGACCGGCTTAGTTGCTTCCACTGCTTTGGGTGTTTCTATAGGAGCAACAACGGGTTGTTCCGCAGAAGGAACAGGCAGTGCTGGAGCTTGTTGTGTATCAGGTGTTGCAACTGGCGGCATGGCTTCTACAGTTTTTGCACCTTCTACCGCAGGAAGACCTGATTCATTTGCCGCAGGCGTAGCCATTAAGTCGCGTTCTGTGTCTTTGTGACCGTTTACTATTGCAAGACCTAAGCTGGTGGCAAAAAACAAGGTTGCCAAAATGGCTGTTGAACGCGATAAGAATGAGGCTGCACCTTGCGCACCAAACACTGAACCTGCTGAACCAGTACCAAACGCGGCTCCTGCATCAGCTCCTTTTCCTTGCTGCATTAAAACCAGACCGATAACGCCTAATCCTAGCAAGACATGAATAACAATAATTACCTGATACATGAAAGTCTAAATTACTCTGAGATTGAATGATAAACCGCTAAAAAGGATTCCGCATCCAAGGAAGCCCCACCTATTAAACCGCCATCAATGTCCGGCATGGCAAACAAGCCTTTTGCATTGTCTGGTTTAGCACTGCCGCCGTATAAAATTTGGATTTTATCTGCGATAGTTTGATCTTTTGCAGCAATGTATTGACGAATGTGTTGATGCACTTCTTGTGCTTGTTCGTCAGTTGCTGTTCTGCCTGTACCAATAGCCCAAACAGGTTCGTAAGCGATGACAGCGTTATTGAAAGCGGCAATGCCCGCTGCATTAATAACGGCATCCAGTTGTTCATCGACAACGGCAAACGTTTGTTCTTGTTCGCGTTGTTCTAGGGTTTCACCAATACATAACACAGGGATGATACCTTGTTCTTGTGCTTGGCAAAAACGGGCGGCTACTGATGCGTCAGTGTCGCCGTAGTAGCTGCGTCTTTCTGAATGTCCGACCAGAGCATATTGGCAGTTGAAGTCTTTCAGCATAGTCGCTGAAATTTCACCTGTATAAGCACCTGAGGCTTTATCGGCAACGTTTTGTGAGCCTAATGCTAAACGAGTGCCTTTAACAATTTCGCCAACACAGGGCAAATAAATGTAGGGAACGCACACGGCGATGTCACCAATATCCGCACCTAAGCCAGCAATAATGCCTTGGGCAAGTGCTTCTGCACTCGCACGAGTTCCATTCATTTTCCAATTTCCGATAACCAGAGACCGACGCATCCTCATTACTCCCACATAGAATAAAACTGTTAATGATATAGGTTAATGGTGTTTTGTTCAAGCTTCCATTGCTTTTCTGACATCATCAGCGAGTTGATTTGCCGATTCTCTGACCAGTTCTTCGTGTTCGCCTTCTACCATAACACGAATTAACGGCTCTGTACCTGATGCTCTTAACAGCACGCGCCCTGTGTCACCGAGTTTTTTCTCCACCGATTGTACTGAGCGTTGGATGTATTCGTTGGTACTGATATTAATTTTTTTCGTGGTTTTGATATTGATTAAAATTTGCGGGTATTTTTGCATCCCCGATTTTAATTCATGCAGGCTTTTACCGCTGTGTTCCATTTCTGCCATGATTTGCAAGGCGGCAATAATACCGTCACCTGTGGTGGTTCTATCGAGACAAATAATATGCCCTGAATTTTCACCGCCTAGAATACCGTTATGTTCAGTCAGCATTTCCATGACATAGCGATCACCGACATTGGCTCTGAGTAAGTCGATACCTAAACGTTTTAAGCCGTGTTCCATACCTAAATTGGTCATGAGTGTGCCGACCACAGGCCCTGACATTTGCCCGACTTCTAATCGTGATTTGGCAATGATATAAATCAGTTCGTCGCCATCAACGATTTCGCCTTTATGGTCAACCATAATGAGTCTATCGCCGTCACCGTCAAGGGCAATACCTATGTCGGCTTGGTGTTGTAATACGGCGGCAACTAATTTTGCAGGGCTGGTCGCACCACATTCCTCGTTGATATTCACACCATTGGGTTCTGCACCCATGGTAATGACGGTTGCGCCAACTTCACTGAATACATGAGGGGCGATATGATAGGTCGCGCCATTTGCGCAATCAACAACAATTTTCAACCCGCTAAAATCCAAGCGTGTCGGTACACTGCCTTTGCAGAATTCGATATAGCGACCTGCGGCATCACCGATGCGTTTTGCTTTGCCGAGATGAGCCGATTCTACGGTAGTCATCGGTGAGTCGATATAATGCTCTATTTTTTCTTCTAATTCATCGGGTAGTTTAGTCCCGTGTACTGAGAAAAACTTAATGCCGTTGTCGTAATAAGGATTATGTGAGGCACTGATTACAATACCTGTTTTGGCTCTTAAGGTACGCGTTAAATAAGCAATACCCGGTGTGGGCATAGGTCCTAACAAGTGAGTATCAACACCTGCGGCGGTTAAGCCTGCTTCCAGCGCGGACTCAAACATATAACCGGAAATACGGGTATCTTTACCGACGAGTACAAAGCCATGCCCTTCATTAGCAAATACCCGACCTGCCGCCCAGCCTAATTTCAATAAAAAATCCGCTGTTATGGGTGTTTCACCGACTTTGCCGCGAATACCATCAGTACCAAAATATTTTTTTGCTATATTTGCCATAATGTTAATCCTTAAAAATAGACTCAAGTTTTTGTAAACCGGCATTATTGCTAATACCATCGGTCAATAAAAAAGGAGAGTTGTTAAGACTCTCCTTTTGGATTGGTTTTGATAACCTTAGCTTTGTTCAGCCGTTTTACCCAATGAAGTATCCGTTTGCTTATCTAATTTAACTTCATCCGCACTCACCCCGTCACGCGGTGGTTTGTCATCCCAACCCTGTGGGTCACGCACGGGTTTACGCGCCATTAAATCTTCAATTTGATACTTGTCGATGGTTTCGTATTTCATTAATGCCTCTGCCATTGCATGAAGAATATCAATATTTTCTTTGATAATCCGTTCAGCACGTTCGTAGTTGCGGTCAATAAAAGAACGAATTTCTTCATCTATCGTGTGTGAAGTTTCTTCAGCAACGGTTTTGTGCTGTGTAACAGAACGCCCTAAAAACACTTCGCCCTCTTCTTCGCTGTACGCTAAAGGTCCTAGACGTTGTGATAAGCCCCATTTAGTCACCATATTACGAGCCAATTCAGTGGCGCGTTCAATATCGTTAGATGCGCCTGTACTGACTTGCTCCCAACCAAACACCACTTCTTCAGCAATACGACCACCGTATAAACTGGAAATCATGCTGTCCAGTTTTTGTTTGCTCGCACTGTACTGGTCACGTTCAGGTAAGAACATAGTCACACCCAGCGCACGACCTCTGGGCATAATACTGACTTTATACACAGGATCATGTTCAGGCACCAGCCTCCCAACAATGGCATGACCTGCTTCATGGTAGGCGGTCATTTTCTTTTCTTTTTCGTCCATGACCATCGTGTGTCGCTCCACACCCATGATGAGCTTGTCTTTGGCTTTTTCCAAGTCCGACATATTAATCATGCGCTTGTTCATACGCGCTGCCAATAATGCCGCTTCATTGATAAGGTTAGCCAAATCCGCCCCTGAAAAACCGGGAGTGCCTTGTGCAATATATTTCACTTCAACATCATCGGCGGCAGGGACTTTTTTCATGTGAACCTTGAGAATTTGCTCACGTCCTCTGACATCAGGTAAACCAACGCTCACCTGACGGTCAAATCGACCGGGACGCAACAAGGCTTTGTCCAATACATCGGCGCGGTTGGTTGCGGCAATCACGATAATACCTTCGTTGCCTTCAAAACCGTCCATTTCCACCAATAACTGGTTTAAGGTTTGTTCGCGTTCATCGTTACCGCCGCCTAAACCTGCGCCACGTTGCCGCCCGACCGCATCAATCTCATCAATGAAAATAATGCACGGTGCGTGTTTTTTGGCGGTTTCAAACATATCACGGACACGGGATGCACCGACACCGACAAACATTTCCACAAAATCTGAACCGGAAATAGTAAAAAACGGCACACGCGCTTCACCCGCAATGGCTCTCGCCAATAGCGTTTTACCTGTTCCAGGAGGCCCGACCATCAACGCGCCTCTGGGAATTTTACCGCCCAAGCGTTGATATTTAGCAGGATCTTTCAGGAAATCAACCATTTCCACCACTTCTTCTTTAGCTTCGTCACAACCTGCCACATCGGCAAAAGTGATTTTAATTTGATCTTCTTCCAGCATACGCGCTTTACTTTTACCAAAGCTCATCGCGCCACGACCACCTGCACCGCCACCGTTCATTTGACGCATGAAGAATACCCACACGGCAATCAGCAATAACATGGGGCCAAAAGACACCAGCAACTGCATCAGCATAGAAGGTTGTTCAGGCGGAACAGCTTTAGTATCAACACCGTTTGCCAGTAAATCATCAATTAAATGCGGATCATTAGGCGCATATATCTTAATTTGCTGTCCACCCTGCATTTTTGCCTTGATGATATGCTCATCAATAGTGACCTGTTGTACTTGTCCCGATTTCACTGAATCAATGAATTGTGAGTACGATAACGACGAATCAGCTCGTTCTTTTTGTGAACTAACGTTGTTAAAGAGAAGCATCAAGACAACTGCGATGACACCCCACAAGATTATATTTTTTATCATATCGTTCATTTACACGCCCTGGGCCTGAACGGCTCTTCCGTTTAAAAACTGAGCAATTATATCAGGAGTTAATGTCCTGACTGTCGTTATTTATAGGGTACTCACTAACACTTAGAGTAGCCGATTTTGCAAATATAAGGGTTGATAGTGATTATTTAAAGCCCTTGGCCAAAATATACACCTCATTACTGCGCGGTCTGGAAGCTTTTGGCTTTCTGATGACCACTTTAGTGAAGTTTTGCTGCACTTCACGATGATAATCTTCAAAGCCTTCGCCTTGAAATACTTTTACTAAAAACGCACCATTTTTTGCCAAAATAGTTTTTGCAGTATCCAAAGCCAGTTCACACAAATACATAGAACGCGGTTGATCGACTGCTTTATTACCGCTCATATTCGGTGCCATATCAGACAACACCAGATGCACAGGCATATTATCCAATACCGCATAAAGTTCATCTATGACCGATTGCTCCAAAAAATCGCCCTGAATAAAATCCACGCCGTCAATCGGATCCATCGGCAAAATATCCAGCGCGACCAGTTTATTGCCTTTGCCTAGCCGTTGCTGAGCATATTGCGACCAACCACCGGGTGCTGCACCCAAATCGACTACATTCATACCCGCTTTAATCAGCGAATCTTTTTCTTGAATCTCAGATAATTTGAATACCGCGCGTGACCGATAGCCCTGCGCTTGAGCCATTTTGACATATTCATCATGAAAATGTTCCTGCATCCATTGATTACTGCTTTTACTTCGTGCCATATCGCCCTATTTTTGGTGTAGAATTAAGTTTTTGATTTTGAGAATAAAAAGTGAAAGCAGTCGATAAGAAAAAACTAAAGTCCGAAGCGCATAGTTTAAACCCCATAGTCACCATTGGTCAGTCTGGATTGACTGATGCCGTATTAGCAGAACTTGAACAGGCACTCGACCATCATGAACTGCTTAAGGTAAAAATACGCGCCGAACGTGATGACCGTAAAGTCATCAGTGAAAAAATCTGCACCAGCACAGGCGCGGAGCTTATTCAATCTATTGGACAAGTCATCGTTATTTATCGCCTGAATCCGAATAAATAATCGCAGAGGAAAAGCGCAAGATTTCGCATCGAGTGCTTTTCGCCTTTCCTGTTAAATATACTGAATTGCAATAATTTCGTACTCGATATTTCCCGCAGGGGCTTTCACAATCACAATATCTTCCACTTCTTTGCCGATTAACGCACGGGCAATCGGCGAACCGACAGAAATACGATTTTCCTTAATATCCGCTTCATCCTCACCAACGATTTGATAAATCACCCGCTGTTCGGTGTCCAGATTTTCAATTTCCACCGTCGCACCAAATACCACTCTGCCGCCCGCATCCACTCTGGTGACATCAATAATTTGCGCATTAGACAGTTTGCCTTCAATTTCATTAATACGTCCTTCCGCAAAACTTTGTTGCTCTTTCGCGGCATGATATTCGGCATTTTCTTTTAAATCACCATGCGCTCTGGCTGTTGCAATCGCATTAACAATGCGCGGACGCACCACTGATTTTAACTCTTCTAATTCAGCGCGTAATTTTTCTGCACCTTTGACAGTGAGAGGTACTTTAACCATTTCTTTCATACTCCGATATTGTTGGCTGGGGTAAGGTTTGAACCCCAACAGTTAAGCTGTTTATTGTGTGTATTGTTCCAACGCCGGAGCGGTGGAAACTATGAAAACATATAGTAACACCATAGGATGATACTTCCTTCCTCAGCCCGTTCTATACTTTACGTTGGCTTGTTAAGTTGCTGCATATAATCACGCAACGCCTGATTAATCATTTTTTGATAATGACGACCATTATTGGCTTTAAACCACGCCAAAATATCATTATCCAATTTAACTTTGCTTTGATGTGTTGCAGAATAAAATCGTCCAACCGTTGCATTTTGCCAATTGGTTTGCTCGGGAATATCGCTAGTATCAATAGCCTCATCGGACAGAGAAACCAGATGATTTAATTCTGCTGCTTGTTTTTTAGTGAGCTTGTTCATAACACACCCTTTCTTGTTTCGTTGCTTTTCGTGCTGAAATAATCCGAATAGTTTCAGCATTATTTTCTTCATAAATACTGTGGGCGACTAATATCACCACCAACCCATTAATTAAACCCAGCGTTTGCCAGCGTTCTTCACCGTTTTCATGACGGTCTTGAATACTAATATGGAAAGGGTCATTAAAAACTAACCTAGCTGTTTCAAAACTAACACCATGTTTCGCTTTGTTACTAGCATTTTTGTTTTCATCCCAAGTGAATTTCATTATTTAACTTGTAGCGGTTGTGATATTGGTTGTATTTACTCGTTCCAACGCTCTGCGTTGGAATGCCATGTTTGACGCTCCAGCGTCATGCCTCACAACGCTGGAGCGGTGGGAACTATGAAGGTACGCGGCTAGATTAATTTTTTGTAACAGTCTATAGCCTGTTCTTTATTACGAAGTTGGGTTAAAAACTTATCACCAGAACTTATCTTGTTAAATAAGAAAGCCTTATTTGAGCCTTTAATAATTTCTAAACCTATTCCCCATACATTTCCAGAATGTGAGCGATTGTCCATTAATTTTTCACTTAATAAAGGTGATAAATCCTTCAAAAACTCAACAATAAATAAATTGGGTACTATTCTCACAAATAATATTACCGCATCATTATTGTTTATGCGTTCTAAATTAACTTGACGTATATCAAACCAGTATCCTCCTACAGAATTTTTTGCAACAGAAGGCGATAAAATACATTCGATTCCTTTTTTAAAAATAGTTGTATTTTTGAATCTTTGAAATCCAAGCTCATACAACACATTAACGTTATGGTTACTCGTTTCTATTTTATCGCTCATAAAATTATTTCAAACTCTTATGCAAATCCTGCAAACAATTCACATCCCCTGCATCCAATTCACCCAGTGCGTAACAAGCGGCTCTCGCGCCTGCCATTGTGGTGTAATAAGTGACGCGGTGTTGTAAGGCTTCGCGGCGCATGGTGAACGAATCAGAAATGGCTTGTTTGCCTTCGGTGGTGTTGATGATTAATTGGATTTGGTCGTTTTTAATCATATCTACGGTGTTCGGTCTGCCTTCGTTGACTTTGCACACCACTTCACACGGAATACCTGCCGCTTTCAAGAATCTTGCTGTACCACCTGTTGCCACGATTTCGTAGTTTTTCGCGACTAACATCCGCGCAATTTCTGGCAGTTTCACTTTATCGACTTCACGAATACTAATCAGCACTTTACCGCTGGCGTTTAAATCGACACCTGCGGCGCGTTGTGATTTGGCAAACGCCTCACCGAAAGTTTTACCTACACCCATGACTTCGCCTGTGGATTTCATTTCAGGGCCTAATAATGGGTCAACCCCTGGAAATTTCACAAACGGGAATACCGCTTCTTTCACAGAGAAATAATCGGGAATGCGTTCTTCGGTGATGCCTTGCTGTTCTAACGTTTGACCGACCATGACTCTGGCGGCAATTTTTGCCAACGCATAACCTGTGGCTTTAGAGACAAATGGCGCGGTGCGTGAGGCGCGTGGATTGACTTCCAGCACATAAATATCCGTGCCTTGAATCGCAAACTGAGTATTCATTAAGCCGCGCACACCTAGAGCTTCTGCCATTTTCGCCACTTGTTCACGCAATTGGTCTTGCAGTTCTTTGGATAAATCATAAGGCGGCAATGAACACGCAGAATCGCCTGAATGCACACCCGCTTGTTCAATGTGTTCCATCAAACCACCGATAAGTACGCGCTCACCGTCATAAATGGCATCAACGTCCATTTCCACTGCGTCATCTAAGAAGCGGTCGAGCAGTACAGGTGAATCATTCGATACGCTGACCGCTTCTTTCATGTAGCGGTTTAAGCCTTCTTCGTTAAAGACAATTTCCATTGCACGACCACCTAAAACGTAAGACGGACGCACCACTAATGGATAACCCAATTCTTTCGCCGCATTAATCGCTTGTTCAGTCGAACGCGCGGTCGCATTCGGTGGTTGTTTCAAGCCTAAACGCTCCAATAATTTTTGGAAACGTTCGCGGTCTTCCGCTAAGTCGATTGAATCAGGTGATGTGCCGATAATGGGAACGCCTGCCGCTTCTAAAGCGCGGGCTAATTTCAACGGTGTTTGTCCGCCATACTGCACAATCACGCCTTTGGGTTTTTCAATGTGAACAATTTCCAGCACATCTTCCAGCGTCAACGGTTCAAAATACAAACGGTCGGAAGTATCAAAATCGGTGGACACGGTTTCAGGATTACAGTTGACCATGATGGTTTCATAGCCATCTTCGCGTAATGCCAACGCCGCATGAACACAGCAATAATCGAACTCGATACCTTGTCCAATACGGTTAGGGCCACCGCCTAGAATGATGATTTTCTCTTTGTCAGAGACTCGCGCTTCGCATTCTTCTTCATAAGTAGAATATAAATACGCGGTATCAGAGGCGAATTCAGCCGCACAGGAATCAATACGTTTATAGACAGGGCGTATGCCTTGTTTATGACGCACGTTGCGCACTTCGGTTTCTGAGGCATCCAATAATTTTGCCAAGCGTCTGTCAGAAAAGCCTTTGCGTTTCAGTCTGAATAATTCACCTTCTTTTAACGTCGATAAAGTTTTAGTGGCTAAGGATTTTTCACTCAGTACCAAATCTTCAATCTGCGCTAAAAACCACGGATCAATTTTGCTGGAGTCATGCACTTCGGCAATCGTCATGCCGCTACGGAACGCATCGGCAACATACAATAATCTATCTGGACCGGGGTGACGCATTTCACGGCGCATTTTATCAGCGGCGTTATCGGCGGTTAAATCGGTGATTTCGGTTAAACCATCAATGCCGATTTCCAAACCGCGCAAGGCTTTTTGTAACGACTCTTGAAAAGTGCGACCAATCGCCATCACTTCGCCGACGGACTTCATTTGCGTAGTCAGACGGTCATCCGCTTGCGGGAATTTTTCAAAGGTAAAACGCGGCACTTTGACGACGACATAATCAATGGACGGTTCAAATGACGCAGGGGTTTTGCCGCCTGTGATTTCATTTTGCAACTCATCCAGCGTATAACCCACCGCCAATTTAGCCGCAACTTTGGCAATCGGAAACCCTGTGGCTTTAGATGCCAACGCAGACGAACGCGATACGCGCGGATTCATTTCAATGATAATCATGCGACCGTCAGCGGGATTAATCGCCACCTGCACGTTAGAACCGCCAGTATCCACGCCAATTTCACGCAAAATCGCCAGCGACACATTACGCAGAATTTGATATTCCTTATCGGTCAAGGTTTGTGCAGGCGCAACAGTAATCGAATCGCCTGTATGCACACCCATTGGGTCGAAGTTTTCAATCGAACACACAATGATGCAATTATCTTTAGAATCGCGTACCACTTCCATTTCGTATTCTTTCCAACCGAGTACCGATTCTTCAATCAATAACTCATTAGTCGGCGATAAATACAAACCGCGTTCGCAAATCTCCATGAATTCTTCTTTGTTATAGGCAATCCCGCCGCCACTGCCGCCCATCGTAAATGACGGACGAATCACCGTCGGATAACCGACTTCTTTTTGTGCGGCTATCGCTTCTTCCATCGTGTGCGCAGTTTTTGATTTAGCCACTTCATAGCCAATCTTTGCCATTGCATCATTAAACAACTGACGGTCTTCGGCTTTATTAATCGCCTCTTTACTCGCGCCTATCATTTCCACGTTGTATTTTGCCAATACCCCGTGTTTATCTAAGGCTAACGCACAATTCAACGCGGTTTGTCCGCCCATAGTCGGCAAAATCGCATCGGGGCGTTCTTTGGCAATAATTTTTTCCACCGTTTGCCAGTCAATCGGCTCGATGTAAATCGCGTCCGCCATATCGGGGTCGGTCATGATAGTCGCAGGATTCGAATTGACCAGAATCACGCGATAACCTTCCTCGCGCAACGCTTTACAGGCTTGTGTACCTGAGTAGTCAAATTCACAGGCTTGCCCAATAACGATAGGGCCCGCGCCTAATAATAGTATGGATTTTATGTCGGTTCTTTTTGGCATATTCTTAAATGTTAGGGTTGTAATTTTTTGTTATTGGCTAGATGGAAAAGTTTTTAGCACTTAATTATAAATCGTCTAAAGAAACGCGAATAAGTGGCTGTCCATCATTTAACCGTGTATCAGCAAGTGTATTGAGTTCGTTGTCAGATTCGTTCTGTATTGAATAACTAATACCTAATCGCTTCAATAATTCCAATATAAATTTTTCATCTTCGTTATTTTCCAGCTCTAAGGTTATCTGTGACATTTTTTACTACCGTAAATTTAGATAAGAGTATTTGATACGCACATCCCCAATTTATTGGAGAATACCCAGATTCCATTACACTCCATCTAGGCCACTTTCTATTTCAGTAATATGCGTAAGTGTTCTTTGAATTTTAGGTGTTCTTTCATCCGCATTTTTAGTTTCATGTTTGAACACTTTTATTTTATAAAAACTGGCAAAGGAAACTTTTTTAATTTCACTAAAAATAAAATCGCCAATTTTCCCGCATATTGGTTTATCTTCTTCACTAATTGAAAATTTAAAATTTTTCGATTTTAAATCAATGGCAATAAAGCTTCCTTGATAAAATTCTTCGATGTCATTATTATAATCCAGCCTATCTATGCTTCTTAATATAGAAATCGCTTTATCTTTATTAATAGAATAATTGATTTTTTCATTGATTACTGAGTTAAAATGAAAATTAATAGATGCTTCATTTTTAGTTACACACCGTAAAAAACTTTTAAGACTACTTAGCTCTCTCTCATTTAGTTTAAGATTTCTTAGGCTATTGACATTACTTGAATAACTAAGGATGTCGCTAAGCCGTTTTTCTAATGAATACCCTTTGAATAAGTCGTCTTGATTTCTTTCTGATGGCTTTAAAAAAAGATTGAAAGAACCCGCTGGGTTAGTAGAAAAAACATCCAAATCACTCACAAAGTTATCAAAAACACTTTTTCTCAGTTTAGAGAAACTATCAGTAATCGAAGAAAAATAATCTAACTTTATTTTTCCTGAAGTAACAGCTTTATCAACATTATTGAAATGAATATTAAAAATATCTGATTTTTCTTCTTGTACTTTAGTCTCAACTGCTTTTAATTCTTTTAGCTCTTTTAGTAACTCTTCTAATTCTTCTTTAACATCATTAGGAGGATTACCTTTTAATCCATAATTAGCCATTTCTTCTGCTTGTTGATATTCTTCTGCATCGAATGCTAAACAGGCAGAACTTCTAAATAAAATTGAACGAGTTGGTTCCATTTCAGTTTTTTCAAGTAAAAATAAAGCGGCATCACGCTCATACTTAAAGGCTTCCTTAGATAATCGCTTAACTTCCTCATGTTCTCCTTTGCGTTTAGCAATAAAAGCAGCATCTGCAATATCCATTGCTTTAGAATGTAGCGTGTCAATTTGATTACTCATTTTTTTGCTACCTGTGACTGTGGTTTACTAAACTCTACAATAACAATATAAGCGGGTAAATTTAAATTATCACTTTGTTCAGTTTGAGCTAACTTTATATCCACTCTTTTGCTAATAGGATTCTTTTTGTTTTCTTGAAGAATTCCTGATATTTCTAATCTTGCTTTATTTTGAAAAGGATATTGCTCATCTTCTTTTTCACCCAGCCAATAATCAATTCCTGTTTTTTTTACTGCACGTTTAATAACTTTATATGGTGTAAAATGATGGACAATTAAAATGGCTAAATAACTTGCACCATCTTCTGTAGCATCCTGCAAATCATTCCACGCATCTTTCATTTGAGGTGTTACCTCAACTTCCCATGAAAGAATGATATTTTCATTTATATGCCCAAATACTTTAAATACTACACCTGATTTATGCCCTTGATCATCTAAGCAAACAACTGATGCCTCTGAAAAAAAATTCATCATGCTAGGCGTTAATAAATTAGCGGGAATATCTTTAAAAATATCTATGTTATGAGCCGTCACAATTTACCTTTTATTATTTAAATAAGCCAACTAGGGTGGGCATTGCCCACCCTACGATGTTATTTAACGCGCGTTCATCAAATCAATAAACTCATCAAACAAGCCTTCGACATCGTGCGGGCCGGGGCTGGCTTCGGGGTGTCCTTGGAAGCTGAACGCAGGGCGGTCAGTTAATCTGATACCTTGTAAACTACCATCAAATAATGAGCGGTGCGTTGCCACGACGTTGGCTGGTAGACTGGCTTCATCGGCGGCGAAACCGTGGTTTTGACTGCTAATCATGACGCGACCTGTGGCGATTTCTTGTACAGGGTGATTTGCGCCGTGGTGTCCGAATTTCATTTTTTCAGTTTTCGCGCCACTGGCTAGGGCTAATAATTGATGCCCTAAGCAAATGCCGAACACGGGGATTTTAGTGTCTAAAATCGTTTTGATGGCTTCAATCGCGTAAGTACAGGGTTCTGGATCACCCGGTCCATTAGAGAGGAATACGCCGTCTGGGTTCATTGCCAATACCTCAGCCGCAGGAGTTTGTGCAGGAACAACAGTGACACGGCAACCACGATTAGCAAGCAAACGCAGGATGTTGCGTTTAATACCGAAGTCGTAGGCGACAACGTGCTTGGTCAGGTTTTCAGCTTCGACGTGACCATTGCGTAAACTCCAAGTATTTTCTGTCCATTCATAGATTTCCGTCACAGATACCACTTTGGCTAAGTCCATACCTTTTAAACCTGCAAAGCCATCAATCGCGGCGGTGGCGGTTTCTACACTTATGTCGTCACCAGCCATGATACAACCGCGTTGTGCGCCTTTATCACGCAAAATGCGCGTCAGTTTGCGGGTGTCGATTTCAGCAATCGCGACGACGTTGTTATCAATCAAGTATTGTTGCAGGGTTTTTTCTGACCGCCAGTTGCTTGCCAATAAGGGCAAATCGCGAATCACTAAACCACTGGCAAATACCGCGTGCGATTCGTCATCTTCGCTGGTTGTGCCTGTGTTGCCGATGTGCGGATAGGTCAGCGTGACAATCTGTTGGCAGTAAGATGGGTCGCTTAAAATTTCTTGGTAGCCTGTCATGGCGGTATTAAAAACCACTTCGCCGACGGAACAACCGTCTGCACCAATGGATACGCCGTTAAATACGGTGCCATCTTCTAGCACTAATAATGCGGATTTAGTCAAACACGTCACCTCTAATGTACAAAACGGGATGACCCCTTAAGGATTCATCCCGCTATAAAAAATTAATTGTGTCAATTTTACGAAAAATTGCCGCTTAGGTCATTAACAATTTTTTTTATAATGTGCTAAGGGTAACGTTAAGACAAATAACGCGCCTTCTGTGCTTTCTGCCAACTCGATACCACCACCGTAAGTTTTTAATAAGGATACGGTAATTTCCAAGCCCAAACCTGTGCCGCCCTTATTTCTGCGCGTTGTAAAAAACGGCGTGAAAATTTTGCTGCGATTGGCAGGCGATACGCCTGTGCCGTTGTCGTGTAAACGCACTTCCAGCGTATTTTCATGGGCAATGACGCTGAGCGTTAATTGCTGCGCTCCGTGTTGCAGGCTGTTTTCAAATAGATTGGTCAGGATAATATCCAGCGCGTCTGGGGCAATGGCGAGCGGATTATCGGGTAATTTTGCATAATTCAGTTGCAAACCGCGTTCGGCATAACGATTCTGTAAAGCGAAAATCGCATCGTTCAGGCGACTGTCCTGTTGACTGGGTTCTGATACATCGGCGCGCGCCAGTTCCAGCAAACGATTGACCAGTTGTTTCAGGCGTTGGGTATCGGCGAGTAAATTATCAATAAAACGGTGTTGCTGTTCGCTGGGCATGGTGTCGAGATGATCTTGCAACAGCTCCAACGCGCCCTGCATGGAGGTGAGCGGAGTTTTAAATTCATGGGAGACGTGAGTGGCAAAGCGTTGTATATAATCGGTGCGTTCATTTAAAGCGTGCGACATACTGGCAAAACTATCCGACAGCTGGGCGATTTCATAGGTCACTGGATTTTTTAGCGGCTCTATCAGTTTTTGTTCGCCGTGTTTTACGCGCTCCGTCTGACGAATAAGTTCACGAATCGGACGCGAAATGGTCGCCGATACCAGCAACACCAGCATAATAACCAGCACCAGCAAACAGCCGCTTGCCATTAAAATTTTATTCTGCACTTCAAACAAATGTTTGATGATGTTGTTGGGGGTGCGTGATAGATATAACACGCCTTGCAGATGCTGATTTTCCACGATAGGAAACGCCACAAACACCCGAATATGGGTGCCGCGACTTAAAGAATACAACGGCGGCGGTGGTTCATCGGAAAGTCGTTGCCGAATCACACTGGCGTAGCGTCCTTGCATGGCTTGCTGCACTTCGGCAATATGCGCCAACGATAAACCCACTTCTTCACGCCCAGCAATCACCGTGCCGTTCATATCCAGTAACCGAATACCTGCCAGCGTAATATGCTGAGTATCAAAGATGATAGGATTCATCAGTTCGCCGATTTTTTGCGCAAATTTATCAACGGACAATGCGGGCGCAGCGGCTTCTGGACGCGGCAACTGCACGGGATTAATGAGCGTTAAGGTCGGCGTGATGGGTTCATAAGAATGATTCGCGGGCGGTAAAGCGGGTAAATAACGCCCGTACAGTGGTTGTTCAGATTGCAGAATGCGCACCGATTGGCGATAACTTGCTGACAACGCGGCGGCTTGCGAGATAAGTTCCAACTCGGTTTGTTGCACCAAGGCGTTTTCATAAATACGAAAAAAATACAACCCGCCCAGCGGCAACGCCAACACCATCAACATCACGAACAATAAAATATTACGCAGGGGAAATAAGTGCCGCCGAAAAAACGGCAGTTGGGCGTTTATTGGCATACAGCGAGTTTATAGCCCACGCCGTGAACGGTTTCAATCAACGCCTCACAACCCGCGTCGGCGAATTTCTGGCGGATGTGGCGAATGTGACTGTCTATGGTGCGGTCGCTGATATAGATATTGTTATACGCGCCAGTCATGATACTGTCGCGGCTGAATACGCGCTGCGGTGAGCGGACAAATAATTGCAGCATGGCAAATTCAGTGGCGGTGAGGCTAATCACTACACCGTTCCACGTTGCCGCGTGTTGTTCCAGATGGATGGCTAATTTGCCGTGTTGTAACTGATTCATTACGGCGGCAGGTTTGGCAACCACGCGCTTGAGAATGACGTTAATCCGTGCCACCAATTCACGCGGACTGAACGGCTTGGTGACATAATCATCACCGCCGATTTCCAGCCCTAGAATACGGTCGATTTCATCATCACGCGACGATAAAAACAGAATCGGCGTGTCCGAGGTTTTGCGAATTTCACGACACACTTCCAGCCCGTCAAATTCTGGCATATTAATATCCAGCACCAGTAAATCAATGCTGTGCAGCGCGAAATAATCAATCGCCTGCCGTCCGTCTTCGGCAAGCGTCACCTGCATTCCCGCTTTTTCCAGCGCGAAACTGATGACTTCGCGGATATGCAAATCGTCATCGGCAACAAGGATGTGTTTGTTCATGTGGCTCTGCCTGTCAGAAATTCATGGGGATTAAGGTAGTACATTTTAAGCCATGCTTGCGGCTTACTGGCATCGTATTGTCCGATTAACGGAAATAAACTGCGGATGGTGAAATGTAAATGCGGCGGTTTACCGAGCGCATTACCTGTATTACCGACCGTGCCGATTTTTTCCCCTGCACTGACCCACTGAAAAGCGCGGCTATCAATGCGTTGTAAATGCGCGTAATAATAAAATCGCCATTTCGCGCCGAGGATTAACAGATTATTGCCGCCCATGTCATTAAAGCCCGTGTGAATAATAAAACCATCGGTAGCGGCAACAATAGGTACACCCGCTTTGGCAAAAATGTCGATGCCTTTGTGTGTGCCTGAACGCCCCCACGGGCTGTACCAGAAAGAATGAGGATTCCAATCGGCGGAACTTGCGCCTGTAACGGGCATTCGCTGGTTTATCGGCAGTAACAAGCCCGCTGTGAATAGCGTCACTGTCAGTATTATCAGCAGCTTAACAAAACGTGTTTTCATTTTTTACAGTGGTTAATTAGTGACGTTTGTTGAATGACTGCCAGTCCTCAAAGGACTGGCAGTCATCGCGAAATTACTTATCTTCCTGCGCAGTCAACGCATACCAGTCAAAATGCCGCGTTGCCATCATCAAGCCCGCCAACATCACGAAGATTAATACACTACCCATTAACAGCGCGTTTTCTTCGGATTGCAAAATCACATACAGCAACACATACAAGGTAGCCAACGCCGCACCGAGTATGAAGCCCAATTTGCGACTGTGCAGAATTGCGCCGAAGTAACAGGTCAGCAATGCCATACTGGCGATTGCGCCGATGCTGTAGGCATACAGGAATAACAAGTGTTCAGATAAAGAAATCAGTAGCAGGTAGAACACTAATAATGCCATACCAACCAGCGTGTACTGTATCGGGTGGATGCGCAATTTTTTCAGCAATTCAAACAACACCAATGCCATAAAAGTCAGCAGAATAAACAGCACGGCGTATTTAATACTGCGTTCTGATTGCTGATACACATCCACAGGTTGTATCAATTCAAAACCCACCGCACGTTGTAACAGACTGGCACATTCCCCTTTACGACATTGTTCTAACGCACTGGACACGTCGTAAGAAAAAGACGAAGCACGCCATTCAGCGGTAAAACCTTGGTCGGTAATATCGCGTTTTTCAGGCAGTAATTCACCGGTAAAACTAGGGTTTGCCCAATTAGCCGCCAGTTGAACGTGGGTATTTTCAGACAATAACGCAAAATTCATCGCACTCATGCCGCGCAATTCCATCGTAAAGGCAAACGGTACGGTGTTGGCTTTATCCACTGCAATATCGGGTAATGGCGCGTGCATACCTGCGGTGGCATTCGGCAACGCGGCACTGGGTTGAAAGGCAATCGGCGCATTATTCCACGTTAAACTCGGTGGTACGGCGATACCGCGTTGATCGCTGACTAATACCGATAATTGCGGCTTATCCCAGCGGATTTTTTTGTCTTTATGCTCCGCGATTAAATCCAGCAGGGCTTGATTATTAAATTCGCCCGTCACTTGTAATTTATTGCCATACACGGGAATTTCATAAATGCCGCGATAGCGCATTGAGCTGTCTAACTGACTGTTAATGCTCAGTTGTTTAGGAATGATGTACAACACATCATCCACGGTAACTTCCTTAATCACCTCTTTTTCGACTTTATTAACGATGATTTTTTCTTTGCTGTTAAAGGTCAGATGATACGGAACACTCAGCACAGGTCCCGCCAAGGTTTGCATACCCGGCCAGCTCTGTTCGATGCTTTGATACGCCTGTTGCCGCCACGCGGTACGCTCACTGACTAAATCCATAATAAATGATTGCGGAATCAGCAAAGCCAAGATAAGAGCGAAAATAATGCCCAGTTTTACATAAAAACGTTGTTTCATAACGATAACTCCTGATGGTTGGGTATGGCGTTACTGTACGCACCAGTTATGCAGATATGATGTGGGTATTGTGGATTTTTCGGGTGAAATGTGCAGATTTGGTGCAGAGCAAGGTTGGGACATAGGTGACGCTATCTGTATCGGTTTAGCAAATATCACAAACAAAAATTACCGCCTTGCACCAACAAATTTTACATTCGTTTGCGCGATATGGGCGTAAATGCTTTATCATTAGTCGCTTAATTAGTGTCTTTTGGTTGTTGATGAAATTACATGATGAAAAGCTCCGCGCCTTGGGTCTTGCGGTTATCCAAGTGGAAACCCAAGCGATTGCCGCGTTAGCTGAACAGATTAATGAACAGTTTGTGCTGGCGTGTAAGCTGATGTTTGCCTGTAAAGGGCGCGTGGTGGTCACGGGCATGGGTAAATCGGGGCATATTGCGGGTAAAATTGCCGCGACCTTGGCGAGTACAGGAACGCCTGCGTTTTTTGTGCATTCGGGTGAAGCCAGTCATGGTGATTTAGGCATGATTACTGCGCAGGATGTGGTGCTGGCATTATCCAATTCTGGCGAGACCGAAGAAGTCATTACGCTGTTACCGATTATTAAACGCTTGGGTGTGCCGTTGATTGCGATGACGGGCAATCCTGCATCCACGTTGGCTAAATTCGCCACTGCACATATTAATGTTGCGGTTGAGCAGGAAGCCTGTCCGTTGGGGCTTGCGCCCACGTCCAGCACCACAGCGGCGTTGGTGATGGGTGATGCGCTGGCGGTGTCGTTATTGGAAGCACGCGGTTTTACTCGTGATGACTTCGCCTTGTCACATCCCGGCGGTAGTCTGGGCAAACGGCTGTTATTGCGCGTCAGTGATATGATGCACGTCGGTGAACAGATTCCCTCTGTGCAGGAGTCGGCATTTATCAGCGACGCATTGCTGGAAATGACGGAAAAAAAATTGGGCATGACGGCGATTGTCAATGCGCAAGGGCAAGTCAGCGGTATTTTTACCGATGGCGATTTACGCCGTATGCTGTCGAAAAATCTGAACATTCACACCACCAGCATTATGGAAGTGATGACGGCGCACTGCGCGGTTATCACGGCGGATATTTTAGCCGCCGAAGCGATGCAGATTATGGAACGGAAAAAAATTAATGCGTTAATCGTGGTCGATGATGCACAACGCGCGGTCGGGGCGTTGAATATGCACGATTTAATCCGCGCGGGGATTGTGTAATGATGAATAACGAGCTGGTCGAAAAAGCGAAAAAACTGAAATTGTTAATTCTCGATGTCGATGGCGTACTCACCGATGGTAAGCTGTTTTTTGATAATGACGGCAATGAATACAAGTCGTTTCATGCGCGGGATGGGCATGGAATCAAGCTGTTACGGCAGACGGGCGTGGAAGTGGCAGTGATTTCAGGGCGTAAATCCAATTCGGTCGCGCTGCGCATGAAAAGTCTGGGCATTGAGTATGTTTATCAGGGTCATGAAAATAAAATTTCGGCTTTTAATGAGATTATTGAGAAAATAGGCATCACACCTGAGCAAGCCGCTCATGTCGGTGATGATGTGCTGGATTTACCCGTGATGATTCGCGTAGGTTTGGCGATTGCGGTACAGGATGCTAATTTTGCCGTTAAACAACGGGCTGACTGGTGTACTGAATTATCGGGTGGTTGTGGTGCGGTGCGCGAGGTGTGCGATTTTATTATGCAGGCGCAAGGCACATTTGATAACGCATTAAGCCCCTATCTCAAATGAAGAACCTGAGAAATAAAAAATTCTACCTGACACTCACGTCTGTTGCACTGGTCAGCTGGGGACTGGTCATGTTCATCGCAGACGATAGCGATCAAAGAAGTGCTGTACCTGCACACAGTGCTGATTATTTCAGCACCGGCTATACCAAATGGGAAATGAATGAACTCGGCGTGTTAAAAAACAAGCTGATTGCCGATAAAGTCATCCATTACAGCGATGACGATACCATGCACACTGTCAATCCAGTGATGTTTTTCTTTAATGAAAAAACGCCGCCGTGGGTTGTGAAAGCGGAATCGGGCATCTTGTCTTCTGATGGTAAAGACCTATTATTAAATGGTAAAGCTGTTGTGCGCAGGGATAAGGCGGAAGGCATCAAGGAAATGATTATCAATACTTCCAACTTAAGAGTAAAGCCGGACACCAGTTATGCGGAAACCGATGAGTGGGCAGAGCTAATCAGTCCGCCCAACGTCACTACAGGGACTGGCATGAAAATGGTGTTTGTCGCCCCCGTTCATCTGGAATTATTGGCAAATGTGAAAGGAAAATATGAAAAAAAGTAACAAATACGGTGTGATGCTATTACTTTGCTTGTATAGCGCGGGATCTTTTGCCTTAGAAACTGATAAAGATCAGCCTATTAACATTGACTCCAATACCGCTACTTATGATGATGCCACCTCTACCAGTATCTATACGGGCAATGTCATCTCTATTCAGGGCAGTCTGCGCGTAGAATCGGATAAGCTGGTAGTGTATTTTAAAGACGGTGAAGCAGAAAAAATGGTCTTCACGGGCAATAAAGCCAAGTTTAAACAAACCCCTAAAGAAGGTGATGATGACATCACAGGCGAATCGTTAACAGGTGAATACTACCCTAAAAAACATTTGATCGTGCTGATTAAAGAAGCCACTGTCTGGCAGGGTACGGGGACTTATGCCAGTGATTATATTGAATATGACAGTCATAACTCGGTGGTAAAAGCAGGTGAAAACACATCGGACAGCAAGCGCGTCCATGTGACTATACAACCCAAATCTAAAGAGCCGAAGAAGTAATGGCAACACTTGCAGCGTCTCATATCATAAAATCCTACCATAACCGTAATGTCGTTAATGGCGTGTCTTTGTACGTCAATACCAGCGAAGTAGTCGGCTTGCTCGGTCCTAATGGCGCGGGCAAAACCACCAGTTTTTATATGATGGTAGGACTGGTTAAAGCCGATGAAGGGCAGATTACACTGGATAATCATGATATAACTCAGCATCCCATGCACTTGCGAGCGCAATTGGGTATCGGTTATTTACCGCAGGAACCGTCCATATTTCGTAAACTAAGCGTTGCCGATAATTTACGCGCCGTGTTACAAATCCGCTCCGATTTAACGCGCGGGCAAATGGAAATGGTCATTGAAGAATTGCTGGAAGAATTTCATATTACCCGTTTACGCAATCAGCAAGCCTCCAGTTTGTCAGGCGGTGAAAGGCGACGCTTGGAAATTGCGCGTGCCTTAGCAACTAATCCGCAATTTATTTTATTGGATGAACCGTTTGCAGGGGTTGATCCGATTTCAGTAGAGGATATTAAAAAAATCATCGAACATTTGAAAGATCGCGGTATCGGCGTACTGATTACCGAGCATAACGTTCGAGAAACCCTAGGCATCTGTGATCGCGCTTACATACTCAACCAAGGTCAGGTGATTGCCGAAGGCGGTGCTGCGGATATTGTTGCCAATGAGCAGGTACGCAATGTCTACCTCGGAAATAATTTTAGTATGTAAGCTACTGGGAAAATAACAGTAATATGAAACAATCCTTAAACCTTCGCTTAGGTCAGCAACTTTCACTAACGCCGCAATTACAGCAATCGCTCAAATTGTTGCAGATGTCCACCCTCGATTTGCAGCAGGAAATCCAGCAGGCACTGGAATCCAATATGATGCTGGAAATTGAAGAAGACAATAACGGATTGCCATTTGAATCTGCCTTCGACAAAAAATCCGACAACACTGATTCACAAACCAGTGAAGGTTCACAAACTGATATTCCCGATGAATTGCCGATTGATTCTTCATGGGAAGACGTGTACGAAAACGCCCTGTTACCTGTCGGCAACAGCGATGACTCACAGGATTTTGAACCGCAAAACAGCAAAATATCCACCTTGCTGGATCACCTGTTATGGCAGCTGGAATTCACCCATTTTTCAGAGCGCGACCGCGCCATTGCTATCACCTTAATTGATTCTATCAATGAAGATGGTTATCTGCGTGACTCGCTGGATGATATTTTTCAAGGCTTGCAACAACAGCTTGATGACCTTGATTTTGATGAAGTCATAGCGGTACTGCACTGCATCCAACGCTTTGACCCTGTGGGGGTCGGCACACAAAATTTAAGTGAGTGCTTAGCGGTACAGTTACAACAACTGCCGGACAACATACCTTACAAGGCTGAAGCACTGACGATAGTCACCCAGTATTTAGACCTGTTGGCAACGCATGATCAGGAAAAACTCATGCGCGAATTACACCTGAGCGAACAGCAAACGCGGCTCGCCATTGCCTTAATCAGAACCCTAGACCCTAAACCAGGTGCAAAAATACAAAGCTCGGAGAGTGAATACGTCATTCCCGATGTCTATGTCGTCAAACAAAATGGACAATGGCAGGCCAGTCTTAATCGGGACATCGCACCTAAATTACGGGTCAACCCCTTTTATTCAGCGATGATTAAAAGAGCCGATAACAGCAGCGACAACACCTGCATGAAAAACCATTTACAAGAAGCCAAATGGTTTATTAAAAGCCTGCACAACCGCAACGATACCTTATTGCGCGTAGCGCGGTGTATCGTCGAAAAACAAACGGGATTTTTAGAACACGGGTCAGTCGCTATGCGTCCCATGATATTAAAAGACATTGCCGACGAACTGGAATTACACGAATCGACCATATCGCGCGTCACCACGCAAAAATATATGCACACGCCCAACGGCATCGTAGAATTTAAATACTTTTTTTCCAGTCATGTTGCCACCGAATCGGGCGGAGAATGTTCATCCACTGCTATTCGTGCGTTTATTAAACAATTAATCAGCACAGAAAACTTAGCAAAACCGCTAAGTGATGACAAAATAGCCACCCTGTTAAAAGAAAAAGGCATAATTGTTGCCAGAAGAACCGTTGCCAAGTATCGTGAAGCAATGGCGATTTCACCATCCAATCAGAGAAAGCGCGTGTTATAACGCGAACTGAAGCACCACCCATTATTATTATTAAAAAAGGAGTACCACCATGCAAGTTATCGTAACCGGTCATCATCTTGAAGTCACCGACGCATTAAAAGCGCATATTGACGACAAATTCGCTAAATTAGCGCGTCATTTTGACAAAGTGACCGAAGTACACGTTATTTTAAGCGTAGAAAAATTAGTGCAAAAAGCGGAAGCGACACTGCAAATCAGCGGCGCGAAATTATTTGCCGAAGATCGTCAGGAAGATATGTACGCGGCGATTGATGAAATGGTTGATAAATTAGACCGTCAAATCACCAAACACAAAGAAAAAACCAATAGCCACCGCTAATATGCGCGTAGGATGGGTAGAGGCAATAGCCGAAACCCATCACACATCTTCGATGCCGAGAGGTTTCACTGCGTGCTTTACACGTCGTATTGATCTGACCATCCTACAACACAAACCCTATGAAACTACTTATTGTCAGTGCGTTATCGGGTGCGGGTAAAAGCACCGCCTTAGATACTCTGGAAGATTGCGGCTATTACTGTATTGACAATCTACCTGTGACCTTACTGGAAGATTTTATTGTTCATGTCGTACTGGCAGATAAAAAAACCTACCAGAAAACCGCCATCGGTATTGATGCGCGTAATAAAAACGAGAGCCTCAACAATTTTGCCGACTGCTTGGAATTTATCCGCAGCAAAGGCATAGAATGTGAAATTATTTTTTTACACGCCGACGAAGCAACGTTATTAAAACGTTACAGCGAAACCCGCCGAAAGCATCCCTTAACCGATGCCAATATCCCGTTAAAAGATGCGTTAAAAATTGAAAAAGCCCTGCTCGAACCGATAGCCCGACACGCCAGTATCGTCATAGACACCAGCCGCACCCACTACCATCAATTACGCGAACTCATCAGAGACCAGATTGATGAACGTGATTTCAAACATATTTCCTTACAGTTTCAATCGTTTGGATTTAAAAATGGCATTCCGCTGGATGCGAATTTTGTCTTTGATGCCCGCACCCTGCCCAATCCCTACTGGATTCCAGAATTACGCCAGTTCACAGGAAAAGACCAACCCATCATCGACTATCTGAAAGAAGAAGTTTTGGTCACTGAACTGTTTCAAGATATTGCCCACTTTCTTGAACGCTGGTTGCCGCGTTTTGATGCCGAAGGACGCAGTTATTTAACGGTAGCTATCGGCTGCACAGGCGGTCAACACCGCTCCGTGTATCTCGCCGACGCATTATGCCAGCACTTTAAAAATCCTGAGCTGAATGTTATTGTCCGCCATAGAGACCTAAACTAAGCTGAATTCGACATAAGAAGCTCTTGTCCACGAAAGACACGAAAAGCACGAAAAATAATTTGGTAGTGAGCCAAACCTGTATTTTTCTGTATTTATTAAGTGCTTAAAATACTCATCATTCAAAGTCCAAGCCGTCGCAAAATCTCCAAAACGTGTTTTGGACTCCTAAATGATCTATGTTGATTTTTTTTGTGTCTTTCGTGCTTTTCGTGGACAAAAGCTTTTTTATGCGTAACAGCCGTTATTCAGAGAACATCAAACCAATTCCATCTGCTTAACCCGCTGCGTGACACCGCACACCAAGGTATAAGGAATGGTATCGGCACATAATGCAATTTCCTCCACAGGCAAATCCTCACCCCATAAGGTCACCGCATCACCCGCTTTCGCATTGGACTGTGTACCTAAATCCACGGTGATCATATCCATAGACACCCGCCCAATCAGCGGTACGCGCTGACCATTGACCAGTACAGGTGTACCGACCCGCGCATAACGCGGATAACCATCGGCATAACCGATAGCCACCACGCCCAGCATAGTATCGCGCTCACAGACCCAACTGCCGCCATAACCCACCGTATCGCCTTTTGTGATGGCTTTAACGGCAATCAAGCGCGAATGTAAACTCATAATCGGTTTTAAACCCAAATCCGCACCTGTGGATTCGGCAAACGGTGAAATACCGTACAGCATCACACCGGGGCGCACCCAATCGCTTATCGCTTGCGGCCATGCCAGAATACCCGCTGAATTGGCAATACTGCGCTCATTACCCGCCTCTAACGGCAAGGTTGCCAGCGTGGCATTGAACAACGCCAATTGCTTAAGCGTCATGGCATCATCTTTATCATCGGCATTGGCTAAATGCGTCATGATATTAATGGGTTGTTTAACAATCGAACACGCGCTTAATCGCTGATAAACCGCCTGCAACTCATGCGCCTTAAAACCCAAGCGATTCATGCCCGTATCCAGTTTCAACCACACCGCTATTTTATCGCGCTCCGTGCGGGCTTCCAGAATAGCCAACTGCGCAAACGAATGCACTAAGGCATCCAAACCATGCGCCACCAAATCATCCAATTCTTCGGCGCAGGTAAAGCCTTCCAGCACCGCAATTCTTTTCAGCTCCCCTGCCCTGCGCAAACGCACCCCTTCATCCACCCGCGCCACCGCAAAGCCATCGGCATCACTTAACGCACCCGCCAAGCGCAACATCCCGTGTCCATAAGCGTTGGCTTTAATCACCGCCATCACCTTGGCATTCGGCGCAAGCTCACGCACTTTTTGCAGATTATGACGGGCGGCGGCAACATTCAATACGGCGTAAGCGGCTGGAATCATTCATACTCCTCATTACTGTAAGACGGCCCGGAAAAATTTTCAAAACGGGTATACTGCCCCAAAAAGGTCAAGCGCACCGTCCCCAACGGGCCATTACGTTGTTTACCGATAATCATTTCCGCAATACCTTTGTCAGGGCTATCAGGGTTATAGACTTCATCCCGATAGACAAACACAATCAAATCCGCGTCCTGCTCAATCGCGCCCGAATCGCGTAAATCGGACATCACAGGGCGTTTATTGGGACGTTGCTCCAGATTCCGATTCAACTGCGATAACGCCACCACAGGCACATTCATTTCTTTCGCCAAGGCTTTCAAGCCTCTGGAAATATCGGAAATTTGCTGAACGCGATTATCGCCACTGCTGGGCGATTGCATCAACTGCAAGTAATCCACCACTATCAAACCCAACTGCCCATGCTCACGCGCCACACGCCGCGATCTGGCTCGTAATTCCGTCGGGCTTAACGCAGGGGTGTCATCAATAAATAATTTGGTATTCGCCAGCAAACTAATCGCCGAGGTTAAACGCGGCCAATCGTCATCATCCAGTTTACCCGTGCGCACTTTATGCTGGTCGATACGCCCCAACGACGACATCATCCGCATGGTCAGCGCATCCCCCGGCATTTCCATACTGAACACCAGCACGGGTTTATCGGATTTTAACGCCACGTTTTCTGCGATATTCATCGCCACAGTGGTATTGTGTACCACCGTCATATCTTCTAATAAAAATAACCGATTGCCATCACACTCAAACCCATAGTAATCGTCAACTTGGTCGTATTCGATGTGAATACCCGTGTGCTGCCACGTTCGATGAGATGTCCAGACAGCGGCTTTTTTACGCGCGATTTTGACAGGAATGGTATTCACATCACCTGAAAACCGCACTCGATACACCGTACATTGATAACCTGTTTTTTTAATACTGGCTTGCTTGGCAATCAGTGAGGTTCTAAAACCCAAACTATCACATAAAAATTTAATCTGCTTGGCTAGGGCAAAATTTTTCTGCGTGATTTCAATCATCTTGTATTTAGAGGCGTAGTGACCATCACTATCAATCAAACCTGCTAACAGTTGTAAGCGATTAGCGCGTGAGTTGCTTAAAAATTGCGCTGGAATATGTTTGTTATTGAGTAAATTCAATTCATGCAATATTTTCTGCAAAGAGAACGTATTTTGATGATTGCCTCTTTGTTGAGAACTGATGCTATAAAGGGGGCATTTATCTTTGCCGTGTTTATCGGTTGCCAACTTTTCCGTTAAATTCAGATTTAACTGTTCAGCATAACCGCGTAAATAATCAATCACCTCCGTATCAGTGGTGGCAATGTCAACGGAAGCACTCGTCCCATCACCCAACCACAAACCTAAAAAATACGGACACACGGGCAACGGCTGTTCAGCGAACTCGACAGCCACTTTATAACCTTTGTAATTAGAGCGAAACTTGGTACTCGCATTGAGATAGTCGGTCAAAGGCAGATTAAGCACGTCGCCATTGTTATGCTTGCCTTCTGTGCGACTGCGTTTCAAGGACAAAATATGCGACTCATTAACACGGTAATCCATCGCCTTATTTTGCCGCACCCAGTACATAGCCTCTCGTCCGCGAGCTAATGACAATACCCGTCGCGGCGTAGAATCGTTGCCCATCAGCATATCACCGACCTGTATGTCTTCTACTGCTTTTACTGCTCCCGAATACAGGAGAATCGGCGTACCTTTACCGAAGCATTTCCCCATCGAAGGTCTGCCCGCAACAATGATTAAATCAGACGGCTGCAAGCCCGAAGTCAGCTCATCAAAATCGGTAAAACCCGTACTTGCGCCGGTAATCGAACCTTCTTGACCGTATAACCGCTCAATTTTTTCCACGGTTTGCGCTAATAAGGTTTTAATACCAACAAAACCGCCCTCGCCTTTTTGCCGCTGTTCGGCGATTTTAAAGACCTGCCGCTCGGCATTTTCCAGCAATTCAGGGGTTTCGCGTCCATCGGGATGAAAGGCGGAATCGGTAATTTCGGTGCCGACATGAATCAATTGCCGCAATACCGAACGGTCTTTGACAATCTCGGCGTAGGCGACAATATTCGCGGCAGTCGGCGTATCTTCGACCAGCATACTCAAATACGGAATACCGCCGATATTGTCCAACTCACCCATATTGCGCAACACATCCGACAGGGTAACAATATCAAACGGCGATTGTTTTTCTGCCAGTTGCTCGATGACGCGGAAAATCAATTGATGATTGCGCCGATAAAAATCCGCTTCGATAACTTTATCGGCAACACTGTCCCACGTTTGATTGTCCATCATCAAACTGCCCAGCACAGCTTGCTCCGCCTGCATGGAATTAGGCGGCACTTTCAGTTGTTCAACTGAATAATCACGATCGGGTGTGTAATTTTCGTACATTATGGATTAAATGATAAAAACGGCTTGACGCACGTCAGACCTGACAGATCTAACATTGGTCTTGAAGTTGATAGTGTAAAAACTGTTCATGATAACGTAAATTTAAGGCAATTGGTTAAAAACAACTCGCCGCCATAACGTGAAAAAAAGTTATAATCGATCCTTTTTTTTGCCTTGACATCATGCTAGTACACCTTAAAACCTTAGGCTGCCGCCTTAATGAAGCCGAATTGGAAACGTGGGCGCAAGCCTTTCAAACATCAGGGCATTCCATCACCCAGCAAGCCGAAGCCGCTGATCTGATTGTGCTGAATTCCTGCGCGGTCACAGGCGACGCGGCACGCAAATCTCGCCAGTTAATCCGCCGTATTCACCGCGATAATCCACAGGCTAAATTAGTGGTCAGCGGCTGTTATGCGACACTGAATCAGCAGGAAGCTGAATCGTTGTTAGGCGTGGATTTGGTGGTCAGCAATAAAGACAAAGATTCGCTGGTCGAAAAAGCCATGACCGAGCTGAACATGAACACCATGCCCGCCATGTCTACCGAACCTGCGGAAATTTCGCTGTTTACCCGTGGCAGACAACGCGCGTTTGTTAAAGTCCAAGACGGTTGCCGTTATCGTTGTACGTTCTGCATCGTCACCGTAGCGCGCGGCGATGAAGTCAGTCGTCCTGTACAGGCAGTGATTGAGGAAATCAACGCGCTGCACGCTCAGGGCATACACGAAGTTATTTTAACAGGCGTACATTTAGGCGGCTACGGCAGTGATTTGGATAATAATTTATCGGACTTGATTAAAGCCATTCTTGCCGACACCGCTATTCCGCGCTTACGGTTAGGCTCGCTAGAACCATGGGAATTGCCCGCTGATTTTTTCCAGTTGTTTGATAATCCGCGCCTCATGCCCCATCTGCATTTGCCGTTACAAAGCGGCTCAGATACCGTGTTACGGCGTATGGCTCGCCGCTGTAAAACCGAGGAATTTACCGCTATCGTCGCGCAACTACGCGCTAAAATCCCGCATTTTAATATCACCACCGATATTATTGTCGGCTTTCCTGCGGAGAGCGAACAGGAATGGCAGGACAGTTTTGCTACTGTGCAACGCATTGGATTTGGACATATTCATATTTTCACTTATTCACGACGTGAAGGTACAAAAGCCGCCACGCTGCCCGACCAAATTCATAACGATATTAAAAAACAGCGTAGCCAGCAACTGCACGAATTAGCCGAGACCATGAAACAACAATTTTGTGTCGCCAATATCGGTAATGTGTTTCCTGTGTTATGGGAGGGCTATAAAGAACCGTTAGCGAATGGTAAACAGCGCGTGTTCGGCTATACGCCCAATTATTTGCGCGTGGCGTGTGAGTTGGATGCTGATGTAGTCGTTGAAAATCAGACGATTAATACTCGTTTGATAGCCGTGCAAGAGGGGTTTATGGTTGGTGAATTGGTGCGCTAAGTTAGGTAGGGTGGGCAAGCGTCTTTTTGCTTGCCCACCGATTATGCCGATTCAGCGTGGGCAAACGATAGAGCCGTTTACCCACCCTACAGGGCTATTCCAACCAATCGAGAATAAAATCTTCCAAATCGTTCACGTCATCCTCAGGTGTTTCCAGTCGTGCGTATGCACGAATGGACACGCCCGCCTCTTCCACGCTACCAGTCGTTTTGGATACCAAAGGATGCCATTCGGGTAAGTCTTTGCCTTCATGAATAAGGCGATACGCGCAGGTGACAGGCAGCCAATAATACTGTTCAACAGGCAGCTTTCTTATATCCACGCAATCAGGAACGTGTCGGGCGCGCTCTGCATAGCGGGTACAGCGACAGGTAGTTAAATCAATCAGCTGACAGGCGATACTGGTAAAGTAAATATTGCCAGTGTCTTCGTCTTCCAATTTGTGCAGACAGCACTTGGCACAGCCATCACACAATGACTCCCACTCTTCGGTAGTCATTTCAGGCAGGGTTTTGGTTTTCCAGAAGTTCATTAGATTAGATTTTGTCCACGAAAAACACGAAAGGCACGAAATTTAAGTTAAATCAATCACGTTAACACTAAGACCTTTTAGGCTTTAAAACCATGAAAGGTCTATATTGAGTTATTTTTCGTGCTTTTAGTGTTTTTTGTGGACAATAAAATTACTTTTTAACAATCGTATTCCACGCAACCAACCACGTTTGCGACTGATAAGATTCGGCTTTTTTATCCAGCGCACCCGTTAAAATCATGCGTAACGTGTTATTGATAATACCGAAAAAATACGTTTGTGCCAGTAACGGATCAATATTGCGTATTTCGCCTTCAGCGATACCGTTACGGATGATTTTGATGATTTTGATGAACGCTGCGGTTTCCAATAACGGCTTGGCTTCAGGCAAAAATTCATTGATTTTTAATATCAACAAAAACTGCATAATCGCAGGCGCGTCGTCAGTCAATTTGAAGAATAAATCCACGATACCGTGCAGTTGCTCGGAAGGCTTCTGATTTTTCCGCCGTATTTCATCAATCGAGATATTAAGGCTATCCAGAATATTAGCGTGCAGCGCGGTAGCAATCATCTGTTTATGCTTAAAATGATGATAAATCGCCCCCGCTGTTTTGATGCCTGCCGCTTCGGCAATATCAGTTAATGACGTGTTGAAATAGCCTTTTTCAGCAAACAGTTTTAAAGCGGCTAATAAGATTTCATCGTGAGTTTCTGTTTTGGTATGAGTAGTATCTTTTTCTTGATCCATGTTCTTCTGTCACAGCTGATTCAATGCGCTGTATCTCTATAGTGTTAGTAAAATACAGAAGGTTTGTCAGACCTTGAGTTCATTATTGTTATTTTTCTGCCATCGCAGTTAAAGCGGCGCGTAAGTAGCTGATCATCGACCACAAAGTTAATGCGGCGGCAATATACAACAAACCGTAACCGATAGCGTTAATCGGCAAGCCCAGTAAATCTTCACGATACAATAACATCCCGATTGCCAGCATTTGCGCTGTGGTTTTCCATTTACCTAATGAGGACACTTTAACCGTTGCCTGTTGACCGATTTCTGCCATCCATTCGCGCAAGGAAGCGATAGTAATTTCCCGACCGATAATAATCGCGGCAGGAATCGCCAAATAAGGAGTCGCCTGTTGTTGCACCAACAGAACCAACACAATAGCCACCATCAACTTATCAGCAACAGGGTCTAAAAAAGCCCCGAACGGTGTTTCCAGCTGCATTTTTCGCGCCAGATAACCATCCAACCAGTCAGTAATGCCTGCCGCTAAAAAAATCAGCATACACGCCACGTTGGTATAGTGCCACGGCAGATAAAAAACCACTGTCAACAAAGGAATTAACGCGATTCTTAACAGAGTCAGATTGGTTGGTAAGTTAAATTGAATGGTCATCTGAATGATGAAAAATATCGTAAATTCGTTGTGCCAATACTCGGCTAATGCCGTCTATGCTGCAAAGCCCGTCCACACTCGCGCGTGCTACGCCCTGCAACCCCCCAAATTGTTTTAATAATAATTGCCGTCGCTTCGCACCCAGTCCTGAAACAGATTCCAGCACCGATTGTTTACTTGCCTTAGCGCGACGTTGCCTATGTCCTGTGATGGCAAATCTATGTGCTTCATCGCGAATCTGTTGAATCAACAAACCGCCCGCACTGATTGTTATATCTATCGGCTGATTCTCCGTCCCTATAATCAACTTTTCCAAACCTGATTTTCGTCGCTCTCCTTTAGCAACACCGACTATCATAACATTGTTTATGCCTAATTCTGCTAATGCCTTTTGCGCCGCCCGCACTTGAATGGTGCTACCATCAATAAACACAATGTCTGGAGCGAATTGCTCACCTTCCTGCAAGCGTTTAAAGCGTCTGAAAACTGCCTGATGAATCGCCGCCGCATCATCACCGCCCGTAATTCCCGTAATATTAAACCGCCGATACGCCGATTTATTCGCCCCTTCGCTATCAAACACCACACACGAAGCCACGGTTTGCTTGCCCTGCGTATGGCTAATATCAAAACATTCCAGCCGTTTCGGTACGATTTCACACTTAAGCAACTGCTGCAAACTGACCAATCGCGCCGCCATATTCTGCTTATCCGCCAAGCGACTCAACAACGCATTTTCCGCATTATTCACCGCCATTTGCAGCCACTTCAACCGCTCGCCGCGCACCTTATGACTGATGACCAGCGCGTGTTTCGCATGAGCCGCCAACGCCTCACGCAACAACGCCACTTCAGCCACTTGATGGCTCAAAATCAACTCACGCGGCATTGGCTTATCGACATAATACTGCGGCACAAACGCCGCCAACACCGCAGCAGAATCGTACTCATCCACCATCTTGGGAAAAAACACCTTATTGCCCAAATACTGCCCGCCGCGAATAAAAAACACCTGCACACACGCCACCGCGCCATTCGTCGCACAGGCAATAATATCCATATCACCGCCGTCACCATCCACAAACGCCGATTCCAGCAACGGACGCAAGCGTGCAATCTGATCCCGCAACCGCGCTGCCTGCTCAAAATTCAGCACCGCCGCCGCCTCATCCATCTTCACCACCAACTGATCGATTAAAATGCCGCCCTTCCCCTCCAGAAACAGCACCGTATTATCCACATCCAGCGCGTAACTCGCCTTATCAATCAAGCCCACACACGGCGCAGTACAACGCCCGATTTGATGCTGCAAACACGGACGGGTACGATTGTTATAAACCGACTCCTCACATTGCCGAACAGGAAATAATCGCTGCAACAGCTTCAAACTTTCCCGCGCCGCGCCCGAACTCGGATACGGGCCGAAATAACGCCCCAACTTGCGTTTCGCGCCACGATGCAAACTGATTTGCGGAAATTCATGATTGGACAGAAAAATATACGGATAGGATTTATCATCCCGCAAACAAATATTATAACGTGGCTTATGCAGCTTGATTTGCTGACACTCCAGCAACAACGCCTCATTTTCCGTCTCAGTAACCGTCACCTCAATAGCGGCAATCTTAGCCACCATCACCTGCTGTTTAGGCGTAGCCGACGGATTTTTAAAATAACTGCTAACGCGATTTTTAAGATTCTTCGCCTTACCAATATAAATAATCTCCCCCGCAACATTCAGCATCTTATAAATGCCCGCCTGCGTGGTGAGATTTTTTAAAAACGTTGCGCTATCGAACACAAGCTACCTGCACTATTACCTTAATAAACATCATCATGACTACCGATATTTATCAGGGTAATTTCTTTTTCGGTAATCAGTAATTCCAACGTAATTCGATAACTCATATTAATAGATACCGAATATACATCTTGAAATCGCCCTTTTAACAGATGCAAACGTAATGAGGGATGCTGTGGATTTTCTTTAAGTAAATACAAAACTTTACGATATTGCCCTGCTAATTCAGGGTGTTTTTTAGCAAACCGTTTAGCACGTTTTTTATAGCTATCAGTAAATATCAGGGTATAACTCATAAATCAAATAGCTCCGCCACATGAGCGTCTATATCATCTTTACTGAAATTACCCTGTTTTAAATCTAATTTACTTTCTAATAAAGCCGCTTCCAATTCCATTTCACGCAAGTAGTGATATTGTTCAACACGCATCACTACAAAGCATTCTTTTCCTTCTACAGTAATAATTTCTTCTGAATGTTGTTTAAGACTTTCTTCTAAACAAGCAATTCCACGAGTGTTGAGTTCGTTAGCAGTAATCATAGTTTTAAACCTATTATTTCATCATGCAATATTTTAATTTTAGAAAATATAAAGCCACCTTCTACCTTCTATATGATGGGTCATTTTTATTTATAACTTTCTTTGCGGTGTAAAATCCTACCAATTTCAATCGTATCATCGTTAATATCGAATAAAATCCGATAATCACCTACTCTAAGGCGATAGGCAGGTTCAAAATTCGTTAATTTCTTTACATTTAATACGTCTGGAAAGTTTTTTAATTCTAATATTTTGGCATAAATCTTTTCTTTGTCTTTTGGTGCAATCGCTTTACTATCTTTAATCGCACTTTTACGGATATTAATGTTCATCGTTCAGAAAGTCATCAAATGCGATAGATTCTTCATGTCGTGTGGCGGCTAGTTGTTTTAAATCGTCGGCATCTTCTTTAGAGACAATTTCTAAGCCATCATTTTTTAAATGCTCTAAAAACCAATTTACTTTTTCAGCTAATTGGTCGTTGTTGATATTAATAGTTATGGTGTGCATATACTGTTCTCAGTGTGGTGTGGTTTATAGATTGGGTTACGCTATCGCTAACCCGACTTACACGGCTAAAGTAACTTCGTTAAATAAATTGTTAGTGTGCTAGATTTAGGTTGACACTAACTCCAATACTTACATTTAAGTAATTTTTTGCTGGTTTTTAATGTAACCCTAACCTGAACACTACTTGACTCAATTCATTTTTAATTGTTTTTCAGCAAGCTCAAATAACCTATCAAATGCTCGATAAGCTACGTTGTCGGATTGCGGCAAGATGGGTAAACCAGCAACTATTGGTAATCTAATAGGCGTTTTGTAAATACCATGCTTTCCCCAGTTTTTCATATAAACAGGTAATGTGTTTTTATCAGGGAATAAAGCAATGACCCCTAAAATAGCGTCTTGTTTCAAACATTGATTATAAGCATCATATACTGCCATTTTCATAAAATATTTATCGAATAAATCTGGCAATCTATATTCTTTAATAATCCACGATGGACTATATTTTGCGTCTAAAATTAAATAATTAGTCTTATTGTTTCCCTCAAACATTAATACAAAATCAGGTTTCCAATACTGATAATCGGATGTAGCTGATTTAAAATGCCACATATCCACTAAATCTAAATGGCTAGTTGTTTCTTTATAACTATAAATTTCTTTTTCATAATATAAAGTTAATTTAAAATTATCCCGTGAAAATGACAATATTGATGGTATAAATTCCAGATCAGACTTCCCATTACTATTAATAATAAGCCAGTTTTTTTCATGCAAATAATCAATTATTTTAAACAGAGAAACAAATTCATATATTTTTGATACAGAACGTAATTTTACCAGGTGATTTAGACCATCTAAACAAGGCTCTCCCAAACTATACCAGCTATACAATTGTTCAAATAATCGCCGATAAACGCGAGACGATCTAACAAAAGGTGTCATAATTGGATGGTATTCGCCTTGATAGGTTATACCGATTTTTCTTTCAAAATACCGAATAAATTCCTCCAGTTGAAGCAATTGACTTTCGCAACGTTGCCTCATATTAGAAGATGTTAATCGCAACAATACTTCACTTAAAAATTCATATTCAGAGTCACACTCTGCAATTTTACGGATTGGAAAACCAGTATTAAGATTATTCAATAGCTTAGTAATTATTCTCCTCATTGAATAGATTCCCCCCAATAAAATAGCATTTTCTTTGACATTTGCTGTTGACTCAAGTGTCGTCACTTCTGCTTCTCTAATTGAAAAACTACGCCCATTAACCAATACATCGCCCTCTCCTAATACAGGTTCAAGTGCATCTAAATTGAAAATAATATCGAAAGGATCAATATCGCCTTGGGCAACCTTCCAAGCGGGTTGCTTAACAGGTATTAGTCGCTTGCGTAAATGGTGCTGTAATTCTAAGTGACAACTAATTAATGTATTAACAAAAGTTTCCACTGTATTTAATACTGTTTCTGGATCGGCAGCCCCTTTATCTTTTGTACCTACTGGTAATTTAGTACGCGACAAACAAATACGAATAATATCTTCTTGTTTTTCGGTAAGATAATAAATCATTTCTTCAATTTGTTGTGCATTCACTTTTTTTACAAGGACTTCAAATCGAATTTTAGGGTGGTCTTCGCCTAAATGGATGCAAACAATTGACAAACCAAAAGATTCTCTAAATAAACGTCCAGAAATAGATTTAAATACAATGCTAGAATCTTCTTTATTATGTCGAGTTAATTCTAATTCATAATCCTCAATAAATAAACTAGGAATTTCATCATCAGTTAACTCAGTTAATTCAAAATATATATTTTGATCTTCGCGAATAATATAAGAATCATGATTCTCACTCCATATATATTCTTCATCATTAATGAAAAATTTAATTTTCATTATGATTTACCAACAGAAAAAGTCATAAGAATGTAATTCTGTTTCACCGTAGGCTAACATCCGTTCTAAATAATCGGCGGACTCTTTTAATCCCTCATCACTGCAAGTTTGTTTTAATTCTGTAAGTCGTTTAGCGAATTTTTGTCCACTACCGCGTACTTGTGGCAAAATATGTTGTAGTATCGCTAAATCTAGGGCTTTCAAATTTTCGCACCCTAAAGAACGCATAAATGAGCCAGCTTGAGCACAATATTGCCGAATAACAATTTCTTTACGTTGACTAATACTTAATGGACGACCTTTTTCTAAACTAGGATGAGAAAGAATTTGTCTGACTTTATTAAAAATAACATCTTCTTCATATTGAAAATCAGGCGTTTTTTCTGCCCAGCCAAATAATTTATTCATTTCTGTTGCCGATAATGGCAAAGCAATTATTTCTTCAGCCAATGATTCATCGTTTTCCTGAAAAATATCGTTAGCTTCCATCACAATTACAGGGGCGCGGTCAACAACACGCGGACTCAATGGCTCAGTTGTGCCATCGTAATTGATGGTGGCTAAAAAACGCAAAGTGCTTGGTACTGCTAGCGTGTCTTGTCCTAAACGTAGCATACGCTCACCTTCGCCGTCAGCCATTGCCATAAATGCAGACCAATAATGTTCAATTGGACTTAAATTAGCTTCATCCAGCAACACATAAGCCATTGCTTGCTCATCTTTTTTCTCCAGACTTAATGCGTCAATAAAGGAATATAAACCCGTATTTGATGATTGAAAGCGATTAGATAAGGGATTATAAAAACCAATTAAATCTTTTTGTGATGTCCAACCGCGTGCAACGGAAACTTCTTGCAAACGAGGTTCTAGCTGTTGTGATTGAGCAATTAATCGTGCTAATGAGGTTTTACCAACACCAGGCAAACCTGCAAAAAAGGTAATAAAAGATTGTTGTGTTGAAATTAATAAATTAGCTACTTGCCATGATTCAAAATAACGCCCTTTATTTCGTAAATTTTGTTTTACTGTTTCGACTACTAGGCGTTGTTGCTCAAAATTATCACCATCAGTTATGTTGTTAACTTCAATAGATACGTTTCTTTTTTCGCGTTTATCAAATATAAATGAACCATTAATAGCTTCAACATAGGGTTTATATAAAATTAACTTTGACCTTAGTTCATCCTCCGCTGTGTTATATTCGTTTTGAAGTTTTTTTGTTGTCGATTCAAGGCTGTCATTATTTTTTAGCAGATGTTTATAGATACTTTCTTGTTCCTGAATTTTACTTTCTATCTTTTCTAACTCTTCTAATAAGTTATACTTTACCAGCAAGTCATGTAATTGTTTTGTTTTATCTTCTATTTCATGCCCTAGCTTTTGAAATTCTTCATTCTGTTTGGCAAAGGCTTGATCTAAAACAACCTCTTTATTAGCTTCCTTACTCTTGCGCTCTACCTCGACACATTTTTCTTCAAACTCTTTCTGTTTATCTTTAATTTTTTGCTCTAATGAAACAATTTTTTCATCTTTTTCATCAATATCTTTATCTTTTTTAGTAAGAATTTCTTCACGCAATTTATTTAATAATGGTTGACGTTGTTGTTCAACAAAAGCACGAATTAATGGCTCACCATTATTACTTTTTAGAAATTTATCAATATTGTCGCGTATGTCATCTTGCATAATAAATATATCAGATGACAATTGTGATAATTTCTCCAATCTATTTTTACTTAATGCTTGATTGAATTTTGGATGATTATTGGCTAATTTTTTAAAACTATCCCAGCTTGCCTTATTGAGTAAATTGCTTCCCATTTCACTCGCTAATTTTGAGCAGTAATGTACAACCTCTTCATCTGAAGCATATTCATAGTATTCTGAACTACTAATAAAATCATGAATATTTAAAATAAAATTGTAATTATTATTTTCAACCAAAAAACTAAAGGAATACTTATTAAAATTTTCACTTTTAATTTTAAATATCTGTCCACGACTTATTTTAGAAGACTTTAACAATGGGGTATCATTGAGTAGCTCTAAATTAAATCCAAAGTCATCGTCTTCATGTTTCCAAGAAAATGGACCAAAACAATCTCCTGATTTATTGCGTATAAAAATATATTCGGTGCTAGGTAATTGACCTTCAACATAACGGTTATTTTTATCTGGTAGCTCGCCATCTATGATTTCAATTAAGTCTTTTGGCTTTAAGCGTTCTGCTTTTGTACCTTGTGCCACATATTTGCAGGCTTCATACGGATCAATGACAAGACTATTAATTTCAGATAGTTTTGCAGAAATACGAAACACTTCACCTTCTCTAAACTTATCATTTAAAGTTTGATAACCTATAGGAATAAAAACTTGATTGGTATGGCAAAAATTATTCAATTCATGTAATTGATCATCAATATATTCCGCAATAGGTCTAATAACCCCGTGATCTGGGCTTGCTTTTGAATGGAGTTTCACCGCTAAAATAGTACGTTCTTCTTTTTGGGTATTCATTGTTTCTCCTATATTTAGTTAAAAGTAGTGATTAGCATCGCAGGTTAGATTACCGCTTTTGGGCAATCCAGCTTTATTGGGTTGGCTATCACCCGCGCAAGCTAAGCCATTAACAGGGTTTCTATACGCTGAAAAACGGCGGTGAAATCGGCTTTGGTCAAGCGTTTGGTTTGTACGTTGTAGCGGCTGGTGTGGTAGGAATCGACTAATGTTATGCCGTTGGGTAATTCGTGTTGGACGTTGTGGGCGAATTTTGCGCTGTTGGCTTTTAAGCCTAGGGCTTTTAATACGGATTGGTGGGCGACTGTGCCTAGGGCTAGGATGACTGCGCCGTGTGGAAGTGTTGCCAGTTCGGCGGTCAGGAAGTGGTTGCATTGGTTGATTTCTTCGCCTGTGGGTTTGTTTTGCGGCGGCAGGCATTTGACGGCGTTGCTGATGCGACTGTTGGTGAGTGTCAGTCCGTCGTGTTGTGATTCGGACATGGGGTTGTTGCTGTAGCCGAATTCATATAAGGCTTCATACAGTAATAATCCTGCGTAATCCCCTGTAAAGGGTCGCCCTGTGGCGTTTGCGCCGTGCATTCCCGGAGCTAAGCCGACGATTAATAAGCGTGCATTGGTATCACCGAACGGGGCGACGGGGCGGGCGTGATAGTCGGGGTGTTTTTGTTTTACGTCGTCTAAAAAATCTGCGAGTCGTGGACAGAGGCGGCAGTGTTGATCGAATATCGGGTTATTGGGCATGATGTAAGAGTGATGGAGTGGAAAATTCGCGCTTGCGTTGCTTGGTTAAGCGGGTGTAAATAACCCTGTTACTGTGATACTAATGACTGCCAGTCCTTCAAGGACTGGCAGTCATAAACAACAGATTTAATACACTACCACCTCGCAGGTTTGCGTTTATTTATTGATAATAAAGATAATCGGCTGAATACGGCACTGCTTTTTCCATGCCTAAATGGTTGTTATCACAGCCCGATACAGGCGGCAATCCGCCGCGTGTTTTGACTCGTTGTATAAAGCGGCTGTCGGCAAACACGCCGTTGCCGTGATGGGCGACGGCTTCTAATAATAACCACGCTACGGCGGACTCTGGTTCGACATCGACTTTTTTCAGCAATTTTCCTGTGACGCGACTACCGTCTTGATGTGTCCATTCTGGCCCTGCACCATGAGTGCCGACAACGCGCCCTTGCTCATCAAACAACTGTGCTTCGGGGCGTTGCCATTGCCATGCGGTCACGCCTTGATTGCTGACACATTGATAAATTTGGGTGCCTTTGGCGTGTAGTAATAAGGTGTGTTGTTGCCCGTTCGGCGCGGCGATTTCTTCTGGGATGATGGTTTGTGCGTGGGCAACTGCCGATAGCAACACCCATAAACACGCGATTTTTTTTAACATGGTAGTTCCTATAATACGGTGACAATTAAGGCGAATACGAAGACGAAAATAACCAACAGGCTGAATTTACCCTGTAAGGATAAGTCTGCCCAAAACTGTTTTATTACGGCGGATACCGCTTGCTTTTTATCGGTCGCACCCCAGATTTTTTGCCAGCGTCCGCGCCACGAATGGGCGAGTTCATAGGCTTCTTCTTCGGCAAGCAGTTCGGCAAGTGTGGGATAAAACGCGCCGCAGACGGGACAACGGGTCTCGGTTTGGTTGCGTTCATGACCACAGGATGGGCAGTTTTTCATGGTTCGCTCCTACGCATGGATTTAATGATGGGCTTACTATACAAGAAAGTCACACAGGGTGGGCAATGCTCTTTTGCCCGCCGTTGGCTATCGGTAAATGGTGGGCAGAAGAACGCTGCCCACCCTACAACTACACCATGCCTTTCAGCAGATATAACAATTCCAATGCCTGTCTGGGGCTTAGGTCATCTGGATTTAGGTCTTTGAGTTTATCCAGTGCAGGATGTGCTTCTTTGAAGGAGAATAAATCCAGTTGCTGCGTGCCTGCTTCGGCTTGCTGTTCCAGATAGGCGTTATCTTCCAGTTGGCGTAATTTCAGTTTGGCTTTGTCGATAACGGAACGCGGCACACCTGCGAGTGCGGCGACTTGTAAGCCGTAACTTTGACTTGCCGCGCCGTCTTTGACCGCGTGTAAAAAGATGATTTTGTCGCCGTGTTCCATTGCGTCTAAATGCACGTTTTCGATACTGCGCTGTTCATCGGCAAGCGTGGTCAGTTCAAAATAATGGGTGGCAAACAGCGTGAAGGCTTTGGTAGTTTTGGCGAGATAATCCGCACAGGCATAGGCGAGCGACAAGCCGTCAAAGGTACTGGTGCCGCGTCCGATTTCATCCATAAGTATCAGACTTTTTGAGGTGGCATTGTGCAGAATATTGGCGGTTTCAGACATTTCCACCATGAAGGTAGAACGCCCGCTGGACACGTCATCGGATGCACCGATACGGGTGAAAATTTTATCAATCGCGCCGATGGTGGCGGATTTGGCGGGGACATAACTGCCGATGTGTGCCAGAAGTACGATGAGCGCGGCTTGTCTCATGTAGGTGGATTTTCCACCCATGTTCGGCCCAGTAATCACCAGCATTCGGCGGCTGTTGGACAGGTTTAAATCATTGGGGACGAAAGGAATGTCGGACACTTGTTCGACCACTAAATGCCGTCCGCCTTCGATGTTGATACCTGCTTTGCTGACCAGCGTCGGTTGCGCTAAATCTAAGGTGTCGGCGCGTTCGGCGAAGTTGACCAATACATCCAGTTCTGCCAAGGCGGTGGCGCAGTGTTGCAGTGCGACCAAATCGGCGGCGATGGTGGTGAGCAGTTGTTCGTACAGGTATTTTTCAAACACCAAGGATTTATCTTTCGCACTCAGCACTTTATCTTCAAAGGTTTTCAGTTCTTCGGTGATGTACCGCTCCACGCCTTTCAGGGTTTGTTTGCGGGTGTAATGCGCGGGGACTTTTTCCGAATGCAAGCGGGAAATTTCGATGTAATAGCCATGCACGCGGTTGTAATTGACTTTGAGATTTAAGCCTGTGGCGGCTTTTTCGCGCGTTTCTAAATCAATCAGAAACTGGTCGGCGTTTTGGCTGAGGTTGCGTAAATCGTCTAATTCTTGGTTGTAGCCTTCGGCAATCACGCCGCCGTCTCGGATTAATACGGGCGGGTTGTCGATAATCGCGGCTTGTAATAAGGTGACTAACGCGGGTTGTTCGCCGATTTGTTGGCTTAAACGATTGAGTTGTGGATTATCACTGGCGGCTAACGTGATTTGTAAATCAGGCAACACGGCAAGCGTGTTGCGCAATACCAGCAAATCACGCGGACGCGCCGATTTTAACGCGATACGCGAGCTGATACGCTCAATGTCGCCGACGTGACGTAAATGCGCTTGTACGTCTTGGTGCAGGCGGTTATGCAACAGGCTGTCTATGCAGGCGTAGCGGTGTTTGAGCAGGGTTTGATCGCGTAGCGGACGATGCAGCCAACGCCGTAAACAGCGACTGCCCATAGCGGTGACAGTGTTATCGAGTACGCCGAATAACGTGTGTTGGAGTTGCCCAGACGGGTGAAAATCCAGCTCCAGATTACGGCGACTGGCAGCATCTAATTGAATGGTGTCGTTACTGCTTTCGGTGGTGATGGCTTGAATATGCGGTAACGCACTTTGTTGGGTATCTTTGACGTAATGCAGTAACGCACCTGCGGCGGCAATGGCAACGGGTAACTGTTCACAACCGAAGCCTTTTAAATCCAGCGTGTTGAATTGTTTTAATAGCTGTTGCCGCGCACTTTCGCTGTCAAAATGCCACACGGGGCGGCGGCATAAGCCTGTGCGTTGTTTGACACTGGCGGGCAATGTCCAATCTTCGCTGTACAGTAATTCGGCGGGATTGAGGCGTTCCAGTTCACTGAGAAACAATGATTCGGCGTTGACCTGTTGCAAAATAAACCGCCCGCTGGTTAAATCCAGACTGGCTAAAGCATAGTGTTTATCCTGCTGACACACGGCAACCAGTAAATTATCTTTGCGGTCTTCCAGCAAGGCTTCATCGGTGACGGTGGCGGGTGTGACCACGCGCACCACTTTACGTTCCACGGGCCCTTTGGAGGTTGCAGGGTCGCCGATTTGTTCACACATGGCGACCGATTCGCCGTTGCGCAATAATTTCGCCAGATAGCCTTCGGCGGCATGATACGGAATCCCTGCCATCGGAATCGGTGCGCCTGCCGATGAGCCGCGACTGGTGAGCGTTATATCCAGCAACTGCGCGGCTTTTTTGGCATCCTCAAAAAACAGTTCGTAAAAATCCCCCATGCGATAAAAAACCAGCGTTTCAGGGTATTGGGCTTTGATGCGGTGATACTGTTGCATCATCGGGGTATGCGGGTTTTGCTCTATACTCATGGTTTTTATGCGGGGAAAAATGATGGATACTGAATTAATGGCACTGGCAGAACAGGTCGGGCAACACCTGAAAGCCAACGGCTGGATGATTGCCACCGCCGAATCGTGTACCGGCGGCGGCATTGCGCAAATGATAACCGAAATAGCGGGCAGTTCGGCGTGGTTCGACCGCAGTTTTGTGACTTACAGCAATCGCTCAAAAGTAGAGATGCTGGGAGTCAACCAGTCCACGCTGGAAAAATTCGGTGCGGTCAGCGCAGAAATCGCACTGGAAATGGTTCAGGGTGCGTTGTTATACAGTGCGGCAGAGTGCGCGATTGCCGTGACAGGTATTGCAGGTCCGGAGGGCGGCAGCGTAGAAAAACCCGTTGGTACGGTGTTCATTGCACGCTGTTATCAACAGCAAACTGCAACCGTCATCAGAAAACAATTTATCGGCAATCGGCATCAAATAAGAACGCAAACTATAAAAACGGCATTGGAATGGCTGTTGGCTTAAAAGCCGAATTCGGAATCATCAAAGTCTTCAAATTGCTCTTTTAAACGTTTCTTTTCCCAATAAATTTCAATTTTGCGGCGTGCGTCTCGTTTTACCGTGTCTTCATCCAGATTAACGGGCGGTACATATTCGCCGTCAAACAGATCTTCATCATCGGTATCGGGTTCGGCTGTGGTCTGTACGCTGACCTTGGACGCGGATTTTGTAGTCGTTTTAGTCATGATTCATGCTCCATTCGGGTATTTTTTTCAATCCTATCATAATCAATTATAAAGCAAGAAATATTATTGTCATTCGCTGATATTTACTGAAAACGAGAGAATATTTATTTTAAATTGTGTCAATTGTTATTATTAACAGGCGGAATAATGGGGTAGCGCGGTTTGCTATTCAAGTAACCGTGAGCATTTATTGTTTTATGAAATGGCAACGCCTAGAATTAGCATAATTATTTTAATTAATTTCATGCCGAGTGCTTCATGACCGCCCCCAAAAAAAACTCCTCCAGTACAAACAGAGCAATTACCTTCCCCATTGTCGGCATTGGTGCATCTGCGGGGGGGTTGGAAGCATTCGAGCAGTTTTTTCATGCCATACCCGCCGACAGCGGTATGGCGTTCGTGCTGATACCCCACCTTGATCCCAGCCACGCCAGTCTGCTCGTTGATATTTTGCAACGCGCCACCACGATACCCGTGATTGAAGCAGAAGATCAGATGTCAGTACGACCTAATCATGTGTATATCATCCCGCCCAACCGTGATATGGAAATTCTGCATGGTGAACTGCAACTGAGCGTACCTGCTACACCGCGCGGACAGCGGTTGCCTATTGACAGTTTTCTGCGTTCATTGGCAGAAGATCAGCAGGAAAATGCGATCGGTGTCATTCTTTCAGGCACGGGGTCTGACGGTACACAGGGGGCGCGGGCGATTTGCGGCATGGGCGGCATTACGCTGGTGCAAGAACCCTGCACTGCCAAATATGAGGGTATGCCGAGCAGCGTTATTCATGCGGGTTATGCCACGCACGTTCTGCCCGCTGATAAAATGTGGGGCGCGCTGCAATTTTGCACACATCAATTTTCCCGCCATGAGGCGACACGCTCCACCGCTGAAAAAACCAGCGGCATCAAGCGGGTGCTGATTCAGTTGCGCTCCATCACGGGTCATGATTTTTCCCTTTACAAACAAAGCACCATTCATCGGCGTATCGAACGGCGGATGTTCCAGCATTCTATCGACGACATTGAGGTTTATGTACGGTTTCTGAAAGAAAATCCCGCCGAAGTGCATACCTTATTCAGAGAATTACTGATTAATGTCACCAGTTTTTTCCGTGATCCTGAGGCATTCACTGTATTAAAAACGGAAGTATTGCCGTATTTGTGCAAGGATAAAATAGAAGATTCACCCTTTCGCGTGTGGGTAGCGGGCTGTTCCACGGGTGAAGAAGCCTATTCGATTGCCATATTACTGCGTGAATTGATGGATGAAACACGGCAGGAATTTCGTGTGCAAATCTACAGTACCGACCTCGATGACGAGGCGATCAGCATCGCACGCACGGGTGTTTATGCCGATAATATCGCGCAGGATATAACCCCTGAACGCCTGCGCCGTTTCTTTACCAAAGATGATGGCGGCTATCGCATTAAAAAAGAAATTCGTGAAATGGTGGTGTTTGCCATACAAAATGTCATTAAAGACCCGCCGTTCACTAAACTGGATTTGCTGAGTTGTCGCAACCTGATGATTTATTTGGGTCATGAACTGCAAAGCAAGCTGATTCCGACCTTTCACTACGCACTCAAACCCGACGGTATCCTGTTTTTATCGCCCTCGGAAGGCATCGGCAATCATACCGAACTGTTCGCGGTGTATAACCGCAAGTGGAAATTCTACCGCGCCCTACAGACCCGTGCATCTACGCAGATAGTGATCAACAGCCCGTCACTATTGACAGAAACGGGAGGTAGTTTCGCGCCTGACAATATTATCAAACCCAGCGCAAAAATTAATTATGCGGACTACGCGCCGAAGCTGCTGGCGCAATTTTTCGCGCCTGCTTCGGTGATTACCGATCTCAAAGGCGATATTCTCTTTATACATGGCGATACGGGCAGATACCTGCGTCCTGCACCCGGTCATGCCACGCTCAACATTATTGATATGGCGCGCGAGGGCTTAAATCTGGAGTTACGCTCGGCTATTCACGCCGCAGCCAGTGATAACACACTGACGTTAAGCCGCGAACTGCAAGTAAAAACCAATGGCGGATTCAGCGCGATCAGTCTGGGTGTGCGTCCATTGCCTGATGCAACAGGCTCGTATAATCAATTGCTGATCAGTTTTCAGGACATCGCTGCACCGAAGCCGCCACGCAAACGGACGATTAAATCCGCCGAAGCACAGCGTATCGAAGAACTGGAACGCGATTTACTGTATTTAAAAGAAAGCTATCAAATCAGTATCGAAGAGCAACAGGCATTTAATGAGGAGCTTAAATCCACCAATGAGGAAATGCAGTCCACCAACGAGGAATTGCAATCGACCAACGAAGAACTGGAAACCTCCAAGGAAGAACTGCAATCGGTCAATGAAGAACTCATCACCGTCAATTCAGAGCTGCAAGCCAAAATCGAACAACTGGCAGATATGCAGAACGACATGAAAAACCTGCTGGATAATATCAGTGTCGGCGTTATTTTTCTGGACAGACAGTTGATTATCCGCCGTTTCACCCGCGAGGCATCACGCATCTATCGTTTGGTTGCGACCGATGTGGGGCGGTCTTTAAACGATATTAAAAGCGTTGTCGAAGTCGATGATTTACTGGTTGCCGCGCAACAGGTACTGGAGTCGCTGATTCCCTTCGAGCGTGAAATCAATATCGGCGACGACAGCTGGATACTGGCGCGTATTCAGCCGTACCGCACACTGGACAATATGATTGATGGCGTTGTACTCACCTTTACTGATATTAGTGCGCGTATCAAGGCGATTGTCGCTCAGGAAGCATTGCAGGTTGCGGAAGGCATAGTGAATACCATTCGCGAGCCGTTTGTGGTACTTGACAGCGAACTGAACGTTATTTTTGCCAGCGACTCCTTTTATGTACAATTTCAACTCACACCGCAAAACAGTATCAATCAGTCCATTTATCAGCTGGGCAACCGCCAGTGGGATACGCCCGCTTTGCATGAATTGATGGACGGTGTACTATTGCGTGACCAGTCCGTAGAAAATTATATGCTGGAGTATGATTTTCCTGTGACGGGTCATCACAAGCTGCTGATAAATACCCGTCGTATCGTCAGTAAAACAGGCGCATTACAAATGATTTTGCTATCAATGGAGTAATTCATGACTAAAAAAACCGACGACATTTACCAGCAGCTGGAACAACATTTACGCGACACCGCCGAGACACAACTCAAATGCGCCGAACAAAGCGCAGTCCCTTTAACATCACCCGCTGAAATACTGCATGAACTGCAAGTGCATCAAATTGAATTACAGATGCAGAATGAGGAACTGCGGCGTACTCAACTGGCATTGGAAGAATCCCGCGACCGTTATGTTGACCTGTATGAATTTGCTCCCGTCGGCTATCTCACGCTTACTGTAGACGGCACTATCGCCAACATCAACCTAACAGGAGCTGCTCTGCTGGGCGTAGAACGGATGAAACTCATTAATCGCCGTTTTGCCCCCTACATTGCATCCGAAGACCGAGACCGCTGGTATCGTCACCTCATTGCTATCAAGCAGGACAGCAGTCACAAAGAAGCCATTGAACTGACTTTCAACCGCTCCGACGACCAGCGTTTATACGCACACATCAACTGTGTCGCCACCGAACTCAACGGTGAGCTGCCTGTATTACGAGTCACCCTGACTGATATTACGGAACGTAAACAGATAGAAATCGCACTGCGCGACAGCGAAGCACAGCTTGCCGCGATTGTGGAGGGTGCTGAATTGGGGACATGGGATTGGAACATTAAAACAGGGGACATTGTTTTCAATGACCGCTGGGCAGAAATGCGCGGTTATTCACCCTATGAGTTTAAACCGCACATCAGTTTTTGGGAACAATCTATTTTTCCTAACGACCTTGAACGAGTGCAAAATTTACTTAAAGAACATTTCGATAATTACACGCCGTTTTTTACCGCCGAATATCGGGTTCGTACTAAATCGGACGCGTGGATATGGATAATGGCTCGCGGTAAAGTGGTACAACGTGACCCAGAAGGCAATCCGTTGCGCATTACCGGTATCTCAATCAATATCACTCAGCGAAAACAGGCAGAGGAACGCTTGCGCATCGCCGCCGCCGCTTTTGAAACACAAGCAGGGATTATTGTCACCGATGCAGATAAGCAAATTATGTGTGTGAATCAGGCATTTACCGAGATCACCGGCTATCAGGACAAAGAAGCCATTGGTCGTACCACTTCTTTTTTGCATTCTGGACTGCTTGATGAGCGTTTTTATCAAAATCTGTGGAAATCCATAAAACAAAATGGTTACTGGCAGGGTGAAGTATGGGATAAACGCAAAAATGGCGACATATTTCCTGTCTGGCTTACTGTTACTGCCGTCTTTGACAGTCAGCACTACATCACGCATTACGTCGGCTCTTTCACCGATCTCACCGTGCAAAAACAAGCGGAAAAAGTATTACTGGATGCCCGTCAGCAATTGGAAAACAAGGTGGCAAAAACTCAGGAAGAACTGGAAACCATCAGAGAAGAATCGTTACGCATCAATACCGCACTCAATGTACTGCTCAGACACCGCGAAACTGATAAATGCGATGCACAAAACGCCTTGTCCCGCGAAGTAGAAGGCACGGTGCTACCGTTCTTAAAACGCCTGAGAGGCTCAAGTACCGATAGAAATCAAATCCGTTTAATCAATATCCTTGAAACCAACTTACAACAGCTGGTCACCTTTTATGGGCGCGAAACCAGCCTGTCTTCTGTCTACCAGAAACTAACCCCCGCCGAAATACAGGTCGCGTCTATGGTCAGACAGGGTTTATCCACCAAACTGATTGCAAGCACCTTGAATCTGTCCACCGGCACTATCGGCATTCACCGCAAACACATTCGTAAAAAATTAGAGCTGGACAGCAAAGAAATCAATCTTTATAGCTATCTCACCTCATTGGTTGAATAAATCCACTCTTTTTTTCATAATAATGGGTATTTTATATACCCATTCCATACCCTTTAATACACCATTCGCCGTTATTGCAACTTTTGACTTCCTGCGCCAGAATAAAGCCATGAGGTAAGACGCTCTCTGTTAGCCTCATGTGGGTTGTGCGATCCACGGTTCTTATAACTGCACTCGGAGTTCATGTCGAAAACATCTGTAATGAGCTGGTTTTTACTGAGTGCAGTTTTTTTCAGTGCATTGTCTGTTTAGATGATGAAACCAAATAAAATAACATCCCTCCCGATGTATCGCCTGCCACAATGAGAGACTTTTCCATTCGTCCTGTACCTTTTATTGGTTTGTCAAATAGGGTGAATGGAAAATCCGCAGCTCATAATCATAATAAAAACACTTCGCGTGATGCACAGCCTCTCTGTTAGATATTATTTCAATAATCACTGGAGAATAAGATGAACGCCAAAAACAAAGAAGCGAAAGAAAGTACCGAAGTGACCGCCACCCGTCCGGAAACAGCCAGTTTGCTGTCATTTGATGAATTTGATCATTTTTTTGACGATTTTCTCTCGCGCCGCTGGCAACGTTTGGCAGACTGGAATTTATCACCTGTCATACAGGACAAAGGCATTCCGAAAGTCGATATTGTGGATTACCCCGACAAAATAGAAGTGCAGGCAGCACTGGCGGGTATCAACAAAGACGATCTGGAAGTCACGATTAATAATCAGCTGATTACCATCCGTGCGACCACCAAGAAAGAAAAAGAAGAAAAAAAAGACGAAGGTAAATATTTTCGCCGCGAAATAATGCGCGGTGAATTTCAACGCACTTTATCCTTGCCCGACAACGTGGATGGCGACAAAGCCAATGCTTCATTCAAAGACGGGCTATTGAAAGTCACTATTCCCAAAACTGAAAAAAGTAAACGTAAAAATATCGACATTACTTAACAGTCGGTTGATGCAATTACGTTTCCATCTATAAGAACCTTGGCAAACCTGCGAGGTTTTAAAAACCTCGCAGGTTTATATACGGACTTTTGTCTAAACACTTAAAAACGATTGTACTCAGCGTACCCTACATAACTGCCACCGTTTTAACCCGCCATTCGGAAAGTCTATGCCACTTATCTCGTTAGTTGTTTTTTTAGTCATCTCCTTATTTTTTATGGTGCTGATACAAATTCATATATTTGAAATCGCCTTTACAAAATTGGGGCTGACACCTGAATCGACCCTGATACTGGTCTTCAGTACACTGGTAGGCAGCGGCATCAATTTACCGCTGTTTGAATTACAGACCAAACAGGCAGGGCATCTGGTTGAATTACCGAATCGAAAACTTATCTGGGAATTATTTCAACCTGCCAGAGAAGGTAAAGTTATGGTCGCGGTTAATGTCGGCGGTTGCATTATTCCTGTCGGATTGTGCATTTATTTTATCTCGCTGCAACTGATCGACCCTCTTAATCTGTTGATTTGCCTGTCGGCAATCACTTTGTTAAGTTATCAGAGCAGTCGCGTCATTCCTAATACGGGTATTGGTATGCCGTTATTTATTGCCCCGCTGTTTGCCGCTCTGCTTGCGCTGATGCTCGAACCTGATCATGCCGCACACTTGGCTTATATCAGTGGCGTACTGGGTGTGCTGATAGGTGCGGATGTGCTGCGCATCAAGCAAATAAGCAACTTGGGTGCGCCTATTGCGTCAATTGGCGGCGCGGGTACGTTTGATGGGATTTTTCTGACGGGTATTATTGCGGTGTTACTGGCTTGATTTGGTCGCAGGTTAGCATGACTGCCAGTCCTTTAAGGACTGGCAGTCATTAATATCACAGTAACCGATTTAATTTATCGCTTACAAATTCGCAATAATCACATCGGCAAATTCACTGCATTTCACTTCGGTTGCCCCATCCATCAACCGCGCAAAATCATAAGTGACGTGTTTACTGGCAATCGCCGCATCCATCGCGCTGATAATGGCATCGGCAGCTTCTGTCCAGCCCATATAACGCAACATCATTTCCCCCGACAAAATCAACGAACCCGGATTGACTTTATCCAGATCGGCGTATTTAGGCGCAGTGCCGTGCGTGGCTTCAAACACCGCCACCCCTGTGTCGTAATTGATATTACCGCCCGGTGCAATACCGATACCACCGACTTGCGCGGCGAGTGCATCGGATAAATAATCGCCGTTTAAATTCAGCGTGGCAATCACATCAAACTCATCGGGACGGGTTAACACCTGTTGCAAGGCAATATCGGCAATCGCGTCTTTGATTAAAATGCGACCACTTGCCAGTGCGTCTTTCTGCTCCTGATTGGCAACCGCTTCACCGTGTGCCGCGCGGGTGCGTTCCCATTGCGACCAAGTGTACGTCTGCTCGCCATATTCGCGTTCTGCCAGTGCGTAAGCCCAATTTCTGAACGCGCCTTCGGTGAATTTCATGATATTGCCTTTATGGACAATGGTGACGCTTTTACGTTTATTAACAATCGCGTACTCAATCGCTGAGCGCACAAGCCGCTCTGTACCTTGTTGCGACACAGGTTTAACGCCAATACCTGAGGTGTCAGGAAAACGGATTTTTGCGTATTGTCTGGGGAAATTTTGCTGTAAAAAATGCAAAAATAACGCCGCCTCCGCACTGCCCTGTTCAAACTCGATACCCGCATAAATGTCTTCGGTATTTTCACGAAAAATCACCATGTCCACCAAGTCAGGTTTTTTCACAGGTGACGGCACACCGTTAAACCAGCGCACAGGACGCAAACACACATACATATCCAGCCGCTGCCGCAATGCCACATTTAATGAGCTGATACCGCCGCCGATAGGTGTGGTCAACGGGCCTTTAATGGAGACCAAATATTCCTGACACGCCTCCACTGTCTCACTGGGCAGCCATGTATCAAACAGGCGAAATGCCTTTTCACCCGCATAGACTTCCAGCCACTGAATTTGTCGCTGTCCGCAATAGGCTTTGGCAACAGCGGCATCCAGCACACGCACAGTCGCTCGCCATATATCAGCACCTGTACCATCACCCTCGATGTAAGGAATAATAGGGTTATTCGGCACAACAAGCTTGTGGTTTCGTATAATGATAGGGCTGCCGTTTACTGGCGTGCCGAGTGTAGTCATGGCGTAACTCCTGCAATGAAAAGGGTATTTCTTTTTGATGAATACGAAAAAAACGGACGCTTCTTCGCGTATTTAATCCATCCATTGAGATTTTACACACTATCAACCATAAATCGAGCTTAGTTTTCTATGAATCCCGCTCTATTTCTGTGTATGATTGTATTTCTATTTAAATCGTGGAGAAAGAAATGCGCGTTGTAACATTGATTAAAGGGGACGGTATCGGCCCTTCTATTATGGATGAAGCGGTAAAAGTGTTAGACGCTTCAGGGGCAAAAATTCAGTGGGAAGAGGCTTATGCCGGTCTGGCGGCATTTGAAAAATTCGGTAATCCGTTACCCGATGAAACCTTGGCTTCGTTTGATAAAACCCGCTTGGCATTTAAAGGACCTTTAACGACGGTCGTCGGTTCAGGGTTCAGAAGTATTAACGTGGCATTACGTCAGCAATATGATTTATATGCCAATGTCCGTCCTGCCAAAAACTGGGCAGGTATCAAAACTCGTTTTGAAGACGTTGATATTGTCATCGTCCGTGAAAATACCGAAGGTCTGTATGCAGGACTGGAGCATTATTTAACACCCAAAAAAGACGTTGCTGAAAGTCTGGCAGTGGTTACCCGCGTAGCATCTGAACGTATTGTGCATTATGCGTTTCAATATGCGCGTGACAATCAGCGTAAAAAAGTCACCGTGTGCCATAAAGCCAATATTCTGAAATATACCCAAGGTTTGTTTTTGAATGTTGCCAGAGAAGTCGCCGCGCTGTATCCCGACATTGAGTTTGACGAAAAAATCGTCGATGCCGCGTGTATGCACATGGTGATGAACCCGCAACAATTTGATGTTGTAGTCACTACTAATATGTTCGGCGATATTCTGTCGGATTTAACCGCAGGTCTGGTCGGTGGTTTGGGCTTGATTCCCGGTGCGAACATCGGTGCCGATGCGGCATTGTTTGAAGCGGTACACGGTAGCGCGCCTGATATTGCAGGCAAAAATCTGGCTAATCCAATCGCGGTCATTATGGCAGGTGCGATGATGTTGAATCATATCGGCGAACATGAGGCGGCGAACAGAGTCGTCAACGCCGTGGAAACAGTGGTTAATGAAGGTAAATATGTAACCCCCGATTTAAATCCAGCGTCTAAAGCGGGAACAATTGAAATGGGTAATGCGATTGTAGGTGCAATGGCGTAAAACCAAGGGTGGGCAATGATGTTGCCCACCCTGTTTCAGTATCGAATGGAGTGTAACCACTTATCCTGTATTCTCATCAAAATCATCGAAATCCGTTAAATAAATATCCTGAAGTAAACGTCTTTCTCCTGCGGTCAAAGCAAGTCGTTTATGCGTCAACTCAGACTCATGAACCGCGTTCTGCTGTTCTTTGTCTTCCTCACGCCTGATCATTTTACGGCGATCTTCTGTGGGACATTCAAGATTATGATCTGTCATGAATGCAAGCCACTCAGGTGAACCGAACTGATAAGAAATTTTACGTCTGTCGAAAACCCGTCCTATTGTTGATGATTGCAGTAACTTTTTACGCAAATCAATTACGTTCATTATTGTCGTTCTCGGCTCTAATATTTTGTGATTTATTAACATAATGAATCAAGAATAGAAGACGTTTGGATAAAATACAACAACACGACCGATTTAGTGTGCAACAGGATTAATTCAACACCCGTTTACACATTTTTGTAACGATTCATATCAAACAATCCGCCTGTTTTCGGATGCGCTTTCAGGTGTTGTACGCCTGAAAATACGGCATTATAAAGAACGCGCCAAACGGTGTAACGCTTCACTGCCATGACTGAATATCGGCCAGCCGTCACCCGTCAACACGGCGGTAATATTGGGCAGCTCCGCCAGACGTTTCACGGATTTTATCGCCAACGCCTTATTGGTCAATTTGGCATCGGGCAGCAAACACAATTCGCCCGCAATATGGCAACGGATTAAATCACCCGTTATCAGCGTATGATGATCCAGCAACAATGCCAGTTCACCCTCTGTTTTAGAGCCGTTGAGTTGATAGGCAATCAAGCCTGCAAATACCTCTTCTTTATCATGAATCCAATGGTCGCAGACAATAGGAAAACGGTCTTCCTCACCCGCAGACGCATATACTAACGCCCCCGTACTGGTGGCGATGTGTTCTGCCGCACGGCAATGATCGCTGTTGGTGATAATAATATAATTAACGCCGCCCAAGCGTTGTAAATGATCATGGTCATGTTCAGACATGGGTAACGGGTCAATTAATACATTGCCCTCATCACGCACCCACAACACACTGTGAAAATCGAGATTACGTTCTTCATTAAACTCAGACCAGCCAAATAAATCTTTTCGGTGTAATTGTTTCATTGCGAATCTCCTCTCTCATTCTGTTAGGAACACATCAATTATAAAATTATAAAGACCATCCTTTTTGCTGATAACCTTCTTCGCGGCTGGTCGCATTCGCCAGAAAACGCTGCCGAGTGCCGTCATCCGCCTGACTCCACTGCCTGATTTCTTCGAGAGAACGAAAACACCCCACACAAATATCATTATCATCCAGACAGCATTTTCTTACGCAAGGCGAGCCGACACGGTTTTCAATCAGCGGTTCGTTTGCAGTAGCATTCACGTTCATAATAACAACTCATCCAGTTTTTTCTGTTGTTCTAATGCGTATAACTCATCAAAGCCACCGACATGAAAATCGCCGATATAAATTTGCGGCACGGTGCGGCGGTTGGTTTTACGCATCATTTCCTCACGCAACTCTGGATTACCATCGACGTTAATTTCTGTATAGCTCGCGCCTTTTTTATCAAGCAGTCGTTTCGCCATGACACAGTAAGGACATATTTTGGTGGTATAAATTAGGATGTTCGACATATTTTATAACTGTTTGTTAGTATAATGTTTTGTAGTTTAACAGAAGGGGCAAGTAGTTTGCCTTGAACTTTACGTCTTCATTTGATTATTTTTGAGAGCTATCTATGAGTGATTTACCTGAAAATTTACAGTATGCAGCATCCCATGAGTGGGTGCAGTTGGAAGATGACAATGTGGTTCGCGTGGGTATTACCGATTTTGCTCAAGAACAGTTAGGCGATTTAGTTTATATTGATTTGCCTAAAGTGGGGCGTAAAGTCACAGCAGGCGAGCAATGCGCAGTAGTCGAGTCTGTTAAAACCGCGTCGGATTTATACAGTCCTGTATCGGGTGAAATCATCGCCATTAATGAAGCCGTCACCGATGCGCCTGAGGAAGTCAATGACAACCCCTACCAAACATGGCTGTTTTGCATCAAAGCGGATAATCTCGCTGACTTAGATGCTTTACTGGATGCTGACGCTTATCAACAATCAATCAACTAACTAAAATTATTTTATGGCAAATCCAAATGCAAAAGGCATAAAACGCCTCATCAATGCGTGTTTCTTTTCTGTCGCTGGTTTTAAAGCAACATGGACACATGAAGAAGCGTTCAGACAAGAAGTGATTCTGTTTGTCATCACCACACCGCTGGCAATCTGGCTGGGTAAAACCAACATTGAAATATTATTGCTCATCGGCAGCATCGTATTAGTCATGCTGGTGGAGTTACTGAATTCCGCAGTGGAAGCGGTGGTTGACCGTGTGGGTTTTGAGCATCACGAATTATCAGGCAGAGCCAAGGATATTGGTTCCGCCGCCGTCATGTTGTCCTTGATATGGGCAGCAGTGACATGGGCATTAATTTTAATATAACGAGGATAAAGATAAATATGAGTGCATTAATATGCGGTTCAATGGCTTACGACACCATCATGGTGTTTCACGATAAATTCAAGCATCACATTCTGCCTGAAAAAACGCATATGTTGAATGTGTCGTTTTTAGTGCCGACTCTGCGTCGTGAATACGGCGGTTGTGCAGGTAATATTGCGTACAATCTGAATTTACTGGGTGAAGAGCCGCAGATTATGGCAGTCGTCGGGCATGATTTTGAACCGTACAGCGAATGGTTAAGCCAGCATGGTTTATCCAGCCAATTTATTCATGTGCTGGACAATCATTACACAGGTCAAGCCTACATCACCACCGATGAAGACGATAACCAAATTACCGCGTTTCATCCGGGTGCGATGAGTTTTTCGCATTTGAATTCTGTCCCTGTTGACAATAAAGACATCAGCATCGGTATCGTGTCGCCTGACGGCAAAGACGGTATGCAGTTGCACGCTGAGCAGTTCGCCGAACTGGAGATTCCGTTTATTTTTGATCCGGGTCAAGGGATGCCGATGTTCAACGGTGCGGAACTGTTGAAATTCATCGACCAAGCCACTTGGATGACGCTGAACGACTACGAGTCTGAAATGATGCAGGAGCGTACTGGTTTGTCATTAGAAGAGATGGCAAGCCGCGTGGAAGCCTTGATTGTCACCTTAGGCAGCCAAGGTTCTAAAATCTACACCGAAGGGCGCGTGATTGATATTCCAGCCGCACAACCCAATGGCGTTAATGATCCAACAGGATGCGGTGATGCGTACCGTGCGGGCTTGTTATACGGCTTAATGAATGAGCTGGATTGGGAAATCACAGGACGTATTGCGTCACTGTTGGGTGCGATTAAAATCGAACATCACGGCACACAAAACCATACGTTTGATATGGACGGCTTCAAACAACGTTACCACGAAAACTTCGGGCATTCGTTTTAATAACATGAAAAAGCGATAGTCCACGAAAAGCACTAAAGGCACGAACAATAAACATCCGTTTTGGACATCCGAATGATGGGCAGTTCAAGCACCTATCAATGCAGACAACCATTTTAAAAACAAAGGGTTGACTCACTAGAAACGGTTAAATTTTTAATCTTTTTCGTGCTTTTCGTGTCTTTCGCGGACAATGAATAACCTTCGCCACAGACTCTTATGCTGAAAAACACCCAACAATTACTAGACATCATGGCGCAACTGCGCCACCCTGAAACGGGTTGCGCGTGGGATGTTAAACAGGATTTCACCAGTTTAATTCCCTACGTTATCGAAGAAGCCTACGAAGTCGCCGATGCGATTGAACGCAATGATTTAGATGATTTGCGTCTGGAATTGGGCGACTTATTATTGCAAGTGGTATTTCATTCGCAAATTGCCGAAGAACGCGGCTTGTTCACCTTTGAACAAGTCGCCGCTGGCATTACCGAAAAACTCATTCGCCGTCATCCTCATGTGTTTGGTGATGCCGTATTTACTGACGATGCCCAGCGTCATCAAGCGTGGGAACAAGCCAAAGCCGATGAACGTCTGGAAAAAAACCAATCGCTTGAACCTATTAGCGTATTATCAGGCGTAGCAGGCAACCTGCCTGCGCTGATTGAATGTGAAAAAATCCAAGACCGCGCCGCACAACATGGTTTTGATTGGAAAACCGTGCCGCCTGTGTTTGATAAAGTCTTGGAAGAACTGGACGAAATCAAAGAAGCGTGGCAATCAGGCGACCAAGCGCATATTCAGGAAGAAGTCGGTGATTTGTTGCTGGTCGCCGTTAATCTGGCGCGGCATCTCAACGTCAACGCCGAAGCGGCTCTCAAACAAAGCACCAAAAAATTCGCGAAACGCTTTAATTATATTGAACAACAAGTGGAAGCCTCGGGTCGTAGCCTAAGAGATTGTGAATTAGATGAATTGGATGCGTTTTGGGATGAGGCGAAGGTATTTTTGAAAAAATAATACCAACTAATGACTGCCAGTCATGTCTGAAAACAGAACCAACCGATTTACCCCGTCCCCCAAATAACACCCTCTTTTTATCAGGAAACATAATATGAAATTACACCCTATTCGCCACACCGCGCTGTTGGCGTTACTGTTACTCGGTGGCTGTTCTGAAACACAGGTAGTCACCCAAGCCCCTGTATTTGACTCTAATCCGCCTATTAATCAACCGTTCAAACCACCTGTTACTATTTATCAGCCCACCACGCCCAGCGTATCGGAAGCCGCCACACCGCCTGTCATCACAGGTGCGCCTATCAGCACCAGAGTCAGCAATGTGCAGCTGCATCCCAGTGACTTTAATGTCTTGGCGGGCTGGACAACAGACGATCACGTCGCCGCATTAAAAGCCTTTCAGCATTCCTGTAAACGCTGGCGCGGTATGTCCGCTGATAAGATTATGAGCGGTAATTTTAATTTAGGGCGCGTTGGCGACTGGCAGGAAGTCTGCTCCAAACCTGTCATGCGCGGACAGGAACGCCAGTTTTTTGAACAATGGTTCAAGCCTTACGCAGTGAGTGAAAACGGTCAATTTGACGGGATGTTTACGGGTTATTACTTACCCGAACTGCATGGCTCACGCACCCGATCAGCGCGTTATAACGTCCCTGTCTACCGTATGCCCAGCGGCGGGTTGCGTAATTTCAGCCGCGCTCAAATCAAGGCAGGTGCATTAGCGGGCAAAGGTCTGGAATTATTGTGGGTCGATAATTACATTGATGCCTTTTTTATGGAAGTCCAAGGTTCTGGGCGTGTAGTGATGGACGATGGCAGTATGGTCGGCTTGGGTTTTGCTGGCGGTAACGGGCATGAGTATTATGCAATCGGTAAAACGCTGGTGCAGAACGGCGAAATTGCCAAAGCCGATATTTCCATGCAGACCATCCGCGCGTGGATAGAGCAGCACCCTGTAGAAGGTGAGCAACTGATGCTCAGCAATGCGTCGTATGTGTATTTTCGCTACACGCCTGTAGACCCCAATGTAGGCCCCGCAGGTGCAATGGCAGTGCCGCTGACCGCACAACACAGTTTGGCTATCGACAATAAAAACCTGCCTTACGGCGTTCCTATCTGGTTGGATGCCGACCATCCCGTACAAGGCAAAAGATTGCATCGCTTACTGATGGCACAAGACACAGGCGGGGCGATTAAAGGCGTGATTCGTGGTGATGTCTATTGGGGACAAGGTGAAGAAGCCAGTCAAATGGCAGGGCCGATGAAATCAAAAGGGCATTACTTTTTGTTGATACCGCGTACACTTTAGTTGTTCTGCACTAAGACCGCCAGTTCTTTAAAAGACTGGCAGTCTTTATCGTTTCAATACACCAGAGCGGGAATTATATTCATCATGTAACATGATGAATCACAATTGATAACCGCCCATTGTGCCGCACTTTTGACAGCGAAAAAAATAAGCAGTCGGCGAACCGTCTTTATCCAATCCGTTGAAAAAACTCTCCCAATCGGAATCTTCCAGTTGTATTGAATCTTGAATCACTTTAATCGCTTGTGTACCCAGCTGAACCAGTTCCTGCCTGCCTGCCCGACCTAAAAATTGACCTGCATCACCGCAATGCGTCCACCATTGATCTTGTTGTCTGCCTATAAATCCAGGTGTTCGGCGAGCGACTTCAGCAATCACTACATCGGATACCGACTCCCATGTACCATAGCCGCCTATTGCCTGTATATCGGTAAAAACCACATCCAGTTTTTGGTACGCACTGCCATCAGCAATACACCAAGGGCAAATACTCTCTGCATATTGATCTCTTGCGTAAACAGGCCCGGTATAAATGTAACCACGGTCTTTATCACAGCATTCGCATATATTGCTTGATTTAACAATACTGCCCGTTGCTATGGGATCAGGATGATATTTGAATTTTGGGAAACTCATCATAAACGCTTTCAAAAAGTGGTTAACTTGATGTTTGACGCTCCCCGGCGTAGGAGCGTCAAACATGACGATTGTATTCATTAATCGCGCTTTACATAGCTTTCAAGCTCTTCAACGGAGCCGAAAAACAGCCACGATAATAACGACTCTTTGACCAGCCAGCCTTTGCCCGCAAACCACACTCCATAACCTTTACCCTGCAATTGTTGCTTGCATTGCGTGGCGTTAAGCTGCTCGACTGCGGACAACACCAACGGCGAATTTAATCGGTATCGCGCGGCATTATACGCGCTGAGTGCAATTTTACGCACTATTATAATGGTATTACTCCAGACAACAGGTGCGGTTTTCAATACATAAAGCTTGCCTGCTGATAATATCGGCAACGCCCATGCCTGCACACCGACCGCGATTTTTTTCACTCGCGCTTGCTGCTCATCTGACAAAAATAAACCCGCATCAAACTCTTTAATCCACATTTGATAAAGACTGATAACAATTTGCGCCCCCATAGACAAACCCATCAGCGCACCCGACGCGACCACCACATAAGCAAAACTGGGATTGTTGCGCGTGATAAACCACGACAGCGTGTCGATGAGCATGGATAAAAACGGAATGACAACAATGATACGTTTCAAAGCAACGCTCATGTCGGAAAAAATAAATATCCTGCCCACCAGCAATAAAATAAAGGCGATACCGAACAAGTGAATATGAGAAATTTTCACCAGTCCCGTCAACGACGCGCCTTTAGAAGAAGCAACTTCCATCACGCCCTCATAGCCGGTTAGATTGGGCAAACTGGGATTTACTTCTGGATTATGGCAGCCCACGCAACTGCTGTTCAAAATCGGAGCAACGCTTTGGGTAAAACGTGCTTCGGATTTATCGCTACTGAGCCATGCCAGAATTTTTTCTTTGTCATCGGCAGATTTTAGATTCGCCTCCATCGGCCCGCCGTTGATAGCTGCCCCCAAACGGGTTTGGTCTTGCGAGCCATAATAGGCAATCATCACATCCTGAATCGACATACCTGCCTGCCCATCGCGCATTTGATGGGTGTAATACATATGCGTCAAGGCGAATAAATAACCGATGCCGATGGTCATTAAAAACAGCGAATAAAGCATTTTTTCGCTGACTGATATATCTGCAAATCGTAAACAACGCTTTTCCATAAATCACCTTTCTACTTCGTGAACGTGCTTTTTACGGTTTGATTACGGCAGTGTTTCGCTTGAGCGATATACACTTGCCATTCTCATACAGTTTTTAGCAAGTGCAGTGCCAAAAAGATGTAATTGCAATTTTATTTATTAATTACAAGGTATTACGCTATTTTGTTATTTGAATTTGAAAGCGATGACAGCGTTAATTACGCCTTAATGTTGTGCAGAGCGTGATGTTCTGCACTGAGTTGGATGGTGTTTGCAGCTGGAATTTAATGCTCAATATCACGAATCATGTCGGTAAAGTAATCCAGCATTTGTGTCAAAAACTCAATCGCTACGGTGAGTTCCTGCGTAATATCATGAATAAAATGATTGTGCATGAAAGTGTGCGGATCGTAGGACATCAAGCCCATATAGATGGTGTTACAGCCCATTGCTATCATGATAAACGCGGCAAGTTTCAACATTAAACCGCGTACATCCGCACTCATGCGTCCAAACGCAAAGCTGATAAACAGCATGGTCGGTAATGTACCCGCGCCAAAAGTAAGCATTAACGCGCCGCCTTCCAGAATGCTGGGAGCGGAAGTGGCTTTCACTGCCATTGCAAAGGTGAGCGGACAAGGCATTAAACCGTTCATTAAGCCCGCGATGGATGCACCTAAAATCGGGCCTTTGGTTCTGGAAGACGCGTAACCTTTGCGCAATAAGTTCATCGGCAATAAGCGAAATGAACCTTGAAACGGAATCCAGCCTAAAATACCGAAAGCCAGAATAATCACCACCGCGCCGATAGTGATTTGCAACACGCTTTGTACCTTGCCGAATACACCGCTGGACACCAGCACCACACCTAACGCAGCGGCGGCAAAACCCACCAGCATATACACGAAAATACGCGCAAACTGATAGAAAAAATACGGCGTATAACTTTTAGTTTTACCCGCATTCATAAAATAGCCCGACACCAACGCGCCGCACATCCCCAAGCAATGCCCGCTACCCAACACGCCTGCCATAAACGCCAGTCCGTAATCAAAGCCCGCCGTGACATTAGCGACATGATCCATACCCATATCCATTGTTGAATGATCCACTTGTAAAGCCTCTATTTATTGAGTCGTAATGAATTAACAATAACGGATACGGAGCTGAGTGCCATCGCGCCTGAGGCAATCATCGGATTCAATTTTCCCAATGAAGCCACGGGAATCGCCACTACGTTATACGCAAACGCCCAGAATAAGTTTTGTTTGATAATGCGGATGGTGTCGGTACTGAGTTGTATCGCGGAAGTCACGCGGCTGATGTCGCCTTGCACCAGCGTCATGTCGGCGGATTCTATGGCTATATCGGTGCCTGTGCCAATCGCAAAACCGACATTGGCGGCGGCTAAGGCGGGCGCATCATTAATGCCGTCGCCTATCATGCCGACGTTTTTACCTTCGGCTTGAAACTGGCGAATAATAGCGAGTTTCTCGTCGGGTTTGGCGTTGGCTATCACGGTTTCGATGCCGACTTTAGCGGCGATATAATGCGCGGTTTTTGCGGTATCGCCTGTGACCATCAGCGTTTCAATGCCCAGTTTTTGCAGGTGTCGAATCGCGTGTATCGCTTGCGGTCTGGCTTTATCGGCAATACCGAACACAGCGGCGGCTTTGCCGTTAATCGCCATAAATACGGGGGTTTTGCCTTGTTCGGCAAACTGACTGGCGGCAGTTAATAATCCTTCTACATTAACACCTTGATCGACCAGCCAATCATGATTGCCCAGCAACAATTTTTTACCATCGACTTCAGCTTCAATACCGCGCCCTGTCGCGCTTTGAAAATAACTGCATTCCTGCAACTCAAGGGAATGTTCTCTGGCGTAGGCGACGATGGCTTTGCCTAAAAAATGCTCGGAATTATGTTCTGCGGAAGCGGCTAATAAAATAATTTTGTCTTCACTTAATCGGGATAATTTCACCAAATCGGTGACTTTGGGTTTGCCTTCGGTAATCGTGCCGGTTTTATCGAACACAATCACGTTGAGTTTCGCAGCAGTTTCCAGACTTTCGCCGTTGCGGATATAAATGCCTTCACGCGCCGCCTGCCCTGCCCCGACCATAATGGCGGCGGGCGTTGCCAAACCTAAAGCACACGGACAGGCAATCAATAACACGGTGATGGCATTGCCGAACGCGAAACTGAACGATGCACCTGCCAATAACCAGCCGCCCATCGTGAGCGCGGACAGCACCATCACCGACGGCACAAATACCGCTGAGATTTTATCGACTTGTTTTTGTATCGGCAGTTTAGTGGATTGCGCTTGATCTACCATGTGAACGATACCTGCTAACACGGTATCCATGCCCACGGCGGTGGCACGGATGCGCAACACGCCGCTGCCATTGACACAGCCGCCGATGACTTTATTGCCGATGTCTTTAATGACGGGAATACTTTCACCCGTCACCATAGATTCATCCACGGTAGATAAGCCTTGAACAACGATACCATCGGTAGGAATTTTTTCACCGGGTCGTACTAATAGAATGTCATCAATGATGATGTCATCTATACCGACGATGGTTTCTTTATCATCGGTAATGCGCGTGGCGGTTTGCGGTTGCAAGTCAACCAATTGGCGTATGGCTTCACCTGCTTTGCCTTTGGCGCGTTCTTCTAAAAAACGCCCCAATAACACGAAGCTGATAATCGCCGCCGCCGCTTCAAAATACAAATGCCCGCTGCGTCTTAACAGCGAGGGCAAACTGTAGCCATAAGCCGAACCCACGCCTAAAGCAATCAGTGAATCCATATTCGCGGTACGTTGTTTGGCTAATCGCCACGCTTTAATAAAAAACGACCGACCCGCCCAAAACACCACGGGTGTGGTCAGGGCAAACTGCATCCAATGTAACCAGCGCGTGGTCGGCATTGCCATTCCGACGGCAACCACAGGGAAACTTAACACGCTCGACCAGATAAAACGGCGTTTAGCTTCGGCGATACGCAGATGTTCTTTGTCTATTAAATTTCTGCGTTGTGATAGCGTGTCCATTGCGTAGGTTTTGTAACCCAAGCCTGCTACTTTTTCATCGACATCGGCTTTGGATAATTGCCCGTGTACCGTGAGCGTGGAGGTGCCGAAATTCACGCTGGCGTGCTTCACTCGCTCATCACGCTTGAGTACCATTTCAATCAGCAAGGCGCACGATGCACAGCTCATGCCTTCTACCGCCAAGTCAATTTCCTGTAACGCGCCATCGAATATTTTTTTATGCGGCGCGTGTGAACTGCTCTGCCGTTGCGCAATATTGCCCAGCACGGCATCCAAAAGAATAAATAAGTTCTTTTTCGGCAAGCCTGCGGGATCAAATTCAATCACCACGCTACCCAAAGCAAGCACGGAACGCACTTTTTTTATTTCGGGTCTTTTTTTGAGAATAATTTCAAAAATAGTGCTGCGTTCGGCATCGTTTTTTAACACCGGCGAGATGATTCTTATCCGTCTGCTTAACTGATGAACCAGTGTGTAGTGTGTGGGAGTGTGTGTATCCATGACTGAACTCTCAAAGTGAGTTAGTTTTGTAGATTGGGGTAATCGCGCTGTGTCGGGTTACGCTATCGCTAACCAGACCTACTCGGCTGTCGCCTAACCCCACCTACGACTATTTCTTTTTCCGTGACCGAACCAGCAAAAAGAACATATAAAATAACGCCATCCATTCGTAACGATATTTAAGCGGCTTTAATAACCATTGCTGGGTGATATTCGTCCAATGCAGTTTGATGAGAAACAGCACCAGAATATCATTGAAAAAATCTATCATGGCTTTTTCAGGATCATTAATAAAGCCATTCGGTTTTTTCATGCCTAATTTAGTAATGATTTTGGCTGCCTGTACGGTTTCTTTGGCATCGCCGTATTTTTCTTTCGCCCAACGGGTGACCTTAAAGCTATCCAGTTTGACTTTGGCGCGTTCTTTCCACGCCGCGAGTCGCCCCGTTTCAGCACTTTGCGGTTGTTCAAACGTACCTGCTTTTTCCAACTCCGCAAGCAGCTGAAACAGTTGCCGCGCCAGTGAGGTAAAATCACAGACCGATTCCTGATACCGAATGGATAATTTCTGTTGATTGCGATAGAGATTGACGCGATACACGCCTTCGATTGCCAAAATGCCCTCCGTGATTGCTTTGGCGATAGCGGCATCACACAATGCAGCGGGTATTTGAAACCTGATATGCCCGTCTATTCGATAACGCAGTACAAATTCTCTTTGGATAGACATAGTGATGTGAAGTCATAAAAACAAAAAGGATGCCCTGACAGCAGGGCATCCATTAGTGACAGGAACGCGGCGGATTTATTGCTCTTTGGTCTCCGCGACTATATCTTCCAGATTTTCTTTTTGCTGCAAGACAAAATCTTTTCCCGCATCCACTACTTTAGTGGTGCTGGAAATAATTTCTTTACGGTATTTGTACACCAGATAGCCCGCCGCTACCCCTAAACCAAAAACCAACACCGGATGTTTCGCTACATTGCTCATCAATTTTCTCCCACTGTGTATCGTTACAGAAGTCATAGACCCCTTGATAATATCGTTTGTTACTTTACCGTGTTTAGCGTGACTCATGGTTATTTTCCTTAAATTTATTGGATTGTTCAGATTCACTCATCACTTGATCCTCATGTAACATTTGATAAATCCCCAGACATCCTTCACAGCAGAACCCCTTGCTGCCTTGTTGGGTTTTCAAAGTGAAACCCGATACTTCAATTGGCAGACCGCAAAGATCGCACGTTTTTTTAGTTTCACTCATGATAGATAAACCTGCTCAGTTAGCTTATTTCTTATATGGATTTTCAGATATGCTAACAAAATTTTCTCATGACAACAATGAAGCCATCATTCCATCACCTAACAGAAACCGTCTTGCACAATAAGCGGGTCATACATGATGCGTATTTCTCATACCGCGTTTCAGTCAGCGTTGTTGAGCAGGAGGATTGCCGCAGACTGCACGATTTGAAGCTTTCATCAGTGCGATTCTTAACGCGCCTGTCAAGCTCGCGCCCAAACCTAAGCGCATCGCCAATGCGGGTAATAAAATCATAGATGCCACCGCCAAACCTGTTCCCAATAGCAAAGAACCGTCATTATGCCGTTCAGCCACTGATTGCATTAATTCCTGACTCATATTACACCTCTGTTATACAATGAAACGATTGAACATGGAAGAACTAAAGCACATCTAATGCCAAAAAATAAGCAACTGATTTATAAGTTTTTTTAAAAATCAAACCCGATTATTTTTATTAAACTATGTTATATAACTTAGGCGTTTACGTCATAAGACATAATAAATATTACCAAGCGACTATATTGCGAACAGTGAATAAAGTGATTACAAAACCCGTTTACACGGAGCCTGTCGACGTGTGAATGCGGTTCGACAGGCTCAGCACGGACGGTATCATTTTATTGTGCGTCAGCTATATGCTAGGATGCAAGCCGTCCATTAACATTAGCTATTGTGAGTTATCTCTATTAATCCTATCACTTGTTTGCCTGCCGATACTTCACGGACAACTGTCCGCTACTTATGAATTCGCCCAACTACCCCAAAAACAGCTGTGAACTCATCCCTCACACGCAGCTTAATAACTATTGTGATTGCATCGCTATTGATAAAGACAACTTACGCGCCACCTTATTTCAACAACAGGGCGATGACAGGCTGTATCAAATGCTGATTGAAGAGCGTCCGCATCTTTTTGCCGATGTCGCGGTATTTGTGAACGAGGTGATTATTCAACAGCAACGTCATCTGATTGCAGTGATAGAAAGCGTCATTGCCTTACCCGCGTACCAGCACACTGTATTAGCTTACGCGCCCCCTTCAGCCGCTTTTATTCCTAAAGCGCGAGGCGTGTTTCTCGGTTACGATTTTCATTTAACGCCCAACGGTTCGCAATTAATAGAAATCAACACTAATGCGGGCGGCGCGTTACTCAACGCACTGTTAATCAATTCACAAAAAACCATTCATCCCGAATGGACAGTACATACACTAGCCGAACCAGAGTCGGCTTTTATTGCTATGTTTCAGGCTGAATGGCAGTTAGAACGTGGTTCACAACAGTTGCGGACAATTGCTATTGTTGATGAACAGCCTGATACACAATTTCTATTACCCGAATTCATGCTGTTTCAACAACTGTTTGAGCGGCACGGTATCAGGGCAGTCATCTGTGACCCGTCGGAACTGATTTATCGTGATAACGGCATTTGGCACGGTGATGCACACATTGATCTTATCTACAACCGCTTAACCGATTTCGGCTTGGAAGCACCCGCCCATCAGGCATTATGTGCCGCTTATCTTGCCAATGCCGTCGTGGTCACGCCACACCCCAGAGCGCACGCGCTGTACGCGGATAAACGCAATCTCGCGCTGCTGAGCAACAAGACGCTGTTGCAAGCATTAGGCGTGGATAACGACACGATGACTACGCTGATTAACGGTATCGCACCTACCGTTCATGTCGATGCAGAGGATGCCGACGCATTATGGTTGCGGCGCAAGAAATTGTTTTTCAAGCCCAGCAAAGGCTACGGCAGTAAAGCAGTGTATCGCGGTGATAAATTAACGAAACGGGTATTTGAAGAAATTTTGCAGGGCGACTATGTGGCGCAGACCTTAGTGCCGCCCAGCGAACGTCACTTATCATTAGATAATCAGAAGGTCGCGCTTAAACTTGACCTGCGCCTGTACACTTACGGAGAGCAAATACTGTTAGCCAGCAGCCGTTTATATCAAGGACAAACAACTAATTTTCGCACAGTGGGCGGCGGCTTTGCGCGGGTGGTGATTATTGCGGACGAAGACCATGATGAGTAACTGATATTACGCACAAGAAAATATTTGTCCACGAAAAGCACGAAAAGCACGAAAAAGAGTAAAACATAATGAGGTAACTGCTGGGCAGGGAGTCAAACCTGTGTTTTTGGGTGGTGTATTATTTATGGTTGCCAGTCCTTTAAAAGACTGGCAACCATAAAAATAACAAAGTGAATACACCACTCGCTTTTTATTTTTCGTGCCTTTCGTACTTTTCGTGGACTATGTAACATCACTTACTTTTGCTCACCACACAGAAATCCATCTCATTATTGAATTGCCGCACTTACTTTTATTCCATGCGATAATCCATAAGACAACAGATTTTTCTATCTGGGTCATCATCCAATTACAGAATCAGGAGAGTTTGGTTATGAGTATGCTTCAAGAATTTAAAGATTTCGCTATGAAAGGCAATGTCGTTGATATGGCGGTCGGTGTCATTATCGGCGGTGCATTTGGCAAGATTGTCTCATCCGTCGTCGCCGATGTGATTATGCCGCCTATTGGTGTATTACTGGGCGGCGTTAATTTTTCAGATTTAGCGATAACTATCCAAGAGGCATCAAAAACGGCAGCAGGTGTTGATGTGCCTGCGGTGATTATCAGCTATGGCAAGTTTATTCAGACTATCATTGACTTTACCATTGTTGCGCTGGTTATCTTTTTAGTGATTAAGTTAATGAATTCACTCAAGAAAAAAGCTGAAGAAGCACCCGCACCAACCCCGCCGGCACCGACAAATGAAGAATTACTGCTAATGGAAATTCGTGATTTGCTCAAGAAAAACAGCTAAGCAATTCCTGTGCAATTTGCGCTTGGGTTCTGCTCCTGATTGACCGCTGTTACGCAGGAAAAAACAATAGTCCACGAAAAGCACGAAAGACACGAAAAATCAAAACAATCATTCAGGCGGCTACCAATGCACAGGATTGACTCACTGCCAACGGTAATAAGTAGCGATGAATACATTTTGCGGCATAAAATGACTGCCCGTCTTTTGAAGGACGGGCAGTCATAGTTCTGAACACTTTTGCGCAACGATTTATGATTATTTTTTTCGTGCTTTTCGTGTCTTTCGTGGACAAAAGCTTTTTATGTCGAACTCAGATTAATCAGTCTAGTCTAGCTGTTCGTCGCTACCCTGAATTTCGGCAAGCATATCACTGAGATGATTTTTTTGTTGCATGACAAAATCCTTGCCTTGTTCGGCAGTATGACTGGTGATGGCGATAATTTCCTTGCGGTATTTATGCGTAAAATAACCCGCCAATATCCCTAAACCAAACAGAACCACAGGTTGCTTAGCCAGTGATTTACTAAACCCGATACCCGTTTCGACTATGGCGGTGGCAACCACAGCGGTCGCCACACTTTTTACTACCAATTCACCTTTTGATGATTGACTCACTCAATTCTCCTTAAACGCTGGTTTTGTTCAATAAGCGTTGATAAACAGCGAATACATCTGCCGCTACTTTTTCATAATTCCAGAACTGGGTAATATATTGCCGTCCGAGTGTTGCCATACGTTTACGCTGTTCAGTGTTTTCCAGTAATTCCAACAAAGCAGCCGCAAAATTTTCGGCGGTCAGGCTGACACAAAGCCCTGCACCGCTTTCTTCTACCGCCCGCTTTTGATAGGGGTTATCGTTGCATAGTACAGGGACGTTGAGTGCCATGTATTCCAGTGCTTTAGTGGGAATACCCATGTCCAGTAAAAAACCTCTTGGAATGGGCGAAAGTCCCACCTCAGCGACTCGCGTATAACGCCATGCTTCCGACATCGGCAACCAGCCCGTCCAAATAACAGAATCGCTCACACCGATACGCTCAGCTTCCTGTTTCAACCACTCCAAATGCCCTGTATCGCCCGTGCTACCGACAATAACCAGCACGACATCCGGTTGTTTTTCTCTGGCTATTGCAATCATTGCAAACAGCACTTCGATTTGTCGGGTGCGGTCTAATGTACCCATGTACAGCACAACCCGCTTGCCTGTCAGTCTGTCATCTTCAATAGGAACAATGTCTTCAACGCGCGTGGTTTCTAAATCAACCGCCATCGGTACGGGAGTCATTTTTTCAAATGACAAACCCAGCTTTACTAAATCCTCACGCATTTTCTCACTTTGAACAAAATTGTGATCCGCACGCGGCATCACCACTTTATACAATAAAAATGTGCCGAGATAACCTTGCAGTAACGGGAAAAAATAGCGTACTCCCGCACGCACGCCGCGCGCTTTAGCACGATGAATCTGCCCTTCTGATTGCGGGTAGGACATCCAATAATAAAAAGGTAATTTTTTACAACGGGCAATGATTAAACCGAACAAGGCGGCAACGGGTAAATCGCGTACTTGAATGGCATCATATTTTTCAGCATCACAGCGTATCATCGTCATCACATTATGGATAAATTTAACGATATGCTGCAATCCTCGGCTGGAGGGCATCGTAAAAACCAATGCGTCACCACCCAACCAGTGCGTGGGTGATTTTGAGGTATCCGATGCAGGCAGTGCCTCAGTCACAATATCCGCCAATAGCCCTAAACGGGGTAAATATTTGCCGAATAACACCGCCAAATCAGCATGGTAGGTTGGAAAAGGTTCGTGAGTGACATACAGAAGTCGAATAGACATTGGTTTTACCATACAAATAAATTGCGTTTAATAAGCTGATTAATGCGTAAACGCTCAGCCTCTGAAAAAGGTTTGATAATAGCGGCTGTCAATAAAAAAGCACAGCTTGCCAGTATTCCTACCAGAATAATCCACACCCAGCTCTGCCCTGCAACAAGAATCATCTGACTGGATAAATAAGCCAGAAATGCGGCTAACAGCATTTTATAGTAGCCTGATAAGTCGGCACGATAGGCGGTTTTTTTCTCTATTCCTCTGACGATAGTGCCGCAAAAAATTAGACTGCCTACCCAAAGGGCAAGAATTGGAGCCCATAACTGAAACCCCCATTCTATTAATAAATACGTCATGGGCAGCGTCACAATACCGAACAGTCCTGCATAATTACAAAGATAACTGTTACCCGTCACCATTGCCACCGTTTCCAATATTTGTCTCTGGCTTAACAAGATCAGCGTCGATAGAAAGCCCGCAAAGTAATAACCTGTGTGTAAAAATTTACCGCCACTCAAAAGTGCAACGAATTCTTCACCCGACAGCCAACTGAACACCAACAGCGGCATCAGTATAAAAAGACTTATTTTACCCACCATATTGGCATTACGCGTCAGTTCAGCAATGCCGCCATCACCAACATAAGAAGCCACTAATTTAGGGCGTATCAGACCAAAAAGCAGTGTAGCAGGAAGATAATTCCTTATCTGCCCGTAAAGATTGCGTAAAAAGCCAAAAACTGCCGTTGGCTCTGCACCCAAGGTATAGCGAATGACCAAGGTGAATACTTGTACACCATAGACTTGTGTGATTATTTCGCTGAAATACATATTGAGAGCCATGCGCCACATGACTGACCATTTAGGTATTTTCCAATCTGCTTTTTCACGGGTATTAATATCCTTCAAGTGCCGCCATAAGCCTATCAGTCCAAGCAATAAACTCACTGTAGCAGCAAGCAATTCAGCAGCCACCACATGAGCTAAATTGATTTCGCCAAGATAATATAAAATACCCAGCGCGCCAAGAAACACAATATTACGCACCATCTGATTAATTTGTGTTAGTTTTTGCAGTAGTAAATTACTCAGAATACTATCCCGAAGACGGCGACCAATACCGTCTATAACTAATGTGAAGAGATAGAGTTGCGCGGCTTGCACATAAGCGACCATGTCGAGCTTTACTAAAATCCAATCCAGATACAGCCATCCTAATAAAGCAAGCAATAACAGCACACCTAGTTGGCATTGTATTAACCGCGCTACAAAATGACTCAGCACCGCTTTAGACGCATGAAGCCGAAACTCAGGCAAATACCGTGCATCTATCCAAGGAAGCCCGATGTTAGCAAGACTGATGGTAATCTCTAAAGTCGCCAGTAGCGTAATATAGGCGGCATACTCAGCAACCGATAACAGGCGTACCAACCACAATAGAAGAATAAACGTCAGCAGTGCAGAAGCCCCTTTACCAACAATAAAATGCCCTGCACTGCGTTTAATAGCAGACCCGGAATAAGGGTTGTCACTCATGATTTATACTCTGATATGTTGCTTGTACATCCATGCCAGATAGCCCAGCATAAACGTAAATATTACTTGAAAACCAAACTCACTGAATAGTGCGCCCAGATAAAGAGGATAAAAAGAAAATAAAAGCAAACCTGCTTGAATAGCCAGTGCATCCGCGCGTATTATCGGATCAAGGCTTTGTGCTATTAATTGATTTGCACACCGCCATGCCATTACGACCATCAACAAAAACAACGCGACACCAAAAACCCCCAACTCCCACAACAACAGTCCTGCCCCAGTAAAACCTATGCCATAATTTAAAAACCGTGTGTCAAGATGCCCGCCAAGCGATGTGCCGCTTCCTGACTGAGCACTGCCTAAGCCATTACCGAATAAAAAAGAAACAGGATCCGCCAAGCCCTGATGTTGCGCCCAAAAAGTTAATACAGTGGTGCGATTAAGGTAAAGACCACCATAGCCAACTTCATAAACATTGTATCTAAGTGTATCAAAAATCAATTGATCCAAAGTCATTTTAGTAATCATCATATTGACACCCACCGCAATAGCGGTAAATAAGCTGCCAAAAATCAATGCTGCGATTAAATAATGCGGTCGAGAAATTAATTCTTTACGATAAAGTGTAGCGAACATCATGGGGAAAAAAATAATGATAATTTTAGTTTCACCCATTGCCAAAGGCGACAATAATAGTAAGGAGACAGTAAATAATTCTTTACCTGTCATTATGCTGGACTTATAGCGCGATAATAGAAACGCAAACATTATAATTAATGCTATCGCCATTTCAGCACTATTACCGCCCCCGTTTTTACTCGCGCCGAAAGTCCCTGCAACAACATCAATCGGCACCAGTTCCGGATGCGCTTCAACCAGTCCCTCAAGATTAGGAACAATAAACAATACCTCATATAAACAAAAAGGGACTTGCATTAAACAGATAATGAATACGGTCTTGCGCCATTGCTCGATATGTTTTTTGTCAAAATCAATCCAGCTCAAACCAAACATCAAGCCCCATACTTGATAATATCGCTTAAAGCCGCCGATAAATTCTTTTGCCGAATAAAGCTGGATAACACTATCAACGATCGTGTAGATAAAAAATAATAAGGCTACCCAAATAAACGCAGGCGTAGATTTTATAAGCCCTGAGGTTGTTATTAATTTATACAGTGCCGCAAATAACAACATAAACCCTAAAATGGCAACACCCCATACGGCCTTAGCTGCTAAGGCATCAAAGAACAAAGGCATCAATCCTGCAAATAAGCCTAAGACAATAACAAGTTCAACATTCCACTCTGGTTTTCTGAGTAATGCGATACCAACAAAAGAGGAGACCCCCATGCCAATAACCATTGGATCGGCAGTAGTCGCCAGTTTGCCAAACACAACACCCAGAACAGGTAGAAACAACCACAGTGCGTAGGTTTTAAAGAAAGACATTGATAGGAAGCGTGTCATTTACTAAATTCCCAATGTTAGTTAGAAACTAACTTTCATAGTAAGTCCAGCCGATTGATCCTGATAAGAACTTAACGGGTCGTTAGAATTGCGTTTTTCATAGGCGGCAAAGGCTGTCATTTTGATATTCGTTGTCGGCGTATAATTCAAATTAAGCCGAATACTTGATGTATCGCTTTGCTGCGCGGCCACCCCATTTATTACACTGCCAACTGTTCCAAGAGAGAGTCGCTGTTCATAAGACACAGGTAATTCAACCTGTATCAGCGGAGTTTCTGTCCATAACCAGGTAGGGGTCAGCCTGACACCCTGATTGAGTACAAAACTGGAGTTCAAACTGCCTGCCTCAGAAATTCCTCGCCATGCGGCTAACAACAATGTTGATTTGCGTGTTACCTCCCATAAAATATCACCTTCTGCCGTGATACCCGAAAAATTACGGCTTTTCACATTCTGATAATCTTGGGATGTATAGCCTATTACACCTCTGAATCGTGTTTTTACACTGTAGTACCAAGTTCCCTCCATGTTATAAGTGGTGCGGGTATAAGCATTGTCAAATTCTGAATTCGCATCACGAAAAGGGTATTTACCATCTGTTATGGTCACATAGAAACCAAGTAAATTATAGAGTCGGTTCAAATAACGTACGCCGAACTCTTTGGTTTGTTCCGTCATGTTATTTTCTTGCAGAGCAGTTGAGGGGTAGATGGAGTCATTACGAGTATAGCCGGCGCGTAAAAAAAAGTCGGGGAAAAGCTCATATCTCCCATTAGCAATATAACGCTCCGTTTTTTGCAAATTATCCGTCACCAGTCGATTCACTGACTGGAAATTACCTAATGTCAAAAGGTTGCTATAACTTAACTCACCTTGTAACCTGCGCCCTACCTGCCAGTTCCATTGACCGAGTAACTGATGCCCTGTGTGATTCAGCTCATTAAATGTGGAATACCAATTTTGATTAATACTGGCATCCAGTATTAATTGTTGCTGACTTATTTGCCATCTCGTCGCTACGCCTGCGCTGAGCTGTTTAATGAAAGAACTGGTGGTATCATGATTGCCGGACATTTCAGGGGTATAATTATCAGGTAATCGTAACAAGTTATTATCATACGTTAGCTGTGTTTCAACATAAGGCTGAATGATGTGATTAAATAAAGCCGCAGCTAAAATGTTTTGACTCATCAGTAAATACATTCCACCTGCAATAATTGCTTTGCGCCCACTTAATCTTGTTTTTTCCTGAGTCGTTAGAATATTTCCCATCTATTGTGTTGCCATAATCTATTGGACATTGAAAAGGTATGATGTCCACGCCATCATTTACTCAATGAAACGTGATTTTAGAAATTACTAATGATTGCGCCCACACAAACAACGCCTGACTTTTCAAGAAACATTTTCATGGATTCCATATCAGCAAGTCGCGTTTCATGTTGTCTTGCCAACAACAGCGCGCCACCCGCATATCGAGCTAATAGCTGTACGTCCGATCCTTGTGACACAGCAGGCGTATCCAATACAATAACATCATACTGGGGAGTCAACTGTTCCAGACAAGCCCCTAATCCGCGACTGATAATCTCCAGAGGATTAGGCGGTGTTGTCCCTGCTGTTAATACCGATAAATTAAGTAATTCAGGTATTTCTTTAATCACCGTTGCATCCGCACGATTCACCAGAAAATTTGATAATCCTTGATCGTTATTCAGATTAAATAACTTATGTTGACGCGGTTGACGTAAATCACTGTCAATTAATAAAGTGCGTTCACCTAATTGAGAAAATACAATGGCTAAATTCGCCGCCAGATAACTACGCCCCTCTCCATTAGTTGCACTGACTATTGCCAAGGTTTTTTTCTCACCACTGAACCAACCAAGCTCCAGTTGACTGCGTATGGTACGCAGCATCTCTACTTGCTGACTGAATGGCTCATAAGCGGCAATCAATTCACGACTTAATTTGCTATTTTTGTCACTAATAAACGAAAAATCAAACTGTTGCGATAATACCTGTTGAATATCTTCTTCACTAATCAATGCCGCCGCTTTGGCAGCCTCACCAAACCGCAATCCTTCCTGCTGTTGCAATTGCAAAATTTTCTCTGCCTGAGCAGGGGTGATTTTGCCGCTTTTAACCAGTAAATCACCTATATTTGATGGTTTCACGAGCGCACTCCATAAGACCAGAAGAATTTTCTGGCAGGTCGAGGAGCGGTAATAATACCAAAAACAGGTAAGTCCAGTGTCTCGGTAATATCAGCGGCAGAGCGTATCCGCCGATCCATAATTTCTGCGAACAGTGCGGCACTGACACCTAATATGGTACCCAGAAGAACCGAAATAATCATATTCAACTTCACTTTGGGCTTGTCTGCTACTTTAGGAACTACCGCCTCATCCAACACGGCAATGTTCGATTGTCGTATCTCACTTTCCATACGCAATTGAATAGATCGCTGATTCACTGCATCGTAAGCAATCTGCGCATTTTCAGCCTCACGCTTAAGGGTTTCAATTTCATTATGCTGTTTTTTAAACTGCAATACCTTAGTTTTTTGTTGCGCAAGTGCTTTGGCAAGACTGTCATCACGATTTTTTGACGCTAAAATACGGCTATTAAAGCCATGCAAAATAGTGTTCATTTCGGCTTTAATTTGGGATTTTAAATTAGCTATTTCCGCGGCTGCCTGCCGATACTGAGGGTGATTACGGTCAAAATGCACAGAAATATCGGCAAATTTCGCTTCGGCAGTTGAAAGACTCGATTTAAATGACTGTAACGTAGGGCTATTTAGCACTTCAGGCAATGATTTTGTTGATTCAGGATTTATCAATGTCGCTGTTAACAGGTTCTTTTTGGATACCAAATCAGCTGTTTCCAGTTGGTTTCTAACCAGTTGATTAGACAACTCGGTCAACTTGGCATCTTCCAGATCAATCTTTTCACTGGGCGTTGCGATAATGCCGTAATCCTGTTGAAAATCGGACAATTTTTCTCTGGCTTTTTCCACGCGCTCGCGTAATTGTTTCAGCTGCTCTTCAAACCAGTCTGCGGTTTGTTGAGCGGGTTGACGTTTTAACTCATTAGAGACTCGAATATAGGCTTGTGCGAAAGCATTAGCGGCTTTTGCTGCAAATTCAGGGTCGGTCGCGGAAAAACCAATACTAAGGATGCTACTTTCACGCGAGGGAAGCACTTCCAGTTTTTTCATCAAATCATCTGCCATCCAATGAGCAAAATCTCCACCGCTCATTTTGTCTTTCTTAAAATCCGCCTGTAAATCCTTGTCATCCGCCAATTTTAAAATATCGACCGCAACCAAAGCCACCATAGGACTTTTAATAATGTCTGTCTGTGTCGCCATATAGCCTGCGGTCAACTGAGTAGGCAGTTGCGCTCCTGTAATAGGATTGATACCCGGCTGATCTAAAACCAATGAGGTACTGGCTGCGTATTGTTTCGGTGTGATCAGACTCAATACTAAAGTAGTTGTCATGACTACTAATAAATAGGCAGCCACCAAGCCTTTACGCGCCCAGAAAATAATCAATAACTGTTGCAAACTCATATCAAAACAACCGCTCGTCAACGATGACGACATCATCTTTTAACAGTTTATCAGACAATTCAGCATCAATTGTTTGGATAACACCATTGTTATCACGGCGTTCTATCACAATACCGCGTAGCGTACCGCGTGGTGTTAGACCACCTCCTAATGATATTGCCTGAGAAACCGTCATGTTAGGTTCAAGACGGAATCCGCCTCCACGCAGCACTTCACCATGAATATAAAATACGGGTGCTTTAGGAATATAAATAACATCGCCTTTTTCCATGACAATCGGTTGACTATGTCCGGACAACTCCAACGCAGTCTGCAAATCAACTTCCTGTTTGAATTCTTTGCCGTTGATATGTTTGGTAATGACAGCCCGATTATCACCTAAAGTATCAATGCCGCCCGCCATCGCAATAACGTCCAACAAAGTGGTTTTGGATTTTAAAACATAAATCCCAGGCGTTTTAACCTGTCCAAGCACCGAAACCTGCTGATTTTTATATTCAAAAACCATCACGGCGACGTTGGCATTTTGAATGATGCCGCCTTGTGCCAATCGCTGGGTGATTTCACGAGCTGTAGCAAATTCTGTTTTACCCGCCACCTCTAACTCACCTATCAGCGGAAAAACAATATGTCCGCTTTCGGAAACACGCACAGAGGTTGTTAAGTCATCATAGCCATACACTTTAATTTGCAGAACATCATCAGCACCAATAAGATACTCAGCCCGCGCCACACCTATCATGCAAAAAAGCATGACCAATATGGTAAAAATACGCATATACCCGTTAATAAGCATTTTCATCTTTAATAACAACACCTACAGTTTTAAGAATAATCAGTAGATCCATAGCCAGTGACCAGTTCCGTAAATAATCAAGATCGTAGTCAATGCGTTTTTCCATTTTGTCGATGGTATCAGTTTCACCGCGAGAACCGTTTACTTGCGCCCAACCCGTAATGCCCGGCTTAACTTTATGACGAATCATATAGCCTTTAATCTGTTTTCTATATAACTCATTATGAGCGACCGCATGGGGACGCGGCCCTACGATACTCATTCTACCTTGTAATACGTTAAAAAACTGTGGTAATTCATCTAATGATTTTCGGCGTAAAAAATTACCAAAAGGTGTTATGCGAGCATCATTGCGTGTTGCTTGTGTGACGGTTGCTCCATTTTCACACACGGTCATGCTGCGAAATTTATACACATTAATTTCTTCCCCATCCAATCCATAGCGGTGCTGCCTAAACAGTATCGGACCTGGAGAGCTTAATTTAACGCCGATGGCGCATATCAATAAAATCGGACTGATCAATATCAGTATAAGAATAGATAACACTATGTCAGATAAGCGTTTAATAATGGCCTTAGATCCTGTAAACGGACTTTCACACAGTGCAATCAGAGGAACGCCTTCAATATCGAAAGACCTTGACTGAATCATGTCTGCCATAAGGACATTAGGCAGGTAGTAGATGGATACTGTGGTGTCGCGTAAGCTATCCAATAAATCATTAACACGATCTTGTAAGGTCATCGGTAAGGCAATAAAAACCACTTTCACTTTATTCGCTTTTACAAATTGTGCCGTGTCTTTTATCTCACCCAAAAGTGCTTGATTATCGGGTAACCGTGTTCTGCAACGGTCATCGAAAAAACCCAGCGAGTGTACTTCATAGTTGGATTGCTCAGCCAAATTTTTAGCGAGTTCAACGCTCATATTGTTGACACCGACAATCACTGCTTTGTCGAATGAATCTTTTGACACAAAGAAACGATAAAACACACCGTGAACTACTAGGTGCAGCACTATCAAAATAAGGGGTGTGATTGTCGCCCACTGTAATAAAACGTAGGGATTAAACAATCTTGAAAAGCCGGTAACGTATCCAAGACCTATCAGGATTGCGACTAGAATGAACCAGCGCAGAAGAATTAAACCACCGATATGGGCAGGAATATTTTTCCTAGACAGGTTAATGTCTATATCGTTCAGTGATCGTGCCACCATTAAAAAAATGATAATGGCAAATGCAAACTCTTTGTCACTGAGTAGAACATGATTAAAAATACACACTAAAAAGAATGTACTCACTGCGGTTACAGGACTGAGTATTTGTCGAGACAGTAAAAATAATGGATGCGGAGATAGTCGCATAAAAGAATAATTTTTAACCTTGGTGAATTTCGTTCCCAAATGATGACACAGTAAACAGCATTTTTTCCAGCTTTATTTAATGGACTTAATTTATGGTTACTTCTGAAAGCAGATAACGACCAAGCCTCGCAACAAAGAGTGATAAGCAATGATTTCATATCACTTAGTGAAAAAGCTTTATTTCAGGCGCATTGTTCAGCAGCTTTATTAAGAAGTTCTGATTATTGGTATTTTGTCGAATACCGTCAAGCCGATCTGCAAATTTCGCTTTATAGACATTCATTTTTACATTCTCTTTTCTTGATTATCCCCTGCGGGTGTTATATTTTAGGGTTAAAGCAGGGTATTGGGTTTCTAGGTGACTTGACTATATCCTTTAGCATAAGAAGTCGCCGCTATAACTAATAATATTTGGAGAATGGTATGTTTAAAATTCGTTTGCTGGTCACAGCACTGACCTTAGCAGGTTCTATTTCGATGGCTTCGGCATGGGATGTATTGCCAACAACCGCACCAGCCCCCGCTGACAATCCCACTACGGAAGAAAAAGTGGAGCTGGGTAAAATGCTGTATCACGATCCACGTTTGTCTTCTACAGGTACTGTGTCTTGTGCATCTTGTCATAACACGATGCTGGGCGGCGAAGATAACAGACCTAATTCGATGGGTGTTAATGGTCAGACTGGCGGACGCAGTGCGCCAACGGTATGGAATTCGGCATTCAATGCGGTACAGTTTTGGGATGGTCGTGCGGCTAGCTTAGAAGCGCAAGCCGCAGGCCCTGTCACTAATCCGATTGAAATGGGTATGAAAGATTGGGATGAAGTCGTTGCCCGATTAAAAACCATTAAAGGCTATAACCAAGCCTTTACACGCGCCTTTGGTGAAAATTCAGTATCTAAAGACAATGCAACTAAAGCCATTGCCGCGTACGAAAGAACCCTGATTACTCCTAACAGCCCTTACGATCAATATGTATCAGGTGACAAATCAGCACTGACTGAACAGCAAATACGCGGCATGAACAAAGTGGCTGAATTAGGGTGTACCTCTTGCCATAGCGGTGCCGCTTTCAATGGCGCAGGTGCATTCCAGAAATTTCCTGTGCATGAAAATGAGTATTTTGCCGCGCAATATCATTTCAAGAAAGATAAAGGTTTAGCTGAAGTCACTAAAAAAGAAACCGATGAGCATTTATGGAAAGTGCCTACGCTACGCAACATCGCATTGACTGCGCCTTATTTCCACAACGGTTCGGTCAGTACATTGGATGAAGCGGTTAAAATCATGGCTAAAGTACAGCTGGATAAAGAGCTATCTAAAGAAGAAATTGCTGACATCGTGGCATTTCTGGATGGTTTAACAGGTCAGTTCCCTAAACAAACCATGCCTGTTTTACCTGCTACTTCAGGCAAAACCACTATGAAGTAAACACTGCTTGAACAAACCTGTCAGGTTTTAAAACCTGACAGGTTTTAAAACCTGACAGGTTTTTTATTTAGTTTGCTTTATAAAGCGGTATTTCCGCAATACGCGCATCAATTGTTTTCGATAACGCCTGATAAGCGTCGCTATTGACTGACCCGTAACGACTTTTAAAATCTGCTTCATTCATTTTTTCAGGCAAATCCCTAGGATCAGGCATAAAGTCGGTGTAATCTTTTATGTTACTCATGACAAGCTGAAGTTTACGCGCACTTTCAGGACTCGCTGTTGCCACCTCGCCAAACCGCGTACCTGCTTTATCCGCCGCTAAATCGACAAAACTGAAACCGCTGCCATGCTGCGCATCATTTAACTCTTTATCTTCACCGACCACTTTTGCGACCTGATTATTCGCCGATGCCGTCAGTGCCGCAGAGCCGATAAAATGCTGTGCCAAGTCGCTGCGCTTGTATAAAAAAGCCAGATATTGCTTGCCTTGAACAGGTATGGAAGCAGGTAAAAACTGCTTGGTGACTTTTTTATTGACATAATCATTGACCGCTATAATCACCAAACGGTTTTCTTCAACAGCATCTTCAAGCTCTGAACGCTGATAGGCAATAGCAAACAGGGGTTTTAATAAATCTGCCAGTGATAACCGCCAGTTAGGATCATGCTGAGCGATAATTTCCGCTATTTTTTGTTGGTAAATACCGAGTTCAGAATTGTTATCGGTGCGCGTCAACACATTTCGTGCCGACATCAAGGTTTCCGAGTCGGACACATAAGCAATCGTTATTTTTTCCGGCTGAATGTTCACGCCTTGTATCGGGCGTGTTGCCAAAATAAAATAATTATTCAACGGACTGTATTCAATCACGGTGTTGATAATAAAACCCGCTATGTTGGCAGGAATTAACAATTTTCCCGCTTTAAATTTGGTAATACTGGGCAAGGAATTACCTTCTTTATTACCGAGTCTGAGCGTGATATTCAAGTATTTACCCAGCCTGTTTTCGGGTAAAGTGGTGGTGACGACAAACTTCAGTTTGTTTTCTTTCAAGACAATCTGCACCGCGCTTTTACTGTAACGATTCAGCAAATAATTCGCAGCAAGGTTAAGGTCGGCATGGCTTAATTCAATAGTAGCCAGCTCGTCAGGCTTGGTTTTAGAGCCTTCATGCAGGATTTTTTTAGCTCTGACAATATCATCGCGTGTCAGCGACCAATCCAACTCGATTTCAGGCGTATCACTGACACTGAAAACTACCAGCATGACACACAGCAATATTAATGAACACAACAGTAGCAGAAAAATGCGTAATAAAACTTTCATGAACTGAGTTTAACAAAATTCCAATTTATAGCCCGCCGCTTTCAAATATTCCGCCTCTTGCATTAAATCAGCATGAGTCAAGGGTGACTGTTCAAGCCAACCGATTGCAAACTTCAGGCTGATTTTTACTTTGCTCATGGTTATTTTAAAGCTGGGCAGCATTTGATCGGCGCGATTACGATGCAGCAAAATTGCCAGCCGTAAAATAAGCGTCAGCGACACCGCCTCTGTACTCCACAACTCAGGTAAATCCATAAATAACGCGGGCGAAAATTTACGTCGTTGTGAACGGACAATGGTCGCTAATATCTGCTGATCTTGCCTTGAAAAGCCTGCCAAATCACCATTTTCAATTAAATAAGCACCGTGTTTATGATACTGACTATGCGCAATGTCGATGCCTATTTCATGCAAATCAGCCGCCCATTGCAGAAACTGCACCCCATTTTCATTGCTAGCCCAACTGCATTTTTTACTTAACTGCACCAGCATTGTGTTGATTGTTTGTTTAATACGCGCCGCATGACGTTCATCGGTACGATAACGACTTGCCAAGGTTTGTACGGTACTCGCGCGAATATCGTGGTTATCAAGTCGCCCTAATAAGTCTTGAATCAAACCTTCGCGTAACGCACCATCGGCAACAGTCATTTGCTCAATGCCTAAACTTTTAAAGGTCGCATAAACAATCGCCACGCCACCTGCAAAAACGGGTAATCGCTCGGCATCCAGTTCAGGCAACGCCAGTTCATTCACATGATTACATTGCTGAATACGCGCCACCAGCAATTCTAAACCTGCTTTGGTAATGCCGTTATTGCTCCAGTTTTTCGCTTGTAAAACTTTGGCAATGGAACGCAAACTGCCTGAAGCACCAATCGCCTGCTCCCAATGTTTACGGTGAAATTTTGTCTGAAACGGCTCTAAGCGTTGTTGGCAAAATAACACCGCCTGAGCAAACGCGCTTTTCGATAGTACGCCATCTTGAAAAAACCGATTACTTATCGTCACACAGCCCATGTTCAGACTTTCTTTTTCTCTAGGAGTCTCGCCTGTACCGATAATGTATTCCGTACTGCCGCCGCCTATATCCATCACCAAGCGCAGTTGGGCTTGATTGCCCAAACTATAAGCCACGCCCAAATAAATTAATCGCGCCTCTTCTATACCCGAAATAATATGAATCGGGTGATTCAATACCTGCTCTGCTTTGGTCAGAAACGCTTGTGCATTGACCGCTGTGCGCAAGGTATTGGTGCCGACAATACGCACAGTACCTAAGGGAAAATGGCGAACACGTTGTCCGAATTTTTCCAGACACGCCAATGCTCTATTTTGGGTATCGTTGTCCAGTATGTTCTCTTTATCGAGTCCGGCCGCCAGTCGGACAGTTTCTTTTAATCGATCAATGGTTTGTAATTTACCGTCTTTCAGACTACAAACAATCATGTGAAAACTATTAGAACCTAAGTCAACAGCGGCAACAATTTCAGGGGGGTTATTCGGCACGAGGTATCCGTTTTATTTATGAAGCGGGTTAATGTCTGATAAAATTAGTCACATATAGCCATCCATTACTCAGGATGAGCGGGTAATTTAACTTATTTACAGGCTGTCGTTAAGTGATAATTTTATGAACGCACTCTCTATTTGTAATCTGCGTAAAACTTACAGTAATGGTTTTGAAGCATTAAAGGGTATTGATTTACAGGTAGAAGCAGGTGATTTTTTTGCATTGCTGGGCCCGAACGGCGCAGGTAAATCGACCGCAATCGGTATCATCAGCTCTTTAGTAACCGCCTCCAGCGGCTCGGTCAGTATCTTCGGGCATGATTTAAACACTGAGCGTAATCTTGCTAAGAATTGCATCGGTCTCGTGCCGCAAGAGATTAATTTCAATCAATTCGATACCGTCAAAAGCATCGTCCTCAATCAGGCAGGCTACTACGGTACGCCGCGTAAACTTGCCTTGCAGCGCACCGAATATTGTCTTAAACAAATGGATTTATGGGACAAGCGCGACACCATTTCCAGACGCTTATCAGGCGGCATGAAACGCCGTGTGATGATTGCCCGCGCAATGGTACACGCGCCTAAATTGTTAATTCTTGATGAACCCACGGCAGGTGTGGACATAGAAATCCGCCGTTCAATGTGGCAGATGATGCAGGAAGTCAATCAACAAGGCACGACCATTATTTTAACCACCCATTATTTAGAAGAAGCCGAAAGCCTATGCCGCAATATCGCCATTATTGATGAAGGTCGCATTGTGGAAAATTCGGATATGACCAGTTTATTAGCGCGGTTGCATATCGACCATTTTGTCTTGGATTTGGCTGAACCGCTGACCGCCGTACCTGTGATTGACGGTTGCCAGATTGAATTAGTCTCCGACAAAGTGCTGAATGTCGCTATCCCTAAAGAAATCGGACTTAATCATCTGTTCAATCAACTCACGGCTCAAAATATCAACGTGATGAGTCTGAAAAATAAAACCAACCGTTTGGAACAATTATTCATGGATTTGGTGACTTCAAAATGAATGTCGGCATTGCTTTTAACACCATCGTCAAAAAAGAAATTTATCGGTTTATTCGTATCTGGCCGCAAACGTTATTGCCACCTGCGATTACCACCACACTGTATTTTTTGATTTTCGGCAAACTCATCGGCGACCGTATCGGCACCATTCACGGCGCGAGCTATATGGATTATATCGTGCCGGGAATTATTTTAATGTCGGTCATCAGTCATTCTTATGCCAACGTGGTATCGTCTTTTTACTCGACTAAATTCCAGCGCAATATTGAAGAATTACTGGTTGCTCCCGTACCTAACTGGGTGATTTTGAGCGGTTATATCACTGGCGGCATTGTGCGCGGCTTATTGGTCGGCATCGTCGTGGCATTAATTTCGTTATTATTTACTGATTTTGCTGTGTATCACCTCACCATTACCTTAGTGACCGCGGTTTTAACAGCGACATTATTCTCGTTGGCAGGTTTTATCAACGCGATATTGGCGGAAAGTTTTGATGATATTTCCATCATTCCCAATTTTGTGCTGACACCGTTAAGCTATCTGGGCGGGGTATTTTATTCGGTGGATATGCTACCCCCCATTTGGCAGACTATCTCGATGGGCAATCCTATCTTATACATGGTCAATGCGTTCAGATACGGCTTAATCGGAGTCAGTGATATAGATATTCAACTGACTTTTCTTATTACTGGCGGTTTTATTGTTACCTTGACGGCGTTCAGTTTGTACTTGTTACACAAGGGTATCGGCATTAAAAACTGATTTATATGTATGAAGGCAGACGTTGCATGGCAACGTCTCTACAGGTGTATTATTTGACAATGTGTTTTTCTGAATCGGTATTGCCTGAATTATCCAGCCAATTGACGGTAATTATATCCCCCGCCTTGCCGTCTTTCAGCATAAAAGCAAAATAAGGGTCTTTGGCTGCACTGTCACCCATTTCACAACTCACCACTACTTTTTGATTACAAGTGACTGTCAACACGCGAATAAACTGCGCGGGAATGGGAAAATGCGTAATTTTATCGTGGGTTTGCCCGTGTTCCATCGGGTGAGCTATCAGTATTCTGATGTGCGTCTTATCCTGCGTCCGTTTAGTGCGAATTTTTATACTCGACATATTACGTTCCACAGCCGCCAATAACGATTTTTACCCGTTCTTTAGCCCGATAAATCGCATCGCGCGTAGCTACCAATACAATCACATCCGACGTTTCTGCCATAGTTAAACGCGCCGAGACAAAAGCATCCAACTGGCTGGACAATCGAAAAGTAGCCACTAGCGGCACAGGATTTTTTTCTACCCACAGTGAAATAGTATGAATATTTGCCAAGCTGCTGGTAACGGTAATTGGAACTGCCATGCCTTTTTCGGCAATTTTCGGCAGCTTAATATCAATTTTATCGGTGTCGATAATGTCTGACTTTGCCACGCCATCCAGTACATCAGGTGAAAAACTATCAGCCAGTTGCGCATGAACAGACGGCGCGTGTATCCACGCGGAAGCCGTCAATAGCATAGTATTTTTAAGAAATGTTCGACGATGATCAGGCATTAAAATAAGGCGTGGTAAGCCCGCGCGGCGTGTTGTGGTTGTGCGGCAAATAAACCGCCGATAACAGCTAACATATCGGCACCTGCATTAAGTAACTGCCCGCCGTTGTCTGGCAGAATACCGCCAATCGCCACGACAGGAACAGTCAATATCCGCTTGGCTTCCTGTAAGGTGCGTAACTCTGCGGGGGCGGCTAACGGTTTTGAAGATGAGGTAAAAAATCGTCCGAACGCCACATAATCCGCGCCGTCTCGTTGCGCTTCAATCGCTCTGTCCACGCTGTTATAACAGGACACACCGATAATGGCATCATTACCCAGCCGTTGTCTGGCATGGACAACCGCGCCATCTTCTTTACCAAGATGTACGCCATCGGCATTAACCTGTATTGCCAGTTCCACATCGTCATTGATAATTAACGGCAAATGGTATTGATGACACAATGCCACTAATTCACTGGCAAGTAAGTGTGCGTTTTGCGGATGTTTATCCCGATACTGCACCATCACCGCACCGCCTGACAGCACCTGCTCTATTTCAGCGAGGATAGTCGCTATGGATTTATTATCCGTTTGAGTAATGGCATACAGCCCGTGTGTTGGCAATTTCATACGTCCTCGTCCATCCAAAACAACCGATTAGGATTATGCTGACCTGTGCCTGTGACATAAGCCGCGTGTAATGCGTTCCAAGTGTACTCCTGCGCTTCTGCTACCGCTTGCAAAGGTTGCAAACCTCGCGCCATTAACGCGGCAATACTGGCAGCCAAGGTACAACCAGAACCATGATAACTATCAGGCAACCTATCCCAAGTGTAAGTTTCCCAGCATCGTCCATCGTAGAACAGTTGATTGCTGACGCTGGGGGTGGATTCGTGCGCACCTGTAATCAGCACTGCATCACACCCTGATTCCAGCAATTTCAAACCGCAGTCCTGTAAATCAGTCAGTCCTGTGAGTTTCCGTGCTTCTTCGCTATTGGGTGTTAATACGGTTGTGTAAGGCAGTAATAAATCTACAATTGCCGTCAGTAATTGTTGACTGGATAAATCGGTGCCGCCACCTGCGGCGAGTACAGGATCCAATACCACAGGAATATGCGGATATTGTGCTAACACCGAATGAATCGCAACAGCGGTGTCGTAATGCCCGATTAAACCGATTTTAATCACATCAACGGCTATGTCGGTTAATAATGTCTGCGCCTGCGCAATAATATCGGCAGGGCGTTGCGGCAGCAGTTTTTTGACATTATGCGTATCCTGCTCCGTTAGCGCGGTAATGATGCTGGTTGCATGGCACTGGTGACTGACCAGCGTTTCAATATCCGCCTGTACGCCCGCACCGCCACTGGGATCATGACCTGAAAATGACAATACCACGGGGCGTTTATAATTCATTGCAAACTCTCATTATTTTATCGAAGTCTCTAGTTCTTTTTGCTTTGCACAACCTTCAGTCACGCCATTTGAGCAGGCTTGTTCATAGAACTGTCTGGCAGAAGTCAGTTCATGCAACCCTTCAAAGGCTTGTGCTTTATAAAAATAAAAATCTGACCATGATTTTGGCAGCGGCCCGACAATCGTATTAAAATCGTTGAGTGCCAGCTGGAATTGCTGATTTTTTAAATAGGCAAAGCCGCGATTATAATAGTTGCTCGCCAGCTCTGAAACCTTCGGTTTATCTTGCCACTGATCAACCTTAAGAGAACGCGTAAAATCAGCGATAGCCTCAGGATAACGCGCTAATTTTGTCAATTCCCTGCCGCGATTATTGAGAATTCTATCCATTGACGGACAGCTTTTATCATCGGTAATGCGGTGGGCGGCATCATCCCACAATAATAAAGGATGTGAAAACGTACTCAGTCTGAACCACGTCAACGGCATCATGAACAACGCCACCAATGTCAACGCAATAACCGTCTGTTTTGCGGTCAACTTTTGACACACAAACGGCAAGCCCGCAAAAAGTCCAACCATCCATAGATAACTGCGGTACAGCACAAATATTTCTTGAATGCGTACAGTTGCCAATTCAGTAAAAAATAATACCATCGGACTCAGCAACGCAAAACCCAATAGGCCGTTTAAACCTCTTTGCAACAGCAATCGCAACGCCACATAAAAATACATCACAAAACCAACCAATCCGACTGTCTCCGGCCATGACCAAAAATGCACAGCAAAGGTTTGGCAGCTATCAATCGACATCAATGCAGGGGTCGGCACCAACCATAGCCATACATATTTAAAGAAGGTGAATGATTGTGTGAGTATGGATAACGGATAGATAAGGCGGACATCAAAATCCGCACCCAACCGTGAAATAAGTTCTGACGCGATTGGCTCGTAGGCTTGCCCTAACACATGAGCTGAATGGCGTTGATACACCGCAAATACCGCAACTAACGTATAAAGTAAGAATGCAGGTGCAACCAGCTTAACGCGATCCATCGGATATTGACTGACCAGCACCAGCAGCATAACACTGACCGCAGGAACCATAATCGCGTGTTCTTTTGATAACACTGCCAGAAAATACATAAATGCAGAAGCGTACAGCCAACCGCGCTGCTCTCGAACAACTCCCTCTAAAAATAACCGCCACGTCAGTAAACTGAATAACGTTGCCATCAAGGTGGTGCGCTGTATCAGATAGCCAACCGCATACACAGAGGCAGGATGAAGCGAGAAAATCAATGCCCCAAAAAATGCCAGCCAAAAAGGCGATAAGGCTCTGTTATCGGCAGGCATAACCAGTTCAAACAGTCGTCGCAAGAAAAAAAACAGCGTTGCGGCGGTCATAAAATGCAGTAATACATTACCTAAGCGCAACCAAATCATCGCATCGCCGAATAACTCCCGTGTCCAGACAAAGGTAGCAAGCGGCAACCAGCGCAAATTGAAGCTGATACGATGCAAATAGACACTGAATTCTTCACCACTAAAAAAAGCAGTATCATCAAATACCAGCGGATTACCGAGAAATTGCGTGTAAAGTAGCGCGGAGGGAAGGAACAGTGCTAATAACGCACCCAAAATTCTCATAACTATTTCCTGTCGTATTCGGCTTAAGTGACGTATTGTCTATTTAATGGAGAGAGTAAAACGCGGTGCGTTAAGGCCAGGGATTAATATCAACCACTTTAATAATGTCTGCTGAATCACCATCAATCAATACCACCATATCCTTACTCTTGCCGCGTAATGGCAACCATTTAAGGGTGCTGCCCTGTTCTTCCGTCAGAACATTATTTTTATCGAATTGGCGAAGTGCTGATAACGGTTGGGCTTTTTTCAGCATTTGTTGCTTAACCTGCTCAAGCGGCACATACAGATCAGGTAATTGCGGCCAATCCGCACCGCCATCTAAAGCAGCAAATAAAATATCCTCTGCGCGCTTACGATCAGCCGGGGCCACTGCGCCGACCCAGCGCGGCTTAAACCAACTCGCTTTTGCTGCTTCGTTACCTGCAAGCTCGGCTTTTTCAGCACTTGCCGCATCGATTTCTACCAGTCTTGTAATATCAAAACGATCTTGATTAAACACGATAAAAGCAGGTCGACCTGCAAACACAGTAGACATCCCGTAACTGAGTGCCGCTATTTGCAATAGCACAATGACAGCTAAATCAAACTTTAAACCTTTCTTGTCACGTTGATAGACTATAAAAGTCATCACGGGCCCTGTGACTATATCAACCGCTAACAGTAACAGAAAAATCTGGGTAACCCCCGTTGCTTCGTCCAAAGGTCTGGGATACCAGATAAAAAATACAATAATTATAGTAATAGCAGCCACTAAACCCGACAGTAACAAATGTGTCAGAAACGCATAAAAACGACTTTTCATAGAAATATAGAATGCTAAGATTATAAATCGGTCAGTTTAGCAAACCGCTAAACATTAGTTAATTCAAACTTTAAAAAACAGTAGACACAAAAAACCCCCGTTAGAGTATTCCAACGGGGGTTTTTGTGCGGTTGCCAGTGTTTAAAACCTGACAACCAACATTGCTAATGCTTATGAACGGCAGTTAGCAGGTACATATTTCGGATTCAAAGAACCGGTAATACCTGTCAATACATCAGTAGTTGGTGATGTTGCAGAATGACATTCCCAGTTGATAGAACCAGCTGTTGGTGGAGTACCTGAAACAGGTGTGCTAGCATTAGCGATGGGTAATAATTTTATAGTAGGCAAGCCAGTTGAAATTTTATCTGTGTAAGTGATTGTAATGATACCGTTAGTAGGATCAATTGCAATACCACTGTTTTTGTTAGTAGAACGATCACCTGATGCTGGAGCAGCCATTGTCGCAACGTTAGCAGTTGCGTTAGGTGCAACCCAGCCTGCACTGAATGCCGCGCCGTTTGCTGCGTTTTCAGCTACTGCTGTTTTTGCAGAAGCAGCTAAAGCCAAACCTTCTGTTACTTTCGCTCTAACGATATAGTCTTGGTAAGCTGGAATCGCAATAGATGCCAAGATACCGATGATCGCAACAACGATCATTAATTCGATCAAGGTAAAACCTTGTTGTAATTTTGAATTTTTCATGAAGTTCACCGTGTAGTTGTTAGTTGTATAAGTAAATACAAATCAGATAAAGCATATCGTGTGCCAAGTTTTTAAAATCCGATAAATTACCTTTTTTTTTGTCTGCACCCCTCTATTTACCTGAGTTTATCAACCGACTATCGCTCAGCAGATTGCGGCTGGGTTTAATAAAAAACCGCTAGCTGATGACGCAACCCGATAATCTTCATGTCACTATATGACGGTTTTTGTCAGCCGTTGTCGCGTTGCCAATGCCCCGATTTACCGCCTGCTTTTTCCAGCAATTGAATGGCTTGAATAACCATGCCGCGATCCATACCTTTGCACATATCGTAGATAGTCAGCAATGCACAGGACGTAGCCGTTAAGGCTTCCATTTCCACACCCGTTTGACCTGTGGTTTTTACGGTGGTCTGACAACGTACCCGATGGTTATCGACTTCGGCAGTGAGATTGATTTCAACGTGGGTCAGCGGCAATGGATGGCAAAGCGGAATTAACTCAGCGGTTTTTTTACTTGCCATGATGCCCGCTATACGGGCAACCGCCAATACATCGCCTTTTTTATGTTCGCCGTTAATAATAAGCTGCAAGGTTTCGGACTGCATTTCAATATAGCCTTCGGTGATAGCGGTACGCTGGGTAATTGCTTTGTCGCCGACATCGACCATGTGTGCTTCGCCAGCGGCATTAAAATGAGGAGATTGTGCCATAAGAGTTGGTTGGTTTAATTAAAGTTGGCGTATTATCGCTGTTTTTATCTCTGTGAGAATGAATATATGGCTATTAAAATCCGTTATTTTGCCGGTTTAAAAGACCGTCTGGGGCGTTCAGAAGACCAAGTGTCTGATACGGGCGGACTCTCCGTCCGTGAAGTCTGGCAGTCGGTTAATGACGACACACCTTTACCTGATAACGTGTTGGCAGCGGTGAATATGGAATATGCAACCCTGAATCATATCGTGCAGGACGGTGATGAAGTGGCTTTTTTCCCTCCCGTCACAGGTGGCTGAGCATGACTGTTTTAATTCGTAACGAGCGTTTTAATCCGTGGCAGGAAATCCAACAGCATCAAAACGCAACACCATCAGGATTCGGTGCAACCAGCATTTTTATCGGTACCATGCGTGATTTTAATGACGGCGATACCGTGACAGCGATGACGCTGGAGCATTATGAAGGCATGACCGAAAAACAATTGGCAAAAATTGTTGCGGAAGCTGAGCAACAATGGGCGATTCTGGATACATTAATCGTGCATCGGGTGGGTAACATTCTGCCCACCGAGCCGATTGTTTTGGTGTCGGTGTGGACTGCGCACCGTGGTGATGCCTTTGACAGCTGTCGCTATATTATGGAAGCGTTAAAATCGCGCGCGCCGTTTTGGAAAAAAGAGCAGTTAATCACCGAGGAAGAACGCTGGGTATCGCACAATACCGATGGTTATCAACAGAATTAAGCGATTGGGTTGGGTGAGTACCAACCCATCATAATCAGCTGTTAATCCGCGTCTGTTTTTTTATTAAATAAAAAATGCGCCATTTTTTTCGCTTTGGTTTTTAAATAATCCACATTGTCATCATGTGCGACCGCTTCAATCGGAATACGATCTACCACCTCGACACCTAAACTGGTCAGTGCCTCTATTTTTTTGGGATTATTGGTCATCAATTTAACGGATTTTACGCCCAGACTTTGCAGTATCAGTGCAGCAACATCGTATTCGCGCTCATCGGCAAGATAGCCTAAATGGATATTGGCATCGACGGTATCCATGCCCTGATCTTGCAGATTATACGCCTGTAGTTTTTTTAACAAGCCGATACCGCGCCCTTCCTGACGTAAATAAACGACCACGCCAAAGCCCGCCTTATTAATGTACTCCATTGCCATCGCCAATTGCTCACCGCAATCACAGCGTCTTGAACCCAACACATCCCCCGTAAAACATTCGGAATGAATGCGTACGGGTACGTTTTCCTGATTCGCCACCTCACCTTTGACCAAGGCAATATGTTCTTTATCATCCAGCGTATTGCTGTAAAAATGCAGAATAAAATCGCCGTGCCGAGTAGGAAGAGGCGTTTGTACTAAATCTTCTAATTGTTGCTTCACGTCTATGACTAATCCAAAGTGCTTGATATTTTTAATGACTTATCGGCATTTGCATCCGAAAGCCGCTATTTTACATGACCGACAAAAATAGTGTTGATGAAGCGTAAGTTGGCACGGTAAGATTCCGTATAGCCAACTCATCGAGTCCGTATCATTATGAAGCCAGACAGTGCCGCCATACAACAACGCTATAATCGCATTGCCCCCTATTTTGAAGGCTTGGAAGCCGTTATGGAGGGCTTGATTTTTAAAGGGTGGCGGAAAAAATGCTGGGCAGAAGTACAAGGGCATCATATTTTGGAAGTGGGTGTCGGTACGGGTAAAAACTTCGATTATTACCCCGCCGATGCCCGAATCACCGCGATTGATTTCAGTCAGGAAATGCTCAAACAAGCCGCCGCAAAACAAAGCAGAAAAAACATTGCCGTTGACCTGCATTTAATAGACGTACAATCCCTGCCCTTTGCTGATAACAGCTTTGATACCGTGATTGCCACGTTCGTCTTCTGCTCCGTGCCGTTACCTGTCAAGGGTTTAAAAGAACTGTATCGGGTATGCAGACCGAATGGGCAAGTCATTTTATTGGAACACGTTTTAAGTTCAAACCGCTGTTTAGCGTGGCTGATGAACTGTATTAATCCTGCTATCGTTGCTTTAGTAGGTGCTAATATCAATCGCAACACCCTTAAAAATGTACAAGCCTGCCCATTCAGTTCCGTCCATGTCGATGAGCGCAGTGGTGATATTATCAAACTGATTGTGGCAAAAAAATAACACAGTAACCCAGCTTCCGCTGTTTTGCATCCAATAGCTACTACTATTGAACTCTCCCTGTTTTATCAACAATCCTGAAAAATGCACACACACAAAAATTCACCGTCTAACGTCGCCGCTAATCACACAACTCTCTTCCAGCAAGCCTTCCAACTGCATCAACAAGGGCAACTGGAACAAGCCGAAGCGTTATACCGACAAATACAACCGGCACATCCTCATTATGCGGACGCTCTGCACTTATCAGGTGTCATTGCAAAACAACGAGGAGACAATCAAACAGCCATTGATTTGATCAGCCACGCTCTGCAACTAAAACCTGACAATGCGGCGGCTCATTCCAATATCGCACTCGCTTTTCAAGCATTGCAACGCTTTACAGAAGCACTTGCCAGTTATGATTGCGCCTTGGCGATTGAGCCAGATTATGCCGCCGCCCTGTTTAATCGCGGCATAACACTACAGTGTATCGGACGGCTGGAGGACGCATTGAAGAGCTATAATCACGCCCTGACTATAGAGCCTAATAATGCCGAAGTGATATTTAATCGAGGTATTGCCTTACAAGAGCTGCAACGCCCAGACGACGCATTGGCAAGTTATGACCGCGCCATCGCAGTTCAATCGGATTACGCTGAAGCATTCTATAATCGCGCTAATGTACTGCTAGGTTGCAAGCGATACGACGAGGCAGACAACAGTTATCAACGCGCTCTGCACATCAAGCCCGATTTGGATTGTTTGTTTGGTGATTGGCTACACGCCAAAATGATTACTTGTGACTGGCAGCAATTTGATGACACCCTAAAGACACTGATTCACCGCTTAGAACACAACAAAGTTCTCTCTTCGCCATTTCCTGTGCTGGCGGCATCCTCTTCTATCGTGCTGCAAAAAAAAGTAACCGAGATTTATAGTGCCAAAAAATTTCCCAGTGCCTTTTTGTTGCCCGCATTACCGAAACATCATCATCAAAAAATAAAACTCGCTTATTTTTCCTCGGATTTTCGTCAGCATCCCGTGTCATATCTGGCAGCGGAATTGATTGAACGCCATGACCGCTCCCAGTTTGAAGTCATCGCGTTTTCTTTTCATGCCACCGATGTTAAAGATACCATGCGCTTACGTTTGGAAGCTGCATTTGACCAGTTTCATGATGTCAGCCAACATTCCGACCAGCAGATTGCCGACTTGGCGAGACAGCTTGAAATTGATATTGCCATTGATTTAAACGGCTACACCGAGGGATGCCGAACACACATTTTCGCCCTGCGTGTCGCGCCTGTTCAAGTGAGTTACCTAGGCTATCTTGGCACGATGGGCGCGGAGTACATGGATTACCTCATCGCCGACAGCACACTGATTCCTACCGAACAGCAAGCGCACTACCGCGAAAAAATCGTCTATTTACCGCACAGTTTTCAGGTCAACGACAGCAAACTGGCGATTGCTGATAAAAAATTCACCCGCGCCGAATTGGGCTTGCCTGCGCAGGGCGTGGTGTTTTGTTGTTTCAATAATAATTACAAAATTACCCCGATGGTGTTTGATAGCTGGATGCGCATCTTGCAGCAGGTTGACGGCAGTGTCCTGTGGCTGTTGGCAGACAACGCCAGTGCCGCGAAAAATTTGCAACAAGCAGCAAGCGCGCGCGGCATCAACCCTGAACGCCTGTGTTTTGCCGAGCGCGTGCCGATGGCGGACTATCTGGCGCGGCAGCGGGTCGCCGATTTATTTTTAGATACCGCACCGTACAACGCAGGAGCAACCGCAAGCGCGGCATTATGGGCAGGTCTGCCTGTATTAACCTGCTTGGGCGATACCTTTGCGGGCAGAATGGGTGCCAGTTTACTCAATGCCATCGGCTTGCCCGAACTGATTACCAGCACCGCCGAAGACTACGAAGCACTGGCAATCCAACTTGCCACGCATCCTGAACAACTGGCAGCACTAAAACACAAATTAGCCGCTAATCGCTTGACTTGCCCGCTGTTTGATACCGCGCTGTTTACCCAGCATATCGAATCGGCGTATCAGCTGATGTATAACCGCTATCAAGCCGATTTACCACCCGAGCATATTTATGTGCAATCCGATACCGCCACCTCTCAAAAAACACCTGCCGACCCTGTCGATTTGATTAGCAAACAAGTAACTGGGCAATCAACAGACAATAATACTGCCGTTGATGAACTCATTAATCAGGGCAACCACTTGGAAGACCTAGGACAGCTGGAAGCGGCGCAGGCACGCTATGAGCAGGCATTGGCAATAAATCCGAATTATGCCCGCGCGCATTCTAATCTCGGCAATGTCTTACAAAGCCTGAGTCGCTTTATTGACGCGATTGCCTGTTATGACCACGCACTGGCTATCCGACCCGATTATGCAGAGGCACTGTATAACAAAGGCAATGCACTACAAGCACTCCAACGCAACGATGAAGCATTGGCTCATTATGAACAAGCTCTCGCTATCAAACCCGATTTCACCTTGGCACTGATTGCACGCAGTGCGGCATTACAAAATCTTAAGCACTATGATGATGCGCTCATCAGTTATAGCCGCGCGCTTGCTGTTGCGCCAGACCATGAATATTTATTCGGCGACTGGCTGTACACCAAAATAATCATGTGTGACTGGCAAGGATTTGCAGACCATCTCAACACACTGACACGCGGCATAGAACAAGGTAAAAAAATAGCTCTGCCCTTTCCTGTGATGGCATTATCATCCTCTGCCGCCATACAGAAAAAAGCGATGTGCGATTATAGCGAAGCCGCTTATCCCAGCGCGTTTCTTCCACCAAAATTAACAAAACACCCGCATCAGAAAATTAAAATCGGTTATTTTTCCGCAGATTTTAATCACCACGCCACCGCTTATTTAATCGCGGAATTATTTGAATGCCACGATAAATCACGCTTTGAAATTTTTGCGTTTTCGTTCAGCCCAATCAACCATAAAGATAAAGATGCCTTACAGCTGCGTCTGGAAAATGCCTTTGACCGTTTTATGGAAGTCAGTCAGCAATCTGATGAGCAGATTGTGCGCTTGGCAAGACAGCTTGAAATAGACATTGCCGTTGATTTAAAAGGATTTACTGAATGCAGCCGACCCAATATTTTTGCGATGCGTGCCGCGCCGATTCAGGTAAATTATCTGGGTTATCCTTGCACGATGGGCGCGGATTACATCGATTATTTACTGGCGGATTCGGTATTGATTCCCTCTGAATATCAAGCCTATTACTCAGAAAAAATCGCCTATCTGCCGCACAGTTACCAAGTCAATGACACCAAACGTGTGATTTCTGAGCGACTGTTTACCCGTGCAGAAGTCGGTTTACCAGAACAAGGCTTTGTATTTTATTGTTTTAACGGCAACTACAAAATCACCCCCACCGTATTTGACAGCTGGATGCGCATACTGCATAAGGTGGAGGGCAGTGTGTTGTGGTTACTAAAAGACAATGACAGTGTAGTCAACAATTTACGCCGTGAAGCCGAAGCACGCGGCATCAACGCTGATCGGTTGATTTTTGCGCCGCGTATGCCATTGTCTGAACACCTAGCCCGTCAACGGCTCGCCGATTTATTTTTAGACACCCTGCCCTGTAATGCCCACACCACCACCAGTGACGCACTGTGGGCAGGTTTACCTGTCTTGACCTGCGTCGGTGAAACTTTTGCCAGTCGCGTCGCCGCCAGTTTGTTGACTGCGATTGGTTTACCTGAATTAATAACCGCCACACTGAACGACTACGAAGCACTGGCAATCCAGCTTGCCACGCATCCTGAACAACTGGCAGCACTAAAACACAAATTAGCCGCTAATCGCTTGACTTGCCCGCTGTTTGATACCGCGCTGTTTACCCAGCATATCGAATCGGCGTATCAGCTGATGTTTGACCGCTATCAAGCCGATTTAGCACCCGAGCATATTTATGTGCAAGCTGATAGCGTTCAGCCCCAACAAACCCCCGAACTACAAACGCTAACCGACATATCCAGCAACGCCGATGCCGATACTTTGTACAATGAAGGCAACACCTTACTTAATCAGCAACAATTTACCGAGGCAGTCAGCTGTTATGATGCAGCCTTGGCTATACAACCGAACCACGCCGAAGCCTTATCCAATCGCGGTATCGCCTTACAATATTTGGGGCGTTTAGAACAGGCTCTGGACAGTTATGACCGCGCTATTGCAATTAAGCCCGATTATATCGACGCGCTGTACAATCGCGGCACGGTGTTACGCGCGGTGAATCGCTTTGAACAGGCATTAAGCAGTTATCAACAAGTGCTTGCCATTAACCCTGATTATGAATTTTTATTCGGCACTTGGCTGTACATGAAAATGACGCTGTGCGAGTGGGATGATTTTGCCGTCCATCAACAGCAACTGATTGAGCGTATCAGCCAAGGCAAAAAAGCCGCTATCCCATTTTTTGCCCAAGTCATCAGCAACTCGCCGCAGGTGCAGAAACAAGCGGCAGACATCTACACGCAAGTAAAATACCCCAGCCAGTTGGCACAACCGCCGCTGGTAAAACACACGCACCCAAAAATTAAAGTCGGTTATTTTTCCGCTGATTTTCGCCAACACCCTGTTGCCACACTGACCGCTGAATTATTTGAATATTGCGACGGCGAGCGGTTTGAAATGATTGCTTTTTCCTTTCATGCCGCCAGTCAAAAAGACGCAATGCGCTTGCAATTGGAAACTGTGTTTGACCAATTCATTGATGTCAGCAAACAATCGGATGAACAAGTGGTGCAACTGGCGCGCCAGCTGGAAATAGACATTGCTGTCGATTTGAACGGTTTTACCGACGGCTGCCGACCCAACCTCTTTGCGTTGCGTGTCGCGCCTGTTCAAGTGAGTTACCTAGGCTATCTTGGCACGATGGGCGCGGAGTACATGGATTACCTCATCGCCGACAGCACACTGATTCCTAGCGAACAGCAAGCGCACTACCGCGAAAAAATCGTCTATTTACCGCACAGTTTTCAGGTCAATGACAGCAAACTGGCGATTGCTGATAAAAAATTCACCCGCGCCGAATTGGGCTTGCCTGCGCAGGGCGTGGTGTTTTGTTGTTTCAATAATAATTACAAAATCACCCCGATGGTGTTTGATAGCTGGATGCGCATCTTGCAGCAGGTTGACGGCAGTGTCCTGTGGCTGTTGGCAGACAACGCCAGTGCCGCGAAAAACTTGCAACAAGCAGCAAGCGCGCGCGGCATCAACCCTGAACGCCTGTGTTTTGCCGAGCGCGTACCGATGGCGGACTATCTGGCGCGGCAGCGGGTCGCCGATTTATTTTTAGATACCGCACCGTACAACGCAGGCGCAACCGCAAGCGCGGCATTATGGGCAGGTCTGCCTGTATTAACCTGCTTGGGCGATACCTTTGCGGGCAGAATGGGTGCCAGTTTACTCAATGCCATCGGCTTGCCCGAACTGATTACCACCAGCACGGCAGATTATGAAACCTTGGCTATCATGCTTGCCACCCATCCCAAACAACTGGATGCGCTGAAACGCAAACTCGCCGCCCATCGCTTGACACATCCGCTGTTTGATACCGCCCTGTTCAGCCAACATCTGGAAGCGGCTTATCAAGCCATGTTTGCCCGCGCTCAAGCAGGCTTGGCTCCAGCGCATATTTATGTCGCCGCAGAACCAATGTCATCCCGACCACCGCTGGTAAACACGCCGCCTAAACCAGCAAAATCACTTGTTCTATTCGCTAAAATTGCGCAAGCAGGTATCAGTGCATTCACCCGCCGCCGCAAAGACCCAGCGGTCGAGACTCAACAACCCGACCTCTTGTTCACCCAAGCACAAGCCAATACTTTTGCCCATGCGCAATGCTTGCAACAGCAAGGACAACTCGCCGCCGCTGAAATACTGTATAACCAGCTATTAAAAACCCAACCGCAGCACCCAGAACTACTGCGCTGTGTAGCGGCACTGGAAAAATTGCGCCCGCAAGCAACACCGCAACCGCCTATTAACAACGCCGAACAGACTGTGACGCACTTCAATCACGCGGTCGAATGTCAGAATGTTCATCGCTTGCAGGATGCACTCGACAGTTATGAGCGCGTATTGGCTATCGACCCGTATCATGTTGACGCGCTGATTAATCGCGGCAACGTACTGGAAGACCTGAATCGCTTCAATGACGCGCTTGCCAGTTATGACCGCGCTATTGCCGCACAACCTGCCAACGCGAGAGCGCATTCCAACCGTGGTAACGTGTTGCAAAGTCTGCAACGTTTTGATGAGGCACTGCTCAGTTATGATCGCGCGTTATCGGTTCGCCCCGATTACGCCGAAGCCTTTTACAATCGCGGTAATGCTCTGCAAGCCTGCAAACGTCCACGCGAAGCGATGTTGAGTTATGAATATGCGTTAGCGATTAAGCCTGATTTTGTTCACGCTCTTATCGGTCTGGGTAACGCGCTGCATGATGAACGGCGGTTTGACGAAGCCCTCAGCCGCTATGAACGTGCGTTGCTTATCCAGCCCGACCACGCCGAAGCTCTGTACAATCGTGGCAATGTGTTACACGACCTTACTCGTTATAGCGATGCGATAGACAGCTACAACCGCGCCTTAGCGATCAAGCCCGATGATGCAGGTGCGCACTGGAATGCCAGTTTTTGCTACCTGATACTGGGCGATTTTGCCAACGGCTGGAAAAATTATGAATGGCGGTGGCAAACCGACGATTTTAAAAAAACCGCCCGTCATTTTACCGCGCCGCAATGGTCGGGTAATGAAGCCTTACAGGGCAAAACCATTCTTCTGTATGGCGAACAAGGACTGGGCGATACTCTGCATTTTTGCCGTTATGCCAAACAGGTTGCCGCGTTGGGCGGGCGGGTTATTCTGCAAGTACCCAACGTGTTATTGCCGCTACTCGCACAGCTTGAAGGAGTCGAACAATTGCTTGCACAGGGCGACCCTTTACCCGCTGTCGATTTTCACAGTCCGTTACTCAGTTTGCCACTGGCATTTAACACCCGTTTGGATTCCATTCCTGCCGATATTCCGTATTTATTCAGTCAAGCCGATAAAGTACAACACTGGCAAGCGGTATTAGGTGCAAAAACCCTGCCGCGTGTCGGTGTAGTGTGGTCGGGTAATGCCGCGCAGAAAGACGATTATAAGCGTTCGTTAGCACTGCATGACTTGCTTCCTCTGCTCACCCCGCAGTGCCAATTTATCAGCTTACAAAAAGAGGTGCGTGATACCGACAAAGCCTTATTGGCGCAACAGCCGCTACTGCAACACTATGGCGCACAACTGCATGATTTTACCGACACGGCGGCATTGATTGAGCTGATGGATGTGGTGATTACGGTATGTACGTCGGTCGCGCATTTATCGGCGGCTATGGGTAAACCGACGTGGATTTTATTGTCCGATAATGCCTGTTGGCGATGGCTGTTAAACCGTGACGACAATCCGTGGTATCCGTCAGTACGTTTGTTCAGACAAACCCAGCGCGGCGATTGGCATTCTGTCATTGAGCAAGTGAAACAGGCACTGAATCAACTGCCCACATCCCCTACTGAGAATATCAATACGATGGCAGAAATAACGCCGTCTTACCCGCCCGCTTCCTCAGATTCTGCGGACGCGCTGATTAATCAGGGCAACGATTTGGAAGACCTCGGTCGTTTAGATGAAGCTCTCAGTCATTATGATAAAGCCTTAGTAATGAATCCCGACTATGCCAGAGCGCATTCCAATCGCGGTAACGTGCTGCAACTGCTGCAACGCTTTGATGACGCACTCGCCAGTTACGATAATGCTCTCGCTATTCGACCCGATTACGCCGAAGCCTTTTTCAATCGCGGCAATGCCTTACGCGCACTGAATCGCCTTGATGACGCACTGAACAGCTACAATAAAGCCTTAGCTATCAAACCCGATTTTACGCAGGCACTGGTCAGTCAGGGTAACGTGCTGCATGATTGCCAACGCCCGACTGACGCGCTACGGAGCTATGAACAGGCGTTGGCGATTCAGCCCGACTATGTGGAAGCTCTTTATAATCAGGGTAATGTACTGCAAGACTGTGAGCGTTATGCGGACGCGCTTGTCAGCTATGACCGCGCCTTGGTCATTCAACCCGATTATATCGACGCACTTTACAATCGCGGCAATGTGTTAGGTGACCTTAAGCGTTATGACGAGGCAATCGCCAGTTATCAGCGCGTTTTAGCCATGCAGCCTGATTATGCACTCGCCCATTGGAATGCAAGCATCTGTTACCTGATACTGGGTGATTTTGCCAACGGCTGGAAAAACTACGAATGGCGGTGGCAGACTGCCGATTTTAAAAATGCGGTTCGCCCGTTTGCCGCACCGCAGTGGTCAGGTCATGAAGCCTTACAAGGCAAAACTATTCTGTTATATGGCGAACAAGGGCTGGGCGATACGCTGCAATTTTGCCGCTATGCCAAACAGGTTGCCGCGTTGGGTGGGCGGGTTATTCTGCAAGTACCCAAACCGTTAGTATGCTTGCTGGGTAATCTGGAAGGAGTCGCGCAGTTACTGGCGCGCGGCGACACCTTACCCGCTGTCGATTTTCAAAGCCCATTGCTCAGCTTGCCGTTAGCCTTTAACACCCGCTTGGATTCTATTCCTGCCGATACCGCGTATTTATTCAGCAACCCCGACAAAGTAGCACACTGGCAAGCCATTTTAGGTGAAACAAAACTGCCGCGTATCGGGCTGGTGTGGGCGGGCAACAGTGCGCATAAAAACGATCATAACCGTTCCTTAGCTTTGGCTGAATTATTGCCGTTGCTCACGCTGGACTGTCAATTTATCAGCTTGCAACAAGCACTGCGCGACACCGATGCCGCATTACTGGCACAACAGCCTAGGTTACAACATTACGGCGCACAACTGCGTGATTTTACCGACACGGCGGCATTGATTGAACTGATGGATGTGGTTATCAGTGTCGATACCTCCGTCGCGCATTTGGCGGCGGCAATGGGTAAACCGACGTGGATTTTACTGGCAGACAGTCCAGACTGGCGATGGTTATTACATCGTGCAGACAGTCCGTGGTATCCCTCGGTACGTTTGTTCAGACAAACCCAGCGCGGCGATTGGCAGCCTGTCATTCAACAAGTGAAACACGCACTAAGCCAACTGCCCGACGACCCGAACGCGGCGAAAACAACAACACTGTCTTTCGCAGATTCTGTGGAAGAACTGATTAATCAGGGCAATGATTTGGAAGACATGGGGCAATTTGACAGTGCATTAGCCTGTTATGACCGCGCGTTGGCAATGAATCCCGATTATGCCAGAGCGCATTCCAATCGCGGTAACGTACTGCAATTACTGCAACGCTTTGATGACGCACTGAACAGTTACGACCGCGCGTTGGCTGTTCGACCCGATTACGCCGAAGCCTTTTTCAATCGCGGCAATGCCTTACGCGCACTGCATCGCTTTGATGAGGCACTGAGCAGCTATGATTATGCCTTAGCCATTAAGCCTGAATTCGTCATGGCACTGGTGGCGCGTGGCGGGGTGCTACAAGATTTGAAACGATTTGCTGACGCGCTGGACTGTTATGACCGCGCTTTAGTCATGCAGCCAGACTACGCCGAAGCGCATTACAATCGCGGCAATGTATTGCAGGAACTCAAGCGGTTTGAGGATGCGCTTGCCAGTTATGACTGCGCGTTAACTATCAATCCTGAGTATGTCGAAGCCCTCGGTAATCGAGGTCTTACACTACACAGTCTCAAACGTTTTGATGAAGCTCTCGCAAGCTATGACCATGCTTTAATCATTCAGCCGAACAATGCAGAGACTCTCTCCAATCGCGGCAATGTGTTACGAGACCTCGAACGCTATGACGAAGCCTTCGTCAGCTATGACCGTGCTTTGATTATCAAGCCTGACCATACAGATACGCTGTTCAATCGTGGTGCAATGTTACGCGACCTGAAACGCTATGACGAAGCGATTGCGAGCTATGAGCGTGTATTAACTATTCAACCCGATCATGCCGATGCCCATCACAATCAGAGTTTGTGTCAATTACTGCTGGGTGATTTTAGCAATGGCTGGCGTAACTACGAATGGCGGTGGCAAACCGAGCAAATGCGCGAGCATAACCGCGTATTCAAGCAACCCTTATGGCAAGGTGAGCAGTCATTAGCAGGTAAAACCATTTTGCTTTATGCCGAACAAGGTTTCGGTGACACGCTGCAATTTTGCCGTTATGCACAACACGTCAAGGCACTGGGAGCGACGGTATTATTAGAAGTGCCACCTGCTTTGCGTACCTTACTGCATTCTTTGCAAGGTGTTGACGTGTTACTTAATAAAGGCGAACCATTGCCCGATTTTGATTATCATTGCCCGTTGCTGAGTTTACCGTTGGCATTCAACACCGATTTAGCCACCATTCCCGCTGAGAACAGGTATATTTTCAGCCCTGCGGAACGAGTGCAAAAGTGGCAAGCCATACTCGGTGATAAAACCTTACCGCGTATCGGTCTGGCGTGGTCGGGCAGCCCGCGGCATAAAAACGATTACAACCGCTCCATTCCTTTCAGCCAGTTCAAGCAGTTACTAAACACAAACGCACACTTCTACAGTTTGCAAAAAGACCTGCGCGACGATGAGGCGGCACTACTGACAGACTGTAGCGATATTCAGCATTTTGGCGACCAGTTGCACGATTTTTCCGACACCGCCGCGCTGTGCGAACTAATGGACATCATTATCAGCGTTGATACCTCGATTGCCCATTTAGCAGGCGCAATGGGTAAACGCGTGTGGATTTTATTGCCTTACAATCCTGATTGGCGGTGGATGCTCGACCGCGAGGACAGCGCGTGGTATCCGAGTACGCGCTTATTTCGCCAACCCGCACCCCGTGACTGGCAAACGGTGCTTGATAAAGTAAATGGGGAATTATGCTTATATATAGACGCGCCGATTGCTGAACAGGATGCTACAACACTGCAAACCCTATCAGAAACCGACCCTGATACATTCCAACACGCCATGCGTCTGCATCAACAAGGGCAACTGGCAGAGGCGGAAGCCTTGTATGAAGACATTTTAAAGACACAACCGCAACACATTGATGCCCTGCATTTTTTAGGTGTGCTGAAAAACCAGCAAGGGCAAACACAACGCGCCGTGGAATTAATCCGCCAATCGCTCGCGCTCTACCCTGACAACGCCGCCGCGCATTCCAATTTAGCCTTGGCATTGCAGAGCTTACACCGTTTGGATGATGCACTTGCCTGTTATGACAAAGTATTGCTACTCCAGCCGAACAGTATCGACGCACTTTCAGGACGCGGTATCGTACTGCAAATGCTCCATCGTTTTGATGAAGCTTTGCTGGATTATGACCGCATTCTAACCATCAACCCGCACCATGCCGAAGCTCTGTTCGGTCGTGCCAATGTGCTGTACAAGTTGAAACGTCTGGATGACGCACTTATCAGCTATCAAGGTTCGTTAGCAATTAATCCCGACAGTGTGGAAGCACTTTATAATCAAGGCTTATTACTGGTCGAACTGAACCGTATTGATGACGCGATCAGCAACTATCAGCGCGCCTTGGCGATTAAACCCGATTATGCCGAAGTGCATAACAATCTGGGTTCATTACTCAAAAAACAGGAACGCCACGCGGAAGCCGCAAGCAGTTATCAACGCGCTATTGCCAGTAAACCCGACTATACGGAAGCGTATTGCAATCTGATTACCCTGCTGAAAGATCAGGGGCACACCACTGACGCGCAAGCGACTATCAATGCAGCATTAGCCGCAATACCCGATAGTTTGGAGCTACGTTTTATCCAACTCATTATGAGCTTGCCGATGGTCACGCACACCGTTACCGAAGCGGCGTTAGTGCCTGCGCAATTCGACACCGCCTTGACTGACTTGGAAAACTGGCTGACGCAATCGCCCAGTCATCAACACAGTTTGACTACCGCAGGATTACTGCCGTTACCATTCCTGCTTGCGTATCGCACAGGCAATCACGTTCAACGATTAGCGCGTTATGGCGATATTGTCGCCGCACAGGGCAACGCCGTTGCCGTTGATAAAACCCGCACCAAACTGAAAATGGTCGTGGTATCGCATCATTTCCATCGGCATTCGGTGTGGGATGTGATTACGCGCGGCTTATTGGTCAATATAGACCGTAGCCGCTTTGAACTGGTGCTGTATCATTTAGGCGGTCTCGAAGATCAGGAAACCGCATTTGCCAAATCACTGGCGGACGTGTGGCGCGATACCCAAACAGTCAGTGATGTACACGGCTGGCTATCCGTGCTTGCCGATGATAAACCCGATGTGATTTTCTACCCTGAAATCGGTATGGATCCGATGTCCGCCCGTCTAGCCGCGCATCGACTCGCACCGCTGCAAATAGCCAGCTGGGGACACCCCGTCACCACAGGATTACCTGATATAGATTTGTATTTTTCAGGCGACTTGCTGGAAGCACCCGATGCTGACAGCCATTATCGTGAACGCCTGATACGCTTACCCAGTACAGGCTGTTGCACAACGCTGTTCAAGGTCACACCTGAACCCCTGCCTGAATTGGCGGCACAACTGGCGACACGGCAGGGAATCAGTTTTATCATCCCGCAAACGGTCTACAAATTTGACCCTGCTGATGATGGACTGTATGCCGACATTGCCCGCGTAACAGGCAACTGCACGTTTATTTTATTGCGTAGTGGTGACAATGCGTGGGCAATGGATCAAGTGGTCAAGCGATTGGAACAAACGTTTACAGACCGTGGTTTGCATCCAGAGCAGCATTTGTTAGTCATTCCGTGGCAATCGGTGGAAAAATTTCAAACCTTGCTGGATTTATGTGATGTGTATCTGGACTGCCCGTCATTTTCAGGCTACACCACCGCATGGCAGGCGGCACACCGTGGCATTCCGATAGTGACTTTGGAAGGGGAATTTATGCGCCAGCGATTAGCGGCAGGATTGTTGCGTAAAATCGGCATTACGGACACTATTGCCAGTTCACGCGCCGACTATGTACGGATAGCCGTAAAACTGGCGGAAGAATGCGGCAATCCCATTGTGCGGAATGCGCGTCGCCAACTGCTCAAAACCGCCGCACCGAAAGCGGATAATGATAGTAGTGTGGTACGGGCGTTTGAACAGACTGTGATTGAAGTATTAGCTAAAAAAGACAGTTAGACTATTCGGAGTACAAACCTAGGTTTGTACTCCGAACTTAATTTATATGCCAGAACCCAAATGCTCCGCCACTTCCAAATCAAAACCCGACAACGCGACATACTTTTTCGGCGTACCCAGCACTTTTAATTTATGCACACCCAAATCTGCCAGAATTCTCGCGCCTGTGCCTGTGGTACGCCAATCGACATCTGCCACTTGCGCGGAGGTACAGCCGTTATCTTCCAACTGATAGCCGTGAATCAATTCAGCCAATGCTTTATTGTTTTCGCTTTGGCGAATCACCACCAGCACACCGCGCCCTTCTTCGGCGATTTTCTGCATCGCCAGACGAATCGGCATATTGCAATCACTGCGCTCGGAAGAAAACACATCATCCAGCAAATTACGCGCATGAACCCGCACCAGCACAGGCTCATCACCCGATACCTGCCCCATGACCAACGCCAGATGCAGATTATTGTCGTTGGTATCCTGATAAGCATACAAACGAAAATCGCCGAACTCGGTAGGATAGGCGCACTCGCTGATACGCTCCAAGGTGTTTTCATGCTGAATGCGGTAATGAATCAAATCGGCAATCGTACCGATTTTTAAATTATGTTGGTCAGCAAAAATTTCCAAATCAGGACGACGCGCCATCGAACCATCTTCATTCAGAATTTCCACAATCACCGCAGCAGGTTCAGCCCCTGCCAACCGTGCCAAATCACAACCCGCTTCGGTATGCCCTGCGCGATTCAACACCCCGCCTGCTTTTGCCATTAACGGAAAAATATGACCGGGTTGCACCAAATCATCGGCTTTAGCAGTCGGCGCGACCGCCGCTAAAATAGTTTTTGCACGGTCGGCGGCTGAAATCCCCGTCGTCACCCCCGTCGCCGCTTCAATCGACACGGTAAAATTAGTCGAATGCGAACTTTTATTCTCATTAATCATCAACGGCAAATGCAATTGCTGACACCGTTCCTGAGTTAAAGTTAAACAAATCAACCCGCGCCCATAACGCGCCATAAAATTAACATCTTCGGGGCGCGTAAAACTCGCCGCCATCACTAAATCGCCCTCGTTCTCACGGTCTTCATCATCCATAATAATGACCATTTTGCCTAAGCGTAAATCTTCTATAATTTCTTCGATTGTGTTCATAAATAGGAGGTGTGATGTGTGCTGCAAAAACACACAGGTTAAGAAAGTTTATTTGAAACTGCGCAATTACTAAATACAGCGCAATATTGGAACAGCAAGCACGATAGGATGGGCTTTCTTCGTCATCCTATCCTATGTAACGCATCTTATCGTGTTTAAGCATATAGCTCATCACTTTTGTGTTCATTGTTTATATGCAGTTTCGTGGTTTGACTCCAAAGAGCGCGCTGCCTGAGTTCCGTAAAGGATTTTTTGGTCACGCGGTATTTAAGCCGATAGTTAAACGGTGGTTTGTGGTATGAATAATCGTTTTATCCAACAAGGAACAAGATTATGAAAATTCAGTTTGGTTATGTGAGTTTGACTCGAATGAGTGCGTTCGTGTCTCGACACATCCTATTAGCACATCTTATCGCGTTAGTTTTTTATAAAAATAAATTAAATAAAGGAGATGAAGATGTTCAAATTATTTTGTACGATTATATTGGCTATAGCTGTTATTTCGCTTATTGATTACTTGATTCCTAATGATTATTGTTTTAAACAACAACGAAGATTGACTGATAAGGAATACATTTTGATTGTACTCGATAAATTTATTAAAGAAGGAAGAGTAAAAGTACATGACTATGATAATACGTCAGAAACTTATTTATTGCATCACCCTGAGTGCTGCTCAGTAACTAAAGGAATGGTTTCTTCATATTATGATTCACCAGAAGTCTCAATTTCTTATGAACTAAGCGATAAATTTAAAGAGCAATATCAGGCAACATATTACGATAGTGTGACTTTTGTATCAGCTTGTGGCGAACCTTTTGAATTTATTGGCTCATCCGAAAATACTCCCAACGAAACAACACACAAATAACTACGAGCTATAACATGACAATTATTACTACAAACTGGCAACAAATTGGTAACAATGAAATGACTAATTGTCTCGTTCCCAAGCTCTGGCTTGGGAATGCCTACACTCAAGCTCTGCTTGGCGTTTAATCGTTATGAGCATACAGATAAACCTGTTTTGTCCTGTGACACACCAAGCCGAGCTTGGCAATAGGCATTCCCAAACTGGAGTTTGGGAACGAGAATACGAAAACAACTTTTATCTGTGCATCCTACAAGATACAATCCCCGAATGAATTATGAACTGCAAAGCACACAAACCTTTAACGGCTGGTTTTCTGGACTCAAAGACGCTGTAGTCAGAAATAAGATATTAAGCCGACTTGACCGTGTGAGTCATGGTAACTTTGGTGACTGCAAGTCTTTAGCTGGTAATTTGTTTGAACTGCGTTTTACCTTCGGAGCGGGTATTCGCATCTATTACACACTCAAAGGCAATCAGGTTGTCTTACTGTTGGCGGGTGGTGATAAATCCAGCCAAAGCCGTGACATTGAAAAAGCCAAAGCCATTTTAAACACACTGGAGGATTAAACCATGAGCGAAAAAATTACCCCTTTTGATGTGGCTGAACATCTTAAAACGGACGAAGATATAAAATTATTTCTCAAGGAAGCCGCTGAAACAGGAAGCGACAAAGACTTTATTCACGCGCTGAACACCGCCGCCAGAGCAAAAGGCATGACGTTTGTTGCTCAACAAGCAGGTGTAACCCGCGCCAGTTTGTATAAATCACTCTCTGATGACGGTAACCCGCGCTTTGATACCATCACCAAAATTGTTGAGGCATTAGGTTGTAAGCTGGTGGTGTCTTGATAAGCGCGTAGATTAAGCACCACACAATTCATTCTTTCAATTTGCCGTTAAAGTCAGTTTCAAATCCGCGCCCACTTGCCGCACATCACGCAGTTTCAAGGTTTTTTTATCTGCCATTATTTGTAAAGCGGGCAGATGGAATAAGCCGCGTCCTTGGTCGCCTAATACACAGCTTGCCATGTAGATAATGGTTTCATCAATTAAATCGTGTTCGAGTAACGCGCCGTTTAAAATTGCGCCTGCTTCGACTAACACGTCATTGATGTGCAGGCTGGCTAGAAAGGGCATGACGGCGGATAAATCCAGTCGGGCGTTTTTTTCGGGTAAGACATATACTTCAAAACCTGCTTGTTGCAGGCGTTGCTGTTTGTCTGTGTCGGTTGAGCAGGTCAGGATGATACTGCGTCCGTCCAGCGTTGCCATTTTTGCGGTGACGGGGGTTTGCAGTTGTGAATCCAGCACTACGCGCACAGGCTGCAAAACTTCATCATCGAGACGCGCGGTTAATGAGGGATTATCGGCTAATACCGTGCCGATGCCTGTTAAAATCGCGGAGCTTTCGGCGCGTAAGCGTTGCACATCGGCTCTGGATTCCGCACTGGTAATCCATTGACTTTCGCCCGATGCCATTGCGGTGCGTCCGTCTAGGCTCATGGCTAATTTACTGCGCACGAACGGGCGACCTTCGGTCATGCGTTTTATAAAACCACGATTTAAGGCGTGTGCATCATCGGCTAATACGCCACTCACCACTTCAATGCCAGCGGCTTGTAATCTGGCGAGTCCTTGACCTGAAACCAAGGGGTTGGGGTCAGTCATCGCGGCAACCACACGGCGGACACCTGCATGAATCAGCGCGTCACAACAGGGCGGGGTTTTGCCGTGATGACTGCATGGTTCGAGGGTGACGTAAGCGGTCGCGCCTGTAGCATCGGCAACCTGTTTTAAGGCTTCTACTTCGGCGTGTCCCTGCCCTGCTCTTTTGTGCCAGCCTTCGCCGATAATTACTCCGTCTTTTACAATGACACAGCCGACATTGGGATTGGGCGCGGTGGTGTAGCGTCCGCGTTTTGCCAGTTGTATGGCTCTTGCCATGTAGAATGCGTCTTGTGCTGTTATCATTTGGCTACCACCTAGACAAAGACCTCAGAGGTTTTAAAAACCTCTGAGGTCTGAAAGTAACAATGGAGACGGTCATTGTTTTTGTAAATGCTCAATCATGTCGGTAAATTCGCTGACATCTTGAAAGCTGCGATACACCGAGGCAAAACGCACGAAGGCAACGTGATCGAGTACGCTTAGTTCCTGCATGATTTTTTCACCCAGTTCCTGCGTGGAGATTTCCCGCTCGCTTCTGTCCATCAAACCTTTTTTAATGCGATTCAGCGCGGCTTCAATGGCGGTACTGTCAACAGGGCGTTTTTCCAAGGCTTTTAACATTCCCGAACGCAGTTTTTTTTCTTCAAACGGTTCACGAATACCATTGCGCTTAATCACCGTGGGCATGGTGAGTTCTGCGGTTTCAAAGGTAGTAAAGCGTTCTTTACACGCGTTACATTCACGCCGCCGCCGTACTTGGTCGCCGTCATTAATTAATCGAGAATCAAGCACTCGGGTTTCTTGTGCGGCACAAAACGGACATCGCATAACTTACAGCCACTGTTTGAATTGCCGATAATCGGCGGTTGATTGATAACGGGCGATTTTATATCATTTTGGGGGATTTTATTAGGTTTTCTCAATAGTTAAGACAACCCTGCCAATTTTTAAAACCTGACAGGAAACGGTTTACTACGCAATGACTGCCAGTCGTTTAAGGACTGGCAGTCGTTAATCAATGAGTAATTCGCTATTTAGCCGCACCAAAAATATGCCACAATAACCGACACCGTTATCACTCATATTATTAAGACTATGGCGCAATACATTTATTCAATCAATCGGCTGGGCAAACTCGTTCCACCCAAAAAATACATTCTGAAAAATATCTCCCTGTCGTTTTTCCCCGGCGCAAAAATCGGCGTTTTGGGTTTGAATGGTTCAGGTAAATCCACGCTGCTGAAAATTATGGCAGGTCTGGATAAAGACATTGAAGGCGAAGCGATTCCGCAAAAAGGCATTAATATCGGTTATTTGTCGCAAGAACCGCACCTTGATCCTGAGAAAAACGTGCGCGGCAATGTGGAAGAAGCCGTTGCGCATATCAAAAAAGCCTTAACTGATTTAGATGCGGTGTATGCCGCCTACGCTGAACCCGATGCCGATTTTGATAAACTCGCCGTTGACCAAGCGCGTCTGGAAGACGTTATCAATGCGTGTGATGGGCATAATTTAGACCGTAAACTGGAAGTCGCCGCCGATGCGTTGCGCTTGCCTGAATGGGATGCCGATGTCACCAAATTATCAGGGGGTGAACAACGCCGCGTCGCGCTGTGTCGTTTATTGCTGTCTAATCCTGATATGTTGTTATTGGATGAACCAACCAACCATTTAGACGCAGAATCAGTCGCGTGGCTGGAACGTTTTTTACACGATTACGCGGGCACTGTGGTTGCGGTCACCCATGATCGTTATTTCCTTGATAATGTCGCAGGCTGGATTTTAGAGCTGGACAGAGGACAGGGTATTCCGTGGGAAGGTAATTATTCCAGCTGGCTAGAGCAAAAAAGTACCCGTTTATTGCAGGAAGAAAAACAGGAATCTTCCCGCCAGAAAGCCATGAAAGAGGAATTGGAATGGGTGCGTTCCAATGCCAAAGGTCGTCATGCGAAGAGTAAAGCGCGTCTGGCACGTTTTGATGAATTGTCTTCACAAGAAACCCAAAAACGTAACGAGACACAGGAAATTTATATTCCACCCGGCCCGCGTTTAGGGGATGTGGTTATTGAAGCGGACAATATCAGCAAAGGTTTCGGCGACCGTTTATTGATTAATGACCTGAGTTTTAAACTGCCACCGGGTGGCATTGTCGGTATTATCGGCCCGAACGGTGCGGGTAAAACCACGCTGTTCCGCATGATGGCAGGCGTTGATCAACCTGATTCAGGCACGCTCACGCTGGGGCAAACGGTGCAGATTTCCTACGTTGACCAGTTGCGTGATGACATGAATCCAAAAAATACCGTCTGGGAAGAAATCTCGGAAGGCTTGGATATGATTACCGTCGGCACTTACACCACGCCGTCCCGCGCGTATGTCGGACGCTTTAATTTCAAAGGCGGCGATCAACAAAAATTCATCGGCGATTTATCAGGCGGTGAGCGCAACCGAGTGCATTTAGCGAAGTTGCTGAAAAAAGGCGGCAACGTGTTGTTACTCGATGAGCCAACCAACGATTTGGACGTGGAAACCTTACGCGCCTTGGAAGAAGCCTTACTCGCTTTCCCCGGTTGTGCGGTGGTTATTTCGCATGATCGCTGGTTCTTAGACCGTATCGCCACGCACATTCTCGCCTTTGAAGGTGACAGTAACGTGGTATGGTTTGAAGGCAATTATGAAGATTACGAAGCCGACCGTCATCGTCGTTTAGGCAGTGATGCCGATACGCCGCGTCGTTTGAAATATAAAAAATTGTCTTAGTCTCTATAAACCACCCTCGCATCGTTCCCACCGCTCCAGCGTGGGAACGCATCCTGCAACGCTCCAGCGTTGCCTGACTATGAAGACGCTGGAGCGTCAACTGAGGTATTCCTTTGCTGCGCGTTGGAACGATAAAAATATTAGTTAGGCATTAAAAATGACCCACACATCAATCTTAGCCTTAAGAGTAAACTGCCCGTGTTGCCACTACCCAACGCTTACTGAGGGCAACGAATATGAAATCTGTGAACTGTGCAATTGGGAAGATGATGGACACGATGACCCATTTGCCGAAGAAATATCGGGCGCGGCAAATTCGGATTACTCGCTAGCTGAAGCAAGGATTAACTACAAACTATACCGAACAATGTACAGACTCGGATCGTATGCGCAAATAAATCACCCTGACAGTGAGCTTGTGTACACTACGAAAGGTTTGCTCATGATAGCCTTTGACCTGTTGCGAATCTTCAAAAAACCGAATGTGATGTTTGAAACTGAAATTCAAAGACTCGAACAAATACTTCAAGATGAAATGACACGCCGAGTTGACGAATGCAATCGTAAGAATACTAACCCGTAAGCATCGTACCCAACAAATCACGGTGCAATGTTGTGGGTTATGCTATCGCTAACCTAAGCTACAAATAACATCCAAACTTATGAAACTGCCCATCTTCGCTAAACTGTTCATCACCTTGCTGCTCAGCACCGCTGTGGTTATTGCGGCGATGATTGGCTCAACGCACTGGCTATTCCGTCAGGGCTTCACCGAATATTTACAGCAAGTGGAAGCCAATCGTTTAGGCTTTTTAATCAAAGGCTTGGAAACTGCTTATGAGGAAAAAGGCAGCTGGGATTTTCTACACGACAATGAAAAACAGTGGCGTACCTTTTTAGCCAAACCCACAGGGAAAAATGCACCGCCTGAGGATCGCCCACCGCCTCCAGACCAGAATGGCTTTGCGCCCGAAGATTACCCGCCGCCGCCTAATCACGGCAGTTTTGTCCCCGAAGACCGTCCGCCTTATGGCTCTCCGCCGCCACGTCCGCCACCTGATCCGTTATTTTTAGGTAAACGTCTGCGTTTATTGGATACTAATTATCAATATGTGGTCGGTGCGCATTTTGACGGCAAGTCCATTCTGCGTGAACTCAAGGTGAAGCAACAAGTCGTCGGGTGGTTGGAAATTCTGCCTAATGAAGTGATGACCGATGAACTGGCTGAAACTTTTATACAGCAACAGGAAAAAGCAAAATATGTGATTGGCAGTCTGGCATTGCTATTTTCAATATGTGCCGCGTGGCTATTGGCGCGGCAATTATTACTGCCGATACACCGCATCGGCTCAGGCGTTAAAGCACTGGCTACGGGCGACTACGAGACGCGCATTAAAACCAACAGTCACGATGAACTGGGGCAATTGGCGCAATACTTTAATTCACTGGCACAAACGTTACAGCAAAACGAAACCGCACGGCGGCAGTGGATAGCCGACATTTCTCATGAATTGCGCACCCCGTTATCGGTGTTGCGCGGTGAGCTGGAAGCCTTGCAGGACGGGGTACGCCAACCCACGCCTGAGCGTATTGAATCCCTGCACAATGAAGTGCTGGATTTAACCAAGCTGGTAGAAGACCTGTATGAATTATCGCTGTCCGATGCGGGTGCAATGAATTATCACAAAGAAGTCGTCAACGTCACCGACATCGTGCTGGAGATACAACAGAATTTTGTGCATCGCTTTGCCAAACGTGGTCTGGTGTTGCGCGACCTCAGCAATCCATCCATAGCATTACCTGTGTTTGCCGATGCCCGACGGTTGTATCAATTATTTTCCAATTTAGCGGAAAACAGTTGCCGCTATACCAACGAAGGCGGTTTTTGTGAAATTACCCTGTATCGCACCAAACACACCGCGATGATTACCTTTCAGGATTCGGCCCCCAGTGTACCGCCTGCTGCGTTGCCGCAGTTATTTGATAGACTGTACCGCGTGGAAAAATCACGCAGTCGTGAATCAGGCGGTGCGGGTTTAGGATTGGCGATTTGTAAAAACATCGTGGAGGCGCATGGTGGTAGTATTCTTGCCTACCAAAGCCAATACGGGGGTTTGTCGGTACAAATCGAATTACCGTTACTGTTGGCATAAATATCGTTCCAACGCTCCAGCGTTGGAATGCAGCCGTTGACGCTCCAGCGTCTTCATGCTTTTAGATACACAACGCTGGATGAATTCCCACGCGCTGAAGCATGGGAACTATAAATACTTAACAATAATAACAACTATGAACTGCACCGCACAAAAATCCGTTTTAATTGTTGAAGATGAAGCCAAACTGGCGAGTTTACTGAGTGAATATCTCGCACTGGCTGATTATGCCACCCACATCATTGCCGATGGTTTGCAGGTCGTGCCGTGGCTGCGCACCAATCCTGCCGATTTAATCGTACTGGATTTAATGCTGCCGAATCGGGACGGCATTGAACTGTGCCGTGATATACGGCAGTTTTCCAACGTTCCGATTATCATGACCACCGCGCGTATTGAAGAAATTGACCGCTTATTAGGTCTGGCGTTAGGTGCGGATGATTATATTTGCAAACCCTACAGCCCGCGTGAAGTGGTGGCGCGTATTAAAGCGGTATTGCGTCGTGTGAGTCCTGAACAACCTGTCGCACCCGTTACACCGAGTCTGCTGACCTTAGATCCGCGCAGTTATCGCGTCAGTGTCGGCACCCAAAGCATCAGCTTATCAACTATCGAATTCATGCTGCTCAGCACCTTGCACCATGAACCGCTGCGGCTGTTTTCCCGCAATCAACTCATGGATAACATTTACACCGACCAGCGCGTGGTATCCGACCGCACGGTAGACAGTCACATCAAAAAACTGCGCAAAAAACTGGCGTTGTTACTGCCCGATTACGAGCTGATTCATGCCATGTATGGCGCGGGGTATTGTTATGAGGCGCGGTTGAAGCAGGATGCTTAGTTTTGAGGATGTTTGAAAGTCGCGGCACTGAGGAGTCCAAACCTAGCAGTCAGTCCATCTGGGTTGCAATAAAGACCTGCGAGGTCTTAAAGACCTCGCAGGTCTAGTAATCTTACCCATCATAACTAAACTGACGGTGTATTAGGTTTGTACTCCCATTACTGACTAATTAATCCAATAAATCAGGCGGAATATTACCGCCATTTTCTGCGAGTTTGCGTAATACGGTTTTGTGCAACCACATATTCATCTGCGCGGAATCGCCCATTTTTCCAGCAGGGCAACCTAATTCTGCCGCCAGTTCTTTACGCGCAGCCAAACTGCTGTCCAGTCCTAATAGCTTTAATAAATCGACAATTGACGTTTTCCAATTCAGCTTTTCTGCGTGGTCAGCTGCCAGATCAGTCAAGTGAGCCATCACATCAACTTCAACAGCGTTAGCACTCACCACGACAGGTGCGGTACTCACCTCTTCTTCAGGAGGCACTGACGCGGCTTGTTCAATCACTTCATCAGCGGCGGCACTGCTAATACCCAGTTTTTCAAAAATAGAGCCGAATATACTCATGGTTGTTCCTCAATGTCATGGTTAAAGGGATGCTGTACATCATTCTCACGATGAAGCGCGGCAACTATACCATTGAATAAAAAAAAACGGGCGAGAATAACCCGCCCGTTTTTTATAACTGTATGCGTCTTATTTTTTACTGGCGTTAAGATGCTCTATCCCTTGTTCGGCAGCTTTAGTTGCGGTGGGTGCATGACCCAACTCGCCTTCATCAATGGATTTTTGAAATGAATCAGCGGCTGCGTCTATGTGGGTTTTTGGCACACCTTTGGCAACTAAGGATGCTGCCAACGTATGATTCAATGCTGATTTTGCGTGTTCAACCAGAATAGGGGCGTGTCCCGCTTTACCGTGTACCACCGCAGCATTGGCGTGTTCTATTGCGGTATTGACGTGTTCTGCTGCATTATCACTCAGTCCTGCGGCAAACGCAGTTGTACTTAAACACAGTAGTACAATAGAAAATACGGATGTTAATTTTTTCATGTTTTTCTCCTCAGTATTATTTTGGACTATCAAAATGTTGATACCATTCTACTCAAGATAACGATGACCACTGCTTGCACAGAGAGCTGATGGTTCAACGTTCTAATTGTAAACACCATTGAATTTATTTTGCAAGTGACTGATTAGTAAAACACTAGCGTCCACATTTATTCCCCAGTAGATTCCCTTTCTTTCCTTATTTGTTGCACAATTCGCCGTTATCTTATGACCCATGAGCAACCGCAACGGTTGCGTAACGACACAAGGGGAAGGTAATGAAGAATACACTGTTAGCAACCAAAAGACTGGCATTATCCGAAAGTGGTTTTGTTTTTGATCCTGTTTCAGGGCAGAGCTTTTCCGTCAATGACACAGGCTTGGTTATTCTGCGTTTAGCGCAACACCAAGACGATATTGAACAACTGATTGAACAATTACTTGAACAATTTGATGCCAGCAGCGTGGAAATTAAACGCGATGTGCAGGATTTTATTCACCGTTTACAAGGATTTTTAAAATGAGCATCACAGTAGCCGTCACAGGTATGAATGCGCGTGCCGACAACCCCGGTCCGGGTTTGGCGATTGCGCGGTGTTTAAAAGAATCCGCCACGCCCATGCGCGTAGTCGGTTTGGGCTATGAAGCCTTAGACCCCGCGTTATATCACCGTGGTTTTGTCGATAGAGGTTATTTACTGCCGTATCCGTCACACGGCGAAGATGCGTTACTGGCTCGCATTATTGAATTACATGAGCGGGAAAAATTCGAGGTATTAATTCCCTGTTTAGATGCCGAAATGCAAAGTTTTGCGCGTCTCGCACCCACATTATTGGGTATGGGCATTCGCACCTTTGTACCGAACAGCCATCAATTAGCCTTGCGCAGTAAAGACCGTTTACCCGAACTGGCAAAAGAAATCGGCGTGGCATCACCTAAAACCCAAGCGATTTATCAGGCGAACTTTTTTCATAGTTGCAAAACCGAAGACTGGCAATATCCGCTGATGGTGAAAGGCTTGTTTTACGATGCCAAACTGGCGTACAACGCCGATGAAGCCGTTGCGGCATTTCACCGTATAGCGGGTGAATGGGGCGTTCCCGTATTGGCGCAAAGCTGGATTGGCGGTGAAGAAATTAATCTGGCGGGGGTCGGTGATGGTGAAGGCGGCTTAGCAGGTGCGGTGATGATGAAAAAACGCGCCCTGACCGATAAAGGCAAGGGCTGGGCAGGTATCAGCATTCATGATGACGAATTACTTGCCGCCGCGCACCGCTTTTGTGCCGTTACCAAATGGCGCGGCGGTTTAGAGCTGGAAATGTTGCGCGACACCCAAGGCGGTCTGCATTTGATTGAAATCAACCCGCGTTTTCCTGCGTGGATTTATTTATCCGCAGGGGTGGGCTGTAACTTACCCGAATTATTAGTACGGTTGGCATTGGGTCAAAAACTGGTGCCGACTGCGCCGACACCCGCAGGCGTGTTATTTATCCGTTACGCCGAAGAAGCCATCGTATCATTAGCCGATTTTGAAAATATAACCGTGTGGGGCGAGACGCTGCGCACAGAAGGAGCATTCGCATGAAAAACATATCAACTAAAAATCCGTGGGTCGCCCCTGTTATCGTCCGTCATCATTCCAGCGGCATGAATAAATTCGGCGGGGTGCGTGATGCGCAATTCCGTGACGAGATTGCAGGCGTTTCCATTGCCGAACTGGTAGAAAAATACGGTTCACCGCTGTTCGTGTTATCGGAAGAACATTTACGCCAATCGGTACGCCGTATTAACCGCGCTTTCACCACCCGCTATGCCAAAGTGCGCCAAGCGTGGTCGTATAAAACCAATTATATCAACGCGGTCTCCGCCATTTTGCACCAAGAAGGCTGTGATGCCGAAGTGGTGTCGGAATTTGAATACGACAAAGCCCGCCGCTTGGGTGTGCCTGCCTCGCGTATTTTCTTTAACGGCCCGTATAAATCACGCGGTGCATTGACCAAAGCAGTGAGCGAAGGGGCGCGGATTCATGTTGACCATTTAGACGAACTGGCATTATTGGAAGAAGTCGCCGCTGAACTGGGCATCTTGGATTTTCCTATCACCATTCGCTTGAACTTTGATACAGGGTTTGCAGAAAACTGGGGACGCTTTGGGTTTAATCTGGAAAACGGGCAGGCAATGGAAGCCGCGCGCCGCATTGCTGCCAGTCCGAATTTAAAACTCACAGGGCTGCATAATCATATCGGTACATTTATCACCGACCCACGCGCCTACACCGCGCAAGTCGGCATCATGATTAATTTCATGAACAATGTCGAAGCGGCGACTGACTGCACCATCACCACGCTGGATATAGGCGGCGGTTTTGCCTCGCGGAATGCCATGCAGGGCGTGTATTTACCGCCCGAACAAATCACTCCGACCGCTGAACAATACGCCGAAGCGATTTGCGGCGCGTTGGCGATTGGACTGAAAGACCGTGAACAAAACGGCAAACCCTTACCCGAATTGGTGTTGGAAACGGGTCGCGCGGTGGTTGATGAAGCGGAATGGCTGATTTCCAGCGTGGTGGCGAATAAACGCCTGCCGACAGGACAACGCGCTATGGTGCTGGATGCAGGCGTGAATATTTTATTCACCGCGTTTTGGTATAACCACGAAGTCCGCCCTGCACGTCCTGTCGAAGGCATCCCCGAAGACACCGTATTGTATGGCCCGCTGTGCATGAACATTGATGTGGTGCGCCAATCGGTGAGTTTGCCGCCGTTGAAAACAGGCGATTTATTATCATTCTGGCCAGTCGGTGCTTATAACAATACCCAATGGATGCAGTTTATTCAGCTCCGTCCTGCGGTGGTCATGGTGCGGCAAAATGGACAGGTGGATGTAGTACGTCGCGCGGAAACGCTGGATGATGTGGAAGAGCCTGAAAACTTGCCGATAGATTTGCAACCTGATTTTTCTTGATAACAGCGGCGTTCCCCCGCTCTAGCGTCACGCAACGCTGGAGCGTTGCTGGATGAATTCCCACGCGGCGCGTGGTAACGAGAAAAAAGGTGGGCATTGCCCACCCTACAGTAGGTAACCATGATAACTCACCATTCCATACGCATTTTTTGTCAACACCTCGCCCAAGGCTATGCGTGGGTGTTGCTCATGCCTTCGACTCGCGCGGGCATGGTATTGATAGCGGCAACTTTCGCCGCACCCCGATTGGGTATTATCGGCTTACTGGGCGCGAGTATCACGTTGTTGACTGCACGCGGTTTGCGCGTCACCGAGGAGTTGTCATCGGTTTATGTGTTTAACGGACTCTTAACAGGGCTGTTTCTTGCCGCACATTATCAAATCAATCTGTCTTTATTACTGTTATTGATAGCGGTATGTGTGCTGGCAGCGTTGATAACCCATAGCTTTGCAAATGTGATGTGGCGATTTTCTCAGCTTCCCGTGTTGAGCCTGCCGTTTGTACTGGCGGCGTGGATGGCGCAATTGGCAGCGACAGGTTATGGCAGTTTAGTGCCTATTGCCGATGCCAGTCATTTGTCCACCAGTTGGCTGGACACTTTTTTAACCAGCGTCGCGAGTATCTTTTTTCAACCCAACCCGTACTTGGGCGGCGTATTGTTTATCACCTTGCTCATCACCTCGCGCACCTTGGCTTTTTTAGCGGTAGTGGGATTTTGTGCAGGCTTGGCGTGGCATAGCGTGTTGATTGGCTATGTGGCGATGTATGCCGCACCGAGCTGGATTTTTAATGCGATGTTGGCGGCAATGGCAACAGGCGGTTTGTTTGTTGTGCCGAGTGTCGGCGGTTTGTTATTAGGCACGGTTTCCGCGCTGTTAGCGGCATTATTAGCGGCGGCAATCAGTCAATGTTTAGTGCCGATGGGCTTGGCTCCTATCGCGCTGCCGTTTTTGCTGTCAACGTGGTTGTGTTTGTATGGCGCACAACGCACGGGAAAACCCGCCTTGGTCGGCACACGCATTCAACTCCCTGAAAAATCCTTGGAAGACGGTCGCTTAGCCCGCACACGTTTGGGTGATCCTGCCAGTGTGGGATTAACCCCGCCATTTATGGGCGCGTGGCAAGTATCGCAAGGACGTGATGGCGAACATACGCACCGTGGCATCTGGCGGGATGCTTTGGATTTTATTGTCACGGAAAATGGACGGAGTTTTCAGGGGAACGGCGTAGCGGTAGAGGATTTTTTCTGCTTCGGTCTGCCTATCGTTGCACCGTGTTACGGACAGGTGGTGCAGTTGCAAAATACGGTGATTGATAATGCCATTGGCGAAGTGAATTTACGCGAAAACTGGGGCAATTATGTGCTGATTCGTCTGTACGAGGGCGCGTACATTTTACTGGCGCATTGTCGCCAACACAGTATCACCGTGCAGCTGGGCGAATGGGTCAGTGCGGGACAAATACTGGCGCAATGCGGCAACTCAGGTCGCTCACCACAGCCGCATTTGCATTTTTCGGTGTTGCGTTATGCCTCACCTGAAGCCGAAACACGCCCGTTTCATCTGATGGGTGTGTTATTGCAAGCCGAAAACAGCAGCGCGGTGTTTCATCTGTGGGCAAATCCAGCGCAAAACGATACCGTCACTGCGGCGTGGTATGGCGCAGTGCGTCCGTTATCGTTGCGCGTCGGTTTAGGGCGCAGTTATCGGGTACGCGTCAATGGCGGGCAATGGCAATCGTGGCAACTGACTCCGCAACTCAATTTAGCAGGGCAATTTTTGTTAGTATCTGATTCAGGTGCATATTGTTGCTGTGAAGAAAGTGGCGCGGTATTTGCTTGCTATGGGCGCGAAGGGGCGGCGGATGTATTTTTTGATTTATGGCTGTTAGCCGTAGGTTGTACGCCCTCCTCCGAACAGGCGAAACAATGGCAGGACAGCCCGCCGACTCGTTTATTACCTCATCGCTGGCAGTGGTTGATGTCGTTGTTATCACCTTATGCCACACAAATGACCGCGCACTATGCCCGCAATTTTGATGATGCCGCCCGCGTGTGGCGACAATCAGGTGAATTTCAGTTATTGGGTAAACAGATGATGCGTATTGAAACCACGCTGGTCGCTGATAACGGACTGACTTATTTACTGGCAACCAGTGGCGGGCAACGCTGGGAAATGGTGCTGGAAGGCGGTTTTCAAACGGGTGATACAGGTGTACCCGAACGCGAATGGGCGATAGCCACCAGCGTTTAAATTTCCAAGTAATCGTCCACGAAAAAATTGAATGCGTATTTGTGGTCTGGCAATACTTTTTTGCCCGCCCTGCACGACTCTAATCAACAATAGGATATAAAAATAATGAAACAACAATTACTACTACTGTGTTGTGTGAGCGCGTTAACAACAGCACAGGCAAACGAGTCATGGAAAGTAAAAACGGCAGTACAAGGCACTTATTTAGGGTATGCCAATTCACAGTATCGTGACTCGCTGCATGAAGAAGGTGCGGTGGTATCGGCTGATTATCTGGATGAAGGCGGTATTACCGCTGGTTATACGCACAGTGAACTGAGCTATAAAAATAATATACAAAGACTGGATCAAAATGCTTACTTTCTGTCCGCGCGCAAGCATTTTCATTTTGACGCGATTCCCGGAAAAATCACCTTACGCGCTGACGGGCATTTCATTGATAACACCGACCCCAGCAATGACACCGATGATGTCAGTGTCGGCGCGACCCAAGCCAGTTTTACCAGCTATGACAAAAAATATTATGCCGACTTCGGTTATGCGTACAGTCATTACCAGAACAAACTACACGTCAGCCAATACACGCCTACGGTGGGCGTAGGTTTATTTGAGGGTGATGGCTGGTTGCAGTTGCGCGGGTATTTTATTGAAACTTCCAATCCAGACCGCGCTCAAGGCTTAAGCTCCACCCAAGCCGCAGAAATCAAATATACCCATTGGCTGACACCTGACGGCTACTTTAAACCGACCAATTTACAACTGGGCGGCGTGGCAGGCAGACGCTTTTATACCGTTGATATGGATGCGGGTACAGTTGCCAATCTTGCCGATGTACAGACAGGCGGGGTAACAGCGGGAGCGGAATGGAAGCTGAGCGACAACGGCAAGCTGTTATTAATGGGCGGTAATAATTTTTATAAAAACAGAACGGCAGGCGACAGCTATTCAGGGGCATTCGGCTACCTGAATGCCAATTTTACTTGGTAATACTCATCAATCATACAGAGGAATAATACAATGAAAAAAATACGTTCAGCACTCTTATTGGCTGGTTTACTGGCGACCTCTTCTTGCGCTTATGCAGACAATGAAGCGGCGTGGACAAGCTCTTACAACTTGGAAGCGGGAAAAAAATATGCGGAAGCTCTGTCGGCATTGGACGCAGTGTCAGACAGCGGTACAGAGGCACAATTAGTGTTACTGCGTAAAGGCTGGCTGACCTATCTGCAAGGCGAATACAACGAATCCGTTAAATACTATCAGACCGCTTTAGAGCAAAATCCCAAATCCCTTGATGCCGGATTAGGCATCACATTGCCATTGCTCGCTCAACAACGCTGGCAGGAAGCGGCAATGTATTCCAAACAAGTGCTAGAGTCCGCACCCAACCAATACACCGCTTATTTACGCCTGATTGTTGCCGAAGAAGGCGCGCGTGACTGGTCGGCAATGAAAAAACACGCCGAAGCGTTAACCGAACATTATCCAAGTGATACGTCAGCATTTGTCTATCTGGCACGGGCTAATGCGTGGCTGGGAGATAAAGAAGCGGCTAAAAAAGCTTATACGGCAACATTAAGCCGACTGCCTAAACATTATGAGGCGACGGCTTATTTGGCTAAGAATTAAAAAGTAAAAACCCATCTTGCTACTGCAATAGCAAGATGGGTTTTTGAGGGGGGGGTAAAAGATTAAAGGTTATAAGCAGTTTCGCCGTGTTCGGTAGTATCCAGACCAAGGCGTTCATCTTCTTCGCTGACACGCAATCCAATCAGAACGTCAACTAATTTGAAGGCGGCAAAGGACACCGCACCAGACCAGACGATAGCAATCACAACACTCCATAACTGGCTGATCATTTGTGTCATCATGCTGTATTCAGCGACACTATTAGTGACATAATCCCACACGCCTGTACCACCTAATGCAGGACTTGCAACCACTGCTGTACCTAATGCACCGATGATACCGCCGATACCGTGAACGCCGAACGCGTCTAAAGAATCGTCATATTTCAGTTTGGCTTTCAGTATAGTGACCGACCAGAAACACACGCCGCCTGATAACAAGCCCAGTAAAATAGATCCCATAGGACCCGACCAACCACACGCAGGTGTAATCGCAACCAGACCTGCAATCGCTCCAGACGCTGCGCCTAACATACTGGGTTTGCCGCGTATAATCCATTCAGCAACCGTCCATGATAAGGTGGCAGCCGCTGCTGCTAATAAAGTATTGACGAACACTAATGCTGCCAGACCATTGGCTTCCAGATTTGAGCCGACGTTGAAACCGAACCAGCCTACCCATAATAAAGAAGCACCAATCATCGTCATGGTCACACTGTGCGGGGTAAGAAATTCTTTGCCATAGCCGATACGTTTGCCGACTAATAAACAGCCGACTAAACCGGCAACACCTGCGTTGATATGCACTACCGCGCCACCTGCAAAATCCAGCGCGCCTTTTTGGAACAAAAAGCCTGCGGTTGCTAATGCCGCTTCACCTGCTTTAGCATCGGTATACGCATCAGGACCTGCCCAATACCAGACCATGTGCGCTATCGGTAAATACGAAAAGGTAAACCACAATACAGTAAACAATAGAATGGCGGAAAATTTAACCCGTTCAGCAAATGCACCGATAATCAAGGCGGGCGTGATAGTTGCAAAAGTTAATTGGAATGCCACATAAATATATTCAGGAATATACACGCCTTTGCTGAACGTAGCCGCCATTGAGTCGGGCGTGATGCCTTTGAGAAATACTTTGCTGAAGCCGCCAAAGAACGCATTGCCTTCGGTGAACGCGATACTATAGCCATACAACGCCCACAAGACCGCAATCAGTGCAAAAATAACAAAGACTTGCATCAATACCGATAACATATTTTTGACGCGTACCATGCCGCCATAAAACAATGCTAAACCCGGAATAACCATCAGAATAACCAAAATGGTAGCGACCATAACCCATGCGGTATCGCCTTTGTTGACGGTGGGCGTGACTGCATCAGCAAATGCGTGACTTGCAAACGCCGATAGCACAAATATACTTAATAATGATTTCATAAGACCTCCTGTTAATTTACAGTGCTTCATCGCCGGTTTCTCCAGTACGAATCCGAATAACCTGCTCTAAATTAGTAACAAAAATTTTACCGTCGCCGATTTTGCCCGTATTGGCGGCTTTAGCAATTGCCTGTAAGGCTTGCTCGACCAGCAAATCGGGTACAGCAACTTCAATTTTGGCTTTCGGTAAAAAATCTACCACATACTCAGCACCACGATATAATTCAGTGTGACCTTTTTGGCGACCAAAGCCTTTGACTTCGGTCATAGTAATCCCAGAAACCCCCATATCTGATAATGCCTCACGAACATCATCCAGTTTAAAGGGTTTGATAATAGCGGTTATTAGTTTCATACAATGCCTCTGGCTTTAGGTTAAAGACTCGTTTTTTCTAAAGCACAGATTGTGCCAAGTAACTTAATATCGCGTATTATCTGGGATTAGCGACTTATTTCATAAGCTGTTGCGCGCCATAGTGGTTCACAGAAATTTTTACGCGCCTTATTGGTGCAATATAATTGCTTAGGTCATTATTGCAAACATCATAACGACAACAACAGCAGAACAACGACGGGCATTTTCAACTACAATTTATTACGCCATAATATTTATGGCATTGATGTTGCTTTATCTTATACAACAACTAAATCAGGCTTACGGTTAAAAAATCTCAGGATTTTCGCACCACATTAAATCAAGCCTGCACCATTAAGTGAACAATAGGATGTAAAGGTTATGGCTACAACTTCACTCTGGGACAACTATCAAGCTGATAAAGCTTACGATGAGATGATTGACACGCAAGGCAATGCCAGACCGCTTTGCGCTACTTTGGGGCAATATTTACAAACATTGGATAGCGACGCACTGAAAGGTCGCCGCAGTGCCGCCGATGCCGCTATTTTGGAAATGGGCATCACCTTTACCGTCTACAGTGACAAAGGCAATATCGACCGCGCGTGGCCGTTTGACATTATTCCCCGCCTCATTGAATATCAGGAATGGAAAAAAATAGAAGCGGGTTTAAAGCAACGCCTTAAAGCTCTGAACTGCTTTATTAATGATGTCTATAACGAACAGTCGATTATTAAGGATGGTTTGTTACCCGCCGAGTTGATTCACAGCTCCAGCAATTTTCGTAAAGAATGTATCGGTATGCAGCCGAAGTTCGGCAGCTGGGCAAACATCTGCGGCAGTGATTTGGTCAGAGCAGGTGATGGCACTATGTATGTGCTGGAAGACAATCTGCGCGTCCCGTCAGGCGTATCCTACATGATTGAAAATCGGGTCATTACCAAACGCGTGTTTCCCGAGTTATTGCAAAACCTTAATATCATGCCTGTCGATGCGTATCCGATGAAGTTATTGGAAATGCTGTTATCCCTCGCGCCACGCCCTGAGAGTACCCCGCAAATAGCCGTTTTAACCCCCGGCATTTTTAATTCCGCGTATTTTGAACACGCTTTTCTTGCCCAACAAATGGGCGTGGAATTAGTGGAAGGCTGTGATTTAGTGGTCAAAGCCGATGACTGTGTGTACATGCGCACCATTAAGGGGCTGGAAAAAGTCGATGTGATTTATCGGCGTATTGATGATTTATTTCTCGACCCCGAAGTATTCCACAAAGATTCTATGTTAGGTGTAAAAGGCTTAATGCGCGCGTGGAAAGCGGGTAATGTTGCTCTTGCCAACGCACCCGGTGCGGGCGTTGCCGATGACAAAGTGATTTATGCTTATGTACCTGAGATGATTCGCTATTATTTAAATGAAGAACCCATCATCCCCAACGTACCGACTTATCTGTGCGGCGAACCCGATCAACTGGATTATGTGCTGACACACTTATCTGAACTGGTCGTAAAACCCGCTAATGAATCAGGCGGTTACGGAATGCTGATCGGCCCTCATGCCAGTAAAAAAGAACTCAAAGAATTTCACAAACTGATTCAACAAAATCCTCGCAATTACATTGCTCAGCCGACACTTGCCCTATCCACCTGCCCGACGTTGTGCAATGACAAACCAGAACCGCGCCATATTGATTTACGCCCGTTTATTCTGCAAGGCGAACACAGTTTTGTGACGGCTGGGGGTCTGACGCGGGTTGCCTTACGCGCAGGCTCACTGGTGGTCAACTCCTCACAAGGGGGTGGCAGTAAAGACACTTGGATTATCAATACGGAGCAATAATTATGTTATCACGATCTGCCGAACGTCTTTATTGGTTAGCGCGACAATTGGAACGCACCGAAAATACCGCTCGCTTAATCAGCGTCACCATGAATTTAATTTACGATTTGCCTTATGGAACAGAAGTCGGCTGGCGCAATTTACTGACCATTTGCGGTGTGGAAGACGCATTTAATAAAAGCCTAAAAACCCCTACCGAGCAGCATATTATTCATTTTTTACTGGTCGATGTGGAAAATCCCAGCTCATTATTATCATCACTGTCATTTGCGCGGGAAAATAGCCGTATTACCCGCGAATTGATGCCTGATGAAGCGTGGGAGCAAGTCAATGAAATGTATTTGTATGCGACTAATAATATCGACTTGTTATCGGGGCGACGCGGACGAATGTTGTTTTTGCAGGAAATCATGCGCGGCTGCCAACGCTTTACGGGCTTTATGGCAGGGACAATGAGTCATAATGACAGTTACCGCTTTATCTGCTTGGGTCGCAATATTGAACGCGCCGACATGACCACACGCATCATGGATTCTGGCACGGTGTTACTGGCAGAAGACAGGAATAACCTGACGCGGGAATATGAAAGTATTTTATGGATTAATGTATTGAAATCATTGAGTGCGTTGCTGATGTATCGCAAACAGGTTCGGCAACACATTAAAGGCAAAGATGTCTTGAACTTTTTACTGAAAAATCCTGATTTTCCCAGCTCGGTGAAACATTGTCTGCATGAAATTTCGCATTCCTGTATTGCCAAGCTGCCCAATTCGGCAGCATTGGCGGAACAAATTCATGTACTGGAAGAACAATTGTTAGCCGTTGATATGACGGCAACCACGCCTTTGGAACTGCACAAAACACTGGATGGATTACAAACGGAGTTTAATATACTGCATGGAAAAATTGCCGAGACGTGGTTTTTTAATAACTTGACGGAATAAAATCCAAAATAAATGCCAACCCTCTTGTGCCTGCCCTTGATAAATAACAAAAGCAGGCACAAAATCGGCTTCTACAAATTAATCCGCATCGGTTTAATCAAGTCTTTATCAAGATGGGGTAACTCTGCTATCGCCTCTTTCAGTTTGGCTTCCCAGCTGCGTCTCAGGTGCAACATATAGTCGTTGTCGTCATCAAAGCAATAATACTCTTCCAGACTGAACGTGTCTTTACGGTACACCAGCATTTCCACAGGTGCGCCGACACTGGCATTACTGCGGATGGTGGAGTCCATAGACACTAAACAGCACCGCGCCGCCTCGTCTATTGACGTATCCAGTTTCAGGAATCTATCCAATATCGGCTTGCCGTATTTGCTCTCGCCGATTTGTAAAAACGGCGTGTTGGCTGAGCTGGTGATGCTGTTGCCTTCTGAATAAATCATATACGCACCGTGCGGATCAGCTCCGATTTGTCCCGCTAAAATAAAACTGGCGGCGGGATTAAACGCGGACTGCCCTTGAGAATTGGAATGTTGTTTCTGTTTTTCAACACTGACATGACCCAGATATTCAGCCGCCTCAAACAAACTTTCCACGGTGTTGAAATTAACGGGGGCATTTTTGATTTTGTCGCGGTGCAATTGCTCTAAAACCGCTTGTGTGGTCGCCAGATTACCTGCACACAATAAAACAATCTTACGATCGCTGCTGGTATCAAAAGCGTGCATCTTGCCGTGTGTGCTGACATTATCAATGCCCGCATTGGTTCTTGAATCAGAAACCAGAATAAGTCCCTCGTCTATAGAGGCTGCAATACAATAAGTCATGTGCGTTTTATTTATAAAGTTGTAATAAATGAATTATCCAGTAAATCAACATGAACGTCCATGCTGTTTAATAAACAACCTGAGCCGAATTGGTGAAAAATAGACACATCAGCGGCATCGCGTCCAAAAGCAATCACTACTCTACCGCCACGCGGTTCCGGTTGCGTGGAATCAAACGTGTACCAGCGATTACCCACATAGACCTCAAACCAAGCGTGTAAATCCATCGGTTGCAAATTATATAAATAACCGACCACCAGTCGCGCAGGGATGCTGATACTGCGGCACAACGCAATAGCAACATGAGCAAGGTCACGGCATACGCCATAGCCGAGCTGACGAACTTCCGTCGCAGACAGCGGGATTTCACTGGTACCCGGTAAATAATTGATATTTTCCCGCACCCAGTCATTGATTTTACTGACCTGATCGTAGCCCGGCAGCGCGTCTGCGGTTATTTCTCTGGCAAGATCGCCAAAGCGGTCGGATTCACAATAGCGGCTGGGCAACAGAAACGGCAGCACCTGATTAGGCAGATACTGTATGTCAACAAAACACGCGCCCGCAGCAACATCAATCATATCCATCACGGTGACTTCCGCCGAAGTGTGAATCAAAAACTCACCAATGGGGGTCACCAGATGCTGACACGAATTCCCAAAACCATCAGTGCTTTCTATCAGCAGGACAGAAGGATCAATATGATAAACCTCACTGTTAACCCATTGCTGATAGCCTCTGAAAGGACGCAGCATTAAAATTAAAAAACTCGATTCAACTACCTCGAAATGCAGATCACAACTCACTTTCAATTTCATGTAGATATAACTCCAGTAATTAATGGATAATTGCAATGAATCGCAAAGTGGACAATGTATTACCCGCGCTTTGCAGAAAAAGCGGCAGGCAATAAATCATCCCCTACACACCTAATGAATCAATTTCTTTATACGCATGATTCAGCCAGATTTTCACCCGCTGTCTTTCCAGCAAACCCAAGGCATTCAAGCTATCGGCATCTTTATTTTTTGCCGCCCAGAAGCTGTAACTATTACTATCGACTTTTGTCATTACAGGCGCGTGCAAGCGTTTTAAAGTCATCACTTTAGCATCAAATGCCAAGGCGCGTTCTTTAATACCTGACGATTCCAATATCGTAAAATGTTCATCGCGCAGCTGATTCTGCACCAGTACATAATCAATACGGGCGCGGAATTTATCCAGCAATTTGTTCAATAAATCGGCACAATCTTTACCCGAATCCATCACATTCCAGTAGCACACCCGAATGCCCGATTCTTCTGCCAATTCCAGTACGCCCGATTCATCCATCCACTGTATTAACGGATGATGTGTTTGCGCGGCAAGATCCACCAAGATACGGTAATCAGGGTGTTCGGTAGCCGTTTCGATAATAGCATCCAAACTTTGGTAATCATCAATAACGGTCGGCGACGCATAATCCGCATAAAAGCGCAGCAATGAACCATGCGATCTATCAGTATCAAAACCGATAAAGGGAACTTCATTATCAATCATATATTGCGCCAACAGACGTGCAACCACTGATTTTCCTACGCCGCCTTTCTCACCGCCGATAAAATGAATGGTACTCATAGTGTCTCCAAAAAATTAAAAATGTAATCATATTCGCGTAATAATAATGTTTATCCTGCTACGACTGCCCGTCCTTGAAGGGCTGGCAGTCGTTAAACAAGCGTTATTCCAAGCGCAACACATCCACCGACACCGACAGCGTATGTTGCCCGCCGCCGAAGGCAATGCCTTTTAACGGGGTCACATCGGCATAATCACGCCCCCATGCCAGAGTGATATGCTGATCTACAGGCACGGTATTATTGGTGGGATCAAAATCCAACCAGCCTGTATTGGGAATGTACACCGAAAACCAAGCGTGTGACGCATCCGCACCCACCAATCGCGGCTGCCCCGCTTCGGGTACGGTTTCCACATAGCCGCTGATATAACGTGCGGCGATGTTATAAGCACGCAAACAGCCAATCGCCAAATGAGCAAAATCCTGACACACACCACGCCGATGCTTTAGGACATCGGATAACGGGGTCGCAATGGTGGTAAAACTGGGGTCGTAGGTAAATTCCCGATAAATGCGCTGCATTAAATCATTTACTACATCGACCAGCGGACGATTGGCTTGAAAAGAGGGTTGCGCATAATCAGCAAGTTCAGGAATAACGGTAATCATCGGGGAATCGAGAACATATTGCTTGGCATCCAATAATTCCAGTATCTGCACCTGATTAGCCAATTGACTTTGGCTTTGCCCTTGTTGGCTTTGTGCTTGTCCTTGCACCGGCATTTCCTGCAATGCGTTACGCGCCTGCTCCCACGTTATGCGATTGGCTAAATCGGAGTTATTTTGTCTGGGAAATATCGTTACGTCATTAATAGCCGTGACGGTCAGCTGGGTATGCGGCTGCTGAATGGCAAAATAAGTGACATGATTGCCGAAAAAATCCAGCCATTCCCGAAAATCCGTCGGTGTCGGTTGAATATCAAAACGACTGTGTTCACATTGTTGCCGCCAGAAATTGCGCGGTTGGAGTCGGGCTTCATTCTGACACAAGCCGACCGGCTGGCTGTAACGATAGAGTGTGGTATGCGTGATACGATATTTCACAGTTCGTCCTCAGGCTTATTGACTACAATCAGTTGTGAAGTCTGCGAATGGCTGAAATACGCCTCTGCAATCACCTCGGCAAGCCGCCATAACACATCGGTAGTCGTGGATAACAACTGTTCGAGATTGTTATAAATGACTTCGTTTTCATTGGCTTGTGTTAATTCCCGCACGTTGCACAAGCGCACATCCGTGTAGGCTTTTAAAATCAACCGTTCTTCTTCACTCAACTGGCGGTTGCCTTTGGTGCGCGGTAACGCGCTGATATGAGTGGATAATTGCCCCAGCTGATACGCGAGTGAACGCGGATGAGATTCGTCCAACAGCAATAATTCCAGCACCAGCGGCAACTGAATATAGGAACGGTAGCGGCGTTGATAAATCGTTAAACTGTCCGTTGACACCAGCACCGCTTCCAGCACCTGACTTTGCAAGGTGTCTTCGTGCCGTAATGTCAACGTTGGGCGCAGCAGGGCAATCAATGTTAAGGCACGTTCCAGTCTGCGCCCGCTGTCCAGCATCAACCACGCGGCTTCGCGCGTCATGCTCTCACTGGTCAAGCCAATAAAGGCAACCATGCCCGTAATCAACTCATCGAGATGCGATGGCAACTGCACGATATTGACATCCGTATTCAACACACGCTGTTGCCAGCGGCGTTGAATATTATCGACACTGCGCCATGTATCATTCGACCAAAAGTCACGAATGCTGAATGCCGCCTGCACGAAGGCATTGATATTGGCAGTCAGTGAGCCTTTGCGCTGCGCGTCTCTAGCCAGCGATAACAATTCAGCGTGTGGTGCTTTCAGCAACTGCTCATCACATTTTACAAAACCCGGATAAGTTCCCGTCACTTGCGTCAAAGCACGCAATAAAATATACAGACATTCATTATCAACAGAATCATCAAATTTAACGGCTTTCTCGGTATTGCGCAACACGGTGCGCAACAGTAATCCAATCGCTTTCACCCGCTCCAGATGCCGACCAACCCAAAATAAATTATCCGCCGCGCGGCTGGTTAGGGGTTCAATAACCGCTTCAATCTGCTGATTACGCTGTGGTTGCGTCCAGATACTGATGGGTTTTTCGGGTTCAGTGGCTAATACCCAAGTATCTTTGCTGACCCCGCCCGCCTGATTGGAAACGATGAAATTATCTTTTTGCCGCGCCACACGCGTAAGCCCGCCCGACATGACGGCATAATCACCGCCACTGGCAACAGCAAACGTGCGCAATACCGCGTTACGCGGTTCGATACGATGCTCGATAAACGCGGGGAGCGTGGAAAAACTCACCTGTTCCTGTCCGATAAACAAATGCGGTTTTGCCTTGATTTGACTGCGCAACAGGTCTTTTTCCTGAGCATTTAACAAACCGCCGAACACAGTGTGATTATCCGCACGGCGATTAATCGGTTTAATGACCAGTCTGTCCAGATTTTGCAGTACAAAATCGCGTTCCCGCGCCTGTCCGCACCACCACGTTGCGACCGAGGATAATTTTAATTCCTCGCTTAAAAAATAGCGCGATAAGCGCGGCAAAAATGCCAGTAACGCAGGATTTTCCAGAATACTGCTGCCCAGCGGATTGGCAATCGCCACGTTACCGCGCCGCACGACTTCCAGCAGTCCCGCGATGCCGAGTTGTGAGCCGCTGCGTAATTCCAAAGGATCGCAAAACGAATCATCTACACGCCGCAAAATAACATCAACAGGCTCTAAGCCTGCCAATGACTTCAACCAGACGCGCCCGTCACGCACGGTTAAATCCCCGCCCTGCACCAGCGTAAAACCCAAGTAAGCCGCCAGATAGGCGTGTTCAAAATAGGTTTCATTCAACGGGCCGGGGGTCAGAATAACGATACGCGGGTCTTCTTTATTGTGCGGCGCAATCTCCGCCAAACCCTGATGCAATGCCTTGAAAAAACCTGCCAGACGATGCACCTGCGTTTCCCGAAAAATATCAGGCAACACCCGCATCATCACCATACGGTTTTCTAAGGCATAACCTGAACCAGAAGGAGCTTGCGTTCTGTCATCCAGCACCCACATCCGTCCGTTCGGGCCACGCGCCAGATTGGCGGAGTAAATGGTCAAATGCCGCTGTTGCTGTTGCAGGGTATCGACACACGGACGCAAAAAACCTTCATGGGCAAAAATCAGTTCAGCGGGCAACAGACCTTTTTTTAACAGGGTTTGTTTACCATAAATATCTTTCAGTATCAGGTCAAGCAACTCGGCACGTTGCTTGAGTCCCGCCTCAATCGTCACCCATTCTTCACTGCTGATTAATAACGGAACAGGGTCAAGTCGCCACGGACGGGTCAGATTTTGCGCATCGCCATAGACATTGTAAGTAACACCATTTTCCCGCAATAAACGTTGTGCTTCACGACGACGCGCTTCCAGCTTTTCGCTGCCCATGCTGTCAAGCGCGTCCATAAAGCGTTCCCAATACGGCAACGCTTTATTTTCTGTCGCATACATTTCATCATAAATGCCCAGTTGTGTTGCGTAGTATTGCGCACCCATATCATTGGCTGGGCTGTTGATGTTACGCACGAATCATTCCTTATCGTTGATTAATATCTTTATAGTGGCGCAAGGTTTCACCCGTGTATATCTGACGCGGACGGTAAATAGTGACGGTTTCACCGTGAATCATTTCCCGCCAGTGCGCCAACCAGCCCGGCATACGTCCGATGGCAAATAATACGGTGAACATATTGGTGGGTATACCTGCCGCCCGTAGGATTAAGCCTGAGTAAAAATCCACGTTGGGGTACAAGTTACGAGAGATGAAATAATCATCTTTCAGGGCGATTTCTTCTAAGCGTTTGGCAATATCCAGTAATGGATCATTCACACCCGGTTTGTTGAGTAGTTTATCGCAATGTTGTTTCAAGACCATTGCACGCGGATCAAAGTTTTTATACACACGATGCCCAAAACCCATTAAGCGACGACCTGAGGTTTTATCTTTGGCTTGATTAATAAATTCCGTACCGTCACCGCCTTCGGCGTGGATTTGCTCGAGCATTTTAATGACTTCCTGATTTGCACCGCCGTGACGCGGCCCCCACAGTGCGGCAATCCCTGCGGTAATCACCGCATAGACATTTGCCATACTGGAGCCTGCGGTACGCACCGATGAGGTACTGCAATTTTGTTCATGATCGGCGTGTAATATCAACAGCATATCAATCGCATCAACAATATCACGGTCTAATTGATAATCCCGCACGGGCGAGGCGAACATCATATTCATGAAATTATCGGTATAACGGTATTTAATAGACGGATAGACCAGCGGCTCACCGATGGATTTTTTATAGGAAAACGCCGCGATGGTACGCACTTGTGACACTAGGTTAGCCACAATTTGTATTTCTGTCTCGTCATCCAGTTTGTCCGGCACGGGATAAAACGTCGATAAAGAGGCAACCATTGTTGCCAAAATTCCCATTGGATGTGAGCCGCGCGGAAAGCCATTAAAAAAATGATGTACGTCTTCATGAATAATGGACGATTCATTAAGACGGGTTGAATATTTTAATAATTGTTCACTGGTGGGCAATTCACCATAGAGCAGTAAATAAGACACTTCAGTAAAGCGTGACTTTTCTGCTAATTCTTCTATGGGGTAGCCGCGATACCGTAATATACCTTTGTCGCCATCAATATAGGTAATGGCACTTTCACACGCGCCTGTATTGCCGTAACCATCGTCTAAAGTGATATAGCCTGTTTGGTTGCGCAACTTGGTAATATCAATGGCTTTTTCGCCCTCCACACCGATATAAGTCGGTAATGAGTAGGTTTTATCTTCCAGCATCAAGGTGGCTGGTGTCAGCAGTTTTAATTTATCGCTCATATAAATAAATCTCCAGTTCTATTAATCATTTCGGCGGGCAAAAAGCCTTGCCCGCCCTGCAAAAAACCCACATTTATCATTAACGATTACGATGGCGTAAATCCAAGGTAAACGGATATTCGGCACTTAATTCCTCCATAGGTGGAGCCATTGCTCTTGGTGCGCCACCTGTGATGCTAAACGTTGTTGGCAATATTTTATCAGAAGGCGTGGAAGGAGAACTTGCCAACGGTGGACGAATGATAACACCCGGAGTATGCCCATAATCCCAAAAACGGGTCATGCGACGGGTTTCTGCGGCGTAATCATTCACAGGGAAATCATCATAACTACGACCACCGGGGTGAGCGACATAGTAAGTACAACCGCCGACTGAATGCCCGTTCCATGTATCAATCACATCAAACACCAGCGGGGTATGCGGCGCAATCGTCGGATGCAATGCTGACGGCGGCTGCCATGCACGATAGCGTACCCCTGCGACAAATTCACCTTTGCGTCCTGTGTTGCGCATCGGTAAGCGTCTGCCGTTACAGGTAATGACATAACGTCCTTCGGTAAAGCCTGTTACCAAAACCTGTACACGCTCCACCGAGGAATCAACATACCGCGCCGTGCCTGTACTGCTCATTTCTTCACCGAGAACGTGCCACGGTTCAATCGCAAAGCGCAATTCCAAATCAATACCATCGACCAGCGTATTGCCATAACGGGGAAAACGGAATTCAAAAAACGGATCCAGCCATTCCATGTCAAAACCGAAACCCGCACGTTGCAGGTCTTTGGTGACTTGTTTCAAATCTTCACGGACATAATGCGGCAACATAAAACGGTCATGCAGCTCGGTACCCCAGCGCACTAAATCGTGCCTATAAGGTTCGCGCCAGAACCACGCAATCAATGAGCGCAATAACAGCGTCTGTACTAACGACATCCGTGCATGGGGCGGCATTTCAAACGAGCGCAGTTCTAAAATACCCAAGCGACCTGTGGAGCTGTCAGGTGAATACAGTTTATCAATACAGAACTCAGAGCGATGGGTGTTGCCTGTAATGTCCGTCATTAAATGACGTAATAATCTATCCACCAGCCACGGTTCAGGCACTTCACCTTCGGGGATTTGTTGAAAAGCGATTTCCAGCTCATAGAGTTTTTCATCACGCCCTTCATCGACACGCGGGGCTTGACTGGTCGGGCCGATAAACATCCCCGAAAATAAATACGATAATCCGGGGTGATGCTGCCAGTAGGTAATCAGACTGCGTAATAAATCAGGTCTGCGCAATAGTGGGCTGTCGGTGGGCATTTCTGCACCCATCGTAACGTGATTGCCGCCGCCTGTCCCAGTATGACGACCATCCTGCATAAATTTTTCTGTACCCAAACGGGTTTGGTGCGCCTGTTCATACAAAATGGTGGTTTTTTCTACCAACTCCGCCCACGTTTTAGACGGATGAATATTGACTTCAATGACACCGGGGTCGGGTGTCACCATTAAGCGTTCAATGCGGTAATCACGCGGCGGTTCATAACCTTCCATCACGATAGGCAATGCCAGATTGTCAGCGGTGGCTTCAATCGCGGCGACCAGTTCCAGATAATGTTCCAAGGAAGTCAGCGGCGGCATGAAAATGTATAGCCGCCCTTCCCGCGCTTCCACACATAATGCGGTATGCGGAACTTCGACTTCTATCATGTCATCACCGACATCCTGTTGAATAATTTCAGGATGTTCGTTGATTCTTTCTTCAATGTGACTGTAACGACGGGTCACTTCGCCATAATAATCGCCCAATGCGGGCAAGTCTTCAAAAAGACTTTGGTCTTCGTGCAACTCGCGTTTATCAGGTGCAACCCACGGTAAACCCGCTAACGGCAAGCGCATTCCCATCGGTGAATTACCCGGAATCAAAAACATCTCACCACGACGAAAATCCCACGGCCCGCTTTTCCAACCATTTTTAGCCCAGTCCCATTTAATGGGTAAGGTAAAACCAGCAGGTTGATTTAAGCCTGTGTCCAATAATTTGGTGAGGGTTTTGCGTTCAATCGCATCCTTTAAATTACTTTTTAACGGGTTGATATTATCGGGCAGGTTGCCTTCTTGCCAGAGGTGATAAAAACTGTCTTCAAACCCAGTAACAACATAGCGAGAATGGATACCTAACCGCCGACTGAGCTGATGAATAAAGTGTTGCGCATTTGCTACCGTGTGACCGTAGTCTCTATTTATATCCGCCAGCAACTCAGGATTGCGCCACACCGCTTGATTGTCTTTACGCCAGAAAATACCGTATTGCCAACGCGGCAGCGGTTCACCCGGATACCATTTGCCTTGACCGTAATGCAGCATCGCACCTTTGGCGAACACATCACGCAAGCGCATGGTCAATTGTTGTGCGCGTTCTCGTTTGTTTGCACCATCAGCGTGCGTGTTCCATTCATCACCTTCCATGTCATCGACCGATACAAAGGTCGGTTCACCGCCCATCGTCAAACGCACATCGTCTTCCAGTAAACGTTTATCGACTGCCTGACCCAAAGCATCAATGTGATACCACTGTTCATCGGTGTACGGTTTGGTGACGCGCGGATCTTCGTGCAGCCTATCCACGGTGTTGCTGAATTCAAATTCCACTTCGCATTTATCGGTGCCGCCCGTAACAGGCGCGGCACTGGCGGGATCTGGGGTACACGCCAGTGGAATATGCCCTTCACCCGCCAGTAATCCTGAGGTGGGATCCAGTCCTATCCAGCCCGCACCGGGGATATAAACTTCTGTCCATGCGTGTAAATCGGTAAAATCCTGTTCAGGGCCTGAGGGGCCGTCGAGTGATTTTATATCGGCGGTCAACTGCACCAGATAACCTGAAACAAACCGCGCCGCCAAGCCGAGATGACGCAATGCCATCACCAGTAACCACGCGGAATCCCGACACGAACCGCTACGAATCTTGAGCGATTCTTCACAACTTTGAATACCGACTTCCATACGGATGTTGTAACTGATAGCGGCAAAAACAGTACGGTTAATATCGACCAGAAAATCATTAATCGAGCGTTTTCGGGTATCAAGTTCTTTCACCCATTGGCGTAATAATTCGCCATCTTCGGTTATTTCCAGATAAGGTTGCAGTTCCTTTTGCGTCAGTGCATCGTACTTGAACGGGTAGTTTTCGGCATAGTCCTCAACAAAAAAATCAAACGGATTAATCACCGTCATATCGGCGATAACTTCCACTTCTACGCTGAGTTTTTCGCATTTATCAGGAAATACCACGCGGGCAAGAATATTGCCGAACGGGTCTTGCTGCCAATTGATAAAATGATTTTTCGGTTCAATACGCAAAGTGTATGCTTTAATCGGTGTGCGACTGTGTACCGCAGGACGTAAGCGAAATACATGAGGCGATAATGAGACAGGTCTATCGAAGTTGTAGATCGTTTTGTGACGAATGGCGACGCGAATGGTCATAATCTTTCTTCCTATTGCCCGATGGTTGATTTAGCTTCTTAAGAACAACTGTATTGTTTTAAGCGACTGATTACAATAATACTTAGCAGGAATCATTCCATATTGTGATTTTTTACCGATAAATACCCTAAGCAGTAACGCCGACTGTTATTTAAATGGCTGTTAAAGAGGTTGCTTGCTTTACATTGGGGATTAGTGCGCTGTAGGTGCAGCTTACGCACCTACAGAAATATACATAGTTATAATCTGGCAAGCAGTTCGGCTTTTTTGGTGCTGTATTCGCTATCGGTCAAGATGCCTTTATCTTTCAGCATGGCTAATTTTTCGAGTGCCGCAAAAATATCCGCGTCTTGACTGACACCATTTGTATTAACAGGATCGGATTGCAAAGCGGGTGCGGAGTGCGGGTGATTGGGGGTTTGCACAGGGACATTGTCAATCGAAATCACAGGCAGAGTATTCACATCGACCAGCCCGTATTGACTGGTAAAGGTAATCGAGCCGCCGATTGATTGTTGCTGAGAAAAACCGCCGATTTGATGATCCAGCGTATCATACAGCGTGACCCGTCCGTTGGCTTCGATAGCCAGTCGCCGAATGGTAGCAAAATACGCATAACGCACATTATTTTGCGCGCCCGTGCTGTTGGGAAATTGCAAACCCGCAGGCCACCAGTTGCCAGAACTGCCCGCAGGCGGCGGTACAAACAAGCTGACAGCACCCGTAGACCCTGAATTATTTTGTTGCTGTTGATTACCGCCGTAATTGCTTTGTTGCTGATTACCCTGATTTTGCGATTGAAAACTGCCGCTTTGAATCAGGTTCGGTTGGCTGGCAACCAGATTGGCAAGTTCCTGACACAGATTACTGACGCTGTTTTTCAAGCCGTTGTTGAACATATCGCCCAGCATAATCATGCCGCCGCGCATCCATTGCCCCGAACCGCCAAATTCAGGGTGATTGAACTGCGCCATAGAACCGTTGCCGTTGATGACCGATAACAACATACTGAAAACCGCATCAGGGCTGAAATGAGTGCGTTGTGCGATGTTGTTAATTATTTGCTGCCCGTCGGGGGTTAGCTGTTTCATGAGAAAAATCCGATTAATTAAGAAATCAGGTGTAGCAGAAATGTAGTGAATAACCTGATTTGAATGTGCAACCAGTGTAAATGAACCATCCATTAAAATCATTATTAATCGCCCCGCATACAACAATCAACTGAATAAACGGTAAATTTGCATCTGTTATCGTGCGGTAAATTACCTTAATAAATGCTCTTTTTAGGTGCAAAAAATTAAATACCCCATTCAGTTTGGTGCAAACAATAGCATTGCATGATTTTACCGTTCACAGTCAGCTTGTCGAACCATGAGCAGTTTCATGATAGATTCGATATTTTTCCGCTCATCTTGAGCGTGTTGAAAGGCGAACGGAAAAATACTGAACGTAAGGCAATAAAAAGCAACGAATCAAACAATTAACACTAAAACCATATAAATATTGGCACAACATCTGCTTAACATTGTATTAACTGGAAAATTACCGTATCGCACACTATGAAACCGACTCATTCGCACGACAAACTGAATGCTTATTACCAGCAGGTACAGGACATTATCCTCAACAAACAGGATTGGGTCAGCGGCTTGCTGCCTGCGAGTACCGCTGTCAATGTACATGGCAACTATACCGATGCGTGGGTCAGGGATAATGTGTACAGCATTCTTGCCGTATGGGGTCTGGCACTGGCGTATCGGCGTGTTGACGAACCGCAGGATAGAACCTATTTGCTGGAGCAAAGCGTGGTTAAATTGATGCGCGGTTTGTTGACCGCGATGATGCGTCAAGCCCCTAAAGTGGAAAAATTCAAGCAATCGCAAAATCCACTGGACGCATTACACGCCAAATACGATACCAAATCAGGCGCGATTGTGGTCGGTGATGATGAATGGGGGCATTTACAACTGGATGCCACGTCGTTGTTTTTATTGATGCTCGCGCAAATGACCGCATCGGGCTTGCGCATTGTCTTCACCATTGATGAAGTCAATTTTGTCCAGAATCTGGTGCATTATATCAGCCGCACCTACCGCACCCCTGATTACGGAATCTGGGAACGCGGGCATAAAATCAATCACGGCATTGCCGAATTAAACGCCAGTTCAGTGGGCATGGCAAAAGCCGCACTGGAAGCCCTGTCAGACTTTAATTTATTCGGCAAAGACGGCGGACAAGCGTCTATTATTCATGTCATCAGTGATGACATTGCCCGCACTCGCATTGCCTTGGAATCGCTGTTGCCCAGAGAATCTATTTCCAAAGAAACCGATTCCGCATTGCTCAGCATTACGGGATTTCCTGCATTTGCCGTTGACAATCAACAACTACGCAAAAAAACAGAAGCGATTATTTACGAAAAATTGCAAGGTGAATACGGTTGCAAACGCTTTTTATTGGATGGACACCAAACTGCCATAGAAGACAGTCACCGCCAATATTATGATCCGCATGAATTAAAGCAATTCATGGATATTGAATGCGAATGGCCGTTATTTTTCACTTATTTACTGCTGAATAAATTATCAACAGGCGATAACGCAAGCGCACAGGAATATCGCACCAAATTGGATAAATTACTGGTTGATCAGAACGGGCAACTGTTATTACCCGAACTGTACAGCGTACCGCTGGATTTAATCGCCGCCGAAAAAGCCAATCCGCACAGTCAACAACGGGTACCGAACGAAAATATCCCCTTGGTGTGGGCGCAAAGTCTGTTTATTCTGGGTTGTCTTATTCAGGATGATTTACTGACTATGGATGATATAGACCCGTTAGGACGGCATAAGGCGATTAAGCGAACACAAAACTGCAAACTGCAAATTCAGTTACTGGCACAAGATGAAGCGGTACAAACCCGCTTGCTGCACTACGGTATCGACACACAAACTCTCGCGGAAATAGCCCCGATTCAAATCAGGGAAGCCGACGAACTTGCCGAGGCGTACACTCATGTCGGTAGAAATGACCGTATCGGTTTAACAGGCAGACCGTTGCGGCAGTTGCGTACCTTGGCAACCTCCAAGCTGTATATTTTGTCGGGTGAAAAATTGTTGTTTTTGCCGCAATGTCTGAATCAAAAAGGTTTTTATCTGGCGATGGACAACCGTTTGCTGATTCAGCGGTTACGCTTGGAATTGTCCTATATTTATAATCATTGGGATAAACTCGGCAATCCGTTGGTGGTGATGACTATCAAACAGAATATGCTCGATGACCATCACCGTGAAATACTGATTGAATTTATTCAGGAACTGCAACAGGCTTCCACACAAAATATTGCCCTGCAACTGGGTACGTTGCTGGAATTTGCCGACACCGCCAGTCATGAAAAAATCAGCAACCTGCACGATTTTCAATTCTCCAAAGCCTCGTGGGACGAGGCTGAACGCCCCTTTTTACACGCATTGCCCCGTAATACCGCGCCATTTATACCATTAGACACTGGACTATTGATGGAATTGGAAATCAGCGGTGATAACATCCTGCGCGAGCAATTAAAAACCGACAGTAATCTTTATGCACAACTGGAAACTGTCAGCGTATTGTGCGGAAGGTACGGTCTGGATTACGACACGGGATTGACCGCCACTGACGGCAGAGTTGCGCGGGTGCGTGACGTGCTGGAAGAAATTTACGAGCGCGCTGGCGATCAGCACGTCTGGAGCATTGTCCGACATTGCGCAGGGCTGCTGGGTAAATACGATATAAATCTGGAACAGGCCGCCAATGAAATACTGGTGCGCCAACACGCTCTGAGTTTAGGGCGTTCCTACCGAAGCAAGGCAACTTTAACGCGCCCTGCCGATTCTTCCGATATTCTGCACACCATTCGCAGCTACAACAATCATGACCCCAGTGAACACAGCATTATTCAGGAACTGGTGCTGTATTTAGGGATGCTCATCAAGTCCAGTCCCGAATTATTTACCGATATGCACACCGTGCGCGTGGGGCATATTTTGCAACTGATGATTGCCCGACAACAGCGCGAAGCCGCCTGTCGGACGCTGGATCAGGCATTCAATAAAATCCTTGCCTTGCCGCCGTATCAATTGTTTCAAAAAGTCACTGAAACACTGGCAGATTATAGCAATACCGAAGAACAGCTGGATTTAACGGAAATTCTGCATTATGAAGGTGAATGCCGCGAACTGAGCAGTGCGCGGTTTGCCACCAGCATGAATCCAAAAGACTGGGATAGCATTAAAGACTGGTACGCATGGCGCGAACAACAAGGCAGTGTCGGACGGGAAAATGCGGCGTTTTATGCCAGTGTGCGGGATATTCTGCACCATTGTGCAGGCTTGACCATCGGCGAAAAACTCAACAGCAAAAATCGGCTGGACAGTGAAAGCACGTTGTCACAATCCACCGCAGGTGAACAAAGTTTCAAACTGCACGTCAATCATCTGCTCAATAAACTGCAAGCACCTGTTTATCGCCAATTAACCGTAGAAGCCCTTAAAGCCATCGCGTCTATTTTTCGTGACAATCCGACATTGCACATTGACGATACCTTATTCTCGGATACTATAATTAATCATGCCGTCAAAATCAGCTGGTTACAATCGCACCCGACCCATAAAAAAAGTGACGAAGACAGTACGCCGCAGGCATGGCAGGCTTTTTACAGATTACCGCCGCACCAAGTCGCCAATGGCATTCTCGATGCGTTGAATCATCTACTTAACAATGATTGAAAGGACATTATAGTGATACTAGCAGGCGATATAGGTGGAACAAAAACAGTATTATCCCTTTTAACCAGAGATGCCAACGGCTCGCTGACCTGTATACAGGAACAAAGCTACCCCAGCCAGCACTATCCCGAATTTGATGACATTCTGAGCGACTTTTTATCCGCCAATTTTGCCATCAAATCGGCGTGTTTCGGTGTTGCAGGCGCGGTAGTTAATCAGCGTTGCCAGACGACCAACTTACCGTGGGTGCTGGATGCCGAATTACTGAAAGTAAAACTGAACACCCCCAAAGTCAAACTGCTCAATGATCTGGAAGCAATGGCATTGGGTATGTTATATCTGCCAGAACACGACCTCATCGAGTTAAATCCCAACGCCCAAATCCAAACAGGCAATATCGCGGTCATCGCCGCAGGTACTGGATTGGGCGAAGCTATTTTGTACTGGGATGGTAATCAATATTACCCGATGGCGACCGAAGGCGGTCACAGTGACTTTGCCGCACAAACCGATAGGCAGGATAAATTACTCAGCTGGCTCAGAAACCTGTATCCCGATCATGTCAGTTACGAGCGCGTGTTATCGGGAATCGGTTTCAGTCATTTATATGATTTTCTGTGTACCCAAGGGATTGCGCCGCCCTGCCCGACTGTGCCTGATATGCACAGCGACGCTGACAGAAATGCGGTTATTTCTCAATTGGGTGTGACCAATGCCGACCCGTTATGTGCAGAAGCGGTCAGTCTTTTTGTGGAACTGTATGGTGCGGAAACAGGCAATCTGGCATTAAAGTCACTTGCCACAGGCGGGGTTTTTATCGGCGGCGGTATCGCTCCTAAAATATTATCGGCGATGCAGACAGGGCATTTCATGCGAGCCTTTACCGCCAAAGGTCGCTTTCTACCTTTGCTCAATACGGTATCAGTCAAATTATCATTAAATCCGCGCACGCCCTTAATTGGTGCAATCAACTATTTTGATTTGTGAGTTACCGTTAAGCATGACTGCCAGTCCTTTATAAGGACTGGCAGTCATTGATAGTCTCATAACAGATTCAAACCGCTACCCAAAAAAATACGCCCGAAGGCGTATTTTTATCTGCTTAACATCAAGAATGTTTAGAACGTAACAGTTGCATCGGTAGAGAACAAAAATTGACTTTGTCTGCTCGCGCCATCAAATACGTTATAGTTTGAACCGTCTGGGTTTCTGCCGTCATTCCAGTCATAACGCACGTTAGGACGTACATTCAACCAAGGAACAGGTTTCCAGTTAGCCCCTGCGGTAACTGCATAGTAGGTTGCAGGCTGGCAAGTTGATAAGAAATTACCACTGGCAGCGGTACTGACCGCAACGCCGTCTTCATTATTCGTGGTTGCTGCAACACGACCGGGTGAACACACACGGAAACCGTCCTGATCTCTGAACCATTCGCCACGCAAACCGACTGCTAAGTTATCTTTCACATCATAAGTCAAATGAGTATTGATACCGTACCACTGCGCATCTCTGACCGTAGATAAAGCAACGTTATTCGCATAGCCATGATCATGTTGTAGTACTAAATGGGTTTTGTCGGTGATATTGTGTTTTAACACGATACTGTACAGTCCCCATGATTGGCTGCTGTGTTCAGACGTTTCGCCATAAGTACCACTGATATTAGCAGAAGTGTTTTTGTCCGTGCTTGTCCATGTTGCACCGGCGATTCCGCCCCAATTGCCTAACTGTTTATTCCAGCCGCCATCCCAGCCGCCAGTTGCACTGCCTGTTGTAATACCACCCATAACAGACACGTTACCGTTGACCGTGTAATTACCCAAAATACCTGTATGGGTGAACGGTTCGCCATATTGCATGGTGTACGCATGGCTGTAGAAAAAGTTATCAGGTGCCGGAACGGTTTCGTAACCGATTGGTGTGTAAAAATGACCCGCTTTCACATTCAAACCGTTACCGACAGGAATGTAGGCTTCAACGTAGGCTTGTGGCAAGGCTATATCGTAAAAACGATTTTGACCGCGCAGCATGTGTAAATCCCAGTTGCTGCGATTCAAAGGTTGCAGGGTATTGACATCATAAGCAGGCACACCATAAGCCTGTGTAAATACTGAATCGGTACCGAACATGAAATCAAAACGTCCGCCGAAATCAAATTTATCGCCTTCGGTAGCCACCGCACGTTGTACAAATAAATTCAATTGATTCAATTGAAATTCACTGGCACGATCAGCGAAAGTCACAGGGCCGTTGAATCTGTCAGTTGGATTGGTTGCATTGTAAGTAACGCCGCCATTTGCCCAGCCGCCGATAACAATACCATTATTTTTTAAGAACTTGGTTTCATTAACGTCATACTTGGTCAATGCCTTAATCGCACCTTTAGCGGGTGCTTCTTCAGATTGCTCAACGGTGGTATCTGCTAATGCAGAAACAGAAGTTGCACCCATAGTGACTGACAATAAACTGCCGATAGCAGCACGAATCATACGATTTTTGCGATTTAATAACAGGTATTTCATTTGGGTAACTCCTTTCGAGAAAAATATAAATTAGGGCGATAATCAACGCACCATTGGTAAAAGTATAGCAGATATTATGCCAATCGTTGTTTTAATGATAAAAACGTTGTTTATATGCTATTTATCCCTTTTTTCCAACAAAAACATAAAATCAACACCCCACTATGGTGCGAAAAAACCACAAGTCGTACTAATATTGTGCATAATTATCTGACTGACAAAAACAACAGCACCATAAATAATCATAAAATAGAAAACCTCGAGCAATACCAGAGCGCGCCTGTTTTCTCCGTTATTTTTTTTAGTGGCTAACTCAATAAAAAAGATGGTATCTTAAAGTCGTTTGTATAAAACATTGACACATAACTATCTTAGGAGACAACATAAATGTCTATAGCAAAAGTATTAAAAATGATTGAAGACAACGACGTAAAATTCGTTGATTTTCGTTTTTGTGACACACGCGGCAAAGAACAACACGTTACTTTCCCCGCTCATAGTATCGACGAAGATACTTTTGAAGAAGGTAATATGTTTGATGGTTCTTCAGTTGCAGGCTGGAAACATATCAATGAATCAGACATGATTTTGATGCCGGATCCTACGACTGCGGTAATGGATCCTTTCTTTGATGACAACACACTGATTTTGCGTTGCGACATTATCGAACCTAAAAACATGCAAGGTTATGAGCGTGACCCACGTTCTTTAGCAAAACGCGCAGAAGCCTATTTACAATCAACAGGCATTGCAGACAAAGCGTTCTTCGGCCCTGAAAACGAATTCTTCATCTTTGATGACGTGCGTTGGGGAACTGACATGAGCGGCTCTTTCTACAAAGTTGACTCAGAAGAAGCAGGCTGGAACTCAGAAAAAGTCTATCCAGACGGCAACACCGGACACCGTCCAGGCGTTAAAGGCGGTTATTTCCCAGTACCTCCCGTTGATTCATTCCAAGATATGCGCTCTTCAATGTGCTTAACTTTAGAAGAAATGGGTCAAACAACTGAAGTACATCATCACGAAGTAGCAACTGCGGGTCAATGTGAAATCGGCGTTAAATTTAACACTTTAGTTAAAAAAGCAGACGAAGTATTAGAACTGAAATACGTTATCGCCAACATCGCACATGCGTACGGCAAAACTGCAACTTTCATGCCTAAACCATTAGTTGGCGACAACGGTAGCGGTATGCACGTTCACCAATCATTATTCAAAGACGGCGTAAACCTGTTCACAGGTGATTTATACGGCGGTTTGTCTGAAACTGCATTGTATTACATCGGCGGTATCATCAAACACGCCAGAGCATTAAACGCTTTCACCAACGCATCAACTAACAGCTACAAACGTTTAGTACCCGGTTTTGAAGCTCCTGTTATGCTGGCTTACTCTGCGCGTAACCGTTCAGCCTCTATTCGTATTCCTTTCGTCAACAACCCCAAAGGTCGTCGTATCGAAGTCCGTTTCCCTGACTCAACTGCTAACCCATACTTGGCATTCTCTGCCATGATGATGGCGGGTCTTGACGGTATTCAAAACAAAATCCATCCAGGTGAAGCGATGGATAAAGATTTGTATGACTTACCTGCTGAAGAAATGAAAGCCATTCCACAAGTTTGTCATTCATTTGACCAAGCATTAGACGCATTAGATGCTGACCGTGAATTCTTGACACGCGGCGGTGTTTTCACTGACGACGTAATTGATGGTTATATTGCATTGAAAATGGAAGAAGTCACTCGTATCCGTATGAGTACCCATCCAGTTGAATACGATATGTACTACAGCTTGTAAAATTTAAGCCCGCTTTACCGCTTAAACAAAAACGCCCCAGCAATGGGGCGTTTTTCGTTGTGCCGTATTTACACTAACCGCTTTTTTCACACTAACAGAACAGCTTCTTTGTGGGCATATCGCTTTAGATATTGATTTCTCAAGCAGCTAAAGCGGTTTTACCCTCGTTGTTCCCATAACGATATTTTTACTTCCCCCATGTTGCTTTGATGCTGAGAATTTCGGGCATAATCTGCAAAAAGCGGTCGAATAAGTGCGGGTCAAGATGACTGCCTGCGCTTTGCTGCATGGTTTGCAGGGTGTCGTCGAGTGTCCACGGTTCTTTGTAGGGGCGTTTGGTGGTCAGTGCGTCGAATACGTCGGCGATGGCGACGATACGCGCCGCTTCGGGTATGTCCTCACCTGCCAGACCAAGCGGATAACCGCTGCCGTCCCATTTTTCATGATGATGGCGGGCAATTTCCGCCGCCATTTTGAACACGGGATTATCGGTTTTACTGAGAATGTCATAACCGATTTGCGCGTGGGTTTTCATGATTTCCCATTCTTCGGCATTGAGTCTGCGCGGGGCTTTGAGGATGGCGTGTGGAATGCCTATTTTGCCTGTGTCGTGCGTGGCGGCGGCGAGTTCTATCATGTCAACTTGCGCGGGTGTCCAGTCGGCGGCGCGCGCAAGAGCGGCAGAATACGCCGCCATACGCCAGATGTGTTCGCCTGTGCAGGGGTCGTTATAATGCCCTGCTTCGCCGAGCATTTTGATTGCAGCGTGTGCCAGTTTGTCCAGTTCGTCAACGCGTACCAAGGAAAGGTGGGTTTGGACACGGCGCAGTACGATAGGCGCGGACACGGGTTTTTGGATGTAATCGACCGCACCGACATCAAAGCCGCGTGCTTCATCTTCCCGTTCGCCCATTGCGGTGACGAAAATCACGGGGATGTTGGCGGTCAACGCGTCGGCTTTGAGCTGTTGACAGACCTGATAACCATCCATATCGGGCATCATGATGTCGAGCAGAATAATGTCGGGCTGATGTTCTTTTGCCGCCGCCAGTGCTTTTTCGCCGTTAATGGCAAAAATAAGCTGAAAGTGGTCTTTGAGAATCTGCTGGAGGACTTTTAAATTATTGGGTTCGTCGTCAACGACAAGCACTTTATAGCTGTCTTTCATATTGCATCTCCATCGAGAGGGTCGGTGAACCGTGCCAGTAATTTTTGGGCTTCTGTTTTCGCACTGTCAAAATCGAAATTATCAACTTGACGGTGGATGATGCTGAACCCGTTTTCATCAATACAGGGCGCGAGTTGTTGTAATAGCGGTTCGATGTTGTCAGGGTTCAAGGTATCCAGTGCCGCCAATAATTGCTGCAACAGTGCGCGGATTTGTTCGGCGGCTAACGGTTGTTGTGTCGGATGATCAGTGTGTACGGGTAATTGCAACTGCCGAATGGCGGTTGCGGCTATGTTGAGCGCGGTATCGAGTGCGGTCAATTGTTCAGGAACGCGCGACATATCGCCGCTTTTCAAACCGGCATCCAGTTCGGTCGCCAACCGAAAAACGTCCAGTAACATGAGGTTACCTGCAACACCTTTCAGTGCATGAGCAATGCGACGCACGGCTTCGGTATCGTTGGAATTTTCGCTGAACAGCCGCTGCATTTGTGTCGCGTCATCCGCGCGTTCATCGGCAAAATGAAGCAGCGCGTTGGCATAAACCAGCGGCTCGCGCCACGTTGCCAAGGCTTTGTCGGTGTCGGTGACCGTCAGTATCGGGGTGAAGTCGATGCTGACCTGTGGTTGATTAGTCTCCACCTTGATAACGGTTCGCGCTGTGCCTGCACCTTTGGCGACCAGTGTTTCCATTTGCTCCAGCAATTCATCGACATTAATCGGTTTACCGATGATGGCATCCATGCCTGCCTGCGTGCATTGCTCGCGTTCATGATGCAGGACACTGGCGGTCAGTGCGGCAATGGGAATGCGACGTTTGCCGCCTGTTTCCAATTCACGAATCCGCCGTGTCGCATTAAGACCGTCCAGCACGGGCATTTGTAAATCCATCAGAATGATGTCGTAATTGTCTTTAATAAAGGCATCCACCGCTTCCTGCCCGTTTTTGACCCAAGTGACGTGATGACCTTGCTGTTCAAGGCGTAAAATAGCCAGTGTGGCATTGGCTTCAATGTCTTCCGCCAGTAATATGTTGAAACTGCGCGGGGAAAAATATTCGACACTATGCTCGGTCTGCGTTTGATAAAGGCAGCTTTCCTGAAAGGTGGTACTGGGCAAAGGTACGGTAAAATGAAAAGTAGAACCCATACCTAATGTACTTTCCACCCAGATGCGACCGCCCATCATTTCAACCAGTTGTTTGCTGATAGTCGTGCCTAAACCTGTGCCGCCAAACCGTCGGCTGGTGGTGGTGTCTGCCTGTGAAAAGGACTCAAACACTCGGGCGGTTTGTTCGGCGGTCATGCCGATACCCGTATCATGAATAGCAAAATGCACCATCTCTATGCCTTCGGCTTTGTCGATAACAATCGTAATGACACCTGATTCGGTGAATTTTACTGAATTGCCCACCAGATTTAACAGCACCTGCCGCAAACGATTGGGATCGCCGACAAAATATTGCGGTAAACCCGCTTCAATGTTCAGTTCGATACGCAAACCTTTTTCAGATGCGCGCAGACAGACGGTTTGCAGGGCTTCTTGTACCGCATGAGGTAAATTGAAACACACGTTTTCCAGCTGTATTTTGCCCGCCTCAATTTTGGAAAAATCGAGAATGTCATTAATGACATTCAGTAAATGCTTACCCGAACTGAGGATGATATTGATGTGTTTGCGGGTGTCCTGCGATAAGTTTTTATCTTGCAGCGCGACTTCGGCAAAACCGATGATGGTGTTCATCGGGGTACGAATTTCATGACTCATATTAGCGAGAAAACTGGCTTTTGCCTTGGTGGCAGTTTCAGCGGCTTCTTTGGCGAGTCTCAATTCTTGTTCGGTCTGCTTTTGCAAAGTGATGTCGGATACGAAACCGACAAAAATATGTCTGTCCTCAGAAATAATGCCATGACCGACGGCGAGATTGGCAGCAAAACAGCTGCCGTCCTTACGTCGCGCGACCACCTCGCGGTCAGTACCGATAACGTTACTCTGGTGGGTTGCCAGAAACCGCTGAATGTAGCTGTCATGGGCGGAGGCATCGGGTTCCGGCATCAGTAGCGAGACATTTTTGCCGATAATCTCATGGCAGCTCCAGCCGAATAACCGTTCTGCCGCTGGATTGAAGGTGCGGATTGCGCCGCTGGCATCAATGGAAATCACGCCGTTGACCGCTGTCTGTACAATTGCTTTCACTTCGGCGGTGGCGATTGCCACCAGCTCTTCCAGATGCTCACGATATTTCAGGAGTTCTTCTTCAACGGCTTTGCGTTCGGTAATCTCGGTGATAGAGCCGACCATGCGCACAGGGTGACCGTCATTGTCGCGTATCGCTTCACCTCTATCCAGCACCCAGCGATAACTGCCATCTTTGTGCCGCAAGCGCAATTCGGTGCAGTAGCGTTCGTTGCACTCCAAATGGCGACGAAACGCTTCACTTGCCGATGCTTTATCGTCAGGATGAATTAAATCAAAAAAAATAGATTCGACGTTGGGCAGTTCGCCTTCTTTATAACCGAGAATTTTATTCCAGCGCGGCGATAAATAGTATTCATGACTGACGATATTCCAGTCCCAGATGCCGTCATTAACAGCGCGTTCCGCGAGCATATAACGCTCTTGACTGGTACGCAGTTCTTGGGTGCGCACCTCCACTCTGGCTTCCAGATTGTGCTGAGCATCGGCTAAGGCATCGGTCATGTGGTTGAAGGAACTTGCCAGTTCGGAAATTTCATCATGCCCGTTCACCTCGGCGCGAATGGAATGGTCGCCGTCCTGAATACGCCGCGCCGTTTGGGTCAGCCGAATAATAGGGTCAATGATACGCCGCGCCAAGGCTCTGGCAATCACAGCAGTCAATATAATAAATAACGCCACCGCGCCCAGCAATTGCTTTTCCAGTGTCCGCAACGGTGCGAACGCTTCGGCTTGTTCAATATGCGCCATGATGCAGCCGCCGCCGATTTCAGGGATGTAGTGAAAGCCGTGGATAACAGGTCTGCCTCGATAATCGACATCCAGCCGCTCTGTATTTTGCCGATTCAAACAGGTCTGCATCGGTTGCACCGAGATAGAACGGCTATAGAGTTGTACCGCTGGATACGCTGCCTGAGTGATGAAAAAACCGTCGCTGTCGGCGAGGAACGTTTCACCCGATGTGCCGAGATCAGGGTGATTGACAAAAATAGGCTGAATCAGACTGACGGGATAGGTTATCACCAGTCGCCACGGTAACGTTGGATTACCTGCGATGACATAGTAGAAACGCGGCTGATTGGGGGTGCGCTTGCTGAAACGGGCGAGTTGCTCAGGTTGAAACTCGCCTATGTCTGCAATTGACAGTGCGGGTGTGCCGACACTGATACCTTCGGTTGCACCACGTTGAAAAAATAATGCGCCGTTTGCACTTTCAGTGTGCAGATAATCCGTCATAAAATCCGTTGCACAGACTTGATTGAGTTGATCTGCGGTAACACATTTGACCAGCATATCGGACAGAAAGACATTGGCGCGATTGTTTGCCCGCTGTAAAACCAGCTTCAATTGCTCATGCCGACTCTCGGCAACACGACCGACAATATTGATACGCTCGGTGCGGATATTATCAAACGAAAAGCGATAAGCTATCCAGCCAACGACCATCGTCGGCAGTAAAATCAGCAGCAATAGCAGGAGAATAAGGCGATTTTGCAACATATTAAGACCTACTCATTATTGATATGCGATGTTCAACTTTCAACAGTATAGTCATGTCATTTCTTAATGGTATCAGCACCGAAGGCACAATAGGTAAAATGGTTATTGCTATCCCCCAGACTGTTAAATTTTGCGACACAACCATTCGGTTGCATCGCGTATAATACGCTCTTTTTTCTGCATCGGATTTACGTTCCGACCAGCATCTGGGAATATCAATGTCACCGATAGTTGTTTGCGCGCTTTATAAATTTGTCACTCTGGAAAACTTTCAGGATTTACGTCAACCACTTAATGAGCTTATGGAAGCCTCTGAGGTTCGCGGCACCTTGCTGTTAGCCGATGAAGGCATCAACGGCACGATAGCAGGATCACGTCAGGCGGTCGATACCGTGCTGGACTGGTTGCGCAGCGACCCGCGTCTGGCGGATCTTGATTACAAGGAATCGCTGACCGACAAAATCCCCTTCAATCGCGCCAAAGTTAAACTTAAAAAAGAAATAGTCACGATGGGAGTACCCGGCATCGACCCCAAGCGCGTAGTGGGTACTTATGTCAGCCCTAAAGACTGGAACAAACTTATTCTGGATCCTGAAGTCCTGCTGGTGGACACCCGCAATGATTACGAATTTAAAGTCGGTAGCTTTAAAAATGCCATTAATCCGAATACGGTCAGTTTTCGGGAATTCCCCCAGTATATTAAGGATCATCTCGACCCTGAAAAACACAAAAAAGTCGCTATGTTCTGCACGGGCGGTATCCGCTGTGAAAAATCCACTGCCTACTTGAAAGAACAGGGGTTTGAAGAAGTGTTTCATCTTCAGGGCGGCATTTTAAAATATCTGGAAGAAGTTCCAGAACAGGAAACATTGTGGGAAGGCGAATGCTTTGTTTTTGATGAACGGGTCACCGTTAATCATCAACTCGAAAAAGGCAGGTTCGACCAGTGTAACGCCTGCCGCCTGCCTATCACCGAAGCCGATAAAGCCAGTGATAAATATCAGCAAGGTGTCAGCTGTCCTCATTGTTACGATAAGGTTGCGCCTGATCGGAAAATGCGTTTCATGGAACGTGAAAAGCAAATGGAACTGGCTAAACAACGCGGTGAAGCACATATCGGCGCAGATGCCGCAAAAACCCTAGCCCATAAGCGTGAAGCCAAAATGCAATTGCGGAAAAATGCTCAGCAGGATGGACTGTCTGACTTGATTTAAACCTTGTCACAGAACCTAGAAGTTAACAAATCGGTTAAGAAAAAGCGGTCACGATGGCGAGTTTATAGGTAAAGATGAGGATTTATGCTTTGCAGTTTGAGGTTTTGCTGGAAATTTAGCAGTCGAAGCGCGCGTTTATCTGTAAAATCTGCGCCTTTATTATTATCATTGGAGCAACAGAAAAATGGGTAGAGCCTATCAAAACCGTAAAGTGTCTATGGCAAAAACATCCGATGCCAAGGCAAAGGTGTACAGCAAATACGGTCGTGAAATATACGTCAGTGCCAAATCGGGAGGTGTTGACCCCGCTGGCAACTTAGCCTTGCGCGGCTTGATTGAACGTGCCAAAAAAGACCAAGTCCCTACCCACGTTATTGATAAAGCCCTAGACAAAGCCAAAGGCGGCGGCGGTGAAGATTTTGCACCTGCACGCTATGAAGGCTACGGCCCGGGCGGGTGTATGGTCATCGTTGACTGTCTGACCGATAACCCCAACCGTACCTTTGGCGATGTGCGTCAATGTTTTACTAAAACAAAATGTAAAATCGGCACGCAAGGCACGGTCAGTCATATGTTTGACCACGCCGCTATTCTGGCATTTAAACATTCTGACGAAGATGCGGTACTTGATGCGTTACTGTCTGCCGATGTAGACGTTACCGATATTGAAAGCGATGCCGACAAAATCACCGTTTTCACACCGCAAGCCGATTATTTCAAAGCCAAACAAGCACTATTAGATGCGTTCGGTGAACTTGATTTTGAAGTGGATGACATTCAATTTCTGCCCAGAAGTGTAACTACGATTAGCAGTGATGATGATATTGTCTTGTTTGAAAAATTTTTAGAGTTATTAAGCGATTTGGATGATGTGCAGAATGTGTTTCATGATGCCGAATTTTGACCGCTATTGTGCATTTATCAGTAATGCAGAAGCTTAACGTTTATAGAGAGTGCGCCGTTTTGATTCTGGCGGAAACTATCAGTAACCCCCTTCAACAGAAAGGCAAACATGGCATCTATCAACAGCATCTGTATCTATTGCGGCTCCAGTGACGGGCGACTTGAGGCTTATGCCTCAGCCGCTGTTGCACTTGCCGAAGCATTGGTCAGCCGCAACATCAGACTGGTTTACGGGGGAGCCAGTATCGGCATCATGGGCGTAGTCGCGGATCAGGTGTTGAAACTGGGCGGTGAAGTTGTCGGTGTCATACCAAAAGCTCTTTCGCATAAAGAAATCGTACATCAGCATCTGACGGAATTGTATATCACCGAATCCATGCACGAACGCAAAATGCAAATGGCAGAATTGTCAGATGGTTTTATCGCTCTTCCCGGTGGCATAGGCACATTGGAAGAATTATTTGAAATGTGGACGTGGGCGCAACTGGGGTTTCATCAAAAACCGTGCGGTCTGCTCAATGTGCAGGGTTATTACGATTCGTTAATCCAGTTTTTAGATCACGCTTTAGCAGAACAATTTGTTAAACAAGATACCCGCGCTCTGTTGATGGTGGAAAACAATCCAGACGCGCTACTGAATCGCTATCTCAATTATCAGCCGCCCGCTGTGCAACAGTGGCTCAACAAAGATGACACCTGATAACGAGGCGTTTCTCGGCTGAACGTACATCAGTCACTGTCAGATTATGTTTAAACCATTAAATATCATGCTGTCCGTCACATCCTTGCCGATGCCACGGTAACTGATAAAGCGAGCCGAGGAGTCAAACACGGGTTCTCCGCTCACCATTAAATATTTTTGTGAACCATCTGGATTGATTCGGCTGTAGACAAAATCCAGAAAAGGTCTTCTGGCTGCCAGATTTTCTTCTAAAATATCACGCTCAACCTCATTCCAGCCTGCGCCGTCATTATCTCGTATATTGCCCAGCTCTGAATCAATCCGTATACCCAGCATTTCCAATACAGGGCCAAAAATTTTGGTGAACCGTCCGTTTTCGTCCTGTTCCCAATACCAATCAGAAGACAATTCAGTCAAGCGGCGATACCGCGCTTCGCTTTCGCACAGTTCAGCGGTACGTTCCAGTACAGTTTGTTCCAGCACTTGATTGTAATTTTTCAGCTTACGGTATAACAATCGTACTTCCAGCATATTGTGTATGCGCGTTTGTACTTCGATTAAATCAAAGGGTTTGGCGATAAAATCTTTCGCACCTGCGGCTAGTGCGCGCAGCTTATGAGCGGGTTGTGCGGTGATAACGAGAACAGGAAGGTAATCATTCGCTTCCAAATCTTTCAGCTTTTCCATGACCTGAAAACCGTCCATTTGAGGCATTTGCAAATCGAGCAGAATGAGATCGTAGCGGTTTTTGCGGTGTAACTCATAAACTGCACAAGGGTCTGGCGTTGAAGTCAGATGAGTGTAGCCAATCTCACTCAGCATTTCTTCAAGCAGAAATATATTAGACTGCTGATCGTCAGCAATCAGAATATTGGCGTTAAAAATTTCTTGTTCGCTAATCATGGCAGGTATCCGTTTCTTGGGTGTTATCTAATTGCACTGTAGAAAATTTCAGGACATCATCCAAAGCATTCATAAATTCAGCAATTTTGATGGGTTTAGTGAGGTAGCGAAAAAAGCCTGCTTCCAGTCCTTTTTCAATATCGCGCAACATGGCATTGGCACTGAGCGCAATCACGGGAATGTGCATAGTGGTCGGGTCATTGCGCAAAATATTCATGGTTTGAATGCCGCTGATACCGGGTAAGTTAATGTCCATCAATATCACATCCGGACGTTGGCTGCGCGCCAGCGACAAGCCTTGATAGCCATCATGCGCACTTAACATAGATAAGTAAGGATGTGCTTCAATGATGTGTTCAACCAACATGAGATTAGCTGGATTGTCTTCTACATAAAGTAGTGTGCGTAGTGCGACGTTTTCGGAAGCAGGCGGCAACAGTTTTGTAAGGATGATATTGCTCATATCAAGTTGTGGGGTAACGCCTCGCAGCAATTCAATATGAAATTCGCTGCCGACACCCACGGTACTGTTGACGCTAATGCTGCCACCCATAAGTTCGACCAGTTGCTTGGTGACAACCAGACCAATCCCTGTGCCTTCCTCATTACCCGATTCTTGCCCAAGACGATTAAACGGCTGAAAAAGTTGCGTCAGTTGTTTTTCTGTCAAGCCGTTACCACTGTCTTTGATGTTAATACCTATGTGTTCAAGCGTACTGATGCAGCTTACCTCAACAGTTCCTTGTTCGCGATTGTACTTGATGGCATTAGACAGCAAATTAATGATAATTTGCTTAATGCGGGTACGATCACCATAAGCACACAAGGGGCTATCGAAAGGCATGAACGTCATTGTAATGCCGCGTTTTTCTGCCTGCGATTCAATCATTGATTGACATTCCCGCATCACTTCAGTCATCGACACCGCTTCTTTTGACAGCGATATTTTGCCCGATTCAATCACGGCTAAATCAAGGATTTCATTAATCAGCTCCAGCAAATACCAGCCTGCCTTGATAATCTGATGCAGCCTTATTATCTGAGCGTTCGTTGGTGGCGGCGAACCCACTTCCAGCAACTGGGCGAAACCGAGAATCGCATTCAGCGGTGTACGCAGTTCGTGGCTCATTTTGGACAGAAATTCCGATTTAGCGAGGTTGGATTTTTCTGCAATCCCGATTGCATTTTTCAGTTCCACATTACTATCTATCAGCTGCTGATCCAAACGTTTTCGCTCAGTAATGTCATTGAAAAGCAAGGCAACTTTAGTGCTGACCGCACCACCAAGCCGAAAAGCATAGACCTCAAACCAACGATTATTTAATGCCTTAGCTTCCTCTATAAAGCGAATAGATTCACCCGTCAATGCCACTTTTCCGTACATCTGATACCAGTGGACTTCATGATTCGGGATAAGTTCACGCATACACTTACCCACTGCATCCAGTAATCCCGTCTGTCTTCCAAAACTCCCATTGACTTCTAAAAAGCGATAGTCAACAGGGTTTTCATCGGCATCAAAAATCATATCAATGATACAAAAGCCCTGATCCATCGAATTAAACAAACCACGATAGCGTTCTTCACTGTCGCGCAAGGCATATTGCACCGCATATTCTTCACTGACATCCCGAAATACCAATACTGCACCAACCACCTGACCGTCACGGTCACGAATGGGAGCGCAACTATCGGCAATATCATATTCACTCCCATCGCGGGCAATCAATACCGTGTGATTGGCGAGTGCCTGTATCGTGCCATGTTTTAAGGAATCCATGACAGGAATAATAATGGGTTGCCGCGATTCTTGATGAATGATATGAAAAACACGCTCTATCGGGTGACCGATCGCCTCTGTCTGCATCCAACCCGTAAGCTGTTCAGCAACAGGATTCATCAGCGTTATCAGCCCTTCGGTATCAGTGGTAATCACCCCGTCACCAATGGAGTTAAGCGTCACGGTAAGCTTTTCCTCGCTAACCTCTAAAATATCATTTGCCTGTTGGAGTTTTTGATTAATGTCCTCTTGAATCTCAAGCAAAGGCTGAGTTTCAATAAGAATGATATTTTTAAGCCGCCGTCGGGCTTCTTGATAAAACAAATAAGCAAATGCCAGTGCAAACAACAGCGTCAATAGGCTGGTAGCAACAATGACGGTTAATAGATTGTGCATATTTGCGCTGAATGTCCTTTCGCGCTCTTCCTGTAGGGTTTTCTTTATCTGAATGAAACCGTCCATTTCAACACGAATAGCATCCATCAGCCGCTTTCCTTCCCCTGCACTTACGGCTGCCGTGACAGCAGTTAAGTCATTCTGGCGGCGCAACTCAATGACGCTCGCCAGTTCCGCTAACTCTGCCGTTATCAAAGGCTGCATAGCATCCAAGTGTTTTTGGGCAGCACTGATTTGAGCGGCTTGCCGCAGGATTTTGAATTGTGTATTAATGTTATCTCGCACCGCTAAATACGGCTGTAAAAAAGTCTCATCGCCTGTTATCAAATAACCACGCTGCCCTGTCTCGGCATCTTTTAATGATGACAATAGACCTTTGCCTTCATCCAGCATCATGCTGATATGCTGACGCTGCTCACTTAATACTTGCACCTGTTTAAATGCCCAAAACGAGACTGCTATGCTCAACACAACCATAATGGCTATGTTGATTAACCAGACTATAATTTTATAATTAGCTTTCAAGGAAGCGTCATCCTATGCTGTATCAGCGTTGTCATTGATAAAAGTCACTGTGTTAGTGAACGGGGCAAGCGGATTGAGTTGTCTCTACGCACTCTACAGACTCTTTACATCGCAGAGCAGACGATGAAATTCTTTTTTAACTACTTGATAACATTCGCAACTACGAGATTCCAAACCCGCTCTGTCGATGACTTTGATATGACCGCGACGGTAACTAATAAAACCTGCTTGCTGTAAATTTCCTGCCGCTTCCGTCACACCTTCACGTCGCACCCCCAGCATACTGGCAATTAACTCATGGGTAATCACCAATTCACCGGCAGACATTCGATCAAGCGTTAATAACAGCCAGCGACACAATTGCTGTTGTATAGAGTGATGGCGATTACAAACCGCCGTTTGGGACATTTGCGTCATTAATGCTTGTGTATGACGCAGCATCAATCGCATCATCACCCCCGCACCATTAAATTCTGCCAGCATTAACTGACCTTTTAGCCGATAAGCATAACCTGCCGTCTGCACCGTCGCGAGGCTGGATGTGCTATTGCCGCCCATGAACAGTGAAAATCCAAGTACGCCCTCATTACCCACACCCGCCACTTCAGCCGACGCGCCATTTTCCAAAACGTATTGCAGTGACACGATAGCCGTGGTCGGAAAATAAACGTGATGCAATGTCTCTCCCGACTCATAAATCACTTTACCAAGCGGCATTAAAATGAGTTCTAAATGCGGGGAAAGTCGTTTGAATACCTCCGCAGGCAAGATAGCGAGCAGATGATTTTGATGAGGGTCATGCTCTATAGCCATAAGAAACTGTCCGCGTTATTCGGAATACTCAACTGCACTAAATTAACAATTAAAAAAGTAGCGAGATACATTTAGATTGGTGCCATAAACATACTTATAACACGAGGCACAAAGACCTGTATGTGCTATAGCGAACTTATGAGTAAATGTTTTTTAGCTAATAGCAAAGGCTATTTGATTTCCAAGACGGCTGTTCGTGGTGAGATGTGAGCTTGTCGAACAGTGAAATAACAAAGACAACAGAAGCCGCCACCTAATAAAGAATTATTAGCAGCATTGACAATCGCATCAACCTTTAAGGTCGTTATATCGGCTTGGATTATTTCTATGATGCTCATGGTTTTTTTAAATAGCCTTCATTATTTCAGCTTGCCGATATTTTGATAAATTTTACGCCGATGTCCAAGGCGAATAATTTCAACCATTAATACATCGTCTTCTATCGAATAAACCACGCGATAATCTGCCACTCTTATGCGATAAAAGTTATCGATTCCCTGTAATTTTTTACAGGTTACAGGGCGTGGATTTTCAGCTAATACATCAATATGCGCTAGCAAGCGTTTAATAATGGCTTTATCCAGATTTTTTAATTCTTTTTTAGCAGAGTCTTTCCATTGAATTTCATATAAGCCCATCGTTAGCCAGCTCAATTAATAAATTTTCGTGGGAAGTGGTAGATTCATTTTTGCGACTGGCGATGCTAATCAAATCTTCAAAATCTTCCATTAATTCAAGAAACTCATTCATCGGTAACATAACGGCAGTTTGTTCGCCTTGTGGATTGGTTATGTAGTTTAAATGCAGGTTGTTAATATCAATCATGTTAAAGATTCCTTACATTAGATTCTATTACATTACAGAAAGGCACGCTTCAACTGCTTCATAAAGGTTAGTTAAAAGTTCTTCTATGGTTTCACCTTGTGTTGCACAGCCTTGAATGGCGGGAACTTCTGCCCAAAATCCGCCTTCTTCGGCTGGATGGATAATCACTTTTAATTTCATATTTGCTTACCGTATTGACTGTTGTGCGCTTACATTCTGGCGTTCATGTTCAACTTGTGGGCGATTTAATTGCCGATAATCGCAGAGCCTAATAATTTTGCCATTGTCGCGCCTTGTTGGGTGTTGACGTAATCCAGTACCAGCGGTACGAATTGCTGAATTTGTTCGGGGGTCATGCCCAGTTGTTTGAACAGGCTGACTACGGTAATTAGGTTGCTGATTGTTCCGCCTGATCCGTTTGCTAATTGGGCGACACTGTTGAGCATTTCCGGACTGACGTTGCTTAACAAATTTTGCACATTGGGAATTGCCTGTGTTAATTGGGCGAATTCGCCTGCTTTCAGTTTGCTTTGTGCCATTTGTAGTAATACGCCTAAGCCGCCTTGCGCTTGGGATTGCGTTACACCTGCTCGCTGCATTAATACATCGGTCAATTGCGGTGCGGCTAGGGTTTGGTTGTTCTGTGGTGTTCGCAGCGGCGGCAGTTTGCTATGACCATGCAACAGGTCATTAATGGCTTTTTTGGTTTGCGGCGAGGCGGCGGCGGTTGCCGCTTTCATCATGTCCGACCATTCGGAGGCGCGGGCATTGCTCAGTAAAGCAACGGATAATGCGAAGGTGTAGATAATTTTTTGCATGGTTGTCTCGATTTAAAATGTCCGCATTGAAAAAAGCTGATAACTTTTTTATGCTGTTGTCACAAATCGGTCTCTATTGATAAGCAATAAGGAGTACAAAACACGTTCTGCACTCCTTTCGCTATTTACTCGGCAGGATTCAGCAAGCCTAACAGCATTTGCGCTTGTTCAGCGGCTTCATGTCCCATGTTGGTTAAATAACCGCCATCTTCTTGAGTCGTCAGACCTTTATCATATAAACGTTTAACGGCGGCGACTATGTCAGGTGCGGCTTCGTGTTTGTGTACTTTAATGCCTGCTTGCGTGGTTTCTAAGTTGTAACGAACCAGCATATTCAGTTCATCAACTATTTCTTTAGTGTATGGCATAACAAATCCTCATGATTTATTGAAGTAAACGGGTAGTATAAAGCACTACGCTACGCTAATGTGAGTAACCACTGCTCGAAACAGGTTTTAATGTGTTCGGCAATCAGTTCAGGTGCGTCATAAGAGGTATCGACTACTAAATCGTAATTACTCAGGTCTCTGAATTGGATGTTATACAGTTTACGAAATCGGTCATCTTCAATCGCTTGCCGTTGGGCATTGTTTTCTATGGTGGCTTGCAAGGAGGGATTATGTTCATCACTGCGTGAGGCATTAAACACGCGCTCCGCGCCTATCAGCGGGTCAACCGATAAAAATACTTTGAAAGCGGTGGGGATAAAATGCCACGCTAAGCGGGAATCAATGATTAAATTGTCGCCCGTTTTGCCCAGATTGATGACGAAGTTGTCAATTTCATCATCAATACTGCGGTCGGTTTGCGAAATTTTGTTCAGTTCCAAGGTGGTTACGCCGCGCTGTTGGGCGATAGAGCGTTGTATCGTGCCTGTGCCGATGATGTCGTAACCTGTAAGTTGTTGCAGTGCGGTCGCCACCGATGATTTACCGCCGCCAATATCGCCTGATAATGCAATTATGTGTTTCATATTTATAAGCTATGCCAAATTTTTAAGTATAAAGCCAGTCGTGTGAGGTTGGCAAAACAAACACTTGCTTAAACGGCTCGTTACGTCAGGCGTAAATTTCCAAATCCCCTTTGGCAACCGTGCAACAGGCATAAACATACCCCGATTCTTTTTCTTTTTTACCGATGGTGCATTCTTCGTTTTCCGCAATATCGCCTTTACATTTCACCGCACACGCACCGCAACTGCCTGAGCGACAACTGTAGTCGATTTCAATACCGTGCGCTTCTGCCAAACTCAACAGCGAAATATTTTCATCGGTTTCAACCGTTACGCCTGATTTGCTGAACACCACGTTATGCCGTGTGCCGCTGAGTTGCAAAGATTGCAAACCGTTGCCGCCAGTCGTGCGCGCCGAGCCGAAACTTTCGATATGAAATTTGCTCATATCAAATCCCATGCCATGCAGTGCGTCTTTCACACTGTCCATGAAGGGTTCAGGGCCGCACATGAAGATGTGCCGTTCCATAAAATCGGGAGCTAACATCATTATCAAATGCGGGCTGATTCTACCTGTGAATCCCGTCCAAAATTCGTTGCCTTGCCAACCAGCGGTCACAGTGATGGCGACTTGAAAACTTTTATGGCGGGCAGATAACACTTCCAGTTCTTTACGAAAAATAATTTCATTCGGTGAGCGAAAACAGGCGAGCAGTTTGACATCGACATCCGCCGCTGTATCGGCAATCCAGCGCGACATGGACATGACGGGCGTAATGCCGCTACCCGCACCGATAAACAGCATTTTGCCGGAGGGGTATTCAAAACAGGTGAATTTTCCTGCGGGGCCTCTGATGGTTAAGCGGTCGCCCAGCTTCACGTTGTCACACAACCAGTTGGAAACCAATCCGCCCGTCACCCGTTTTACGGTGATTTCCATGACATGAGGACGCGACGGCGATGACGAAATACTGTACGAACGTTGTACGGTATTGCCGTTGATGGGCAATAAAAAGGTGACAAACTGCCCTGGTTTGTAGGAGAACAATAGCGGGGTTTCGCCGACAAAACGGAAGGTTTTTACATCGTGGGTTTCTTCGATAATATCGGCGACTCTCAGTGTCGTTATGCCCTCGCTCCACATACTGATCGCATCTCGGTCATTTATCAGATTGGTCATTAATGGGCAGGGTGGCGGCGGCTGGAGACTGGGCGTATAGAAAAATTCGGGAATGTCATCCAGTGCTTCCAATTCAATAAGTTCATCCTGTTCCGATGGTAGCGTGTTGGGCAGCTCAAAACGTAATTGATAACCTGGAATATCCACCAGATAACCATCGTGTAATAACACCCGCTGTCCAGCCTGTAATTTTTTGCGGTTAACCAGTGTGCCGCTTATCGTATCAAGACTTTCGAGGTAATACTGCTGGTTGTTTTTTATAATTCCCGCATGAAGCATTCCCAGTTTGTAGGATTCCAGCTGAATATCCGCATTCGGATGCCTGCCGATGATGGTGATAGTATCCAGATTACCGAGCATGATTTCATGTGTGACCCGCCCGTCTTTCAGAATCGCCATTTTGTCATTGGCGACCCGATGCGCATCATGACCTTTGAATAAATTGCTGATCCACAGCTCCGAACTGTCTCCCAAATTGGGTTTGGCATCGGCTTTTTTGGGCGTTTGTGTAATGAATACCGTTTTTTTCTGTTTAAATAATTCAGGTATCCACGCATCATTGATTGCGACTGACTCGTTATTATTACTCATCTCTTAACCCGCCATCGTGTTGGAATTATGTTGTTATATCGACGAAAATGTCATTGGTATTGCAGCCTGCGAGATAACTCTGCTTTTGAATAGACAGTACAAAATGCTTAGTGCCGCAGATAAATGCCTGTCCACCGATTAAATCCGTGACAGTGTGTCTTATGCGCTGATTCGCCGAGGTCATGACTGTATTATTCTGAGGCGATTGCAGCACACAGGGGATATAGTGAAAGTTCGGATAATAGTCGCCGATTTCACTTAATTCATCGGTAAGATAGAGGTCTGCCAGTGTGTCTACTTCATGAAACAAATAAATGTTACCCGTGTGTTCACTGCTGAAAATGTCCTGCATGATGCCCAGCAAGGTGCTTAATCCCGCGTTCTTTGCTGCCAGAAGAATGGTTTGCGAGGCGGTAGTTGCGCGGTAAATCATTCGCCCGATAGAGCCATAAAGACGCACCCTCGTTCCAGTACGCAGTTTTTCAATCGCCCAAGTGCTGAAACACGCATCACGACGTAAATCCAGATGAATCTCCAGCTGCCCCGTTAAGCGATTATCAGAAGGCGAGACTATCGGACACTGAGTGCCGATATTGTCCTTGTTCAATAAAATCACTGACTGCCCGCTCTTGTAATCCAGAATCACGTCTTCGCATTGCAAGCGGATGCCCAATACTCCTGCATTCAAGGTATGCACAGAGAGAATCGTTGCGGGAACTTCCATCGCAAAGGATTCTTGCGGCAAACTGATTTCCATGTCCTGTTCTGGTATGCAGCCGCAGGCAAGAAAATAGTTCTGCAATTTCAGGGTTTCATTTAAGCCTACTTGTGAGGCAGCGGGTGGTGAGCCGTCAAGAGAACACATCAAGCAGGACAAACAAATCTGCTGCGAACAACTATGGGGAATAGCGACGTTTTGGCGCAACAATGCCTCCAGCACTGTTTCATCTGGTTGGCAGGTATATTTTTTGCGGTTATAGGATAGTTGCATAAGATGCCCCTAAAGATACTCGGATGGCTGACTTAACGCCCCAACACATCACCACGAAAAGTTGCCAGTATTTCCATCATCTTGTTAATTTCTTTTTCTGGGACGCGCAGTTCAGTCAGTGATTCTTGAAACAATTCTGCCACGCGGTCAAAATGCACATCGGTCAAACCCATTTGTTCAACCAGATGTTGATGACTGGCGCGAATATCCAGCCCTGAATACTGGTAAGGGCCGCCAAACGCCATAGATAAAAAGGATTTTTGCTTGAGTCGTTGCGCATCCATATCGGTATCTTCAAAAAAATGCCCCACCAGTTCATCTTGCAATACTTTTCGATAAAATAAATCCACCGCAAGTTCCATTGCTTTGTCACCGCCAACGCGGTCATACAGCGGAATGCCCTGCAATTGGAAATAATCGACTTTTTTGGCGGCGGCACTGTCAGTCCCCCAGTCAATGTGCTTCTCTTCCTTCTTCAACAACGGAATATGTTTGGCGCACTGCACATAAGCTTCTTCTACCTCGACCATAATCCAGCGTTCAGGATGCTTTACACCTTCCATATTCATTTCGTCGAGTATGCTTTGCGGCAGATTTTCCTGATAATTCAGCAAATCTTCATGCTCAATAATCCGCGCCTTACCGTTGATATGCAGCCCGATGGTATCGTGAAAAAAATCAATAATCAGCAAGCCGATATGGGGGTTTTCGAGAATATTGCCCAAATTGGCAAACACGCCGTTGCCGCGCCGTTCGGGGTAGATAATGTATTTTTCGTTGAGTACGCGGATAAAACCTGCTGTCCCTAATTTTGAAGTGCAGTCACACTCACCGTGCCGATCCGCCGTTGACACAAACATGAACTCCTGTTTGGCAATAAATTCCTGCATCTTGGGTGCCAGATAATCCAGCACTTGCGCATTATAAAAAGCATTGGCACGATCCTCAGTACCGTACTTTTTTTGTAAATAATGCTCACCATCCGACCCCGAAACCAGCGTTACCTTAGCCGCGTGTTCTGCAATGGCTTCTTCATGAATCACTTGCGCAGACTTGGAGCTATTCGGCGGTATGCCATGACTTTGTGCAGGCTTATTGGCTGGAGAAGTCTCAGCAGTGGCTTCTGGGATATTTTTTCTGTTCTTTAGAAAAGCAAAAAGTGGGGGTTTAGACTGCTCCATCGTTATCTCCTCATCTGTCCTCTATACGGGACGTTGGCTTAGTGACTTTCCGAAACTGATAAATACACTGGGTATTTTGTAATGGATTATCCTGTTTTTGTGCGGAGCTTACCGACTGCGTGACAGCGGGCAATCATTTGGTTTTTATATATGTTTATAATTATTATCCGCACATTAAGAACCTGTGCAACCGCCAAGTAAACCAATATTTTCTTTTCATGCAACACCTGCCCGCCCTCAGTTAAGACAAAAACACAGGAACGGACATACAAAAAAAATCAGGCGGAAACACAATATATAAGACCGAAAAATGCGGCGTATGTTGCATATTTTTTATAGACGGCAGTTAGCCTTTGCCAAATTTGACCCTTAACGTACAATTGCCTGCATCAAAATCGTTCAACAATGACATGAATTCTATGGGAATACTCAGCCTGCTACTCTGGACACCTGCTTTAGGCGTTTTGCTTTTAGCGTTTATACCAAACCAACAGACGCGCATTATTCGCGCCATCAGTCTGCTATTTGCGGTACTGGCTTTTTCAGGCAGTTGCGGGGTACTTAGCCTGTATGAACACGCCAATGCCAGTTTGCAATTCAGTGAATACTTTCCGCTCAATCCCGATTTAGGCAGTGCTTACGCGCTGGGCGTTGACGGTTTATCCATGCCGATGCTGATATTGGCGACGTTACTGACCGCCATTGCGTTGCTTGCCTCATTCAGCATTACCGATGGCGTTAAAGGCTATCATATTTGTATTCTGCTGCTGGAATTCGGAATGTTAGGCGTATTTTTGGCGCAAGATTGGGCATTATTTTACATTTTCTGGGAAGTGACCTTAATCCCGCTGTTCTTCCTGATAGACCGCTGGGGCGGGCAACGCCGACATTCTGCCAGTCTTAATTTTGTGCTGTACACCATGGGCGGCTCGGTGTTTATGCTGATCAGTTTATTGGCAGTCAGTCAATACGACCTGCAACAGGGCGGTTCATTAATGACCTCCATGAATCAAATCGCTCAGGATATGCCGCTGACGGAACAAATATTGGTGTTGCTGGGCTTTTTAATCGGTTTTGGGGTAAAAATGCCGATTTTCCCGTTACATGGCTGGCTGCCCTTGGCACACGTTGAAGCCCCCAGCCCCGTGAGTATTTTACTGTCGGGTATTTTGCTGAAAATGGGCGCGTATGGCTTATTACGCGCGGTGGTGATGCTGCCTGAAGCGACACAGGTGTTACAACCGTTGTTACTGTTTTTAGCCCTGTTCGGTATGATTTACGGCGGCTTATTAGCATGGCGGCAAAGCGATTTAAAAGCCATGATAGCCTACTCCTCCATCAGCCACATGGGGCTGGTATTATTGGGCATTGCCAGTTTAACCGAGCTGGGCATGACGGGCGCGGTGCTGCAAATGACCGCGCACGGTTTGATTGCAGGCGCGTTATTTCTGCTGGTCGGGCTGTTATATGAGCGCACCCACACGCGCAACATTCAGGATTACCGCTCCTTGATTCAAGTGATGCCGCGTTTTGCGTTGTTTATGAGCTTCACATTATTTGCGGCAATGGGCTTGCCCAGTACGGTGGGTTTTGTTGCCGAACTGCAAATCCTGATGGGCGGTTTTCAACAATGGGGTTATTGGATGGTATTTTTCAGTGTCAGTCTGTTAATCAGTGCCGCCTACGCGATACGCACCATCGGCTTATTATTCACAGGACACGGCAATTCCGCCATGCAGAACATTGACGATTTACGCGCACCCGAAATGCTCGCGGCAAGTGTGCTGGTCATCAGCATTGTCGGCTTCGGCTTATTGCCCGCGCCGCTGATTGATTTATCTGCCAGTACGCTCAAACATATCAACATTCTGCAAAGCAAACGGTTTCTATAGGACTTATCATGCAACACACCGCTTCAATCTCCGACGATAACCGTGCCATCATTGTTGCCGCACTGGCGCATCTGGATCATGTTTTACCTGCACAAGCACCGCTGCAAGATTTCGTACATCACAATACTCTGCATGGTTATCAGCATCTCAGTTTTGAACAGGCACTGGCTGACAATGAAGCCTTAACGGGCATACACGGCTATCTGCCCGAAGCGCGTTATCGCCAGTTTTATGCCCAAGGACGTATTAATAATGCGGATATTAACGCGGCGTTAGCTGGTAGGGTGGGCAATGCCCAGCCTACGATGACATTTGACGGTAAAACCATTACCCAACAGGATATTTTATCGGTCGCGCTGTTGGTGGATTTATCCGCCATCAACGTCAGTCAATTTATCTGGCAGGTCGAAGAATTAAACGCCTTAAGTTCCGTACAAGCCGATGTTCCCGAGGCAATTGCTCACAACTACACGGCACAAAATATCCGCGAGTTATGGGAAGCGATTTTACTCAAACTGGATTTACAACAAGCCGCCTATCATCCTGAAACCTTGCTGGATTTATCGCTGGAACAGACCGAAGACTGGTTAAGCGTCAGTCATTCCAATGCCTCTATTCATGCACAAACCCAACAATACGTCGCCCTTGAAGTCGATAAACTGTTGGCGCAAGTCGGTGATGAACTGAGTTTACGCGGTCTGGTGTTGGCGTTAAGCGGTAAAGACAGTCTGGATTTTGTCCGTCCTAAATTAATACGCATAAGTGCCTCGGTGCTGGATGAAGGGGTCGCCGCGTGGCATACACCTAATGCGGAAAAATTAGGATTGTATGCTGCGTGGCGTGCCAGCACCGATTATGACATCAGTCTGTTTCTGCATGAACTACCCGACTGGCAACAGATTGTCTCCAGCCTGCCCGAAGATGCCATTGATACCATCATCCTGCATCTGACGGAGATGGAAATTCCCAAGGAAAAATGGGGCGGATATTTACAGCGCGTCGCCTTGGAACTGGCGGGCTGGTCGGGCATGATTAACTGGCGTGAGCAACATCCACATTATCACACCGAACACAACACGCCGATTCATCTCGCCGATTATCTGGCGATTCGTTTGACGTTGGACAGACTGTGGCTGAATCAAATCTGTCAGGAAATATGGAAAGTGGAGGCAAACTTAACCAGCTTGCAACATTATTTCCACAAAAATTTATCGGAATTCATGGTGCGTCGTCGTCTTTATCAAGGCGACTTACCCGAATACCTCAGTCATAAAGCCAAATCACTCACTACCCAAATTAATTCCGAACGCAGTCACCGTGAGCAATGGCAGGTATTAGCCGATGCTATCTGGACGTGGCAGTTCAGCCCGATGGCAGACAGCAAAAACACCCATTCTATTTTTAATAGCGGTTGGCGGTTGTTCCGCTTATGCCAGCATTTAGGTCTGCAAGCCAATCACATTGAACAACTACAGGCGACGGATTTACACGCGCTCTTAACGCAACTCGATGAATTTACGCTGACTGAACGCAGTAAAATCTGGCTGACCGCTTACGAGACCCACTATCGGCAGCAGTTTTTTAATGCCCTCAAAGCCAATCACCAACGTGGACGCTGGGCAACCCGCGCCACCCGCCCCGAAGCACAACTGATTTTCTGCATGGACGAACGCGAAGAAAGTTTCCGCCGTCATTTAGAAGAACATAATCCCGCACTGGAAACGCTGGGCGCGGCGGGCTTTTTCGGGGTTGCGATGAATTACCAAGGCTTGGATGACGATACCACCACCGCCTTATGCCCTATCGTGGTCACGCCCACCCATCAGGTGCAGGAAATCCCGCTTGCCGAGATGGAAGACACTTTGGAAAGCCATAACCGTGGGCGACAACTCAACCAGCGTATCACTAATTTATTATTGCAAAGTTCACGCAGTAATCCGCTGTTATCACATCCTGTCATTGACTTGTTTGCTCCGATTACCTTAATTGGCTTATTAGGAAAATCGCTATTCCCAAAAACCCAGCAACAGCTGGTCGCAAACATTGCTAACAAAGTATCGCCACCCGTTGCCACGCAGCTGGACTTTACCTTCGACGCTGAAGACACCCCCAAACAACCCAATCTGGGATTTACCGACACCGAACAAGCCGACCGCGTGACTAATTTATTGCGCGTCATGGGTTTAACCAATGTGTTCGCGCCTTTAGTGGTGCTGTTTGGACACGGTTCAACCAGCCTGAATAATCCCCATGAAGTCGCGCACAATTGCGGTGCGTGCAGCGGTGGACACGGCGGGCCGAATGCGCGGGTATTTGCCGCAATGATTAATCGTCCAGAAGTGCGTAAGCTACTGGCAGAACGCGGTATTCATATTCCCGCTGATACTTGGTTTATCGGCGCGGAACACAACACCTGCAATGAAAATATTGACTGGTACGATTTGAGCGAATTACCGTCCGCCCTGCAACCTTCGTTCAACAAACTGCAAGGTGATATAAACCACGCACGGTATTTATCGGCGCATGAGCGGTGTCGGCGTTTAATATCCGCACCGCGCAACCCCAGCCTTGAAGCCGCTTTGCATCATATCCAAGAACGCGCCGCCGATTTTTCTCAATCCCGCCCCGAATTAGGACACGCTACCAACGCCGCCGCCGTGGTCGGGCGACGCTCATTAACCCAAGGTGCATTTTTTGACCGCCGCGTGTTTTTAATTTCTTACGACCCGACACAAGATACGGATGGAAAAATTCTCGAAAGTATTTTATTAGCCGTAGGGCCTGTCGGTGCGGGCATCAATCTGGAATATTATTTTTCCACCGTTAATGATGAACGCTTTGGTTGCGGCACCAAAGTACCCCATAATGTAACGGGTTTTTTCGGTATCATGGACGGCACCAGCAGCGATTTACGCACCGGCTTACCGATACAAATGACCGAAGTACATGAAGCCATGCGTTTGCAATTATTAGTGGAAGCGAAAACCTCCGTGTTAGAGGAAATCTATGCACGACAAGACAGTTTGCGGGAATTGATAGCAGGGGGCTGGTTGCATCTCAGTGCCAAAGACCCTGATAGCAGCGATATTTATGTGTTTGAACGCGGCACAGGTTTTGTTCTCTGGCAAGCAGACAACAGCGAATTACCGACTTATGAAAAATCGCCCAATTGTTATAAGGATAACAGCGAGCCTGTCGCCCCTGCATTGATTAAACAGGCACAATGGCAAGGCTAGACTATAAATAACGTTAAACAAGCCTAAGGTGAGCAGGATGATTATTATCTTAAAAAGGGTGTCTGCCAAAACCAAAAAACACGATGTAGTAGACTTTCTATACCCTGCGGTACAGGGTAGCTGGTTTAGTAAACGCGGGAAAATCCAAAGTATTTTAGTATTGACGCAAAGAAATACACAAACGCGGGCGGTACAGCATCATATTTTAGCCGATATAGTGCCTGATGCGGTTGCTGAACGGGTGATTAAAAAACTTAACCGAAAAATGATGATTGGGACTTATATAGCAGTGTGTGAATATAAGGTCAGAAATTGGCATAATGATCCGCGTTGTAATCATGATTATGCGCAAGCATTTAAACGGGTAAACGACAAGAGAGTTGGCGAACGCAGGGGACAGTATGAAGAAGTTATTTCAGAAGAACCAACCATTACTGGTAAAAAAGCTTTTCATACCAAGGGCTGGTAATAGAGATTCTTTTCAGCAGATAAAAAAAGGCGGCTATTAACCATGCCTGTTGAAACTATTGCAGGTGGGGTGAACGACGGGGCTCGAACCCGCGACAACCGGAATCACAATCCGGGACTCTACCAACTGAGCTACGCTCACCACAATATATACACTGTATTCAGCAACATTGATACTTGCAAGTATCAGCCGAAACAGCCGCTTATTATAGGATGTTCAACCAATATGTCAATAAAAATATTGGCTAATGTTTGTTAAGCCACATCCTTACAGAAATCATTTTGTCCACGAAAGACACGAAAAGCACGAAAATAACCTGTGTTTGTTTCGTGTCTTTCGTGCTTTTCGTGGACAAGATTTATATTAGTTTTTTTGAAACAATGCCATTGATTCCACATGAGCGGTTTGTGGAAACATATCCATCACGCCTGCTTTCACCAAGGTATAACCTAATTCGTTGACTAAAATCCCCGCATCACGCGCCAGCGTAGACGGATTACAGGAGACATAGACAATCTGTTCAGGCTGCCATTTTTTAAAATACGGTAACACTTCCGACGCGCCCGCTCTGGACGGATCTAACATAATTTTATTGTATGTGCGATTCGCCCACGGCATATCACTCAAATCTTTGCTTAAATCCGCCGCATAATATTCCACGTTAGTGATGTTATTGTGACGGGCGTTTTCTTTGGCATGATTAATTAATGGTGCATCACCTTCAACACCCACCACGCTACCCGCATATTTCGCCATTGGCAGGGTAAAATTACCCAAACCGCAGAATAAATCCAGCACGTTGTCGTTCTCGTTTAACTGCAAAATATCCAACACGCGGTTAATCATTTGCCGATTAATGTCGTAATTGACTTGGGTAAACATCGCGGGTCTGAATTTGAATTCAATACCGTGATCGGGTAATGCGTAAGTGGGAATTACTTCTGGTTCGCCGTCTAACGGTACGATGGTATCAGGGCCTTTCGATTGCAGACACAGCGTCAGCGGGTGTTCACGCTCAAAGGCTTTCATGATGTCCATGTCTTCGGCTGTGGGCGGTTCTAACACACGAATGGATAACACGCATTGCTCATCACCGATGGCGACTTCAATTTGCGGAATTTTATCGCGTATGCTCAACTGACCTATCATCTCGCCTAATGCTATCAAGCGCGTACCGACTATCGGGTGCATCACAATACAGCTGTCAATTTCTGCTAAATACGGATGGCGGCGTTCTCTGAAACCCACCAATACACGATTATTTTTCTTGGCAACAAATTTAACGCCCATCCGCGCTTTGCGGCGATAACCCCAATGCGCACTTTCCAAGGGTGACCATAATTCAGGGATTTCTACTTTGCCGATGCGTTTGAACTGGTCAATCAATAAATCCTGCTTGATGCGGATTTGCGCATTGGATTCAACGTGCTGGAAACTGCACCCGCCGCATACACCATAATGCGGACATAAGGCATCCACGCGGTCTGCGGCGCGAGTCAGTACCTTGACGGTTCGACCTTCGGCGTAATCTTTGCGAATCTCGGTGTAAAGAAATTCGACTTCTTCAGTCGGTAAGGCTTCATCAATAAAAACCACTTTACCATCAACGTGGGCAACACCGCGTCCATCGTGGGTTAAAGATTCAATAGTGACGGTAACAGGTGTTTCGGGTAACGGTTTTTTGCGTGTTCTTCGTGCCATGCTGTGCTGTGTCCAATAAGTAAAACGAATACTTGATTATAACAGGTGGTTGCTTTAGTGTTCGGCAGCTATTGGATGTTATGATGAACTTTACGAATTTTTAGCTTTTTTCAAGGTGCGATACATGAAACTGAGAACCAAATTTAACATGGTACTGGGCTTGGCGAGTATAGTGGGTATCGTCTGTTCGGCAGCACTGTCTTATTACTTATTACAAGCAAATGCGCGTGATGAAGTATTAAATACTGCGCGTATTATGATGGACAGTGCCATTGCGGTTCGCAACTACACCATCAATGAAATTAAACCGTTATTAAATGCGCAGGAAAAACACAAATTTCTACCGCAAACCGTACCCGCTTATTCTGCGAATCGTTATATCGCTGAATTGCAGAAAAAAAATCCCGATTACAGTTATAAAGAAGCCACTTTAAATCCCACCAATCTGAGTAATCGTGCCGCTGACTGGGAAGCAGACGTGGTAACGTGGTTTAAAAATCATAATGACCAGCAGGAGTTAATCGGCGAGCGGGATAATGATGCCGCAGGACGTGTGCTGTATATGAGCAAGCCGATTAAAATCACCAATCCCAGCTGTTTATCCTGCCACAGTACACCCGCACAAGCCCCCAAAACGATGCTTGAAGCGTATGGCGATACCAATGGTTTCGGCTGGAAAATGGATGAAATTATCGGCGCGCAGATTGTATCCGTACCCATGTCATTGCCGCTGGAGCGTGCCGAAAAAACCTTTTACAGTTTTTTAATTTCTATTATCAGCGTGTTTGTGGTCATCGGTATTCTGTTAAACATTTTGCTGCATTTTATTGTCATAAAACCGATGATTAATATCGCCAAACAAGCCGACAAAGTGAGTATGGGCGAGCTGAATATTGCCGAGATTCAGGTCAACGGCAATGATGAAATTGCCTCGGTCAGCCAATCGTTCAACCGAATGCACCGCAGTCTGATTAATGCCTTCACTATGCTGGACGATGCTGATGAGTAAAATAACCCATGTCCACTAACCCGCAACAACTAGGCAAATATCGAATCGACGCGCTGCTTGGGCAAGGCGCGATGGGTGTGGTCTATAAAGCCTTTGATAAAGAAATACACAGGGAAGTGGCGATTAAAATTCTGCACGCCCATCTGTCGGCAGGTGATATGGGCAAAGAATTAGCCCGTCGTTTTGCCAACGAAGTCAAAGCCGCTGCGCGTTGCCAACACCCCAATATTGTTACCGTGTATGATTACGGCACTCATCAAAATCAGCCTTATATGGTGATGGAATATGTTAAAGGCGTTGATTTACACGTTTTTTTAAAATCAGGGCAAACGCTCAGCGTCGAACAGTCCATCAATCTGATTTTGAAGGTGCTTGACGCACTGCACAATGCCCATGAAATGGGGATTGTGCATCGTGATATTAAGCCCGCCAATATCATGTTACTGGAAAGCGGACAGGTGAAAGTCACTGATTTCGGGGTCGCACATCTTGAGGATTCTAACTTAACCCAAATCGGCGATGTAATGGGAACACCCTCGTATATGTCACCCGAAGCACGAATGGGGGATGCGGTAACTGCCAGTTCTGATTTATACGCCACTGCCTTGGTGTTGTTAGAACTGCTGATGAACAAACGGGTAAAAGCCGACGAAATAGACTATGCAGAACTGGCGGCGCAATTAACCGCGCAGCATATCACTCCGCAGATGGTCAACAATATCAGCCAAGTCATCGCTAAAGCCCTGCAAACCTATCCGCAACATCGTTATGCCGATGCGCGCAGTTTTTCCAAAGCGTTAAGCCAATGCTTAGAGTCCTCAACCGATTATTATCAGTTGACCAGCGAGCTTGCCGCCACTGTGTTCATGGTGAAAAACACGGTTCATGCCACCGCCGCATCACAAGACAACAACGATTCGTTATTTGTGGCAGCCGCCTCTTCGCTGTTATTGCAAAGCCAATTGAGCGTCATCGAAAAAAACTTAACGCACTACCTAGGACCCGTCGCTAAAATGCTGGTCAAAAAACAAGCCAAACACTCCAGCAATATCAATCAGCTAATCAGCTCCTTAGTGGCACAAATTCCCTCCAACACAGAACGGCAGGATTTTATCAGCAGTCTTGATTTTTCCACGCAGACACACAGTGATGACTTAAGCCGTCACCATTCCGTATCATCCAGCGTATCAGAAACCGTATTCAGCACCGACTATATCGACCAGCTCACCAGCAATTTAACCCGCTATGTAGGCCCTGTCGCTAAACACCTGATAAAAGCAACCCTGAAAAAAGTCAGCAGTAAACAGCAACTCTGCCTGCATTTAGCCGATAAAATCCCCAATGCCCAAGAACGTGCTGCGTTTTTAAAAAATCAGGATTACTCGGATTAAGCCGAGTTCGACATAAGCCAATAAACAATGCCAGAAAGTTAATTCTGTATTTGACTGCTACACGTTCAGAGTCCAAGGCACGACTTGGGCTGTTACAAACATCCAAAACGTGTTTTGAACTCCGTTATTTTTGTGCTTTTCGTGTCTTTCGTGGACAAATGCTTTTATGTCGAACTCAGGTTAGCGATAGCCTACTGACTGCTACCAAATTATTTATTCGTATGATTCTGCCCCAACAATACATACACCGCCGGCACCACAAACAAGGTGAACAGTGTACCAATTGCCAGACCTGAGGCAATCACCAGTCCCATATTAAACCGCGCCGCCGCGCCTGCACCAGTCGCAACAATCAGCGGCAATACGCCTAACACCATCGCGGCGGTGGTCATTAATACAGGACGTAAACGGGTACTGGCGGCGATTTCAATGGCTTCACGTTTGCTTTTGCCTGCCAGTTGGCTTTGATTGGCAAATTCGACGATTAAAATACCGTGTTTACTGATTAAACCCATCAAGGTGACAAAGCCCACTTCGGTATAAATGTTCAGCGTGGCGTTGCCGATACCTAAGGCGACAAAAATCAACGCACCCGTAATCGACATCGGCACCGATACCAAAATAATGAACGGGTCACGAAAGCTCTCAAATTGCGCCGCCAAGGCGAGAAAAATAATAATCAGCGCGAACAAAAACGTGAACATAAACGCATTGGATTCCTGCATTACTTGCCGCGCCTGCCCGCCATAATCGACTGAATAACCCACAGGCAGGGTTTTATCCGCCAACTCTTTTAAGCCGTGCAATGCGTCACCTAAAGCGACATCGGGCAACGGTACGCCTGAAATGGTCGCCGAATTCAGCTGTTGAAAATGGTTTAAGGACTGCGGCACGGTTTCGGTTTCAATCGAAGCGATAGTGGACAGGGCTAACGACGTGCCGTTAGCCGTACGAAATTGATAATTAAGCAACTGATCCGCATTGAGTCGCGCCTGTTGCTGCACCTGCGGAATGACCCGATACGAACGCCCCGACACGCTGAAATAATTGACATAATTGCCACCCAATAACGCACTTAACGACGCGCCAACATCCTGCATGGTCAAGCCCAATAGCGCGGTTTTATTACGGTCAATCATAACGCGCGACTGCGGCTGATCGACTTTTAAATCACTGTCGAGAAACATGAACATCCCGCTTTTTTGCGCTTCCTGCATAAACTGCTCGGACACTGCCAGCATTTTAGTCGGCGATTCAGTGGAATTAATAACAAATTGTATCGGCATTCCGCTACTACCCGGCAAAGACGGCAATTGAATCGCCGCGACGCGACTGCCTGCAATCGCATTCAGTTCTTGCTGTATCATCGGCTGCAATGCGTTAGAGTTCAGCTCCCGCTTATCCCACGGTTTCAGCACCATCCCCGCAATAGATTGACCGGGCATATCCAACTGAAACACATGATCGGTTTCGGCGTGTTTTTGAAAGATATTCAGCACCTGCCCTGCATACATTAACCGCTGTTCAAGCGTCGCATTGGGTGCGCTGGTGGAAAATGCCAGCACAATACCCTGATCTTCTTGCGGAGCTAATTCACTTTTGGCACTTTGGTAGAGAAAATAACTGCTGACCAGAATAATCAGCGCGAACATCACCGTAACGGGCAAATAATTCAGCGACCCATGCAGCATCCGTGAATACGCATGACTGAGCCTGTCAAAACTACGGTCGATGAACGCGATGGTGTTTTCTTCCCACCCATGACGGTTATCATCATGAGGTTTGAGCATTTTGGAACACATCATCGGCGATAAGGTCAGCGCGACAATCGCCGAAATGGTCACCGCGCCTGCCAAGGTAAAGGCAAACTCGGAAAACAACGCCCCCGTCAGACCGCCTTGAAAACCCACAGGCACATACACCGCGATTAATACCACGGTCATGGAAATAATGGGAGCTGCCAACTCACGCGCCGCCAATAACGATGCGGCAACGGGTGTCATGCCGTGTTTTAAATGCCGATTGACGTTTTCGACAATAATAATCGCATCATCAACCACCAAACCAATTGCAATCACCAACGCCAACAGCGTCAGCAGATTAATGGAAAAGCCCAGCCATAACATCATGCTGAACGTGCCGATTAACGACAGCGGAATGGCAATCACGGGAATCAGAATTTCACGCGGCGACCCTAGAAAAATAAACACCACCACAATCACAATCAACAACGCCTCAACCAGCGTGTGAATCACACCGTCAACCGCGCTTTTCACAAACTCAGTGGTATCGTAAACAATTTTTGCATCTATGCCTGTGGGCAATTGCGCCTGAATGTCTGGAAATACCGCTTTCACACGTCCTATCACTTCCAGCAAATTGGCATCAGGGGCGATTTGCAAGCCGATATACACCGCTTTATTGCCGTCAAACGCCACGTTGGATTCATAATCATCCGAACCTAAAGTGACTTTAGCGACATCTTTCAGGCGTACCAGCACTCCGTTTTTTTGATAAATAATCAGCTGTTCAAATTCTTCAACGCTGTGCAAATTGGTGGACGCGGTTAAATTGACCTGCACCATCGTGCCTTTGGTATTGCCTAAACTGGATAAAAAATCGTTTTTAGCCAGTGCTGCATTCACATCGGTAGCTGTCAATGAATACGCCGCTAATTTGTTCGGATCCAGCCACGCGCGTAACGCAAAATTTTTGCCGCCCAATATTTCTGCCAGTTGTATGCCGCTGACCGACTGCAATTTAGGCTGCACCGAGCGCGTCAGATAATCAGTGATATTGTTGGCGGGCAGCACATCACTGGAAAAGCCGATGTACATCGCATCGGTGGTTTCGCCGATTTTGACATTGATAACGGGATTTTGGGCTTCGGGCGGTAATTGATTCAATACCGAATTTACTTTAGCGGTAATTTCCGTCAGTGCGTCATTGCTATCGACATTCAGCCGTAAATTTGCCGTAATGGTACTCATGCCCGTATGACTGGTCGAAGTCATGTAATCAATGCCATTCGCCTGAGAAATTGCATTTTCCAAGGGCGTGGTAATAAACCCCGCAATCACTTCTGCATCCGCGCCGTAATAAGCGGTAGACACGGTAACCACCGCATTTTCGGTGCGCGGGTATTGCAACACGGGTAAATCGCTTAGCGAACGCAAGCCCAGCACCAGCAGTACCAAACTAACAACGGTTGCCAGAACGGGTTTATGAATAAAAATATCGGTGAATGTCATAGTCTATGTTGTGTACTGTACGCATTGCGTCACTGCCATTAATGGATGTAGGAGCAACCACAAAAGATTACATCGTTCCCACGCTCTGGCGTGGGAATGCCGCTGTTGACGCTCCAGCGTCACGCAACGCTGGAGCGTTGCTGGATGAATTCCCACGCTGGAGCATGGGAACTATAAAAAAGTTAAGCGCAGACTCTGTTAATTATCCGTCACTTGCGGCGTAGCATTATTGCTAGGTTGCAGCGTGTTATTAATAATCACTGGCGAACCATTGCGTAACTTGATTTGTCCCGAAGTGACCACTGCATCGCCTTCTTTCAGCCCTTTAATCACGCTCACCTGATCGCCGCGTGTCGCACCTGTGGTAACAAACACCTGCTTGGCAGTCAGCTTTTTGTCCTTGTCGGTTTCAATTAAAAATACCGTCGAACCGTAGGAATTAAAACTAATCGCCGTATTGGGTAAGGTCAGCAGACGTTGCGCGGCATCGGTAGCAAGATTCACCGTCGCGTACATTCCTGATAATAATTGATGTTTGGCGTTGTCCAGCTTGGCTCTTATCTGCACGTTGCGTGTGCTGGTATCGACTTTAGGATTAATCACTGCGACAGTCGCGACAAAATCCTGCTCAGGATAAGCATCGACTTTAAGATGCACGGTTTGCCCGATAGCCACTTTAGCCAGCATCTGTTGCGGCAGAAAAAAATCCACATACAAGGCATCCAAGGCTTGCAGAGTAACGATTGCCGTACCTGCATTCAAATACTGTCCCGTATCGACCAAGCGCAGACCCAAGCGTCCTGCAAACGGTGCGCGAATCAGTTTTTTATTCACTACGGACTGCTGTTCGGCAACATTGGCGGTCAATTTAGCGAGCGTGGCTTTATCGTTGTCGATGATTTGCTGACTGACGGCTTTTGCCAGAAATTGCGCCTGATTGCGCTGATAAGTGAGTCGCGCCAGTTCCTGTTCGGCTTTTAAGCCGTTTAATTTGGCAATATCATCATCGGCGCGCAGTTGCAGCAAGGGTGTGCCTGCGGTAACTTCATCGCCTTGCTGAAAGAAAATCTCCGCCACCACACCCGACACTTCGGCACTTAAATCCGCACCGCGTACGGCGGTTAAACTGGCGATAGTTTCGGTACTCGGTGACCATTCCGCATAACTGGCGGTCATGGTGGATACGGTTTGCGGGGCGTTGCCCATACCCGCCATATATTGCTTAATCATTTTGGTTTTAAAATTAATAAAGCCAAAAATGCCGCCAAATATCAAACCCACAATGAGCAGCATAATCAGTAATCGTTTTATCATTTAACATTCCAATCGAAAAAAGGTAACCATGAGGTCTCAGGTTTTTTGTGCAGGGCGGCTAATTCCCTGCCTAAATCCGCTCGTTGCCACCAGCCGCCACCTAAGGATTGAAACAGCGCGGCGGTATCGGCGAGTTGTGTGGCTTGGGCTTTGATAAGAGCAATGCGAGTTTGTTGATAAGTATTTTGCGCATTCAGCAAGGTTAAATAACTGACCGCACCGACTTTATATTGTGTGCTACTCAGTTCCAGACTGGCTAATGCGGCGCGTTCAGCGGCAGTTTGACTATTGACTTCATTGGCATCACTGTCTAGCGCGGTCAGGGTATCGGCGACATTTTGAAACGCCTGCAATACGGTACTGCGATACCGTGCCGCCGCCGCTTCGTAAGCGGCTATCGCGGCATTGCGCTGATTGATATTTTCACCGCCGTGAAACAGCGGCTGCAATAAATTCAGTCCTGTATTCCATATCGCACTGCCCGGCACAAATAAATCGCCGACTTTGGTCGCAATACTGGCGGCACTGGCACTGAGGGTGAAATCAGGAAACATCTTGGCGGTAATCACGCCGATTTGCGCATTAGCGGCTTTTAATAACGCTTCTTGTCCACGAATATCAGGGCGTTGCGCCACCAGTTTGGACGGTAAACTAACGGGTAATTGTAAAGGCAGTTTCAAATCGGCGAGTTTAAATTGCGCGGCGGGTGCAGTGCTGGGTAAATCACCGACCAACACCGATAAGCGGTGGCGATTTTGCTGTAACTGTTTTTGCAACGGCGGCAGGTTGGCGCGCTCCTGTTCCAGTGCGGTTTGTTGTGCTAAGACATCGACTTGTGACGCACTGCCTAAAGCAAGCTGTTGTTTGATAATCGCCAGTTGCTCAACGCGCAACTTAATCAGCTGTTCAATGACGCTGATTTGCTCGCGTAATGCCGCTTCTGCTATCACCGTGGTGACGATGTTGGAGGACAGCGTTAGAAATGCACCTTCCAATTGAAAACGCTGATAATCGGCTTCTGCCATCAAGCCTTCAATTTGCCGCTGCACACTGCCGAACACATCCAGCGTATAAGACACATTGACCGAGGCATCATAAATGCTGAACAACGAACCCGATGCGCTGGGGTTGCCAAATTGCGCCCCCGAAATTTTTTGCCGTTTTGCCGAATAACCTGCATCCAATGCGGGAAATAACGAACCTTGTTTCGCCTCTGCCAGTTCTGCGGCTTGGGTTAAAGTGGCTTGTGCCGCCTGTAAATCGGGGCTGTGTTTTAATGCCTGCGCAATTAGCGCGGTTAATGGCGGTGAACGAAACAGCATCCACCACTGCGCGGGCATTTCTTTGCCCATTAACAGCGTTTGCCCGTTCACTGGTTTTGGCAGTTTTTCGCTGGTGTAGTTTGGCGTGTCTGGACTGGCTGGACGCACAAAATCCGGCCCCAATGTACACGCAGGAAGTGATAATGCACCAACCGCAATCAGTGCGCGTAATTGAGTACCTGCTTTAATATCGGGCATAGATTATCGCCTAAGCGACAGACACTCCATTCAGCTCGTGCAGCTGCATATTGATGATTTTCAGCACTGCTAATACGGCGGCAAATACCTGATTGGCATGAACGCCGCGCGTTTTGCGCAATTCACCGTCACAATCCCAAGTAATCACACACTCGGTCAATGCGTCGGTATGCCCGCCTTTCGGAATTCTGACTTCGTAATCGGCGAGCTTGGGCAAGGTATAATTATGCAGTTTCATCACGTTGTTAATCGCATCAATAAAGGCATCAAAACCGCCATTGCCTGAGCCGGTGGCGAGGTGTTTTTCACCGTAGACATTGACGCGGATACTGACGGTGGATTCTAAATCCAAGCCGCTGGTAATCGAGCAATTGAGCAGTTTGATATGCTCGTAATCCTTGCTTTCCAGCACATCGGCAATGATAAACGGCAAGTCATCGGTGGTAATGGTTTGTTTGGAATCGCCCAGACTGACGATACGCGCCAGCACTTTTTTCTGATTTTCTTCGGATAATTCCAGCTCCAATTGTTCCAGATTTTTCTTCAAGGATGCTTTACCGCTCATTTTACCCAACGCATAGTGACGAATGCGTGAAAAACGTTCGGGACTGAGTTTAGTTTTATACAAACCGCCTTTGGAATCGCCGTCGGCATGAATCCCTGCGGTTTGGGTGAATACGTCCGCGCCGATAATCGGGGCATTCGCCGCAACACGCTTACCTGAAAAAGTTTCAATCATGTTGCTGATGCGGAAAATATGATGCTCATCAATCGCCAAATCCATGCCCATTTTATCGCGCAATACCACGGTGACTTCTGCCAGTGACGCATTACCCGCGCGTTCACCCAAACAGTTAATGGTGCAGTGAATAGAATTCACCCCTGCGCGTACCGCCGCCATCACGTTAGCAGTTGCCAGTCCATAATCATTATGCGGATGAAAATCAAACTGTGCTTCGGGATAACGGGAACACATATCGCTGAAACTGCTGAATACTTCTTCAGGTGACAATACGCCCAGCGTATCAGGCAACATAAAATGCACAATACCAACGTGACGCAAGTTATCCATTAAGCCGTAGACATAATCGGGGCTGTTGGCATAACCATTTGACCAGTCTTCCAGATAAACATTGACCTGCAAGCCTTGTTCTTGTGCATAGGCGACGGTTTGTAAAATATCAGCGGTGTGCTGTTCCAGCGTTTTGCCCAGTTGTTCACGGCAATGTTTTTCACTGCCTTTGGTGAGCAGATTAATCACCTGTCCGCCTGTGGCAACTATCCAGTCCACGCTTTTGGTGTGGTCAACAAAACCCAGCACTTCCACGCGACCTGCAAAGCCCGCCTGATTTGCCCAGTTATTGATATTAGTGACCGCCTCTTTTTCACCCTCGGACACCCGTGCCGAAGCGACTTCAATACGGTCAACGCGCAAGTGTTGCAACAGTGCCTTGGCAATATTGACTTTTTCAGCGGGAGTGAAGGAAACGCCTTGCGTTTGTTCTCCGTCACGCAAGGTGGTGTCCATCAGTTGGATGGTTCTTAAAGCGGTGGACATGATTTACTGCCTGTCATTTTCTAGGGTTGATTTTTAATATATGGGTTGGAGTTTGTAAACTCAACCTTATGAGCTATGCGGCTAACCGCACTACGATACGTTTATAATATGACGCGCCCACGTCGGAACAGCACGCCAAAAAGCATGAAACCCCTCGGAAAAACTGCCGAATGCCAGCTGCTCCTGCTGCGCGATAACGGTAAGACTTTTGTTTGAATACAAACTGATATGCCCGTTTCTAGGTGCAGCATACCACCACGTTAATCGCTCATGACGTTTAATATGCCCGTCTGATAACATGGTACTGAATAGAATAATGCCCTCATCACTGAGCAGCGAGACCAATTGTTCGGTAAGCGCATCAACCGAAGGAACGTGTTCAAATACTTCAAACGCAGTAATTAAGTTGAATTTCCCCAGCTCCTCAGTGGTTAGCTGTTTATCAACAAACGGATCATACGAGGTGGAATCAAAACCTTGTTCACGCAATAAACGGCTCAGCATTCCCTCACCGCCGCCGTAATCAAGATGTCTGATGGCGGCTTTTTGGTCAGCAAACATATTCGCCACAGTGTCCGCATTCTGTCGGGGGCGACTGTCAACGTAGTCGGGGTCAACCATTACATAATCGCTGTTATAAATTTTTGTCGCAAAGTCATCCATTGACCACGCGCATATTTCAGGCGCGAAACAAAAATCGCAGTTATCGCACAAAAAATAATAAATGGGCATACCCGACAGTGCCAGATAGCTTTCCCTCGCTTCTTCACAACATTTATTAAAATCCACCACATCCAACGCGGTAGACAGGGATGCACAAACGGGACAAGGCTGCTGATTCATTGACAACTCTATTAAATATGAATGGGGGTAATATGTAGGATGGGCAACGCTTTTTTTGCCCACCCTTTGCCAATAAACGCGGTGGGCAGAAAATCGCCGCCCTATCAATCAACGATATATGTCACTAAAACTGGCAACGTTAAAGCCATCCATGCGTTCCTGACCGATAAATATTACGGGTACGCCCTGACCGCCAAATGAATCATACTGACGTTTAGCCTCTGCATCGGTTTCTATATTATATTCGCTATAAGGAATATTGTTTGCAGCAAAATAGGCACGCGCCTTTTTGCAATAGCCGCACCAACTGGTGGCATACATTTTTACCTGCTTTACCGCAGCAGTGGCAGTGGTTGTGGGCTTATCAACTTTCAAGATGATTTTTTCCGCCTTTTCAACCGTTTGCCCTTTATCACTAAAATGGGTATGACCTGCCGCATCAGTCCATTTGTAAACATCGGCTAAAGCTGTTCCTGTACAGATCAGGAAAATGAGCAATAGGTATTTCATGGTAACGTTTCCTTTTAATGAATAAATAGCCGAGTTAAACCTTACCACAGGACGCAGCGAGACAGGAGGCACACTATAAACGATTCAGCACATTCTTAGCGATTATCAATGTAATCTTGTGAGGTACGATTGCCAAATTTAGCCGCCATTGCTTCCCCTAGACGCGCACCTGACATCGCTAATGCAAACGCAATAGTGCCGCCAATCAACATTTTAATCAGACTAAAATCGGCAAACCCATGCGCGGTAAAAAAACCGTTGGACAGCAAAATGATGACACTGAAAAAAGCGGCGATAGCAGGTTCTAGCACCCGAATGGAGGGGGATACCAAACCGACAATCATGCCGCCTAGTAAAAAACTGATGGAAAAAGACACTATTTCAACTAAAAAGCGGAAACTATGCGGTATAAACGACCAAAATAAATTGGTTTGAAATAATCCAGCAATACCGATTTCAGTAATAATAAACACCACCAAGCTAGCTAACATCCACGCCCAAGAAAAGCGTTTAATGGATTGGATACCTGCTTTAACGGTATCAGGGGTGACCAGAGTGCGTATATCAGGCAATTCGTCTCTAATCGTGTCCATGATGGCATTGGAATCATTATTCACTTGGCTGTTATTCACCAGCTGCGGCAAGGATGACGTGAGCGATTGTCTGTCAAACTGCGTACCGTAGCGCGTTGCTAAAAATTCCAGACCTTGCTGGAATCCTTGCCCTAAGGCTCTGAATTTCCACTGCTGATTTTTAAAATACAGTTCGCCTAATATCAAGGATTGCAACGCGGTATTGTCAGGCGTAAATACCGATAAATTGCCGACTTCCATCGTCAGATTCTGCATACCCGACAGCGAGCCTTGACTTGCCACCACAAACACAATTTTGCTGACATCCGCTGAGATTTTATTCAAATCAATGCGAAACACAGGTTTACCTGCATTGAGCGATAACGACATAAAATCGGTTTGCGTATCAATATTACCGTTGAGATAAATAAAATCACTATCAGAGCAGACTTTTTCTGTGTCATTCAACACAAATGCCGCTATATCGGCAGGAAAATCAAAAGGCATCCATGAAATTAATAGTTCAATTGTTCCAGATTGATTGACGGGGATATTTGCCCCTGCCTGCATAGTATTCATTACCCGCTCCTGATATTAATTTAAGTTCGATGATATAAATAAACCTGCAAAATCTTTAAGACCTTGCAGGTTTGTGTAATTTGATGAAACGTGTGTACATCCTTACCTTGCCCAACCTAGCAGTCAGTCCATTTTATTTTGACGGTACGATAAAGACCTGCGATATTTTTAAAACCTCACAGGTCTATAACTAAACTGACGGCGTACTAGGCGGGATAAGAGACTGCCCCTAATCCTTTTTCAGCGGCTTCTTGATAGAAAGCGACCAGTCTATCGAACTGCGCCAGCAAATAGTCTTCATCCTCTTGAAATACTTCAAAATGATATAAATCGGTGTCCGCATCCAACTTGCGTAATCCTTCTAATACTTGTTCGCGTGTCCAGTTGGATAATTTTTGCGCGTGGTCTTTGACAACCTCGGCTGAACTCAATATACCCCCATTACTCAGCACATCATCAAGATAGGGATAGTCAGGAAACCCAGCACCACCAAGTATGGCATTCAACACATCCCACGCAGTTTCTACGTCGGTTGCCAGTGAATAGGTTTCATCTTCCCAAACCCATTGATCAATCAGGGCATGATCCGCATCCATTTTATCAAGTTCCTGTGGCGTAAACGCCCGAAAAAACATATTCATACTCATAAATGATTGTCCTGAAAATTTTAATAAGTAGCCCAAATTGAGTGTAGTATTTTATGTCGATTTGCCAAAAAGCAACACCCTATCTGACGAGTTTTAGCCCGCTATTTGTTTAATCCAGCGTGCGCTGACCCAGCCAGATTTGCATTTACCTTGATAGGGTTGCGCTGGGCTGATTGGACTAGATACACCGCAATCAAGGTCTTTATTCTCTGGTGCATAAACAATACCGTACCATTTGCCGTCTGCTGAGGTGCTGCACATCAACACCTGCTGTCCTTCCAGTAATTTATCCACCAGTTTATAACTGGCATTTGCGCCAGTACGCACGGCAAGAAAGCCATCGCCGCGTGGCGCGAGACCTGATACAACACCGACACTGCCGCAGGCATCCAAATCCTCCTCACCGCCGACCATAACGGGCATCACCGCATTATCCGCACTGCTGACCACTGAATAACCCAACAGAGCAACCGCCCATAAAATTTTACGCATGATGATGTTTCCTGATATGAATAGTTATGTAACAAAAGGGCAGCGTTTTTTACCCACTATTTACCAATAAACCAGCAAGTAACGCAATAATGAACAGACGGCTTGATTGGTTTCCTAGTAGTCAGTCCATTTTATTATGACAGTGTAATCAAGACCTGCGAGGTTTTTAAAACCTCGCAGGTCTAAGTAACCTTACCCGTCATAACTAAACTGACGGTGTATAGTGTATTTTCTTTAAACATTTTTAACCGTTGAAGTTATTGCCGTCTCAATTTCAAAAACCAATCAAAAAATAAATGAATGAACAGTGCGGTGAGAATAAAAGCCGTGCCGAGAATGACTTTTTGCGTGAGCAGTTCATGATTAACCGAGTACCCTAAGAGCAGCGACATAACAGGACATATCAGCGTTATCAAGGCGACTTGCGTGGTTTCCAGTTGCGTGAGCAAATAATAATAGAGTACAAAACCCAGCGTGGTTGCCACTACGCCTAAATAAAGAATGGAAGCTAAACTGATGAACGATATGTCGGTCGGCAACTGTCCGCCGAATACCTGCCACGTCAATACATAAGCCAGTAATGCCAATAACAAACCGCCTGCAACCTGCACCAACGCGGGCAATTTGGCATCAATACGTTTAACCCAGACCGCGCTAAATGATTGTAAAAATACCCCCAACAGCACCCCCGCCATACCCAGCACTGCGTCATAATTCATCTCAAATGCCGAGCCGAACAGAATAACCAAACCGCTGATACCCATAAAATAGGACAACAATTTGCCCAGCGTTAAACTTTGTTCGCGTAACCAGATGGCGGCTAATAAAGCGGTAATCAGTGGCGTTAAACCTGCAATCACCGAAATCCAACCTGACGGTATAAACTGCGCCGCCCAATAAATAACCAGCATTGAGCCATAAATTTGCAATGCCACCGCCGCATAAGTCAATTGCGCTTTACCATGCCAGACTAAACGCTGTTTTGATAACAGCAAGACCAACAGCACACACAATGTGCCGATAGCCATTCGCGCCGTCACACCAAATAAAAACCCCGCACTTTCAATGCTCCATTTAATCGCCAGCGGTGTGGTTGCCCACAGCAAAATAACACTGATATAAGCGATAGCAATACGCATCATATAAAAGTTGAATAATTGAAAAGTACAGCAGGCTCACTGCCATTAAAATAAGAAAAACGGTAGTGGGTTAAATCTTTAGGTATGACGGATAAAATTGCTAGACCTGCGAGGTTTTAAAAACCTCGCAGGTCTTTTATTGCACGTCATAATAAAATGGACTGACTACTAATGTTTCTTTGGTGCTTGGCTTGGCGGCGGAAGCACATCATCATCGCCCATAACGGTTGCATCAGATTCATCAATTTCTGATGCAGCGGCTTTCTGTTTCTCAAAATAAACCCCGCCGCCTTTTTTCGCCGCTCCAAGTTTAGGTGCGTATTTGCCCCACGTTGTCCACAACACTTTTTTGCCCTTAACCGTTTTATATTCCAGCGTTAAAAGCAATTCATCGCTTTCGTAGGGCGTTGAAGAATTTGAACCCTCCTCAGTATTATAAAGCGTGAAATACACCATCACTTTTGAGCCGACACTTTTTGCGGTGCCGATTAAATTTCGGGCGGATTCATAACCACTCGCGACCAACGTTGCCCCGCCGTCAGCGTCTATTTTCAGTTCGTGATTGAAATAATCATTCATGGTAGCCGTGACTTGCCCGCCTGTTTCATCGAATTTATAAGTGCCGACAAATTGGCTCGGAATTTGAGCATTCGCCGCAAAAGCAAAGGACAGCGTCAGCATCAATACCATCAAAACTTTATTCATTTAGTTAATTTCCTTGTGTCATAGAATCGGTAGAACGCAGTGACTGGTCAGTGTTTTAAAATGCAGGGTGAGCAGCGTTTTTCTGCCCACCGCGTTTATTGCTGCCACCCTGCATGACTCGGCACATTTTAGCACGCTGTTATCTTGGTGGATTTACAGGCATTTATTTTTTATTTTTATTCAATAGGTTATGATTGGTCTGCCCCCACCAATGCGGCTGAAACGTCATGAGGTTATTATGCAAACAAAAATCAAAACAATACTACTGGTTATCGGCTGTGTGTTTCTATGGCTGATACTGCAATCTTTTACAGGCGTACCGATGAAGATGTGAATAAGACTTGGCAGTGCGATACGCCGATGACAGACACCACAAACCGTGTTTTTGTAGGTCGGCTTACGCGGCTAGGAATTCGATTCGTCTCGTTCCCAAACTCCAGTTTGGGAACGCCTATTACCAAGCTTCGCTTGGTGTGATAACGAGCAAAAAAGTTTATATACCCCGAACGCCAAGCAGAGCTTGAGGGTAGGCATTCCCAAGCCAGAGCTTGGGAACGAGACTATATGCTACTGTTTTAATGACACCAGCATCACGACCACAAACGCCGTCAGATAAATCCACGGGAAAGCAATCAGATAGGTGACCAGCTTTGTCGCACTCGCTGAATAAGCCCACCACGCGCCAATGCCAGAAATAACAAACGTAATGGGAACACCTATCGCCATAATCAACAGAAATCCAGCCCACGAATTTTGCATATTGGCAATGCTAATGACGCTACCTACCGCCAAAAACGCGCCTAATCCGACCCCAATCAAACTGACTACGGTATTAACCCACAATATTGTAGATGACATTTCACACCTCAATTAACAATAGTAATAACAGATAGTATATTTCGTTCCCAAACTCCAGTTTGGGAACGCCTATTGCCAAGCTCCGCTTGGTGTGACAGCGAGCAATTATTTTTTTTCATTATGATCATTTTGAATCAAAACCGTTATTTTTTAAGTAGTCTTTGAGGTTTTTACATAATTTTGTATATTCAATAAATACTTCGCTGTATGCACTGAGATTATCATTCCATTGGCTTGTGTTCATGCCTTTTAATGATTCCAAAAAAACAAACCACGCACATTGATCAATTTCTAAAAGTATATGTAATAGTATAGGGTCAATATATTCTGATATTTTAATAATATCTGATATTATTCTTTTTGACTGGTCAATATCATGCAAAAAATATTGCAGCCAAGTAGCTTCTATTTTTACATCACCAATAAGAATTGCTTGGTCATTAGGTTTAAGACAAGCAAAAATTCTCTTAATTTCATCATCTGAAAGAAAGGGAAGATCATTGTTTAATGGCTGAGGAAAATATTGTCTAAGACAATTATAATGAATACCGAAACAAATCCCAGCAACACTATTTGACTTTCTTAAGATATAATTACAAACACCTTCTCTAGCCATTTCATGTGGAATATGAACTGCTAATATAAAAAATACAACACTAGCAATAATAGAGTACCCAACATTTTCAACGATTTTTCCAATAGTTGAAATAATTGGATTTAAATTTGGAATACTTAATAAACAATATTCCAAAAAAAATACCATCAATAAATTAGCTATAAATAAAAAATAAACTACAAAGTCAGCAGTAAAAATATATTTCAGATATTTATTATTAAACATAATTTTCACGTTTTAGTAGTAAGAGAGTAATATCTCGTTCCCAAACTCCAGTTTGGGAATGCCTATTGCCAAGCTCCGCTTGGTGTGACAGGGAACAAAACAAGTTTATTTTTACGTTTATATGCCCAGAACGCCAAGCAGAGCTTGGGAATGAGAAAAATGTAGGGTGGGCAACGCTTTTTTGCCCACCATTTGCCAATAAACGCGGTGGGCAGAAAAACGCTGCCCACCCTACATGACTTATCGCGTTAAAATTCTTTTGATATTATTAATTCACACCAACGGCGTGAATTTTTATCATACCCACCACCAAAATCAGTTTCTTCAACATATAATTTCCATGGTCGTTTTTTACATAAAAACAATACGTCATTATTATTGTCATAAAACATTATTTTTGCTTTAACCTGATTTTTTTCAGAATAAAGAGCATTAATCCCATATGTGGCGGTTGCTCTGTAACGTTCGTCAATTCGTGTTACTTTCCAAGGAAATACCCATACAACATTATCAACATGAGCTAATAAATCATTTGTTCTTGTGTACAAAGTAGCACCTTCATCTTTATTCTGAAACTCAACAGCAGTCTTTCTTCCTTCTTGTGTTGTTACAAGAACATCTGTACGTCTATTGCCAAATGCTTGTTCAAATTTAACATCATAACCTCTATTACGATAGAAATTGGCTACCCAATGCTTTCCTTTTCTATGCCATAACGTTTCACCTAATCCGTGCTTACAATGTGAATCTGATTTATGTGAAAAATGAGCAATATTTTTTGACCCAGCTTTAAGAATAACAGTTCTATTACATTCAGGACATTGAAAATCTAGGCTTCTATCTAGGCTTTTACACGCCTCTTTATACTGACCATCAACTAAACAACTCAACATCTTATGTCGTTCCTATGCGCTGTGTAAAAATGCAGTAAAGACGCGCCGCGTCTTGCACCGCAGCGCGGTGCAAAGGCATTCCCACGCG